>JABLTH010048452.1_pt1 | contig 202698 bp, 200 predicted proteins | sample 7875711 | NCBI WGS metagenome assembly JABLTH01 (sample SAMN14941262, study PRJNA633318) | bioreactor metagenome | isolation source: bioreactor | place: China | collected 2019-03-05
GGCTCCTCTGACTGGACTCGAACCAGTGACATACGGATTAACAGTCCGCCGTTCTACCGACTGAACTACAGAGGAATCGTGTGAACGAGGCGCATAGTAGCGACCTCGGTTCGCCTTGTCAAAGGGTGAAAACACCCTTTTTGATCGTTTGCCGACAATTTCAGCAAATCGCTGATTTTATAGCAAATTTGCGGTGAAATTACACAGCAGGATGCGCCGCCCGCGGGCAGGCGGCGCAGTTGTTTAGAACAGAACGGAGTAGTTCAGACCAAACGTGCGGCCACGGCCTTTATAGGTATACAGACCCGGTGCGCCATACGTTGGGCTATACAGCCCCGGTGCGCGCTGTCCCCAGGCGGTGGTGTAGTCTTTGTCCAGCACGTTTTCCACGCTGAAACTCACTTTACCCACCGGCAGGGCGTAGCTGCCCAGGAAATCTACCGTGTTATAGCCATCGATCTTCTTACCGTCGGCATCAGAGACGTCAAAGGTCTGGGTACTCTGCACGCGCAGGGTCCAGTCGCCCGGCGCCCAGTTGACCCAGGCGCTGGCTTTCGACGGGCTGGCACTGTCTACCGTCAGCTTCTCCCATTTACCGTTTTCACGGGTTTCAGACTTAATGGCGTTAAAGTTTGCGCCGGTGCTCCAGTCGCTGTCGGTGAAGAAATAGTCCACCTGACCTTCCACCCCGTAGATACGACGCTTGTCGTCTTCCAGGTTGATGGTCATATCGGTTTTGTTGATGGTGATGGTTTTATCCGAGAGCGAGTAGTACGCCGCAACCTGTGTGCGCAGGTTATCGCCGGTGTAGCGCCAGCCCAGCTCGTAAGCGTTAACCTTAATGCCGTCCAGCGTCGAGTCGTTAACGTTCACGCTGTTCAGCAGGCGATAGTGCCCGTCGACAAGCTGATAGGTGCCGGAGCCGTAGTACTTCGCCAGGTCCGGAATTTCAAAGCCCTGAGAGAAGTTAAACCACAGCTGCTGCTGTTCGGTCAGGCGGCCAAGGATCCCGGCGTTAAACAGGAAGTTGTTGTAATCGGTCTTCCCGCCCGGCACCGCGTCTGCTGAGGTGGCTTTCCCGGTGGCAATGGCCTGCTGCTGGGCGTAGCCAACAAAATCATCCACCTTGTTTTCAGTGTACTGGTAACGCACGCCGCCGCTCAGGGTGATGGCGTCAATGTCGTAGCTCGCCTGCAGGAACGGGGCGAGGTTGGTAATGCTGTAACCCGGATAACGCCCCACGTTGTACGCATTGTCCAGCTTCATGCCGCCGCTCGCTGCCGCTTTACTCAGGTCGAAGAACTGCTGGTTGGCGTCAAAGGTTTCATGGTCGGCGTCCACGCCCCAGGTGAGCGTCAAATCATCCACCGGCTTGCTGTTCAGGGTCAGCTTACCGCCGTAAAAATCGGTTTTCTGCTGGGAGGCACCGATGCTGGTCACCGTCCCTTTGCTCAGGGTCGGGAACGGGTAGTAGGTCAGGCTCTCGTCACGATAGTAGATTTGCGCGACCAGGTCCTGACCCCAGAAATCGGTATTAGAGTACTGCAGGTTAATCAGATGGCGCTCGGTACCGGGAATACGGTCAGAATCCAGGTTGTTTTTGTTATACGCGGTGGCATCACCCGTAACCGCCGAGAAGTTCTTCCCGAGGTACAGGCCGTGTTTACCATCAGATTCGCTCTTGTAGTACTGGGTGGTTAACTGCAACTGCTGATGATCGTCAATATTGATGGTGCCAGTGCCCATCACATCAATACGGTCAGAATACTGTAAGCCGGTCTGGGTGTTATCGATAATCACCTCGTCGCCGTTGCCGTCATACCAGCCGCCGTAACGCTGATAAGAAACGGAAAGGCGACCAGACGCATTATCATTACCGCCGCTGACCGCCGCCGACACGTTCTCATCGTGGTCGTTGTGACTGTTAAATCCGCTTTTTGCCCCGGTCTGGAATTCGACTTCCGTCTCCGGCTGACCTTTTTTGGTGACGATGTTCACCAGGCCGCCGGTACTGCCGCCGCCGTACAGTGAGGTAGCGCCAGAAATCACTTCGATACGGTCGATATTGAACGGATCGATAGAGTCAAGCTGACGGCTGTCGCTGCGGGAGGAGTTCAGACGCACGCCGTCCACCATCACCATCATTGAACGGCCGCGCAGGTTCATACCGTAGTTGGTGCGCCCCTGGCTGCTGACGTCCATGCCCGGGATCAGCTGCGCCAGCACGTCTTTAATCTCTTTCCCGCCCTGAACCTGCTGCTCAATTTCCGCACGCTCGATAACCCAGGTGGTCTGCGCCATCTCCGCCACGCTGCGGTGTGCGCGGCTGGCGGAGACAACGATATTTTCTTCCTTTTGTTCTTCTGCCCACGCAGAGGTCGAAAGCATGGCAAGCAAGCACGGATTTAAAACCCAAAGATGAGAACGTTTCATTGTTATGTTGATCCTGATTGTGTGTGTCAGTACTCGGTGGTCTGTGCTAATGATTTAAAAACCTGGCTGTTATCCGTGCTGGTGGTGCTACGCCAGTGGATCACGCCGGGGGTAGTAGCCAGCTCAAACGGCTCGTCATCGTGCGCGCGATTGAGAATTCGCGCAGCGCGCCAGGCCATCAGGCTGAGCTGGGGTTCGGCAATACCGAGACGGTGCATCCCGGCATTCACGGCAAACAGGCGGTTGCTCTGCGGGCCGTCCCATTCAAGGGTGAAATCGTTGTTGATGTGAAAAGCTTCGTCGGCATCCAGGTGCAGACGATGGGAGAGTGGCGCCAGAAACGCAGGCTGCGCGGCGCGGTAGCCCGTGGCAAAGATCACCACGTCGCTCTCCAGCTGTTCACGGCCACCGTCGAGGTGATGCTGTAGCGTCAGGCGTTGCCCGTTTTGCAGCCGCGTGAGTGCGGTTACCGAGCGGGACGGCATCAGGTGCGCCCAGGGTTTTTCACGCAGCACTTCAAAGCGTTGATACATGGCGCGGTAAATTGCCAGCAGGGACTCGGTGGTGATACCGTCAGAGGTCATCTTCTGCTCGTGCAGCATCTGACGACGGGCCTCTTCACCAAGTGTGGAAAAGCTGTCCACGTACTCCGGCGTGAAATACTCGTTGGCAAATGCGGCCTCATCCAGGGCGTTGTAGTTGTTGCGGCGCGACACCCAGTTCAGGCTCAGCGGCTGACCCCACTCCCCGCGGAAGATATTCAAAAACAGATCGGCACCGCTCTGGCCGCCGCCAACGACGGTCACCCGTTTGCCCGCCAAATCTGGCGTGCGCAGCATCATCTCGCTGGCGTGGAAGCAGCTGTCATCCTGCGCGGTCACACAGTCGGGGAGGTTGATCTGTTTACCAATCCCCACGCAGACGTGGCGCGCCAGGAAGCGATCGCGCTGGGTTACTACCTCAAACAGGCCCTTTTTCTCATCAAAACTCACCTGCTGTACCTGCTGGCTGAAGGCGAGGTTGGTGAGGTTTTCCGCCGCCCAGCTCAGGTAATCAGCAAACTCCTCGCGGGAGACGGTGCGCTGCTCGGTGGTCAGAAAACGGTAGAACTTTTTACGCTGTACCAGGTAGTTCAGAAAGCTATGGCGGTTGGTCGGCTCCACGGCGCTGACCAGATCCTTCAGGAAGCTGGTTTGCATGTGGCAGTCCGGCACCATCATCCCCGGGTGCCAGGAAAAATGCGGCTTACGTTCAAGAAACAGTGAACTGAATCCGTCCAGCCCCTCTGCAAGGGCAGCGATGCTGAGGTTAAACGGGCCAATACCAATGCCGATGAAATCATACGTTTTCATTGCGCTGACTCCTGGGAGACCAGAAAAAGGGGGTTATCGAGATCGCAGACGTAGTTCGGCAGCATGCGGCTGCCACCGTCGTGTTCGGAGAAGGTGAGTTTGACCGGGTTGAGGATCACGCGAATGATCTGCGGCTTAAACAGGTCGAATTTCGCGAAACGTTCTGCAAGATCCGGATGCGCGGCCATATAACGGCGCAAAACCTGCGCCAGGATCTGATAGAAGCGGGTTTCGCTGACGCCGCTTTGCTGCGTGAGACGCGAGATAAAACGCAGCACCGTCACGAAGTTGCCGGTTTGCAGATCATGGATGATGTACTCCGCGCTCAGGCGCGCCGTGACGGCTTTCACCTGTTGCGGCAGGCTTTCCGCCTGCGGGAAATCTTCATCGACCAGCCGCATATCACCCTGGAAATCCTTCAGCAGAATGCGCTGTGGCACGTAGTCTTTCATCACCAGCGTCACGTTCTGGCCGTGGGCGATGAGCGCCACGCCGTAGCGGCAGAGCAGGTGATAGAACGGAATCACCGTGGCATCGAACAGTTTTTCCAGCCAGGCTTCGGCGGTTAATCCGGAATGGGCAATCCACGCGTCAATCAGCGGTCGTCCGGCGTTGTCGGTCTCCATCAGCGCCGCCATCAGTACCGCCTGCTCGCCGTCCTGCAAATAGCAGGACGGGTTTTCGCGCCAGATCACGCCCAGCATCTCCTGATAGCGATAGGGCGCTTTCGGTAGTGCGGCGTAACCGGTATGCGCCAGATATCCGGCGGCGGGTTCGCCAAGCACCTGCGCGCCAGAGCGGGTGAGGGTGGCGTCGCTGGCAAACTGCTGCTGTAACCAACGCGAAGCCAGCGGACCGGCGGCAATGTACTTGCCCGGAATGCCGCGATAGCAGGAGGTGTTGTAGATGGTCAGCGGCAGCTTGATGTCATACGGCGCGCGGCGGCTGGCGTTGGTCAGCGTGCGCAGGGACTGTTGGGCCAGATACTCATCGCCAAATTCCCCCAGCTCTACCGTCTCACCGCGCGCGAGCTGGGCCAGGAAATGGACGGCAATTTTTTGCTGCCACTGCCACGGGTGCAACGGCACCGGTAGCCAGCTGTCGTCAAGCTTCAGCGCCTGCCAGCGGGCGTCAAAGCGCGCGCGCTCGGCACTGTCCATGGTGCTGGCCAGCAGGGTGTTGATATCGCAATCGACATCGCTGCTCCAGACCAGATGCTCGCGCTGCACGGCAACCCAGTGCAGGCGAAAACGGCCACGGTATTCCGGCGCGTACTGGCGCAGCGCCTCCAGCCCCCAGCCGCGGCGTCCCTTGTTAAAAATGAACTTGGGATGGCCGCTCATCAGACACTGGAGTTCGTCCGGGTCGAGATGAATAAGCGCGTCGGCATCCAGCGTCTCTCGCGCCTGCAGCAACTGCATGTCGCCCCGCAGCGTGGCGTAAAGATCTTCCAGATGCTCTGCCGTTTGTGCGTCGCTCATCTCCAGCACCGTCGCCAGCTGCAGAAACGCGCTTTCCGCTTCCACGGCGGCTCCGCTGGCGGTGGTCAGACTGGCGGGATCGATATGTAACCAGCCCCAGATGCCGCGCGTGGCGCGAAACTGCCATGTTTCGCTGCCCATGGTGATTTGCCAGCGGTCAGCGGCCAGCGGCTCGGCGCTCAGGGTGCGTTCGTATTCCAGCTCGGCGAGGAGCTTCGCCACCATCTCGCGGTTCACTTTTTGCCAGAGTGCGTTCACAGTCCCACCTCGCTGAAGAAGCGGTGACGCTCGCTCATGATGAGGCGCGAACGTTTATGCGGGAAGTCGAACTCTTTAACGGTGTCAAAACCGGCGGAAGCCAGATGGCGGAACAGGCGCTGATTGTCGAAACGCGGCTCAGCGACAATGCGCGTCGTGCGCGGTTCATCCAGCCACAGATAGTGGCTCAGACCGCGCAGCCAGCTACGGATATACTGCGCGCCGCGCCAGTTCTCTTCGCCGACCAGCATATGCAGCCCACGGTCAAACGGCTGCCAGCGATAGTGGCGTCCGATACGGTCTTCTGCGGCCCAGTAGAGTTCAAAATAGCCGAACGGCTGATCGTCAAAGCAGCCGATAACCGGGTAGCAGTACGTCGAGTCGAGCTGACGGCGCAGGTAGTTTTCCTGCTCTTCCTGAGGACCGGCCATCTCCCAGAACGCATTAACGCGCGGGTTGTTCATCCACTGGGTAAAACGCTCACCGTCCAGCGCCACGTCGGCCACGCGGAAGCTCAGGGTGCGTTTAATTTGCGCATCGTAACGGCGATAAACTTCCCCTTGTGGACGGTGAGGGCGCTGCGGGAAGTAAAGCTGACGGCTCTCATCGAATTGCATGCCACCGCTGGCCTGCGGACGCTCCCCCTGCAACCACAGCGGCAGCTGCCAGAAGGTCTCACGGGCCAGATAATCGCCGCTGGCAAGCGCGAATAACGCCTGCGCCTGCGGTTCATCCTGCCAGGCTGCCCACGGCAACGTGATGCCGGTCAGTGCCGGTGCGGCGACAAACAGCTGATCCAGCGCCTCGACCAGCCAGTCGTCCGGGATATCGCGCAGGCGCTCCAGCACCGCGCTGCCGTCGAGGCCTAATGTCAGCGGCAGGGACGTGTCCGTTGCGGTGCAACGAAAGCCGTAGCCGGAATGGACGATATTCGCGTTAGCCATCACGCCTTCTCCTTGTAAAACGGGTTGCTAAAGTCGAAATAGATCACTGCCGGATCGGCAATCGTGTTTTCGTTGCGATCGTGCAGGTAGCAGAAAAAGTTGCCTTTACAGTTCCAGGTCGGGCTGTCCAGCACGTAGTCAAGGCAGCGGGTCTGCTTCGCGGTCTGGCGCAGGCTGGCCAGCGCGTCACGCACCCGTGACATCAGACTCTCTTCGCTGTCGAAACCTGCGGCAGCGAGGGCGGCGGTGACGGCAAGGGTGGAGTTCAGCAGCAGGTAATAGGGGAAGTAGCGCAGCAGCTGGCTCTCGCCGAAGCGGTTTTCCACCTCGCTTTCACCTGCCTCTTTCAGCCACGCGTCGGCCCCTTCGGTCCAGGCACTGCCCTGGCAGTCACGGTAGATAAGCCCGACCGGGAAGTCCTGCTGCATCTCCACAAGAATGTTTTGCTGATGTGCCAGCAGAACCAGACCGTAATCGGCTTCGGCGCTGAACAGCGGAAGGAGAACGCGATCGCAATAGGCGTCCAGCCAGCAGCGTGCGGCCTGGGCGAGGGGGAGATCCAGACGCTGGCTCAGACGGCGGACCGCAGCCGCCAGCAGGCTGTCACCGCCGTCCGGCGCGGCCTGCGTCAGGCTCACCAGCACGTTGGTTTGCGTATCCGGCGTATCAAACAGCAGGTTCACGCGCAGCGCCATCAGGCTCTCTTCCTGAATGACGCCGCTTTCGTCACGCAGACCCGCCCAGCCGTCTTCCTGCATGACGCGCATGGTGGGGTAGCGCGCCTGGAGCTCCTGCCAGCGCGCCGTTTTCGCCAGACGCGCCAGACGCATCCCGCGCTTAACCTCTTTCACCGACAGCGTGCGCACGGAGTTTGTCAGGCGCACGCTCAGGGAAAACTTAATCATGTCGCTGTTGGTTTCGCAGTACAGCGAGCGGGAGGAGCTGGTGGGCAGCCACTGCGCGCCCGCTTCGCCCAGATCCTGCAGGGCTCCCTTCGCCACCAGTCGCTGGCACCAGTCCTGACCGAGCAGATACTCCGCCTGCCACGGGTGCATCGGCAGCAGCCCGCGGGTGTCGGTGAAATGACCGAGCAGTTCAGGGGCGCTCTGAGCTGCGAAGCGCAGCAGACGTTCGCGCAGGGAGACGTTCAGACTCTCGCCAGCGATCAGTTCACTCTCAACGGCAAACCAGCGCAGCGGAAAGCGGGAGGCGAAATCGGGCAAATAGCGGCGGGCTTCGGTTTCGTTAAACGGCTCGTGTGACTTCGGGGCCGGATGGAATGCGTGGCCGACCAGCAGCGCCTGTTCCGCCTCGGCGAACGTCAGCGGCGCATCGCGCAGGTTTGCCCAGCGGTGACGCAAGTTGATCGCCTGCCAGGTATGGGCATGGCTTTCGAGGGCGCGCTGCTTAAAACGCGCCAGCGTATCGGCATCCAGTGAGCCTTTTACAGCGGGTTTTTCAAGAATTAAATCAACCAGTTGAGGGAAAGTGACGGCGTCACTACGGTCGCTGTCGGTCTGGATGAGTGTTGCCGGGAAGCGATACTGATGATGCTGGGTTGGGGAGAAATAGTGTACTGAAACCCGGATGGCCTGGGTTTGCGAGAGCGGGATATGGATCTGCGATAGCTCATCCGCAGCGGTAGCGGGGAGATAGCGCCAGTCCTTCGTTTCGCGCAACAGGGCGTTTAAAAAACACTGGGCCGCAACGTCTGTACCGGCAGAGCGGGGCAGAGTACGCATAGATGTACCTCATTCCATGACTGATAATAATTCTCGTTATGATATTCATTCTGTTTACAGTCGCAACTATTTTTGCAATATTTGTTTTCATAAACTTCATGATTTCCACACATTTATTGACACTATGTTCACAATTCTATGCGCTCACTTTCCGACACTCTGACCGACAATCTCGCCCCGAAAGCGAACTGGCCCCTGGCATTGTGTGCCGGTTTACTGGGGATCGGGCAAAACGGTTTGCTGGTCATGCTGCCGCAGCTGGTCACGATGACCGGGCTATCGCTCTCCGTTTGGGCGGGTCTGTTGATGTTCGGTTCGATGCTCTTTTTACCGGCTTCGCCCTGGTGGGGACGCCAGAGCGAGCGGCACGGCTGTAAAAGCGTGATGCTGGCCTCGCTGAGCGGCTATCTGGCAAGTTTCTTCGTCATGGCGCTGGTGGTCTGGGCAATGGCGAACGGGATGCTCAATGCCGCCTGGGGGCTGGCAGGGCTTATCCTCTCGCGCACCCTGTACGGCCTGACGGTCTCTGGTCTGGTGCCGGCGGCCCAGACATGGGCCATTCAGCGTGCGGGTCTGGAGAAAAGAATGGCCGCGCTGGCGACGATAAGCTCGGGCCTCAGCTGCGGGCGTCTGCTGGGGCCGCCGCTGGCAGCGCTGATGCTCAGCGTTAACCCGGTGGCACCGCTGTGGCTGATGGCTATGGCTCCGTTTATCGCCCTGCTGATGGTGCTGCGTGAAGTGGCCGATCCGCCTTTACCGCCAGTGGCGCAACAGGCGACGCGGCTGCTGCCATCAATGCTGCCTTACCTTATGTTGGCGCTGCTGCTTGCCGCGCTGGTGAGCCTGATGCAGCTTGGTCTGTCACCCCATCTCAGTCCGTTGCTGGACGGCAATGCGGCGCAAATCAGCCATCACGTTGCGCTGCTGCTGAGCCTGGCCGCGCTGGCAACGCTCGCTGCCCAGTTTCTGGTGGTGCGTCCGCAGCACTTTCGCCCGATGACGTTACTTTGCCTGGCAGCGGTGTTGATGGTGGTCGGGCTTGGGGTGATGTGTCTCGCGGATGTGGCGCTGTTCTATGTGGGGATCGTCATTACCTCGCTGGGAGCGGCGATGGCAACGCCCGGCTATCAACTGCTGCTGAACGACAGGTTAACGACAGGCAAAGGGGCGGGGGTGATCGCCACCAGCCATACGCTGGGCTACGGCGTCAGCGCGTTGCTGGTGCCGCTAGTGACGCGCGCATTCGGTGAAACGTTTTTAATCGTGGCCGCCTGGGCAATGGCGCTGCTGTTTTTAGCCTTGAGCTTAGGGGTACGGTCGGTTGAGCGTACCCCAGAAACAGGGGCCTAGTGGACGTGTCGGAAGGCGGTGCTGCCGGAACCCTCACTATGGCGCAGACGCTGCAAGGGATCCTGCTGATAAAAATGACAAAAACGTTGCCACAGGGCCGGGAAACGCGGTGCGAATAGCTCCGGGGCGCTAAAGAAATACTCTGACAGCACCGCAAAACACTCGGCCGGATCGGTTGCCGCATAGGCATCAATGCTGGCCGCGCTTTCCCCGACAAGGTCAATCTCATCCTGGATATTTTCCATCGCCGCATGCAGGTCGTGCTCCCAACCGGCGACTTCACGCAGCGGGATCAGCGGAACACCGCTGGCGCGATCGCCGTTGCGGGTATCAAGCTTATGCGCCACTTCGTGAACAATCAGGTTAAACCCGGACGCGTCGAACGAGTCCTGAATATCCAGCCAGTTGAGGATGATGGGGCCTTGCTGCCAGCTTTGCCCGGACTGCACCACGCGCTGGTTATGCACCAGGCCAATATCATCTTCCCACTCGTCATCAACGATAAATGGCGCGGGGTAGATCAGCACTTCGTGGAAACCATCCAGCCACTCGATACCCAGTTCGAGCACCGGCAGGCAGAAAAGCAGGGCGATACGCGCGCTTTTAAGTGCATCCAGCTCAAACCCCTGCAGCGGAACCAGCCGCTTTTGCTGCAAAAAGCGATCCGCCAGTTGAATGAGCTTTGACTGTTCATCCGGCTGGAGGTTGGCCAGCACGGGGATCGCCAGCGCGTCATCCCACGGCAGCGCCACATGTTGACCAGCGTCATTTGATTTCCAGGGCCACTTAATCATCGCTGTGCTCGCAAACTCGTTACGTGTACAAAATTGAAAGGTCAGGTTCCGTTAACATGCCAAAGAACCCGGCATGAAGGCAACTATAAAACGTAGAGATGTGGGAATGGCAGGAGAGGCCAGCCCTCTGCCATTATTCAAACACTTATCCCGTTTCCTTTCAGTGACAAAAATCCCATTGAGACGATCCCTAGCGGAAAACATGGCACAACGGGTGATACAGAGCGTTTATCGACGTTTGATTTCCCCGAGCGCGTCGATCAGTTGCGCTTTCTCCAGCGCTGAGATCTGCTTATCGTTCAGCAACCCGGAGAGCTGGCGGTCCTGCTCTTCACCAAATCCGCCACCGGTCATGATTTGCCGGCTAATCAGGTTCAGGATGGTGTTATCCAGTTGAAGAATTTGTGCTCTTACTTCTGCCAGCGGGCGGGGCTGCCACGCTTTTTCAGGCTGCAAACGCCAGCGATCGAGATAACGGTACTGGATGTTTTTACTGACGGCCATCTGTGTCTGGACAAAAGCATCAATACTCTGCGGATCCAGCATGACGTCACGGGCAGCGTCCTGTGCTTTCAGCAGAACATTTTTTTCTCTCGGGAGATCCTCAACGGGAAGATGGTTCGCCGCCTTATAACCCGCCACATCCTTCATCACCTCGAATCGTGTATTTAATGCCTCAGCCAGCTCAGGAAGGGTTGCCGAATTCACGGACGCGGCCAGCGATGAACCACACATTAAAATTGACGAAACCACAACTGCGAAATAGCGCACGGTTATTCTCCCGCAAAGATGAATTGAGCATCTATTATCGCAGCCTGTTTATTACAGGCAATCGTTTATAACGTTAATAAACGGCCATATTTGTAAGCATTTCAGGGGATGGATAGAAAATAAAAAATCCTGAAGAATAAAGTCATCGATAGCGCAAATGTCTTTAATCTTATTGCCAAATTTCGCATTTCCAATTGCTATGCCTGGAATATGCTACCGAGCGACATCTTATTCCCCATTTCAGAAATAACATGAAAAATAACCACCCTATGTTCGGAAGAAAATGATGAAAATTTATAAAAATGAGTCAGGCAAATCACCGATGGCAACGTATGGGATACGCTTAACCCCGGTTGCGATAACTCACCGTCACCTGATTACTCAGCACATGCAGCGGCGCGTCTAAACGCCCCCCCGCCACGGAATAATACTCAAAACGAAACGGCCCGGCGGCTGGTATCCCGGCAGGCAGGGGCAGCTCCCCGGCAAAGCCGGGCAGCCTCAGGCAGCGGGTGGTGCTGCACAGGCGAATGCGAAACCCGGCGGGGGTCAGGCCGTCTGTCTGAATCTTCCAGTACACGCGCGAGGCCACTGCGCCAGCGGGCAGGGGTGAGGGGCTTTGCACCGGTTTGCTTTTCAGTACCATTTGCCCCCGGGTCAGCGTGCCGCCAAAGCTCTCTCCGCTCCAGGAACCGTCCGCCGCGACAGCCAGCGGCGACACCAGAAGCAGCGCAAGCACTGCTCTCATCATCCTTTCCCCCCAATCAGATACGTCATCCGCACGTTGCGCTGGGTATTGATCTCCTGGCTGGAGAGCACCGCCAGCTGCGGGAAGATGCGGCGCAGGTAGCGCGACAGCATCAGACGCAGAGCCGGGTTCACCAGCAGCACCGGCGGTGCGCCTAAACCTTCCTGATGCTGCAGTGCCTTTTCGGTCTGCTTCATCAGGTTTTCAGCTATGCCCGGCTCAATTGCGCTGCCGCTCTGGGTCGCCTGGATCAACAACTGCTCCAGGGAGAGATCCAGCCCAATCAGCTGAATGTCCTCCTCGCCCGGGAACCACTGCTGGGTTATCGCCCGGGAAAGGCGCGCCCGCACGCGGGTGGTCAGCTCATCAGCATCGCTCTGGGCGGTGGCAAACTCCGCCAGCGTATCGATGATGGTGCGCATATCACGGATCGGCACACGCTCGGCCAGCAGATTCTGCAGCACCTTGTGCAGCGTGGTCAGGCTGATGACCGCCGGGATCAAATCTTCCACCAGTTTCGGTGAATGTTTGGTGATCTGATCGAGCAGCTGCTGCGCCTCCTGACGACCAAACAGTTCCTCGGTATGGGTGGTGATCAGATGGTTAAGGTGCGTTGCCACCACTGAACTCGGATCCACCACCGTGTAGCCCAGCGTCTGCGCCAGTTCGCGGTGGACTTCGTCAATCCACAGCGCAGGCAGACCAAAGGTGGGCTCGGTACACGGCGTGCCGGGGACTTCCCCCTCGGCGCAGCCGGGGTTGATCGCCATCCAGCGATCCGGCTGCACTTCCCCGGAACCAATGGTGACCCCTTTAAGCAGGATGCGATAGTGCGTTGGCGCCAGATCCAGGTTGTCACGGATATGCACGGCAGGCGGCAGGAAGCCCATCTGCTGGGCAAATTTCTTGCGAATGCCGCGCACGCGGGTCAGCAACTGACCCTGCTGTTCGTGATCCACCATCGGGATCAGGCGATAGCCCACTTCCAGACCCAGAGTATCTTCCATCTGAACATCAGACCAGGAGGCTTCGTTCACCTGCGCCACCTCAGCGTCCGCCGCATCGGCATCCGCCTGTGCGCCGCCAGTTTTTTTCGCTTCACCTTCGCGGCCGCGCAGCCACCAGGCGACACCCAGCAGCGTGGCGGTAAACAGCAGGAAGACGAAGTTAGGCATGCCGGGGATCAGGCCCAGCAGACCAATCACGCCCGCCGCCAGCACAATTACGCGCGGAGAGGTAAACAGCTGGCCCACCATCTGCTCGCCCACATCCTGGTCGTTGGCAACGCGGGTCACCACCACGCCAGCTGCGGTAGAGATCACCAGACCCGGGATCTGCGCCACCAGACCATCACCGATGGTCAGCAGGGTATAGGTCTCACCGGCTACGCCCACGGACATGTCGTGCTGCATCACGCCGATCACCAGGCCACCGATAATGTTGATCGCCATAATCAGCAGCCCGGCGATGGCATCGCCACGCACAAACTTACTCGCACCGTCCATTGAACCGTAGAAGTCGGCCTCCTGCGTCACCTCTTTACGGCGGCGTTTTGCCTCTTCTTCGCCGATCAGTCCGGCATTGAGATCGGCGTCAATCGCCATCTGCTTACCCGGCATCCCGTCGAGTGAAAAGCGCGCGCCCACTTCTGCAATACGTCCGGCACCCTTGGTGATCACCATAAAGTTAATAATGATCAGAATGATGAACACGATGATACCAATGGCGAAATTACCGCCCACCAGGAAGTGACCGAAGGCCTCCACCACCTGCCCCGCGGCTTCCGAACCGGTATGGCCGTTCATCAGGATCACGCGCGTGGAGGCGACGTTAAGCGCCAGACGCAGCAGGGTGGAGAACAGCAGCACCGTCGGGAACGCCGAGAACTCCAGCGTGTTCTGGGTAAACATGGCGACCAGCAGGATCATGATCGACAGCACGATGTTGTAGGTAAACAGCAGATCCAGCACAAAGGTCGGCAGCGGCAGGATCATCATCGCGAGGATGGTCATGATCAGTACCGGCCCGGCCAGCACCTGCCACTGGGTTTCCTTCATGTTGGGTAATCGTAATTTGGTGGCGATATTGGCCATCACTCTCTACTCTCTTGTGCAAAATCCATCCCCGCCGGAACGGGAAGATCTTTAGGTGTCAGCGGACGTAAGCCATAGCCCTTACGCCAGCGCTTAAGGCCATAAACCCAGGCCAGCACTTCCGCCACCGCGCTGTACAGCTCGGCGGGAACCGGTGTGCCGGGGTCACAGTGGCGATACAGGGCGCGCGCCAGCGGCGGCGCCTCAAGCATGGGGACCCGGTTCTCTTCGGCCAGTTCGCGGATGCGCAGGGCGATAAGCCCGCTGCCGCTGGCAACCACCATCGGCGCGCCCATGGCGCCTTCCTGGTACTTCAGGGCGACCGAATAGTGGGTCGGGTTATTCACCACCACGTCAGCGGTGGGGACGTCGCTCATCATTCGCTGCTGCGCCATCTGACGCTGCAACTGGCGAACCTTACTTTTAATCAGCGGGTCGCCTTCCTGATTTTTGAATTCGTCTTTGATTTCTTTCAGGCTCATGCGCAGCTTTTTGAAGTTGCTCCAGAGCTGGTAAACCACGTCGAACGCCACCATCGGGATCAGCGATAAAATAATGACCAGCATGCAGCCCATCAGCAGGGCGCTGATATCACCCAGCGCCATGCGCAGCGGTTCATACATCAGGCTGATAAACTTCCCTTTGTTGAACCACAAAAACAGCCCGCCGCCGATGCCCGCAAGCGTCACCTTCAGAATGCTTTTCACCATCTCCGACACCATCTGCGCGGAAAACAGGCGTTTGATGCCGCTGATCGGATTGAGCTTTTTGACGTTAAATTTGAGGGCCTTGGCGCTCATATTCAGTCCGCCAATCAGCGACGGCGTGGCGACGGCGGTCAGAAACAGGCCACCGACGAACGGCAGCAGCGCCAGAAACGCCATCCCAAGAAGCGATCCGGCGTGATGCAGCATCTGCTGCGGATCGCTGACTAACAGCCGGTCAAACGTTAAGCCGTTATGCAGCAGATGCTGCAGCTGTTTTGCCAGCCAGCCGCCCGCCACCAGCAGCAACCCCCAGCCAGCCAGCAGCATCAGGAGGCTCGTCAGCTCGCGCGATCGGGGAACCTGTCCCTCTTCTCGCGCTTTTTGCTTTCGGTGGGGTGTGGGGTCTTCTGTTTTTTCGCTGTCGTTTTGTTCTGACATGACGTTTGCCCGGCGGGATTAGAAGCCGAGTGACTCCAGCAGGTCGTCCACCTGTTCCTGAGAGGCCACAATGCCTTCGGCGCGGGTATCGATCTGCGGACCGTTCTTCAGATGTGCGTCACCGGTGGCGGCGCTGGCGTCGCGCTCGCTCATGTTTTCCACCAGCACGCTGATAAGCTCTTTCTCAACGGTCTCAATCACATGCATCAGGCTTTGCAGCACCTGTCCGGTGAGATCCTGGAAGTCCTGCGCCATCATGATTTCGGTCAGCTGGCGGTTGGTCTGCTGGGTTTTCTCCGGCACGTCGTGCAGGAAGGCGCGGGTGGCTTTGACCAGCTCGCGGGCATCCTCCAGCGGCTGTGGATGTTCAAACCAGGCGTCCCATCGCGCGCTCAGCGCAGTGGCGTTATCGCTCAGCCCTTCCTGCAGAGGGCGCGCCACTTCCACGCTGGTCAGCGCGCGATCGGCGGCCTGCGAGGTCTTGCCGACCACATAGTTCAGGCGGTCGCGGGTGTTCGGAAAAGCGTCGGCGACTTCCATAATCGCCTGTTCCAGACCGAGGTTGGCCATGCTGTCGCGCAGCAGACGGGTCAACTGTCCGATGCGAACGAAAATCTCAGTGGCGTTATCCGCCTGCATATTTAACGGGGAGTTCATAAGCGTTACCCGAGTTTTTCAAAGATTTTGCCAAGCTTTTCTTCCAGCGTGGCGGCGGTAAACGGCTTAACGATGTAACCATTGGCCCCCGCCTGCGCGGCAGCGATGATGTTCTCTTTCTTTGCCTCAGCGGTCACCATTAGCACCGGCAGCTTTGCCATGGTGGCATCGCTGCGAATGGTTTTCAGCAGCTCCAGACCGTCGATGTTTGGCATGTTCCAGTCGCTGACGACGAAATCAAAACCTCCGGCACGCAGTTTGTTGAGTGCGTCCTGACCGTCTTCGGCCTCGTCAATGTGTTTGTAGCCCAGATCCTGCAGCAGGTTGCGTACGATGCGTCGCATGGTGGCGAAGTCGTCCACCACCAGAAAACGCAAATTTTTATCCGACATGGGGGGTATCTCCTGAACGTGAGTCGGTTTTGGATGAATTATGTTTATGGAAACTGTCCAGTAAGCACTGGCTGATATCGTCGAGGTCGACGACCTTCTTCGCCGCACCCAGCGCAATCGCCTCGCGCGGCATGCCAAACACCACGCAGGTGGCTTCGCTCTGCGCGAGGGTAAACGCCCCGGTCTGGCGCAGATGCAGCAGGCCACGCGCGCCGTCCGCGCCCATGCCGGTCAGCAGGGCAGCGCTGGCATGCTTGCTGGCCTGACGCGCCACGGAGTCAAACAGCACATCCACTGACGGACGATGACGATTCACCGGTGGGGCATCGCTGAGCCGGACCCGGTAGCCGTTGTCCTGACAGATAACCTCCATATGACGATCGCCCGGTGCAATCAGGGCGGTTCCTGGCCGCACGGGTTCGCCATCCTGCGCTTCACGCACCGCAATCTGGCACAGCGAGTCGAGTCGCTGGGCGAAAGAGTGGGTGAAACCGGCGGGCATGTGCTGGGCTATTACAATCCCCGGCGTGCTGACCGGCAGCGGCATCAGCACCCGACGCAATGCCTCCGTGCCGCCGGTAGAGGAGCCGATAGCGATGAGGCTCTGCTGGCGCACGGGGATCCCGGCGAGCACCGGTCTGGCGTCGGGGGTATGCTGCGCCAGCTTCGCGCGGGCGGCGACGCGGATCTTCTCTACCACCAGCTGGCTCCAGCTGTCGATATTCTCTGCGCCGCGATGCTCCGGCTTGGGCAGAAAATCGACCGCACCGTGCTCCAGCGCAGTCATGGTGGCCTTCGAGCCACGGGTGGTCAGGGAGGAGATCATCACGACGGGCATCGGGCGCAGGCGCATCAGGCGGGAGAGAAACTCCAGCCCGTCCATGCGCGGCATGTCGATATCCAGCGTCAGCACGTCCGGGTTGAGCTGTTTAATCAGCTCGCGCGCAATAAACGCGTCCGGCGCCGTGCCGACCATTTCCATATCAGGCTGCTGATTGACGACCGCGCTGAGCATGTTACGCATCAGGGCGGAATCATCGACCGCCAGCACACGAATCGACTTCACCGTGTGGCCTCCGTCAGTTCATATACCGACTGCCCACGCAGGCGCAGCGGAATATGTGCATGGTTAAAATGTTCCGAATGGCCGACAAACAGCAGGCCGCCCGGCTTGAGCAGACGCGCAAAGCGCTGCAACAGGCGCTGTTGCGTCGGCGCATCGAAATAAATCATCACGTTGCGGCAGAAAATGGCGTCGAACGGCCCGGGAACGGACCACTTTTCATCGAGTAAATTCAGCTGCTGGTAGTGAATGGCGGACAGCAACTCCTGTCGGGCTTTCACCCATTCGCTGTTATCACCCGCCCCGCGCAGAAAATAGTGACGCTTTTGCGCCAGCGTCAGCGCGTCCAGATCGCTCAGGCGGTAGATGCCCGCTTCCGCTTTTGCCAGCACCTCGGTGTCGATATCCGACGCCCAGATCCGCGGTCCGGCCACTGACGCGCCCAGCTGTTCATTCAGCGTCATGGCGATAGAGCAGGGCTCTTCCCCCGTGGACGCCGCGGTACACCAGACGCGGTAGCCGTTAGCGCGCTGACGCGCATGTTCCGCGAGGATCGGGAAGTGATACGCCTCGCGGAAAAAAGAGGTCAGGTTGGTGGTCAGCGCGTTGATAAAGTTCTGCCATTCCGGATGCTCCGAGTGTGACTCAAGCAGGGCGATATAGTCGCTGAACGTGGCAAGCCCCAGCGTGCGCACGCGACGGGAAAGACGATTAAAAATCATCTCTCGCTTTTGCGCGTTAACGACAATTCCGGCGCGCTTATAGATTAATTTCCCGACACGCTGTAATTCGCTGTCAGTCAGAGAAAGCGTATTCAGGGATAAGCGTGCAGAAGTGCTGATAATTTCACTCATAGAATTGGGGCAGACCTTAAACCGGTGTATTCATTATTTCCTGATACGCGCTAATCATCTTATTTCGTGCCTGCATGCCAAAGCTGAATGAAATAGACGATTTCTGCATCGCCAGCATCACGTCATTCAGGGCAATATCGCCACTGCCGGACATCCACTGCTGTGTTTTGCTCTTCGCTTCAACCTGGGTTTTATTTATTTCGTTAATGCTGTTAAATAAAACGTCAGAAAAGGAGGGGGCGTCGCCGCGAGAGGTCTGCAGCCGGTGAGACGGGCCGCTGACCTGCTGCGCCTGGCTCTGAATTTGATCGAGTACGCCACGCATTAATGTCGCTGACATTCTTTTTATTCCTGGTAATTAAGATAAAAACGGCGGTTTGTTGCATATCTTTTAAACGTCGACAGCTTAGCACGTGATTAAAAACCTCAGAAAATCCAATAAGCCGACAGAACTTTGAGCTTATTTATCCTTAAAAAAAATGCCTTTCAGACGATAATGCCCGCCTGAAAAATTCTTATATTTTTGAAATCGTCGACATCACTCTCGCGAATTTCGTGAGCTGACGCGCATCGTTGATGCGTGCTATTTCATACAGGAATACGGCATGAGTGCCACACTAAATGAGTTAACCAACAATCCGGCAGAGCGAATTAAATCGATGCTGTCCTCACTTCGCGGCAGCCCGAAGCTTTTGCTGGTGATTTGCGGCGCTGCGGCGCTTTCCGTCATCATCGCGTTAATGTTCTGGGCAAAGGAGCCGGATTACCGGGTGCTGTTCAGTAATATCAGTGATGAAGAAGGCGGCGCCATCGTGGCGCAGCTGTCGCAGCTCAATATCCCTTACCGCATCGACACGCCAGGGGGCGTGATCATGGTGCCGGCCTCACAGGTGCATGAGGTGCGCATGAAGCTGGCCCAGCAGGGGCTGCCGAAGGGTGGCGGCGTGGGCTTTGAACTGCTCGATCAGGAGAAGTTTGGCGTCAGCCAGTTCACCGAGCAGGTGAACTATCAGCGCGCCCTGGAAGGCGAGCTGGCGCGTACCATTGAAAATCTCGGGCCGATCCAGAGCGCGCGCGTACATCTGGCCACGCCAAAACCGTCGATGTTTGTCCGCGAACAGAAAAAACCGACCGCATCCGTCACCGTTAACCTGTTGCAGGGCCGTACCCTTGACGACAGCCAGGTAGTGGCGATCACCCATCTTATTTCCAGCGCAGTGACTGGCCTTGCAGCCGAGAGCGTGACCATTGTCGATCAGCGCGGCAACCTGCTGACCCAGAGCGGCCTGCGCGGTTTGCAGACGGCGCACCTGAAATACACCAGTGAAATTGAAACCGACTATCAGCAGCGCATTCAGCGCATTCTGGCCCCGCTGGTGGGGGATGAAAACATCCGCGCTCAGGTCACCGCGCAGATTGATTTCACCGAGCAGGAACAAACTCAGGAGCAGTATCAGCCGAACAGCGATCCTGAAAAAATGGCCATCCGCAGCCGTCAGGCCAGCCTCTCTGAGCAGGGGAATAGCCGTGGCGCGAGTGGCGTGCCGGGGGCGTTGAGCAATACGCCACCGGCACCGGCCACCGCACCGCTGACCCAGCCCCTCAATACCCCGGCGGATGACAAAAAAGAGAAAACCACCAGTAACAGCGCGAACCGTGAGCCTGCACAGCCGTACAACAACCGCAGTGACGAGACCACCAACTTTGAGGTCGATCGCACTCTGATCCATACCAAATCGAATGCCGGACGCATTCAACGTTTATCCGTGGCGGTGGTGATTAACCATCTGCCGCAGGGGGAAGAGGGCAAGCCGGGACCGATTAGCGAGGCCGAACTGACCCGTATTAACGCGCTGGTGAAAGAGGCGATTGGCTTTAACGCCAGCCGTGGCGACAGCGTCAATATCCTCAACTCCGCCTTTAACGGCGTGGTGGAAGAGCCGGTGCCGCCGTTCTGGAAGCAGGATCGTTTCTACGCGTTGCTGATGGCTATCGCCCGCTACCTGGTCATCGCCATTATTGCCTGGGTCATGTGGCGCAAGCTTGTGCAGCCTGCCTGGATCCGTCACCAGGAGACCACCCTGCGCCGTCTGGAGATGGAAAAAGAGGCGCGGGAAGAAGAGATTGCCGCGAAAAAACGTGCCGCGGAGAAAAACAACCGCGACCGCGCCCAGCAGCGTGTGGATACGGAACTCAACGGTCAACAGCTGCGTGAGCTGGCAGAGCAGGAGCCGCGCGTTATCGCCCTGGTGATCCGCCAGTGGATGAGTAAGGAGCCGAAATAATGAATGCCTCAGAAAAAAGCGCCATCGTCATGCTGACGCTGGGAGATGTCCTGGCAGCGGAGGTGTTCAAGCACCTCAACGCCCACGAGGTGAAGCAGATCAGTGCCTCAATGGTCAACATGGCGGGCTTTACTCACGACCAGATGGCCATGGTGCTGGAGGAGTTTAAGAAAGACTCCAGCGAATATGCGGCGCTGAGCCTCAACACCAACGATTATCTGCGCAGCGTGCTGGTCAAGGCGCTGGGCGAAGAGCGTGCCTCCTCGCTGCTGGAGGATCTGCTGGATACCCACCAGGGCACCAATGGTATCGAAACGCTCAACTTTATGGATCCGCAGGCGGTGTTCGACCTTATCCGCGAAGAGCACCCGCAGATCATCGCCACCATTCTGGTTCACCTCAAACGTAACCAGGCGGCGGACGTGCTGGGCAAATTCGACGAGCGCGAACGTAACGACATCATGCTGCGTATCGCCACCTTCGGCGGCGTACAGCCGGCCGCGCTGCAGGAGCTGACGGAAGTTCTGAACAACCTGCTGCACGGTCAGAACCTCAAGCGCAGCAAGATGGGCGGTGTCCGTCCGGCGGCGGAGATCCTTAACCTGATGAAATCTCACCAGGAAGAGGCGGCCATTGAGGCGGTACGTGAGTTCGACGGCGAGCTGGCGCAAAAAATTATCGACGAGATGTTCCTGTTCGAAAACCTGGTGGAGGTGGAAGACCGCAGCATCCAGCGCCTGCTGCAGGAGATCGAGAGCGAAACGCTGATCATCGCACTGAAAGGGGCCGACGAGCCGCTGCGCATGAAGTTCTTCCGCAATATGTCGCGCCGTCAGGCCGAGCTGATGACCGACGATCTGGCCTCCCGTGGCCCGGTGCGTCTGTCCCAGGTGGAAGCCGAACAGAAGACCATCCTCAACGTGGTGCGTCGTCTGGCCGAGGCTGGCGAGATCCTGATTGGAGGCAGCGACGATGCCTACGTTTGATGAACATAACGCCACCGGGTGGCGCGCCTGGCAGCCTGAAAACCTGCTGGGTGAGCCGCAGGATACCCCGCTGCCCACGCTGGACAATACCCAGTCTGAGGCGCAGCTGAAAGCCGAACTGGCGCGTCTGCGCAAGCAGGCGGAGCAGCAGGGGTTTGCCCAGGGGCAGCAGCAGGGCCAGGAAGAGGGCCGCAAACAGGGCTATGAGGCCGGGTTGAAAGAGGGCCGCGACGCCGGGTATGCCCAGGGCGTGGAGCAGGCACGCGTGGAGCAGCAGGCGCTGCTGCGCGAGGCAGAAACCTGGGTCAGCAACTTTAAGTTGGCGCTGGAAAACCTTGAAGGGCTGATCCCGGCGCGTCTGGTGCAGCTGTCGCTGACGGCGGTGCAGCAACTCTACGGTACGTCTCGTGTGGCGGATAACCATGCTCTGGTCACGCAGATCCGCAGCCTGATGCAGCAGGACGCGCTGCTGCACGGCACCATTCAACTCTATGTCAGCCCGGAGGCGTTTGCTTCGGTGCATGAGGCGCTGGGTGAAACGCTTGCCGCGATGGGCTGGGAGCTGCACTGCGACGCCAGCCTGGCCGCCGGGGGATGCCGGGTGGTCTCCCCGGATGTGGAAGTGGACGCCAGTATGGAAGCCCGCTGGCAGGCGCTGTGTCAGCTGGCGCGCGAGGAGCTCTCGCAATGAGCCAGCAGCTAAAAAAGTGGCTCTGCGCCCTTGACCGGGTGGAGGAAAAACTCACCCAGGTGCCCGATTTTCGCCAGTACGGCAAACTGACGCGCGCCACCGGGCTGGTAATGGAGGCCGTGGGGCTCAAGCAGCCTATTGGTGCGCTGTGCATCGTTGAGCGTCAGACGGAGCAGGGCATTATCCCGGTTGAGAGCGAAGTGGTGGGCTTTAACGGCCAGACGCTGTTTCTGATGCCGCTGGAGCATGTCGACGGCATCCTGCCCGGGGCGCGCATTTATGCCCTGCAAAGCGACAGCCACGCCGGTAAACAACTGCCCGTGGGGCCGCATCTGCTGGGCCGCGTGCTGGATGCGCAGGGTCGGCCGCTGGATGGCCGTCCCGCGCCGGGGAAACCGGCGGCGGGGCTGTTTACCCCAACGCTCAATCCCCTGCACCGCGATCCGATCAAAAACGTGCTTGACGTTGGCGTACGCGCCATCAATGGCCTGCTGACGGTGGGGCGTGGTCAGCGTATGGGCCTGTTCGCCGGTTCCGGCGTCGGCAAAAGCGTGCTGCTCGGCATGATGGCCCGCTTTACCACTGCGGACGTCATCGTGGTGGGGCTGATTGGCGAGCGTGGCCGCGAGGTAAAAGATTTTATCGAGAATATCCTTGGCGAGCAGGGGCTGGCGCGGGCGGTGGTGGTGGCCGCCCCGGCTGACGTTTCGCCGATTTTGCGTATGCAGGGCGCCGTTTACGCCACGCGCATTGCGGAAGATTTCCGCGAGCGCGGCCTTAACGTGCTGCTGATCATGGACTCCCTGACCCGCTACGCCATGGCGCAGCGTGAAGTGGCTCTGGCGATTGGTGAACCGCCCGCGACCAAAGGCTATCCGCCGTCGGTCTTTGCCCGTCTGCCCGCGCTGGTCGAACGGACCGGTAACGGCGTGAAAGGGGGCGGCTCAATCACCGCGTTTTATACGGTGCTGACGGAGGGGGATGACCAGCAGGATCCGATTGCCGACTCCGCGCGCGCAATCCTCGACGGCCACATCGTGCTGTCGCGTCGTCTTGCCGAGGCGGGGCACTATCCGGCGATTGATATTGAAGCCTCGATCAGCCGTGCCATGACCGAGCTTATCCCCCATGCCCAGTACCGCAAGGTGCAACGCTTTAAACAGTTGCTATCCGCGTATCAGCGCAACCGCGACCTGGTGAGCGTGGGGGCGTACGTCAAAGGGAGCGATGCGATGCTGGATCAGGCTATCGACAAATATCCCTCGCTGGAGGCCTTCCTCCACCAGGCGATCCACGAGCGCAGCGGCTATGACGACGCCATTCGCGCCCTGTCCGGGCTTTTCCCGGATATTAAAGACTAAGCCGGAGGTGTGATGAAAGCACATAACCCCATGGTTCTGCTGCGCGACAAGGCGCAGGAGACGCTAACGCAGACCACACGCGCGCTGGGCGGTGCGCAGCAGCAGCTCCAGCAGGCGATGACCCAGCACGAACAGCTTCAGCACTATGAGCAGGAGTACCAGCAGTCCCTGCGTCAGGGGATGATGGGCGGCGGTATGTCGGTGGCGGATCTGGTGAATCACCAGTCGTGTATTTTGTCGCTGAAGCAGGTGGTAAAGCAGCAGGCAGGCCACGTGAACGCCTGCGAAAAGGCGGTAGACGAGGTGAAAAAGAACTGGGTGCAAAACAAGCAGCGCCTGAACGCGTTTGAAACGCTGATTGAACGCCGGGCGACGGCGCAGGCGTTAGTTCAGAGCCGACATGAACAAAAGCTGATGGATGAATTTGCTCATCGTGCCGGACAAAAGAGAGAAAGGCTATGAACATAGATATTGCCGCCCTGTTACTGGGTGGGGGAGCACAGGGCAAACCGAAGGGCGGTTTACTGGCTGACGACGGCTTCAGCCTGGCGCTGGATGACAAGCTGGCTGAACTGGTGCAGTTTTTCCCGGGGCTCGACCCGCAGGCACTGGCAGCCATGCCGGAAGCCGCGCTGGCGGGGTTGTCCGCAGATTTACTGCCGCAACAGCTTGCCGACGATGCGCCGGTGACGGATGCCGACGGTCTGCTGCTCGCCGCGCCGCCGGGGCTGGCAGAAGCTCTTAAAGGGGTTTCGCTCACCGACGGTGAGGGTGAAGAGAGCCCGCAGTGGCAGCTGCAACAGCTGGTGACCCGCAGCGTCACCAGGGCTGAAACGGTCAACCCTGTGAAGGGCGTAGCGAACGGGAAGGCTCCTGAGCCTGAGGGCAAAACCGTTTCTCCGCTCATGACCGCCGCCGATAAAACCCCTTCGGCCAATGCCACGCCGCTGACGGCCCAGTCTGCAACGCTCACCAGTGAGACGATGGTCACGCCAGAGATGCCTGCGGCCACACCGGCCAGCGCCGTGGCGCTGCCTGCCGCCGTACGCACCAGCGTCGCGCACGCCCCACAGCAGGTGGTCACCGTCAACCATCCGCCAGAAACGCCGGAGTGGAAGCAGTCAGTCAGCCAGCATATCGCCATCTTTAGCCGTAACGGGCTGCACAGCGCGGAGATCCGCCTGCACCCGGAAGAGCTGGGATCGCTGCAGATTTCCCTGCGCGTGCAGCAGGATCAGGCGCAGATCCATATCGTCAGCGAGCATGCCCACATTCGTCACGCCATGGAGCAGGCCATGCCGCAGCTGCGTGCCGCGATGGCGGAGTCGGGTATTCAGCTTGGCCAGGCCAACGTGAGCGCGGAAGGACAGCAGTTTGCCGCCGGTGAGCAGGGCCAAAACGCATCGGGTGACGAGCACGGTGCCCAGGAAGGGGAAGAGCAGTCGGTTGAAGAGGAGAGCGTGCCGACTCTATTAACCACCACCCCCGGAAATATATACGGAATAAATACCTTTGCCTGAAGTGTTGAATTAGCTTCAGGAATGAAATTTTATCACCTGATTATCAGGGTGATGATATGGACTACAATGTCCGCCATATTGACCCGAGGGCAATACGCTGCCCTCTCTTATTTTCAGGTGTACGTTCAATGAGTAATAAAAATAAAAAGGTCGCCAGCGGCGGAGGCTCTCGCTCGCTTCTGATGACGTTCATGTTTTTGACTGCCGTTGCGGCGTGCGGCGTTTCCGGCTACCTGTTCTGGGAAATGAAATTTGCGAAACCGACAGCAGAGGTTGCCCAAGGGGAAGTGGAAACAGCACCGGCACCCGCGCAGGTAGAGCCGCTGTACGCCTCAATGAATACCTTTACCGTGAGCCTGAAGCCCACTGCGAACGAATCGGATCGGGTATTGTACCTGGGCTTGTCCATTCGCGTGGCAGAACAAAAATCGCTGGCGGTGCTGGAAAAATATTTGCCGGAATATCGCAGCCGCTTATTTATGTTGTTAACCCATCAGACTTATGAAGATTTAGCCACCGATGAGGGTAAACGCCGTCTGATGACCAATATTAAGAGTGAGCTGGATAAACCGCTGGCATTTAACCAGTCCATTCGCGTCACCGACGTGCTTATTAACGAATTTATTCTGCGGTAATTATTATGGCTGACAGCTTTTTATCTCAGGATGAGATCGACCGTTTGCTAAACGCCGATGCGGAAAGCAACAGTGAACAACATAAAAACGGCGCCGACGCGGGGATTAAACCTTACGATCCGCACACCCAGCGCCGGGTTATTCGCGAGCGTCTGCATTCGCTGGAAATTATTAACGAGCGTTTTGCCCGTCAGTTCCGTATGGGGTTGTTTAATCTGCTGCGCCGTAGCCCGGACATTACCGCGGGTAACATTAAGATCCAGCCGTATCACGAGTTTGCCCGCAACCTGCCGGTGCCGACAAACCTGAACCTGCTGCACCTTAACCCGCTGCGTGGCACCTCGCTGATGGCGTTCTCGCCGGGGCTGGTGTTTATGGCCGTGGATAACCTGTTTGGCGGCGACGGTCGTTTCCCGACCAAGGCCGACGGACGCGAGTTTACGCCCACCGAACAGCGCGTGATCCACCGCATGCTGTCGATGGCGCGCGAGGCCTATGAATTTGCCTGGAGCTCAATCTATAAAATCAAAACGGAGTATATCCGTTCCGAAATCCAGGTGAAGTTCACCAATATCACTTCATCGCCGAATGACGTGGTGGTCACCACGCCGTTTTCGGTGGAGATCGGCTCGCATCGCGGGGAGTTCAATATCTGTATTCCCTTCAGCACCATCGAGCCGCTGCGCGAGCTGCTGAGTAACCCGCCGATGGACAACTCCCGGCACGAGGACTCCCACTGGCGCGGCCTGCTGGCCAGCCAGATGCGGGAAACCGAACTGGAGCTTACGGCGCGTTTCGCGGACATCGGCACCCGGCTCTCCCGCGTGATGCAGATGAAAAAAGGCGACATTATCGCGCTGGATAAGCAGGAGTTTATCGAAGCCAGCGTCGGCGGTGTGCCGGTCTTCACGGCCCGCTACGGCGCCGTTAACAATCAATATGCCCTGAAGGTCGAGCAGATGATTCAGCCTTCATTACTTTCATTAAACAAGGAGTAATTTCCCCATGAGCGATATAAACACCTCATCGGGTACTGACGATCAGTCCATCGATAATCTTTGGGGTGAGGCCATGACTGAACAGCACGCGGCGGGAATTACCGACACCATGGCTGCACCGCAATTCTCTGACGAGATGAACCTGATCCTGGATATCCCGGTAAAAATGACCGTGGAGCTGGGACGCACCAAAATGACCATCAAGGAGCTGCTGCGCTTAAGCCAGGGCTCGGTGGTCTCGCTGGATGGTCTGGCGGGTGAACCGCTGGATATTCTGATTAACGGTTACCTGATTGCGCAGGGTGAAGTGGTGGTGGTCTCCGATAAATTTGGCATCCGCATTACGGACATTATCACCCCGTCCGAGCGCATGCACCGTCTGAGCCGCTAATGAACGCCACTGATTCCCTTCCGGCCACTGGCTCGGTGCTGATGACGGTCAGCGGCGCGCTGGCGTTGATTATCCTGCTGATGGTGGTGATGGCCTGGGCCGCCCGTCGCAGCGGGCTGGCGCGTCGGCTCAACAACGCCCAGGGCAACATGACCCTGGTGGCGACCCAGTCGCTGGGGCCGCGTGAGCGGCTGGTGCTGGTTGACGTGGGTGGACAGCGTCTGGTGCTGGGCGTCACCGCCTCGCAGATTACCTGCCTCGCCACGCAGGCGCGCCCGGAAAACGCCCCACAGGCCTCCGCGCCCGCGACGTTCCCGCTGATGCTGGAAAAGCTGCGTCAGAAATACCGTCCGGGAGGTGAGCAGTGAAACCTCGTCTGCTGCTGGCGCTCGGCCTGATGTTACCCGCCGCCGGTGCGCTGGCGGCCAACGGTGACATCACCCTCGGCCAGCCTTCCGGGGAAGGGGGCTGGACGCTGCCGGTACAAACCCTGCTGCTGCTGAGCGGCTTTACCTTTATCCCCGCCGTACTGCTGATGATGACCGGGTTTACCCGCATCATCATTGTGCTGGGGTTAATGCGTAACGCGCTGGGCACGCCTACCGCGCCGCCAAACCAGGTGCTGGTGGGGCTGTCGCTGTTTTTGACCTTTTTCGTTATGTCGCCGGTGTTCAGCCAGATCTACGAAAAAGCCTGGCAACCGCTGCAGGAAAACAAAATCACCATGGAGGTGGCCCTGACGGAAGGGGTGAAACCGCTGCGCGCGTTTATGCTCGACCAGACCCGTGAAAGCGATCTGGCGATGTTTGCCCGTATCGCCAAAACCCCGGATATCGCCTCGCCGGAAGAGGTGCCGCTCAGCATTCTGGTGCCGGCATTTATCACCAGCGAGCTGAAAACCGCCTTCCAGATTGGCTTCACCATCTTTATTCCGTTTCTGATTATCGATCTGGTGGTCGCCAGTATCCTGATGGCGCTGGGGATGATGATGGTCCCGCCGACCACCATTGCCCTGCCGTTCAAGCTGATGCTGTTTGTGCTGGTCGACGGCTGGCAGCTGCTGGTGGGATCGCTGGCCCAGAGCTTTTACAGTTAGGAGAGACCCATGACCCCGGAAAGCGTAATGGTGATTGGCATGCAGGCGATTAAGGTGGGACTGATGGTGTCAGCCCCGCTGCTGGTGGCCGCGCTGGTCACCGGTCTTATCATCAGCATTTTGCAGGCCGCCACCCAGGTCAACGAAATGACCATGACCTTCATCCCGAAAATCCTGATGATTGTCGGCGTCGCGGTGGCGCTTGGCCCGTGGATGATGAAAATCTTTATTGAATACACCCGCGCGGTGTTCGCCAGCATTCCGTTCGTGATCGGCTGATGGCCTTCGGACGTCCTCTCGACCAGCTCTACGGGCTGGTCAGCCACTATTTTTTCATTATGGTGCGCATTGCCGCGCTGCTGCACGTTGCCCCGGTGTTTGGTGAGAAGGCGGTCAGTGCCCGGCTGCGTGCCGGTCTGGCGCTGTTGATCGCCATTTTGATTGGCGGCACGCTGCCCGATGCGCAGGTGGGCCTTTACGCCTGGGAAGGCGTTTGGGTGCTGGCGAAGCAGGTGATTATCGGTGCGGCAATGGGGCTGACGCTACAACTGCTGTTTGCTGCCGTGCGCATGGCCGGTGAGATCATCGGTATGCAGATGGGGCTATCGTTTGCCACCTTCTTTGATCCCGGCGCCGGGAACAGCCCGGTAATCTCACGCTTTCTCAACCTGCTGGTGACGCTGCTGTTTCTCGCTTTTAACGGTCATCTCTGGTTGCTGGCGCTGCTGGCGGACACCTTCCAGACGCTGCCGATAGACGCCACGCCGCTGCACGCGGGCGGGTTTATGTACCTGGTCACCCATGCGGGGATGATCTTCAGCCAGGGGCTGATGCTGGGGCTGCCCGTCATTGCGCTTCTGCTGTGCATCAACTTTATCCTCGGACTGTTAAACCGCCTGACGCCGCAGCTCTCTATCTTTGTGATTGGCTTCCCGCTGACGCTCACCTTCGGCATGCTGGCGCTGTTTCTGATTGCCGAAACGCTGGCCCCATTCTTTGAGCGCCTGATGGCTACCGGGTTTGATATCCTTGCCGGGCTGATTCAGGCGCTGGTATAACCCTTAGTTCATGCAGGCGATGCGGGCGACGGTTTCTGTACCGGAGGCGAGCACTTTGTCATCCAGCAGGTAGGCGGTGCTGGTGGCGACTTCACCCGGTTTAATCTGCGGGAAAATATAATCCGTCACGTCTTGATCCGGGGCCTGGCCGCCAAGTTTGCGGTGTTGGCTGGTGACGGTCAGATGGATCCGTTTACCCGACAGTTCAACATCGTAACGCACTTCACGGTTTACCGCTCTGGGCAGTCCGTCGCGCTTGCCGTCCCTGAAGTGGCTGATAGTGCCGATATAGGTGGTATGGCCGCTAAACAGGCCGTCGCGGTAGGAGCGGTAGATACCGCGTGCCAGCGTCGCGTTGTTGTCATCCTCAATCACGTAGTAGGAGGTGGGGGCGATACACTGCGATGCGTACGGCGAGGTCTGAAACCCATACAGCGCCATACCACCCAGCCCGGCAACCATCCCACCTACAAACAGCAGAGTAAGCGGGGATTTAATAAAGGCGAAAATAGAACGATTCGCAGTCATTCCCTGAATCCTTAAAGGGTTGTTGGCAGGCAATAAGGCCCTGGAACTGGCTCATTTTTTCAGAGCCGGTGGTGACGTACAGCACGGCGGCCGGTTTTTCGTTGGGGCGGCGGTCCAGCACGTGACGGGTATAGGTTTGCAGCGTGGATTCAATCAGCGCTTGCTGCGACTGTTTATCCTCCTGAACCATCACCATTGAGCCCGGCGGCACGCCAGGGCCATTCCAGCGCACAAAGTGAACCGGCTGCGGGCTAAAGTCGACAATGCCGTGCAGGAGGAGCGCAATCACCAGCCCGACGACCACGCCGCTAAGCGTGACGCAGAGCTTTTGCTTAAGCGTGTTGCCCCCACGGGCAGGCGCGTGGGTGACCACCGGCTGTGCTTCTGCTGTGTCTGCCTGTACCGGTTCATTCTGCAGGGGCAGGGGTTCTGCTTGTTGCAATTCGCTGTTTGCCTCCCGCACCAGCAGGCGGTAGCCGCTGCGCGTCACGGCGATGAGCGTGATCGCTTCCTGCAGGTTCAGTTGAGTAAACGCGCGGCGCAGTTTGGTGATCATCACCCGCACGCTGTTATCCGTGACTTCTACCCCGGCGCTACGCCAGCCGATCTCCATCAGCTGTTCCTGGGAAAGTACCTCGCCCTGCGCCTCGGCCAGCGCGGCGAGACACAGGCACGCGCTCTGGGGGAGGGTAACGGTCTGTTGCGTATCCGTCCGGGTAAGCATGCGGGTCTGCAAATCCAGCGTGACGGACGTTCCAATCGCGATATGGTTTAGCATAGTTATTTGATTCTTCTGGTGTATTAGGTATCGCTTCTGGTTACTGTAATTAATAGTAATGAATGCCCCTTATTGCTAGCCGAAGGGCAGAGCGACATGCTTTTTATGTCTTACGTCATATTTTTGCAACCACTACGTAATAACAGCCTTAATGCTTTTAAGGTTATTAAATAGGGGGATATTAACCGCATTAAAAGTAATGCCTTGGGCGGTTTTACTTTAATTATATTAAAACCAGATACTTGCGGAATTGATGTCGCGGATGGGTCATTTGTCGCAGTGATAATGAGACGCTGTTATTATTTCTAATTAACAATTTTTAATCTGTATATAATTATTAATTGTGTCGGGAAGGGAACGGGAGCGGTTGCTAATGAGGTCTGCGAATTTATACTGCGCAAAGACAGATTATTGAATTTATTACACAGTATGAATTTTCTTTACAAGGATGGATGATGTTCTCTCTGAAAAGTTTTATGCAAACGTCCGAGCTGCCAGCGATGTTTCCCGTATTTATTTGCCGTCTGGTGGTGGGGGTATTTTTCTTTACCGCCGGGTTTAATAAATTATTCGTAACGGAAAACCAGCTGCTGATGTTGGATACCCTGCACGATGCGGGGATCCCGTTTCCGGCCGTGATGGCGATCGTTGTCGCTTTCCTGGAGTGCAGCATGGGGCTGCTGTTGACGCTGGGGCTATTCAGCCGTTTTAGCGCGCTGGTACTGATAATTATTAGTACCGTAGCGCTGGCCACCATTGGCATCTACACCATTCCACGCGGGCTTAATCTGATTGCATGGCTTAGCTGGCTTTTTTATCTGCCTGAAACGCTGTATATCGTGCTCTGCCTGTTCCCGTTGACCTGGGGCGGCACGCTTTGCAGTCTCGACGGCTGGCTGGTGAAACGCTGGGATAACGTGCGCAAAATTGTTTTTGTGGAGGGGTAACACAAGTGTGCGGTTATCAACGGTTTGAAGAGCATATTTACTGACGCCTGCATAATAAAATAGCCCTGTAGAGGTAGCGTTGTGCTGCCATTAAAAGAACAGGGCTTTTGTCATGGTTTTTATCGTTATTTTAGTCGTTATTTTTATTACCCTGGTGATTCTGGTGCAGGCTGGGGTTATGCCCTGGTTTATTCGTACCGAGGGACAGCGTCTGCGCACGCAGGTTGATGCCCTGGCCACCCAGTTACGTGAGCAACTCGACAGGGTTGAAGCGCAGCAGCGTTCAATGACCGAAAGTGTGGTCACCCTGAAAAGCTTTGCGCTGGATAAAGGAGCCCCAGGCGAGACCGATCTTACGGAAGAGACGAGTACCAGCCGTCAATTCTTCAATTCACTGGTCAAAGAGATCGGCGAGCGTCTTGGCGGCCGCGCCTGGATGGTGGATGACACCGGGCGCATCATCGGGGATGCTGCTGGTGCGCCGACGGTGCAATCTCTTAACGATGCCAGCCTGCCGATGGCGGTTCCACTGCGTGGGCTGCTGGCCCAGCCGGGCGAAGGGTTACGGCATACCCGTTTTCGCAGCGCCAGCGGCGAACATACGCTGGTGGTGACGCCCATTGCTGAGACACCGTGGCTGCTGGCCATTGATGTTCCCACCCGTAGGCTGGGCGAACGCCCGGGCATACTCCTGCATAAACCGTGGCCGCTGGCGGCCTTGCTGCTGGTCTCCACGTTAACTCTACTGCGCAGCCTGAACCTGCACCTTTCCCGCCTTAACGAAGAACTCCCGTCGCAGCTGAAAACCGAGCAGGGTGCGCACTTGCCGTCGCTGATGCAGGAGATTGGCGAACAGGTGAGGGTAATTGCGCAGGCAGCCAGCACGATTGCGGAGGAGAACGAGCGTCTGCTGCGGGTACCTGAAGCGAACGGTAATCTCCTCGCCATGCTGAGTGAAAGCACCACGGGCGTGGTTCAGGCAATGAATACTCTGCACGATGCCGCGCTACAGATTGCCGACAGTAGCGGCGCGCTGGTGCAACTGGCCAGCCGTGCTTACAGCTATTCGCTGCATAACGAAGAGGGCATTTTTGCCGTCGAGTCGCGCAATCTGGCCAGCCGCTGTGCGCGTTCCTCGAAAGAACTCCGGGCGCTGATTGACGACGCGATGATGCAGGCGCAAAGCGGGGCACCGTCTGTGACGCAGAATAACAGCGTGTTGATAGAAGAGGTTTATACGGTGGCGAATACCCTGCTTCAGCGCACAGGCAGCTAGCCGGTGGCGCTGCGCTTACCCAGCCTACTTTCGGTGATTTTGTAGGCCAGGTAAGGCGTAGCCGACACCCGGCACAAATCTGGAAGCCGCCTCGCAATCCCATAAGTAACTCTCTGTAATACGCGATTTATCCTGTTATTCGTTTCTATCCCAACTAAAGTGCCCGCGTTGCGGCAATACCCGCAGCCGGGCGTGAGAACCTGAAAATACAAGGCGGTACCGAAGCGACCTGCTGGTTTGCTCTTTGTTATTCATTTCTCATCTCTCCGGAGGCTTTCATATGACGATTCTGTCCGCACTTTCTTCTTTCTCTCGCAACGATTTCTCCAGCAACTCATTGCCCATGACGCTACACCGTCGTGCATGCAGGACAGTGGGAAGAAACGCTTACGCCGGTTCACTATGTGCAAGCGCTGGCACAGGCAATACTAGGAAATACCCTGCCGCAGGAGATGAACATCGCGTTGATGGGATGACTGCACGATATGATGTACCTGCTGGCGGATTATGTGAGGAGCCTTATCTCCCGTCTTAAACCCTTGCCGGGTGGCGGTGGCGGCTGACCCGACCTACGTTTGCGTTGATCCTTGTAGGCCCGTGCAAGCGCAGCGCCGCCGGGCAATGCGCACAGAGCACAAAAACAAAAAAGCCCTCCACCAGGGAGGGCAAACCGCGCGTGAGTCACGCGCGTAATAATAGTGAGGTGGTAACGCAGATTAACGCAGCAGGGACAGCACGTTCTGCGGACCCTGGTTGGCCTGGGCCAGTACGGAGACACCCGCCTGCTGCAGAATGTTCGCACGGCTCATGGCAGACACTTCCACGGAGAAGTCGGCGTCCTGGATACGGGAGCGCGCTTCGGTGGTGTTGATGATGTTGGTGTTCAGGTTTGCAATGATGGAGCTGAAGCGGTTCTGAACGGCACCCAGGTCGGCGCGGAAGTCCGCGACGGTGGTCAGGGCTTCATCCAGCTTGGCCAGCAGGCCATCGGCTACAGCCTGGCCTGCCTCTTTCTGAATGAATTCAGCGTCTGCCGGACGAGCTTCTTTAATTGACGCTGCAGTAACGGAACCATCGTTTTCCAGAGTGAATGTTTTAACGTCGCCGGCTTTGTTGATTGCATAGTAAGTATTTGCTGCACCGCCATCAACGGAGAAAATCTTCATCCCGGAGGTGGCTGCGTCCTCATTATTAAACAGGGCTTTTGAAAGATCATCCAGCTTGTTTTCGTCAAGGTTAATATCTGTGCCGGCTTTATCCTTGAAGGTATCTGCGGCTGTCATCTGCTTTGCATTTGACAATGTAGATGGGCCGTTTACCAGCATGTCGGCATCAGCGGGATCCATTTCCGTTAAATTGCCATTGGCAACCGTTTTAATCTTGGCATTTGTAGCACCGTCATCTTCGAATTCCATCGAAGCGATATCTAACTTATAAACTTTACCGTCGGCTTTGTTGTGGACAAACGCTTCGTCAGTGTCTGGATGGACATAGACTTCCATGTTAGCACCTGTCGCACCGCCGCCAATTGCAGTCGCAAGCTTGGCTGCGTCGTCAGTGTTCACTTTCCAGCTTTTACCAGTAACATCGGTATCCAGCCCAGTATCCACGCCAACAGCTTTAACATCTGCCGCTTTGTCATACTGGCTAGCTGCTGTACCCGCACCATTCACAGTAATCCCGATATCCGCGAAATCATCCATAAATTTATCCAGACCCAGGGTGTCCATATCCAGCTTGCTCAGCTTGATATCGATGGTGTCTTCGTCTTTATCGCCGATCTGAATAGTGATTTTCTCTTTAGAACCGTCAAAGACCTTCACGCCGTTGAAGTTGGTGGTTTCCGCTACGCGGCCAATCTCTTCCAGACGGGTGGTGATCTCTTTCTTGATGGAGTCCAGGTCGCTGGCGGAGTTGGTACCGTTTTTCGCCTGTACGGTCAGCTCGCGGATACGCTGCATGTTTTCGGTCACTTCTTCCAGCGCGCCTTCGGTGGTCTGTGCCAGGGAGATACCGTCGTTGGCGTTACGTGCCGCCTGGGTCATACCGCGGATAGAAGAGGTGAAGCGGTTAGAAATTGCCAGACCTGCCGCATCGTCTTTGGCGCTGTTAATACGCATACCTGAAGAGAGGCGCTGAATTGCGGTACCCAGCTGAGTCTGGGATTTGTTCAGGTTATTCTGAGCCATCAGGCTCAGCGCGTTGGTATTAATGACCTGTGCCATTGTTATATCCTTCTAAGTAATAACGAAATATGAGATATGCGTTAATTGCTTCGCATACTGAATTCATCGGGGGAAATTAAAATGACTGAATTATTTTTTCGATTTTTTTGTCATTACCGGAAATGGCGACAGAGTTGACATTAATTATCGGGATAGTCAAAAGCAATTAACCAATAAACGCGCATCTCTGTTATCCGCACGCCTGCGCGTTGTTCACGCATATATGAAAAATTAAACTTCCTTCTTTATTTCCCGATAGAAAAGTAACAGGACATCCCTTTACAACAGGAGACTTTATTATGGTAACAACCAATTTTTTAGGCATGGGCTCGGGCCTGCCGTTTGAAGAACTGCTGGCAAAGGAGCGTGAGGCCAGTTCAGTCAAGCTGAACCCCTATCTGCAAAAACAGAAAACCTATAACGGACAAATCTCCGCGTGGGGCTCTATTTCCAGCGCGCTGAGCACCCTGAAGGATAATCTTGGCAAGCTGGAAGATGAGGGCTTTAACGGCGTCAGCGTCAGCGATAACAAAACCTTTAAGGCCACGGCGGGTAAAGGGGCCATTCCCAACAGCTACTCCATGGCCGTGGAGCAGCTGGCGAAAGCGCATCAGCTTGGGGTGACGCGAGATTCACGAGATAAGGATATTGGTAAGAGCGCCGCGACGGTCACCATCGAGATGAAAGGCAGTGACAAACCGCTGGTGGTGGAACTCAAGCCAGACGAAACGTCCCTCGATGATATTGCTAAAAAAATCAATGCGCAGAAGGGCGACGTTGCGGCTGAAGTGGTCACCGTTAAAGAGGGGGAGCACAAACTCGTCCTGACCTCAAAAAAAACCGGTACAGACGGTGAGATGACGATAAAGGTCACGGGGGATACCGAAGTCGAAAAGGCGCTTGAGGGGGCTAATGACGTCACTAAACCTCAAAATGCCATTGTCTGGCTCAACGGCGATATGGTTGAGCGCAGCTCGAATACCATAAAAGATTTGATAACCGGCGTAACCCTTGAACTGCGTGAAGTGTCGGAGAAAGACCCTGATGCCGACCCATTAGCTCCACACCCCTTCAAAACCGAATCCCTTACCATCACCGAAGACACCTCGAAGGTGAAATCACTGATTGAGGAGTTCGTGAAGAACTACAACAGCTACCTCAGCACCGTCGCCAGCGCCACCAAATACACGGCGCCCGATCGCGACAAGCTCGCAGAGGGCGAAATCCCACTGCCTGATGCCGACAACGGCGCGCTGTTCAGCGACGGCTCCCTGCGCCGTCTGACCAGCCAGCTGAAGGCCACCGTCGGCGGTGAGTACAGTGATGCCGGGGATGTGATCACTTCCCTTGGGCGTCTTGGGATCACCGTCACCTTCGACGGCAAAACCGGTGAGGATCGTAGCGGCACGCTTGGCACCCTGACCATCGACAGCAAAAAGCTCGATGCCGCCCTGAAGGACAATCCGAAAGAGGTCGAGGCGCTGTTCCTCGGCAAAGGGGGAAAGGAGGGGATTAAGGATCGCATGGAAGGGATCTTCAATACTTATCTTGGCGATAAAGACTCCATTGATAAGAAAGAGGGTGCGATCGAAACCACGCTGCAGTCCCTGCGCGAGCAGGAAAAGCGCGTTGGTAAACAGATCACGGCAGTGCAGAGACGTATCGATGAGGCCATGCTGCGCAGCGAAAAAGAATATCAGCGCCTCGATAAAGCCATGAGCGATATGAACAGCATGAGCACCCGGTTGCAGCAGTCGCTGGCAGGGTTAATTTAACTATTAACAATCCGGGCAGGCCGCTGCCCGGCAGGATTTGACGATGTACACCAAAACGGGCAACAGTGCCTACACCGCTGTCTCACTCGACAGCCAGATCACCGGCGCCACGCCGCACCAGCTGATCGTTCTGCTCTACGACGGGGCGATCAACGCCATGAAGCGCGCAGAAATCTACTTCCAGTCCGGGAACATTGCCCGTCGCGGTGAGATGATTTCCCGTGCCATCAATATTATCGACAACGGCCTGCGCGCCGGGCTGGACCACGAGAAGGGCGGGAAAATCGCCGAAGAGCTGGAGAGTCTGTACGAGTATATTTCGCGCACGCTGCTGGAGGCGAATCTCAACAAATCCGGCGAAAAGCTGCCGCACCTTATCGCCCTGATGACAGGCATGGCTGAAACCTGGCAGGCCATTGCGCCACAGCAAAAGCAGGTGAAACATGGATAAGGATGTTATTGCGCTGATTGAAGAACTGCTTATCAGCAACACGAAGCTGCGCCAGCAGGCTGAGGCTGGCGAATGGGATCTGTTTCTTGACGAGTCTGTGGCGTACACCATGGGAATGAGAACGCTGTGTGATATCGATTTAACCCAGCTGGCACAGCACAACAAAGCGCCCGTCAGCGCTCAACTGGCGACGCTGCTGGAGCACGACGCCCTGTTAACGCAGGCTATTCAGGGGCGTCTGACCACCATCAGCACCGAACTCTCCGCCATGCGTAAATCCCGCACGATGAATAAAGCCTACACGGCTGTTTAGTTCCCTCCCTGATTGCCGGGTGGCGCTGCGCTTACCCGGCCTACTCAACGATGAAACCCGCAGGCCCGTGCAAAAAAAAGCCCACCAGAGGCGGGCAAAAGAGGACAACGCAGACAGGAACGATCAGATACTGATGTTGTACTTGCGGCCAGAAGGCAGCTGGCTGGATTCTCCCGCCGGGCCATAGAGCGCGTTTGCATGACCCACATGGTCGATAGCCTTGCGGATATGCTGATTTTTCTTCATATGACTTTGCAGCAGTGATTCCACTTTTTGATTCAGCGCCTTGGTGCTGCGCACCTTCTCATGCACCTGCTGCCAGCTGGCAAAGAGCTTACCGAGCCCCGGGTAGGGGGCTTCTGTGCCACAGCTCTGCTCCTGCTGGCGGCGCATGTCGTCGTAATACTGGAGCGTGGTCAGCAGCTGGTTTTTGTTATCCGCCAGCACCTGCAGCGACACCGGGTTGATCTGCGTGCGGTTGAGCTGATTCACCTCTTCAATCATGATCGCCTCCAGTTCATCCAGAGACGTTTTCATCTGCGCGAGTATCGGGTAAAGCTTGTCCATAAGGGGCCTGTAAACGGTTAAAACTGAAACATGTCTTGCACCATGGCCTGAGCAATTTTCTCAGGCTCAATGCGCAGGGTACCTGCTGCCAGCGCGTCGCGCAGTTCGGCGACACGCGCGTAATCCACGTCGCGGCTGTCGTCGGTCTGGATTTTTTTGGTCAATTCGCTCAGGGTGACGTTGGTTTTGTCGCTCTTTTCCGGGCGTTTTGCCGCAGCGTCATGTTCCTGAGACTGCGTACGGGCGCGCAGTTCCTGCGTTGGGGCGATTTTTGCAATCGGCGTGGTGGTCTGGCTGCTGTTGATGCTCATGGTTGTCCTCGCAAATAAATTTATCTACTCAATACTGCTTTCATCGGTGATTCACAGAAAACCTAAAATTTATTGTTGGGAAATAATCATCACCTGACCGTCAGCCCCCACTTTGCCGCTTACGGTGCGCCCGCCCACGGTTTTCACCTTCAGCACGTCATCCACCGCCGCGTTGTTCAGCGCCTTGCCCTGGCTGCGAATACGAAAGCCTGCGCCGGTGGTGACCAGGTCCACCGTCTGCCCGGCCCGCAGTCGCCACTGCTGGCGCAGCTGGTTTTCTAACAGCGGTTTACCGGCATCGACGGCGCGGGTCAGACGCTGGCCGATAATCTCGTCGGCGTTAAAGATTAAACCGCCAGGCTGGTGGTCGAGACTGCCGGTGACCGGCTCGATATCGCTGCGCTGCACAATCGCCCCGCCGGGCAGACTTTGGCTTGCCACCCACCAGGTACCCTGGGCGCTGATGCGTACCGGCAGGAAATGACGGCGCGCACCGCACTGCGCGAGCACGGTGCGTTTGCCGGTGAGACGGCTGTCGCGTCCCACCAGGCTCAGCGTGGGGTTCTCGCACACGGCGGCCAGCTGTGCCGAGGTGGCGAGCAGGGTCGCGGTACGCACGATCTCGCTGCCGTTCTCGGGCTGTTTGATCAGGGCGTCCAGTTTGAGCATCAGACGTTGCTTCGCCGTCTGGTCGGATGGCACGCTGGCTGCTGCAGAGGCAGAACAGAGCAAGACGGCCATCGCCGTGCTGAATAATCGGAGCGTCATCTTATTGCCTTAATATATAAAACGTGGCGAAATTATATACGCAGGAACCTGTGTTTTATTCCCTTAAATAATGACACTTTTGACGCTATTTAAATTCTTCGATGTTTTAACGTTTCTCTCATTATTTCTATTTCTCTAAATAGGCTTATTTCTGTCGGGTCTTCGCGGTGTGATATTTCACCCGTGCTGACTACACTATCGCAGTTTAAATAACGCGAGACAGGAGTCCTGTTGTCATGAATAAACTTGATGACGCCTTTCGCTTTCAACAGCAGGCGTTAGGTTTGCTGTCGCGCCGCCAGGATATATTGGCTTCAAATATTGCGAATGCTGATACGCCGGGCTACAAGGCGCGAGATATTGATTTTACTCAGCAGCTAAAAACCGCCATGGAAAATAACGCCATGGCGAAATCACCCGTGTCATTGTCATTAACGTCAAATAAGCATATTGAAGGTAAAGCGAGGCCGTTTGACGACAGTCAGTTGCTGTATCGCGTACCGGATCAACCGAGTGCCGATGGCAATACCGTGGATATGGATCGAGAGCGCGTCAATTTTGCGGATAACGCCGTGAAATATCAGTCGGGACTGACGTTCCTTGGCGCGGATATTAAAAAAATGATGACTGTGCTCAGTCAGGGGTAATCAACGATGTCGCTCTTTAGCGTATTTGATATTTCGGGCTCGGCGATGGCCGCCCAGTCCCGTCGCCTTAACGTCAGCGCCAGCAATATGGCCAACGCCGACAGCGTGGCGGGCCCGGACGGGCAGCCGTACCGTGCGCGTCAGGTGGTGTTTTCCGTTGACGCGTCTGCCGGTCAGGAGATCGGCGGCGTGCAGGTTAGCGACGTGGTGGAGAGCAGCGCGCCGGACCGCCTGGTCTATGAGCCGGGCAATCCGCTGGCGGATGAACAGGGCTATGTGCGCATGCCCAACGTCAACGTCATGAACGAGATGGTGAACACCATTTCGGCCTCCCGCAGCTACCAGGCCAACGTGGAAGTGATGAATTCCGCCAAAAGCCTGATGCTGAAAACATTAACGCTTGGTCAGTAAGGACGCATATGGCGGTCTCTTCGATTAACAACAACAGCGGCGCAGGTGGCACCGGTACCGGCAGCAGCGCGGCGGATCTGTCGAACCAGTTTATGACCCTGCTGGTCGCGCAGATGAAAAACCAGGATCCCACCAATCCGATGGATAACAACCAGCTCACCTCGCAGCTGGCGCAGTTCAACATGGCGGCGGGGGTTGAGAAGCTCAACAGCTCGGTGGCGGGGGTTCAGGCGATGATGATCCAGCTCGGCAGCATGAGCGCCTCCGCCTGGGTGGGGCGTAGCGTGCTGATAGAAGGGGAGGCAAAGGTTTCCTTTGGCGAACCGGGGATCGGCATCATGCAGGAGGGCGTGGAGATCCCGGGCAATTCGGACGACTTCCACTTCGCGCTGACGGCCGATGCCGAGACGGTCACCGTCACGCTGCACGACGGCGACAAGGCGTATACCGCAGAGCTGAAAAACGTGAAGCAGGGGATGAATACCTTCAACCTCGACGACCTGGAAAACTTCAAGCCGGAGCCGGGACCGCCGCGTGACAGGGAATACACCCTCTCCTTTGAGGCCAGCAATCCAGAGGGTGAAAACCCGGAAGTGATTGGGCTGGTTCAGGATCAGGTGCAGGGCGTCACGATGGATCCGACCGGGCCGATTCTGCATCTGCTGAATAACGATCCGATTGGCATGAACAAAGTCTTTGTCATTCAAAAATAATCTGGAAATAAATTATGGGTTTTTCACAAGGTCTTAGCGGCCTGAGTGCCGCTGCAAAAGCGCTGGACGTGGTGGGTAACAACATCGCCAACTCTCAGACTGTAGGGTTTAAAGCAGGCTCTGTTTCGTTTGCCGATATCTTTGCCGGTTCGACCGGAATGGGGGTGCAGGTTGCGGGTGTAAGTCAGAACTTTGGTGACGGTGCACTGATGAACGGTGCCTCCGCGCTGGATATGGGGATTTCCGGTCGCGGCTTTTTCCGCATGGTTGACGAAGCGGGTAGCGTTTTCTACGGCCGCAACGGCCAGTTTGAGCAGGATGAAAACGGTTTTATCGTTAATAAAACCAACGGACTATTTTTAACCGGTTACCAGGCGACGGACGGGGTGATTAACCCTGGTGCGCAGGTAGGACCGATTCGCATCCCAACGGACGATATGCCACCGGCGGCGTCCACCAAAGGCTCGGTAGCTGGCAACCTGAAGTCTGATGATAAAGTTATCCCGGCGACGCCAGCCTTTGATCCAGACAACGCAGACACCTACAACTATGTCAGTGAAGTGACCGCCACCGACAGTCTGGGGAATAAGCACGCCATTAAAGTGTATTACGTGCATACCGCAGAAGGTGAGTGGAAAGCGCACGCTCAGGACTCCACTGCGCCTGGTGCTGCTGGCGGATGGAGCGAGCAGACGCTTAAGTTTGGCACCGACGGCAAGCTTACCGCGCCGGTGACATTGAACATCAAGGGTGCGGCTTACAACGGCTCAGCTGCGCTGGATTTGAATCTCGATCTGAATATCACCCAAAACGCCAGCGATACTCAGGTCAAGCTCGACGAGATTGACGGCCAGGCGCCGGGTAAATTTAACAGCTATCAGGTCAGTGACACCGGCGAAGTGATCGCCATCTACAGCAACGGCAAACGTCAAACCGTGGCGCAGGTGGTGCTGGCCGATTTCGCCAACGCGGGCGGTCTTGAGCAGCAGGGCAACAACCTGTGGGCGGAGACTTCACAGTCTGGCCAGCCGTTCCTCGGCACCTCTGGTTCGGGTAGCTTCGGTGATATTAGCGGCAATATGCTTGAATCCTCCAACGTCAACCTGGGCGACGAGATGGTCAACATGATCGTCTACCAGCGTAACTACCAGTCCAACTCACAAACCATCAAAACCCAGTCTGAAGTTCTGCAGACGCTGGTTAACCTGCGTTAAGGCTGAGTGATGGATCGCGCTATTTATACCGCCATGAGTGCCGCTAACGCGGCGCTCAACCGCCAGGCGGTCACCTCAAACAATCTGGCGAACAGCTCCACTGCGGGCTTTCGTGCCCAGCTGGCGGCCTTCCGTTCGGTACCCATTGAAGGGGAAACCCTGCGCACCCGCGCGCTGGTGGCGGAGTCCACCCCGTTTCACGACACCACCATGGGACCAATCACCCACACCGGGCGCAGCCTGGACGTGGCATTGCCGCAGGACGGCTGGCTGGCAGTGGCGCTGGACGACGGCAGTGAAGGCTATACCCGCAACGGCGCTATTGACGTGGATCAGGACGGGGCGCTCAGCGTCAACGGCCGTCCGCTGATGGGCGACGGCGGACCGCTGGAAGTGCCGCCGCAGTCCCACGTCACCATCGGTAGCGATGGCACCATCTCGGCACTCGGCATGGGCGATGACCCGACGGCGCTAGTGCCGGTTGGCCGTCTGAAGCTGGTCAACGCCGACATGAACAGCCTGGTTCACGGCGACGACGGCCTGTTCCGCACCGCAGGCGGCGAGATGCTGGCCCAGGATGAAACCCTGCGTCTGACGCCAGAGGCCATCGAGGGCAGCAACGTCAGCCCGGTACAGGCCATGACGCAGATGATCGCCAACTCCCGCGGGTTCGACATGAACATGAAGGTAATCCGTACCGCCGACGAGAACGCCCAGAAAGCCAATCAGCTATTAAGCGTGAGCTAAGCCCGCGCAAGGAGTCACAATGATTCGTTCTTTATGGATCGCAAAAACCGGGCTGGAAGCACAGCAGCTCAATATGGACGTTATCTCCAACAACCTGGCGAACGTCAACACTAACGGCTTTAAGCGTCAGCGTGCTGTGTTTCAGGATCTGCTCTATCAGAACATGCGCCAGCCTGGCGCGCAGTCAACCGAGCAGAATACCCTGCCAAGCGGCCTGCAGCTGGGTACCGGTGTGCGTCCGGTTTCCACTCAACGCGTGCATACCCAGGGCGGCATGAACCAGACCGGCGACGAGTACGACGTGGCTATCGAAGGGGAAGGGTTCTTCCAGGTACAGATGCCGGACGGCAGCACCGCCTACACCCGCGACGGCCACTTCTCCAAAAGCCCGGACGGGCAGCTGGTGAATGCCGAAGGCTATCCGATTCAGCCGGGGATCGTCATCCCGCAGGATGCCACCAAACTGAACATCGGCAGCGACGGTATCGTTAGCGTGAAGGTGCCCGGTCAGGCGGAAGAGCAGCAGATCGGCCAGCTGACGCTGACTACCTTCGTCAACAACGCGGGGCTCGAAAGCATCGGCGGCAATCTCTACAAAGAGACGCAGTCGTCCGGTGCGCCGAACGAGCTGAACCCCGGCATGGAGAGCGCGGGCACGCTGAAGCAGAGCTACGTGGAAATTTCTAACGTGAACGTGGCGGAAGAGCTGGTGACCATGATTCAGGTGCAGCGCGCCTACGAAATCAACAGTAAGGCGGTGTCGGCATCGGACCAGATGCTGCAGCGTCTTTCCCAGCTTTAATCCTCTCTGGCCGCGCGAGCGGCCAGACATTTTATCGACACTGAAATGAAAATATTGTCTATGCACATTCCGGCGGCTGCGCTGCTGGCAAGCACGCTGCTGCTCAGCGGCTGCGCGCACATCATGCAAAAGCCCCTCGTTGAGGGTCCTACCACGGCAACACCATTACCGATGGCACCGGCGGCCACCGGCGGCTCACTGTTTCAAGCCGGGCAGGCCATGAACTACGGCTATCAGCCCATGTTCGAAGACCGCCGCCCGCGTAACGTGGGCGATACGCTGACCATCCTGCTGCAGGAGAACGTCAGCGCCAGCAAAAGTTCTTCCGCCAGTGCCAACCGTAATGGATCGGCCGGGATGGGGCTGATTGCGGTACCGACCAAACTCAACGGCTGGCTGGGGGACGGCAAAGCGGATTTCGAAGCCGAAGGCAAAAATGATTTCGCGGGGAAGGGCGGTGCGGCGGCACGCAACACCTTCACCGGCACCATCACCGTCACCGTAAAAGAGCTGCTGCCCAACGGCAACCTCGGCGTGGTGGGCGAGAAGCAGATCGCCATCAACCAGGGCACCGAATTTATCCGCTTCTCCGGCGTGGTGAACCCGCGCACCATTAGCGGCAGCAACACGGTGCCGTCCACTCAGGTGGCGGACGCGCGCATCGAGTACGTCGGCAACGGCTACATCAACGAAGCGCAGAACATGGGCTGGCTGCAACGCCTGTTCCTGAACCTCTCTCCTTTCTGATATGACCATGAAAAAAGAATCTATCCTGTTTTTTCTCAGCATCCTGCTCTATGGCATGACGCTGGCGGTACCCAAAGTGGTCCACGCGGAACGTATCCGCGATCTGGCGACGGTGCAGGGTGTGCGTTCCAACTCCCTGATGGGCTACGGGCTGATCGTCGGCCTTGACGGGACTGGCGACCAGACCATGCAGGCCCCGTTCACCGGCCAGAGCCTGAACAACATGCTCTCGCAGCTGGGGATCACCGTCCCGCCGGGCACCAATATGCAGCTGAAAAACATCGCGGCGGTGATGGTCACCGCCGAGCTGCCGCCATTTGCCCGTCCCGGCGACAAGCTGGACATCGTGGTCTCCTCGGTCGGTAACGCCAAAAGCCTGCGCGGTGGCACGCTGCTGATGACCCCGCTGAAAGGGGCCGATAACCAGATCTACGCCATCGCCCAGGGCAATATTTTGATCTACGGCGCAGGGGCGCAGGCGGGCGGCAGCCGCGTGCAGGTGAACCAGCTTAACGGCGGGCGTATCAGCGGCGGGGCGACCGTGGAGCGGGAAGTGCCGAACGATTTTGCTACCCAGAGCATTGTGCGCCTGCAATTGAACGAGACCGATTTCTCGCTGGCGCAGCAGATCAGCGACGCCATTAACCAGCGCTACAGCGGCGGGGCGGCGTTGCCAGAAGATGCCCGCACCGTGCGCCTGTTCGCGCCGCCGGACGGCCCGTCCCGCGTGCGTTTTCTGGCCGACATTCAGGACATTCCGCTACGGGTGAACGTGCAGGACGCGAAGGTGATTGTGAACTCGCGTACCGGCTCGGTGGTGATGAACCGCCACGTCTCGCTCGACGCCTGCGCGGTGGCGCACGGTTCGCTGACGGTAGAGGTGATGCAGAACAACATTATCAGCCAGCCGGATACGCCGTTTGGCGGCGGCGAAACGGTGGTGGTGCCGCAGACCGATATCTCGGTGCGCGACAGCGGTGGCTCGCTGCAGCACGTGCGCAGCAGCACCGATCTGAACGCGGTGATCCGCGCCCTCAACAGCCTGGGCGCCACGCCAAACGAGCTGATGTCGGTCCTGCAGGCGATGAAAAGCGCCGGCTGTCTGCGGGCGAAGCTGGAGGTGAACTGATGAATGCCTTCGATAAATTCGACCAGCCCGCGTTTGACGTTCGTTCGCTGGATACGCTGAAACGGGAGGCCGGGCGGCAGTCGCCCGGCGCGCTGAAGGCGGCGGCAAAGCAGATGGAGGGGATTTTCGTGTAGATGATGATGAAAAGCATGCGCGATGCCACCTTTAAGAGCGATCTGCTGAGCAGCCAGTCTTCAGAGATGTACACCGCGATGCACGATCAGCAGGTCGCACAAAACATTGCCGGGAGTGGTCAGCTCGGCTTTGCCGATCTTATCGTCCGCCAGCTGGGCGGGGAGAGTGATGAACCCGTGGTGAGCGCGCCAGGACGTGATTTCCTGCGCCCGGGCCTTTCCTCGGCTCCCGCCACCGGCCCACTGCGTCTGCCTGCGCCCGTGTCGTTCGCCAAACCGGCGGAAGGGGCGCATCCGTTTATTGCCCGTCTGCTGCGCCCGGCCCAGGCGGCCGCGCAGCAGAGCGGGCTGCATCCGCATCTGATCCTCGCCCAGGCGGCGCTGGAGTCCGGCTGGGGGAAACGCGAAATCCCGGCCGCAGACGGCCGCCCGAGCCACAACCTCTTTGGCATCAAGGCCACCAGCGACTGGCGCGGCAAAACCACCGAAATCACCACCACCGAATACATCAACGGCGTAAAGCAGAAGGTGAAAGCGGCGTTCCGCGTTTACGACTCGTACGAACACGCCCTCGCGGATTACGCGAAGCTGCTGACCAACAATCCGCGCTATCGCGGCGTGGTGCAGTCCGGTTCACCGGAGCAGGGGGCGAGAGCGCTGCAGGCGGGGGGCTATGCGACCGACCCGGCCTACGCCAAAAAGCTCATCACCATTATTCAGAAAGTGAAAGGCGATATTCAGCAGGGCGTGAATGCTTACAAAAATGATATCGACAAAATTTTTTAGTGATTTTTTGAATCACCGATGAAATAGACAGAGCCATGAACTTTCTGGCCCGGATGCGAACCCCGGGCCCGCAATCAGGGAATATCCAGAACCAATGAACAACCTTTTTAACCTGGCAAGAAACGGCATCAGCGTGGCGCAGGCCGCGATCGCGGTGACCGGCGATAACCTGACGAACGGCATGTCTGCCAACTACAGCCGCCGCAATCTGATTATCGGCGAGCTTGGCGGCATGTCGACCGCGCAGGGATTTTTTGGCTACGGTGCCCGCGCCAGCGGCGTCGAGCGTGCCTATGATGCCTTTGCCAACAACCAGCTGCGGGACTCGCTCTCCGGCTACGCTTCCCTTACCGGTCGAATGGAGCAACTGGCGGATATCGACAACATGCTGGCGGACGAAGCGGATAACGTCTCGGTTTCGCTGAGCAAGCTGTTTAACGATATGGCGACGCTGAGCGGCGACCCGGCAGACGGTCCGGCGCGTGCGGCGGTGTTTAGCTCCCTGGACGTGCTGGCGAACCGCTATAACGCCAGCGCCAAACGTCTCTCTGGCCTGGAAAAAAGCACCAATACTCAGATTGAGCGCAGCGCCAAAGAGATTAACAGCTACACCGAACAGCTGGCACAGCTGAACGAGCAGCTGGAACGCCTGCAGGGAAATGGCGCGCCGCCAGCCGATCTGCTCGACCAGCGTGATGCGCTGCTGGAAGGGCTGAGCGAGCAACTGGGGATTACCGTTACCGAGGATCAGATTTCCGGGCGCGTGAGCGTTACGCTCTCCGATGGACGTCCGCTGGTCTCGGGCGACACCGCGTATAAGCTGGAAACCTCGCCGTCGGATGCCGATCCCAACAAGATCATTGTCTCCTACGTGGATGCGAACGGCAAAGCGTCACCGCTGGATGAAAACGCCATCACCAAAGGGCGTCTGGGCGGGCTGTTCAAATTCCGCAACGAGGATCTCGTCGTCGCACGCCAGGATCTCGACCAGATCGCCTTTATGATGGCGCACAGCATGAACGAACAGCACGGTAAAGGGTTCACGCCGGACGGTACTCCTGGGGGCGATCTCTTCTCTTTGCCGGATATCAAGGCCATTGCGAATGCCAAAAACAAGGGCGGTGATGCGCTGGACAAGATCAAAGTGACCGATTTCACCGCGGTGAAGTCGGAAAACTATGACATTAGCTTTAATGGTACTGACTGGGTGGTCACCGGGGCGGATGGTCGTAACGTTCCTCTTGACCCTGCAGCACTGCCAGGCGCGCTCAAGTTTGATGGGATTGAAATAACCCTTCCCAATCCATCAACAGCCGTCGCCGGGGATAAATTCACCCTGAACCCGATGGCAGGCGCAGCCGAAGGCATCAGCCGTAAGATAACCAGCGCGCAGGAATTTGCAGCCTCTGACAGTGCGACGGGCGGCCCGGGAAATAACAAAAACCTCGAAGAGATGCTGAAGATCCAGGACAAGCCGTTGATCGGCAACGACACGCTGAGTGCAGCTTATGCGAGTCTGGCGGGCAAGATCGGTGAAAGCGCGCGCGAGGTACAATCCTACGCTACCAGCGCCGAAAGCGATTTACGTACCAAATTTGACACCAAACAGGCGCTCTCCGGCGTCAACATGGACGAGGAATATATCAACCTGGATATGTTTCGTCAGTATTACAACGGTAGCGCACAGTTGCTGAAAACCGCAACCGCGATGTTTGATGCGCTACTGGCCATCCGATAAGGAGAAGATGATGAGATTAAGTACGCTTTATATGTATAAGCAAAGCTCGGAGTCGATGACAAAGCGCATGAGCCAGAGTAACGAGGCGTATCTGCGGATGTCGGCGGGCAAAACGCTGCTCAAAGCGTCGGACGACCCGACCGCCGCGACCGATGCGGTAAAACATCAGGATGCGCTGGCGAAGCTGGAGATGTACAGCAACGTGCGCTCCCGCACGCGCAGTGCGCTTGAGTTTCAGGACCATATTCTGAACGGTGTGGGGAATTTGATGACCACCACCCTGAAGGAAAAAATGGTGGCGGCGGGATCGGATGCCTATTCCGACGACGATCGCCGCGCATTGGGCGAGGAGATAAAAGGGATCCGCGAAAATCTGTTGGATTTAGCCAACAGCCGTGACGCGTCCGGCCGCTATATTTTTAGCGGCTTTGATACCGATACTCCAGCGTTTGACGAGAATGGCGTGTATCAGGGCGGCGATGAAGCGCGCAGGCAAACGGTGGCAGACGGGACCGAGATGCAAACCGGTCATCTTGGGGATGAGATCTTCGATGATATTTTCGTGCTTCTTGATAATGCCGTTACGGAATTATCCCGGGATCCGATTAATTACGACAATATGCGAGCCGCGCTTGAAGCCGCCAGCGAGGGGATTGATGCGGGCATCGACCGCCTGGGCAAAGCTCAGGCCGAACTGGGCACCAACATGCAGCAGCTTGACGCCCTGGATCTCACCGGTGATGTGTTGATTAACGACACCATTGTCAAAGTACAGGATGCCATTGGTGCTGATACCAGCATGCTGGTGACGCTGGTGTCGGAGTCGCAAATGTCCGAGCTGGCGTTCAATGCCTCCATGTACGTCTACAAAAATATGCAGAAGATGAATCTGTTTAATATGTGACGTCCAACACCGTTTTAATTCCCTTTTTCAGGCGCCACCGCGTACGGTTAAGCCGTGCGCGGCGGGTGAGAAACTATGTTAACGAAACTCAAAATTTATAGCGCAATCAGCCTTATTATTGGCCTGTTTGCGGTGATGCTGTTCGCCGTAACCGCCTATTCTGTCTATGACACAGTCTCAAATAATACAAATTTCAAACGTATTGTCGTGGCCTCTGAAAATAACGATCAGATGCGCGATGCCGCCTATAACATCAGCGCGGTAATGGCCAATACCAACGGCCTGATGCTGCAGGCAGCGCTGGGTAACCCGGTTTCTGAGAATGTTGCCAAACATACGGTGAATGTGGTGAAACTTGCGCGTCGTAATATGGATGCGTTTATGGCCTCGCCGTTTAACACCCCGGAGGAGAGTCGTCTGGCGGCTGAGGTCAATGCGGCTTTCAACGAAGTGTACAAGGTTGCCGAAATTAAGCTGGGCTACCTGCATAACCCGGCAGGGTATTCCGGGTCGCTGGAACACGATATGGAGCTGCGCACCGCGCTGCGTAATAAGGTCGATCAGTATACCGATGCCAGCGCCCGCATGAGCGAAAGCTATATTCATGCATCCGAGCGTGGCTACAAGATTATGTTGGGTGTCGGAATTGCTGTGCTGATTCTGGCCGTCGGGCTGTTATTCGCCGTGCGTTACTGGCTGCGCCATACCCTGGTGCGTCGTATGGAGACCACGGTTGAAATGCTGCGTCGCGTGGCGGCGGGCGATCTGAGTCAGCCCATTGACACTGGCAGCCAGAATGAAATTGGCCACATGTTGACCGAGCTGGAGACCATGCGTACTTCCCTGACCAGTACGATCCTCGGCATCCGTGACAGCGTGCAGCGTATTCACACCAACGCCCAGGAGATTGCCCACGGCAATAACGATCTCTCTTCCCGTACGGAAGAGCAGGCGGCGGCGCTGCAGGAGACGGCGGCCAGCATGGAACAGATCAAAACCACCGTGCGTCAGAATGCCGATAACGCCCATGCGGCGCGTGAGCTGGCGGAAAGCGCCAGCCACAATGCCCATAACGGCGGGGAAGTGATGCAGAGCCTGGAGCAGATCATGGCGCAGATCACCACCAGCTCGCGCCAGATTGCCGATATCAACGGCGTGATCGACAGCATTGCCAACCAGACCAACATTCTGGCCCTGAACGCGGCGGTGGAAGCGGCACGAGCAGGTGAGCAGGGGCGTGGTTTTGCGGTAGTGGCAGAAGAGGTGCGTAACCTGGCAAAACGCAGCGCCGATGCGGCCAAAGAGATCAACCAGTTGATCAATACCAGCGTGAACAATATCGATGTCGGTTCACGTCAGGTCGGGCAGGCCAGCACCGTGATGCAGGAGATTGTGACCTCTGTTGCGCAGGTAACGCAGATCATGGGCGAAATCACCTCGGCGTCTGACGAGCAGAGCGCGGGTATCAATCAGATTTCCCAGGCGGTCAACGAAATGGATCTGGTGACCCAGCAGAATGCGGCGATGGTGGAAGAGGCGGCAATGGCGGCGGGCGAACTGGAAGCGCAGTCCGATGCGCTGGAGAAACTGGTGGCGCAATTCAGGTTGAACCATGAGAGCGCGATGGCGAAGGTGCCTGTGGAAGTGAATAAACCGCAGCGTCAAAAAGAGCCCGACCTGGCCCAGTGGGAAACCTTTTAATTTTATTAAATACCGCCATTAATCTCGCTATTTTATAAAATAGCCTGTTAATACAGACGAAGTAACAGAATGCGCATTTTTATAAAGGCTTATCGCACTATTTGAATGCGCCATTTCACCGGATAATTCTTTAAGAGAATAGCAGGTGGAATGCAATCGTGGATGGTATTTACACGGCCGAAGGGCTGGAAAATAAATCGGTAGTCTGGTCTAAATATCACTATCTGGTGCGGCAGGAGGCATTGCGTTTACATAAGCGACTTCCTGCCAGCGTCGAGCTGGATGATTTAATTCAGGCGGGCTCAATCGGTTTTTTAAGTGCAGTCGAGAGTTTTGACCCCAAAAAAGGGGTAACGCTTACGGCGTGGATCGCCCAGCGGGTGAAATGGGCATTATTAGATGAGCTGAGAGAAAGTGACTGGGTTCCACGTCGGGTACGCACCCATACGCGTGAAATTGTCGCGCTTATTCAGCAAATCGAGCAGGAAAAAGGGGGCGAAGCTACTGAAGCTGAAATCGCCGAACGCATGGGCGTCTCGTTGCAGGAATTTCAGCAGATGCTGGCAGATAATAACGCCAGCCAGATGTACTCGGTTGATGAGCTGCAGGAGAATTATGCCGACAGCTGGGAGACAAACGGCGATGAGAATGAACAGCTTAATCCACTGAATGACGCTATCAAAGAAAATTTGATAGAACGGATCGCTGAGCATATTCAGTATATACCCGAAAGGGAACAAGTGCTTTTACAGCTCTATTATCTGCAGGATTTGAATATGAAAGAGATTGGGCTGGTGCTGGGGATTACGGAAACACGCGTGAGTCAGTTACATAGTCTGGCCGTGAAAAGGTTAAGAAGCCGTATGGAATCAGCTTAACGTGAATTACAGGATATTAACATTTATATTGTTAATACTGGTTTCTCTGCAGGATTAATCATTAAAATCAAGGTTTAATAACGTTTAATAATGCTTTATTAACTTATAAAATCAACGAGTTAACATCAATTTGTGGATTTGAGGAAATTTCTGTCGCTTGTTCGGAAAATACTTAGTGTTTATGATTTTGCCAGTTTTGAGATGCAGCCTCCTTTGGCATTGACTCATTTACTGAGGAAGAATGACTTACCTTGGTGAATATCAATACCAAAAGACTCTCTGCATCAGTTCGGAAACGTTATCTATCTTAACTGACATGCCAGCTTTTGGCTGAATAACATTGGGAGTTTTCGCCTGTGTCCAATTTTGACGAGTATCTGCAAAATATTCACGATATTAACCTGTCCTATCTTCTGCTGGCGCAGCAGCTGATCCGTCAGGATAAATTTGCGGCGGGTTTTCGCCTTGGATTGTCTGAAGGCACAATTGATAACCTGAAAGAACTTTCGCTGCCACAATTAATGAAGCTGGCCACCACTAATCAGCTTATCTGTCGTCTGCGGGTTGACGATGAAGTTGTGATTGAAAATCTGACCAAGGATTCGCGTATTGAAGCGCTGCAGCAAATTCACACCGGCATTATTTTGTCGACCAATCTTCTTAATGCCTTAAGCGAAGAAGATGCCATTACCGCGGAGGAGGCATAATCATGTGTGGTGAAAAGAGTCTGCTGCAGGAAATTGACGAAGTAAATATCGCCATGGGGTTAATTTCTCTCGGGGCGAGAATGCAGGTGCTGGAATCGGAAACATCACTCAGCCGCCGTCGCCTGCTTCGTTTATATAAAGAGTTGCGCGGCTGTCCGCCGCCAAAAGGGATGCTGCCCTTTTCCGAAGACTGGTTTATGTCGTGGGAGCAGAATATTCACTCTTCCATGTTCTACAACATTTACCTCTATTTGAAAAAGACCGAGCAGGGCCGCTCCATTGAAATGCTGATGAAGACCTATCGTCTTTATCTGGAACAGTGCAGTACCTGTTCTGATGAGAAGCCGGTGCTGGGGCTGACCCGAGCCTGGACATTATTACGCTTTATCGACTGCGGCATTATTTCGCGTAAAGCCTGCAGCGTGTGTGGCGGTGGTTTTATCGTCACCACCGAATTTATTAAAAACCCATTTACCTGCAGCTTGTGCAGCCCGCCGTCGCGCGCGCTTAAAAAATCCCAGGTGAGCAATACCGGGCTTCTGGGCACGTTTGCCGCGCCGGAAATCATGACGGCGTAACCCCGGACGGCTGTGCGCAAGATGGCGTTTATACCCTAAATAATTCGAGTTGCAGGAAGGCGGCAAAGGAGTGAATCCCCAGGAGCTTACATAAGTAAGTGACTGGGGTGAGCGAGTGCAGCCAACGCACATGCAACTTGAAGTATGACGGGTATACCTGATGCCGGGAAAACCGGCATCGGTCAAAAAAGTAAAAGGAGAGAGTGTGTTAGTTATTGTTGGCTATCTTGTTGTCATATTGACCGTTTTTGGTGGTTTTCTTCTGTCCGGCGGTAACCTGATGGCGCTGTTTCAGCCGCTGGAATTGCTGATTATCGGCGGTGCCGGGGTCGGGGCGTTTATTGTCGGCAACAATATTAAATCCCTGAAGTCGACGGGGAAGGCGCTGGTTAAAATCTTTGTCGGTAAGCGCTACAACAAAGCGGTGTATATGGATTTGATGGCGCTGATGTTTCTGCTGCTCTCCCAGAGCCGCGTTCACGGGCTGATGTCTCTGGAAAAGGACATTGAAGACCCGCAGAACAGCGATATTTTCAGCGCCTATCCCCGCCTGATGAGCGACCCAATGCTCGCCAACTTTATCCTCGACTACTTCCGTCTGATGATTGGCGGCAGCATGAATTCCCATGAAATCGAAGCCCTGATGGACGAGGAGATCGAAACCTGTGAAGAAGAGCTGGAAGTGCCCGCCCACAGCCTGAACACGGTTGGCGATGCGTTTCCGGCATTCGGTATTGTAGCGGCGGTAATGGGGGTGGTTAACGCGCTGGGGTCGGCGGATCGCCCGGCGGCGGAGCTGGGTATGCTGATTGGCCACGCGCTGGTGGGCACCTTCCTCGGGATCCTTATCGCTTATGGTTTTGTCTTACCGCTGGCGACATTGCTGCGCCAGAAGAGTTCTGACCAGGTCAAAATTTTGCAGTGCATTAAGGTAACGCTGCTCTCCAGCCTGAATGGTTATGCCCCGCAGATTGCGGTTGAGTTTGGTCGTAAAACCATCTTTACCAGCGAACGCCCGTCGTTTGAAGAGCTTGAAGAGCACGTGCGTGAAGTCAAATCTAACGCCACGCTGAAAACCAAAACCTCGGACGGCGCCGCATGAAGAACGTCACGCCTGTCATCATTTCACGTAAGCGTAAGAAAAAGAAACATGCCCACCACGGTGGGACATGGAAGATTGCCTATGCCGATTTTATGACCGCGATGATGGCGTTCTTTCTGGTGATGTGGCTGCTGTCGCAGTCCACGGACATGGAAAGGGAGCTCATTGCCGATTACTTCCGTATGCCGCTGAAGCCCTCGATGGCCAACGGCGATAAAACCAGCCTGAGCGACAGCGTCATTCCCGGGGGAGGGGATGACATTCTCAAGCGGCAGGGTGAGGTGTTTAAAGGACAAATTGCCAGTATCGATAAGCACAAGCGCTTCGAAAGCCTGAAGCAGGCGAAAGAGAAGCTGCAGAAGATGATCGAAACCGATCCGCGGCTGAATAACTTTAAATCCAACATTCTGCTCAACCTCACCAACGACGGTCTGCTGATCCAGATCACCGACTCGCAGGACCGCCCGATGTTCCGCGTCGGCAGCGAACTGCCGGAATCCTACATGAACGGCATTCTGCAGGCGCTGGTGCCGCTGCTGCAGGAGTTGCCAAACGCGTTGAGCCTGACGGGGCACACCGATTCGCTGCCGTATGCCGGTGGCGACGGCGGATACAGCAACTGGGAGCTATCCGCCGGGCGCGCAAATGCCGCCCGCCGGGTGTTGGTCCGGGGCGGCCTTAACGATGAACGCTTCTTACGCGTGATTGGTACCGCCAGCCGAATGCCGCTGGAGAACACATCCCCGGACAGTGCGGTGAACCGCCGCATCAGCATCCTGGTGCTCAGCCGCTCGAAAGAGCAGGAGATCCGTCTGGAAGATACGCAGGCTCAGCGTGCAGATAGCGTGCTGAGCGATATCAATCTGCAAAATGTGCAGGGCTATACCGATGGACATGAATGATTTTTCGCAGATCTTCTTTACCGAGGCGGAAGAACTGCTGACTGAGATGGAGCAGCTTTTGCTGCAGCTTGACATAGAAGCACCGGACCAGGAGCAACTGAACGCCATCTTTCGTGCGGCACACTCGCTGAAAGGGGGCGCGGCCACCTTTGGCTTTACCGCATTACAGGAGACGACCCACCTGCTGGAGAACCTCCTTGACCAGGCGCGGGCAGGGGAGAGAACGCTCAGTCGCTCAATCATCAACCTTTTTCTGGAATGTAAGGACATTATGCAAGCGCAGCTGGAAGCCTATCAGTCTTCGCAGGAGCCTGATGAAGCCCGTTATCGCTATATCTGTGAAGCCCTGAGGGAGATTGCCCTTGAAGGCCAGCAGCCTGTGACGCCAGCCGAACCCGCGCCAGCGTCGGCCAGCACGATGCAGGAAACGGAAACCACACTGGTGGTGACCCTGCGTAACGTCGGGGCGCGCGAACAGACGACGCTGCGCGACGAGCTGACCAACATGGGCGAGGTGACAGACGTTGAGGCGACGTCAGACAGCATGACGGTCACGCTACAGACCACTGCCTCGGCGGAGGATATCACCGCCGTGCTCTGTTTTGTGCTCGACAGCAAGCAGATTGAGATACGTTCTGCAGAAGCCACCCCGCCGGTACCAACGCCTGCTGCGCTACCTGAAACCGTTATTAAAAAAGCGCCACCCGCACCGCGCGCAGCCAGTCAGGAGTCGGGCAGCATTCGCGTGGCGGTGAGTAAAGTCGACCAGATCATCAACCAGGTCGGGGAGCTGATTATCACCCAGGCAATGCTCTCCCAGCTTTCAAAAACCCTCGATCCGGCCAGCTACGATCTGCTTTCCGGCTGCGTGGCGCAGATGGAGCGCAACACCCGCGAGCTGCAGGAGTCGGTGATGTCCATCCGTATGATGCCGATGGACTACGTCTTTAGCCGCTTCCCGCGTCTGGTGCACGACCTGGGCGCTCGCCTGAATAAAGAGGTGGAACTGACCCTGAAAGGCGGTTCCGCCGAGCTGGATAAGAGCCTGATTGAGCGCATTATCGACCCGCTTACCCACCTGGTGCGTAACAGCCTCGACCATGGCATTGAAGAGAAAGAGGTGCGCGCCGCAAAAGGTAAACCTGTGACCGGGAACCTGACGCTCTCAGCCGAACACCACGGCGGCAATATCGTGATTGAGGTCAGCGACGACGGTGCCGGGCTGAACCGGGAGAAAATTCTCGCCAAAGCCCGCTCGCAGGGGATGACCATCAGCGACACCATGAGTGATGACGACGTGTGGATGCTGATCTTCGCCGCCGGTTTCTCTACTGCCGAGAGCGTGACGGATGTCTCCGGGCGTGGCGTCGGTATGGACGTGGTGCGACGCAACATCCTGGCGATGGGCGGCCACGTGGACGTGCTCTCGACGCCGGGGGCCGGGACCACCATTCGCATTATTCTGCCGCTGACGCTGGCGATCCTCGACGGCATGCTGGTGAAGGTGGGGGACGAGATTTACGTCCTGCCGCTGGGCGCGGTGATGGAGTCGCTGCGGCCGACCGACGACATGCTGTGCCGCTTTGTCGGCGAAGAGCGCCTTTTACAGGTGCGCGGCGAATATCTGCCGCTGGTGCTGTTGCGCCAGCGCCTCTCGGTGGCGGGCGAAGCGCCTGCCGATGACGGCATTGTGGTTATTGTGCAAAGCGCGGGCTGCCGCTATGCGCTGTGGGTCGATCAGCTTATCGGCCAGCAGCAGGTGGTGGTTAAGAACCTCGAACATAACTATCGCAAAGTGCCTGGCGTCTCCGCAGCGACCATCCTAGGGGATGGCAGCGTGGCGCTGATCCTTGATGTGGTTGAGCTTTCAACGCTCAACGCTCCACAACCCCAGAGGGAGGGGGTAAATGCATGACTGTAGCAACCGCCAGTAAACCCGCCGCAACCGACGCCATCGCCCAGGAGTACCTCGTATTCCGCCTGGGCGACGAAGAGTACGGTATTGATATTCTCAAAGTGCAGGAGATCCGTGGCTGCGATCGCCTCACGCGCATTCCGAACGCGCCGAACTTTATTACCGGTGTGACCAACCTGCGCGGCGTGATTGTGCCGATTGTCGATCTGCGCGTGCGCTTTGATCTGCCCGACCCGTCACAGGACGACAAAACGGTGGTCATCGTGCTCAATCTGAACGATCGCGTGGTGGGTATCGTGGTTGACGGCGTGGCGGACGTGCTGTCGATCGATGTGGATAACATCAAGCCGACCCCGGACGTGGCCTCGGTGCTCTCTGGCCGCTACCTGCTTGGGCTGGGCGTGCTCGACAGTCGAATGATTATTCTGGTGAATATTGAGATGCTGCTGAGCCGTGAAGAGATGGCGCTGGTGGATTCGGTGACCGAGTCATACATCGACTCCCACTAAGGCGCATCGCGCTTTCTGGATATGCATCAGCGGTGGAGGTTGCCGCTGATTCATAAGTCGCTATTATGAATATTCGAGTTTCCAGAAAGCGCTAAGGATTGCCAGAATCTATGCCCGTCAATTTCGACCTCAACGATCTTTATGCCTTCAGAGCGCTGGTGGAGTACGGTAACTTCCGTATCGCCGCGGAATCTATCTGTCTTTCCCAGTCCGCCTTAAGCCGCCGCATTGAAAAGCTGGAGACCGCCGTCGGCGCGAAACTGTTCGACAGAACCACCCGGCGCGTGACGCTGACGCTCTTCGGGCAGACCTTTGCCGACCGCTGCGGGCAGCTTCTGGAAAACGTGGAGTCGATGCTGGCGGATATCGACAAGGTGAGCGAGGAGCGTACCGGGCTAATTACCGTTGCCACCGTGCCTTCGGCGGCCTGCCATTTTATGCCGGAGGTGATCCGCCAGTTTCATCGCCGCTATCCGCGCGTGCGCATCAAGCTTATCGACAGCAGCGCGGGTAACGTCATTGACGCGGTAGCCAGCGGGCAGGCGGATTTTGGCATCTGTTTTGCGAGGAGCCTGCAGCCAGATCTCACCTTTATTCCGCTGGTGGAGGATGTGTACGTCGCCGCGTGTCGTCGCGATCATCCGCTGGCGGGACGCAAGAGTCTGACCTGGCAGGCGTTTTATCAGCAGGATTACATCAGCCTGGACATTACATCGGGGAACCGGAATCTGCTCGATCAGATGCTCGGCCATATTAAGCCGGAGCGCCCGGGGATCTGCGAGACGCGCCACGTCACCACGATGCTGGGAATGGTAGAGGCGGGGATTGGTATTGCTGCCGTCCCCGCCATGTCAATGCCGCACTCTGAGCACTCCTTCCTGACGCATATTCCGCTGACCGAGCCCGAGGTCAAACGCACTGTCGGGCTGATCCGGCGCAGCGGGCGTATTCAGTCGTGGATTGCCGCTGAGCTTGAAACACTCATTACTGCACGTTATCGCGCGGCGGAGTGACGGGGATCATCCCGGTGGCGGTGATGGTCTCCTGCGCGTTTGCTGATGCGAGGTAATCCAGCAGCGCTTTACCTTTGGAAGGATGCTCCGCGTGAGCGGTGACCGCGCCGGCAAAACGGGTGATGTACTGTAGGTTATCCGGCAGTTTGCCAACAAAGGTTACGCCCGGCACGGGTAACAGCTCGCTGACCTGCTGGAAACCCACGGCGTATTTCCCTTTTGCCACCTCAGAGGCGACCGGGATGCGCTCCACCTTATGCGCTTTGCCCTCTACCAGTGCTTCAATCCCCAGCTTTTTGAAGAGCTCTGTTTGCACATACCGGCCGCTGGCGCTGTCGGAATAGGCGATGGCGCTGGCCTTAAGCAGGGTCTGTTTGAGCGCGCTATCGGTCGCGATATCCGGTACCGGCGAGCCGGCTTTCACCACCACGCCGATGGGCGAATCCGCCAGTTCAACGCGCGAGCCTTCTTTGACCATCCGGTCATTCGCCAGGTGCGCCAGTGCATCACCCACCATAATCACCACGTCTGCTTTTTCTCCGCGCGCCAGTCGGGTGGGGATCGCCTGTGGCGTCTGTCCCATCGACGGCCCCGGGATCAGCACGATATGGTCGCCCGTCCGGGCTTCATACTGGGGGGCGAGTTTTTCCAGCGCGGCCTTAAAACCGCCTGAAATCATGACCGTCACCTCCTGGGCCAGCGCGCCTGCGCGGGTCGCCAGTATTACCAGCCCGGTCAGGCCTGAACGTACAAATGTGCGCATATTATCCTCTCTGTACTTGCAGACTCATCGCGCTGCGACGGTAGAGATAAAGCGTTGCCAGCAACGCGCAGATCGCCGCGAAGCTCATCCAGTAGCCCGGGGAGGCTTTATCGCCGGTGTACTCAATCAGGGCCGTTGAAATGACCGGTGTAAACCCGCCGAAGATCGCGGTAGCAAGGCTATACGCCAGTGAGAAACCGGCAACACGCACTTCAACTGGCATGATCTCCGTCAGCGCCGGGATCATCGCGCCGTTATAGAGGCCATAGAGGAAGGAGAGCCACAGCAATACGCTCAGCATCATGGAGAAGCTCGGTGCCTGCGCCAGCAGCGTCAGGGCCGGATAGCTGGTGATCAGCGCCAGCAGCGTCATGGCAACCAGCACCGGTTTACGGCCGAAGCGGTCCGACAGGGCACCGCCCACCGGCAGCCAGATAAAGTTGGAGATGGCCACCAGCAGCGTCACCAGCAGGCTGTCGGAGGCGCTGAGCATTAACACTTTTTTGCCGAAGGTAGGCGCATAGACGGTGATCAGATAGAACGCGGTGGTGGTCATGGCGACCATCAGCATGCCCGCGACCACAACCGGCCAGTTCGCCAGCAGGGTGGTAAAGACCTGACGCATCGCCAGCGTGTGACGGCGGGTGCGAAACTCTTCGGTTTCTTCCAGCTTGCGGCGCAGGAAGAAGATAAACGGCACAATCACGCAGCCGAACAGGAACGGGATCCGCCAGCCCCATTCACGAATGGCGCTCTCTTCCAGCATCGCGTTCAGCGCAAAGCCCATTGCGGCGGCCACCATAATCGCCACCTGCTGACTGCCGGATTGCCAGCTGGTAAAGAAGCCTTTGCGACCCGGCGTGGCAATTTCAGCCAGGTAGACCGACACGCCGCCAAGCTCCGCCCCGGCGGAAAAGCCCTGCAGCAAGCGTCCAGCCAGCACCAGCAGTGGCGCCCACAGGCCGATGCTCTCATAAGAGGGGATCAGCACAATCAGGAAGGTACCGGCCGCCATTATCGACAGGGTGGTGATTAACCCTTTACGGCGACCCACCTTGTCGATGTAAGCCCCGAGGACAATCGCGCCAATGGGGCGCATTAAGAAGCCTGCGCCAAAGACGGCGAAGGTCATCATCAGTGACGCAAACTCACTGCTCGCCGGGAAGAAGGTATGCGCGATGTAGGTGGCATAGAACCCGAACAGGAAGAAGTCGAATTGCTCAAGGAAATTGCCCGAGGTGACGCGAAGGATCGCGCCCGCTCTTGCGCGAAGGGTTGCAGGTGGGGTTGAGGAAATCATGGTCGTCTCCAGTTTTTTATTGACGTGTTGTCCGTCTGTTTCTGAAAACTGGCGCATTAAACGGAAATTAATAAGCGCAAATCACGCATGGACTGATGCGTACTGCACATCAATGACAGGACGTTGACCGGGATTTACATACCTAACAATAACTTAACAATTCATTGATTTTTCATTCATCATAATTCGCTAAGTGGCTGATATCGCTATTTTGTGATATCGCGCAGAAGGGCAGAGTAGCCGCTGCTCTTGTCGGGTGGCGCTTCGCTTACCCGACCTGTGAATTTTGTAGGCCCGTGCAAGCGTAGCGCCGCCGGGCAAAACTGGCAGAGCGCTCTATTCAGCGCAGCGCCTGCGCAATCGCGCTAAACATCAGCGACGCTTCCAGCGGCTGGGCGCTGAAAGACGGCTCCGCCTGCGGCCAGGTGGACCACTGGACGATCACCAGATTTTCTTTTTGATTCACCATAATCATCTGGCCAAAAATCCCCAGCGCCCAGAGTGAATCTTTCAGGGAATCCTCTGGCGCGGGCTTAACGTCTTTTGCCGTGGCGGGCACCTCGTTATTCCACCACTGATAGCCGTACAACCCTTTCGGATGCGCGTCTGAGACGGAACCTTTCGCCTGCGTCCAGTCTGACGACTCTTTTACCCAGCCGTCAGGCAGGATCTGTTTGCCCGAAGGGAGCGTACCGTTATGCAGGATAAATTCGCCGAAGCGGCCCCAGTCTTCCAGCGTGGCGTTAAAGCCGTGCGCGCCGACATCGTGCTGGCCTTTACGGTAGGCATACCATACGCCGTCGTTCGCCATCCCGTACGGCTGCCAGATGCTTTTCTCCAGGTACGCCGCCAGCGTCATACCGGTGGCGCGCTCCAGCACGTCACCCAGCAGCCACGCGCCACCCGATGAATAGGACCAGTTCTCTCCGGCCGGGTGTTCCCGACGTAATCCCTTCACCAGCTTACGCACGCAGTCGTAGGTGCCCGGCTTCGCTTCACATTCGGTGAGCTGCGCGAAATCAGACTGTGGGTTGGTGTAGTCTTCGTTCCACGCCACGCCAGAGGTGTGAGTGATCAGCTGTCTCAGCGTCACGCCATCCCACGCCGTGCCTTTTAAATCGGGTTCGTAGCGGGTGATAAGATCGTCAAGGGAGTGGATTTTGCCCTCTTTAAGGGCGACCCCGACCAGCGCAGAGACCACGGATTTCCCCACCGAACGTGATGTCCAGAGCGTGGAATCGGTATTGCCTTCACCCAGATATTTCCACGCTATTTTGCCGTCCTTCAGCACCAGCATGCCGCTGACGTTCTGGCGCTTCACGTAATCCTGGAGGGTATAGGTCTTGCCATTAACCTGATAGCGGGCGTCGGTAAGCGGTTTCTCCGCTGCCAGCAGCGGCGTGGCCTTTCCGTGGCGGAAAACATCGCCCGCGTAGTTGCGGTAGTCGTTACGAAAGCCCACCACGCGACCCGCCTGACTCCAGGTGAGCATGCTGTGCGTGTCGGGAAGGGTTGCGTCAAACGGTGCGGGGCACTGGTTGAGGTCGGTGCCGTGACAGGCAGCCATAACGGCAGGGGATAAGAGGCTGCTGACCACCAGTGCGGCGAGCAGGCTGCGGTTTAAGGTTTTGTTTTTCATGTTTATCTCGTTTGGTTCAGGAAGGACTTCAGTTTAAGAAGCCGCGCCCTATAATAAAAAACGGGTTATGGGGGAAAATCCCCCGAAAAACGGAATGAAGGGAGAGCAGGCGATGGTCTATTCATTTGCCCAGCTGGAGGCATTTACCGCGGTGGCAGAGCACGGCAGCCTGATGAAGGCAGCCATTAAGCTCGGTAAAGACCGTACGACCCTGCGCGATCTGATCGATTTTCTTGAGGACGGGCTGGGTTATGCCTTGTTCCTGCGCGAGGGACGCAGCGTGCGGCTAACGCCTGAAGGGGAACAGCTTCAGCGACAGGCGCACCTGCTGATGCGTCAGGTGAAAGCCTTTGAGGCCTTTGCCAGAGCGGTGCCGGACAGCGCGACGCAGGACATTGCCCTTGTTTACGATCCGTTCACTCCCCGGGCTTTTCTGCAGGCGCTGATTGCAGAGATGGCGGCACAAAAAATACGCCTGAGCCTGACCAGCGCGTCGCGTGACGAGGCCGAAGCCCTGCTGGCGAGCGGAGAGGCGGATTTAGGTATCTGCCAGGCGCGCAACCGTAGCGTGGGTAATGAGATGGAGTGGCGGGCTCTGGGAGCCATCGACATGGATTTTTACGCCGCAGACGCGCTTTTTGCGAAGGTTGCCACGCCGGTTTCGCTGCTCGATCTCTCTCTGGTTCCGCAGGTGGTTATGCATGCCGCGTCAGATGAACCGGTTGCCCGTCGTCTGCAAATTGCCGGGCATACCCTTTTCACTAATGAAATTGAGATGCTGCGCGGCCTGCTGGAGCAGGGCTGTGGCTGGGGCTTTTTGCCGACCCATCTTCATGCGACGCAGTGGAAAAAAGTAAAAAGGCTGCCCACCGAAGTGGGCAGCCAGGGGATAAGTCAGACGATGGTCACTATCTGGAAGCCGGGCAGCGACAAGCGTGAACGGATCAATCAAACGTTGTCGCGGCTGCCGGCACTATGGAAACGCTCAGCGCTGTGAACATCCCTGGCACTGTTTGTTCTGGATCTGCTGGAAGAAGTCGTTACCTTTGTCATCCACCAGGATAAACGCCGGGAAGTTCTCCACTTCAATTTTCCAGATGGCTTCCATTCCCAGTTCCGGATACGCCACGCACTCCAGGCTCTTGATGCTGTTTTGCGCCAGTACCGCCGCCGGGCCGCCGATGCTGCCCAGATAGAAGCCGCCGTGTTTGTGGCAGGCATCCGTCACCTGCTGGCTGCGGTTGCCTTTGGCCAGCATGATCATGCTCGCGCCGTGGGACTGCAGTAAATCCACATACGAGTCCATGCGGCCCGCAGTGGTTGGGCCGAGGGAGCCGGAGGCATAACCTTCCGGCGTTTTGGCCGGGCCCGCGTAGTAAATCGGATGGTCTTTAACGTACTGCGGCAGGTCCTCGCCGTTGTCGAGCAGCTCTTTCAGCTTCGCGTGGGCGATATCTCGCGCCACGATGATGGTGCCGTTCAGCGACAGGCGGGTAGAGACAGGGTACGCGGAAAGCTGCGCCAGGATCTCGTTCATCGGCTTGTTGAGGTTGATGCTGACCACGTCACCTTCGCCCTGCTGGCGCAGCGATTCTGGAAGGTACTGACCCGGGTTGTGTTCCAGTTTTTCAATCCAGATCCCGTCGCGGTTGATTTTCGCTTTGATGTTACGGTCTGCGGAGCAGGAGACACCCATGCCGATTGGGCAGGAGGCACCGTGGCGCGGCAGGCGGATCACGCGGATATCGTGAGCGAAGTATTTACCACCAAACTGCGCACCCAGACCCAGGTTCTGCGCTTCCTGGAGCAGTTCCTGTTCGAGCTGAACATCGCGGAACGCCTGGCCGTGCTCGTTCCCCTCGGTAGGCAGGGTGTCGTAGTAGCGGGTGGAGGCCAGCTTCACCGTTTTCAGCGTCGCTTCCGCGGAGGTTCCGCCAATCACGAAGGCAATATGGTAAGGCGGACAGGCCGCGGTACCCAGGGTGCGCATTTTCTCCACCAGATAGTTTTTCAGCTTCGCCGGGGTGATCAGCGCTTTGGTTTCCTGATAGAGGTAGGTTTTGTTGGCTGAACCGCCGCCTTTCGCCATGCAGAGGAATTTGTACTCGTCGCCGTCGACGCTGTAGAGGTCGATCTGCGCAGGCAGGTTGGTGCCGGTGTTCAGCTCTTTATACATATCCAGGGCCGCGTTCTGGGAGTAGCGCAGGTTGTCTTCGATGTAGGTGTTGTACACCCCCTGACTCAGCGCGGCTTCATCGCCACCGCCGGTCCAGACGCGCTGGCCTTTTTGACCCATGATGATCGCTGTGCCGGTATCCTGGCAGGTTGGCAGCACGCCTTTAGCGGCGATTTCAGAGTTACGCAGGAACTGCAGGGCAACGTACTTATCGTTCTGGCTCGCTTCCGGGTCGTTAAGAATGGCGGCGACCTGCTTCTGATGGGAAGGACGCAGCATAAACGCAGCATCGTGGAACGCCTGCTGCGCCAGCAGCGTCAGCGCTTCTGGCTCGACTTTCAGGACTTCCTGACCGTCGAACTCAGCAACGGAGACGTGCTCTTTGGTCAGCAGATAGTATTCGGTGTCGTCGTGCGCGAGTGGGAAGGGGTTTTGATAAAAAAACGGTTTGTTTGACATAGCTTGCTCCAGAAAAATAAAACCGCCGGAGGAGAAGTCCGGCGGTCAGGAATCAGAACATCATGGACATCCACGGATAACCAATCAGCAGCAGGGCCGCCAGGAAGATGGCACCGAAGATAGTGCCCAGGCGCCAGTAGTCTTTGGTTGGCAGGTAGCCACTACCGTAGTAAATCGGGCTTGGGCCGGTACCGTACGGGGTGATGATCCCCATCACACCCAGCGAGGTCACCATCAGCAGGACGAAGACTTCCATATTCATGCCCGGAATGGTGGAGGCGATGGTCAGCATCGCCGGCAGCAGCGCGGTGGTGTGCGCGGTGGTGCTGGCAAACAGGTAGTGCAGCAGGTAGAACGCCAGCAGCAGTACGATGGTGGCAACGCCCGGCGAGATACCGCTCATTAACAGACCGCCCTCTTTACCCAGCCAGCTGATAAAGCCGGTAGAGGAGAGGCCATCTGCCAGCGCGACCAGGGTGGCGAACCAGACGAAGGTATTCCACGCGGCTTTATTGCCGGTGATATCGTTCCACTCCAGCACGCCGGTCCACAGCATCAGACCCACAATCAGCAGGGCAGCCATGGCTGGTTCAATCCACGCGGCGGCGAAGATCCACATCAGCAGCGCACAGCACACGAACACCAGCAGCAGAATTTCATTGCGGGACAGTTTGCCCAGTTTTTCCAGTTCACGGGTTGCCCACAGCGGTACTTCATTATTCACTTTGACTTCTGGTGGGTAGAACCAGTAGGCCAGCAGCGGCATGGTCAGAATCAGCAGGATGCCCAGCGGCAGGAAGGCGAGGAACCAGGTACCCCAGGAGATATCAATCCCTACCGTGCTTTTCACCAGCGCCAGTGCCAGCAGGTTCGGCGCAAGGGCGGAGAGGAACATCGAGCTGGTGATACAGGCCGCGGTGATCGCCACCCACATCAGGTACGAACCAATTTTACGCGCGCTGGGGTCGTTTGGTTTTGAGCCATACAACGGCGGCAGGTTAGCGATGATCGGGTAGATGGTCCCGCCGCTACGAGCGGTGTTGGACGGCGTAAACGGTGCCAGCAGCAGGTCCGCGAAGGTGATGGCATAACCGAGCGTCAGGCTGCGACGGCCGAGATATTTCACCAGAATCAGCGCCAGACGGCGGCCGAAGCGGGTTTTATCATAGCCCGCGGCGAACATGAAGGCGCCGAAGATCAGCCACACAGTCGAGTTACCAAACCCGCTCACGGCCCACTTAAAGGAGGCACCCGCCAGCTTGAATTTCGGGTCGGCCAGCTGTTCAGGGCTGAACAGCACCCACTGGCTGCACAGCGCAATCGCCACCACGCCAGTCAGACCGATCACCGCGCCCGGCAGCGGTTCGAAGATTAAGCCGACGATCACGCCGACAAAGATCGCGAAGTAGTGCCACGCATAAGGCGGCAGTCCTTCTGGTACCGGAACAAACAGCAGCAGGACGGCGACGATGACGGGCAATGCCATCATCAGCAGTCGTTTTGCTTTCCCATTTGATGCCTGGTTCGCCACAGGGGGCGTTACAGCAGTTTTTGTATTCATAGTTTCACGTCTTAAGTTGTCAAAAATTCGGTCGCACTGAAAAACAAAATTGCTTTCTTAAGTTTCTTTGCTTTTTTTAGTTATTAAAGGTGCTGATTTGTATTTTCAGTAATAGCGATTTAACGCATTTTGGTTTGCGCTAAATTAAAAATTGATGATGTTTTTATATTGCGCTTTTGGATGCCATAACTATTGATCGCGATCAAAAAAAGAGAATTGCAGCGGTATTTTTATGCTTTTATTAATAACCACTCTGGCGTATGTGTGTATTACGTATATTATGAGTTCAATTTATCATTTCTGTAACAATGTCGAATTTTGATAATTTTTATATGATTGATTTGTATGGGTTTTGTTGGTTTTTGGAGAAATGGTTTTACCATTGGTTATTTAACGAATTTTAAATTATTGTGAATGGCTAAATTACAATCGCTAACACCAATGTGTTATTTGTGTTATCGCAGGGATTAAATAGTTTTTTAACTAACGTAATAACTTTAGAAACTAAAAAAATCATTATATTAATATCATGACATCGGCAAATAACGACGAAATAAAAAATCCATCCGATAACGAATTCTTAATTTTTAAAGTTTGGAGTTTCAATTATGAGCACTAACGAACGTATTCTGAGCCCCTTCACATTACCGAATGGCACCGAACTGAAAAACCGTTTGTTAATGGCACCCATGACCACCTGTACCGGCTATTACGACGGCACGGTCACCAGCGAGCTGGTGGAGTACTATCGGGCCCGTTCCGGCAGCATTGGTACCATTATTGTTGAATGCTGCTTTATCGATGACCTCGGCCTTGCGTTCCCCGGCGCGATTGGTATCGATAATGACGAGAAAATCGCCGGGCTGGCGAAAATCGCGGACGCCATTAAATCCAAAGGCTCGAAAGCCCTGCTGCAGATCTACCACGGCGTCCGTATGGTCGATCCAAAACTGATCGGTGGCCGCACGCCGGTTGGCCCAAGCGCCGTTGCCGCGCCGCGTGATGGGGCCGCCACGCCGGTTGCCCTGACCGGTGAAGAAGTGGAAGGCATGATCGGCAAGTTTGGTGAAGCCGTTCGCCGCGCTATCCAGGCCGGTTTCGACGGGGTTGAAATTCACGGCGCAAATACCTACCTGATTCAGCAGTTCTACTCCCCGAACTCTAACCAGCGCGACGACGAGTGGGGCGGCAGCCGCGATAACCGCGCTAAATTCCCGCTGGCGGTGCTGGATATCACGCACAAAATGGTGCGCCAGTACGCTGACGACGCGTTCATTATTGGCTACCGTTTCTCCCCTGAAGAGCTGGAAGTCCCGGGCATCCGCTTTGAAGACACCATGTACCTGCTGGAAAAACTGGCGGCACGCGGTGTGGATTATCTGCACTTCTCCGTAGGGGCGACCCTGCGTCCTTCCATTGTCGACACGCAGGACCCAACCCCGCTCATCAAAAAATATTGCGCCATGCGCTCTGAAACCCTGGCTCAGGTTCCGGTGATGGGTGTCGGCGGCGTGGTAAATGCCGCTGACGTTAACGAGGCGCTGGATAGCGGTTACGACCTGATTGCCGTGGGCCGCGCTACCATCGCTTACCCGGACTGGACTGACCGGATCGCGGCCGGTGAAAGTCTGGAGCTGTTTATGGACAGCACCAAACGCGAAGAGCTGAGCATTCCTGAACCACTGTGGCGCTTCTCGCTGGTGGAAGCGATGATCCGCGATATGAGCATGGGCGAATCAAAATTCAAACCAGGCATGTTCACTGAGAAGGTGCAGGACGATGTTAACGAACTGGTAATCAACGTTAGCCTGGAAACCGATCGCATCGCCGATATTGCGCTGGCGTCTGGCCCGAGCGAAGACGTTGAGTTTGTCACCAGCTTTGAAGAGATCCGCACCCGCATTCTGGACGCCAACACCCCGCACGTGGATGCCATCACGGGTGCAACCAGCCAGAGTGAAGCGGTGAAAAAAGCGGTCTCTAAAGCGATGCTGAAATCCAGCAAAGCGCTGGCGGCAGAAGAGGGCGCTGACCCGAACGCGACCCGCAGCGTGGATGTGGTGGTAGTGGGTAGCGGCGGTGCCGGTCTGGCCGCAGCCATTCAGGCCCACGATGAAGGCGCGAGCGTGCTGATCGTTGAGAAGATGCCAACCATCGGCGGGAACACCATCAAAGCTTCTGCCGGGATGAATGCCGCCGAGACGCGCTTCCAGCGGGTGAAAGGGATCCAGGACAGCAAAGAGCTGTTCTACCAGGAGAGCCTGAAAGGGGGCGGTAACAAGAACAACCCGGAACTGCTGCGCCGCTTCGTGGAGAATGCGCCGCAGGCGATTGAATGGCTGGCAACCCGCGGCATTATGCTGAATGACATCACTACCACCGGCGGGATGAGCATTGACCGTACGCACCGTCCAAAAGACGGCTCTGCGGTAGGCGGCTATCTGATCAGCGGCCTGGTGCGTAACGTCAACAAACGCAACATCGACGTAATGCTTGATACGTCTGTCAGCGACATCCTGTTCGAAAACGGCGAAGTCACCGGCGTGCGTCTGACCACAGAAGAGAACGAAACCCTTACCGTGACCACTAAAAGCGTCATTGTCGCCACCGGTGGCTTCAGCGCCAACAGCCAGATGGTGGTGAAATACCGCCCTGACCTGGAAGGTTTTGTCACCACCAACCACAAAGGGGCAACCGGCGGCGGTATCGCGCTGCTGGAACGCATCGGTGCCGGTACGGTCGATATGGGCGAGATCCAGATCCACCCAACCGTTGAGCAGAAAACCTCGTACCTGATTTCCGAATCCATTCGCGGCGGCGGAGCGATTCTGGTGAACCAGCAGGGGAACCGTTTCTTCAATGAAATGGAAACTCGCGATAAAGTCTCGGCGTCAATCATCGCACTGCCGGAGAAATACGCGTATATCGTCTTTGACGAGCACGTTCGTGCCAAAAACAAAGCGGCGGATGAGTACATCGCCAAAGGCTTTGTGACCAGCGCCAGCTCGCCAAAAGCCCTGGCCGAGGCGCTGGGAATGGATTACCACGCTTTCCTGGCGACCCTTGAGCGCTACAACGGCTTTGTTGAAAAACAGCATGACGATGATTTTGGCCGTACCACCGCGCTGCGTGCGCCCATCAACGAAGGGCCGTTCTACGCCATTCAGATTGCGCCGGGCGTGCACCACACCATGGGCGGCGTGACCATCAACACCGAAACCTGCGTGCTGGACAGCAACCACAACGTGCTGCCAGGGGCGTTTGCGGCCGGTGAAGTGGTCGGCGGGATCCACGGCGGTAACCGTATCGGCGGTAACGCGGTGGCAGATATCATTATTTTTGGTACGCTTGCAGGACATCAGGCGGCTATGCGTTCGAAAAAGCAGTAAGACCCCTGTGTTGTATGCCGGATACGCGCAGCGTTATCCGGCATTTTCCCCGGCGGCGCGGTGCTTGCCGGGGCTACATCTGAGGACTCATGCTATGCCTGATGACCATCGCGTTTACAGTTATTCCGCCGTCCTGATGGGATCGCCCATTCTCCTCAAATTCTTTTCCCATGACGAAGCCCTCGCGTCCCGCGTATTTCGCTTAATCAAACAGTACGAAGATCTGCTTACCGTTAACCGTGCGCACTCTGAAGTTATGGATATCAACCATGCGGCGGGACAGCGGCCCGTCAGCGTCAGCCGTCCGGTGTTCGAGCTGATCCGCTGCGCAAAAGCGGCGAGCCTGCTCAAGGACAGCGCGTTTAACCTGGCGATTGGCCCGCTGGTGAAACGGTGGAAAATCGGCTTTCGCGGCGACAGCGTGCCGCCCGCCGAAGACATCGCCACCTTGCTGGCGATTACCCGTCCTGAGGATGTGGTGCTGGACGAGGCCAGCAGTAGCGTCTTTTTGACTCAAAAAGGGATGGAGATCGACCTGGGCGCCATCGCCAAAGGCTATATCGCCGACAGGGTGCGGGATTATCTGCGCAAAGAGGGCGCTGAACTTGGGCTGATCAACCTAGGGGGCAATATCCAGACGCTGGGCTCGCCGGAGGGGGGCTGGAGCGTGGGGCTTAAAAAACCGTTTGCGGGTGATGAGCTGATCGGCGTAATGACAGTAGAGAATCGCTCCGTGGTGACGTCGGGAACCTATGAACGCTACTTTGAACAAAACGGCAGGCGCTACCACCATATCCTTGACCCGCGTACCGGGTATCCGCTGGATAACGAACTGGACAGCGTGACCATCATTTCAAACGATTCTATCGACGGGGATATCTGGACCACGCTGATGTACGGCATGGGCGTGGAGAAAGGCTGTGCCGTACTGCGTGCGCGACCTGATATTGAAGCGATCTTTGTGACTAAAACAAAAGAAGTGGTGCTCTCTTCAGCGCACCACTTCCGCTTTACCTTGCTGGATAACAGCTATCGCATTACTGACAGTACTGTTTGAGCAGGCCTGTCTGCTCGGGCTGGAGACGGTAACGATATACCGGGCGCCCGGTAGCGCCGTAGTGAATGCTGGTGAACAGAATATTGATTTGCGCCAGCCAGATCAGATATTTGCGGCAGGAGACGCGCGAGATATTCACAGCACTGGCCAGGTCATCGGTAGAAAACTCGGTCTCCGGGTGAGCGTCAATCCACTGGCAGATGGTGCGCAGCGTTTGCGGCGTTAACCCTTTTGGCAGCTTTTTGCTATCTGCCAGCTCCGGCGCGCCGCCGTGGATCAGCCTGTCGACGTCCGCCTGCTCATAATACTGGTGCGAGCCCATCAGGCTGTGCTTTGCCTTCCAGCCGTTCAGCGCCTCTTCAAAGCGCGGGAACTGGAACGGTTTAATCAGATAATCCACCACGCCGTAATGGATAGAGGTCTGGATTGTCGCGGCGTCCGCAGCCGAAGAGATCATAATGACATCGATTGGGCGACCGGAGGCGCGGATCACCGGCAGCAGATCCAGCCCGTTATCCTGCTGCATGTAGACATCCAGCAGCACCAGATCAACCGGCTGGGCAGGGTTGTTAATAATGGCCTCGGCCTGGTTCAGCGTGGAGGCGACGCCGCAGCAGCTAAAGCCTTCAACACGGTTAACATACAGACGGTTGAGGTCGGCTACCATGGCGTCATCATCGACAATTAATACATTTATCACGCGATATTCCTCTCGCTATCCCAGGGGATGTGAACAAAAAATTGGGTAAATACGCCAGGTTCAGATTCGACGGTGATATCACCGCCCAGGTTCTGAATTTGCTGGCGGGCAAGGAACAGCCCAACGCCCCGGTTTTCACCTTTTGTTGAGAAGCCTTTAGTAAAAATAGTCTCCAGCTGGGCGGGATCAATTCCCGGGCCGTCATCGCTGACTTCACAGCTGAGCCAGCCATTCTGATAGTGCAGCAGCAGGGTGATTTCGCCTTCCGGCTGGCCCTCCATCGCGTCCAGTGCGTTTTCAATCAAGTTTCCGAGCACGGTGACCAGCACCGCGACCTGCTCTTCGTTGGCGGTATCCGGTATCTGGCACTCATCCGCCAGGGTGAGGGTGATCCCCGCTTCTTTCGCCCGGTTGATTTTACCCAGCAGGAACCCGGCAATCACCGGGGATTTCACCTTGCTCTGGATGGCGCCAATGTCCGTCTGATAATTGTGCGCGGTCTGCAGGATGTACTCTTCCAGCTTGTCGTAGCGCTTGATATGCAGCAGGCCCAGGATCACGTGCAGTTTGTTCATAAACTCGTGCGTGTGGGCGCGCAGGGCATCGACGTAATTCACCATGCCGTCGATGCGCTGCATCAGTTGGCTGATTTCGGTTTTGTCGCGGAAGGTGGTGATGGCGCCTATCACCCGCTCCTGGCTTTTCACCGGCACCATGTTGCACAGCAGCAGCCGTCCGTTGCAGCTGATCTCCTGATCCTGACGCGCGATGCCCGTCTTCGACACCTCACGCAGGCTGGCCAGCAGGGGCGCGCTGGCGTTTTCGGTCTGCTTGCCGGAGGGCAGGAGCAATATCTCTCTGGCGGTGTGGTTTATCATCGTCACGCGGCCATGAATATCGACCGCTAACACTCCTTCGCGCAGCGACTGCAGCATCGCCTGACGTTGTTCAAACAGCGCGGAGATTTCATACGGCTCCAGCCCGAACAGGATGCGTTTCAGAACGCGAACCAGTCCCCAGATCGCCATGGAACTCATAAAGATACTGAACAAAATAGTCCAGACGGCGTTGAGTCGCCCGCGGGCGATTTGGTCTTCTACTTTTTTAAGCGAGATGCCGACCACCACCACGCCGATCTGCTCGTGCTGGCTGTCATACACGGGCGTAAATACGCGAAGGGCTTCCGCGAGCGCGCCCCGGTTAACGGAGACGTTCTCTTTCCCTTCCAGCGCCGGGTTCAGATCGTCGCCGATGAAATGCAGGCCAATCAGCGCTTCGTTCGGGTGCGAATAGCGAATACCGCGCATGTCGGTGACCACGGTCAGCAGCAGGTCGTTGCGTTTTGTGACCCCCTGGGCGATGGGCTGGATGATATCGGCCTGCGGCGGTTGCATCAGGCCGCGCTGGATCTCCGGGCTGTTCGCCAGCGTTCGGGCAATACCCAGCGCCGTATCTTTGACGTCATCGCGGGTCGCCCGGGTGATCTGCACTGAATAGAGCGCAAAGACCAGCAGCAGCACAGAGGCGATGATCGCGCACACCATCAACGTGACCAGCGTGTTCAGTTTCATGGGGCGCTTGCGCGTCTGGGGAAAGGGCTGCAAATCGCTCATCAACACTCCGCGATGAAGAAGAAAGGGGTAATTATCGCCGATGACGCGCTTTTCTTAAAGCTGTGTAAAAGCATGCATTTGCTCCGCTTTTCGTGACCCTCCTCGCATGTCATCCATATAAAACACTTTATAGTGTGTGGGTACTCATAATAAGGAGGCTGTTTATGAGCATTATGCTTACCGGTTCGGTCAAGGAAAGACGGCACGCCAGCACGATGAATATCGATAGATTGTCCACGCTGGACATGCTGAAAGTCATTCACCAGGATGATGCACTTATCTCCGCTGCAATCACCCCTTTTTTACCCATTATTGCCCGTGTGGTGGATAACGCTGCCGCGACCCTGAGCCACGGGGGGCGTCTGGTCATGGTTGGCGCGGGGTCGTCCGGCTGTGTGGCAAAACAGGCGGCGGATGAGTATGCCCCGGGTAAAACCCCGGTGATGGCCATCACGGCGGACGACGATGCGACAAGCTACGAGCGCGGCGTTGCCGACCTGCAGGCGATTAACTTTGGCCAGCACGATATGATGCTGGCGGTCACCGTAAGCGGAAAAACGCCGTGGGTCTGGGGCGCCATGCGGCATGCGTGGTCGCTCGGTTCACCGGTGGCGGTGATTACCGATAATGCGCAAAGCGAAGCGGCTCAGCTGGCAAGTATGGTGATTGCGCCAGAGCTGGGCCCGGATGTGGTTGCCGGGTATCTGAATACCAAAGCGGCCATTGCGCAGAAAATGATCCTCTCTATGGTGACCACCGGGCTGGCCGTCCGCACCGGGCGGGTTTACAGCAACCTGCGCGTGGATCTGGAGGCGAGCAGCACCCAGTGGGCTGAACGGCACATCGCGATAGTGATGGAAGCGGGGGGATGCACCCGAGCGGTAGCAAAAGCCGCGCTGGAGAGCTGTAACCATAACTGCAAAACGGCGGTGCTGATGGTGCTGACCGGGCTGGATGCATGGAAAGCGCATGAGTTGCTTGCGCAGAACAACGGGTTCATTCGGGTGGCGTTGCAGGAAGCACCGTAATAGAGCGCGCAGGAATAAAAAAAGGCCGCGATTGCGGCCTTTGGTGTTTTGGGGGATTAGAACTGGTAAACAATACCCATCGCGAACTGATCGTCAGTTGCGTTGCCAGTGATGGCACCGTCTTCTTCGTCCAGCAGGTTAAATTTATAGGCAGTATAAACGTTCATGTTTTTATTGAAGTAGTACCAGGTACCCACTTCAATATAATTTACGCGGTCAGCGTCAACGCCTTTATAGCCATTACGGGCATACAGGTCTTTACCCTGTGAATATACGTAGCCCAGGGATGGACGCAGACCAAAGTCGAATTGATACTGAACAACGGCTTCAACGTTTTGGGTCTTATTGGCGAAGGCGTTATATCCAACTTTAGTCATATTACGCGTTTCACCGTACATCACCGCAGCATAAACGTTGTTTGCATCATATTTAGCAGACAGAGACCAAACTTCCGCCGTATCGCCATAACCGTCAGCAGATTGCTCATCGGTACGATCGGATTTACCGTAGACGCCAACGAAACCAAAGCCATCAAGGTTATAATTCACAGACATGCTGTAACCATCACCATTTGCTTTGAATTCATTGCGGTTATCGTTTTTACCCTGGTACTGAACAGCAAAGTTAAGACCTTCAACCATACCGAAGAAATCGGTGTTACGGTAGGTCGCAACGCCATTGGTACGCTGAGTCATAAAGTTATCTGTGGCAGCCCATGAGTCGCCACCCCATTCAACCAGCATATCGGTATACGCCGCGCCGTCATAAGCCACGCCGTAATTGCGGCCATAATCGAATGAACCGTAGTCTGCGAATTTCAGACCCGCAAAGGCCAGACGTGTACTTTCGTCCTGCTCACCTTCAGGCTTGCTGGCTTCAATGTTGTATTCAAACTGGCCGTAACCGGTCAGTTGACTATTAATTTGCGTTTCGCCTTTTACGCCAAAACGGGCATATGAGGTATCTTCATTTTCACTGTTGCTTTCATCAGTGTTGGACCAGATGCGTTCACCAACCATCTTTCCATAGAAATCAAGTTTATTACCGTCTTTGTTATAAATCTCAGCGGCATTTGCTGCGCCAGCCATTAATAACGCGGGTACAAGAATGGCCAATACTTTTCTTTTCATTATATATTCCCTTTAGAGATAATTTATATGAATATATGTAATCACGCTCCGCAACTACAGCGTCGATACTATTCCAGGAGAGGGGGTTTAAGTTCAATAATAAGTGTAATTAAATGGGTAAAAATATTACTAAATATTTCTAAGTGTCGCTTTATTTTTCTCGTGAATTATAATTTGAAATATATATTGGTTAATTATTGTTAAGTATTTTTCGTGGTTATTTTATAAATTCTATTATTAACCTAAATTATATTTCTCCGAATTAAACACTCACCAGTCGTCCTCTTCTGTAACCTTGCCCAGGATCAACTTAACGCAAACTGAGCGTCAGAAACCTTCACACAGTACAGGGTTTAATGCCAAAATGTGATAATTGTCACAAAACTAGAGTAAGCATGTGCAAACGGTACGGCAGTGACCGTGGAGTGAAAGATGGAACGAAAAATCGAACGCAGCCTGGGAGGCAAACTGGCCCTGTGGGTGTTTTATGCTTTTTGCGGTTACTTTGTCTGGGCGATGGCCCGGTATATCTGGGTGATCAGTAAAATACCGTCGCTGCCGAATGCAGCAGTGGAAGGGGATTTGGGGTCGACCAGCGGCAAATGGCTTGGGGCATTGCTGGGGTTTCTGGTGCTGGGCACGGTCGGCCTGATCCTGGGTGGGATTGCGTGGTACACCCGTCCCCGTCAGGACAACTCGTGATAGCGTCCGGGAAAGTTGCTATTGTAACCATTTTAACAACAGGACGTGATGATGGAACTTACGCAGTGGCAGCAACGTTTTGAGCGCTGGCTCGGGGAAAACCACACCACCGACGACACCGCGCATGATATTTCCCATTTTCGTCGCGTCTGGATGACGGCGCAAAAAATCCTGGCTAACCAGGCGGTCGAGCCGCTGGTGATCCTGACCGCATGCTATTTCCACGATATTGTCAGCCTGCCGAAAAACCATCCTGAACGCGGCCAGTCATCCCGGCTGGCAGCACGTAAAACGCGTGAGATCCTGCATCGCGACTTCCCGGACTTTCCCCCCGCGCATTCTGACGCCGTGGCGCATGCTATTGAGGCGCACAGCTTCAGCGCCGGGATCGCGCCGCAGAGTCTGGAAGCGAAAATTGTGCAGGATGCTGACCGGCTGGAAGCGTTAGGGGCGATTGGCCTGGCGCGCGTGTTTGCCGTTTCTGGGGCGCTGGACGTGCCGCTTTTTGACGCACACGATCCCTTTGCTGACGCGCGAACCCTTGATGACCGGGCGTTTGCCCTCGACCATTTTCAGACCAAGCTGCTGCGCCTGCCTGATACAATGCAAACAGAAATGGGGCGCGAGCTGGCACGCCACAACGCCGATTTTCTCATCCAGTTTATGGCAAAACTGAGTGCCGAATTACAGGGTGACTGCCTGGGGCTGGATAGCCAGGTACTGAGCCGCTTCCGCCGCAGTTTGCACCGTTGAACTGTGGTAATCTGTTTCCAGTCTTTATTGTCCGGTTAAAAGAATGCAGGAAAATCGATCAGTGAGTGAGCCCGCACCTGAGCAGGCTGAGAAATCAACGGCAACGGTGCAGGCGCTGCTGCGCCAGCTGCTGTATATCTATGATGCCAAAACCCTCGCCAGCCAGCTCATGGCACACGGTGAGGGCCACTGGAGCCCGGCAATCATAAAGAGACTTATCACCAGCGAGCGGGCAGGGCATCGCCTGAGCGACGGCGAGTTTCGTTATCTGCAAACATTGCTTCCGCGTCCTTCCGCCGCCCATCCCCACTATGCCTTCCGCTTTATCGATCTGTTTGCCGGTATCGGGGGCATTCGATATGGATTTGAAGCCATCGGCGGACAGTGCGTCTTCACCAGTGAGTGGAACAAACACGCGGTCCGCACCTATAAAGCTAACTGGTATTGTGACCCGGATGCGCATCAGTTCAACGCGGATATCCGCGATGTCACGCTGAGCCATAAAAGCGGCGTGAGCGATGAAGAGGCGGCAGAGCATATTCGCCAGAACATCCCGGCGCATGACGTACTGCTGGCGGGCTTCCCGTGCCAGCCATTCTCGCTTGCCGGGGTATCGAAGAAAAATGCCCTCGGACGTGCCCACGGTTTTGCCTGCGATACGCAGGGAACCCTGTTTTTTGATGTCGCCCGTATTATCGATGCCCGCCGTCCGGCCATTTTTGTGCTGGAAAACGTCAAGAATTTAAAGAGTCATGACGGCGGTAAAACCTTCCGCATTATTATGCAGACGCTGGATGAGCTGGGCTACGACGTGGCGGATTCCCAGGATATGGGTGCCGATGATCCGAAAATCATTGACGGGAAACACTTCCTGCCCCAGCACCGGGAACGTATTGTGTTGGTCGGGTTCCGCCGCGATCTCAACCTGAAAGGTGATTTTACCCTGCGGGATATCCCGTCGCTCTATCCGGCGCGCCGTCCGTCCGTCGCCGATCTTCTGGAGCCCGCCGTCGACGCGAAATTTATCCTCACCCCGGTGCTGTGGAAGTACCTCTATCGCTATGCCAAAAAGCATCAGGCAAAAGGCAACGGTTTTGGTTTTGGCCTGGTCAACCCGAACGATCCGCACTGTGTCACCCGCACCCTGTCCGCGCGCTATTACAAAGACGGTGCGGAGATCCTGATCGACCGTGGCTGGGACAAAGTGCTGGGCGAGAAAGACTTTGATAACCCTGAGAACCAGCGTCATCGTCCACGTCGCTTAACCCCACGCGAGTGCGCGCGGCTGATGGGGTTTGAGACGCCGCAGGGGTACAGCTTCCGCATTCCGGTCTCTGATACGCAGGCCTACCGACAGTTTGGCAACTCGGTGGTGGTGCCCGCCTTTGCGGCGGTGGCGAAACTGCTGTCCTCACGCATTAAACAGGCGGTTGCCCTGCGCCAGAGTGAGGCCGTCAATGACGGATGTGCACAATAAGGCGACGCGCAGTAAAAACATGCGTGCCATCGGTACGCGTGATACGGCGATTGAGAAACGCCTCGCCGGGCTACTGACTGAGGCAGGCTTTGACTTTCGGGTGCAGGATGCCGCACTTGCCGGGCGTCCTGATTTCGTCATTGATGCCTATAAGTGCATTATCTTTACCCACGGCTGCTTCTGGCACCGTCACGACTGCTACCTGTTTAAAGTCCCGGCGACGCGCACCGATTTCTGGCTGGAGAAGATTGGCAAAAACGTCCAGCGCGATCGGCGGGATATCGCCACGCTTATCGAACAGGGATGGCGGGTGCTGGTGGTGTGGGAGTGTGCGCTACGCGGCAGACTGAAGCTGAACGATCGGGATCTGACCGAACGGCTGGAAGAGTGGATCTGCGGCGGCGGTCAGACCGCGCAGATCGACACTCAGGGCATTCATCCGTTTACGGTTTCTCCACCTGACACGGCACCACCTCAGGCTTAGCGGGCAGCAGGTATTTCCCCAGCGTGACCAGCACCACGGCAAACACAATTACGCCCAGCGCCAGCCATTCAACCGGCGACAGCGTTTCACCGCCGAGTCCCGTACCCAGCAGCACGGCAACCACCGGGTTAACGTAGGCGTAGCTGGTGGCGACCGCCGGAGAGACGTTACGGATGAGGAACATGTACGCATTAATGGCAATGATGGAGCCAAACAGCGCCAGATAACCCACGGCGAGGAAGCCAGACAGATCCGGCATGGTTGTCAGCGTTTCGCCCGTCAGCAGGGAGGCAATCAGCAGCACAATGCCTGCGGCAAGCATCTCAATGGCACCCGCCATCATGCCGGACGGCAGCTCAATACGCGAACCAAAGACGGAGCCAAACGCCCAGCTCATGGATCCGATAAGGATAATCACGGCCCCCCACGGGTTACCGCTCAGGTTGCCGCCGCTGTTGAGCAAAATGATCCCGGCGAGCCCAATTCCAATCCCCAGCCATTCCAGCTTGCGGGTGCGAATGCCGAAAAGACGGCTAAAGCAGAGCGTGAACAGCGGGACGGTGGCGACCACTACCGCCGCGATACCGGAGGGCACGTTCTGATGTTCAGCAACCGTGACAAAGCCGTTGCCCACGGCCAGCAGCAGCAGGCCAATCAGCGCCGCATTCAGCATCGGGCGCAGCGGAGGGAGTTTATGTCCGCGCAGCAGCAGGAAGGCCATCAGCAGGACGCCAGCCGAGAGAAAACGGATACCCGCCATCATCAGCGGAGGCCAGCTTTCCACCCCAATGCGAATGACGAAGTAGGTTGACCCCCAGATGATATACAGCGAAAAGAGCGCCCCGATGAGCGGTAGTAAGTGCCGAAAACGCATAGTCCCTCACGACGAAATAAAAAGTTCGCTCATAGTAAACGCCAAAACTACCGGGCTGGCGAGCCCTTTAATTGTGTAGTTGCTGTGAAATTTTTGTTGACGCAATGTGCCTGTTTCCGGGTGTGCGGTTTTGTTCCATACTATTCACTTAATTAGCAAAAAAAGAAGGATAGTCATTTTGGCGGGAAGTAGCTTATTAACATTGCTGGACGATATTGCCACCTTGCTGGACGATATTTCCGTTATGGGAAAACTGGCGGCGAAGAAAACAGCAGGGGTTCTGGGGGATGATTTATCGCTGAATGCGCAACAGGTAAGCGGGGTGCGGGCTAACCGTGAGTTGCCGGTAGTATGGGGCGTGGCGAAAGGCTCATTCCTCAACAAGGTGATCCTGGTGCCGCTGGCGCTGCTGATCAGCGCCTTTATCCCCTGGGCGATTACGCCGCTGCTGATGATTGGCGGCGCATTTTTATGCTTTGAAGGGGTAGAGAAGGTGCTGCACTCCTTCGCCGCGAGGAAGAAGCACGACACGCCAGAAATGCGCCAGCAGCGTCTGGAAGCGCTGGCGGCGCAGGATCCAAAAACCTTCGAACGCGATAAAATCAAGGGCGCCGTTCGTACCGACTTTATTCTGTCGGCGGAGATTGTGGCCATTACCCTGGGTATTGTGTCTGAATCGCCGCTGCTGAATCAGGTGCTGATCCTCTCCGGGATCGCCATTCTGGTGACGGTGGGGGTCTACGGCCTGGTAGGGCTTATCGTTAAACTCGATGACATTGGCCTCTGGCTGGAAGCGAAATCGAGCGCGGTAGCTAAAGGGATCGGTAAAAGCCTGCTGGTGCTCGCCCCGTGGTTGATGAAGAGTCTTTCCGTGGTGGGGACGCTGGCGATGTTCCTTGTCGGCGGTGGGATTGTGGTACACGGTATTGCGCCGCTGCACCATGCGATAGAACATTTTGCTGCACAGCAGGGCGCCGTGGTGGCGGCCATTCTGCCTACGCTGCTTAATCTGGTGCTGGGCTTTATTGTGGGCAGTATCGTGGTCGCCGCAGTGAAGCTGGTTGAAAAGCTGCGCGGTACGGCGCACTAATTGTTACCCGCGCCAGGATGCAAAAAGGCCATTCCTCGTCTAAATTGAAACAGTTTCACCCTGATACAGGAGGCAGGTATGGTCTTTTTGGTCAGTGATGAAGTTAAGCCTAAGAAGGGCGGCCCACGTATGATTGTCACCGGCTATTCCAGCGGAATGGTGGAGTGTCGGTGGCATGACGGTTACAGCATCAAGCGGGAAGCGTTTCGTGAAGATGAGCTTCAGCCGGGTGACGGGCGGCAAAAGCGTGACAAGGTTTAATCACTTAACGCCCGGCCTTGCCGGGCGTTTTTATATCAAGTATCGGGTGTAAGGAAGCGATCAGGGAGTATGTGTGCAGCGTGATACCTTTGTTGTAAGACGAACTTTTCTGCAATGGCTGCATAAGCGTAGCAATCCAGGTGCGATTGTTAATCTCTGTTTTCTGGTGGTACTGGTTTTTTCGACCCTCCTCACCTGGCGTGAAGTGGTGGTGCTGGAAGATGCCTATATCTCAAGCCAGCGCAACCATCTGGAAACGGTGGCCACGTCGCTGGACAGACAGCTTCAGTTCAGCGTGGACAAACTGCTTTTTTTTCGCCAGAGCATGCGCGATGCGCTCCAGACGCCGCTGGCGTTTGATGTCCTGCGTGCAGCGGTGACACGCTTCAATGCAGACCGGTCTCGTCCTTTCTGGCAACTTGCCGTGGATACAAAACGTACGCTGCCCATCAACGGCGTATCGGATGCCTTTGTTGAAAAGACCACGCTGCTTAATCGCGACGATGAACTTCTCGATAATGAAGTGTCTGCTGCGCTTGAAGTGGGGTATTTGCTCAGGCTGGCCTCACCGGTCATGCGCAGCGAAGAACGTGTGGTCTATGTCTCCCGCGCCGGGTTTTACCTCTCCACGGAGACAGCGACAAAGACTGCCGATATTATCCCGCGCTATTACCATCTGGTGACCCAGCCCTGGTTTACGCAGCAAACGGAACGTAACAACCGTGCGCGCGCGGTGCTGTGGTTTATCACCTCGCCGTCAACCTGGACGGGCAACGAGCGCATGATCACCGCCAGCGTACCCATCTATTTTGACCATTACTGGTACGGCGTGGTGGCGATGGATTTTTCTCTCAATACCATGAAACGGATGCTGGCCGACGCGACGGATGACCACGCCGAGGGTGAATATCAGCTGTATGATACCCGGCTCAATATGATTGCCTCTTCTGAAGCGTCCACAAGCGAGGCCAACCATTTTGATGAGCGTGAAACGGCACAGATTGCGCATGCTATTGAGAACAATACCGGCGGCGGGATCCGGCTCGGCAGCCGTTTTGTCAGCTGGGAGCGGCTCGACCATTTTGACGGGGTTATCCTGCGGGTGCATACCCTGCATGAAGGGGTAAAAGGCGACTTCGGCAGCATCAGTATCGTGCTGGCGCTCCTGTGGGCGCTCTTCACCGCCATGCTGCTGATCTCCTGGCTGGTGATCCGCCGGATGGTCAGCAACATGTACACGCTCCAGCACTCGTTGCAGTGGCAGGCCTGGCACGATCCGCTCACCCGCCTCCATAATCGTGGGGCGCTGTTCGAGCGGGCAAAAGCGCTGGCCGGGCAATGTCAGGCGCAGTCGCTGCCGTTCTCGGTGGTGCAGATCGATCTCGATTATTTTAAAAGCATTAACGACCGCTTCGGCCATCAGGCCGGAGATAAGGTGCTGTCCCATGCGGCGGGGCTGATTGCCAGCGCCCTGCGTAAGAACGACGTTGCCGGGCGCGTGGGCGGGGAAGAGTTTTGCGTGGTCCTGCCGGGTATCGGGCTGGAGGAGGCAAGAGCGGTGGCGGAACGCATACGCTCACGCATCGACAGCAAAGAGCTCCTGGTGAAAAAGAGCACGACGTTGCGTATCAGCGCGTCGATGGGGGTCAGCTGTGCGCAGGAGAAGGGGAATTACGACTTCGAACAGCTGCAGTCGATAGCGGATGCCCGGCTGTATCTGGCAAAACAGCGCGGCCGCAATCAGGTGGTCTGGGACGATCACGACAGAAAGTGATCCAGCCCTTCATGCCAGCCCGCCGGTCCTGCTTGCTGCGTGTGATACACCCGGGCAGGGTTATCGTCGCGCAGCGTGATGCCCTGGCGGTTAATGCCTTTGATCACCACCGCGAAGTCGACGCTGTCGAGCAGGGGCGCATCATTCGGACCATCGCCCAGCCCGAGCGTCGTGGGCATGATGCCTTCCTGTTCGCGATATTGCGCAATGAGCCAGTTCACCGCCACGTCCTTACCGCAGCGGGCGTCCAGAATGTGCCAGAAGCGGGCACCCTGCAGGCATTTCAGACCGCGCTGCGCCAGCTCCTCTTCAAACTGCACCATTTTCTCATCGGTGTCGCGCCAGATGAGCGTGACAGAGGCTTCATGTTTACGCGCAAGCGTGGAACGATAGCGGCTCAGCCCCGTCCATTCGCCGATCACCCGGTCATCGACATCGTCAAAAGTGGTGAATTTATACCCTGCCTGCAGGCGGATTTGCTCAATGAACGGGCGAATGTCGCGGTGAAGCATTCCCATAGTATGGCGCTGCGCCTTTTCCCAACGGACATCGGGTTGGATGACTGCGCCGTTTTCGGCAATAAAGGGTAACCCCTCGAGGCCCAGATCCTGCTGAATATCCTGCATCTCCGCTGCGGTTTTGCTGCTGCACAGAATGAGCGGTACCTGATAATCCTGCAGCTTATCCAGCCAGGGCATTGCCGGCTGCCAGGCGTAGGTATGAATATCCAGCAACGAACCATCCAGGTCGGAAAAAACCAGCAGGGTGTCCTGCAGGGAGGGCCGTGCAGCTCCCGATTGCGAATAGCGCTTCATCTAAGAATATTCCTAAAAAAATAGGACTGTCGGAAGGGAAACGCGCGGAACCGATCCCGCCAAACCCGCATTCGACGTACCTTGCTGCTCATAACAAAAATTCACGTTTAAAAAATATAAGATTCGCCACGAGAATATATGCTTGTCAGGCAAAATCGTTGAGGATAGTGTTTCGACTACATCAGATTTCCTGGTGTAACGAATTTTCAAGTGCTTCTTGCATAAGCAAGTTTGATCCCGGCCATCCCCATGACCGGGATTTTCTTCGTCCTAACGATTCGCCTCAGACACGCTAAAGTCATGGATATCAAGCTCGAAGGCCTCGGCCAGTTCACGGTAGGTGTGATAATCCCTTCCGTTGACGATGACCCGGTCAGAGTTGTCATCCGTACGACGAACTTCTGACTCACTGATCTCGTTGATGGCGGCCAACAGGGCATCGACATCCACTTCGACCTCGCGTTTGATGGTGTCGCTGTACTCTTTATCGGTCTTCATTTCGGGGTCCTCATTCAACCGTGTCCAACGGTAAGTATAGACTGAACATACACGTCATCCTTCAAGCTGCTTCTGCGTTGGCTGCGTCTGCTCACCCCAGTCACTTACTTAAGTAAGCTCCTGGGGATTCTCAGACTTGCCGCCTTGACGCAACTTGAATGATTTAGTGTATAAAAACGCCATTCGCGCGCCGTGGCGATGTGTGTTTTTGCGTTTTGTTCTACACTGGCTCAAAACCACAGGAGGAACGTATGAAGGTTAACGATCGGGTTACTGTCAAAACGGACGGTGGACCGCGCCGCCCGGGGGTGGTACTGGCAATTGAAGAGTTTAGTGAAGGTACAATGTATCTGGTATCACTGGAAGACTACCCGCTCGGCATCTGGTTCTTTAACGAACTGGGGCATCCGGATGGCATCTTTGTGGAAAAAGCGGAGTAATACGGCGTCGGGTGCCTGGGTGCGTGCCCGACAGCGCCCGTAAAAGCAAAAATCTCTGGCCAGGCCAGAGATCGTGTAGGGTACTCAAGGTCTTATGCAACTAACGCATGTTGACGAAAATCCCGTTCGTCACATTATCGGTCAGGCGGACAACGTGGTAGATCACTTGCTTATTATGGGTTTTAATCTTCCTTTTAATATTTCCTTTATGTGACGAAACGGTTTTCGCTTTAATATTCATCTGGTCTGAAATTTGAATCGTTCCTTGCCCGGCCATCCACATTCGCAGCATGCTTGATTCAGTTCTGCTTAATGATAGGGTGGGTAAGTTAACCGCTCCTACATTCTTAACTTCCTTATTCAAATAATCCCCCAGAATGTCATCCAGCGACTCTGGTTTTATCGATTTAGAACTGATCAATAAATTTTTACGGACCAACAAATACTCATCGAAATGGATATTTGCGATCGCCATAAAAACAATAAACAGGGTTTTAGGATGCTGATTAATGATTTGCTTAATGTGCTGACTGTTGGCTGGATCGTGAATGAAACAGTCCTCATTAATAAACACCACGCCTGGTTTGAGTTCATCACAAGCGGCTGCGAGCTCCTCAACGGTGTGTGCGTCGTTGATGTCTCTCTTTCTTACCCCTCTGCTTGCCAGATACCCGGTTAACCCTAGCCGGGTGTAGCTGCATAAATCCATAATGATCGTTGACATGGCATACCCTCACTCAATGCGTAACGATAATTCACCATCTGCCTGAGAGCTCATAAACAGCCATACGGGATGGAAAAAATTAATAAACCTGTGAGCATGACAAAGACTTTCAGGCGGACTCACTATCCCGTAAAGTTACGTATAATTTGCCAGGAATCATCTTAAAGTAAAGTAAATATTAAGTATTGTGAGGTGGTTAGAAACAATTAAACCGCGTCAGATATATCCTGGAAGATGTTTTTCGTGTTTTATTTTAGGAATATCCTCAGAAAGACAATATCAACTGTGAGGACTATTATTTACGTGGCAGCTCGCTGACAATATCCGCTAAGAGGTTGAATATCTCGCCGAATAAATGCTCACAGAAGGGGGCGATAAGTGGCATTAGCAATGACATTAATAAAATTCCCACCGTCAGCGTCAGCGGAAAACCAATGACGAACACCGACAGCTGCGGGGCCATGCGGTTGAGTAAACCCAACGCCAGGTTCACGGTCAGGAGCAGGGTGATGATCGGCAGCGCCAGCATCAATCCGTTGAGGAACACCAGCCCTGCGGCGCGGGTGAGTGCCAGGAACGCATTGCTGTTAACCGGGTTTTCCCCAATGGGCAGCGTGTGGAAGGTGTCCACCAGCATGGAGATGAGCCACAGATGGCCGTTAAACGACAGGAAAAGCAGCATCGCCAGCATATCGATAATGCGCGCCAGCACCGGCATGTTGAGGTGGCTGCCGGGGTCGACAAACGTGGCGAACGATAGCCCCATCTGCAGGCCGATCAGTTCCCCGGCGGTGCGCACGGCCGCAAAGGCCAGCTGCATGGTAAAACCAACCGCGACGCCAATCAGAATTTGCTGCAACGCCACCCATACCGCATTGGCGGAGAAGATCGGGATATTCACCGGAGGCAGGGAAGGGGCAACGATGATGGTGATGATGATGCCCAGCCCCACTTTGACCCGCTTCGGGATCGCTTTCTCGCTCAGAATCGGGGCGGTGGTGATCAGCGCCAGGATGCGCAGCATGGGCCAGAAATAGACCCCAAGCCACTGAATCCACTGGTCGCTGGTAAAATGGAGCATCGTCGCGTCAGCCGATGATGTACGGCAGATTGGTAAACAGGTTACGCATGTAGTCCAGCAGCAGATTGAGCATCCACGGCCCGGCAACAATGATTGCCACGAACACGGCGATGATTTTCGGAATGAACGAGAGCGTCATTTCGTTAATCTGCGTGGCGGCCTGCAGAATACTGATGATCAGACCGGTCACCAGGGCGACAAGCAGCAGCGGCGCGGCAACGGCAATCGCGATTTTCATCGCTTCCGTGCCCATCATCATGACCGATTCTGGCGTCATTGCGCGCTCCTCAACTGTAGAAACTCTGCGCCAGCGAACTAACCAGCAGCTGCCAGCCGTCGACCAGCACAAAGAGCATGATCTTAAAGGGCAGGGCAATGGTGGCTGGCGGTACCATCATCATACCGAGCGCCATCAGTACGCTGGCGATCACCAGGTCGATAATCAGGAACGGGATAAAGATGGTAAAGCCAATCTGGAAGGCGGTTTTCAGCTCGCTGGTGACGTACGCAGGCAGCAGTATGCGCATCGGCACGGCTTCCGGGCCCTGCAGCTCCCCGGTGTTGGAAAGGCGGGCAAAGAGGGCCAGATCGGCTTCGCGCGTCTGGCGCAGCATGAATTCACGCAGCGGCTGCGCGCCTTTCTCCAGCGCCTCCTGCATGGAGATTTTATCTTCACTGAACGGCTGGTAGGCGTCGGTATAAATCTTATCGATAACCGGCGACATAATAAAAAAGGTTAAAAACAGGGCCAGGCCCAGCAGCACCTGGTTCGGCGGCGCGGAAGGGGTACCCAGCGCGTTTCGCAGCAGGCCAAAGACAATGATGATGCGGGTAAAGCTGGTCATCATCAGCAGGATCGCCGGAATAAAGGTCAGCGAGGTGATGAACACCAGCGTCTGAACCGGGAGCGACCAGCTTTGTCCGCCGCCCGCCAGAGGGGTTGAAACCAGACCGGGCAGTTGCGCATAAACCGCAGGAGCAAACAGGCCAACGCCCGCGAGCGTCAGGGATAACAAACGGCGCATCAGGATCTCCCGGAACGCTTAAGCAAACTCTTCATGACGGACTGGAAATCCGCAGGGGCTTCTGCACGCTCATCACTGATAGCAGGGGCGGGCGGAAGTTTATGTAAAACGTTGACGTTTGACGCGGTGACGCCCAGCACCAGCCGTGCGTCCTCAACGTCTACGATGACCACGCGCTCGCGTGGCCCCAGTGTTGTACTGGCGCTGACCTTCAGACCGCGCGTCCCGGCGGTTTTACCCGCCAGGCCAAAACGCTTCGCCAGCCAGGCGGCGATAAGAATAAAGGCAATAATACCGAGCAACGCACCGCTCACCTGGAGCAGCGGTGAGCCGGGAACGGCGGAAGGTTGTGATACTGTTGCCTGGGTTTTCATTCTTAACGGCTCAGACGACGCATGCGCTCAGACGGGGTAATGATGTCGGTGATACGCACGCCGTATTTATCGGCCACGACCACCACTTCACCCTGAGCAATCAGATACCCGTTGATCAGGATATCCAGCGGCTCACCGGCCAGACCGTCGAGGGCCACGACGGAACCCTGCGTCAGACGCAGCAGCTCTTTAATGGTCATGCGGGTGCGGCCCAGCTCAACGGTCAGCTTAACCGGGATATCCATAATCAGGTCGATGTCCTGCAGCGTACCGCTGACATCACCGCCGCCTAACTGCTGGAAGACGGCATCCGCTGCACTTTTGGCCGGGGTCGCTTTTTGCTCGTTTAACGCGTCAGCCCACAGATCGTCCAGTGCTCCGCTGTTTTCATCGGACGGATTGTTCATGTCACTCATTTGGGCTGTTCCTCATTCAGCGAATTCAAAATCGGGTTGATCAAGTGCTCAACGCGTAACGCATACTGGCCGTTAATTGTGCCGTACTGACTTGTCAGCACGGGGACACCATCCACATGGGCAATAATGCGGTCGGGTTTTTCTATCGGCAAAACGTCACCGGGTTGTAATTTCAGGATCTGGGATAACCGCAGCGGAATATCGGCAAAGCTCGCTACCAGCTCAAGCTGTGAGTGCTGGACCTGGCGCACCAGGTTTTCACGCCAGTTCTGATCTTCATGACGTGAGTTCTCCAGCGGCGGGTTGACCAGCAGCTCGCGCAGCGGTTCGATCATGCTGAACGGCAGGCAGATGTTGAACTCGCCGGTCAGGTTACCGATCTCCACGTGGAATGGCGTGTTGACGACGATGTCGTTCGGAGAGGTGGTGATGTTGGTAAATTTCACCTGCATCTCAGAACGCACATACTCCACTTCCAGCGGGTTAATGGCCTTCCACGCGTCGCTGTATGACTCCAGCGCCAGCTTCAGCATGCGGTTAATGACGCGCTGTTCGGTGTGGGTGAATTCACGACCTTCTACTTTGGTCGGGAAGCGCCCGTCGCCGCCGAACAGGTTATCCACCGCAATAAACACCAGGCTTGGGGAAAACACCACCAGACCTGTGCCGCGCAGCGGTTTCAAATGGATCAGGTTAAGGTTGGTTGGCACCGGCAGGTTGCGGGCAAACTCATGATACGGCTGAATGCGGATCGCACCGACCGTGATATCCGGGCTACGACGCAGCAGGTTAAACAGCCCCATACGGAACTGACGTGCAAAACGTTCGTTAATGATCTCCAGCGCCTGCAGACGTTCACGTACCACGCGACGCTGGGTATTCGGGTCATAGGGACGAATATCGCTATCGCCGCCAATGCCCGGTTGCGGATCATCACTCTTATCGCTGTCGCCGTTGAGCAGCGCATCGATTTCTGCCTGAGAAAGAATACTGTCGCCCATGTCGTTACCGCAGAATAAAGGCTGTATACAGAACGTCAGTGACTTCCTGCTTAGGTTGGCCGTTCACCAGCGGGGTCGCCAGCGTTTGCTTAATAGCGTCGACCAGCTTTTGCTTACCTTCATCGGTGGCAAGCGTTGAAGCGTCCTGACGAGAGAACAGCAGCAGCAGACGGCTGCGCCCTTCCGGAAGGTAATCGTTCAGTCGGGAACGGGTGGCTTCATCTTTCAGGCGCAGCGTGATGCCGACATACAGCACACGATCCGCATCACCGAGGTTGACGGTGAAGGTATCCAGCGGGAAGAACACCGGTGCCGGCGGAGGTGGCAGTTCGGCTTTGGCCGCAGCAGTAGAAGGTTTCTGCTGCATGCGCCAGTAACTATAGCCCGCGGTAGCGCAGGCGGCGAGCGTGATTAACACCAGCAGCGGGATCCAGATGGAACGCTTACTTTTTTTGGTGATCGCGGAGTCAGTCATCTGATACGAGCTTCCTGTTTCGGTACAGCTTAATATGGTGATTATCCCGTGTCCGGCTGACGTCAAAGCGTGGAAAAGACGGGGATAATCACGCTACCTCTGGCGTTTAGGCGAAGATGTCTACGGCGCGGTTGCCGCTCGCAGCGGATTGCAGGGCTGCCGGGGTCGGCAGCAACTCATCGCTCTCTTCAGTAAATCCGCCATGTTGGCCGGAACGCGACGCCTGCTGTTGCTGCTGGGACGAAGACTGCTGCTGCCCGGCAAAGCTCTCGCTGCTGACGCTACTCTGCGTAAGCTGAATGCCGTTTTCCGCCAGTGACGTACGCAGTACCGGCAGGGCGGCTTCCAGTGCAGCACGCACGTGGCCGTGCGCAGAGACCATCTGCAGCTGCGCCTGGTCATTATCCAGCTTCAGCGAAATGTGCACCTGGCCCAGATCTTCCGGGTTCAGGCGCAACTCTGCGGTTTGCTGTCCTTGCTTTGCAAACAGCGTGATGTGCTGGCTCAGGTTCTGTTGCCATTCGTGGGTACCGAGCGGCTGACTCAGCACCGGTGCGGTGGCAACGGTTGCGGCAGGCTGCGCGGTGGCGTGGCTGGAGACAATCGGCGCCAGGGTGGCGGTTGGTGTTGAAGACGAAGACGCGCTGGCAAGATCCTGTTTCTCGGCCGCGACGGCGAGCGCTGGCGTCGCCGGTGCGTTGGCCGGCAGGGACGGATCAACGTTTTGCGCCTGCCCGGCGAAAGACGGCTGCACGTTATCCTTGCCCGTCAGGGCGCTGCCCAGTGCGTGTGCAGACGTACCATTTTGCGTAAGCGTCGTGGCGGTCAGGGCAGACGTTGCTTTGAGCCCCTCACTGCCCGCGCCTTTCGCCGGGATCGGCGTGGAGGTCTGCTGGTGCGGCAGCATGGCCATCAGCGCGCTTAAGCCCGCCAGCTCTTCTTCGCTCAGTTCGGTTTTGCTGTTATCGGCACTATTCGCCGTGGTCAACGTCTTCAGGGCATCGCCCTTAGCGGCAGGCATCAGCCCGGAGACCAGCGTTTGCAGCGGCGTCGTCTGCGCCGTTTCATCGCCAGCCTGCGTGGATTGACGCGCGAGCAGATCGGCAATTTTCGCCTGCAGGGTGGACTCTCCCCCGGCGTCCTTCGCGACCCTGGACAGCTTGCTGCCAGCCGCCTTCAGGTCGGCCAGCGTCAGCGGCGCATCTTTGCCCTGACCGCTGGCGTCCGTTAACGCTCCCGCCAGCAGAGAAAGAAAGTCTTGCGCACCGTCGGTGCCTTTCCCCGTTTGCATGCCGCCTGACAGGTCGCTGTCGGTCATCAGCAGTTGTTGCAGTGTGATCATTCCGGTTTCCTCATTGATGCGCGCTGGGCAAACTCATCCATTTTTTTCTGATCCTGGCGGTTTTCCGCCAGCGTCGCCGCGGCAATCTGCCGGTCCTGTAAGGTCTGCCAGGCCTGCAGTCGCTGCTTCTTCTCGCGCCAGAAATTCAGCGCGGTGTCGACTTTTTGGGTCCATTGCTGAAGCTGCTGGCGATGCTGTTCTATCGCCTTCTCCAGCGTCTGAATAAACTGCTGATAGTTAATCCAGCGCTGGCTTCCAATGCCCTGTGTCATATCGGTATTGAGGTTGGTGCGATACTCATGCTGATAGTCGATTAACATCTTCAACTGCTCTTCAGCCTGCTGGCACCCGCGTCGCATTGCGCCAAGCTGCAATGCGGCATCATCAACTTCTTTTTCAGCCAGATCTTTCAGCGTTGATAACGCGCTGTTTTGCGCCATGACCGTCGCCCTCCACCTGTGTTACACCTGCGGGAAAATCAGCTCCAGAGCCTGAATCGAATCTTCCCAGTCGGCACGTTCAAATATGCCTTGTTGCAAAAATGCCTCCAGCTGCGGCCACAGGCTAATCGCTTTGTCGAGCATGGGATCGCTACCTTTGGCATACGCCCCCACGCTCACCAGATCGCGGTTGCGCTGGAAGCTGGAGAGCAGTTGTTTGAAGTTACGCACGCGGGCGTAGTGCTTCTCGGTAATCAGCGCCGTCATTGCGCGGCTGATGGATGCTTCAATATCAATGGCCGGATAGTGTCCGGCTTCGGCCAGGCGACGCGATAACACAATATGGCCGTCGAGGATCGCCCGCGCAGAGTCGGCAATCGGGTCCTGCTGGTCATCGCCTTCGGTCAGCACCGTATAAAACGCGGTAATGGAGCCACCGCCGCTAATGCCGTTCCCTGCGCGTTCAACCAGCGCCGGGAGTTTGGCAAAGACCGACGGCGGATAGCCTTTGGTGGCCGGTGGCTCACCGATGGCCAGCGCGATTTCACGCTGCGCCATCGCGTAACGGGTCAGGGAGTCCATGATCAGCAGCACGTGCTGGCCGCGGTCACGGAAATCTTCGGCGATGCGGGTGGCATACGCGGCACCCTGCATACGCAGCAACGGGGAGACATCCGCCGGGGCGGCGATGACCACCGAACGGGCGCGGCCTTCCGCACCCAGAATGTTTTCAATGAAGTCTTTAACTTCGCGGCCACGTTCACCGATCAGCCCCACGACGATCACATCGGCCTGGGTGTAACGGGCCATCATGCCGAGCAGGACCGATTTACCCACCCCTGAACCGGCGAACAGCCCCATACGCTGGCCGCGACCGACGGTCAGCAGGGCGTTGATCGGGCGCACACCGGTATCAAGAACATGTTCGATCGGGGTACGCTGCAGGGGGTTAAACGGTTGGGTGATCAGCGCGCCGGTTTCGGTGGTGTCCGGGGCGGGCAGGCCGTCGAGCGGTTTACCGCTGCCGTCCAGCACGCGGCCCAGCAGGGCAGGGCCGAGCGGGAGCTGCTTACCGCTTTGCAGACCATCGCCGATGATGTTTTTCGCATAGACGCGCGCGCCGGGCAGAATGCCTTCCACCTCTTCAAGCGGCATCAGGAAAAGACGCTGGCCGTTAAAGCCCACCACTTCACTTTCCACTTCTCGCGTTTCCTGCCCATCCTGACGCTCGATCACGCAGGTGGCCCCCAAAGGCAGCTGCAGGCCGGTGGCTTCCAGCACCAGACCGGTGGCGCGGGTCAGGCGCCCATAACGACGAACAGATGGCAGTTGCGCCATCTTCGTTTCAAAGTTATCGAGCGTGTTGAGCCAGCGAGTGAGGCGTGCGGTCATCAGACGACTCCCGGAGCCGCCAGGCGGCACAGTTCCTGCCAGCGGGTAGCGACGCTGGCATCCAGATCGCCTTCATCGGCGGAGACTTTGCATCCGCCGTGATGTAGCGACGGGTCACCGCGCAGACGCCAGCCGTGCAGGCTCAGCGTGGCACCGAGACTCTCTTCCACGCGCTGGAGATCGTCCGGATGAACGCGCAGTTGCGGTTTCCCGCTGAACAACGGCTCTTGCTGCAGCAGGCCCTGAATTTGTTTGATCAGCGCTGAATTATCGACCGCCGGGGTCTGGCCAATTACCTGACGGGCCGCTTCCAGCGCCATCTGCATCAACCGGGAAGCAATCACGCTGTCCAGCGCATCCAGGGTGTGCTGGAACTCGCTGACCAGCTGCTGCATACGGGCATGGAGAGGCGCCTGCTGCTGGCGCGCCTGCTCAATACCCTGTTCTAACCCTTTCGCCAGACCTTCCTGATAACCCTGGTCATGGCCCTTCTGTCGGCCTTCGTTCAGGCCAGCATTAAAACCTTGCTCATGCGCCTGCATTTGTAACTGCGCCAGCATCTGTGTGCGCTGTTCTTCTTCGCTCAGTTCAGGCGCCTCGACGTCGGTGTCGCCCTCCTCGGGCGACGCTACGACAGCCGGGGTGAATTCAGAGAGGGCAGGGGCCAGATCGTCAGGCGTCCAGCGCTTCCACGGTAGCTCATTAGACATAGGTGTCGTCTCCGCTGCCAATTACCATCTCGCCGGTTTCTGCCAGACGACGAACGATGAGCAGGATCGCTTTCTGTTCGTTTTCCACCTGAGACAGACGCACCGGGCCACGGTTGGCAAGGTCGTCGCGCAGGATATCTGCCGCACGCTGGGACATGTTGCGCAGGAACTTCTCGCGCAGCGGCTGTTCGGCACCTTTGAGGGCGATAAGCAGCGACTCGGAATCCACTTCCTGGAGCAGGCGCTGGATGCTGCGGTCGTCCACTTCGACCAGGTTTTCGAACAGGAACATCTCGTCGATAATTTTCTGCGCCAGCTCGCCGTCGAACTCGCGAACTGCCGTAATAACGGCTTCTTCCTGCTGCGTTTTCATCAGGTTGATGATTTCCGCCGCCGTTCTCACGCCGCCCATTTTGCTGCGCTTGAGGTTCTGGCCGTCGAGAAGGTTGTTCAGCACTTCGGTCAGCTCCGCCAGCGCCGCTGGCTGGACACCGCCGAAGGTGGCGATACGCAGCATCACATCGTGACGCAGGCGCTCTTCGAACAGCGCCAGAATATCGGCCGCCTGACCACGTTTGAGGTGAACCAGAATGGTGGCGATAATCTGCGGGTGCTCGTCGCGAATAAGGTCGGCGGCACTCTGCGGCTCCATAAAGTTGAGCGTTTCGATCCCGCTGGCGGTATCGCGCGTTTCGAGAATGTCTTCCAGCAGGCTGGCGGCACGCTCTTCACCCAGCGCCTTGACCAGCACGGAGCGCAGATAGTCGTTGGCGTTGACGTTGAGCGCTGCAAACTGTTCGGCTTCCTGCTCAAATTCCGACAACACTTCGGTCAGCTGTTTGTTGGAGATCTGACGCACGTTGGCCATGGCCGCACTCAGAATTTGTACTTCTCGCTGGGAGAGGTGTTTAAACACCTCTGCCGCACGATCTTCGCCAATGGTCATCAGCAGGATGACGCTTTTATCGGTGCCCGTAAGCGTATTACTCATGTTCGTTACCCATCCACTGGCGGATGACCAGCGCCACGACGCGCGGATCGTTATCTGACATTTCGCGAATGCGCTGGCTCATGACCTCAGCACCCATGCGCTGGTTAGCACGACGCTGCTGCATCTGTTCATCTTTGCTGAGGCGGACTTCCACCGCTTCTTCCACTTCCTGACGCGCGTTAATCTGTTCGCGAGCCGCTTTCTCGGCTTCTGCACGACGTTGCAACTGAGGACGAACGCCCTTACGCCACAGCAGCCAGGCGACAATCAGCACCAGCAGCCAGCGTCCTGCAGACATCAGCTGATCGATAAACGCCTGCTGTTGCCAGAACGGCAGCTCACCGCCGGTCTCATCTACCGGGTTAAACGGTGAATTCACCACGTTGAGGCTATCGCCACGCTTCTCGGAGTAACCCATCGCTTCACGGGTCAGGTCTTCGATCTGCTTCATCTGCTCTGCCGTCAGCGGCAGCGGTTTGCCATTCGGCAGCGTTTTGTAGTTCACCACGACGGCCACCGACAGACGCTGAATATCACCCACGTTCAGTTTCGTGTGGCGGATAGTCCGATCCACTTCATAGTTGGTGGTTTCGTTACGGCTGCTGGTACGTGGACCGGCATTGCTGGCCGTCGAGGTTGTGGTCTGCTGATTTTGCTGACCGTTCTGCTGATTAGCCGGCGGCGTGGAAATAGGGGCCGCGTTAGCCGGGGCAGGCTGGTTAGAGAGTGCGCCCGGCACGCCGCCTGGGTATGCACCGCCAACCTGTTCGTTTTCGTTAACCTGGCGAGAGCGCATCACTGCCTGAGCCGGATCGCCGTTCGGGCGGTACTGCTCTTCGGTCTGTTCTTTATTAGAGAAGTCGATCTGCGCGGTAACCTGGGCATGGACGTTGCTGTTACCCACAACCGGGCCGAGGATCGCTTCGATGCGGCGCTGGAGGCGCGCTTCCACATCGGCGGCATATTTCAGCTGCGCGTCATTCAGATCGCGTCCGGCGGTATTGCTTTGGGTCAGCAGGTGACCACTCTGGTCAACCAGCGTGACGTTACCCGGCGGTAAACCGGCGACGGCGCTGGAAACTAAATGTGTAACCGCGCTGATTTGCCCTTCATCCAGCGCCCGGCCGGGTTCAAGGTTGACAGTAACGGAAGCCGACGGGGATTTCTGTTCGCGGACAAACAGGGACGGTTTAGGCATGGCAAGGTGCACGCGGGCGCTCTTCACCGGGCCTAATGTTTCAATCGTGCGGGCCAATTCACCTTCCAGCGCACGCTGGTAGTTCACCTGTTCGCTGAACTGGCTGATACCGAACTTTTCCTGATCCAGCAGTTCAAAACCCACTGCGCCGCCCTTCGGCAGGCCCTGCTGCGCCAGACGCAGACGGAGTTCATGGACTTTATCTGCCGGTACCTCAAGCGCACCCCCGTTATCGGCGAAGCGATAAGGGATGTTCATTTGAGTCAGTTGGGTGACGATGGCGCCGCCATCCTGATCGGAAAGGTTGCTGTAAAGCGTGCGGTAATCAGGACTTTTCGCCCACAACACCATCGCTACAAGGATCGCAATTGCGGCAGCGCCTGCCACGATCAACGGGATTTTAGGATTCGCGCGAAGGCGGTTCATCCACTCGAGTGATTTATTCTGCGGCGCTGTCGATGCTGCTGCACTCATTGCGCACCTCTTAAATCCTGGTGGTTTACGTTATTCGTGTAGAGAAACAAAACTGACTCCCGGGTCGGCAAACACGACAAAAGTTCCATATTGATGGCCCAGCCATTATTTGATGATTCGTGATTTTCTATGGGCCAAATAACCTGGTTTTTTATCGCTATTTACCGCCATTATCTTATTGACAAGCTGTTAGTCTTGACCGCGTAAAAAACCATCCAGGGGAGAGTCATGGCTATACAGGGTATTGAAGGGGTTATCAGTCAGCTGCAGGCAACCGCGATGACGGCCCGTAATCAGAATGTGGCAGAACAGCAGCCGACCATCAGCTTTGCCGGGCAACTGCATGCTGCGCTCGACCGTATCAGCGATACCCAGACCGCCGCGCGTACCCAGGCCGAGAAGTTCACCCTCGGTGAACCTGGCGTGGCGCTGAACGATGTGATGACCGATTTGCAAAAAGCCTCGGTCTCTCTGCAGATGGGGATCCAGGTGCGTAATAAGCTGGTGTCTGCGTATCAGGAAGTGATGGGGATGCAGGTCTAAGACCTGGACGATCTTCGCTGGCAGCCTTAGCGCTTTAATGCCACAATATTTTTTTCTTCGAATGCAGGAAAGATGATGAAAAAAATAGCAATTGCTGGCGCGCTGCTGGCACTCACCGGGTGCGTACAGGTAGATAGCTACAAGGATGTGATTAAACATCCTGTTCCGGCACATCTGGCGGGATACTGGCAGTCAAAAGGGCCGCAGAGCAAAATGGTTAGCCCGGAGGCGATTGCCACGCTGGTGGTGACGGAGGAGGGCGATACGCTGGACTGCCGTCAATGGCAGCGCGTGATTGCCGTGCCGGGTAAAATCATGCTGCGTTCAGACAGCTATTACAACGTGACCAGCAAGCTGGATATCTACCCGCTGGAGCGTGATGGCTCGGTGCTGGAGTATGATGGCATGGAGCTGCAGAAGGTCGATCGCCCAACGGTGGAGTGTGCCGATTACCTGAGCAAAAATCCGCTGGAAAGTAAGCTACCGTAGCTGTTAGTTGCCGGGTGGCGCTGACGCTTACCCGGCCTACGGGACGGGGCTTTTGTAGGCCGGGTAAGGCGAAGCCGCCACCCGGCATTGTTTCTACAATGCATCCTCAATTACCCACACGCTCACGCTTCCGCCTTTGCAGGTAAATGTCCCTTCGCCATCCGCTGCGGTGGTGACCGTTTCTTCACGATTGCCGAGAAAATCACGCCAGGTTTTGTTCCCGTAGTTTTCCCCAAGGCAGATTACCTTCTCGCCATCATCCCCATTGGACATCACCACCACGCAACCGGGATCCTCTTCCGTGCCACTGCGGCTGAATGCGATGCAGTTAGGGTGGTCAAAAAACAGCGTCTGCACGCCGTGGGCAAAGCGCTGACGGGCGAGGATCAGCTCGTGCAGTTGCTCAATCACCGGCATATCAATGTGGTAAGTTTCACCGTCTCCCCCGGTATCGTCATAGCTGGCGCCAAAGAGATCGGGATAAAACACGCTCGGCACGCCATTTTCCCGCAGCAGGATCAGCGCGTAAGCCAGCGGTTTAAACCAGGCTTCCACCGGGGCTTCAAGCGCCTGCAACGGCTGGGTGTCATGGTTGGCAACCAGCGTCACCGCATGGAACGGATCGGCCTCCACCAGCGTGCCGGTGAAAATCTGGCTCATGTCGTAGTCCCGCCCCTGACGCGAGGCCTCGTGGAATTTCATCTGCAGGGGGGCATCAAACAGCATCGTTTTACCCTCGACCTGATTAATATACGCCTGCAGCTTATCCACCTCGTGCGACCAGTATTCCGCGACGATAAACAGCGGCTGCGTCGCCACTTCCTGAACGTGTTCAATCCACTCCTTATAGAACCAGGCGGGGATGTGTTTGACCGCATCCAGGCGGAATCCGTCGCAGCCGGTTTGTTCCATGACCCAGCGCGCCCAGTACTTGATCTCCTCCGTCACGGCATGGTTACGGAAATCGATATTTTCGCCCATCAGATAGTCGAAATTACCCATTTCGTCATCGACCTGATCGTTCCAGCCTTCGCCGGTGTAGTCATTGACGATTTTGAAGATGCCATCCTCATCGGGGTTTTCGATGTGGTCGATGCCGCTAAAGCATTTGTAATCCCAGACGAACTGCGAATACTGTCCGGCGCGGGCAGGGAAGGTGTAGCGGGTCCAGGCTTCGCACTCGATGATCTCATCATCGATTTGCGTGCGGTCCTGTTCGTTCACACGCTGAACGCGAACGTGCTCTTTCTCATCGGCGCCCATTTTGTGGTTAACCACCACATCCAGCAGCACCGCGATGTTATTGCTTTTGAGCGCATCAATGGCTTCCAGAAGCTGGGCTTTATCACCGTATTTGGTGGCAACACTGCCTTTCTGGTCAAACTCGCCGAGATCAAACAGATCGTAAGAGTCATACCCGACCGAGTAACCGCCCGATGCGCCTTTATAGGCTGGCGGCAGCCAGATCATATTGATGCCGATTTCGTTAAGATTGGGGGCTAATGCTGTGACCTCTCGCCACAATTCACCGCCTGCAGGGTAATACCAGTGAAAGCATTGTAACAGGGTGGGGTTTTTCATCGTCCGTGCTCCAGAAGCCGTTTGGCTGACTTCTGGAGTATGGATGAAGAAATCATAATTGTGTGTCGCGGGTCAAACTTTCTGGATAAAGAATATTCCCTGACAGCTTTCCATAGGTTGATGTGATGGATTGCTGTTTACCGGTTTGATCAATGAGGCTGCGCAGTTCGTCCATGCGTGTGGCAAGCAGCATTTTGAGCTCGGTCTCGTTTTGCAGAACCTTCTCGAGTAGAAAACGTGCCTGCTCAATCTGGGACGGATGTGCCTCCGAAATAGGGTTTTTGGAGATATTCTCTACCAGTTGAACATAAGATATCTCAAGGGTAATGAGCTCGTCCCAGAGACCGGAACGAGCATGTTTTAACATGGTAAGGCTGAGGTTATAGAGGGCCTGCCAGTTATCAAGAGCGGACGCTGGATTATTCATCAATAGATATCCTGAGAAGAAGGACCATTGGGACCAATTTGTTTCCACGCATCCGCAATGTTATTGAGCAGCGCTTCGACCTCTACAATCGCCTCCACGTCGTTACGCAGATTTGAATGCAACAAACGTCTGACCATGTACTCGTACAGCGCGGCAAGGTTGCCCGGCAGTTCACTGTCGATCTCCATATTCAGACCGGCTTTTAACCCGTTATCGATAATATTGATCGCCTTCGATAAGGCTTCGCCTTTTTCGGTGATTTTACCTTCGTCCAGGAAAAGACGGGCGCGGACAAGGGCACTCAGTGCCCCGTCAAACAGCATTACGACAAGTTGATGCGGACTGGCACTCAGCACCGCGCTTTCCAGCCCGACCTGCTGATAAGCTCGGGCGCCATTTTGTGCATACATATACGTTCCTTACGACTAAGAACTGAACTGCTGTTTCAGGTAGGTGGCCGTGTTATTCAGTTTACTCATCATGGTATCAAGACTGTTGAACTGTGCTTTATAACGGGCCATCGTGGCTTCGATGCTCGCTTCCATTGCGTCGTAGCGCTTATCCAGGGTTTTCAACGTGCTGTTGATACCGTCAGTCGCGCTTTTGATGATCCCTTCTTTACCGGTGGTCGTGCTCAGCATGGCGGTCAGGGTATTGCCCATCTGCGTGGCCAGACCGGTTGTTTTGCCATCGCCAATAAAGTAGGCCTGCACCGCTTCCGGGCTGTCGGTGAGCGCTTTTGTCAGTTTGGCATCGTCGATTTTCAGGTTACCCATTGAGCCGTCAGCGCCCACGGTAGGATCCTGGGTGATACCGAGCTGGGCCATGATCGCGTAGGAGCCAGACTGGACCACGGTCAACATATCGCGCAGCTGTGACTGTACAGAACGCACGGTGTTGTCACCCAGCAGCGCACCGTTGCTGGCGGACTGATCGGCACCGGCTTCCACTTTCACATACTTGGTGATGCTGGCGATGGTCGACTGCAGGGAGTTGTATGCGGTAACCCAATCCGTGACGGCTTTTTTGGTGGCATCGGTAGAGCGGGTAACATCTAAATTTTCGCTCTTGGTGCTTTCTGCCTTCAGGGTGAGGGTTACGCCCGGCAGCGCGTCATTAATTGTGTTGGTCGAACGCTCAATGTCGATGTCGTTGATGGTAACCAACGCATTTTGTGACGCGGTTTGCTGATTCATCGCGCCGGTATTCGTGGATGAGTCGTAGCTGATAATGCCTTTTAAGGTGTCGTCACCGGTCACCGTCACCGTCATGTCATTGGCCGTGCCGGTGGTTTTCGAGGACAGCATCAGGGTGTACTCGTTGTCCTTCGACTTCACTACCGTTGCCGTGACGTTGCCGTTAGCCTTGTTAATCGCGCTGGCAATACCGTTCAGGCTGGTGTCGCCGTCAGCAAGATCGACGGTCAGCGGTTTGGTGGTGCCTGGCTGGCTGATGGTGATGGTACGCGTGGTACCGGTAGTCGCTCCCAGCTGCGCGGTGGCACTGGTCTGGACGGCAGAGGTTAATACCTGAGCTTTCGCCAGCGATTTAACCTGTACGCTATAGGAACCAACCGCTGCACCGGCCGTGGTGGTGGCGCTGAAGGCGGTGTTGGTCGAGCCAATAGACGCCGCGTTCCAGGTGTCCGTTTTTCCCAGGGCTGCAGTGGCGGTATTCAGCGACGTCATTGCACTTTGCAGCTTACTGAACGCACTCAGCTGGGCATTATAGGACGTCTGCTGATTGGTGATGGTGTTCAGCTTGGTTTTTTCAGCCGTTTCGAGATTGTTATACAGTGTTGCCAGATCCAGACCTGAACCTACGCCCAGACTCGTAATAGTCGCGCCTGAAGAGAGAGTGATTGAGCTACTCGCCATTTTTTTATTTCCTTTAGCCAATGGTAGTTTCAGGTAGTTATCGGCGACTTATGCAGATAGTTTACGTTTCAGGTAAAAAAATTATCGGCTGAATAGCGCTCAACCTTACGTCCATATAGCACTATTGGCGCGTGAGAGACATATATAAAAGAAAAACCTGGGAAGAATAAAATGTGAAAACGTTTCCTGAAAAATAGCGTTTCTGATGGCGTTCTGAATAGATTTTAATAACTATAAATTCATTAAAATCAATGTGTTAATAATTTTTTGACGAAATTTCTAAAGTCTTATTCAGACCCGTCGATAACTTTCATGACGGTGAGAGACGCCGTGAGTGTTAAGGCACCGACCCTAGAAACCATTTTTGAAGGAATTAAATTATGGCAGTTATCAATACTAACCTGTTGTCCCTGACCACTCAGAACAACCTGAACAAATCTCAGTCTTCTCTGGGCACTGCTATCGAGCGTCTGTCCTCTGGTCTGCGTATCAACAGCGCGAAAGATGACGCTGCTGGCCAGGCGATTGCTAACCGCATGACCTCCCAGGTTAAAGGTATGACCCAGGCGGCGCGTAACGCCAACGACGGTATCTCCCTGGTTCAGACTGCTGAAGGTAACCTGAACGAAATCAACACCAACTTACAGCGTATTCGTGAGCTGTCTGTTCAGGCTGCTACCGACACTAACGGTTCTTCTGACCTGACTTCTATCAACACTGAAATCAAACAGCGTCTGGCTGAAATCGACCGTATCGCGGGCGCAGCTAACTTCAACGGTAAGAAACTGCTGGACGGTTCCGTATCTACCGCGCTGAAAATTCAGGTTGGTGCAGGTACTTCTTCTAACGACACCATCTCCATCGACAGCAACGCGCTGATCAACGCCACCTCTGGTACCCTGAGCGCTGGCCTGAGCACTGCTATCTCTGATAACGCCTCTGCACAGGCTGTTATCTCTGCTGCTGACGCTACAATCGCGAAAATCGATACCGCGCGTTCTAACATGGGTGCGATTCAGAACCGTTTCGAATCTACCATCAACAACCTGAACAACTCTATCAACAACCTGTCTGCTGCTCAGTCCCGTATCCAGGACGCTGACTACGCTACCGAAGTTTCCAACATGTCTCGCGCGCAGATCCTGCAGCAGGCTGGTACTTCTGTACTGTCTCAGGCAAACCAGGTTCCACAGGCAATGCTGTCTCTGCTGCGTTAATCGCCGCGCCTGTTTCACAAAAGGTTGCTGGAAACAGCAACCTTTTTTTTTGCCCGTCAGACAATCTCCGAAATAAGCCATTATTCCCGGGGGTGTTCCTTCCATTATCCCGGATATTCCCTTGTACGATGGGTAAGAATCGCAATCTTACTAAGAGAATCGGGATGAACAAGTTCGAGCGTACACGATCGCTGCATCAGTTTTACCGTGACGAATTTTCACGGTTAATTTTCCTGCCGGAAACGGATGCATTGCCTGCGCATATCGTTACCGAAATCCTGCATTATAAAAATTCCGATATTGTCACGCTCGAACCCCAGATCATGGAAGCCATGACCGATCTGGATGCAGACAAAGAACTCGCCGTGAAGCGCATGCTGTGCGCGATTGCTGCTGCAAACGCCGCGTTTGATTTTAAAAATGAAGGGAAGCCCACGCCATTTTCAAAAGAGATGAGCGACACCATTACCGGCTGGGTGGTAGAGGCGCTTCAACACGACAACAGCATTAATCTACTGGTGGCGGGTATTCAGGTCTTCTTCCGCATTAACGAAATTGACGCCGCCTTATTCCTGATTTCTAACTACTACGCGGCGGTGAGTCCATCCCCAACCGTGATGAAAATATTGTTGTTGGTTTGTCTGATGGAAGATGATTTTAATCAGATGCAGACGCTTATCCAGCAGCTGACCGCCAATCCTGAACATATTGGTGAAGACGCGTTAACGATGCTGATGATCGTCACGGGCATTCATAAGCTGGGTGGCTGTCCCGAATCGTTCATCGATTTTTCCGCCCTGAAAATGCCTGATTATGAGCCTGATTTTTCGCACTACGAGTGGCTTCTTCCGGCGGAAGAAAACGGAAAAACCACGGTTCTGGTGGCGTGCGACAAACGTTATTACTTCGATCATGCCCTGACGCTGTTAGGGTCTGTCTACCACACCAACGGCGATGGGCTTAACGTTCACCTGCATCTTTATAACCCGGATGATGAGACAAAGGCGCACGTTAATGCCCTGCACCAGCGTTTTCCGGGCATGGTGATATCCGCGACGGCCGAAACCATTACACCTGTTTTTGGTATCAACGTCTGGTATGCCTCAAGACGCTTTGTCTTCCTTAGCTATGCGCTGAGCGTATTCACGTCACCGATCATGGTGCTTGATGCGGATTGTCTGGTGCGTAAGAACTGGTCGGATATTGAGCCACATCTCCCGAAGAGTGAGATTGTCCTCTCTTACAGCAACGGCGCGCCGCCGTGGGAGCAGGTGCCTGCGGGCTTTGTTTATACGGTCCCTGGCACGCTTTCGCGTAAATACCTTTCGCTTGTCGCCACCTTTATTGACTGGAACTTACGTCGCGGTAATGCGGAGTGGTTCCTTGATCAGGTCGCGCTGTCGGTCTCTCTGGATGCCCTTCCGGCGATAGAACAGATGGCCATTCATCGCGAGCCGCTGGAGAAACTGATCGACATTCGCTACACCGACGACACGTTCAGCTGGACCGTGACCACGCAAAAATCAGGCGGCGAAGCGTACCAGAACTATAAAGCTGCGATGCAACAAACCTATTTTGGCTAACCACTGAACTCATGGAACTTTCTCTGTATGTTGTATCCAGATAATCGATTCACGCTATCCAGTCTGCAGGCTGCCGCTGCCCTGTATCAGTTTCCTGCCGGGGCGCCTGAGAATGCGCGCGTCCTGGATTTAGGCTGCGGACAGGGAGATGTGTTGTTATCCGCTGCGCTGGCCTGGCCGGATTGTGTCGGGATAGGGATTGATAGTAACGAAGAGGCTGTTTCAGCGGGGCAGAGGCAGGCGCAGCGTCTGGGTATCGCCAATATCGAACTGGTTGCGGCGGGTCTTAACGATGTGTTGAGCGTGTCGCCGGGTGAGTTCGATTACATTCTGATCCGCGGGGACTTTATTCCTGCTGGCATGCCAGAGCGTGACGCGCTGTTGCAGTGGTGTCATCGTCATTTGGCGGCGCGCGGCATGATTGCCATTCATCAAACCTTTACCCCGCCTGAGTCCGCGGCGCAATATGTCCAGGATGCGCTGGCTTTCCATGCACGTCTGGCGGGCCGGCCAGAAGAGCAGGTGGCGTTTGCTCGCGGCATGCTCAGCTATCTGGCCATGACTCAGCCGGAAGGCGAGATCAAACACCATGTGCTCGCGATGGAGCACGTTGACGACGCCACCCTTAGTGAGATGCTGGCAAGCGCCACCCATACCTCCGGGCAGTTTATTCACTTCAACGATAGCCTTTCCGCCTGCGGGTTACGCTACGTGGGAGATGCGCTGCCGCAGTACGAAACGGGTGAAAGTGTTAGCGAGCAAATTCATCAGCTGCACGCTCTGGTCTCATCCGGACAGACGTCGATTGCCGCGCAGCAATATCTCGATTTTGCCGTCAACCGTCGCGAGCGCGTCAGCCTGCTTTCCCGTGATGATGCCGTCAACGCGGCGGCGCTGGATTTTACCCGCCTGAACACGCTGCACTGGGCCGGTGATTTCAGGCGTTACCGCAACGAGCGGGGTGAGGTTGTTAATGCTCACACCAACGCGGAAGGGAAGTTTTTCTCAACGCTTAATACCACGACCCTGCACATTCTCGATCTGCTTGGCGGCGCATGGCCGCTGAGCCTGTCGTTTGAACAGCTGGTGTTCAACACCCGTCTTCCTGAAAAGGAGGAGGATGTCGCCCAGCAGGTACTTGAGTCACTGAAAGATCTGTTTCTCAATCAAATTCCGGGACTCTACTGGGCCGGTTCACCAGGGCCATACAATGTTCAACCGGAACGTGAACTTGCCTTCATTTCACCTCTTCAGACAGGCGATGACGCCGACGTCACGTTTAATTTGTGGGGCGCGCGCGTCACTCTTAGTCAGGAAGAGCGTGAATTTGCACTTGCAGGCATGGATGTCAATCAGGCCAAAAGCAGCGAACTTTTTTCGGCACTGAAAGCGAAAGGTCTGTTGAAAGGCTCCCCTGAAGCGTGGCGCAGAGCACAGCAGCATTATTTACGCCCGGGGGATGTTGACTATCTCCAACGTAGCATCGATACGCTGTTGCTGCTTAACGTCGGGTCGCAGCAGGGTGGTTTACTGGCTGACGGACAAATAATGGCAGGTGAGAAGGATGAACAGGATCCTGCTATCGATCTCATCTACAAAAACGTCAACGCCCTGATTGCTGCGGGTCTGGCTAAAGACGCGCGCGATTATATCCGCGGACAGATTGAAAACGATCCCCATAACCTGCATATGCGTCGCTGCTATTCCCGCGCCAGCCTGCTGATGGGGGACTGGGATGAGGCCTTATCGGCACTCGGTCAACTGATGAGCCGCTACTCTGCCGGGCAGGATATCTGGTTCGACCTGGCCACCGTGCTACAGAAAAAGGGTGAGTTGCATTATTCAGCCCGCATCCTCCAGGCGCTGCTGCGGTTGAATAAAAATAACGCGTCATTCTGGAATACGCTGGCGGTGGTGTATCACTCGCGCCGCAACATGGCCATGGCTGAACGCTGTGCCAGAGAGTCTTTGCGCTATAACGCCACGAACCCGCTGCATCTCGCAATGATGGGCATCATTCTGAGTGATAACCAGAAACTGACGGAAGCACGCTATTTCCTTGAGAAATCGCTCGAGTTTGCGCCGGGTGATTTTGACTGTTTCACCAGCTTGCTGTTTGTTCTGACCCACGATTTTTCCGTCTCGCCGGAGGTGCTCTTCGAGCGCCATCTTGCTTATGGCGAGCTGGTGAGCGCATGGGCGAAAAAATTCGACCTGACGCTGCCGTGGCAGGGTAGCAAGGATCCTGAGCGGCCGCTGCGCGTCGGCTTTGTCTCCGGCGATTTCCGCAACCACCCGGTAAGCCGTTTCCTGCGGCCGTTCTGGGATGGTATGGACCGGGAACAGTTCTCCCTCTACGGCTATAGCACGCTCGATAAAGATGATGCCGTCACGGAGCACTTCCGTAACACCTCGACGAAGTGGTTATCCGTTACCGATCTCAATAACGTTGAGCTGGCAAAACAGATCCACAGTGACGGGATCGATATTCTTTTTGACCTCTCGGGCCATACCACCGGAACGCGGTTACCTGCGTTTGCCTTTAAGCCTGCGCCAGTGCAAATCACCTGGCTGGGCTACCCGGGCACAACCGGGATGACGCAGATGGATTACCGCATTATCAGTACCGGGTTTGTCAGAAATGCGGCGATAGACGCGCAGTTCACGGAGAAGCTGATTGCAATCCCGCTTGATAACTTCTTCGAGCCGGATGCGTCCAGTCCTGACGTCAATACGCTGCCAGCCCTGACGAACGGCTGGTTTACCTACGGTAGCTTTAACCGTCCTAAAAAATTGAACGATCGGGTCTTCGCGCTGTGGGCGCGCATTCTCCAGCATAACGCCACGTCAAGGCTGCTGATTGGTTTTATGGATGATGACGCGATGATCGCCCGCTACCGCAAGAAGCTCAATGCGCTGGGCGTGGCGGATGAACAGCTCATCTTCCGTAAAACCACGGGAATGGAGGCCTACCTGCAGATGCATCACGAGGTGGACATGCTCCTTGACTCCTTCCCATACAACGGAGGCACCACCACCAGCCATGGCATCTGGATGGGCGTCCCGACGCTCACCCTGGCAGGGGCGACCTATCCTGCCCGTCAGGGGCTGGAGATTATGCATATCTACGGGCTGGATGAATTTGTTGCGGAAAGTCAGCAGGACTATTTCGATAAAGCCGTGCGCTGGCAAACCCAACTGGAAACCCTTAACGCCTTGCGCCAGAGCATGCGGAGCACGATCCCGACGCAGGGGCAGAGCAATGTGGCGATTCCTTTCCAGCAGGCCCTACGTCAGGCCTGGCGTAAATGGTGTGCTGACGAAGCACCTCACAGTTTCCGGGTAACAGGTACTGAGGATTAACTTATGAAAAATGTCTACGTTACCAGTCCACTTCTTCCGCCACTTGAGGAGTTCATCCCTTACCTGGAGACCTTGTGGGAAAGTAAAATTTTGACCAACAGCGGGCAATTCCATCAGCAACTGGAAGAGGCGCTGGCGGCCTATCTTGGCGTAAAGCATGTCTGCCTGTTCTCTAACGGCACGCTCGCGCTGCTGACGGCGCTGCAGACATTGCGTATTACGGGCGAAGTGATCACCACGCCATACTCCTTTGTCGCCACCTCTCACAGCCTGCTGTGGAATGATTTAACGCCGGTGTTTGCCGATATTGACCCTGTCACGTTTAATATCGATCCGGATCGCATTGAAGAACTGATTACGCCTAAAACAACGGCCATCATGCCGGTCCACTGCTATGGTATTCCGTGCGATATGGAACGCATCCAGAAGATTGCCGATACCTATGGGCTGAAGGTGATTTACGATGCGGCCCACTGTTTCGGCGTCAAACAGGATAACGCCAGCATTCTCAATTATGGCGATCTCTCCGTGCTGAGCTTCCACGCCACGAAGGTATTTAATACCTTCGAAGGGGGCGCCATTATTTGCCACGACGCCAAAACCAAACAGCGCATCGATTATCTTAAAAACTTTGGCTTTGCCGATGAAACCATCGTGATGGCGCCGGGTATTAACGCCAAGATGAATGAAGTGCAGGCGGCCATGGGACTGCTGCAATTAAAGTATATTGACGGTGCGCTGCAGGAGCGCGCGGTGATTTATCAGCGTTACGTTGAACTGCTCGATGCCGCGCTTCCGGCGCTGGAATACATTAAACCGGCCAGTAATATTGAATGGAATTACTCTTACTTCCCGGTACTTATTCGTGCAGATTCGGCGGTCAGCCGGGATGCGATTTATGCGGAATTACGTAAGCATAATATCTATGCCCGCCGTTATTTCTATCCGCTTATCAGCGCCTTCCCGATGTATCGCCACTTCCCGACGGCGAATGTACAACATCTCCCGGTTGCCGATGAAATTTCTCATGCGGTGCTTTGCCTGCCTATCTATCCCGGACTGCCGGTGGCCGATCAGCGTCGTATTATTGAGATTATTCAGGGCTTGTTTATCGATGCTGCTCATGCGGCTGAGCCAGCGCTGGTGGTCAATGGATAGGAAAGGAAACCGATGAAGCTGGCGATCATGCAACCCTATTTTTTCCCGTATTGCGGCTATTTTCAGCTCATGGCGGCCGTTGATGCTTTCGTGGTGTATGACAACATCAAATACACAAAAAAAGGGTGGATTAACCGTAACCGTATTCAGGTTCGCGGTGCGGAGTCGTTAATCTCGCTGCCGCTAAAAAAAGACTCGGACTTTCTGGATATCAGGGAGCGGCAGCTCTCAGCCACATTTGACCGCAACAATCTGTGCAATCAGATAATCGGGGCGTATCGCCACGCCCCCTCATTTTCTGCGGTAATGCCGGTTGTTGAGGAGATTATTCAGAACCCGGACGAAAACCTGTTTAATTATCTGTGGCAGGGGCTGAACCGGCTGCGGGACTATTTTGGCTTCTCCTGCGAGCTGATTGTCTCGTCCTCATTACCGGCGAATCACGCGTTAAAGTCTCAGGATCGCGTCATCGATATTTGTCAGGTGATGAACGCCCGTACGTATATTAATCCCCCGGGGGGCATGGCGCTCTAGTCCCGGGAGGATTTTGTCGACCGCGGGCTTGAGCTGAAATTTATCCAGCCGCAGCCGTGGCACTACCCGCATTCTGACGCGGCGTTTATTCCGTGGCTGTCGATTATTGACGTCATGATGTTTAACCCTCGCAATGAGGTGGTTCGTCGCCTCCAGCATGGTTATGAGTTAATTTAATATGTTTACATGGAAAAAATTGGGTAAGGTCTTTACCCCGCAGGAAGTGACCCATCTCCCCTGGCTTAAAGAGTTTGCGCAGGCCCCTGCGACGCTGATCTTTGATGATTTCGTACGCGTCTATTTCTCCTGCCGTCCACCCGCCGATGAACAGGGAAAATATGTCAGCTACTCCGCCTGGGTCGATTTGGCACGTGACGATCTCTTCCACGTGTTGCGCGTCGCCCGCGAACCGATTCTCCCGTTGGGCGGATACGGAGAGTTCGACGAATTTGGAACCTATCCCGTCTCCGTAATGCGCGATAACGATGTGGTAAAAGCCTGGTATGCAGGCTGGACCCGCTGCGAATCGGTGCCGTTTAACGTGGCAATTGGCATGGCGGTGAGCCATGACCAGGGGGAAACCTTTGTTAAAGCGGGCCCGGGACCGGCAATTGGCTACTCACCGGATGAGCCGTTTGTGATGAGTGGGCCAAAAATTCGCAGATTCAATAACCAGTGGCAGCTTTTTTATATCGCCGGGCGCAAATGGAAGTGGGTGGATGGCCGCGCAGAGCCGGTCTACAAGATCCGCATGGCGACCTCTGACGATGGCATCAACTGGACGAAGCTGAATAAAGATCTGATCCCCAGCCGTATCGAAGAGGACGAGGCGCAGGCCAGCCCGGATGTCTTTTACGCCAACGGCAAATACCATATGTTCTTTTGCTACCGCTACAGCGCCCATTATCGCGGAAAGCAGAACGGTTACCGCATCGGCTACGCGTGGAGTCTGGATATGATCACGTGGCATCGGGATGACAGTAAAGCTGGCATTGATGTGTCCGCCTCCGGGTGGGATGCCGAGATGATCAGCTACCCACACGTATTTGAACTGGATGGCACTATTTACATGGCTTATCTGGGGGATCAGGTGGGCCGCTATGGCTTTGGCCTGGCACAACTGGAGGGCAAATTATGCTAACCCTGAACTGGCGTAAGCACGGACTTATCTATTCGCCGTCGCAGTTTCCTCCTCTGGCAAATGGGGTGGGGTTTGCCCAGTCTCCGCAAGCGCTGGTGTTTGATGACTTTGTCCGTATCTATTTCTCCACGCGTGAGCAAGAAAAGCACTCAGCAAAGTTCATCAGCCGCGTCTGCTATGTGGATATGGATAAATCTCTGCGGGAGGTGCTTCGCATCAGTCCCGAGCCGGTACTTGCTCCTGCTGAACTGGGCACATTCGACGAGCACGGTATTTTCCCCTGCAACGTTTTACGTCACGACGGCAAAATCATGGCCTGGACAACCGGGTGGAACCGTCGCGTTTCGGTCTCGGTTGATACGGCCATTGGTCTGGCAGTAAGCACAGACAATGGCGAACACTTCACCCGTGTCGGTACCGGGCCGGTGATGGGCCCCTCATTGCACGAGCCACACTTAGTGGGTGATGCCTTTGTCATCCATACCCGTGAACGTTTCCACATGTGGTACATCTTTGGCACGGGCTGGAAAAAGCGCACGCCGGAATCGGTGCCGGATCGCATTTATAAAATTGCCCATGCGGAATCAGACGATGGCATCAACTGGCAGCGTGACAGCCAGCAAATCATTCCTTCGGTGCTGGGGGAAGACGAATGCCAGGCGCTGCCGACGGTGATTGAAATCAATGGCCGGTATCATATGGTCTTTTGCTTCCGGGAGTGTTTTGACTTCCGTACTGGGCAGGGGCGCGGTTATCGTCTGGGCTATGCCTGGTCTGATGATTTACACCACTGGCATCGTGATGATAGCCAGATGGCGTCGCTCGCGTCCGTGGATGACTGGGACAGCGAAATGCAGTGCTATCCCCATCTTTTCCGCTGCGATGAAAAAGTCTATTTGCTTTATAACGGTAATGCGTTTGGCAAAGCGGGCTTCGGCCTTGCGGAACTGGTGTTATGAATCGCTGGGTGTTTTGTCAAAACCGCGCCTCTCGTGAGGAGATAGTCGAACATTTTAACCGGTGTGACCCGCTATTTATTGCGTCAATCAGCGAAAGAATAGCGTTACAGGACTATGCCCAGAAAATAGTGGCGCGGGCATGGCGAAGCGAAGCCTGGCAAAACAACACGCTCACCGGACTGGTGGCTGCCTATTATAACGCGCAGCGTCAGCAGGGATTTATTACGAATGTTTCCGTTTTGCCGGACGCTCAGCATTGCGGCATGGGTAGTCAGCTGTTAATTCAAAGCATTGCACATTTACACTCCCAGGGTGTGACTGAAATTAATCTTGAAGTCGATAAGAATAACGTGTCGGCACAACGTTTATATCTAAAGCATGGTTTTACCTTTGGAATAGCAAACGGTTCAAAGATAACCATGACTTTACAGAGAGAGAAAACAACATGACCCTTCGTGATTACAATCTGGAAATCAAGGATACTGCCGATCATCAGTACGCCTATAACTTTGATTTTGATGTGATGCACCCTTTTATGATTCGTGCGTTCACACCGTTCTTTAAGCCAGGTAATTTACTTGAACTGGGTAGTTTTAAAGGTGATTTCACCGCACGCCTGGCTGAAAAATTTAACGCCATCACCTGCGTGGAAGCTTCCGAAGAGGCGATGACCATCGCCCGTAAGCGCCTGGGAAAAAATGTCTCGTTTGTCCATTCCCGCTTTGAGGATGTTCAACTTCCTGAGCGTTATGACAATATTGTTCTCACCCATGTGCTGGAGCATATTGACGATCCCGTTAACCTCTTAAAACGCATTAATGATGAATGGCTAACGGATGACGGACACCTTTTTCTGGTGTGTCCCAATGCGCAGGCCGCTTCCCGACAGATTGCGGTCAAAATGGGATTAATCTCGCATAATAGTGCGGTGACGGAGGCCGAGTTTCTCCATGGCCATCGTTGCACTTATTCTCTGGATACGCTTGAGAGAGATGCCCGTCTTGCCGGACTGAATGTGGTTTATCGCACAGGTATTTTTTTCAAAGCGCTGGCTAATTTCCAGTGGGATAAACTTTTACGGACGGATATCATCTCGACGCAATATCTTGAGGGCTGCTACGAGTTAGGCCATCAATACCCTGATTTATGTTCAAGCATATTCTTGCTGTGTAAAAAAGGCTGACGTTATTCCTGCTGCAGGATGCATGTTATCCCGACATGCATCGGTAACCCCCAAATAACCCCTTATTTTACCCACTATTCATCCAATTGAACGCCCTGCAGAATCGGATAATCATGCCGATAACTCAACTAACGCAGGGCTGTTTATCGTGAATTCACTCTATACCGCTGAAGGTGTAATGGATAAACACTCGCTGTGGCAGCGTTATGTCCCGCTGGTGCGTCACGAAGCATTGCGCCTCCAGGTGCGTTTGCCGGCGAGCGTGGAACTGGACGATCTGCTACAGGCGGGCGGTATCGGGTTATTGAATGCAGTTGACCGATACGACGCTCTGCAAGGAACGGCATTTACCACTTACGCAGTTCAGCGTATTCGTGGTGCGATGCTGGACGAGCTGCGCAGCCGGGACTGGGTGCCGCGCAGTGTTCGCCGCAACGCGCGCGAAGTGGCGCATGCGATGGGGCAGCTGGAACAGGAACTGGGACGCAACGCGACGGAAACGGAAGTGGCGGAACGGCTTGGTATTCCTGTTGAAGAGTATCGTCAGATGTTGCTCGATACCAATAATAGCCAACTCTTCTCTTATGACGAGTGGCGCGAAGAGCATGGCGATAGCATCGAGCTGGTGACGGATGAGCATCAGCAAGAAAACCCGTTACACCATTTAATGGAAGGTAATTTACGCCAGCGCGTGATGGAAGCCATTGAAGCTTTGCCAGAGCGCGAACAGCTGGTGTTAACCCTCTATTATCAGGAAGAGCTTAATCTCAAAGAGATTGGCGCTGTTCTGGAAGTGGGAGAGTCGCGGGTAAGCCAGCTGCACAGCCAGGCCATCAAACGCTTACGAACCAAGCTGGGTAAGTTATAGGTGATTGATTCACCTGAAAAATGCCGCACAACGTATTGACAACCAGGAGTTATCATGACGGTGCAGCAATCTAAAAGACGGCCTTTAAGCCGCTACCTGAAAGACTTTAAACACAGCCAGACGCATTGCGCCCACTGTAACAAGTTACTCGATCGTATCACGCTGGTTCGTCGTGGCGAAATCGTCAACAAAATTGCGATTTCTCGTCTCGACACGTTGATGGACGAAGCCGCGTGGCTCGAAGAGCAGAAAGAGTGGGTGGCGCTTTGCCGTTTCTGTGGCGATCTCCACTGCAAAGAGCAAAGCGACTTCTTCGATATTATCGGTTTCAAACAGTTCCTGTTTGAACAGACCGAGATGAGTCACGGGACCGTTCGCGAATACGTGGTTCGCCTGCGTCGCCTCGGGCAACATCTGACCGTGAATAACATTTCCCGCGATCTGCTCAAGACCGGCTACCTGGATGAAAACCTGGAGCCGTGGCTGCCTGCGACCAGTACCAATAACTACCGTATTGCGCTGCGCAAGTACGCACAATATAAGGTCCAAATGCCGGCGGCGGTAAAGCAGAAAGCCCACGCCGGGACAACTTCTGATATATATTAAAAAAGAATAAGATGTAGCGCAGTCGCCTTTGACCTTGCAGGCGATTTCTCTACACTACACAAAAATTCCACTATATCGGGGTACTTATGAAATTAGCACTTCTGGGTCGTCAGGCGCTGATGGGCGTTATGGCCGTTGCGCTGGTCGCGGGAATGAGCGTGAAAACCTTCGCCGCAGAGAACCTGCTTAACAAAGTGAAAGAGCGCGGTACGCTGTTGGTCGGGCTGGAAGGAACCTATCCTCCGTTCAGCTTCCAGGGTGATGACGGTAAACTGACCGGTTTCGAAGTGGAATTTGCGGAAGAACTGGCTAAACACCTTGGGGTGAAAGCGTCCCTGAAACCGACCAAATGGGACGGTATGCTGGCGTCGCTGGATTCCAAACGTATTGATGTGGTGATTAACCAGGTGACCATTTCTGACGAGCGTAAGAAGAAGTATGACTTCTCCACGCCGTACACCGTGTCCGGTATCCAGGCGCTGGTGAAGAAAGGTAACGAAGGCTCAATCAAAACGGCCGCGGATCTGAAAGGTAAAAAAGTCGGTGTCGGTCTGGGAACCAACTACGAAGAGTGGCTGCGCCAGAACGTTCAGGGTGTGGATATCCGCACCTATGATGATGACCCGACAAAATACCAGGATCTCCGCGTTGGCCGTATCGATGCCATCCTGGTTGACCGTCTGGCGGCACTGGATCTGGTGAAGAAAACCAACAACACCCTGGCGGTCGCCGGTGATGCGTTCTCTCGTCAGGAATCCGGGGTTGCTGTCCGTAAAGGTAATGAAGACCTGGTCAAGGCGATCGACTCCGCCATTGCGGATATGCAAAAAGACGGCAGCCTGAAAGCGCTTTCTGAGAAGTGGTTTGGGGCAGACGTCACCAAATAAGTCTTTGACGTTAAAAAAAGGCGCTTTTAAAAGCGCCTTTTTTATTTCTTACGCGTCTGCGTGCATAATGAAAAATATCACATTTTGTCTGAGTTACCGGAGAACCCATGTCACTACAGAATTTAACGCGCTTTCCCCGCCTGGAGTTTATCGGCGCGCCGACGCCGCTGGAGTATCTGCCGCGATTTTCAGACTATTTAGGACGCGATATTTTTATTAAGCGTGATGACGTGACGCCAATGGCGATGGGGGGCAATAAGCTGCGCAAACTGGAGTTTCTGGCGGCTGACGCGCTGCGTGAAGGGGCGGATACGCTCGTCACCGCAGGGGCGATTCAGTCCAACCACGTTCGCCAGACGGCGGCGGTGGCGGCAAAACTTGGGCTGCATTGCGTGGCGTTGCTGGAAAACCCAATCGGTACACGGGCAGAGAACTACCTGACCAACGGTAACCGTCTGCTGTTGGATCTCTTTAACGTGCAGGTTGAAATGGTCGATGCGTTGACCGACCCGACCGCACAGCTCGATGAGCTGGCCACACGCCTTGAAGCACAGGGCTTTCGTCCGTATGTCATTCCGGTGGGCGGCTCGAATGCGCTGGGTGCGCTGGGGTATGTGGAAAGCGCGCTGGAGATTGCTCAGCAGTGCGAAGGGGCGGTGAGCCTCTCGTCAGTGGTGGTTGCCTCTGGCAGTGCGGGCACGCACGCGGGGCTGGCCGTCGGGCTGGAGCACCTGCTGCCGGACGTTGAGCTGATTGGTGTGACGGTATCGCGCAGCGTTGCGGATCAGAAATCCAAAGTGGTGAGCTTGCAGCAGGCGGTGGCAGACCAGCTGGAGCTGAAGGCAAAGGCCGATATTCTGCTGTGGGACGACTATTTTGCGCCGGGTTACGGCACACCGAACGAAGAGGGAATGGAAGCGGTTAAACTGCTGGCGCGCCTTGAGGGCATACTGCTGGATCCGGTCTATACGGGCAAAGCGATGGCCGGGCTTATTGATGGCATTGCGCAGAAACGCTTTAAGGATGAAGGCCCGATTTTATTTGTGCACACCGGCGGCGCGCCCGCGCTGTTTGCCTATCATCCTCATGTCTAAAAATCAGGTCGAAAAATAATAATGCAAGAAAGTATTCAACTGGTTATCGATTCGCTGCCGTTCCTGCTGAAAGGCGCGGTGTTCACCTTACAGCTCAGTATTGGTGGCATGTTCTTCGGCCTGGTCCTCGGGTTTGTGCTGGCCTTAATGCGTATGTCGCCCGTCTGGCCGGTGCGCTGGCTGGCTCGCTTTTATATCTCTGTGTTTCGCGGCACGCCGCTTATCGCGCAGCTCTTTATGATCTACTACGGTTTACCGCAGTTCGGGATTGAACTGGACCCGATCCCGGCAGCGATGATTGGGCTGTCGCTTAATACGGCGGCGTATACCTCGGAAACCCTGCGTGCGGCAATTTCGTCGATTGATAAAGGGCAGTGGGAAGCCGCGGCCAGTATCGGTATGACACCGTGGCAAACCTTGCGCCGGGCCATTCTGCCGCAGGCGGCGCGGGTGGCGTTGCCGCCGCTCAGCAACAGCTTTATCAGCCTGGTGAAAGACACCTCGCTGGCGGCGACGATTCAGGTGCCGGAGCTGTTCCGTCAGGCGCAGCTTATCACCTCGCGCACGCTTGAAGTGTTTACCATGTATCTTGCTGCCTCGCTGATCTACTGGGTGATGGCAACGGTGCTGTCTGCCCTGCAAAACTATTTTGAAAACCAGCTTAACCGCCAGGAGCGTGATCCAAAATGAGTGCTATCGACGTTAAAAACCTGGTGAAGAAATTCCACGGGCAAACGGTGCTCCACGGGATCGATCTGGAGGTGGAGCAGGGTGAAGTGGTGGCGATTATCGGCCCGAGCGGCTCAGGAAAAACCACGCTGCTGCGCAGCATTAACCTGCTTGAACAGCCGGAGGGAGGCACCATTCGGGTTGGGGAAATCACCATTGATACCGGTAAATCAATCAGCCAGCAAAAAGGCCTGATCCGCCAGCTGCGCCAGCACGTGGGGTTTGTTTTCCAGAGCTTCAATCTGTTCCCGCACCGGACGGTGCTGGAGAACATTATTGAAGGTCCGGTGATTGTGAAAGGTGAACCAAAAGAGGAAGCCACGGCACGCGCGCGTGAACTGCTTGCCAAAGTGGGGCTGGCAGGGAAAGAGACCAGCTATCCGCGTCGTCTTTCGGGCGGGCAACAGCAACGTGTGGCGATAGCCCGCGCGCTGGCAATGCGCCCGGATGTGATCCTCTTTGACGAACCCACTTCTGCGCTTGATCCTGAGCTGGTGGGCGAGGTGCTTAACACTATTCGTCAGCTGGCACAGGAAAAACGCACCATGGTCATTGTGACTCACGAAATGAGCTTTGCCCGTGACGTCGCCGACCGGGCTATTTTCATGGATCAAGGACGGATTGTGGAGCAGGGGCCGGCAAAAAGTTTATTTGCCAACCCGCAGCAGCCGCGAACCCGTCAATTCCTTGAAAAATTCCTTATGCAGTAGCATTTTTGCACGCATTTGCTCCAGATTTTTCTTCTGGAGCAAATTATTCTCTCGCGGTTTCGTCTGCTATGTTTTTTTATTCCGCTCAGTACAGATAAACCTTATCAAAACTAAAGTTAATTGTGCTATTGCCGATATTTTGTGGTTAGAAATAAGTTTTATGTGTTAGGTTATATTCACCTTAATAATGAATATCATTTCAGAGGCTTCATTTAGTAAGTATGAAGGATTCAGACTTTTTCACCTGGCGACGGGATTGCTTCCTCCGGTTTCAGGCACTGACCAGTGCCAGTGAGGTATATCAGGAACTACAGCGACAAACTCAGGCGCTCGAATTTGATTATTACGCACTCTGTGTACGCCATCCTGTGCCATTTACGCGCCCCAGGATATCTGTACACGCCACGTATCCACAACGGTGGATGGCGCAATATCAGTCAGAGAATTATTTCGCCATTGATCCGGTGCTCAAACCGGAGAATTTCATTCAGGGCCATTTACCCTGGACGGATGAATTATTCGCGGACGCTGAGGCATTATGGAATGGCGCACGCGACCATGGCTTGCGTAAGGGAATAACACAGTGCCTGATGCTGCCAAATCACGCGCTCGGTTTCCTGTCCGTTTCGTGTACCAGCGTTCAGGCGGGCGCGGTCACCAGCGAAGAATTAGAGCTGCGGTTGCAGATGCTGCTGCAAATGGCGTTAACCAGCCTGCTGCGTTTTGAAGATGAGATGGTGATGCCACCCGAAATGAAATTCAGCAAACGTGAGCGGGAAATTCTGAAATGGACTGCGGAAGGGAAGACATCAGCGGAAATAGCGATCATTCTCTCTATCTCGGAGAATACCGTTAACTTCCATCAGAAGAATATGCAGAAGAAATTCAACGCGCCAAACAAGACGCAGATTGCGTGTTACGCGGCGGCGACAGGGTTAATCTGAGTAGAGAGAACGTTCTGCGTGCCAGACGAGATAACGGCTGAATGCAACACATTCAGCCGTTTTTTTTACTGACGGTAGGCTTGTTTAATTTGCTTAACGGTATTGGCAAATACCGCTGACTCAGCCTGGTTTTCCATCTGCGCGATTTGCTTTTCCATTTTAATGATCACACGTCCGGCGTCAGCCTGACCCATTGCCTGTAACATCAGCGTCAGCAGGGCTTTCAGGCAGTTGACTTCCTGGGCCAGTTCCTGGCTATTCTCCGCAGTTGCAAATTCAGGTGTGCTCATTTATTTTCCTCGTTATAAAACAGCGCTCGCGCGCGATGATGCAAGTCAAGGCGGCGGAGTATACCACAAGCTGTTCCAAAAAATGCAGCGGTTGTTTTTCATACTTTTCCGCAGGGTGTTTATTTGCATAAACACCGCGTGCCAGTAAACTGTACAGGGTCGAAGATTATTAATTGTTTATGGCCGGTTCGCTTGCCGTTAATTATTGTTACAAAAATTTGAGAACTGTTTTTTTGACCGTGACGGGGCAGCGATTTTTGTAACTTTTTGAATACAGATGCTTAAAAAAAGCCGTACAAGCGCTCACCGCGCGGGCTTTCTTTCCAGCATCTGTACAGGCTAATTTCCAAAAACGCGAGCGAAATCGAATAGCCGGTTTTTTAACGTTTTAATCTTGTGAGGAAAAACGTTAATATAAAGCCAATTATCACTCAGTAGCGTTATCCCTATTCTGGAGACATTCCCTTTGATCAACGTCCTTCTTGTTGATGACCACGAACTGGTGCGCGCAGGGATACGACGCATTCTTGAAGATATAAAAGGTATTAAAGTTGCCGGTGAGGCGTGCTGTGGCGAAGATGCCGTTAAATGGTGCCGCACCAATTCAGCCGATGTGGTGCTGATGGATATGAACATGCCCGGTATCGGTGGGCTTGAAGCAACACGCACAATCGCGCGTACCTTTGTTGACACAAAAGTCATCATGCTGACCGTACATACCGAAAACCCGCTTCCTGCGAAGGTGATGCAGGCAGGGGCGGCAGGTTACCTCAGTAAAGGCGCCGCGCCGCAGGAAGTGGTGAACGCGATTCGTTCCGTCTTTGCCGGCCAGCGTTACATTGCTTCCGACATTGCGCAACAAATGGCGCTGAGCCAGATTGAGCCGGAGAAAACCGAATCTCCGTTTGCCAGTTTGTCTGAGCGTGAATTGCAGATTATGCTGATGATCACCAAAGGCCAGAAGGTAAATGAGATCTCGGAGCAACTCAATCTCAGCCCGAAAACGGTGAACAGCTATCGTTATCGGATGTTCAGTAAACTGAACATCCACGGTGATGTTGAACTGACTCATCTTGCCATCCGTCATGGTCTGTGTAATGCGGAGACGTTATTAAGTCAGTGAGTGATGTATTTGATTCAAAAGCATTTCTGAAAACCGTGACCAGCCAGCCTGGCGTTTATCGCATGTATGACGCTGGCGGTACGGTTATCTACGTGGGGAAGGCGAAAGATCTCAAGAAACGCCTCTCCAGCTATTTTCGCAGCAACCTTGCCTCCCGTAAGACTGAAGCGCTGGTCGCGCTTATCCAGAATATTGATGTCACCGTCACCCATACGGAGACAGAAGCACTCCTGCTTGAGCACAACTATATTAAGCTCTATCAGCCGCGCTATAACGTTCTGCTGCGGGATGATAAATCCTACCCGTTTATTTTTCTGAGCGGCGATACCCATCCCCGGCTCGCGATGCACCGTGGTGCGAAACATGCGAAGGGTGAATACTTTGGGCCGTTTCCTAACGGCTATGCCGTGCGTGAGACGCTGGCGCTGCTGCAAAAAATCTTTCCTGTTCGTCAGTGCGAAAACAGTGTCTACCGTAACCGCTCGCGTCCGTGCCTGCAGTACCAGATTGGCCGCTGTCTGGGGCCCTGCGTCGCCGGGCTGGTGAGTGAAGAAGAGTACGCGCAGCAGGTTGAGTACGTGCGCCTGTTTTTAGCCGGTAAAGACGATCAGGTCCTGACCCAACTGATTGCCCGTATGGAGAAAGCCAGCGCCGCGCTGGAGTTTGAAGAGGCCGCGCGCATACGTGACCAGATTCAGGCGGTGCGCCGGGTGACGGAGAAACAGTTTGTTTCGAACACCGGTGACGATCTCGACGTGATCGGCGTTGCCTTTGATGCCGGTCTGGCCTGTGTGCATGTGCTGTTTATTCGTCAGGGCAAAGTGCTCGGCAGCCGCAGCTATTTCCCGAAAGTGCCAGGCGGTACGGAGCTGGGTGAAGTGGTTGAAACTTTTGTCGGCCAGTTTTATCTGCAGGGGAGCCAGATGCGCACGCTGCCGTCGGAGATCCTGCTTGATTTTAACCTTGCCGATAAAACCCTGCTGGCCGATTCCTTATCCGAGCTGGCGGGACGCCGGGTGAATGTCCAGACCAAACCGCGCGGCGACCGTGCGCGTTATCTGAAGCTGGCGCGTACCAATGCCGCGACAGCGCTCAGCACCAAACTTTCCCAGCAGTCGACGGTGAGCCAGCGTTTAACGGCTCTGGCGACGCTTCTGAAATTGCCGGAAGTGAAACGCATGGAGTGTTTCGACATCAGCCATACCATGGGGGAGCAGACCGTTGCTTCCTGCGTGGTGTTCGATGCGAACGGTCCGCTGCGTGCTGAGTATCGTCGCTACAACATCACCGGCATCACCCCGGGGGATGACTATGCGGCAATGAATCAGGTGCTGCGTCGTCGCTATGGTAAAGCCATTGAAGAGAGCAAGATCCCGGATGTGATCCTTATTGACGGCGGGAAAGGGCAACTCGGGCAGGCGAAGGCGGTCTTTGAATCCCTGGATGTCAGCTGGGATAAAAACCATCCCCTGCTGTTGGGGGTGGCAAAAGGGGCCGATCGTAAAGCCGGGCTGGAGACGCTGTTCTTCGAGCCGGAAGGTGAGGGCTTTAGCCTGCCGCCGGATTCCCCGGCGCTGCATGTTATTCAGCATATTCGCGATGAGTCGCACGATCACGCCATTAGCGGTCACCGTAAAAAACGGGCGAAGGTGAAAAACACCAGCACGCTGGAGACCATTGAAGGCGTTGGGCCAAAACGTCGCCAGATGCTGCTGAAGTATATGGGCGGATTGCAAGGATTACTCAACGCCAGCATGGAGGAAATTGCAAAAGTGCCGGGTATTTCGCAAGGGCTGGCAGAAAAGATCTACTACTCGTTGAAACATTGAGGGCTCTGTAGCAACATAGAGCTAAATTTTACTGACAACAAATAGTTACCGTCATTATGCAATATAACATCCCTACGTTGCTCACTCTCTTTCGCGTCGTGCTTATCCCGTTCTTTGTACTCGCGTTTTATCTGCCGTTTGTCTGGGCCCCTTGTGCCTGTGCGCTGATTTTCCTGGTTGCCGCGGTCACCGACTGGTTTGATGGTTATCTGGCGCGCCGCTGGAACCAAAGCACCCGTTTTGGTGCTTTCCTCGATCCGGTGGCCGATAAAGTGATGGTGGCTATTGCCATGGTGCTGGTGGCTGAACATTACCACACCTGGTGGGTGACACTGCCAGCCGCCACCATGATTGGACGCGAGATCATCATCTCTGCACTGCGTGAATGGATGGCTGAACTGGGTAAACGCAGCAGCGTGGCGGTATCATGGATCGGTAAAGTGAAAACCACCGCGCAAATGGCGGCGCTGGTCTGGATGCTGTGGCGTCCGAACGCCTGGGTAGAGTGGGCGGGAATCGGCCTGCTGTGGGGTGCCGCGGTGCTGACCCTGTGGTCAATGCTGCAATATTTGAACGCGGCGCGCGGAGATTTGCTTGAACAGTGATCGTTTCGCCGTAATTTTCAGCAAACGATCCGGGGATGCAAAAAATAACGTTGACTCATCACGTCATATCAGTAGAATGCAACGCATCGAACGGCGGCACAGTTAGCCGGACGATAATGAAATCAAGTGGTTAGCAGTTAACTTGATGACATGCGGGAATAGCTCAGTTGGTAGAGCACGACCTTGCCAAGGTCGGGGTCGCGAGTTCGAGTCTCGTTTCCCGCTCCAGATTAAAGACATGCGCAATAGCGGGTGTCAGTTTAAAAAAGTTTAACGGCGCGTTAGCAAAGCGGTTATGTAGCGGATTGCAAATCCGTCTAGTCCGGTTCGACTCCGGAACGCGCCTCCACTTTCTTCCCGAGCCCGGATGGTGGAATCGGTAGACACAAGGGATTTAAAATCCCTCGGCGTTCGCGCTGTGTGGGTTCAAGTCCCACTCCGGGTACCATGGGAAACAAAGAACAATCAAAGCAATAAGCAGTGTCGTGAAACCACCGAAAGGTGGTTTTTTTGTGTCTGAAATTTGCTTTTCCTGGTATGAATGCAAGAGTGGGTTCAAAAAATAAGGCGGATTAACCGCCCTGCATTAGACTGTAACGCGCTCGTTCCATGCGTCCGAGTATTGGACATTCCCGTCGCAGTACTTCCAGGTGATACGCTCATAGCGGAGCTGTATACCTTCGTTGTGATTGTGTATCTGTAATGCTGGCTCTTTGCAGTTATGCATAACGGGGTTAATACTGACTATCCGGACGTTTTCAAGCAACATATTGAAGTATTCAACTTCTTGTCCTGCATCGTTGATTTTATACCATTTGATCTCTGCACTTCTTAGCGTCTGACCTGTTGCTACCGCTTTGTAGAGGTACGGACTCGAGCTATCAAACTCTTTTTCGATTACGAGAGGCGCATGGAGGCGCGTACCGGTTATTTTGCCCGTCCCGTTATCGGTCGGAACCAATAAGCCGTGGCTAAAGGAAAGCACTTCAATGCTCCCTTCACGATCTAAAATATCAACAGATCCTTTGATATCCGCACCACCGTCATCCTTAAGCCATAAGTAAGCAGGAATAGCCATTTCAAAAACTCCTTTTTGATGATTAAACGGTCATTAACGGCTAAAACTGGATAGCGCGTAATACAGATTGTGCCATTGGTGATTGAAATGAAATTACGTTACCTATTGATATTAATAATAAAAATATTAAATTGATCTCGGGCAATATACACACTCTCAATTACTTTTATGTTGCCTGCTTTAAATGGCTACAGAGATCAAGGATGGCATGTATACCAATTTACCCACCCCGTGGGCTGGAGATTTTACGGGAACATATCAGACTCGCGAGAGCACGGTGCGAAGTGCAGGACATGGCCGCTCCGCTAACGTATATCTGGTTTTATCAGCGAGTCAGAAACGGTGGGCCGTGGGATTACAAACAAAAAAATCGGCTGTGGGCTGATTTTGGTAACTTTCATTTCGGGGCTGTGGGCTATGCTGCTTGCATTCCAGCAGAAATTTTACATATGGCCGCTGGTGCGGCGCAGTGGAAAGCGGGCACATCAAAAAAAGAATGGGGAAATTTCATGCAAGGCCCACCGTTCGGCGATGACCCGATTGATCAGTTCTGGATAAAACAGGGAATAGACTATGCTAAACAGCACCACTTTTAGAGTGCTGCATTGGACCGCCACTGTGATTATGGCCGTTACGATCGTGATGTACTGCTATTTACAGCATATTCAGCGCTTAACTGTGCGAGACAAGCTTTACGAGGTTCGTCAGCTCACTCCGCGGACGTGGCTATATATTACTGAATACGCAGAACCGGACACGACAACAGGGGACGTATACCGCTATTTCTTGGCGAGCAAGTTTGACGGCGATCCCCTGGAGGGACTCGAAAAACAGCACATTGCCCCCACGCTTACAGCAAACACGCCACGAGCAAAAGTTGATGGAATCGGAAATAACATCTCTTTCACCGTTCACGGCACCGTATACGACTTTACGACCTCCGCATTTTTTTATGATGCTGAGGGGACAGTGGTCGTGCCATCGGTCGATTTAACTGCTCGTGGTGAAGGCTGGGATAAAGGGAAATTCAACAAATAAATAATGTTGGCGCGCTCTGCTGTTCAAGAAGTTAATGACCAGCCTTTGATATCACACCCCGCCCAAATACGCCTTCCTCACCTCCTGATTCCCCAGTAACTCCTCACCGCTGCCGCTCAGGCGGATCTGCCCGTTAACCATCACGTAGCCGCGGTCAGAAAGCTTCAGCGCGTGGTGCGCGTTCTGCTCCACCAGAAAAATGGTCATCCCGTTGCGGGCCAGTTCGCGCAGCGTCTGAAAGATCTGTTTCACCACAATCGGCGCCAGGCCGAGGCTGGGTTCATCCAGTAACAGGAGTTTAGGGCGGCTCATCAGCGCCCGGGCGATGGCCAGCATCTGCTGTTCCCCGCCGGACATGGTCATCGCGCGCTGTTTACGCCGCTCTTTGAGGCGAGGGAAGAGGTCAAACATGGTGTGCATATCTTCCGTTGCAAACTGGCTGCCAATGGGGATGGTCCCCATCAGCAGGTTCTCCTCCACGGTCATATCGGGAAAAATGCGTCGTCCTTCCGGCGCCTGGGCAATGCCTTCGGAGGCGACATAGTGGGTCGATTTATGGCTGATGTCCTCTCCGCAAAACACGATCTGCCCGCTGCGAATACGCGGCTGGCCGAAGATAGACATCAGTAATGTCGATTTACCCGCGCCGTTAGCGCCTATCAGCGCCACGGTTTCCCCTTTGTTTACTTCAAGAGTTACCTGTTTCAGCGCCTGGATCACGCCGTAAAACACGTCCACCTCGCGAAAGGCCAGCATCGGTTCGCTCATAGATTGACCTCGCTTTCATCGGTGCCCAGATACGCGGCGATCACTTTTTCATCATGCTGGATCTGCTCGGGTTTTCCCCTCGCGATGACGTCTCCATGGTCGAGCACAATAATGTCGTCCGAAATCTCCATCACCATCCCCATATCGTGTTCAATCAACAGTACCGTGATGCCGTGGTGGTCGCGCAGAAAACGGATGATGTTGCTCAGCTTGTGCGTTTCAACCGGGTTGAGCCCGGCGGCGGGTTCATCCAGACAGATCATCTCTGGTCCGGTGCACATGGCGCGCGCGATTTCCAGACGCCGCTGCTGGCCGTAGGACATCTCGCCCGCCAGGCGATTGGCACACTCCACAAGATCCACCACCTCAAGCCAGTAGAAGGCCCTGTCCAGGGCGTCGCTCTCTGCCCGTCGGTAAGCGGGGGTATTGAGGATCCCGGCGAGCAAATTACGGTTAACGCGCATATGCTGTGCGACCAGCAGGTTTTCCACGACCGACATCTCGCGGAACAGACGAATGTTCTGGAAGGTGCGTGCCAGCCCGGCGCGGTTAACCAGATGCGTCCCGCCAAACATCTTATAGAAAAGGCGCTGCCCCAACTGTGCAGGGTGAATCCAGTCGTCCGGCTGGAATTTTTGCCCGAGTACCTGAATGACGTTGGTCGTTCTGTTGCGTGCATTAAACAGAATGTTCCCGCCGGACGCTTTATAGAAGCCGGTCAGGCAGTTAAAGACGGTGGTTTTGCCAGCGCCGTTTGGGCCGATAAGGGCGGTAATTGAACCGCGCTGCACGTCGAGATTGACGTCATTAAGCGCCTTGATCCCGCCAAAATGCATCATCAGGTGCTCTACGCTTAAAATCGTTCCATTCATGGCGCCACGCCCTTACGCACGGCAAACCCGCTGCGGTTAATGCGGATCAACCCGCGCGGACGCCAGATCATCATCACCACCATCAGCATGCCAAACAGCAGGACGCGATACTCAGCAACGCTGCGCAACAACTCGGGTGTCACGGTGAGCACAAAGGCTGCCAGCACGACTCCGAGCGTGGAGCCCATGCCGCCCAGTACCACGATGGCGAGGATCAGCGCAGATTCAAAAAAGGTGAATGAGGTTGGATTCACAAAACCCTGATAGGTGGCAAAGAACACGCCCGCAATCCCGGCCGTTGACGCGCCCAGCGTAAAGGCCGAAAGCTTAACCAGCACATGGTTGAGGCCCATGGAGCGGCAGGCGATTTCATCTTCCCGCAGGGCTTCCCATGCCCGGCCAATTGGCATTCGTGTCAGACGATGCTTGATATAAAGCACCAGCAGCACCACCAGAAACAGCACCGCGTAAATAAAGATAAACTTCATATTCGGGTTGTAGGTCAGATGGAAAAACTCATGAAATGGCACGCCACCTTCTTTGGCGCGTCGACCAAACTCCAGTCCGAAAAACGTAGGCGGTGGGGCTGACACGCCATTAGGCCCGCCGGTGAAGGTTAGCCAGTTGTTCAGCACCAGACGGATAATTTCCCCGAACCCGAGCGTCACAATCGCCAGGTAGTCGCCGTACATGCGCAGCACCGGGAAGCCTAGCAGGGCACCGGCAGCCGCAGCCATAATTGCCGCCAGCGGCAGCATGCTCCAGAATCCGAGTCCCAGATATTGATACCCCAACGCCAGCCCGTAAGCGCCGATGGCGTAGAAGGCGACATACCCCAGATCCAGCAGTCCGGCCAGACCCACGACGATATTCAGGCCGAGGCCGAGCAGGACGTAAATCAGCCCGAGGATAGCAACCGTCAGCAGGTATTTGGTGGCGACAAACGGGAAGCAGATCGCAAGGGCGATCGCCAGAGGAATAACCCAGCGCAGACGGCTTTTGTATTCCGGCGGGCGAACATATACCCCCGCGCTGTCGGCTTCGAACCGCGCCTGAAAGCGGGCCCCGGCAGCGGTACTTAAAAAAGCGCTCAGCAGAAAACGCCCAACCATCACTGTGCCGACCATCCAGGCCAGGCGCTGTCCGGCAAAGTTAAAGCTATATCCGTCCAGCACCACACCTGCAATCGGGCCAAAAATAATCAATGCGATCAGCCCGGAAAACATCGCGTCCAGCAGGCAGCGCTTGAGGGGGAAACCGTGTGATGTCATTGTTTTCTCCTTCACACTTTGGCCACGACAGGGCGGCCGAGCAGTCCCTGAGGGCGGAAAATCAGGATCATGACCAGCAGCCCAAACGAGAACACATCTTTGTAGTCCGAGTTCACCATGCCGGAAAACTGAGCTTCGGCCACCCCCAGAATCAGCCCGCCGAGCATCGCGCCGGGCAGCGAGCCGATCCCCCCGAGCACCGCGGCGGTAAAGGCTTTGATACCAATCACAAACCCGACGTAGAAATCAAAGGTGCCGTAATTCATGGTAATGAGCACCCCGGCCAGACCGGCCATTGCCGCGCCGATGACAAATACCAGAGAAATAATCCTGTCGGTATTTATCCCCAGAATGGAGGCCATTTTTCGATCCTGTTGTACCGCACGACACATGCGTCCCAGCCGGGTATGGCTGATAATCCAGGTGAGCAATAGCATCCCGGCGAAGGAGGCGACCAGAATGAATACTTTGGTATAGGTAATCTGCACGAACCCCTCTCCCAGATGCAGACGAATCACGCCATCCAGCATGGTGGGCACCCCTTGCTGACGCGGCCCCTGGCTCAGTTGCGCGTAATTTTGCAGGATAAGCGACATGCCGATGGCGGAGATCAGCGGTGCCAGACGGGTGGAGTTGCGTAGCGGTTTATAGGCAATGCGCTCGATGGTCCAGCCATACACTCCGGTGACCACGATGGTGAATACCAGCGTGCCGAGGATCAGTAGAGGGAACGACTGCAGGCCGAAGAAGGAGAGCAGCGCCAGGCCAATCGCGCAGAGATAGGCAGAGATCATATACACTTCGCCGTGGGCGAAGTTAATCATGCCGATGATGCCGTACACCATCGTATAACCGATGGCGATGAGTCCGTAGACGGAGCCCAGCGTTAAGCCATTAATTAACTGTTGCAGGAAGAATGTACTCATCTTAGCGCGCTCTTTATAACGGCCGCATAAACCGCGCAGCCTGATGTGTTGTTTGCGTCGGCAGGCGGCCCTGCCGACGTTGAGCGTGACTCCGTCCCGTTACGGCACTTCCTTATACTTTCCTTTGTCGTCCCACTGATACACCACGTAGTCAGAGACTTTCAGATCGCCTTTGCTGTCCCAGGCTTTTTTGCCCATCACCGTATCGACGGAATTAGCCTTCAGCCATTCGCTGGCTTTGGCTGAGTCCTTGCCGCCCGTCGCCTTGAATGCCGCGGCGATAGCCTGCACGGAGGCATAGGAGTAGAGGGTGTATCCTTCCGGTTCGAATTTACCGGCGCGGAATTTCTCAATTACCGCTTTACCGTCCGGGATCAGGCGCGGATCTTTACCGAAGGTCATATAGATGCCGTTGGTATATTGGGGGCCTCCCGCCGCGGTCACCATCTCTTCGTTGACAATACAGTCGCCGGAGAAGAATTTTGCCTGCACGCCCTGTTCACGCATCTGGCGAACCAGCGGGCCGGCTTCTGGGTGACAGCCCCCGAAGAAGACGACGTCCGGTTTTTGCGCCCCAATTTTGGTGACCAGGGCGTTAAAGTCTTTTTCACCGCGGGATAACCCTTCGTACATTACGTCCTGCACGCCGCGTTTTGCCAGTGCGGCTTTGGTGGCGTCCGCCAGCCCCTGACCGTAGGTGTCTTTGTCGTGAATGATCACCACCCGTTTGGCTTTCAGCTTGTCGATAATGAAATCGCTGGCGACCTGACCCTGCTGGTCATCGCGGCCGCACATGCGGAACATATCGCTCATGCCGCGCTCGGTAATCTGCGGGTTGGTGGAGCCAGGCGTGATGGCGATGATCCCCGCGTCGCTGTACACCTCAGAGGCGGGCATGGTGGACGAAGAGCAGAAATGACCGACCACCGCGTTGACCTTATCCCGGTCGACTAAACGGTTGGCGACGGCAACGGCCTGCTTGGGCTCGCAGGCATCATCTCCCTGAACCAGCTTAATTTTTTCACCGTTGATCCCGCCTGCGGCGTTAATGTCCTCTGCTGCCTGTGTTGCGCCATGCCAGTACTGATCGCCGTAGGTGGCATTGGGGCCTGTAAATGGCCCGGCCACGCCAATGACAATATCTGCCCGGGCGGAAAATGCCGTCACCAGACAACCGGCCAACACAAGAGAAAGAGGAGTTCTGATTAATTTCAGCGACATTATTGTGTTCCTTAGCAATGAGGTTTTTGCACCACGGTGTAAACCCGAACGCCCGACGGCGCAGCCAATCAAAAACACGAGCGAGAAAAATGATGTTACGAACAAGATACGGTCAGCATCCTGCTTAATACGGCGAGGTTTCCATGCGCAGTGTCGCGTGCTGAAGATTAAGCAAAATCGTTGCCAGAATGGTTAACCTGTTGACGGCGTTGCGACATGTTGAGTATAGAGCGCCGTTGTACGCAGCCTTGCGGGACGCACTGAAATTACAGCGGAGATCACATCTCGTTAACAATAAAGCCCATAAGTTGTGCAAGGGTCACGATTTGCACGTTTTTGCAGCAATAATTCCCGTAACTTCCGCCGGGAAAGGCGTACGATATGTGCTAGGATCCTTTCCTTTTTGATCAGGAGTGTCAGCAATGACTGAAGGCCCATTAAATGAAAGCGAAATGGCGTGGCTGGAAGAGACGTTAATGTCTTACGGTCATGACGATGCGTCCGTGATTGACGTGTCCGAACTGGACGGCATGCTTACGGCAGTGCTTTCCGGCCCCGTGGTTGTCGAGCCAGACACCTGGCTGGTGGCGGTATGGGGCGGCGAGAAATATATCCCGCGCTGGAAAAACGATCGAGAAATGAACCGTTTTATCGATCTCTGCTTTAAGCATATGAACGACATTGCTGAGCGCCTGAGCGAATACCCGGATCAGTTTGAGCCGATGTTTGGTTATAACGACGTGGACGGCCAGAGCTACACCGTTGTGGAAGAGTGGTGTTATGGCTATATGCGCGGCGTGTCGCTGACCGACTGGTCTGCACTGCCAGAAGAGCTGAAAGCGGATCTGGATGTCATCGCGCTTCACGGCTCAGAAGAGAACAGCGAGAAGCTGGACGCGCTGAGCGAAGAGGAGTACATCGCCAGCATTGAGCGTATCCAGCCAGCGGCGCTGCGTTTGTACGACTACTGGTCTGCTAACCCACAGCAACCGGAAGCGAAGAAACCGATTGTTAACGGCACAAAGGTCGGGCGTAACGATCCGTGTCCGTGCGGCAGCGGGAAGAAGTTTAAGAGCTGTTGCTTACACTGATAAAAAAGGGGCTGTTGATAGCCCCTTTTCTTTACCCCACTTCCGGCAGCATTCCCGCCGCAATCAAAAATTGCACCAGAATAATGACGACCCCGCAGGCAAACACAATGCACAGCAGCGGCTTTCCACCTGCCACCCTGTATCCTTGCCGGGCATGCTGTTGGCGGCTCTTCCACGCCAGCAGAGAAGGGAGCAGCAGGGCAAGGATGGATAGAGCCACCCCCGCATATCCCAGCGCCATGACAAACCCGCGCGGGTAGAAGAGGGCAAAGGCCAGCGGAGGCAGGAAGGTGATCGCCCCTGTCTGTAAGCGGCCGGTGACGGAATTGCGACGCTGGAACAGATCTGCCAGATAATCAAACAGACCGAGCGCCACGCCCAGGAAGGAGGTGGCCAGCGCCAGATCGGCAAACAGATGCACCGCCAGCTCAACGTGTGGAGAAGTTACCACTTCACGCAGCGCCAGCAAGAAACCGTTCAGACCGGCGTGTTCCGCCATCAAGCCAATAAAGGTGGAAGAGTCGATACTGCCCAGCGTCACCAGTTGCCAGAAAATGTAGGCAATCAGTGGGATGGCGCTACCGATAACAAACACGCGGCGAAGCTTGCGAATATCACCGTTCATGTAGCTGACAATGCTTGGCACACTGCCGTGGAAGCCAAATGAGGTAAAAATGACCGGGATCGCGGAAAGCGCCAGGCCTTTTTCCAGCGGCAGCGTCAGCAGGTTGACCTTATGAACATGCGGTGCCAGCAGAACCAGCATCACAATCAGAAAAAGAATTTTGGCGCTGAATAAAAAACGGTTAAACAGATCGACCAGCGAGGTACCTACACAGACTACGCCGCCGCCGATGAGCGTAAAGAAGATGGCCCCCGTCGCTGGCGTAATGTCAGCACCGAACCCGTCGTTGACGCTGGAAGCGATCAATTCCCCGGCACCACTGATATACGCAGCGGTCAGGGCGTACATCAGAAACATCATGCTAAAGCCGGTCACCCACTGTCCGTAACGGCCCAGGTAGCGTGCCGCAAGCGAACCCAGCCCGGTATCGGCGGGGACGTGCTGATAAACCTCAAGCAGCAACAGCGCGGTGTAACACATTAATGCCCAGAGCGTACCCAGCAGCAATAATGTCATGCCAAATCCGACGCCCGCGGCGGCCAGCGGCATCGCCAGCATTCCTGCGCCAATCGTCGTTCCGGCGACGATAAAAATACTTCCCAGGGTTCTGTTTTTCACGCTTTCCTCTACAACGCTTCACGATCGCGACAAAATCTGCGGCGCAGAGTAAGGGAAAAGGCGTATTTCGTCAAATCACCGTTACAAGAAGTGTAACTTTAACTTTACGATTTTAGCCGGGCGAGGCTCTTCAGGTAACTCTCTGATCCTTCGGAGGTGTAAGGCTACTTCATAAGGACAATAGGATTGCGTGAAAATCAGGCGTAATTTAAACAAAAATTGCAAAACATAAAATAAAATGAGGGTCTGATGGCGGGGGAAAATCCATTCACAGCGGCCTGGAGCCGGGGAGGCAATTTGCTATGTCACGGCCACTGGATCATCAGCTGGCAGAATACGGCGCTGACGTTGCCGGAATCCCGACGTGAAAAGGATATGGGCACATGGGCGATTTATTCGATTATCGATCCTGAGGATGAGACCTTTGCACAGGGGTTAAAAGAGGATGAGTGGATAATCGAAAACGTGGACTGGCTGACGGATTTATTCTTCGACGCCGGGATCCCGCTTGAGGCGGCAAACTACCGGTACTTTTTCCAGGCCGTAAATCCGCATGACTGGCGCTGCACCAGTTGCGCAGGTTGCATGTAAAAAATACGGCGCTGAAAGTCAGCGCCGTATCGATATTAATTCTGGGTATCAAGCGTAGAGAGTTCTTTATCAATAAAGTAAAGACCTTCACCGGTTTTACCGGCCAGCGATAATTTATCCAGAACCGATTTAAACAGTTTCTCTTCTTCGTGTTGTTCGGCCACATACCACTGCAGGAAATTAAAGGTTGGATAATCCTGGCTGGTCATTGCCGCATGCACCAGTTCGTTAATTTTCTGGGTGATCAGCTGCTCGTGCTCGTAGGTAGCGCGGAAGAGTTCATCAAGTGAGCCATACTCCGCAAACGGTGATGCCACGTTATCAATGCGCGGCAGGCTGCCGGTATCTGTCAGATAATCAAAGAGACGCTGCATGTGGGTCATCTCTTCCTGAGCGTGACGACGCAGGAACGCGGCGGCACCTTCAAAGCTGTGATAGCTGCACCAGGCACTCATCTGCTGGTAGAGCAGGGAGGAAAAAAGCTCAAGATTCATTTGTGCATTGAGCTTGTCGATCATTTCAGTTTTCAGCATGGTGACGCTCCGGTTTATTATTTCTGGTTCACAATGAGCGACACTATAATTTGTTATTTAATTATATGCAAAACGTAAAATAAATATTTGTTTATTTAAAAATACGAATGGGAATAAAACGCATTGGCGATATTTATATTTATAAATGAGAATTATTTATTTTAACGGGCTGCCAGCCAAAACTGGCAGCGCAGATTAATACCACGGATTACTGGTGGCCGGTTTAACAGCATAACCCATGCATTTGTACTGAATGGTCACGCTCTCGTTCAGACACAGTGAGCCGCTAATCAGGGTGCAGGTTTTAATGGGCTGCCCATAGGAGGAGGCGGTGGCATATCCCATGCCCTGGCACGCTTTGGTTGCAGTGCCATTGTTCACATATTCATCAGACCAGGCGTTTTGCAGGGCGGCCTGACCATAGTCAAGGCGGACTATGCCATTTGGCGCATCCAGACTGCTCACCTGTGCCTGGCGGTTGATGCTACATCCCGCGAGCAGCAGGACCGTGCCGACAACGAAGACTCTTTTCATGGTTCGCTCTGAGTGGAGGGAAATACGTTATCGTACCGCTCGCTGTCCGCCGCAATGCCCGGAATAGCCGGACAATCTGCCCTTTCTCTTTGCAACGGGCCGGGCTCAGACCTGTCATTAACAAAAATGTGAGTCCTCTTTGGTTTTTTAAAACAATCTTTCATTTAATTTGAAAATGCGTTTGTGTGATAGTAGGGTGAAGATGAAAAGGTATCCATGATGGGCTCGCCCGCAACGCATTCAGGAGAGAGACAATGAAAATCGCACTGATGATGGAAAACAGCCAGGCCGCAAAAAATCCAGTGATTCTGAAAGAGTTAAAAACGGTCGCCGACGAAAAAGGGTTCCCGGTGTATAACGTTGGCATGAGCGATGAGAACGACCATCATCTGACCTATATCCATCTGGGGATCATGGCGAGCATTTTACTCAATGCGAAGGCCGTCGATTTTGTGGTGACTGGGTGTGGAACAGGCCAGGGGGCGTTGATGTCGCTGAACATCCACCCGGGCGTGATCTGCGGTTACTGTATCGACCCTGCAGATGCGTTTCTCTTCGCCCAGATTAACAACGGTAACGCGCTTGCCCTGCCGTTTGCCAAAGGCTTCGGCTGGGGCGCAGAGTTGAACGTTCGCTTTATCTTCGAAAAAGCGTTCACCGGCCGCAAGGGAGAAGGTTATCCGCCAGAGCGCAAAGAGCCTCAGGTACGTAATGCGGGGATCCTGAATCAGGTGAAAGCGGCTGTGGTCAAAGAGAACTATCTGGACACGCTGCGGGCAATCGATCCTGAGCTGGTAAAAACCGCCGTTTCCGGCCAGCGCTTCCAGCAGTGCTTCTTTGAAAACTGCCAGGACAAAGAGATCGAGGCTTTCGTGCGCGAGATTGTCGGCTAACCGCGTGGCTGAATGCAGAAAAATTGTGATGTGAGTCACAAAAATATTGATTTTTGTGATGGTGGTCATATTATAGGCACATTGACGATAAAGTTGTATAACAAGTTAATGGAGCATCACAATGAAACTGCGCAAAATCCTCAAAAGCATGTGGGCTAACTACTGCAACACCTTCAAAGACGTGCCGCCTGGCGCGATGTTCTGATAAAAAAACCTGCTTCGGCAGGTTTTTTTATGCCTGCAACCACCAGAAAGGAGATGAAAGGGGGCGTGTTTTGTTACTATGGCGGCCTTTGAATAAGGAGAATCCCCCATGTCTCAAAACCTGAGCGCCGATCAGGAACTGGTATCTGATGTTGTCGCATGCCAGCTGGTCATCAAACAGATCCTTGATGTCTTAGATGTTATCGCGCCGGTGGAAGTGCGCGAGAAGATGTCTACCCAGCTGAAAAACATCGATTTTTCCAGCCATCCCGCTGCGGCTGACCCGGTTACGCTTCGGGCGATCCAGAAAGCCATCGCGCTGATTGAGCTGAGATTCACGCCGCAGAGTGAATCTCACTGATAGCGCGCAACGTGAGAAGGGCGACAGTGCCTGTCGCCCGAAAGCGTTTAAAAGAAGGTCTGTACCAGCAGATAACTCGCCGCGCACGCACAGCTCACGCCAATTATCCCCGGCAGGATAAAGCTGTGGTTGATAATAAATTTGCCGATACGGGTTGTCCCTGAACGGTCAAACCCGATGCAGGCCAAATCGCTTGGGTAGGTGGGCAGAACAAAATAGCCATACGACGCCGGGAAGAAAGCGATCAGCATTTTCGGATCGATACCCAGCATTAACCCCATCGGCGCCACGGCCGTCAACGCTGCCGCCTGGCTGTTCACCAGTTTAGAGACCAGGAAAAGCACGATGGCGTAGGTCCACGGATGGCTTTTCACGACCCCTTCCAGCGCCAGTTTTAGCTCGTCGAGATGCGCCTGGAAAAAGGTATCGCTCATCCACGCGACGCCGAACACCGAGAAAATCGCCACCATTCCGGCTTTAAAGACCGCGCCGTTAGAAATGGTCGCTGCATTGACCTTGCAGGTGACCAGCATCACCGCACCCGCAATGAGCATCATCATCTGAATGACAAGGTTCATCGACAGCGCCGTCATTTTGCCTTTCACCTCAAACGCCGGACGCAGTTCAGGTAATGCCCCGAGCAGCACCACCACCGCGATCCCGGCGAAGAAAATCCACGTTGACCAGTAGGCCTGTTTCGGAAAACGTTGGTTCATCAACGTCTCGGTTCCGCCGTAGATAAACTCGCGCTGTTTTGGATCTTTCAGCTTTTCCTGGAATTCCATGTCATCGGCTAAATCTTTCCCGCGGCGTAAACTCCACAGGGCGGCAATGGTCACACCGAACAGCGAGGCGGGAACCGACACGGCGAGAATTTCGAGGATCCCCCACGCGTGTCCAATGCCGTGCTGGGCGGCCAGAATGGAAATCAGCGACACCACGGCAACGGAGACCGGGGAGGCGGTGATCGCCATTTGCGATGCCACCGACGCCACGGCCATCGGACGTTCCGGGCGGATCCCTTTTTTCAGGGCGATATCGGCAATAATCGGGAACATGGTGTACACCACATGGCCGGTACCGCAGAGAAAGGTCAGCATCCAGGTGGTAAAGGGGGCGAGGAGGGTGATGTGCTGAGGATGCTTGCGCAGCAGGCGCTCGGCAAATTGCATCATCACATTCAGCCCGCCTGCCGTCTGCAGGGTGGCCGCACACCCGATCACAGCGAGGATAGTCAGCATCACATCAACCGGCGGTTTACCGGGCTGCAGACCAAAGATAAACGTCAAAATAAACAGACCGATACCGCTTATCAGCCCCAGTCCCATCCCGCCAAAACGCGTGCCTGTCAGCAGGCACAGGAGGATGACAATAAACTCAATGGTGATCATGATGCTCCCTCGTCATTAATTATGTAATTAAATAAATCATTACATGTTGTCGGGATAATCATTGAGAGCGAGATCTGAGTTGTTAAATCTTTTAAAAGCAGGAGGTTGGCTGTGAAAAAGAGGCCCACTCCCGAACGGGAGCAGGCGAAAAGCTTAGTGGTGCTGCACTGTCACCAGATCGAGCAGGTGACGGTCGGTCTGTTCCGGGCATAACCCGGACTGCTGCGCGTTGCGGAGCTCATCCGCCAGTGCTTTAAGCAAAATGCCGTCCTGCTGCTGCTCTTTGTCCATATCGCGCAGGAACTGCAGTGTTGCGCTGTCATGCTGAGCCCTGGCTTCATCCGCCAGTTTATTCAGCGTGGCGCAGCGTTGCTCATACTCTTCAAGTGTTTTCCTGAATAACTCCTCCAGCGAGGAGTAGTGCCCATTAATTGCATCCGGGGCTTTGACGATAGGATTTGCCCCTGCGCCTTTCAAAAAGTTAAAGACGCGCATCATATGGGTGACGTTACTTTGTGCCTGGGTACGAAAAAAAGTGGCGGTACCGTTGAGACGGTTCTCAGAACACCACTCGCTCAAATGGAGGTGCAGATTCGACGCATAGAACTCCAGGTTCATCTGCGCATTGAGTTTTTGCATCATCGTTTGGGTAGTCATACCAATATCCTTATAGACTGTTAGTGTGATGTCCGTAACAAAACCTGAACGGGCAGGTTAAGACGAGTAAGTGGCAGAAAAGCATTTCTGCAGTGACAAAAGTCGACCGAATAATCACTTCCTGTGTTCGATATAAATAAGCATACCCCTGCCCGGTGTTTAAGAAAACTCTTAATTGGTGCGTTTTACCATACATTACAAAATTTAATATAGTACAAAAATAACAACATGTTGTTATAAAATAAGATTTATCTAATGCCTTGAAATTACTAGTTTTTACCTATTTTAATATCGATATTTACCCACTGGGAATAGTGATCCGGAATAATGCTCTGAGAAATCGTTAATTCAGGATTAACTATTTCAAATATATGGTGCGCCGACTAAATTGCGCTAAATCAATTTTCGCAGAATAACGCCATAAAATATATTTTGCGGCAACGCCAGTCCTACACAGTTCCCGATGATGGTAACGCCGTACCGCGATCGCGCCCGGAGCGCGGGGGTTTGGGTATCAGGGATTTCTTAGCTGATCTTATGGATAATTCTGCTTATCTCGGTTTCATTTGTCCGACAAATACTGCCGTTTTTATGTCATTTTTAGCTGAATTTATGTACGCAATTACTGTAATTCTGCGGTGTGATGGCGCTCTCTTATGGATGATTAATTTCCCGCTAAAACTATCACCAGCACTAACGCTTATGACGAGGTAAGCGCTAATGCCTTGTTTTAAGTCCGATTAAATAAGAAGTACGCAAATATTCCCTACAGAAAAGAACGCTAATGCTGGAGTTTACCATGCACAAATTTACTAAAGCGCTGGCGGCCATCGGTCTGGCTGCCGTTATGTCACAATCCGCTATCGCTGAGAATTTAAAACTCGGTTTTTTGGTAAAACAGCCGGAAGAACCCTGGTTCCAGACCGAATGGAAATTCGCCGATAAGGCCGGGAAAGATTTAGGATTTGAAGTCATTAAAATCGCCGTGCCTGACGGTGAAAAAACGCTGAACGCTATCGACAGCCTGGCGGCCAGCGGGGCGAAAGGGTTCGTTATCTGTACGCCGGATCCCAAACTGGGCTCTGCGATTGCAGCCAAAGCGCGCGGTTACGACATGAAGGTCATTGCGGTTGACGATCAGTTCGTCAACGCCAAGGGCAAACCGATGGACAGCGTGCCGCTGGTGATGATGGCGGCCACCAAAATTGGCGAACGTCAGGGCCAGGAACTCTATAAAGAGATGCAGAAACGCGGCTGGGATGTTAAAGATACCGCCGTGATGGCCATCACCGCCGACGAGCTGGATACCGCCCGCCGTCGTACCACCGGGTCGATGGACGCGCTGAAAGCGGCCGGCTTCCCGGAAAAACAGATCTATAAAGTGCCGACAAAATCCAACGACATTCCGGGGGCCTTCGACGCCGCCAACTCCATGCTGGTTCAACATCCAGAGGTGAAGCACTGGCTGGTGGTCGGCATGAACGATAACACCGTCCTGGGCGGCGTACGCGCAACGGAAGGTCAGGGCTTCAAAGCGCCTGATGTGATCGGTATCGGCATCAACGGCGTTGACGCGGTGAGTGAGCTCTCTAAAGCGCAGGCGACGGGCTTCTACGGCTCACTGCTGCCAAGCCCGGACGTACACGGCTATAAATCCAGCGAAATGCTCTACAACTGGGTTACCAAAGGGGTGGAACCGCCGAAGTTTACTGAAGTGACCGACGTGGTGCTGATCACCCGCGACAACTTCAAAGAGGAGCTGGCGAAAAAAGGACTGGGCGGTAAGTAATACGCGGTGATTGTGCCCCTCGCGAACCGCGAGGGGCCAGACGTACACACTACAGGAATCACGGAGACGTTATGCGACAGTCTGATCCGTATCTCTCTTTTCGCGGTATCGGGAAAACCTTTCCCGGTGTTAACGCGCTGACCGATATCAGCTTCGACTGCTATGCCGGTCAGGTTCACGCCCTGATGGGCGAAAACGGCGCCGGAAAATCCACGCTGTTGAAAATCCTCAGCGGCAACTACACGCCAACCACCGGCACGCTGGCCATTCGCGGCGAAGAGGTGGCGTTTGCTGATACCACCGCTGCGCTCAACGCCGGGGTGGCCATCATCTATCAGGAACTGCATTTGATCCCTGAGATGACGGTGGCGGAAAACATCTATTTAGGCCAGCTCCCGCACAAAAGCGGCGTGGTAAACCGGTCGCTACTTAATTACGAAGCGGGGCTGCAGCTGAAACATCTGGGTCTGGATGTCGATCCCCAGACACCTCTGAAGTATCTCTCCATCGGCCAGTGGCAGATGGTTGAAATTGCCAAGGCGCTGGCGCGTAACGCCAAGATCATTGCCTTCGACGAACCGACAAGCTCGCTTTCCGCGCGTGAAATCGAAAACCTGTTCCGGGTGATCCGCGAGCTGCGTAAAGAAGGCCGCATTATTTTGTATGTTTCGCACCGTATGGAAGAGATTTTTGCCTTAAGCGATGCAATCACCGTCTTTAAAGATGGCCGGTACGTGCGCACCTTTACCGATATGGAGCAGGTCAATCATGACCAGCTCGTTCAGGCGATGGTTGGCCGCGAGCTGGGAGATATCTATCACTGGCAGCCACGCGAATACGGCCCTGAGCGCCTGAAGCTGGAAAACGTTAAAGCGCCGGGTGTGCGAACGCCGATCTCGCTCTCGGTGCGCAGCGGGGAGATTGTCGGGCTGTTTGGTCTGGTGGGCGCAGGGCGTAGCGAGTTAATGAAAGGCCTGTTTGGCGGTACGCGCATCACCGAAGGGCAGGTATCCATTGACGGGCAGCGGGTCGATATCCAGAAGCCCGCACATGCCATCCAGGCCGGGATGATGCTCTGCCCGGAAGACCGCAAAGCGGAGGGCATTATTCCGGTGCACTCGGTACGTGACAACATCAATATTTCCGCGCGGCGGAAGTTTATTCGCGCCGGTTGCCTGATCAACGACGGCTGGGAGGAGAGCAACGCCGACAACCATATCCGTTCGCTGAACATCCAAACCCCGGGCCCGGAACAGCTGATCATGAATCTCTCCGGCGGTAACCAGCAGAAGGCGATTTTAGGCCGCTGGCTGTCGGAGGATATGAAGGTCATTTTGCTGGATGAGCCAACGCGCGGCATCGATGTGGGGGCGAAACACGAAATTTATAACGTGATCTATGAGCTGGCAAAACGCGGTGTGGCGGTGTTGTTCGCCTCCAGCGATCTGCCTGAGGTACTCGGCGTGGCCGACCGCATTGTTGTGATGCGTGAGGGCGAAATCGCCGGTGAATTGCTTCATGAACAGGCGAATGAACAACAGGCGTTGAGTCTCGCCATGCCGAAAGTTAGCCAGGCTGTCGCCTGAGTAAGGAGTTAATGATGTCCTCTGTTACTACATCCGGAGCGCCGAAATCGAAATCGGCCTTCAGTTTTGGCCGCATCTGGGATCAGTACGGCATGCTGGTAGTCTTTGCCGCACTCTTTGTCGCCTGCGCGATCTTTGTGCCCAACTTTGCCACCTTCATTAATATGAAAGGGCTGGGGCTGGCCATTTCCATGTCCGGTATGGTGGCCTGCGGGATGCTGTTCTGTCTGGCCTCGGGCGATTTCGACCTGTCAGTGGCCTCCGTCATTGCCTGCGCTGGCGTCACCACGGCGGTGGTAATCAACATGACCGAAAGCCTGTGGATTGGCGTGCTGGCGGGTCTGCTGCTGGGCGTTATCAGCGGTCTGGTTAACGGGTTTGTGATTGCCCGCCTGAAGATTAACGCCCTGATCACCACGCTTGCGACCATGCAGATTGTGCGCGGTCTGGCCTATATCATCTCCGACGGTAAAGCGGTGGGGATTGAAGACGAGCGCTTCTTCACCCTGGGCTATGCGAACTGGCTGGGTTTGCCTGCGCCAATCTGGCTGACGGTGGCCTGTCTGATCCTGTTCGGCTTCCTGCTTAACCGCACCACGTTTGGCCGAAATACCCTGGCGATCGGCGGTAATGAGGAAGCGGCGCGACTGGCGGGTGTACCGGTGGTGCGCACTAAGATCATTATCTTTGTGCTCTCCGGTCTGGTCTCGGCGGCAGCGGGGATTATTCTGGCATCGCGCATGACCAGCGGCCAGCCTATGACCTCCATTGGGTACGAGCTGATCGTCATTTCAGCCTGCGTGTTGGGCGGGGTTTCGCTGAAAGGTGGCATCGGAAAAATCTCATATGTAGTGGCCGGTATCCTCATTTTGGGGACGGTAGAGAACGCCATGAACCTGCTGAATATTTCGCCGTTCTCCCAGTATGTGGTTCGTGGCCTGATCCTGCTCGCAGCCGTGATTTTCGACCGTTACAAGCAAAAAGCGAAGCGTACCGTGTAACGTTCTTCCTGTCTTTTAATTGCTCAACTTATAACCTTAGTTGACGCCTGAACCGCCCCGCCAGTTCCGCTGGCGGGGCGGTTGTCAAATGGCGAGCGACGTCACACTGTCTATACTTACATGGCTATGAAAGAGGTAAAGGCGTTTACCTCTCGTAAACCGTAAGGAGGACCAGGGTGGCTGACTTGTTAACCGCACCGCCTGTACTGCCCGGACACTATGCTTTCTTTTTCGATCTCGACGGCACGCTCGCCGGGATAAAACCGCACCCCGACCAGGTGGTTATCCCGGAGGCGGTATTACAGGATTTGCATCAGCTCTCGCAAATGAATGAGGGAGCACTGGCATTGATATCAGGGCGCTCAATGGCCGAGCTGGATCTGCTCGCCAGTCCTTACCACTTTCCGCTGGCCGGTGTACACGGAGCGGAGCGCCGCGACATCCATGATCACACGCACATCGTTTCACTCCCCGATGCATTAATCGAAAAGCTGCAGGCGCAGCTCGCTGCTGCACTGGCTGAACTGCCGGGCACGGAGCTGGAAGCCAAAGGGATGGCCTTTGCTTTGCACTATCGCCAGGCACCGCAGCATGAAGAGGCCGTGCTTGCGCTCGCCGCCAGGGTCGCGCAGGCGCATCCTGAGCTGGCGCTGCAGCCGGGTAAATGCGTCGTGGAGCTTAAACCGAAAGGGATCAATAAAGGGGCTGCGATCGCCGCGTTTATGGCAACCCCGCCTTTCCGGGGCCGGACGCCCGTTTTTCTTGGGGATGACCTGACCGATGAGGCTGGGTTTCGTGTAGTGAATCAGGCCGGAGGGATCTCCGTGAAGGTTGGGCCTGGTGACACTGAAGCCGAATGGCGTCTGGCAAATGTGACCAGCGTCTGGCAGTGGATATCTGACATCGCTAACCAGCAACAACAACAAATAGCGCAAAACAAAGGGGGAAACCATTATGGGTCGCTTAGTCGTCGTCTCTAACCGTATCGCACCGCCTGACGATAAAAAAGCCAGTGCAGGTGGGCTGGTGGTGGGGGTATTAGGTGCCTTAAAAGCTGCTGGCGGGCTGTGGTTTGGCTGGAGTGGTGACATCAGTGAGGAAGAAAAACCACTTAAAAAGGTGACGCGCGGCAACATCACCTGGGCGTCATTCGCCCTGAAAGAGAAAGATTATGACGAGTACTACTCCCAGTTCTCGAATGCCGTGCTGTGGCCCGCGTTCCACTACCGTCTGGACCTGGTCAAATTCCAGCGAGAATCGTTTGAAGGCTACAGCCGCGTCAATGCGCTGCTGGCGGATAAACTGCTGCCTTTAATCGAGGAAGACGATATTTTATGGATCCACGATTATCATCTGCTTCCCTTCGCCCGCGAGCTGCGAAAACGCGGAGTCAACAACCGCATCGGCTTCTTCCTCCATATTCCATTCCCGACACCGGAAATTTTTACCGCGCTGCCGCCACATGAAGAGCTGCTGGACGCGCTGTGTGATTACGATTTGCTGGGCTTCCAGACTGAGAATGACCGCATTGCGTTCCTGGATTCGGTATCGGGCAAAACACGCCTGATGACGAAAGGGGGCAAAACGCATACGGCCTGGGGTAAAACGTTCCATACCGAAGTCTATCCGATTGGGATAGAACCGGATGAGATTGCTGAGCAGGCGTCTGGTCCGTTGCCGCCGAAGCTGGCGCAGCTTAAAAACGAGCTGAAACACGTGAAGAATATCTTCTCGGTGGAGCGTCTCGACTACTCCAAAGGGCTACCGGAGCGCTTCCTGGCGTATGAAACGCTGCTGGATAAATATCCGCAGCACCACGGTAAAATCCGCTATACGCAGATTGCACCTACGTCACGTGGGGACGTGCAGGCCTATCAGGATATTCGTCATCAACTGGAGACGGAAGCAGGGCGCATCAACGGCCGCTACGGTCAGCTGGGCTGGACGCCGCTGTTTTATCTGAACCAACACTTTGACCGTAAGATCCTGATGAAGGTGTTCCGCTATGCTGACGTCGGCCTCGTAACACCGCTGCGCGACGGGATGAACCTGGTGGCAAAGGAGTATGTGGCGGCGCAAGATCCGGCCGATCCGGGGGTGCTGGTGCTTTCTCAGTTTGCGGGAGCCGCGAACGAACTTACTTCAGCGCTCATCGTGAACCCTTACGACCGGGATGATGTGGCGAACGCGCTCAACCGTGCTCTGACGATGCCGCTGACGGAGCGTATTTCCCGTCATGCGGAAATGATGGATACGATCCGCGAGAACGATATTAATCACTGGCAGGCACGTTTTATTCGCGATTTGCGTAATATTGAGCCGCAAAGCCATGAAGGCGTTCTGCAAAAAAAGATCGCGACTTTCCCTAAACTGGCGTGATATTCCTCTGGGGGTTTAACGACCCCCAAGAGGCACCAACAGCACATCAACCAGGCTTGAGGCGACTATCGATTTCGCCGCACAGGCCGCCCGTGAAATAAAGCTTTGGTTATGATTACCGCATATCACTAAATCAATTTTCTCTTTGCGACATACGTCGAGAATATGCGCATTCAGTTCACCTGTCGCAATGACGGTCTGATAAATGGGATATTGCGCTTTCTCCACCAGCTCCTGCAGAAATTGCTGCGTTTCTTCCTGTAATACCTCACGAATATCTTCCAGCATGGGGGCTGCCAGTTGATTGTACATCTCGGGTTCGGCCGCAAGGGTAATTAAGCTGATGCGCGCATTATGCGGGCGGGCGATGGACACCGCCCGGGCAACGAGTTGGTGACTTTCCGGTGAAACTGCAACAGAAACAAGAAGATGGGAGTAACTCATCACGCACTCCTTAGCTGTCTGAAAAACCGCGCCTGTGTCAGCATTACCGCGAAATCAGCACTTCTGCAAGAGGTGAATACGACATTAGTGTGAAGCTTCTCATAATTATTCATTAATTATTCTTATAAGAAGAATAACGCCAAACCGCGTGCAAATGAAAAAAATTAACAACTTAACGTAAATCACACATTTTGATGCGCGTGATGTTAAATCGTTTTAAAGCGTTATAGACGCAATGTGAATGATCACGCTTTGAAACAAATTTTTCACCCCTCAAGCATAACTGTATGTTTTTCATAGGTAATGAAAATGTGGCCCTGAGATGTATAGCGTGTGAATTGTTGCGGTAGTCGCTATTGCTCAAAAAAGCAATCGCCATGCGCCTTCTGTTCGCACTTCTGCATGAGTATTCGTCCATAAAGAATATAAAATGGTCTTGATTGGTTAAAAAATGAACAAATTACAAGTCTCACTGATGGATTTATGGATGATATTCACTTAAATTATGTGACATGGATCACATTTTTTTTAAATTTGAGGATGGCTGCATTGTATGTGTCAAAACTGACGAGTAGAGTTTGCGTCGAATTAGGAAAAATCTTAGTTATTTGTAAGAAATGATAAAACATGTAAGAAGCGCATCCGCGCTTCGTTGGTGCACGTTTTGCAGAATACAAACCTAAATTCAACTATGCATTTAGCCTTTTTTTAAATACCGGGTGTTTTCCCGGCGACATCACGGGGTGCGGTCTTTCCGCATAAAAATAATAGTTGGTTATTCGGGATGGGAAAAATGCATACATCCGAGTTGCTAAAACATATCTATGACATCAACCTGTCATATTTACTGCTCGCGCAGCGATTGATTAGTCAGGACAAAGCGTCCGCGATGTTTCGTTTAGGTATTAACGAAGAGATGGCAACCATGCTGGGCGGGTTAACCCTGCCGCAAATGGTTAAACTGGCTGAAACGAATCAACTGGTTTGCCAGTTCCGCTTCGATAATCCTCAGACTATCACGCGGCTGACACAGGAATCTCGTGTGGACGATCTGCAACAGATCCATACCGGTATTCTTCTCTCCACCCGCTTGCTCAACGAAATCAGCCAGCCTGATGACGCAGCCCGTAAAAAAAGAGCGTAGAAATGAGCGAGAAAAGCATTGTTCAGGAAGCGCGTGACATACAGTTGGCCATGGAGCTGATTACACTGGGTGCTCGTTTACAAATGCTGGAAAGCGAAACTCAGTTGAGCCGTGGTCGTCTCATCAAACTGTACAAAGAGTTACGTGGTAGTCCCCCACCGAAAGGAATGTTGCCGTTTTCAACGGACTGGTTTATGACCTGGGAGCAGAACATTCACGCCTCCATGTTCTGTAATGCCTGGCAGTACCTTCTCAAAACCGGTTTGTGTAGCGGCGTCGATGCCGTGATCAAAGCGTATAAACTTTACCTTGAACAATGCCCACAGCAGGAAGAGGGTCCCCTGCTGGCGCTGACCCGCGCATGGACGCTGGTGCGTTTTGTTGAGAGCGGAATGCTTGAATTGTCGCGCTGCAACTGCTGCGATGGCAATTTCATTACCCATGCTCATCAGCCTGCAGGCAGCGTCGCCTGTAGTTTATGTCAGCCTCCATCCCGTGCAGTAAAAAGACGTAAACTTTCCCGGGATGCTGCCGATATTATTCCACAACTGCTGGATGAACAGATCGAACAAGCTGTTTAACCCGAACGTGTGGGAAAGATTCCAGCAGCGGTAAGCCATTACCGCTGCTTTTTTTTATCCTGGATTCGGTAAACGCTGCGAGCTGAACGTCCTTGCCATAGTCACTAGCGGAAGGATGATGTCGTGCTTATCTTATTAGGTTACCTGGTAGTTCTCGGTACAGTTTTCGGCGGTTACATGATGACCGGCGGGCACCTTGGAGCACTCTATCAACCGGCTGAACTTATTATCATCGGCGGCGCAGGGGTAGGGGCTTTTATCGTTGGCAACAACGGGAAATCGATCAAGGGGACGCTGAAAGCTATTCCATTGCTGTTCCGTCGCTCGAAATACACCAAAAGCATGTATATGGATCTGCTGGCTCTGCTCTATCGCCTGATGGCGAAGTCGCGCCAGCAGGGGATGTTCTCGCTGGAACGGGATATCGAAAACCCGAAAGAGAGCGAGATTTTTGCCAGCTACCCGCGCATCCTTGCCGATGCCATGATGCTGGATTTCATTGTCGATTACCTGCGCCTGATCATCAGCGGCAATATGAATACCTTCGAAATTGAAGCGCTGATGGACGAAGAGATCGAAACCCACGAGAGCGAATCCGAAGTGCCGGCCAACAGCCTGGCGCTGGTGGGGGACTCATTGCCGGCCTTCGGTATCGTGGCGGCGGTCATGGGGGTTGTTCACGCGCTGGCCTCGGCGGATCGCCCGGCGGCAGAGTTGGGGGCGCTGATTGCCCACGCTATGGTGGGAACCTTCCTCGGTATTTTGCTGGCGTATGGTTTTATCTCTCCGCTGGCCAGCGTTCTGCGCCAGAAGAGCGCGGAAACCACCAAAATGATGCAGTGCGTGAAGATTACGCTGCTCTCTAACCTCAACGGTTATGCGCCACCGATCGCGGTTGAGTTTGGCCGTAAAACGCTTTACTCCAGCGAGCGTCCGTCGTTTATCGAGCTTGAAGAACACGTGCGTGCGGTGAAAAACCCAAACCAACAGACGACAACTGAGGACGCATGAAAAACCAGTCCCATCCGATCGTCATCGTAAAAAAGCGCAAGCATAAGGGGCATGGGCACGGTGCGCATGGCTCCTGGAAAATTGCCTACGCCGATTTTATGACCGCAATGATGGCCTTCTTTCTGGTGATGTGGTTGATCTCGATCTCCAGCCCGAAAGAGCTGATTCAGATTGCGGAATACTTCCGTACGCCGTTGGCGACTGCGGTCTCCGGTGGGCCGCGTATCTCTAACAGTGACAGCCCGATCCCCGGCGGCGGCGATGATTACACCCAGAAGCAGGGTGAGGTGAAAAAAGAGCCGAACATCGACGAGCTGAAGAGAAAGATGGAGCAGGCGCGTCTGAAAAAACTGCGCGGCGATCTCGATCAACTGATTGAAGCGGACCCGAAACTGCGCGCGCTGCGACCGCATCTGAAGATCGACCTGGTGCAGGAAGGGCTGCGTATCCAGATTATTGATAGCCAGAACCGCCCGGTGTTCAAAACCGGTAGCGCCGAGGTTGAACCCTATATGCGCGATATTTTGCGCGCCATTGCGCCGGTGCTGAATGGTATTCCAAACCGCATTAGCCTGTCAGGCCACACGGATGACTTCCCGTACGCCACGGGCGAGAAGGGATACAGCAACTGGGAGCTTTCTGCCGATCGTGCCAACGCCTCGCGTCGCGAGCTGGTGGCGGGTGGGCTTGATGATGGCAAGGTACTGCGCGTGGTCGGCATGGCAGCAACCATGCGTGTCTCCGACCGCGGGCCGGATGACGCCATCAACCGTCGTATCAGTCTTTTAGTGCTGAACCAGCAGGCGGAGCAGGCCATCCTGCATGAAAACGCCGAAAGTCAGAATGAGTCACTGGACGATTTAAAACAGCCTGGGGCCGTTCCTTCGGCTGCCGTTCCAACATCGCCACCAGCCAATCCGAGGTGATAGCGTGAGCATGGATATTAGCGATTTTTACCAGACATTCTTTGATGAAGCCGACGAATTGTTGGCGGATATGGAGCAACATTTGCTGGATTTGGTGCCAGAAGCGCCAGACTCTGAGCAGCTCAATGCCATCTTCCGCGCTGCGCACTCCATTAAAGGCGGAGCCGGAACATTTGGATTTACCATCCTGCAGGAAACCACCCATTTAATGGAAAACCTGCTTGATGAAGCACGACGCGGTGAGATGCAGCTCAATACCGACATTATCAACCTGTTTTTGGAAACCAAAGATATTATGCAGGAACAGCTCGACGCCTATAAAAGTTCGGCAGAGCCTGATGCCGCCAGCTTTGAATACATCTGCAATGCGCTGCGCCAGCTTGCGCTGGAAGCAAAAGGTGAGGTTGCCGCAGCCGTTGTTCCTGCAGCCAAACTGAGCGTTGTTGATGCGCCAGCCGCTGAAGATGCAGCACCTGCCGCCGCTAAAGCGGGGAAACTGCGCGTTGTGCTGTCACGCCTGAAAGAGAACGAAGTCAACCTGCTGGAAGAGGAGCTGGGTAACCTGGCGACATTAAGCAACGTGGTAAAAGGCAAAGACAGCCTTGCTGCGACGCTCGATGACGGTATCAGCCAGGACGACATCGTGGCAGTGCTGTGTTTTGTTATCGAAGCCGATCAAATCGCCTTTGAAACGGAAGCGGTTGCCGTTAACGCGCCTGCTGCAGTGGAGGAGGTTGCCGCTGTGGCTCAGGCTGCTGCGCCCGCGGTCGCCCCTGCTGCCCCGGCGTTGAAAGCCGTTCCTAAAGAGGCTGCTGCCCCGGGCCGTGGTGAAAAACCGGCGGCGCGCTCCAGCGAATCGACCAGCATCCGCGTTGCCGTAGAGAAGGTTGACCAGCTGATCAACCTGGTCGGCGAGCTGGTGATCACCCAGTCAATGCTGGCCCAGCGTTCTAACGAACTGGACCCGGTCACGCACGGCGATCTGATTACCAGCATGGGGCAGTTACAGCGTAACGCCCGCGATCTGCAGGAATCGGTGATGTCCATCCGTATGATGCCGATGGAGTACGTGTTTAGCCGCTTCCCGCGTCTGGTGCGCGACCTGGCCGGTAAACTCAATAAACAGATTGAACTGACGTTGATGGGCAGCTCCACCGAGCTGGATAAGAGCCTGATTGAACGCATTATCGATCCGTTAACGCACCTGGTGCGTAACAGCCTGGACCACGGTATCGAACTGCCGGAAAACCGTATTGCCGCAGGAAAATCCCCGGTCGGTAACCTGATCCTGTCTGCGGAGCACCAGGGCGGGAACATCTGTATTGAAGTGACCGATGACGGCGCGGGCCTTAACCGCGAGCGTATCCTGGCGAAGGCGATTTCGCAGGGGATGGCGGTCAGCGAAAACATGACCGATGAAGAAGTGGGCATGCTGATCTTCGCCCCGGGTTTCTCAACCGCCGAGCAGGTGACGGATGTCTCCGGACGCGGCGTGGGAATGGACGTGGTGAAGCGTAACATTCAGGAAATGGGCGGCCACGTCGAAATCCAGTCTAAGCAAGGTTCTGGTACCACCATTCGTATTCTGCTGCCGCTGACGCTGGCGATCCTCGACGGTATGTCGGTGAAAGTGGCGGACGAAGTCTTCATTCTGCCGCTGAACGCGGTAATGGAATCACTGCAGCCACGTGAAGAAGATCTGCACCCACTGGCAGGTGGCGAGCGGGTGCTCGAAGTGCGTGGGGAATACCTGCCGCTGGTGGAACTGTGGAAAGTCTTCGAAGTCGACGGGGCGAAAACAGAGGCCACGCAGGGTATCGTCGTGATCCTGCAAAGTGCGGGTCGCCGCTACGCGCTGCTGGTTGACCAGTTGATTGGTCAGCACCAGGTGGTGGTGAAGAACCTCGAAAGCAACTACCGCAAAGTGCCGGGTATTTCTGCCGCCACCATTCTGGGTGATGGTAGCGTGGCGCTGATCGTCGACGTGTCGGCGCTTCAGGGATTAAATCGTGAACAACGTGTGGCGTACACAGCCGCCTGATTAAGTAAAGGGTAAGAACATGACCGGTATGAGTAATGTAACGAAACTGGCGGGCGAGCCATCAGGACAGGAGTTCCTGGTATTCACTTTAGGCGATGAGGAGTACGGCATCGATATCCTGAAAGTGCAGGAAATTCGTGGTTACGATCAGGTTACCCGCATCGCGAACACGCCAGCGTTTATTAAAGGCGTCACCAACCTGCGCGGCGTGATTGTGCCTATCGTTGACCTGCGCGTGAAGTTCAGCCAGGGCGATGTGGAGTATAACGATAACACCGTGGTGATTGTCCTCAATCTGGGGCAGCGCGTGGTCGGTATCGTGGTGGATGGCGTGTCTGACGTGCTCTCACTGACGTCTGACCAAATCCGTCCGGCGCCGGAGTTTGCGGTCACGCTGTCTACCGAGTACCTGACGGGGCTGGGTGCGCTGGGTGAGCGTATGTTGATTCTGGTGAACATTGAGAAGCTGTTGAACAGCGAAGAGATGGCGTTGCTGGATATCGCGGCGAACCATGTAGCGTAGGTAAATGCAAAACGGCAATCCAGGTTGCCGTTTTTTGTGTTTGCTCCCTCTCCCGGTGGGAGAGGGGTGGGGTGAGGGCATCAGGCCACACCCCTTTTGTACTCTTACACTTCCTGCTCTACCAGCTCCGCTTCAGCTTCCCGCGCCCCTTCATTCTGCGACAGCATCGCGGTTGCAATCCCGTTACCCAGCACGTTAATGGCGGAACGCCCCATATCCAGGAAGTGGTCGATCCCCATCAGCAGCAAAATACCCGCCACCGGAATATTAAAGCTTGGGATGGTCGCCGCCAGTACCACCAGCGAAGAGCGTGGTACACCCGCAATGCCTTTTGATGCCAGCATCAGCGTCAGCATCAGAACGGTGACCTCAGAGAAACTCAGATGAATATTGTACGCCTGAGCGATAAACATTGAGGCAAAAGAGCAGTAGACCATCGAACCGACAAGGTTAAAGGAATACCCAATTGGCAGGACGAAAGAGGCGATGCTGCGCGAGCAGCCAAATCGCTCCAGTTGCTCAAGGGTTTTCGGATACGCTGCCTCGGAGCTGCTGGTGGTAAAGGCGACCAGCACCGGATCTTTCAGCATGCTGAGCAGGCGGAACACCTCTTTTTTCAGCACCATGTAACCCACTGCCAGCAACACCATGCAGGTGAGCAGGATCGCCACATAGTAGCCGCCAATAAAGGAGGCATAGTTCAGCAGAATGCCGAGACCCTGGGTGGCAATCACCGACGAGATCGCAGCGAAAATCGCCAGCGGGGCAACATACATGACGTAGCCCGTGACCTTCAGCATGATATGGGATACCACATCCAGCGCCGCGACCAGCGGGGCGTTGAATTTCTGGCCCAGCGACGCGCCGCCGATGCCAAAGAACATGGAGAACACCACAATTTGCAGAATTTCATTGTTCGCCATCGCCCCGGCAATGCTGGTAGGAATGGTGTGGGAGAGGAACGCTTTCAGGGTCATGCCGCCGACGGCCAGCCCGGTATCCACTGCTTCAGTGGGGATCGTCAGGTTCAGACCGCTGCCTGGATGCTCCAGAGTGACAATAAACAGCCCCACCAGAATAGAAAGCACCGATGAGCTGATAAACCATACCATCGCTTTACCGCCTACGCGGCCAATAGTCGAGGTTTCGCCCATTTTCATAATGCCGACCGTCAGCGTGCTGAAGACCAACGGTGCAATCACCATTTTGATCAGTCGCAGAAAAATATCGGTGAGAAGCGTAATGTTATCCGACCAGGTTTTGATGGCATCCGCAGATGCGTATTCATGAATGGCCGCCCCTGAAAGAATACCCGCCAGCATGAATATCACGATGAAGAGCGTAAGTTTGTTTGCACTTGCCACGAAAAAGACCCCTATGCGCTGTAGATGTCGCCCGCGCCGATATATATGGATTTTTTATTACTGCGCGGGAAATTATTCGGCACATAAATTGAAGTAAAGCGGGGGGAGATACAACTCCTTTTTAAATTTTATTAATTTTGTTGCTAATGCTGCGACGATATATTGTGACGCTTATCACACTTTAATGGGATATATCCTCAGGCAACATTCGGTAAATTCCGTTTATAAATCAATAACCCAATGTTTCTAAAATCATTTCTCTGTCAATCGGACAAGGGGGTGACTGACATGGCCGCCAGTGGTCGAAGCGATAACCATAAACTAAATTCTCAATAACCCCCTCGGAGGAACATTAAGCGGGGCTAACATCTTGAACGTTAAAACTAAATTGTTGTACGTGAACGGAGACGTCTTCTGGAGGGTGGTAAATGAAAAGAAAACGCCTTTTGACCTGCGCTGGCATTCTGTTAACCGCGACAACCGCCCATCAGGCGCTGGCGGTCACCAGTAGTGGCACTATCGGCGCGACGCTGACATTGACAAACGGGTGTCTGATTAATGGATCGCCCACCCAAAACGGCATTAACTTCGGGACACTGGATTTCGGGACCCATCCTGCAACCTTTTCCACCCTGACGACGCAGTTGACCGGTGCCAGCGGCGGAAACACCTTCACGATTCAATGTACAACCGCCAGCTACACGGTGGCGATAACCGGGAATACCAACTCCACTGCGCCGGGCACCGTCGTTGGCACGACGGGGACACCCGCCCGCTATCTGATCAACACCACCAACACGGCGCAGGGTGTGGCATACAGCCTGTATAGCGACAGCGGATTTAATAACGTTGTGGCGAATAACGCGGCATTGCCGATCGCGTCCACGGCCGGTGGGGTGGACAGTTACACCCTCTACGGGCGTATTACCGGCGGCGGAAACAGCGTTACGGTGGTACCGGGGACCTACACCGACACCATAAATGTCAGCGTAACCTATTAGCCCACTTAGCCCATGAAGACCGCTTTTTCAGGTCTGCGCCACTGCGCAGAGGGGATCGTGCATCTTTTTTTTACGCTGATCCTCGGGCTGGCGCAGGTGCCGGCCGCTATGGCCGTCACGTCGCAGTCATTTAAGGTCAGCGCGACCATTGTGCCGGGATGCGCGGTGAGCACCGGCAGTGGGGGGCTGTTGGGCACGCTGAACTTCGGTACCCATACCGGCGTGGAGAGTGCTCCGGTGAGCACCAGCTTCGTACCAAACGGGGCACTCTCGATCGCCTGTACGCCAGGCGTGGCGCTGAGTATGAGTATTAACGGCGGGCAGAATTACGCCTCCGTGCGGCGAATGACGCGCAACGGCGGGAACGACGTGGTGGGATACCGGCTTTACAGCAGCAGTTCACTTGCGGCGAACAGCGAAATAGGGGTCAACCAGGCGATTCCGGTGACCTATACCAACAGCAATAACATCGCGCTGCCGCTGTTTGGCGTGGCGCTATTGACCGGGTTCAGCCCGGCAGGAACCTATTCTGATCAACTTACCGTGACCTTGTCATGGTGATAAAGGGAGAGCGTCGATGACGACATATTTCAGGCGCATATGTCTGGGAAGTTTGCTGGGGGTGATGGCCCTGGCGGCAGGCCAGGTGCAGGCCGCCGCGACCATTCTGTTATGGCCTATCGATCCGTGGCTGGCGGCTGACGCCAAAGCCACGGAGCTGTGGATCCAGAATCAAGGAAACAGCCCAACCACCATGCAGGTACGCATTGTGCGCTGGAAGCAGGAGGGCGGGTTCGAACGTTACAGTGCCCAGCAGGATGTGGTGGCCAGCCCGCCAATTGTCACCATCGCAGCGGGCAGCAAGCAGCTTATTCGTGTTATCAAACAGGGGACGGTTCCGGTGGGGGTCGAGCAGGCCTACCGCATTATTGTCGATGAAATTCCTCAGCCGGACAACAAAGCCGAACCGGCTATTGGTCTCAAACTGCAGATGCGTTATTCCATTCCCCTTTTTGTCTATGGGCAGGGGATCCCGACAAGCAAAGAGGGGGCGCACCATGCGTTTGTGGATACGCACAACCTCAGCTGGCGGGTAAAAAATGAGGGCGGACAGCCTCACCTGGAGGTTAACAACCGGGGCGATGTACACGTCAGGCTCAGTCAGGTTTCGCTGGTGCAGGGCGGGCAGAAACGTCCTGTTGCTGAGGGATTGCTGGGCTACGTGCTGGCGGGCAGTACCCGCAGCTGGGCCATCCCGGCCGGAATTCGGCAGCCAGACCAGATGCGCGCGCAGATTAACGCCAGGGATGAACAATGGCAGTCGACGCCCGTCAACTGAAACCGGCGATGATGATCCTGCTTTGCGTCACGACCAGCGCCTGGGCAGAACCCGGCGATGACAGTTTACCGCCGCCTCCCGAGGCCCGGGCGGTGAACGATGAGGCGGTTTTTCAGCTTGGCCTCATAGTGAACCACTACGATACCGGTCTGGTGGTGCCCGTGACGCAGCGTACAGGCGCTTACTTTGTCTCGAGCGCCGATTTGCTGCGTGCCGGGCTGCCGCCGGAGCATGTGCCGACCGGCGAGGTGGATCTCTCATCGCTTGCTCAGGTTCGCGTGGAGTACGACAGCGCCGGACAGCGTCTGCTGCTCAGCGTGCCCCGCGAATGGGTGGCCTCCCGGGTGACCTCCTTTGGCGGGCAAACCGCGCAAAGCAAACCTCACTTTGGGCGCGGGGCGCTGCTGAATTACGATCTTTATACTAACCACACGGAACACGTGGGCGGCCAGGCTTCTCTGTGGCATGAGTTCCGCTACTTCAATGAACGCGGTTCGCTCTCTTCTACCGGTTATGTGCGGAAAAATTTCGCTGGCGATGACGGCCAGCAGGCCGGATATGTGCGCTATGACACCACCCTGCTGGTCACCAACGAAGAGGACGCCACCACCTGGACAGCCGGGGATGTGATCAGCGATGCCCTGAGCTGGAGCTCCAGCGTGCGTATGGGCGGGATAAGCTACGGGCGTGACTTCTCCCTGCGCCCGGATCTGGTGACCTGGCCGCTGCCGGAATTCTCCGGGGAAGCAGCGGTTCCCACCTCGGTCGATCTCTTTATTAATGGCTATCGGTCTGGCTCTACGCAGCTTCAGCCGGGCCCCTTTACCCTGACGAATCTGCCCTATATTAACGGGGCCGGGGACGCGGTGCTGATCACCACCGATGCGCTGGGACGGCAGGTGAGCACTACGCTGCCGTTCTATGTCACCAGCGAACTGCTTAAACGCGGCTTGAGCGATGGGGCGGTGACGCTGGGAAGCCTGCGGCGCAACTACGGGATCGACAATTTTGATTATGGTCCGGCGGCGGGCAGCGGTTCTTATCGCTACGGGGTAACGGACTGGCTGACCCTTGAAGCTCACGCGGAAGGGGCGGAGTCGCTGGCGCTGGGCGGGGCCGGGACGGTGGTGAAGCTCGGGCACTTTGGCGTTGTGAATACCGCGTATACCCAAAGCCGGATGCGCGGCGATGAGGGCGGGCAGATCGCCTGGGGCTATCAGTACAGCACCAGCGATTTTAGCCTTGCCACTCAACATACGCGACGCGATCGCGGCTTTGGCAACCTGGCCCTCTATGACCAGCCGACGATCTATGACGAAAACGACCGGCCTGTCGCCAGCTTCAGCCGCAATACCGATCAATATTCCCTGACTTTTAACCTTGGGCAGTACGGCAATATCGGGGCTGCCTGGATCGGTGTGGAGAGTTTTGACAGCCAGAAAACAGAACTGCTTAACCTCTCATGGAGCCGCAACCTGTGGGGCGCGAGCAGTCTTTACCTCGCCGCAAGCCGTGATCAGCAGCGGGGCGACTGGACGGTTGCACTCTCGCTACAGGTCCCGCTTGGGGAACGGGACAGCGCCGCAGTCACCTTCGAAAACACGCCGGAGGCAGGCAGCACGCAGCGCATCAACTACAACCACTCCATGCCTTCCGATGGCGGGTTAAGCTGGAACATGGCATGGGCGCATCAGTCGCGGGCGAACAATTATCAGCAGGGACCCTTGGGCTGGCGTAACAATAATATCGAAGTGCAGGGCGGGGCCTACGGTGAAAAGGACATGATGACCTGGTGGAGCGAGGCGCTGGGCTCCATTGTGCTGATGGACGGCGAGCTGTTTGCGGCGAATAAAATCAACGACGCCTTTGTGGTGATCAGCACCGATGGTCAACCGGATGTGCCCGTCAGCTACGAGAACCAGCCGGTCGGCAAAACGAATCGCAACGGCTATCTGCTGGTGAGCGGCGTATCGGCCTATTACCCGGCCAGTTACCGCATTGACACCCTCAATCTGCCTGCCGATACGCGTCTGAAAGAGACCGAACGCCGGATTGCGATCCGCCGCCACAGTGGTTATCTGGTGGACTTCCCGATGGAGCAGGAGCGGGTGGCAAGTGTCATTCTGCATGATGCCGAGGGACAGGCCATTCCGGTGGGCAGCCAGGTCAGACGTGCCTCACGCAGCAACGCGGTGGTGGGTTATGACGGGATCGCCTGGCTGGAAAATCTTAGCGACGTCAATTCGCTGGAGGTGATCACCCCGACGGGCAAACGGTGCCAGGCGATGCTGACCGTTGGCGCGAACCCGGAACACAGGCTGCAAACCTACGGGCCGCTGATATGTCGGGAGGCACGGTGACGCGTTATCTGCTGGTGATTCTGCTGCTCTTCTCCGGTGCCAGCAGCGCGGCCTGCACCGTCAGTACGGTGAATGCGTCGTTTGGCAGCGTGACCTCGTTCGCGCTGAGCGGAACCGGGGAAGTGGAAACCACCGGTACGCTGGTGGTGGCCTGCGATACGGTCCTCAACCTCCTTACCAACGACTCGGTGGCGCTGACTTACACCTCGGCATCGATATTCGCCAACAGTCGCGCCACCCTGAAGCGCACGGACAATGCGGCTATTACCGATGTCATACCCACGCGCCTGTGCGCTGCCTCCGGCTGTGGCGGTAGCAGCGAAGTGCAGATCGGTAATGCCTATACCTGGAGCGGGAACACGCTGCTCGGGCTGCTGGGGTCGAAGCGCTACAACATTCCGCTCTATTTCCGTACGGTGCCGGGACAGAACGTCTCGGCCGGGCCGTATCAGGTGCTGCTGACATTCAGCATTAATTACAACGTCTGTGCCGTTGGCGCTGCCGGACTTTGCCTGACGCCGCAAACCGGCACGGCCACCACCACGATCCTTCTCAACATGACCGTCACTAACGACTGCAGCACCATGACCACGCCGGACGTGAATTTCAACAGCGCGCCGCTAGTACAAAGTTTTCCCACCGTCTCGCAGGCCATCGCCGTCACCTGCACCAAAGGCAGTACCTATACCATAGGGATTAACAATGGTGCCAATGCGCTGAACAACGTTCGTCGCATGGTGAGCGGCAGTAACTACATGAGTTACGACATCTATAAAGAAGCCACCACCAACCGCTGGGGCAGCAGCGGCACCGAACGCTGGACCAGTGCGACCTCATCCCAGGTCAGTACAGACGGATTACTGCGTACCTACAATTACACCGCCAAAGTCCTGACCGGGCAGGCCACGCCCCCCGCCGGAACCTATACCGACACGCTGATTGTTGACGTGGCGTTCTAACCCCCGCGCTTTTCCCTTTCGCAAATGTAAAGTTCCTGTGGCCTGTGCCGATAACACCGTTAATAAATCTATGAGAAGGTGTTGTATGTTGAACCGTATCCGCGTTGTCACAATGCTCATGATGGTGCTGGTCATTTTCGCACTACTTCAGCTTATCTCCGGTGGGCTTTTTTTCTCGTCGTTAAAACAGAATCAGGACAGTTTCGCCGCCTCAAACGATCTGCGCCTGCAGCAGAGTGAACTCACGTCAACGTGGGATTTGATGCTGCAAACGCGTATCAACCTGAGCCGCTCCTCCGCCCGCATGATGATGGATCCCAATAACCAGCAGAGCAGCGCGAAAACCGATCTGCTGAAAAATGCCCGCGCGACCCTTGCGGATGCCGCAAAGCACTACGACGCCTTTAAGAAGATCGCCCCGCAGCCTGCCATGGAGCAGGTGAGTCAGAACATCGACGAAAAATATAACGCCTACTATGCCGGTCTGACGGAGCTTATCCAGTTCCTGGAGAGCGGCAACATGGACGCCTATTTCGCCCAGCCGACACAAGGAATGCAAAACGCGCTCGGCGCGGCGCTGAGTGAATACGCCAAAGCCAGCGCAGATCTCTACCACTCGGCCTTTACGGAAAGCCAGAATGATTACCGCTTTGCCAAATGGCAGATGGCGGTGATGGCGCTGGCGCTGGCCATTGTGCTGATCGCGGTATGGTACGGCATTCGCCATAGCCTGCTGAACCCACTGGGTCGCGTCATTGCCCATATCCGCGAGATTGCGAGCGGCGATTTGACCAAAACGCTGACCGTCTCCGGGCGGAATGAAATCACCGAACTGGCCAACAGCGTAGACCATATGCAGCGTTCGCTTATCGATACCGTTGCCAACGTGCGTAGCGGCACGGATGCCATCTATACCGGCACCAGCGAAATTGCGATGGGCAATAACGATCTCTCTTCCCGTACCGAACAACAGGCCTCCGCGCTGGAAGAGACCGCGGCCAGCATGGAACAGCTCACCGCCACCGTGAAGCAGAACGCGGATAACGCGCGTCAGGCTTCTCAGCTGGCAGAAAGCGCGTCCGAAACGGCGCAGCGTGGCGGTCGGGTGGTGGATGGTGTGGTGAAAACCATGCATGAAATTGCCGACAGCTCGAAGAAAATCGCTGACATCATCAGCGTGATCGACGGCATTGCCTTCCAGACCAATATCCTGGCGCTGAACGCCGCCGTTGAGGCTGCGCGTGCGGGTGAACAGGGGCGCGGGTTTGCGGTGGTGGCCGGTGAAGTGCGTAATCTCGCCAGCCGCAGCGCTAACGCGGCGAAAGAGATTAAAGCCCTGATTGAAGACTCGGTTTCCCGCGTCGATACCGGCTCCGTGCTGGTGGAAAGCGCAGGGGAGACCATGAATGACATCGTGAATGCCGTTACCCGCGTAACGGACATCATGGGTGAAATCGCCTCTGCCTCTGATGAGCAGAGTCGTGGTATCGACCAGGTTGCCCTGGCGGTATCGGAAATGGATCGCGTGACACAGCAAAACGCCGCTCTGGTGCAGGAGTCCGCCGCGGCGGCCGCTGCGCTGGAAGACCAGGCGAGCCGTCTGAAGATGGCCGTCTCGGCGTTTCGTCTCGCTTCACTCGCTGGAAATACGGTCATCCCGCAAGCCACGTATCGTGCGCCCGCCGCTGAGCCGGCGGCCACGCGTACCCGCGCCGCGACGACCGGACATGATGAAAACTGGGAAACATTTTGACTGACATTTAAACCGCGGCGGCTTGCCGCTTGATGGGAGCGTGGATGTTAAATCGTATTCGTATCTCGACCACACTGTTTTTGATTCTGATCCTTTGCGGTGTGTTGCAGGTTGGCAGTAACGGGTTGTCTTTTTGGGCGTTTCGCGATGGCTATCAGAATTTGCAGGAAGTTGAGGCGAGTAATCAGCAGCGCTCCGCACTGGCACAAACGCGTGCCGTGCTGTTGCAGGCAAGCACTGCGCTGAACAAGGCGGGAACCTTAACCGCGCTGAGTTATCCGCCGGATGATATCAAGGCGCTGATGGCGACGGCGCGCAACAGCCTTAAACAGGCCGACGCGCAGTTCAAAACGTTCACCGCGCAGGAGGACGTCAGCGAAAAAGGGAAAGCGCTGAAAGCTGCCATGAAGAAGAACTTTGAGCAGTGGCACAGCGATCTGGATCACCAGGCGACCTGGCTTGAGAACAACCAGCTCTCGGACTTTATGACCGCGCCGGTACAGGCCTCACAGGCGGCGTTTGATGACAGCTTTAACGCATGGCAGCAGGACATTAACCAGTTTGTGCAGCGCGCAGGGGAAAGCAGCCGCATGAGCTACCACATGTCCGGCGTGATTTTTACCGTGGTGGTGATTCTGGCGGCGCTGCTGACCGGTGCCGCGCTGCTCTGGTCGCGCAAGATGATTGTTCAGCCGCTGGCGATCATCAGCAGCCACTTCGACAGCATTGCGAAGGGGGATCTGGCGCGTCCGGTGGCGGTGTATGGCAAAAACGAAATTTCGGCGATCTTTGCCAGCCTGAAGGCGATGCAAGGATCGCTACGGGAAACGGTCTCCGATGTGCGCCAGGGCAGCTATGCCATGCACATCGGGATCTCAGAGATTGCGGCTGGCAATAACGATCTCTCTTCCCGCACCGAGCAACAGGCGGCCTCGCTGGCGCAAACGGCGGCCAGCATGGAACAGCTGACTGCGACGGTAAGCCAGAACGCCGACAACGCGCGCCAGGCGTCAGACCTGTCAAAACAGGCGGCGATGACGGCGAAGAAGGGGGGCGACCAGGCGTCTCATGTGGCCAGCACCATGCAGGATATTGCCGCCAGTTCGCAGAAAATTGGCGACATCATCAGCGTGATTGATGGCATTGCGTTCCAGACCAACATTCTGGCGCTGAACGCGGCTGTGGAAGCGGCGCGTGCGGGTGAGCAGGGGCGCGGGTTTGCGGTGGTGGCGGGTGAAGTCCGTAACCTGGCGAGCCGCAGCGCCAACGCGGCGAAAGAGATCAAAGGGCTGATTGAAGAGTCTGTCTCCCGCGTCCAGCAAGGCTCCGCGCTGGTGGATACGGCGGCGAAAACCATGCACGAGATTGTCACCTCCGTTACGCGGGTGAACGACATCATGGGCGAAATTGCCTCGGCGTCTGATGAGCAGCGTCGCGGGATTGAGCAGGTGGCCCAGGCGGTAAGCCAGATGGATCAGGTCACGCAGCAGAATGCCTCGTTAGTGGAGGAAGCGGCAGCGGCAACCGATCAACTGGCCAGTCAGGCGGATCATCTGACCGGGCTGGTCGCGGTATTTAATGTCAAAGAGCACGTTGAAGCAGTAACAGAAGTCGGGCGGTCGCAGGCCGTGCCAGTTGTATCCTGAATGTAATTAAGAAGGCGCTATGACATCACCAATGCCTCCAGGGCAAACGTCATTATTGTTGCAGATGACACAGCGCCTCGCGCTGTCCGACGCGCATTTTCGTCGGATATGTCAGTTAATTTATCAGCGTGCGGGGATCGTGCTTGCTGACCATAAGCGAGACATGGTCTACAACCGTCTGGTGCGGCGCCTGCGTACGCTGGGGCTGGATGATTTTGGTCGCTACCTGAGCATGCTCGAAGCGAACCAGAACAGCGCCGAGTGGCAGGCTTTTATTAACTCTTTAACCACTAACCTGACGGCCTTTTTCCGCGAAGCTCATCACTTCCCGGTACTGGCAGAGCACGCCCGCCGTCGCACCGGGGAATATCGCGTCTGGAGTGCGGCGGCCTCGACCGGGGAAGAGCCTTACTCGCTGGCGATCACCCTTGCCGATACCCTGGGAATGGCGCCGGGTCGCTGGAAAGTGTACGCCAGCGATATCGACACCGAAGTGCTGGAGAAGGCGCGTAACGGCGTCTATCGCCAGGATGAGCTGAAGACGTTGTCGCCTCAGCAGCTTCAGCGTTACTTCATGCGCGGTACCGGCCCGCATGAAGGGCTGGTGCGCGTGCGCCAGGAGCTGGCGAACTGCGTGGAGTTTGCACCGGTTAACCTGCTGGATAAGCAGTACAACGTGCCGGGGCCTTTCGACGCCATTTTTTGCCGTAACGTCATGATCTATTTTGATAAAACGACGCAACAGGACATTCTGCGTCGGTTTGTTCCGTTGCTCAAGCCTGACGGTTTACTGTTTGCCGGGCACTCGGAAAACTTCAGCAACCTCGTGCGTGAGTTTAGCCTGCGTGGGCAAACGGTATATGCGCTGAGTAAGGAAAAAGCATGAGTAAAATCAGGGTATTGTCTGTCGATGATTCGGCGCGGATGCGCCAGATCATGACTGAAATTATCAATAGCCACAGCGACATGGAGATGGTCGCTACCGCGCCGGATCCGCTGGTAGCGCGGGATTTAATTAAAAAATATAACCCCGACGTGCTGACGCTGGATGTCGAGATGCCGCGCATGGATGGCATTGATTTCCTGGAAAAGTTGATGCGTCTGCGTCCGATGCCGGTGGTGATGGTCTCATCGCTGACCGGCAAAGGCTCGGAAATTACGCTGCGCGCGCTGGAGCTGGGGGCGGTGGATTTCGTCACCAAACCCCAGCTTGGCATTCGTGAAGGCATGCTGGCCTACAGCGAAATGATCGCTGAGAAGATCCGCACCGCCTCGCGCGCGAAGCTCGCGGCCCATAAGCCAACGGCTGCCCCGGCAACCCTGAAGGCGGGTCCGTTACTCAGCTCGGAAAAACTGCTGGTGATTGGCGCATCAACCGGAGGAACAGAGGCAATTCGCCATGTACTCCAGCCATTGCCGCTTTCCAGTCCGGGTATTCTGATCACTCAACATATGCCGCCAGGCTTTACCCGCTCATTCGCGGAGCGTCTGAACAAGCTGTGCCAGATCAGCGTGAAAGAGGCGGAAGATGGCGAGCGTGTGCTCCCGGGTCATGCTTACATCGCGCCGGGCGATAAGCATATGGAGCTGGCGCGCAGCGGCGCTAACTATCAAATCAAAATTCATGACGGGCCGCCGGTGAACCGGCACCGTCCGTCGGTGGATGTGCTGTTTCATTCGGTGGCGAAACATGCGGGGCGCAACGCCGTTGGGGTGATCCTGACGGGGATGGGCAACGATGGTGCCGCCGGAATGCTTGCAATGCACCAGGCTGGCGCCTGGACGATTGCGCAGAATGAAGCAAGTTGTGTGGTGTTCGGCATGCCGCGCGAGGCCATCAATATGGGTGGCGTGAGCGAAGTGGTCGATCTTAGCCAGGTAAGCCAGCAGATGCTGGCGAAAATCAGTGCCGGACAGGCAATACGTATTTGACTCAGGAGTATTATTTTATGGCGGATAAAGAGCTTAAGTTTTTGGTTGTGGATGACTTTTCCACCATGCGTCGCATTGTGCGCAACCTGCTGAAAGAGCTGGGCTTCAACAACGTTGAAGAAGCAGAAGACGGCGTGGATGCGCTGAACAAACTGCAGGCGGGCGGGTTTGGTTTTGTTATCTCTGACTGGAACATGCCGAACATGGATGGTCTGGAACTGCTGAAAACCATCCGCGCGGATGCAGGCATGGCCTCTATGCCGGTGCTGATGGTGACCGCAGAAGCGAAAAAAGAGAACATTATTGCCGCTGCACAGGCGGGCGCAAGCGGCTATGTGGTGAAGCCATTCACCGCGGCGACCCTGGAAGAGAAGCTCGGTAAGATCTTCGAGAAACTCGGCATGTGAGGTGTTGGTTATGATGCAACCTGCTATGAAACCCGTTGAAGAACATTCGCCCAGCGATATCATTGCCCGCATCGGCAGCCTGACACGCATGCTGCGTGACAGCCTGCGTGAACTGGGGCTGGACCAGGCAATCGCAGAAGCGGCGGAAGCGATTCCTGATGCGCGTGACCGTCTGGACTACGTTGTGCAGATGACCGCGCAAGCGGCTGAACGTGCGCTGAACAGCGTTGAAGCGTCACAACCGCACCAGGATGCGATGGAAAAGGGCGCGAAAGCGCTGACCAAACGCTGGGATGAGTGGTTTGAGAATCCTATCGAGCTGGCGGATGCCCGCGAGCTGGTGACGGATACCCGTCAGTTCCTGGGCGATGTACCGGGCCACACCAGCTTCACCAACGCTCAGTTGCTGGACATCATGATGGCGCAGGATTTCCAGGACCTGACCGGTCAGGTGATCAAGCGCATGATGGATGTGATTCAGGAGATTGAACGTCAGCTGCTGATGGTGCTGCTGGAAAACATCCCGGAACCGGCTGCACGTCCGAAACGCGAGAACGAAAGCCTGCTTAATGGCCCACAGCTCGACGCCACCAAAGCGGGCGTTGTGGCAAGCCAGGATCAGGTAGACGACCTGCTGGACAGCCTCGGCTTCTGATACGCCTTTCCGCCTCAGGTGTGCATGCGCCTGAGGCGGTTAACGCAGAATCACCGAAAAGAGCCCGAATAAACGGGCTTTTCCCGCCATTGGATTTCCTCTGCGCTGGCATGATACCCGTGACGTAATGGGCTGAGCATGCACTGTGGCAGAAGAGAACGACGACAAAACAGAAGCCCCCACACCCCACCGACTTGAAAAAGCGCGTGAGGAAGGGCAGATCCCCCGATCCCGAGAGCTGACATCCCTGCTGATCCTTATTGTGGGTGTGTGCATCATCTGGTGGGGTGGGGAGTCGCTCGCCCGAAAACTGGCGGGGATGCTCTCTGCCGGATTACGTTTCGACCACAGTATGGTCAACGACCCAAACCTTATCCTCAGCCAGATTATTCAGCTTATTAAAGGGGCCATGGTCGCACTGCTGCCCCTGATTACCGGGGTGGTGCTGGTCGCGCTGATCTCGCCGGTGATGCTTGGCGGTCTGGTCTTTAGCACCAAATCGCTGCAACCAAAATTTTCCAAACTGAACCCGCTGTCCGGCATCGCGAAAATGTTCTCCGCGCAGACCGGGGCAGAACTGCTTAAAGCCATCCTCAAAGCGGCGTTGATGGGCAGTGCCGCGGGGTTTTACCTGTGGCACAACTGGCCGGAAATGATGCGGCTTATCAGCGAGTCGCCTCTGACCGCGATGAGCAATGCGCTGAATCTGGTCGGACTCTGCGCGCTGCTGGTGGTCCTCAGCATTATTCCGATGGTGGGGTTCGACGTCATCTTCCAGCTGTACAGCCATTTCAAAAAACTGCGCATGTCCCGTCAGGATATCCGTGACGAATATAAGCAGATGGAAGGTGACCCGCACGTGAAAGGGCGTATCCGCCAGATGCAGCGCGCCGCCGCCCGTCGACGGATGATGGAAGATGTGCCGAAAGCCGACGTTATTGTCACCAACCCGACCCACTATTCCGTTGCGCTGCAGTACGACGAAAACAAAATGAGCGCGCCGAAAGTGGTGGCGAAGGGGGCGGGCTTAATCGCCCTGCGCATCCGCGAGATTGGCACGGAAAACCGGGTGCCAATACTGGAAGCGCCGCCGCTGGCGCGTGCGTTGTACCGCCACGCGGAAATTGGACAACAGATCCCAGGACAACTCTACGCCGCCGTGGCGGAAGTGCTGGCCTGGGTATGGCAGTTGAAACGCTGGCGTCTGGCTGGCGGTCAACGACCTGTCAAACCTGAGAACCTTCCGGTGCCTGCTGCGCTGGATTTTATGAACGAGAAGGACACTGATGGCTAATCTGGTGGCAATGTTGCGCCTGCCCGGCAACCTGAAATCGACCCAATGGCAAATCCTTGCCGGGCCGATCCTCATCCTGCTAATCCTGTCGATGATGGTTTTGCCGCTGCCGGCATTCATCCTCGACCTGCTTTTCACTTTCAACATTGCGTTGTCCATCATGGTGCTGCTGGTGGCGATGTTCACCCAGCGTACCCTTGAGTTTGCGGCGTTCCCGACCATCCTGCTGTTTACCACCCTGTTACGACTGGCGCTGAACGTGGCGTCCACGCGTATCATCCTGATGGAAGGCCACACCGGCGCGGCAGCGGCGGGCAAAGTGGTTGAGGCCTTTGGCCACTTCCTCGTGGGCGGTAACTTTGCCATCGGTATCGTGGTGTTTGTCATTCTCGTTATCATCAACTTTATGGTTATCACCAAAGGTGCAGGGCGTATTGCGGAAGTGGGTGCGCGCTTTGTGCTGGACGGGATGCCGGGTAAGCAGATGGCGATCGACGCCGACCTTAACGCCGGGCTTATCGCGGAAGATGAAGCGAAAAAACGCCGTGCGGAAGTGACCCAGGAAGCGGACTTCTACGGCTCAATGGACGGTGCGAGTAAGTTTGTGCGCGGTGACGCCATCGCGGGCATTCTCATCATGGTGATTAACGTGGTGGGTGGCCTGCTTGTTGGGGTGCTGCAGCATGGCATGGGCATGGGCCAGGCGGCTGAAAGCTATACGCTGCTGACCATTGGTGACGGTCTGGTTGCCCAGATCCCGGCGCTGGTCATTTCTACCGCCGCGGGCGTTATCGTTACCCGCGTCAGTACCGATCAGGACGTTGGCGAGCAGATGGTTGGCCAGCTGTTCAGCAACCCGCGCGTCATGCTGCTGGCGGCGGCGGTGCTGGGTCTGCTCGGCCTGGTGCCGGGCATGCCGAACCTGGTTTTCCTGCTGTTCACGGCAGCACTGCTGGGCCTTGCCTGGTGGATGCGTGGCCGTGAAATGAAACCCGCGGCAGAACCTGTACCGGTAAAAATGCCGGAGAACACGCAGGCCGTGGAAGCCACCTGGAACGACGTTCAGCTGGAAGATTCGCTGGGGATGGAAGTGGGTTACCGTCTGATCCCGATGGTCGATTTCCAGCAGGATGGCGAACTGCTTGGCCGCATCCGCAGTATCCGGAAAAAATTCGCCCAGGATATGGGCTTCCTGCCGCCGGTTGTGCACATCCGCGACAACATGGATCTTCCGCCTGCCCGCTACCGTATTCTGATGAAAGGGGTTGAGATTGGCAGCGGTGATGCGTATCCAGGCCGCTGGCTGGCGATTAACCCAGGCACAGCCGCCGGTACGCTGCCGGGTGAACAGACCATCGATCCCGCGTTTGGTCTGGCCGCTATCTGGATTGAAAGCGCGCTCAAAGAGCAGGCGCAAATTCAGGGGTATACCGTGGTGGAGGCCAGTACCGTGGTGGCTACACATCTTAACCACCTGATTGGACAGTTCTCAGCAGAGCTGTTTGGCCGTCAGGAAGCACAGCAGTTACTCGACCGCGTGAGCCAGGAGATGCCGAAGCTGACGGAGGATCTGGTACCGGGCGTGCTGACGTTGACCACCCTGCATAAGGTGCTGCAAAACCTGCTTGATGAAAAAGTGCCGATCCGCGATATGCGCACCATTCTGGAAACCCTCGCCGAGCATGCACCGCTGCAAAGCGATCCGCATGAGCTGACGGCGGTGGTGCGCGTGGCGCTGGGCCGCGCGATCACCCAGCAGTGGTTCCCGGGCACCGGCGAAGTGCAGGTGATTGGCCTGGATACGCCGCTGGAACGTCTGCTGTTGCAGGCCCTGCAGGGCGGTGGCGGGCTGGAGCCGGGTCTGGCTGACCGTCTGCTGGCGCAAACACAGGAGGCGCTGGCGCGTCAGGAGATGCTGGGGGCACCGCCGGTGCTACTGGTAAACCATGCGCTGCGTCCGCTGCTGTCACGCTTCCTGCGCCGTAGCCTGAACCAACTGGTGGTGCTGTCGAATCTGGAGCTGTCTGATAATCGCCATATTCGTATGACGGCGACGATTGGAGGTAAATAATGCGTAAGTGGTTAGGGCTATTACTCTTCCCGCTGGTGGCGCAGGCCGCGGGCGAAGGGAGCTGGCAGGCCAGCAGCATCGGCGTGACCCTCAGCAACCGTGGCGTGGCGATCTCGTCGCGTCCGCTGGCGCCTTCTGAACCGGTGTCCGGTCAGATGAGCCTGGTGGTGTGGAACTACTCGCTGATTGGCCCGACGCCTGCCGGGCTGCAGGTGCGTCTGTGCTCCCAGAGCCGTTGCACGGAAATCGACGGAGAGAGCGGCACTACCCAGGCGTTTAACGGCGTACCTGCGGTAGAACCTTTACGCTTTATCTGGGAAGTGCCGGGCGGCGGGCGGTTGATCCCGGCGCTCAAGGTGCAGAGTAATTCCGTTATCGTTAACTACCGCTAGTTGCCTGCCTCAACGCCCGTTATCAACGTTTATGATAGCGGGCTCGCAAAAATGACCTCACCTTTTGAAGTAATAGAAACGCTGTTTTATAAATCAGTGATGCACGTAATGACACTCTTTGCATTTTTGCCAGCCTTTGCGGTGTGATGGCAGAAACAGAAAGGTTTCCACAGTGCGTTAATTCTACTGTAGCCGTGTAAAAACTCCCGGACGAGGTTTGCTTACAGGGGGTCTCCTAAAACTGATTAGGGTTGACGGCAATGAAAACACGAAAAATTGGACTCGCAAACTATCTTGCATACGGGGCAGGGGATTTCCTCGGCGCGGGAACGACCGCGCTGACGGCGGCCTGGCTTTTGTATTTTTATACGACCTTCTGTGGACTCACACCGATTGAAGCGACCTTTATTTTTGCTGCTGCAAGGGTACTGGACGCGGTGGTCAGCCCGCTGATGGGCTTTTTAACCGATAACTTTGGCACCACCTGGCTGGGAAAACGCTTTGGTCGCCGCAAATTCTTTATTCTGCTCGGCATTCCCTGCGTCTTCAGCTACTCCCTGATGTGGGTTGGGGAGATGAATTTCTGGTACTACCTGCTGACCTATCTGGTCTTCGATATCGTCTACACCATGATTCTGGTGCCGTATGAAACGCTGGTCCCGGAGATGACCGATGACTTTAAACAGAAAACGAAATTCTCCGGTGCGCGTATTTCGATGGCGCAGATGTCCGCTATCCTGGCTTCGTTCCTGCCGGGGATCCTGCTGACCCACTTTGGTAAAGACAACGCGATTTCATTCTTCTACGCAAGCCTGGTCTTCTCCGTGCTGTGCGCGCTGATGCTGACCTTTGTCTGGTTCTTCACCTGGGAGCGCCCGCGCGAGGAGTGGTCCGAAGCGGCCCTGCGCGCGGAAGAAGAGAAGAAAAAACTGACCCTGGGCCAGAGCCTGAATCGCCTGTTTGTGGAGTTAAGCTCGACGCTGCGCATCAAGATTTTCCGGCAGCACCTGGGCATGTACCTTGGCGGCTACATTGCGCAGGACGTCTTCAACGCCGTCTTTACCTATTACGTGGTGTTTGTGCTAATGCAGGAGGCGTCTATGGCGTCGAACCTGCTGGGCACGATGGCCATTTTCCAGTTCCTTGCCGTGATTGGGATGATCCCGCTGTGCATTCGCTTTGGGCCTGCGCCGTCTTACCGCATGGTGGTGGTGCTGTTTGGCCTGGCCTCTCTCTCTTACGCCGTGCTGTATTACGCCGGGCTGAGCGACGTTTACGCTTTGCTGCTGCTTATCTCCGCGGGTGCCGGTCTCGGTCGCGGCGGTATCAACTATGTGCCGTGGAACACCTATACCTACATTGCTGACGTGGACGAGGTGATCACCGGCCAGCGTCGTGAGGGCATCTTCGCTGGCATCATGACGCTGACCCGAAAAGCGTCTCAGGCCGGTGCGGTAATGCTGGTGGGCATCGTGATGCAGATGTCCGGCTTTGTCAGCGGTCAGAAAACCCAGCCTGCTGAAGTCAGCCACACCATTCTGATGATTTTGAGCGTGGGAACCCTTCTGGTGCTGTTCTGCGGTTTCCTGGTCTCCCTGCGCTTCAGGCTCAATCTCCAAACCCACAGCACGCTGCGCGAAGAGACCGCGAAAATGCGCGAATCGGGCCGCGCCATGCCTGAAGCGGCCACCCCGCACGCCCGCGCCATCGTGGAAATGCTGGCCGGTATGCCGTTCGAATCCTTGTGGGGGAATAACAACATTGGTTATCTCAATCGCAATAAACCAGCGGCCCCTTCGCTGAAGGGACGTGCGGTACTGAATTCGACATACAACAGAGGTTAAGATGATGAAAGTTTGGCCTGTCAAACATAGCCCCTTGCTGCGTCAGCCAGAGCGTTTTATCGCCAGGGACGAGCTGAAATCGCTGATTCAGAAGGTGACGCATAACCTGGTCAATATCCACGACAAAACGGGTGAATTTTTGCTGCGGCTGGACGACGGGCGCGTCATAGATACCAAAGGTTGGGCAGGGTGGGAGTGGACGCACGGCGTCGGGTTGTACGGTATCTGGCAGTACTACTGCCAGACCGGCGACGACGGGATGCGCGACATTATCGACAGCTGGTTTGCGGACCGTTTTGCGGAAGGGGCAACCACCAAAAACGTGAATACCATGTCGCCGTTCCTGACGCTGGCGTACCGCTATGAAGAGACCCGAAATCCGGCCTGGCTGCCGTGGCTGGAGAGCTGGGCGGAGTGGGCGATGCATGAGATGCCGCGTACCGAACACGGCGGCATGCAGCACATTACCCTGGCGGAAGAGAACGCGCAGCAGATGTGGGATGACACGCTGATGATGACGGTCCTGCCGCTGGCCAAAATTGGCAAGCTGCTGAACAAACCGGAATACGTTGAGGAGGCGGTGTACCAGTTCCTGCTGCATGTGCAGAACCTGATGGACCGGGAGACCGGGCTGTGGTTCCACGGCTGGAACTATGACGGCAACCATAACTTTGCCCATGCCCGCTGGGCGCGTGGCAACAGCTGGCTCACCATTGTGATCCCGGACTTCCTCGAACTGGTCGATCTGCCGGAAAACAACGCCGTGCGCCGTTATCTGACGCAGGTTCTCAATGCGCAGATTGCCGCGCTGGCGACATGTCAGCACGACAGTGGCCTGTGGCATACGCTGCTCGACGACCCAGACTCATACCTGGAGGCGTCGGCCACGGCAGGCTTTGCCTACGGTATTCTTAAGGCCGTGCGTAAACGCTATGTGGCGGCGGAATACGCTGAGGTCGCGGAGAAAGCCATCAGAGGGATTGTGAAAAACATCTCGCCGGAAGGGGAGCTGCTGCAAACGTCGTTCGGAACCGGGATGGGGAGCGATCTGGAGTTTTACCGCCAGATCCCGCTGACGTCGATGCCGTACGGTCAGGCAATGGCAATCCTCTGTTTGACGGAGTATTTGCGGAAGTACTTCTGATCATAAAAAAACCCGGCGATGATAGCCGGGTTTTTTGTATTACATACGTTCTACGGTTTCGATACCCAGGGTATCCAGACCCAGCTTCAGGGTCTTCGCCGTCAGCTGCGCCAGCTTCAGGCGGCTGTTGCGGACCGATTCATTTTCCGCAGACAGAATAGGGCAGTGCTCGTAGAAGCCGGAGAACAGACCGGCCAGATCGTACAGGTAAGCACACATCACATGCGGCGTACCGTCGCGTGCAACCACGGACAGCGTCTCTTCAAACTGCAGCAGACGGGCCGCCAGCTGGGCTTCACGATCTTCGGTAATGGTGACGGTCGCATTCGCCAGCACGCTTTCATCGATATTCGCTTTACGGAACACCGAGAGCACGCGGGTGTAGGCATACTGCATGTACGGCGCGGTGTTACCTTCAAACGCCAGCATGTTGTCCCAGTCGAAGATATAGTCGGTGGTACGGTTCTTGGAGAGATCCGCGTATTTCACCGCACCGATACCCACGGCGTTCGCCAGTTTTTCCAGCTCCTCGGCCGGCATATCCGGGTTCTTCTCTGCCACCAGGCGACGGGCGCGTTCCAGCGCTTCGTCCAGCAGGTCGGACAGCTTCACCGTACCGCCCGCACGGGTTTTGAACGGCTTGCCGTCTTTACCCAGCATCATGCCGAACATGTGGTGTTCCAGCGGCACGCATTCGGGAACATAACCGGCTTTACGCACGATAGTCCACGCCTGCATCAGGTGCTGGTGCTGACGGGAGTCGATGTAGTACAGCACGCGGTCAGCATGCAGCGTTTCGTAACGGTACTTCGCACAGGCGATATCGGTGGTGGTGTAGAGGTAGCCACCATCCTTTTTCTGGATGATCACGCCCATCGGTTCGCCTTCCTTGTTTTTGTACTCATCAAGGAATACGACCGTTGCGCCTTCGCTCTCAACCGCCAGATGTTTGGCCTTCAGGTCGGCCACAATGCCCGGCAGCATTGGGTTATAGAGGCTTTCACCCATCACGTCGTCGCGGGTCAGGGTGACGTTCAGACGGTTATAGGTGAGCTGATTCTGGGACATGGTGATGTCCACCAGCTTGCGCCACATCTCCAGGAAGTACGGGTCGCCGCCCTGCAGTTTCACCACATAGCTACGCGCGCGCTCGGCGAAGGCTTCATCTTCGTCGTAGTGTTTTTTGGCTTCACGGTAGAACCCTTCCAGGTCCGCCAGCGCCATTTCACCCGCGTTTTCCTGCTGCTGTTTTTCCAGGTAAGCAATCAGCATACCGAACTGGGTACCCCAGTCGCCCACGTGGTTCGCGCGGATCACCTTGTGACCGAGGAACTCAAGGGTGCGTACTGCCGCGTCCCCGATGATGGTGGATCGCAGGTGGCCAACGTGCATCTCTTTCGCGACGTTTGGCGCGGAGTAGTCAATCACCACGGTCTGTGGCTCTGGCTGGGTTACGCCCAGACGGTCAGATTTCAGCGCTGCGTCAACGTGGCTTGCCAGGAAGGCCGGCTCAAGGAAAATGTTGATAAAGCCCGGGCCAGCGATTTCGGTTTTGCTGGCAATGCCGGTGAGATCCAGATGAGTCAGCACCTGCTCAGCCAGTTGTCGCGGCGGCATGCCCAGTTTTTTAGCCACTGCCATCACGCCATTAGCCTGATAGTCGCCAAACTGTACTTTCGCTGACTGACGAACCTGCGGTTCGCAATCCGCAGGCGCACCTGCGGCAATCAGTGCCTGACTGACTTTTTCTGAGAGAAGAGCCTGAATATTCACCTGGATACCTTACGTTTTTGATGCGGGCTTACTGCCACCCGCGCCAGTTAAAGAATGAGGGCGGGAGTATACTGCAAATGCCTTCTGGCGTCAGCATTGCGGGGGGCGAAGATTGCGCAGAATCCAGGCTAAGAAAGCATGCATAATCATGCAGTGATAAAAAGCGTCATTCCGCGGTTGGTCAAAAGGGGGCAACAGAGTAAATTAGCGGCTTTGCGACACGATAAGAGACTGATTTATGGCGAACTGGCAATCCATTGACGAACTGCATGATATTTCCGCAGATTTACCGCGCTTCACCCAGGCGTTCACAGAACTTGCCACCCGTCTTGGTCTGGACATTGCGCCGCTTGAGGCCGATCACATCTCCTTGCGCTGTCATCAGAACGCCACCGCCGAGCGCTGGCGTCGCGGGTTTGAACAGTGCGGGGAACTGCTCTCTGAGAACATCATCAACGGCCGTCCTATCTGTCTGTTTAAACTGCATGAGCCGGTCTGCGTAGCGCACTGGCAATTTAGCGTTGTTGAACTGCCGTGGCCGGGAGAAAAACGTTACCCGCATGAAGGCTGGGAGCACATCGAAATCGTGCTGCCTGGCGAGCCCGACACGCTGAATGCGCGCGCGCTGGCGCTGCTGTCTGATGAGGGGTTGAGCAAGCCGGGTATCTTTGTGAAAACGAGTTCACCAAAAGGCGAGCGCGAGCGTTTACCAAACCCGACGCTGGCCGTGACTGACGGACAGGTGACGGTGAAGTTCCACCCCTGGACGATAGAACAGATTGTTGCCAGCGAAGAGTAAGCGTTGTGACGACACGCGAAGACCGGCCGGGGGCGGCGTGTCATGATGGTGCATTACGCGAAATTTAAGGAGGAGTGGATGGCGCGGCTGGAGATTTGCTGTTACAGCGTGGAGTGTGCCGTGACGGCGCAACAGCGGGGGGCTGACCGCATTGAACTGTGCGCGGCACCGAAAGAAGGGGGGTTAACGCCCTCGTACGGTGTGTTGAAGTCTGCCCGTCAGGCTGTCACCGTTCCGGTACACCCTATCATTCGTCCTCGGGGCGGTGATTTTTGTTACTCGGCAGGCGAGTTCAATGCCATGCTTGACGATATCGCCCTTGTTCGCGATCTGGGATTCCCGGGGCTGGTGACGGGGCTGCTCGATGAAGAAGGCAACGTCGATGTACCGCGTATGCGCCAGGTAATGGCGGCCGCAAAGGGGATGGCGGTAACATTTCATCGCGCGTTCGATATGTGTAAAAACCCATTGCAAGCCTTTGATACCCTTGCGGAACTTGGCGTGGCGCGTGTGCTGACATCGGGCCAGCAGTCGTCGGCTGAAAAAGGACTGCAATTAATTACGGAACTAAAAGCACATTCCGGTGTTCCAATAATAATGGCGGGTGCGGGAGTCCGTGCCAGCAATCTGGAACTGTTTTTAAACGCCGGGGTGGAAGAGCTTCACAGCTCTGCCGGGAAATGGATACCGTCGCCCATGCGTTATCGCAACACAGGGTTGTCTATGTCGACGGATGCTGAAGCGGATGAGTACTCACGCTACGGTGTAGATGGAGAGTCGGTTGCGGAAATGAAATCGCTGATTGAACGTCATCACGTGTAGCAACGTACCGATTTTTACCGCGCATCATGTCGCCCAATATGATGCTTGCTTGTACCAGGCCCCTGCCAATTACACAGGGGCCTTTTTTCTCCTTCATATTTCAAGCCGCAGCTGCGTTGGCTGCCTCGCTCCCCCCAGTCACTTACTGATGTAAGCTCCTGGGGATTCGCTGCGTTGCCGCCTTGCTGCAACTTGAAATATTTTGGAGAAAACCTGCGATGACCAGGCCGGGTAAGGCGCAGCCGCCACCCGGCTAAAAGGCTACGGCTTCGTGGCAATCAACACCGCACGCATTGGCGCCGGATAGCCTTCAACGGTTTTGCTGTGGTCGGTTGGGTCAAGGAACTGCTCCAGCGATTCGGTCACCATCCACTCCGTGCGGCGTTGCTCCTCGATGGAGGTCACGCAGACGTCGGCGATGCGCACATCCACAAATCCGCACTTCTCCAGCCAGTTTTTCAGCGCCAGCGCGGAAGGAATGAAGTAGACGTTGCGCATTTGCGCGTAACGATCGCCGGGAACCAGAACGGTATTTTCATCGCCTTCGACCACCAGCGTTTCCAGCACCAGTTCGCCGCCGCTGACCAGCTGATCTTTCAACTGCCATAAATGCTCCAGCGGGGAACGGCGGTGGTAAAGCACGCCCATGGAGAAGACGGTATCAAACGCTTTCAGCGCGGGCAGTTGCTCAATGCCCAGCGGCAGCAAATGCGCGCGCTGGTCGTTACCCAGCAGCTTACGCACGGCTTCGAACTGGCACAGGAACAACTGCATCGGGTCGATGCCAACGGCTAAATGCGCGCCCGCGCCAATCATGCGCCACATGTGGTAACCGCTACCGCAGCCGACGTCCAGAATGGTACGCCCGGTCAGGTCGGAGAGGTGCGGCAGCACGCGATCCCATTTCCAGTCGGAGCGCCATTCAGTATTGATATTCACCCCGTAGAGCGAAAACGGTCCTTTGCGCCACGGCATCAGGTTACGCATCAGCGTTTCGATGCGATTAATCTGCCCGGCGGGCAGCGGCTCTGCGCTTTCTGCCGTGACGCTGTGCAGCAGATCCAGACGGTGAGGCGTCAGCTCCGGCAGAAACTCCACCGCATTTGACCACTGCTTCAACAGCCCATGCTGCTGATCGCGCTGCCAGGTGGCAATCTGCGCAGGCAGCGTCTCCAGCCAGTGGGAGAGATGGTTTTTTGCAATCAGCTGATAGAAGTTACCGAACTCAATCATGCCGCGTCCTCAGCTTTCAGCGCCACCAGGGAGCCAAAGTTAAAGCACTGGAACCACAGTTCGCTGTGCTCAAAGCCTGCCTGGCGCAGACGCGCTTTATGGGTTTCCACGGAGTCCGTCAGCATCACGTTTTCCAGCATGCTGCGTTTCTGGCTAATCTCCAGCTCGCTGTAGCCGTTTGCACGTTTGAAATCGTGGTGCATGTTGAACAGCAGTTCGCCGACGGTCGCGTCTTCAAAGCTGAATTTCTCAGACAGCACCAGCGCGCCACCGGGGTTAAGGCCCTGATAAATTTTGTCCAGCAGCCGCTGGCGGTCATCGGGCACCAGGAACTGCAGGGTAAAATTCAGCACGACCATCGAGGCGTTGTGGATTTCGATGTCACGAATGTCGCCTTCAACGACCTCGACCGGAGTTGCCGCTTTCCAGGCATCAATATGACGGCGGCAGCGTTCAACCATCGCCGGGGAGTTATCGACGGCAATGATTTTACAGCCTTCGTGATGAACGTTACGACGTACCGACAACGTTGCCGCGCCGAGCGAGCAGCCCAGGTCATACACCAGCGTGCCGGGTTGAACGAAGCGCTCAGCCAGCATGCCGATCATGGAGATAATATTGGAATAACCGGGAACAGAGCGCTGGATCATATCCGGGAAGACTTCGGCTACCCGTTCATCGAAGGTCCAGTCGCCCAGGCTGGCGATAGGCGCGGAAAAAAGCGTGTCGCGATCTGACATAACGTAAAAATCCGGGAAAAATAAAGTGGCGTATTGTGCGCTAACGGAAGGAGAAAACCAACTCCCACGGCATATACCAAAGGTTAGCCAGCACCATCAGCAAAAGCGAACACCATGTCGCGCTCATGCCGGAACGACGCCAGCGGAATAAGCGGTGGTGAAAGCCGTAATAATGCATTAACCGACCCGCAATCAGCAGCAGGCCACAAATGTGTACCATCCAGGTTTCGGCGCCATTCATCTCCATAAACAGCAGCAAAATGAGTGCCACCGGAATGTACTCAACCGCGTTGCCGTGGATACGGATAGCGCTTTGCAGTTCGGAAAACCCCCCGTCGCCGTATGAGACGCGGTACTGCATTCTGAGTCGCACAACATCAAATGAAAATTTAATCAGCAGTAATGCACCTAGCACCGCATACAACGCGCTTACCATACAAACTCCCTGTGTTTTGGCAGATGGCGTCTCTATGATATGGCGTGATCTCAGAAAAGAGAAGATTGTTGTGGGATGGAGGGCGCGCTGCCGAGCGACGGAACCGCGGTTTGCAGGGCCTGCCAGAGCGTATCGGCCAGTTCGGGGGCCTGGGCGATATCCGGCGTATGTAAAAAAAGATACGGCGTGGTGGTCTGTTCCCATTTCGCTAACGTGTGCAGCCAGACGGCGAACATCTCCTGATTTTGCTGCATATTGTCGCTGCCGATAAACCGGACCATCGGATTGTGCGCGGTTACGATAGCGTGGACCGGGACTTTGGGCTTCTTGCGCTGGGCATCAATAATGGCTTCGTTATGCGCAATTGCGCTGTGAACAGGACGACTGTCAAGGATGACGCGGTTGACTGAGCGCTCATGCAATCCCCGGTTGAGTGCTTTCTCTACCTCGCCTTTGGCAAAAAATTCAGGATGTCTCACTTCAACGCCGTAGGTAAAGTCCCGGGGCAGGCCATCAAGGAATGGCCAGAGCGCGGGCAGATCGCGCGGACCAAAGGTGGCGGGAAGCTGCAGCCAGTACTGGCCGATACGGTTTGCCAGTGGCGACATTCGGCCAAAAAACTCTTCGGTTAAATCACTGCAGTTACGCAGGGTGGCGTTATGGGAGATGGTTGCTGGAAATTTAAAGCAGAAGCGGAAATCATCCGTGGTTTGATCCCGCCAGCGCTCGACAATCTCTGCCCGGGGAAGGGCATACAGCGTGGTGTTGCCCTCCACGCAGTTAAAGTGCCGGGCGTACTCTTCAAGGCTGGTTATGCCAAGGCGCACCCATTTCGGGTGCGACCACTGGGGCAGGCCCACGTACATCATAACGCGCTTAAAATCTCATCCGTGCTGCGCACGCGACCGATGCGCGGGAAAATATGGGTCATGCTGCCCTGGTGTTGTTCCGCAGAAGCCGCGCTACATGCGTCTTCGGCAATCACCAGGTTAAAGCCCAACTCCCAGGCGTTACGGGCGGTGGATTCCACGCCAATGTTGGTGGAGATCCCGCACAGGATAATGGTGTCGATACCGCGGCGGCGCAGCTGTAGCTCCAGGTCGGTGCCATAGAAGGCGCCCCACTGGCGTTTGGTCACTTCGATATCGCTGTCGCGTTTGCCGAGCGAGACCGGATATGTCCACCAGTTGTCCGGCAGGGCGTGCGCGGGCGCCTGGGCGTCAACCGGCTGTTTTAACGCTTCGGCAAAATCGGCCGACCAGCCAACGCGCACCATGACAACCGGTGCGCCGCTGGCGCGGCATTTTTCCGCCAGACGTGCGGCACGGCTGACGACATCATCAGCGGTGTGCGGGCCACCGGCAAAGGGAAGGATCCCTTCCTGTAGATCAATCACCACCAGGGCGGTTTTGCGGGCATCAAGTGTCAGCATGGTAACTCCAGTTAAATGAATCGCTTCCGTTACACCTTACGACGTTATGGCCTGTTATCGGTCGGATAATTTTGTTAATTTTTGTGAGAATGCGCAATAAGAGCGCAGCAAACGTGCGTCTGGCCGTGCTTCGCTCTTATCGTCCGGCGGAATTTCCAGTATAATAGCCGCCTTTTTTCATCCAGTTGTGACATACAGAAAGCTGCGACATAGTAGCCTGCATACCAGGCGACATTTAGCCTGCGGCTAATTAAGGGATATCTCATGCGTACAGAATATTGCGGGCAGCTGCGTCAGTCCCACGTCGGACAGCAGGTGACCCTGTGTGGTTGGGTCAACCGTCGTCGTGATCTTGGTAGCCTTATCTTCATCGATATGCGCGACCGCGAAGGTATCGTTCAGGTGTTCTTCGATCCGGATCGCGCGGACGCGTTGAAGCTGGCTTCTGAGCTGCGTAATGAGTTCTGCATTCAGGTCACCGGCACCGTACGTGCGCGTGACGAGAAAAACGTCAACGCAGATATGGCGACCGGTGCCATTGAAGTGCTGGCCTCCGATCTGACGATCATCAACCGTGCTGAAGCGCTGCCGCTGGACTCCAACCACGTCAACACTGAAGAAGCGCGTCTGAAATACCGCTACCTGGATCTGCGTCGCCCGGAGATGGCACAGCGCCTGAAAACCCGTGCGAAAATCACCAGCCTGGTGCGTCGCTTTATGGATGACCACGGTTTCCTCGATATCGAAACCCCGATGCTGACCAAAGCCACGCCGGAAGGCGCGCGCGATTACCTGGTGCCATCCCGCGTTCATAAAGGCAAATTCTACGCGCTGCCGCAGTCTCCACAGCTGTTTAAACAGCTGCTGATGATGTCCGGCTTCGATCGCTACTATCAGATCGTAAAATGCTTCCGTGACGAAGACCTGCGCGCTGACCGTCAGCCAGAATTTACCCAGATCGATGTGGAAACCTCCTTCATGACCGCTGAGCAGGTGCGTGAAGTGATGGAAGCGCTGGTGCGCAGCCTGTGGAATGACGTGAAGGGCGTGGAACTGGGCGACTTCCCCATCATGACCTTCGCCGAAGCCGAGCGTCGTTACGGCTCCGACAAACCAGACCTGCGTAACCCTATGGAGCTGGTGGACGTTGCTGACCTGGTGAAATCCGTTGAGTTTGCGGTGTTTGCCGGCCCGGCTAACGATCCGAAAGGTCGCGTAGCAGCCCTGCGTGTACCGGGTGGTGCAGCGCTTAGCCGTAAGCAGATTGACGACTACGGCAACTTCATCAAGATCTACGGCGCGAAAGGTCTGGCCTATATTAAAGTAACCGAGCGTGCGAAAGGTCTGGAAGGTATCACCAGCCCGGTGGCGAAGTTCCTGAACGCGGAGATTGTAGAAGCGATCCTTGAGCGCACCGGCGCACAGGATGGCGACATGATCTTCTTCGGCGCTGACAACAAGAAAATTGTTGCCGATGCAATGGGTGCGCTGCGTCTGAAACTGGGCAAAGATCTGAACCTCACCGACGAGAGCAAATGGGCGCCGTTGTGGGTTATCGACTTCCCGATGTTTGAAGACGACGGCGAAGGCGGCCTGACTGCCATGCACCACCCGTTCACCTCGCCAAAAGACATGACGGCGGCAGAGCTGAAAGCGGCACCGGAAGAGGCGGTCGCGAACGCCTACGATATGGTTATCAACGGCTATGAAGTGGGCGGCGGCTCCGTGCGTATTCACAGCGGTGAGATGCAGCAGACGGTGTTCGGCATTCTGGGCATCAACGAACAGGAACAGCGCGAGAAGTTCGGCTTCCTGCTGGATGCGCTGAAGTACGGTACGCCGCCTCACGCAGGCCTGGCATTCGGTCTTGACCGTCTGACTATGCTGCTGACCGGCACCGACAACATCCGTGACGTTATCGCCTTCCCGAAAACCACCGCAGCGGCGTGTCTGATGACCGAAGCGCCAAGCTTTGCTAACCCGGCCGCGCTGGCTGAGCTGGGTATCGACGTGGTGAAAAAGGAAGAGAAAAACTGATATGGCATATAAGCGTCCCGTTTCTGTCTTAGTTGTAATTTACGCTCAGGACACGAAGCGGGTGCTGATGTTGCAGCGGCGCGATGACCCTGAATTCTGGCAGTCGGTTACCGGCAGTCTGGAAGAGGGCGAAACCGCGCCGCAGGCCGCCGCGCGTGAAGTAAAGGAAGAGGTCACCATTGACGTTGCTTGCGAGCAACTGACCCTGAAGGACTGTCAGCGCACGGTGGAGTTCGAAATTTTTAGCCATTTACGTCATCGCTATGCACCGGGTATCGAGCGCAACACGGAATCGTGGTTCTGTCTCGCGCTCCCTCACGAACGGGAGATCGTGTTCACTGAACATCTGACCTACCGCTGGGTGGATGCGGCGGATGCCGCCGCACTGACCAAATCGTGGAGCAACCGGCAGGCGATTGAAGAATTTGTAATTAACGCAGCCTGAAAAGGCGCGATTTTTGGAGAACTTTTTATGGCAGGTCATAGTAAGTGGGCCAACACCAAACACCGCAAAGCGGCACAGGATGCCAAGCGCGGTAAGATCTTGACCAAAATCATTCGCGAGCTGGTGACAGCGGCGCGTCTGGGCGGCGGCGATCCGGCGTCTAACCCACGTCTGCGTGCGGCAGTAGATAAAGCGCTGTCCAACAACATGACGCGTGACACCCTGAACCGTGCTATCGCTCGTGGCGTGGGCGGTGATGAAGACACGAACATGGAAACCATCATTTATGAAGGTTACGGTCCTGGCGGCACCGCGGTAATGGTTGAATGTTTGTCCGACAACCGTAACCGTACCGTTGCAGAAGTGCGCCATGCGTTCACCAAAACCGGGGGTAACCTGGGGACTGACGGTTCTGTAGCGTACCTGTTCAGCAAAAAAGGCGTCATCTCCTTCGAGAAAGGCGACGAAGATGTCATCATGGAAGCGGCACTGGAAGCGGGTGCGGAAGACGTAGTCACCTTCGACGATGGCGCTATCGATGTCTACACCGCGTGGGAAGAGATGGGCGCAGTACGTGATGCGCTGGAAGCGGCGGGCCTGAAAGCCGACAACGCTGAAGTCTCCATGATCCCGTCCACCAAAGCGGATATGGATGCTGAAACGGCACCAAAACTGCTGCGTCTGATCGACATGCTTGAAGACTGCGACGACGTGCAGGAAGTGTACCACAACGGTGAGATCTCTGATGAGGTTGCAGCGACTCTCTGATGAGAGCGTTTAAACCGTTTACGGGAGACGCGTGATGTCGATTATCCTTGGGATTGACCCCGGCTCACGCGTCACCGGTTACGGCGTTATCCGTCAGGTTGGACGCCAGTTAACCTACCTTGGCAGTGGCTGTATTCGCACCAAAGTTGAAGATCTGCCGTCGCGACTGAAGCTCATTTATGCAGGCGTGACGGAGATTATCACCCAGTTTCAGCCTGACTATTTCGCCATCGAGCAGGTCTTCATGGCGAAAAACGCCGATTCGGCGTTAAAGCTCGGTCAGGCGCGGGGCGTGGCAATTGTTGCTGCCGTGAACCAGGATCTTCCGGTATTTGAATACGCGGCAAGACAGGTCAAGCAGACGGTGGTGGGGATTGGTAGCGCGGAGAAAAGCCAGGTGCAGCACATGGTGCGTACCCTGTTGAAGCTCCCCGCGAACCCGCAGGCCGATGCCGCCGATGCGCTGGCAATTGCGATCACCCACTGTCATGTCAGCCAGAACGCGATGCAAATGAGCGAGTCGCGGCTCAATCTGGCGCGAGGCAGGTTACGATAATGAGAAATCAGGCTGGATGTTTATCCAGCCTTTTTTTATTATGTCGCAAATCAATAATTTTCCAGAACGCAGGAGCGTCACGTGATAGGCAGACTCAGAGGCATCATCATTGAAAAACAACCCCCGTTAGTGCTGCTGGAAGTGGGCGGCGTGGGCTATGAAGTCCATATGCCAATGACCTGCTTCTACGAGCTGCCGGACGCGGGCAAAGAGGCGATTGTCTTTACCCAGTTTGTGGTGCGTGAAGATGCTCAACTGCTCTATGGCTTCAACAACAAACAGGAACGCACCCTGTTCCGCGAGCTGATTAAAACCAACGGCGTCGGGCCGAAGCTGGCGCTGGCCATTCTCTCCGGTATGTCCGCCCAGCAGTTCGTGAATGCCGTTGAGCGCGAAGATCCTGCCGCGCTGATTAAGCTTCCGGGCATTGGTAAGAAAACGGCAGAGCGCCTGATTGTTGAGATGAAAGACCGCTTTAAAGGTCTGCATGGCGATCTCTTTACCCCTGCTGCCGATCTGGTGCTGACTTCGCCGGGGGCGCCTGTGTCGGATGATGATGCCGAGCAGGAAGCGGTTGCCGCGCTGGTGGCGCTGGGCTATAAACCTCAGGAGGCCAGCCGAATGGTGAGCAAAATTGCCAAACCGGATGCCAGCAGTGAAACTCTGATTCGTGAAGCGCTGCGCGCTGCATTGTGAGGTAAAGGATGATTGAAGCAGATCGCCTGGTATCGGCAGGCACTATTCAGGCAGAGGACGTGGTGGATCGTGCGATCCGTCCGAAGTTGCTTGATGAGTATATTGGCCAGCCGCAGGTGCGTTCCCAGATGGAGATCTTCATCCAGGCGGCAAAGCTGCGCGGCGATGCGCTCGATCACCTGCTGATATTCGGTCCTCCGGGTTTGGGGAAAACCACCCTGGCGAATATCGTTGCTAATGAAATGGGCGTGAACCTGCGTACCACGTCTGGCCCGGTGCTGGAAAAAGCAGGCGATCTGGCGGCGATGCTGACCAATCTTGAACCGCACGACGTGCTGTTTATCGATGAGATCCACCGCCTGTCGCCGGTGGTGGAAGAGGTTCTCTATCCGGCAATGGAAGACTACCAGCTGGATATCATGATCGGCGAAGGCCCTGCCGCGCGTTCGATCAAAATCGATCTGCCGCCGTTTACCCTGATTGGCGCCACCACCCGTGCCGGGTCTTTAACCTCTCCACTGCGCGACCGCTTTGGTATTGTGCAGCGCCTCGAGTTTTATCAGGTCGCCGACCTCCAGCATATCGTGGGCCGCAGTGCCCGCTATATGGGGCTGGATATGAGCGAAGAGGGGGCATTTGAAGTGGCGAAGCGTTCGCGCGGAACACCGCGTATCGCTAACCGCCTGCTGCGCCGCGTCCGTGACTTTGCAGAAGTGAAGCACGATGGTTCTATTTCTGCCGAAATTGCTGCTCAGGCGCTGGATATGCTGAATGTCGATGCTGAGGGTTTTGACTACATGGACCGCAAGCTGTTGCTGGCGGTACTGGACAAATTCTTTGGCGGGCCGGTCGGGCTGGATAACCTGGCGGCGGCAATCGGGGAAGAGCGTGAGACAATTGAAGATGTACTCGAACCGTATCTGATCCAGCAGGGCTTCCTGCAACGTACCCCGCGTGGGCGTATGGCCACGGTGCGGGCGTGGAATCATTTTGGTATCACGCCACCGGCAATGCCGTAATGCTTAATTCCCTCTCCCACGGGGAGAGGGGTTAGGATGAGGGCATCAGCGCCCTCGATATCAACTAGCGGTCTTCTTCATCATACTGAAAATAAACAGCACCGCCGCACACAGTACCACTGACGGCCCCGCAGGCGTGTCATAGAACGCCGAGAAGGTTAACCCGCCCGTTACCGCAATCATTCCGATAATCACCGCCACGCCTGCCATCTGCTCCGGCGTACGGGCAAAACGACGCGCGGTGGCCGCAGGAATAATCAGCAGCGACGTAATAATCAGCGCACCGACGAACTTCATCGCCACGCCGATGGTTAACGCCGTCACCAGCATTAGCAGCAGTTTCACCCGCTGCAACTTCACGCCGTCAACAAACGCCAGATCCGGGCTGACGGTCATCGCCAGCAAATTACGCCACTGCCACAGCAGAATACCCAGCACCACCACCACGCCAATGGCAATAGCAATGAGATCTTCAGGCGTCACGGCGAGCAGGTCGCCAAACAGATAGGCCATCAGGTCAACGCGGATATTGGACATCAGGCTCACTACCACCAGGCCCAGCGACAGGGCGCTGTGCGCCATAATGCCGAGCAGGGTATCAATGGCGAGGTGAGGGCGTTTTTCCAGCCAGACCAGACCGGCGGCGAGGAGCAGCGTAACGACAATCACCGCATAGAACGGGTTGACGTCCAGCAGCAAACCAAAGGCCACGCCCAGCAGTGAAGCATGGGCCAGGGTATCGCCGAAATAGGACATTCTGCGCCAGACCACAAACGAGCCAAGCGGACCCGCGGCGCAGGCGAGCATAATCCCGGCCAGCCAGCCGGGCAGTAACAGTTCAATCATGAGTGTCCATTTCCCCGGCGCAGGACAATTCGTCCCTGTAAATCATGGCGGTGGTTATGATGATGGCGATAAATACCCAGTTGTTCAGCCCCGCGAGGGCCAAACATAGAGATAAATTCGGGGTGCATTGACACCACTTCAGGCGTGCCGGAACAGCAGATATGATGGTTCAGACAGAGCACTTCGTCGGTTTTCGCCATCACCAGATGCAGGTCGTGGGAGACCATCAGCACCGCGCAGTTCAGTTCGTGGCGCAGCTGGTCAATTAAATCGTAAAGCGCGACCTGACCATTGACGTCCACACCCTGCGTTGGCTCATCCAGTACCAGCAGCTGGGGGCTGCTGAGCAGCGCCCGGGCAAGTAACACGCGCTGGGTTTCCCCGCCGGACAGTTTTTGCAGTGGCGCGTCCACCAGGTGGCCCGCCTGGACACGTTTCAGCGCCGGAAGAATATCGGCTTTACGCGTACCAGGGCGCAGGCGCAGGAAGCGGCTGACGGTCAGCGGAAGCGTGGCATCAAGATGTAATTTTTGCGGCACGTAGCCGATACGCAATTTTTCTTCACGCTTGATGACACCTTCATCAGGGGCTACCAGACCCAGCACCACGCGCACAAGGGTGGATTTACCCGCGCCGTTCGGACCGAGCAGCGTCAGAATTTTACCGGGCTTCAGATCCAGCGACACGTCAGAAAGGACGCGGCGCTGACCGAAAGAGACCGAAACATTTTCAAGAGAAACCAAAGTTGTCATGTCAATTTAAGCTTGCAGAAGTCAACGAATGTTATAATATCACATTCCACGCATTCATTACGATGATTAGTCGCATTATGTTACATAAAAATACGCTTCTTTTCGCAGCATTATCCGCTGCCCTTTGGGGCACAACAGCACAAGATGTTAACGCTGCCGTTGTCGCTTCGCTCAAACCGCTGGGATTCATTGCATCGGCCATTGCAGATGGGGTGACGGAAACCCAGGTTCTGCTGCCCGATGGGGCCTCTGAGCATGATTATTCCCTGCGTCCATCCGATGTAAAACGCTTACAAAACGCGGACTTAGTTGTCTGGATTGGGCCGGAGATGGAAGCCTTCATGCAGAAGTCTGCGAACCAGATCGCGGACACGAAAAAGGTCACCATTGCCGAACTTTCTGGCGTGAAACCGTTGCTCATGAAGGGGAGTGACGACGACGGTGACGAACACGAAGGTCATCATGCTCATGATGAAAAAGGTGACGGGGATCACCATCACGGCGAGTACAATATGCATCTTTGGCTCTCCCCAGAGATAGCGCGGCTTTCGGCGGTTGCAATCCATGACAAATTAGTGGAACTTATGCCGCAAAGTCGAGCCAAACTAGACGCCAACCTGAAAGATTTTGAGGCACAATTAGCCGCAACCGATAAGCAGGTGGGTAACGAGCTGGCACCGCTGAAAGGAAAAGGGTATTTCGTTTTTCATGACGCCTATGGTTATTACGAAAAACACTACGGCCTGACCCCGCGTGGGCATTTTACCGTCAACCCTGAAATTCAGCCTGGTGCGCAGCGTTTACATGAGATCAGAACACAGTTGGTTGAGCAAAAAGCGTCCTGCGTTTTTGCTGAGCCACAGTTCAGGCCAGCGGTCGTAGAAGCCGTGGCCAGGGGAACATCCGTGCGCATGGGAACCCTTGACCCGCTAGGAACGAACATCCAGTTGAGTAAAGCGAGCTATTCGCAGTTCCTCACTCAACTGGCGAACCAGTATGCGAGCTGCCTGAAAGGAGATTAACGAGGAAGTGAATACGTGCAACAGATAGCCCGCTCTGTCGCCCTGGCATTTAACAATCTGCCCCGACCCCATCGCGTTATGCTGGGGTCGCTTACAGTTCTCACCTTAGCGGTCGCCGTCTGGCGGCCCTATGTTTACCACCCGAGTTCTGCCCCTATCATCAAAACCATCGAGCTTGAGAAGAACGAAATCCGTTCTCTGCTGCCGGAGGCCAGTGAGCCTATCGACCAGGCGGCTCAGGAAGATGAAGCCATTCCGCAGGATGAGCTGGACGATAAAACCGAGAATGAAGCCGGGATCCATGAATATGTGGTCTCCACTGGCGATACGCTGAGCAGCGTGCTGAACCAGTACGGCATTGACATGGGGAATATCAGCCAGCTGGCTGCCGCAGATAAAGATCTGCGTAATCTGAAAATTGGCCAGCAGCTCTCCTGGACGTTAACGCCAGAGGGTGATCTGCAGCGCCTGACCTGGGAAATGTCCCGTCGCGAAACGCGCACCTACGACCGCACTGCAAACGGTTTCAAGATGACCAGCGAGTTGCAGAAGGGTGACTGGGTTAACAGCGTGATGAAAGGGACCGTAGGCGCAAGCTTTGTCTCCAGCGCGCGTGATGCGGGCCTGACCAGCGCTGAAATCAGCTCGGTTATCAAAGCCATGCAGTGGCAGATGGATTTCCGTAAGCTGAAAAAAGGTGATGAGTTCTCCGTACTGATGTCCCGCGAAATGCTGGACGGCAAGCGTGAGCAGAGCCAACTGGTGGGTGTACGTTTGCGCTCTGATGGCAAAGATTACTACGCCATTCGCGCTGAAGACGGCAAATTCTATGACCGCAGCGGTACCGGGCTTGCGAAAGGCTTCCTGCGCTTCCCAACGGCGAAACAGTTCCGCATCTCATCCAACTTCAACCCGCGTCGTCTGAACCCGGTCACCGGGCGCGTGGCGCCGCATCGTGGCGTGGACTTCGCCATGCCGCAGGGCACACCGGTGCTGGCAGTGGGAGATGGTGAAGTGGTTGTCGCCAAACGCAGCGGGGCTGCCGGGTACTATGTTGCGGTCCGTCATGGTCGCACTTATACCACCCGTTATATGCACCTGCGTAAGCTGCTGGTGAAACCAGGCCAGAAAGTGAAACGTGGCGACCGTATCGCCCTCTCAGGCAATACCGGACGTTCTACAGGGCCGCACCTGCATTATGAAGTGTGGATCAACCAGCAGGCGGTAAACCCGCTTACGGCGAAACTGCCGCGCACCGAAGGGCTGACGGGTAAAGATCGTAAAGATTACCTGGCGCAGGTGAAAGAGGTTGTGCCGCAACTGCGTTTCGACTAAACCCTTCCGTTTTGTCTAAAGCCGGCGTCAGTAAGCGCCGGCTTTTTCTTTTGTGCGTGGGGCGCTGCCTCGCTACACTATCGTCATTATATTTTGCGTCACCAGACCCTGGAACCAGCATGGAAACCAAAAAAAACAATATTGAGTTCATTCCTGAGTTTGAAAAATCCTTTCGCCACCCGCGTAACTGGGGCGCCTGGCTTGGCGTTTACGCGTTTGCTGGCATTGCCATGTTACCTGCCTCTGTGCGCGATCCCGTTCTGGGGAAAATTGGCCGTCTTGCAGGACGAATGGGCAAAAGTGCCCGTCGTCGCGCGCAAATCAATCTCTACTACTGCTTCCCGGAAAAGAGCGATGCCGAACGCGAAGCGATTATTGATGACATGTATACCACCGCGCCACAGGCCATGGCGATGATGGCAGAGCTGGCGCTAAAAGGGCCAGAAAAGGTCCTTAAGCGTGTTGACTGGAAAGGGCTGGAGATCATTGACGAGATGCGCCGCAACGATGAAAAAGTGATTTTTCTCGTTCCGCACGGCTGGGGAGTGGATATTCCGGCCATGCTGATGGCATCTCAGGGCCAGAAGATGGCGGCCATGTTCCATAACCAGGGTAATAAAGTCTTTGATTTCGTCTGGAACACCGTGCGTCGTCGTTTTGGTGGACGCCTGCACGCCCGTAACGATGGTATCAAGCCGTTTATTCAGTCCGTGCGACAGGGGTACTGGGGTTACTATCTGCCGGATCAGGATCACGGCCCTGAGCACAGCGAGTTTGTCGATTTCTTTGCCACCTACAAGGCGACGCTTCCGGCGATTGGCCGTCTGATGAAAGTCTGCCGCGCCCGGGTTATTCCGCTGTTCCCGGTCTACGATGGCAACACGCACCGTCTGAGCATTGAGGTTCGCCCGCCGATGGACGACTTACTGACCGCGGACGATAACACCATCGCGCGTCGCATGAACGAAGAGGTGGAGGTGTTGGTGGGACCGCATCTTGAGCAATACACGTGGATCCTGAAGCTGCTCAAAACGCGTAAGCCTGGCGAGAAAGAGCCGTATCAGCGCAAAGAACTTTACCCAAAGAAATAAAACCCCTCACGCTGACCCTCTCCCCGTGGGGGAGAGGGAAACATCTGTTTATTCGACGGTTAATACGCGGGTGGTGTTGGTTGAGCCGATGGTGCTCATGACATCACCCTGGGTCACGATGACAATATCACCGGATACCAGGTAGCCTTTGTCGCGCAGCAGATTAACGGCATCGTGCGCCGCTGCCACACCGTCATTGGTGCTGTCGAAGTAAACCGGGGTTACGCCGCGGTACAGCGCCGTCAGGTTCAGCGTGCGCTCGTGGCGGGACATCGCGAAGATCGGCAGACCGGAGCTGATACGGGACGTCATAAGGGCGGTACGGCCCGATTCGGTCATGGTGATGATCGCCGTGACGCCCTTCAGATGGTTAGCCGCATACATGGCGGACATCGCAATCGCTTCTTCCACATTGTCGAACTGCACGTCCAGACGGTGTTTAGAGACGTTGATGCTTGGGATCTTCTCCGCGCCCAGACAGACGCGCGCCATCGCGGCAACGGTCTCTGCCGGGTACTGACCGGCTGCGGTTTCAGCGGAAAGCATGACCGCATCGGTACCGTCCAGCACGGCGTTAGCCACGTCCATCACCTCTGCACGGGTCGGCATTGGGTTGGTGATCATGGATTCCATCATCTGGGTTGCGGTGATCACCGCGCGGTTCAACTGACGCGCGCGACGGATCAGCGCTTTCTGGATGCCGACCAGTTCCGGGTCGCCAATTTCCACACCCAGATCGCCACGGGCAACCATCACCACGTCAGACGCCAGAATCACGTCGTCCATGGCATCCTGATCGCAAACGGCTTCCGCACGTTCAACTTTTGCTACGATTTTCGCGTCGCAGCCTGCATCACGCGCCAGACGGCGGGCATAGTTCAGGTCTTCGCCGCAGCGCGGGAAGGAGACGGCCAGATAGTCCACGCCGATCAGCGCCGCGGTAACGATATCCGCTTTGTCTTTATCGGTCAGCGCTTCGGCAGACAGGCCACCGCCGAGCTTGTTAATGCCTTTGTTGTTAGAGAGTGGGCCGCCGACGGTGACTTCGGTGAACACCTTCATCCCCTGAACTTCCAGCACTTTCAGCTGAACACGACCGTCGTCGAGCAGCAGGATATCGCCAGGCACAACGTCAGCCGGCAGACCTTTATAGTCGATACCCACTTTCTCTTTATCGCCTTCACCTTTACCCAGGTTGGCATCAAGCAGGAATTTATCGCCGATATTGAGGAAAACTTTGCCTTCTTTGAAGGTCGAGACACGAATTTTTGGACCCTGCAGGTCACCGAGGATAGCAACATGGCGGCCCAGTTTAGCCGCGATCTCACGCACTTTGTCGGCACGTAATTTATGGTCTTCTGGCATACCGTGAGAGAAGTTCATACGCACCACGTTGGCACCCGCGGCGATAATCTTTTCGAGGTTATTATCGCGATCGGTGGCCGGGCCTAAGGTGGTGACGATCTTGGTTCTGCGAAGCCTTCTGGACATGTAATACTCCGTTGACTGAAACAACTTTGGTGTTGCGTGAAGATTGAATCGGCCTTCATCTGCTGCAAAGCAACCGCGAGGGGACCGAATGCCGTAAATCGTTACATCGTAATTATTCGTTACGTCTTAGTTATCTACTATCAGGGAACATCGCTCTTTATAAGCAATTCTTTATCAAAACGCGATTCCTTGAGCGCTTCCTTGACACGCTTCAAGTTATCTCTGAATTTAGCGCCGCGGCGTAAGGTAAAACCGGTTGCCAGGACGTCAATCACCGTCAGCTGCGCCAGACGGGAGACCATTGGCATATAGATATCCGTATCTTCCGGAACGTCCAGAGTGATGGCGAGCGTGGCTTCTCTTGCCAGCGGCGTGCCTGCCGTCGTGAGGGCGATAACCATGGCATCGTTTTCACGCGCCAGTTGCGCGAGCTCAACCTGACTTTTGGTGCGCCCGGTATGGGAAATCAGGACCACCACGTCATCCTCGCTACAATTCATACAGCTCATGCGTTGCAACACGATGTCATCGGAATAAATGACCGGGACGTTAAAGCGGAAGAATTTATTCATGGCGTCATGCGCCACGGCCGCCGACGAACCGAGTCCGAAGAACGCAATTCGCTTGGCCTGGGTCAGCAAATCGACCTCCCGGTTAACGGAACTCATATCCAGCGACTGACGCACGTGGTCAAGCGTGGCCATGGCCGATTCAAATATTTTCGCCGTGTATGCATCTACGCTGTCGTCTTCATCCACATTGCGATTAACATAGGGCGTACCATTTGCCAGACTTTGTGCCAGATGCAGTTTAAAATCAGGAAAGCCACGCGTTTCCAGGCTCCGGCAGAACCGATTCACCGTCGGCTCGCTGACGCCTGCATCCTGTGCCAGAGCGGCGATGCTTGAATGAATCGCCTGAGCAGGCGAGGCGAGAATAACTTCAGCCACTTTTCGCTCGGATTTGCTAAGGTGTTCCAGTTGAAACTGGATTTTTTCCAGCATGTTCATGTTAACAGGACGCTCATGGGTGTAAACGATTTCATCCATAGATGAAATTGAGATTCGATTTAGCCGATATTACCCTCGTGGCTTCCATAAAGGGTAACAGTCGACAAGATAATGTTGTTGTTTTTTTTCATTACTTGATCGGTGTCGGGTTTTACTGTGACCGTGTTGCGCAAAGAATCGACGCTTGTTGCGTCATCAGGCCAGCGTAATCCTCTTAAGGGGTGAAAAATCGCCGTATCGCACGCGACGTTAAGCGCTAATGGTTTCGGGAATGACGTAAAAGCAGTACAGTGCATTGTAATAAAATTACAACGATACCTGGCAGAAGCACCAGGTGATCCAACTGAGGAGAATGACATGGCGGTAACGCAAACAGCCCAGGCATGTGACCTGGTCATTTTCGGCGCGAAAGGCGATCTTGCACGCCGAAAATTGCTGCCTTCCCTGTATCAACTGGAGAAAGCGGGCCAACTTCATCCGGATACCCGTATCCTGGGTGTAGGGCGCGCCGATTGGGACAAGGACGCATACACCAAAGTCGTGCGTGAAGCGCTCGAAACTTTCATGAAAGAGAAAATTGATGAAAGTTTGTGGGATACCCTGAGCGGACGTCTCGATTTCTGCAATCTGGATGTGAACGACGTGAGCGCGTTTACCCGTCTGGGTGAGATGCTGGATCAGAAAAACCGGGTCACCATTAACTATTTCGCCATGCCACCAAGCACCTTCGGTGCCATCTGTAAAGGTCTGGGCGAAGCGAATCTGAACGCCAAACCCGCGCGTGTGGTAATGGAAAAACCGCTGGGTACCTCGCTGTCAACCTCCCGCGAAATCAACGACCAGGTGGGCGAATACTTCGAAGAGTGCCAGGTCTACCGCATCGACCACTATCTGGGCAAAGAGACGGTACTGAACCTGCTGGCGCTGCGTTTTGCCAACTCCCTGTTTGTGAACAACTGGGACAACCGTACCATCGACCACGTGGAAATCACCGTGGCCGAAGAGGTGGGTATCGAAGGCCGCTGGGGTTACTTTGACCAGGCCGGTCAGATGCGTGACATGATCCAGAACCACCTGCTGCAGGTACTCTGCATGATTGCCATGTCTCCGCCATCAGACCTGACCGCTGACAGCATCCGCGACGCGAAGGTGAAAGTGCTGAAGTCACTGCGTCGTATCGACCGTTCTAACGTGCGCGAGAAGACGGTGCGTGGTCAGTACACATCCGGCTTTGCGCAGGGCAAAAAAGTCCCTGGTTATCTGGAAGAAGAGGGCGCGAACAAGTCCAGCAACACTGAGACGTTCGTGGCGATCCGCGTGGATATCGATGACTGGCGTTGGGCGGGTGTGCCGTTCTACCTGCGTACCGGTAAACGTCTGCCAGCCAAATGCTCTGAAGTTGTCGTTTACTTCAAAAACCCTGAACTGAACCTGTTCAAAGAGTCGTGGCAGGAGCTGCCGCAGAACAAACTGACTATCCGTCTGCAGCCGGATGAAGGTGTGGATATCCAGATCCTGAACAAAGTGCCGGGGCTGGATCACAAACATAACCTGCAGACCACCAAACTGGATCTGAGCTACTCCGAGACCTTCAATCAAACGCACCTGGCGGATGCTTACGAGCGCCTGCTGCTGGAAACCATGCGCGGTATCCAGGCGCTGTTTGTGCGTCGCGACGAAGTGGAAGAGGCGTGGAAATGGGTCGACTCCATCACCGAAGCCTGGGCTGCCGATCAGGATCCGCCAAAACCGTATCAGGCGGGCACCTGGGGACCTGTCGCCTCCGTGGCGATGATCACCCGTGATGGCCGCTCCTGGAACGAGTTTGAGTAAGATAATCCTCTAGCCCGAAGGTGTTATTTTACCGGTAACATGATCTAACACAGCTAGTGGCACAATTTTTATACTTTTAAGCTCCGCGTGGATTCACCCGCGGGGCTTTTTTTATTACACTGCCGGAAGCGATTTTGCCCCTGAGCTCCGGACAGCAAGCGTTTCAGCGTTGTTAACAACTGCCAGCGACTTTGTAAACTCCCGAGCCCGGACAGATAAATTAGAGGAGCTTTTATGAATCCGACATTGTTACGCGTAACACAACGCATTATCGAGCGCTCGAAAGAGACCCGTTCGGCCTACCTCGCCCGCATTGAACAGGCTAAGACCAATACCGTACACCGCTCGCAGCTGGCCTGCGGTAACCTGGCGCACGGTTTCGCCGCCTGTCAGCCTGAAGACAAAGCCTCATTAAAGAGCATGCTGCGTAACAATATCGCCATCATTACCTCCTATAACGACATGCTCTCCGCGCATCAGCCGTACGAAGTGTACCCGGACATCATCCGTAAAGCGCTGCACAGCGTGAATGCGGTGGGCCAGGTGGCGGGGGGCGTGCCGGCCATGTGTGACGGTGTGACCCAGGGGCAGGACGGGATGGAGCTGTCGCTGCTGAGCCGCGAAGTCATTGCCATGTCTGCAGCGGTCGGTCTGTCTCACAATATGTTTGATGGCGCGCTGTACCTCGGTGTGTGCGACAAGATTGTCCCGGGGCTCGCCATGGCGGCGCTGTCGTTTGGTCATCTTCCGGCCATTTTTGTGCCGTCAGGTCCGATGGCCAGCGGTTTGCCAAACAAAGAAAAAGTGCGTATCCGCCAGCTGTATGCCGAAGGTAAAGCAGACCGCCAGGCGCTGCTGGAAGCGGAAGCCGCCTCTTACCATGCGCCGGGTACCTGTACCTTCTACGGTACGGCCAACACCAACCAGATGGTGGTGGAATTTATGGGGATGCAGCTTCCGGGCTCCTCCTTCATTCAACCCGATGCGCCGCTGCGCAAGGCTCTGACCGAAGCCGCCGCCCGTCAGGTGACGCGTCTGACCGGGAACGGCAACGAGTGGATGCCGCTGGGTAAAATGGTCGACGAGAAAGTGATCGTCAACGGCATCGTGGCCCTGCTGGCAACGGGGGGCTCAACCAACCACACCATGCACCTTGTGGCAATGGCACGTGCGGCTGGCATCCTGATCAACTGGGATGATTTCTCCGACATCTCTTCCGTGGTGCCACTGATGGCGCGCCTGTATCCAAACGGTCCGGCAGACATTAACCACTTCCAGGCCGCCGGTGGCGTACCGGTGTTGATGCGTGAGCTGCTCAAGGGTGGTCTGCTGCACGAAGACGTGAACACGGTGGCGGGTTATGGTCTGCATCGCTATACCCTTGAGCCGTGGCTGAACAACGGTGAGCTGGACTGGCGTGATGGGGCGAGCGCCTCTCTTGATCCGCAGGTCATTGCTACCTTCGAACAGCCGTTCTCACGCCACGGCGGCACGAAAGTGCTGAGCGGCAACCTGGGACGCGCGGTGATGAAAACCTCTGCCGTGCCGGAAGAGAACCAGGTGATTGAAGCCCCGGCAGTGGTCTTTGAGAGCCAGCATGATGTTTTACCTGCCTTTGATGCGGGCCTTCTCGACAAGGATTGCGTGGTGGTGGTGCGTCATCAGGGACCCAAAGCGAACGGGATGCCAGAATTACATAAACTTATGCCACCACTTGGTGTATTATTGGACCGCCGTTTCAAAATTGCACTGGTCACCGATGGACGCCTCTCGGGTGCCTCAGGTAAAGTGCCTTCAGCCATCCACGTAACGCCTGAAGCGTATGATGGTGGTTTGCTGGCTAAGGTGCGTGACGGCGACATCATCCGCGTCAATGGCCAGACAGGTGAGTTAACCCTGCTGGTGGACGAAGCCGAGCTGGCGGCCCGTCAGCCGCATATTCCAGACCTGAGCGCATCGCGCGTGGGAACCGGACGCGAAATGTTTGGCGCGCTGCGTGAGAAACTCTCCGGGGCGGAGCAGGGCGCAACCTGTATTACGTTTTAAGACGACTTGATTTTATCGATCTGGCGAGAGAAAACTCTGATGAAAAACTGGAAAACAAGTGCAGAAGCAATCCTGACCACTGGCCCCGTTGTGCCGGTTATCGTGGTGAACAAACTGGAGCACGCGGTACCGATGGCGAAAGCGCTGGTTGCGGGTGGCGTTCGCGTTCTGGAAGTGACCCTGCGTACCGCCTGCGCGATGGACGCGATTCGCGCAATCGCTAAAGAAGTGCCGGATGCCATCATTGGTGCGGGTACCGTTACGAACGCAAAACAGCTGGCTGAAGTGACCGAAGCGGGCGCGCAGTTTGCCATCAGCCCGGGTCTGACCGAGCCGCTGTTAAAAGCGGCAACCGAGGGCACCATCCCGCTGATCCCGGGGATCAGCACCGTTTCTGAACTGATGCTGGGTATGGACTACGGTCTGAAAGAGTTCAAATTCTTCCCGGCAGAAGCCAACGGCGGCACCAAAGCACTGCAGGCGATTGCGGGTCCCTTCTCTCAGGTGCGCTTCTGCCCGACGGGCGGCATCTCTCCGGCCAACTACCGTGATTACCTGGCGCTGAAGAGCGTGCTGTGCATCGGCGGCTCCTGGCTGGTACCGGCGGATGCCCTGGAAGCAGGCGACTGGGATCGCATCACCAGACTGGCTCGCGAAGCGGTTGAAGGTGCGAAGCAGTAAGCACCTCGCATAATGAAAAACGGGCCATCAGGCCCGTTTTTTTTATCCGTTAACGCTAACCGCGGCAGCGGCAGCTTTCGCCCTTGCCACGGCATCATCCACGCTATTGCCAGTGGCCAATGCCACGCCCAGACGACGCGTACCGTCGATCTCCGGTTTCCCGAACAGGCGAACCTGCATACCCACCCCAACCGCGCCTTCAACGTTGTCAAAGGTGACGTTCTGGCTGGTCAGTTGCGGGAGGATCACCGCCGAGGCGGCCGGACCATACTGGCGAATACCACCAACCGGCAGGCTGAGGAACGCGCGCACGTGCAGGGCGAACTCGGAGAGATCCTGGGAAATCAGGGTCACCATCCCCGTATCGTGCGGGCGAGGGGACACTTCGCTGAAAATCACCTCATCACCGCAGACAAACAGTTCCACGCCGAACAGGCCGTAACCGCCCAGCGCCAGCACCGTTTTACGGGCGATCTCCTGCGCGCGCGCCAGCGCCAGGGCGCTCATCTGCTGCGGCTGCCAGGATTCACGGTAATCGCCATCCTCCTGACGGTGTCCAATCGGATCGCAGAAATGGACGCCATCAACGGCACTGACGGTCAGGAGGGTAATTTCAAAATCAAACTTCACCACGCCTTCAACAATCACGCGACCGGCTCCGGCGCGACCGCCCTGTTGGGCATAATCCCATGCCTTGTCCAGCGTGCTGCTGTCGCGGATGAAGCTCTGCCCTTTACCGGAGGAGCTCATCACCGGCTTAATGATGCACGGATAGCCAATCTCCTCAACGGCCTGCAGGAAAGCAGCTTTATCGCCGGCAAAACGATAGCCAGAGGTGGGTAATCCCAGCTCTTCCGCCGCCAGGCGACGAATGCCTTCGCGATTCATGGTCAGCTTCGCGGCCTTTGCACAGGGCACCACGCGCTGGCCTTCCTGTTCAAGGGCAAGCAGCGTATCGGTGGCGATGGCTTCGATTTCCGGTACGACAAAATCCGGTTTCTCACGCGTAATCAGCTCGCGCAGGGCATCGCCATCCAGCATGTTAATCACATAAGAACGGTGGGCAACGTGCATGGCGGGTGCATCGGCGTACCGGTCTACGGCAATGACTTCCACGCCTAAACGCTGACACTCAATGGCGACCTCTTTGCCCAGTTCACCCGATCCCAACAGCATTACACGCGTCGCCGCAGGTCGCAGCGCGGTTCCTAAACGAGTCATAACAATCCCCCTGAAAAAGTTGCGCGCAGTATAAACGAAAACGTTTGCGTGTGTCTTGATCGGGGCCCGTGCGCGGGGAAGAAATTTGCGCTTCTTTAGCCCCGCCAGACATTTCCTGACGCCTGCTCGCTTACGCTGTGGAACATGTACACCGTTAAGTGAGGGAAACCATGTCTGGCTGGTTAAATCAATTGCAATCACTGTTAGGGCAGAAAACATCGCCATCCGGCGAGCAGGGGCTGAGCAAACTGGTCCCCGGGGCGCTCGGCGGGCTGGCAGGCCTGCTGGTGGCGAATAAATCCTCGCGCAAGTTGCTGGCAAAATATGGCACCGGCGCGTTACTGGCCGGTGGCGGAGCCATTGCGGGCACGGTTCTGTGGAACAAATACAAGGACAGAGTGCGAACCGCACATAGCGATGAACCCGATTATGGTCAACACACGTCACCGTTGGATCTGCGCACTGAACGGCTGATCCTTGCGCTGGTTTTTGCCGCGAAAAGTGACGGGCATATCGACGATAAAGAACGGTCGGCGATTGAGCAGCAGCTGCGGGAGGCCGGTGTGGAAGAGCAGGGCAGAACGCTGGTGGCCCAGGCCATCGAACAGCCGCTGGATCCGCAGCGCCTTGCGCAAAGCGTAAAGAATGAGGAGGAGGCGCTTGAACTCTATTTCTTAAGCTGTGCCGCCATTGATATTGACCACTTTATGGAGCGCAGCTACCTCAATGCCCTCGGCGACGCGTTGAAGATCCCTCAGGACGTGCGCGACGGCATTGAGAAGGATATCAGGGAGCAAAAACAGGCGTTAGCGGGTTAACTGTCACCGTCGCGGTCATGTTTCGCTTGCATCATGCGTGTGTTTTGCCAACCTTATAGGGTGTAAAACTCAAAAGAAACATGACATGCCACCAAAAGCCCGACGTACTCCTTATGCGATCACCACGCATGGCGATACGCGCATTGACAACTATTACTGGCTCCGGGACGATTCGCGTTCCCGGCCAGAGGTGCTCGACTATTTGCACGCGGAAAATGACTATGGCCGCAAGGTCATGGCCAGCCAGCAGGCGCTTCAGGATCAGTTGCTGAATGAAATGGTGCAGCGTATTCCCCAGCGCGATGTCTCCGCACCCTGGACCAAAAACGGCTATCGTTATCGCCATATCTACGAGCCCGGTAACGAATATCCCATCTACCAGCGTCAGTCGGTGTTAAGCGCCGAGTGGGATGAATGGGATATTTTGCTGGATGCTAACCAGCGTGCTGCCCACAGCGAGTTTTATACGCTGGGCGGCATGTCGGTCTCGCCCGATAACGCCATTATGGCGCTGGCGGAAGATTACCTCTCCCGGCGTCAGTACGGCCTGCGTTTTCGCAATCTGGAAACCGGTAACTGGTATCCGGAGATGATTGCGAACGTTTCGCCGGATTTTGTCTGGGCGAATGATTCTGAAACCGTCTATTACGTGAAGAAACATGCCTCCACGCTGCTGCCTTATCAGGTATGGCGTCATACCGTCGGCACCAGTGCGGATGATGACGAGCTGGTCTACGAAGAGAAAGATGAAACGTTCTATGTCAGTCTGCATAAAACGTCGTCACGCCACTATGTGATTATCTTCCTCGCCAGCGCGACCACCTCTGAAGTTCTGCTCCTGGATGCGGAGCTGCCTGATGCGCAGCCGCTCTGCTTCCTGCCGCGTCGTAAAGATCATGAGTACAGCCTGGATCACTTCCAGCACAGCTTTTACCTGCGCTCTAACCGCGAGGGCAAAAACTTTGGCCTCTATAAAACCAAAGTACGCGATGAACGGAAATGGGAAGTGCTCATTCCTGCGCGGGAACAGGTAATGCTGGAAGGATTTACCCTCTTTACCGACTGGCTGGTGGTGGAAGAGCGCCAGCGGGGGCTGACCAGCCTGCGGCAAATTAACCGCAAAACGCGGGAGGTCATCGGGATTGCGTTTGACGATCCGGCCTATGTTACGTGGATTGGGTTTAACCCCGAGCCGGAATCTTCCCGCTTGCGCTATGGCTACTCGTCAATGACCACGCCGGATACGCTGTTTGAGCTGGACATGGAGACCGGACAACGTCAGGTGCTTAAGCAGTCTGAGGTAAAAGGGTTTGATTCCGATAACTACCGAAGCGAACACCTGTGGGTCACCGCCCGGGATGGCGTTGAGGTGCCCGTCTCGCTCGTCTATCACAAGGCGCATTTCCAGAAAGGGAAAAACCCGATCCTGGTCTACGGGTATGGATCCTACGGCTCAAGCATGGATGCCGATTTCAGCAGCAGCAGATTAAGCCTGCTCGATCGTGGCTTTGTTTTCGCCATCGCCCACGTGCGTGGTGGTGGCGAGCTGGGCCAGCACTGGTACGAAGACGGGAAATTCCTGAAGAAGAAAAACACCTTTAACGACTACCTCGACGTCTGCGATGCGCTAATAGAACAGGGTTATGGCGATCCGCAGCTCTGCTTTGGCATGGGCGGCAGTGCGGGAGGGCTGCTGATGGGGGCTGTCATTAACCAGCGTCCTGACCGCTTCAAAGGGGTCATCGCGCAGGTTCCGTTTGTCGACGTGGTGACCACGATGCTGGATGAGTCTATTCCGCTGACGACCGGTGAGTTTGAAGAGTGGGGGAATCCTCAGGACGAGATCTATTACCGCTATATGAAAGAGTACAGCCCGTACGATAACGTGGAAGCCAAAGCCTATCCGCACATGCTGGTGACCACCGGTCTGCACGATTCACAGGTGCAATACTGGGAGCCCGCAAAGTGGGTGGCTAAGCTGCGGGAGTTGAAAACCGATAATAACCTGCTGCTACTCTGTACCGACATGGACTCCGGACACGGCGGGAAATCGGGACGATTCAAATCGTATGAAGGGGTCGCGCTGGAGTATGCCTTTTTGATTGGCCTGGCGCAGGAAACGCTGCCAGGCCGTGCCGGAAGTTAAGCTTCACCCAGATAGTGCTTGAGCGTTAAGCGAAGCTCCGGGCTCATTTTGTCGAGGTTGTTATACAGCCAGCGCAGGTAGCCCGGATCTTTATCGGCGATATCGGACACCGCTTTGCCGCGGTATTTGCCAAAGGTGAAAGTGGTCAGCAGCGCCGGTCGCCCGGTGATCGTCGCCATATCATCTGGCGTCCAGCCAGAGGTATTCATAATGTCTATGAGTAGCGCCGCGGTGATATAGCAGTCGTACAGGGCGCGGTGATGATGCAGCCCCTCGGGCGTTCTGACGCTGAGCTTACGCGATTTATACAGCGCCATATTGCTGTATTTGATCCCCGGCCACAGTCGACGCGCCAGCTTCATGGTGCAAATCCATTCGCCGGGCATCTCGGGCAGTACCCGGCGGTCAAAGCTGGCGTTGTGCGCGACATACCACGGGCTGCCGTAATAGTGCGGAATGACCTCTTCAATCCAGGGTTTATCCGCCACCATCGATTCTGTAATGCGATGAATGGCCATCGCTTGCGGGCTAATCGGGCGGTCGGGACGCACCAGATGGCTCATGGGATTGACGATTTTACCGTCAATGACGTCAACAGACGCCACTTCCACTATTCCGCCCTGAAGATCGCAAGTTTCGGTATCGATGACGCGCAGCATTTAACGCTCCTGAGCTAAAACGCTTAGCCTAAAGGAATGATATCGCCTTGCCAACCCTGTCGGCCCAGAGATCCGGTCAATAATAGTTCGCCCTTATCCGCACGGACAATCAGCTGGCCTTTTTCATCCCACAGCGCGCTACCGCCACGGGCGTTCGCCATTAACACGGCAATGGCATACCTGTGCGCGAAGCGCTGCAACGTGTTGATGGACTGGCGCCAGCGGGTATCGCCCACCGACTGACAGCTGGTGAACAGCGTCGCCTGCGGATCCAGATTGGGGGAATCGGCATGCGTATCAACAATCGTCAGCTGTTTATCTCCCGGCACCAGGCTGGCTCCGCTTCCCTGGGGGTAGCGCAGGATGCTGTGCCGGGACGGCGAAAACAGGGCGAGGCCCTTTACGCGCTGACCATTCAGATCAAGGGGCAGACCAGCAATGATGGTGATCCGGTAACGCTTTGCGGCGGCCAGCAAGGGGGCCAGCTGTGCGTCATCGGGTGGGGGAGGTAGGTCCGTCCTTCCCGATCCTGTTAACGAGAGTTCAGGAAAGACCAGGAGATCGCACCGCTGTTGTGCCGCTTCCGCAACGAAACGGAGATGGTGCGCTACGTGGTCATTTACACTGTGATGCTGCCCGGCATACTGGGCGGCGGCAATATTCCATTGTGACATCGTGACTTCCTTATACACAGAGTCGCAGGATTTAAGAATACACCTAAACTAATCAGGGTTTTCTTATCCTGGCATATTCCGCGTAAGGAAGTGTAACGAGTCGTTAAGCTTATTTAACTTTAGGTTCGTACGGCAAACGAGAGAGATTGACCGACGCGAGTCGGTGCGCAATCAAACGCTCGCGGAACCAGTCACGCAGATGGGCGGGTTGCTCACGTTCCACCACCTCAGCCACGATTGGCATGTTGTAACGCTCTTTAAACGCGACACCTGCGGCAGCGAGATCGACATTCACTTTATCCATCTCGTCCTGAGGAAGGGCAGCCAGATTGATCTTCATTACCTTCTCCTTTTTATGCGGCGGCAACGTTACCGCGATTGCACGATGATGACAAGCGGAGGTGGGATGATCCTCGACTCGATTATTATACAGCGTTATTCTTTAGCATACAGGCATAACAAAAAGGAATGATTGCGATGGGTTTATCCGCTGCCCGCGCGGTATGCGCGCTGGCTTTTCTCTTCTCTTCCGTTACAGCGACCCCGGTGCTGGCGCATGCGCACCTCCAGCAACAAATCCCGGCAGCCGATAGCCAGGTAACGGCTCCTCAGGCGCTTACCCTGAATTTTTCCGAAGGCATTGAACCCGGATTCAGCGGTGTCGTGGTGAAGGATGCACAGGGAAACGTGGTTAAAACCGGTGATATACAGCGTGACGAGCAGAATAAGGCCCAGTTCCATGTTCCGCTGGAGCAGACGCTGGTGACCGGCACGTACCAGGTTGACTGGCATGTGGTCTCGGTAGATGGTCACAAAACCAAAGGCAGCTATCGCTTCAGCGTGAAATAATATGCTGGCCTTCATCTACGTGGGGTTGCGCTTTATCCATTTCGGCGCGCTGATGCTGATTTTTGGTAATGCGCTGTATAGCGTCTGGTTCGCGCCGTCTTCTTTGTGCCGTCTGATGTCCTGTCGTTTACAGGCGCAGCAACAGATTGCGGCGCTGGTCAGTCTGACGTCAGCCATGCTGATGTTCATGATCCAGGCGGGGCTCATGGGCAACGGCTGGGGAGACGTGTTTAACCCGAACGTCTGGCAGAGCGTGCTGGCAACGCAGTTTGGTAGCGTGTGGCTGTGGCAAATTATCCTGGGTGCAATTGCGGCCTGTGTCGCCTGGCTTGCGCCCCAGAAAGGATCGCGACTCTTGCTGCTCGCCATGGGGCAATTTGTCCTGCTGGCAGGCGTAGGGCATGCGGCAATGAACGACGGTGCAGCGGGGGCGTTGCAGCGTATCAATCACGCTCTACATCTGCTCTGTGCCGCCACCTGGGTTGGCGGCCTCCTGCCGCTGCTGTATTGCATGCATCTGGCGAAAGGGCGCTGGCGGGTTGCGGCAATTTACACCATGATGCGCTTCTCTCGCGTGGGACATTATGCCGTAGCGGGGGTAGTGCTTACCGGCGCGATCAATGGGCTCTTTATTCTGGGCATTACGGTGCCCTGGCACGCGGGCTACGTGCAACTATTGTTGTTCAAATGTGCGCTGGTGGCATTGATGGTGGTAATTGCGCTGGTGAATCGGTATTTTCTGGTGCCACGGTTTGGTGCCCACATCGGGCGCGAACAACAGATTTTTATCAAGATGACACAGGCAGAGGTGGTGCTGGGGGCGTTGGTGCTGGCAACGGTCAGCCTGTTCGCGACCTGGGAACCCTTTTGACAAGGTTAAAAAGCTTATGAAAAAGACAGTACTTTCTCTCTTATTGTTGGCCTGCACGGGTAGCGCGCTGGCGGCACCACAGGTTATCACCGTCAGCCGTTTTGAAGTGGGTAAGGATAAATGGGCGTTCAATCGTGAAGAGGTGATGCTGACCTGCCGTCCGGGTCATGCGCTGTATGCCATCAACCCAAGCACACTGGTGCAATACCCGTTAAACGACGCGGCCGAGCAGCAGGTCGCCAGCGGTAAGAGCAGCGGACAGCCCATCAGCGTTATCCAGATTGACGACCCGTCCAGCCCGGGGTAGAAAATGAGCCTGGCGCCGTTTATCGAACGCGCTGACAAGCTCTGCTAGCTTTCGGTTTCCAGTAAAAAAAACCGCAGTGGCTTGCGAAAGCACTGCGGTTTTTCATATTTATTGATGTTTTGACGCTTTTTTTCCGGCCGCTTTAGCTGTGGACTGGAAAACCTGGCGTCGTCATCTATTCTTAAAAGGCAAGGCGACTTAGCCTGCATTAATGCCAACTTTTAGCGCACGGCTCTCTCCCAAGAGCCATTTCCCTGGACCGAATACAGGAATCGTATTCGGTCTCTTTTTATCTATTTGTTTCTCAAGGGTTTTTTCTGTCTTAACACGAAATCCCCCGAAAATTACTCGA
>JABLTH010082581.1_pt1 | contig 202392 bp, 195 predicted proteins | sample 7875711 | NCBI WGS metagenome assembly JABLTH01 (sample SAMN14941262, study PRJNA633318) | bioreactor metagenome | isolation source: bioreactor | place: China | collected 2019-03-05
CGGGCAACGGCGGTACCATCCATATTGGGGCGGGCGCGGGGCCGACCTATGCACCCCTCATTGGTAATGCCGGGGACTTCCTCACAGACATCCCGCCGTCCAACGGCTGCGCCAACGTTGCCGTCCTTAAGGTGGACATCGAGGTTGATGCATCAGACACAGATTCGTGCCATCTCAATTCCGATGATAGAATGGATAACATTGCCACCGTCAAAGGACCGGGTGACGTAATTCTGAAAGCCGTCCTGCAACCCGACACGCCGGAAATCCGAAACCAGCTTACTTGGGATGGTGCCGCTCAGCAGGCTGACAAGATCACGGCCAAAGTTTCCAGAACCGCGGCGGCAAAGCACAGTGTGACGGCGAAGATAGGCGGGAACGCTTGTAGAGAGGCGAATGTGTGGGTGGTGTGGACCGAGATTGACGATCTAAACACAACAGGTCCGACCCCAGCAGACAGCGATGTGAGTCCGTCAACTATCCCAAACGTTCCTCCCTTTGAATACGGAGCATCGGGAAGCTATGGAAATCAGCCTGGGACCGATAATCGTTTTCAGAATGGCATCTTGCTCAGAACAACCATTTCGCCCGCGGGTTTCTCTAACCAAAATGGCTCTGTTCAATTCAGATTCATTCGGACACTGGAAAAGTGCGGTTGGGCAAAATGGCAAGACACAGGATGGGCGCAACGGCCACCCGGCTACATACAGCCCGGCGAACCAGATGGGCCATCAGCAGAGACACAAGATGTAATCCCTTCGGTTCAAGATCATATCTACAATGTCGATGGTCCGGGAATAGGCGGGCCGGTCGATCTTTGGGATGAAGCTGTTTACCGGGGAAACTTCGACCAGCATGTTGAAGTGTACCTGCCTTGCCGCGGATGGGTTTCATGCTCTGACACAGTGTTGTGGTTTGCGACGGTTTGGATTGAGAAAAATGGATCCGGGGCGTTTCAACGGCGATCAACGGAAAATGCAGTGGGCGCGAGTCATATTTCGGTCGGTTCGGGGAATACCCCGCCGGGTATTTGAAAGGAATACGGATGAAGACATCGCATCTCTTTGGATTGGCCTTAGTAATTCTTGTCTGTTGCTGTAGAGCCGAAGAATTAAAGCAAGAGTCAACAAATAATCCACGAAAGTTTTCGCCAGATCCACAGTTTGTGTCTCATGTCGATGCACTTCCGCTAGTTCACCGAGATGCTTTTCTCGTGGCCGAAGCGGAAAAAAATATCAATACGTCGGACGAGGAAGCTTCTTGGCGTAAGGCGTCTGCAATTCGGATGCTTGCCCAAACCGACATCTCAAATAAAGTGCAGGTGATTTTGGGAAATCTGTCCTTTCAGGAAGAGAAGTTCCACACATTTCCAGCCTATTACGCATTGATCGAGATCGGCAGCCCAGTTGCCTCAAATGTATTTGAATTTGCTTTATCGAGCACTGATCCGCGCGCGATAGATGCCGCTGGTGCCGTGCTCTACAAGATGTGGGGACGAGGCAGATATTTTGAAATAATGTCCCAAAACAAGGAGAGGATTCCTGAATCCACATATCAAATTCTTTGTGCACGCGACATTAACGGTGAATGACCGTCCTTAAAGTGGACTTGAGTATCGGGACGGTTGCGGAGGCAGACGAGGAAACAGTCGGCGGCTTCGTTCCGGTGAACGCCGACAACGATAACGGTTCGACTGTTACCCACCACATCCCGGCAACGCGGGACTTCGATACCGACGGCTACACCGACGATGACCTTGTCCCGATCTCCCTCGGCCTAGAACCGACCACAGGGCTTTCCTGCACGTTGCGGCTACGCAAGGTCGAAGGCGGCAGGGATCGAATCAAGGTATGGGAGACGACAGGCAAGGTTACGGAGGTGCCGCTCCCGACGACATGGACTGTCGGCACGGATACGAGTCCAGCAACACTGTACGTAGAGGGGTTGAAGGAAGGACAAGCGTTACGGGATATCGATCTGGTTCTCGAATACCTGCAAAGTGGAACGGTCCTGTGCGATGACAAGGTCAAGGCAACCGTCATGCCGGTACTCAGCAATCTCGTTGCCGTCGCAGGGCCAAATCGCCCCGACTACTATGTTGGTCCCGACTCGCTCCAGATGATTTGGTCAGATGGAGGTTATGACGAACCAACGATAACCATTACTGGCTCAGTCTGGAATGTCCCAAATCCAAGCGGGAAACTCAGTCTCGTTCAGCACGCCAAGAACGTTGGCTTGTTGGCCGATGGAGCAAGCGCTATCAATGCCGATGGCGAGAAATGGAAATGGGACTTCGCAGCCCCCTATGGCGGCATTGCTCTTGTCGACGGGGACGGAACTGGTCCTACATGGAACCCTTTCTATCCCGACGACGACCCCTCCGCCAACCTCTACTTAGCGATTGATCGTCCTCGAGTATGGGCGGGTCATGCCGAGATATTCCCGCCGACGAACAAAGCAACGCAGATTGACCTTCGCACCGAATTCACAATCTATGCGGTCTGGCAATTCTCCGATACCGTCTATTTCCTGGGCAATGCGTCTTGGTCCGTTCGATATCAGGGTGCGTTAACGAACAACGCGGGAACCGTCTCCTTCACCGAAGGGAGCGGTGGCCCCGGAAAACGGAGCCAGGGGGATAGTTATGGTTGAGGCCGGATTCTCTTCGCGAGAGGCCAGATGAATGGGCCAGACGCGAGGAGAAATGATGAAGATACCACGAAGGAATCACAGCGCGGAGTTCAATATCCGGATTGACCGGGAGGCGATGCGCGGTGTGGCGGTGAGTTATCAAATCAAGCGGTGGAAAGAGGCGCGCGAAGAACCGACTTCCCTGCGATTGGGTAGTCATCTGTTTTTGTACGATCGTACAAAAAAAGATGAGTGGAGGAGTGCGACGGGGGGAGGACGTGTGAGCGCAATGCTTTGACATTCGGGGCGCGGGCGATGAATATCGCGCGCGTTTTAACCCCGAAGTCGGAGCCGCAGAATGATCGCAGACTTGAGACCGCGTTTGAGCCAGGTCCAAAATAGCCTCCATGAAATGCGAGGTTATCTTTGACGTCGCCGCAAAACGACGTGAGCTGGAAGAGTATGAAGCACAGGCCCTGAACCCTTTATTTTGGGACGATAATCTCAAAGCCAAGTCGGTCATTGATAAGACGAATGCGCTGCGCGCGCTGCTGAATCCGTTCGATGCGCTTGAGCGCGAGATCGAAGAAGTCTCCATTCTGTTGGAATTGGCGGAAGGCGAGGGGAATTCTGCCGATCGCGATCTGGCGCTGGGTGAGGCGGAGACGAAGCTGGAGCGACTGGAACATGATTTTGGGCGCTTCCAGCTTCAGGCCTTGCTGACGGGGCCGATGGATTCGCATAATTGTTATTTGAGTCTGCATGCGGGGGCGGGTGGAACGGAGTCGTGCGATTGGGCGCAAATGCTGTTCCGGATGTACACGCGTTACACGGAGTCGCGCGGATTTAAGGTGGATGTCATGGATATCCAGCCGGGCGAAGAGGCGGGGATCAAGAGCGCGACGTTTCTGGTTTCCGGTCCGAATGCGTACGGGTTCATGAAGGCGGAGCGCGGTGTGCATCGCCTCGTGCGCATCAGTCCGTTCGATGCGAACAAGCGCCGGCACACGTCGTTTGCCGCGCTCGATGTCGTGGCTGAAGTGGATGACGATATCGAGGTTGAGATCGAGGAAAAGGACCTTCGCATTGACACTTATCGGTCGAGCGGCGCGGGCGGTCAGCACGTGAACAAGACCGACTCCGCGGTGCGCATTGTGCACTTGCCGACGGGGATTGTGGTGCAGTGCCAGGCCGAGCGTTCGCAGCACAGCAACAAGGCGAAGTGCATGAAGATGCTCAAGGCCAAGCTCTACGAGCTGGAGGTGGATAAGAAGCGGCAGGAGATGGAAAAGTTCTATGGCGACAAGGGGGACATCGCCTGGGGTCGCCAGATTCGTTCGTATGTGCTGCAACCCTACACGATGGTAAAGGATCACCGGACGGGCGTGGAGACGGGTAATGTGCAGGCTGTGCTGGACGGCGATTTGGATCTGTTTGTCGAAGGGTATCTCAAGAATCCGCGCAATGAACGTGTTACGGGAAATCTTGACGTCTAAGCGAGCGGAAATTGCCGCGAGAAAGATGGCGATGCCATTGGAGCCGACGCGCTCCAGCGCGCCGTCGTTTATGGTGGCGTTGAGGTCGGCGCCGATCGGATTGATTGCGGAGGTCAAGCGTCGCTCGCCGTCGGCGGGCGCGCTGCGCGAGCCGTTTGATCCCGCCGCCATCGCCCGCGCGTATGCCGAGGCGGGCGCGCAGGCGATTTCGGTGTTGATGGACGAAAAGTATTTCGGCGGCGGAGATGCGCAGTTTCATGCGGTTCGCGGGGCGGTGGATTTGCCGCTGCTCTACAAGGAGTTTGTCGTGGATGAGTGGCAGCTTTTTCACGCGTCGAGCATCGGGGCGTCCGCTGCGCTGCTGATTGTTTCAGCGCTTTCGGACGAGGTGATGCGGCGCTTTATTGCGAGGTGCGCGGAGTTGAATCTGACGGCGTTGGTTGAGGCTCATGATGCGGAAGAGGTGCGGCGCGCGCTGGATGCGGGGGCGGCGTGTGTGGGCGTGAATAATCGGGATTTGAAGACGTTCAAGGTGTCGGTGGAGACTTCGCTGGAGTTGCGGAGTCTTGTTCCGTCGTCTGTATTGTTCGTGGCCGAGAGCGGCATCAGGAGTTTTGAGGATGTGCAGCGTTTGAGGGCGGCGGGAGTGAACGCGGTTTTGGTGGGCGAGTCGTTGTTGCGGCAGGCGGATATTGAATCTGCGGCGCGCCGTCTCATGGGGCGGGGATGAGCGTGTTCGTGAAAATCTGTGGTATTGCCCGCCGCGAGGATGCCGAGGCGGTGGCGGCGATGGGTCCGGACGCGGTGGGTTTTGTGTTCTGGCAGAAGTCGCGCCGCTACGTGAAACCATCCATTGTGGGGCATTGGACGTCGGCCATGCCGAAGGCGATGTTGAAGGTTGGAGTTTTTGTGGATGCGACGCCGCGCGAGGTGCAGAACACGGTGGCGGCGGCCGGGCTGGATGTGGCGCAGTTGCACGGCAGCGAAGACCCGGCGTTGTTTGCGGGACTCGGATTCAACGTGTGGCGCGTGGTGCGCCCTGAGAATACGCCCGCGGCGATGACAGATGGCTGGCCCGTTGACGCTCTTCTGGTGGATACCTATAGTCCCGACTCGCCTGGTGGAACGGGGCGCACGGGCGATTGGTCGCTCGCGCGAGATTTTGTGGCGGGATCGCGCCATTCCGTTCTTCTGGCGGGCGGGCTGACGCCGGAGAATGTGCGAGAGGCCATTGGTTCGGTGAGGCCGTGGGGTGTGGATGTCAGTTCGGGAGTGGAAGAAGCGCCGGGGAAAAAGGACCTCGGGAAAGTGCGGGAGTTTATCGAACGATGCCGAATCGCGTGACCCAACCAGATGCCCTCGGCCATTTCGGGCCGTTTGGCGGGATGTTCGTGCCGGAGACGCTGATGGCGCCGCTGCATGAGCTGATTCGCGAGTATGCCCGCGCGCGAAAAGATCCGTCGTTCCGCCGGGAGTTGGACGCTTATTTGCGCGACTACGTGGGGCGTCCGACGCCGCTCTATTTTGCCGGGCGTCTTTCGGAGGAGATTGGCGCGAAAGTTTATTTGAAGCGCGAGGACCTGTGTCACACGGGCGCGCATAAGATCAACAATTCGTTGGGGCAGGTCTTGCTCGCGAAGCGCATGGGGAAGAAACGCATTATCGCGGAGACGGGCGCGGGACAGCATGGCGTGGCGACGGCGACGGTCGCGGCGATGTTCGGATTGGAGTGCGTGATCTACATGGGCGCGGTGGATATGGCGCGGCAGGCGTTGAATGTTTCGCGGATGCGGCGGCTCGGCGCGACCGTGGTGGCCGTGACGGCGGGACAGAAGACGCTGAAGGAGGCGATCAGCGAGGCGATGCGCGATTGGGTGACGAATGTGCGGAGCACGCATTATATTCTCGGGTCGGCGTTGGGCGCGCATCCTTATCCGATGATGGTCCGCGATTTCCAGAGCGTGATTGGGCGGGAGGCGCGGCGGCAGATTCTGGCGAAGGAGCGGCGGTTGCCATCGCATCTGGTGGCGTGCGTTGGCGGCGGCAGCAACGCGATCGGGTTGTGGCATCCGTTCCTTCGCGATCGGGGTGTTCGGATGATCGGCGTGGAGGCCGGCGGGTTGGGCATCAAACCGGGCCAACATGCGGCGCGATTTGCGGGGGGCAACGTCGGTATTTTGCAGGGCACGAAGACCTATCTGCTTCAAGATCGGGACGGCCAGATTTTGCTCACGCACTCGGTGAGCGCGGGTTTGGATTATGCGGCCGTGGGGCCGGAACATGCACTGTTGCACAAGCTGAAGCGCGCGGAATATGTTCACGCGGCGGATCGCGATGCGGTGGACGCCACGAACCGGCTGGCTTCGTTGGAAGGGATTATTCCGGCGCTGGAGAGCGCGCATGCGTTTGCGTATTTGTTCCGCCACGCGGATCGTTTCAAATCGCGCGACGTGGTGATTGTCAATTTGTCCGGGCGGGGCGACAAGGATGTTCAGCAGTTGGAGGATTGGGATGCGAAACATGGCAACTAGCGGGTGGCCGACGTGAGCATTCGCAGCATGACGGGATATGGGCGCGGGATGGCTGTCGCCGCCGGCGTTCGCATTGAAGTCGAGGTCAGTTCGGTGAACCGCAAGCAACTGGATGTTCAGTTGACGTTGCCGCTCTCGATGAAGTTGATCGAGTCGCGCGTGCAGGAGGAGGTTGCGCGGCGCGTTCATCGCGGTCGCGTGCTGCTCGATGTGACGGTGCACGAGGTTTCCGGCTCGCGACGCGCGGGCGTTCGGGTGGATGAGGAGTTGGCCGCGGCGAGCGTCCGGGCTTTGCGAAAGGCGGCATCCAGGCTGGGTTTGCGTGATGAGTTGAGCGCCGATGTGTTGCTCCGGTTGCCCGGGGTGGTGATTTATCGCTCCGCGGAGGATGACCTTGAGCGGATTTGGCCGACGCTGGCTGCTGCGTTGGCGAAGGCGTTGGATGCGCTGCTGCGGATGCGGGAGCGGGAGGGGGCGAATCTGCTGAAAGAGTTCCGGCGGCTGCTGAAGAATCTGGCGCGGCATCTGGCCGTCATACAACGCGAAGCGCCGCACGTGTCAGAGCGCTACCGGGCGGCTTTGCGCGCGCGGCTGGAGCGGGCGGGGTTGGACATGCACGCCGACGGGGATCGGATGGAGCGCGAGCTGATTTTGTTCGCGGACAAGTCCGACATCACGGAGGAATCGTCGCGACTCGCGAGCCATCTTCAGCAGGCGCATGCGCTGTTGAAATCCAGCGAGCCTTCGGGTCGCGCGTTGGATTTTCTGGCGCAGGAAATGTTTCGTGAAATCAATACGATCGGATCCAAGGCCAACGACGCCGCTGTGGCTGGGCAGGTTGTCGCGTTCAAGGCTGAACTTGAACGCTGGCGCGAACAAGTGCAGAACATCGAATGACGGGTTGAAAAGGGGCAAGGCCCGAGGCAGAACTTTCCAAACCAACCATCGAATCCACGCTCATGATTAAAAGCCCCGCAAGATCGTTGCTGCTGGTGGTTTCCGCGCCTTCGGGCGCGGGCAAGACGACGCTGTGCGACCGCCTTTCGGCGGATTTCCACAGTTCGATGATTTATTCCATTTCTTGCACGACGCGGCAGCCGCGCGAAGGCGAGGTGGACGGGCGCGAGTATTTTTTCATCACGGAGGAGCAGTTCAAAAAGAAGCTCGATGCGGGCGAGTTCATTGAGCACGCGAATGTGCACGGGCACCTCTACGGCACGTTGAAGCGATTTATCGAGAAGGGGTTCAGTTCCGGGCGCGACGTGCTGATGGATATTGATATTCAGGGCGCGGCTCAGATTCGCGACTACATCCGCCGCGCGCCGGCGAACGATCCGATCAAGAACTCTTTTGTGGATGTTTTTATCGGACCGCCGTCGCTTGAAGTTTTGCGCAAGCGGTTGCTGGGGCGGGCGAAGGACACGACCGAAGTGATTGATCGGCGGATGCGCCAGGCCGAGGCGGAGATGGCGCATTGGCGGGAATACAAGTACTACATTTTGAATGACCGGCTGGATAGCTCGTATGACGCGCTGCGGTCCATCGTGATCGCGGAGCATCATCGCATCCATTGGGCCGATTGATTTCAAAAATCTTCGCGCCCGCCCCTTGACAGGCACCCCCACATTTGGGCTAGATTCGCATATAAACCCCTATCGGTTGTATGCGTTGCCCAAAGTGCGATCATCAGGACGACAAGGTCATTGACAGCCGCTCCGTGCGGAATGGCGATGTGATTCGCCGTCGCCGCGTGTGTCTCAAGTGCGGCTATCGCTTCACGACGTATGAAGAGGTGGTGAAGGCAGGGCTTCGCGTGATCAAGCGGGATGGCCGACATGAGGACTTGGACCGCCGGAAGCTGATGTCGGGGATCGAGCGCGCTTGCGAGAAGCGTCCGATCAGCGCGCAGCAGATTGAATCGCTGGTGTATGCGATCATTACCGAGCTGGAGAGCGAATACGAGCGCGAGGTTCCTTCCACGATCATCGGCCAGAAGGTGATGGGCAAGCTCGAGGAAATTGACGAGGTGGCCTATGTGCGCTTCGCGTCCGTCTATCGCCGGTTTCGCGATGTGAACCAATTTTTGAGCGAAGTTGAAGGGCTCATTGGGCGGGAATGATCTCTTTTCACGAGCAGACGGCGACGGAGCGGTTTGTGGCCGAAGCGCTCGGCGGCGATTTCCCGTTTGCTTCGGAGTTTGCGCGGTCGCTGGAGATTTTTTTCACGGACACGGCGGATGAAACGTTGATGGCGTTGTTGCTGGTGCGGATGCTGGCCGCTGCGGGGTATGCGGAAGATGCGCGGCGCGTCAGCGTGCGTTATACGGGGCAATCTGCTGTGGCCGATGTGTTCCGGCAGCCTCAGCTTCCGCGTCGCGCTTTGCTGGGGCTTGCCCGCGGAGTGGTGCGTCCGACGCGGATTGAGGCGATGGGCGAGTGGCCCGTGTGGACGTTGGATTTTTCGCGCATCGCGGCGGATGTCGCCGCTTGTTTGGAATTTGTCCTGATGCCCGCCGTGCGCTCGATGTTGGATGAAGTTGCGCCGCTGTGGGATGCGTCGGGTGGACGGGGCGGACTGGGACTTTGCGGCGCGGTCCGGCGGGGCGTTGAGCGGGTTGAATTGGATTCGTTTTGTCGCGTTTGGGCTGCTCGCACGGCCCGTGCGCGGAATTGGGCGAGCGCGCCGGAAATTATCTGGCTCGATTCCACGGGTTGACATTTTCAACAGGTGTGGTAAACCCGCCGCCCTCGTTTAGAGCAAAGGGAAGGATACAGCCATGTCCATGCACACCAGTTTGAAGTCGGGAAACAAGATTGCCGTGAAGCGCAATGTTTTGAAGCGCTTTGAGCGCATTGATGCGATGCGCGCGAAAGGCAAGTGGAAGCCGGGCGACCGCGCCTATGGCCTTCCGAAGCTCAAGAGCTCCTGATTGTTTACGCCATCAGCGTTGAAAAGCCCCGGTTTGGCCGGGGCTTTTTTTGTGTTCGGGCGGCGGCGATCACTAGGCGTGGTTGAGTGTGATGAAGTGGTCTTTGATGTATTGGCAGGCCGATTCTAGGTCCGGCAGAATTTTGGTGCAAAAGCGGACCATCCACGGGCTGCTGTCTTTGAAGGTGAAGGGGGAGAAGGCGACAACGAATTTTTTGAGGTTGTGCGAGGCGTAGAAGACTTCCATGGAGGTGCCGATGGAGTTTTTGTTGTAGTTCACGAGCACGAGGTCGGCGTCGCGAATGTCCTGCAAATCGAACTCGACGATTTCGTTGGCGCTATCCACTTCGCGGTCTTTGAAGTTCCGGCGCATCGGGTCGAGGAGAATGAACTGGCGACCGAGGAGTTTTTTGGCTTTTTCGCGCCAGGCGCGGGCGCGGCCTTCGTGTTCATCCATAATGGGGCCGCAGAGGTAGATCTTCTTTTTCATTCAGTCGGAGTCCTTTTTTGGGCGGGTGCGTTCGTTATGATACTGTTCTAAAGCGGCGCGCAAAGATTGAAAGCGCAAATCGGAACGGAGTCCGTCCAATTGCGGGTCGCCGAGCGATGTGTAGGTTGAGATGGGGTCGGTTTGCGCCGCGCGCGCGAGGAAGGCGAGGGCATCGGCCGGTTTGCCCATCAGGGCTTTGGCGCAGGCGGAATTGAAGTAGATGCTGTAGAGGAGCACGGGGTTGCGAATGGCGGCGACTTTGATGGCGGCGAGTATTTTCTCGGCTTCTTCGGCGCGGCCGGAGGTCATGAGCGCGGCGGAGAGGTTGCAGGCGGCCATGGCGTCGAGGGTGCCGACGGTTCGGGCGCGTTCGAGATAGTGGATAGCCTGGGTGTAGTCGCCCTTCCGGAAAAACCAATAGCCGAGGCGGTTGAGGATTTGAGCTTGCGGGATGGCGAATTTGACTGAAGGGAGGAGCTGGGTCATGGCGTTGATCGAGGCGTCCGCATTTCCGGAGCGATATGCGGCGTCCGCCTCCTGAATGGCCTTGAGGACTTTCGCGCGCTCGACGCGCTCTTCCGCGCTGATGCTTGAATCTTCGGTCGGTTCGATCGAATAGATGCGCGGCGCAAGTTCGGTGTAGGCGGAGGTGACGGAGGCGTCGGGCGTTTGCAGCGATTTCAGCGCGGTCAGCACGTCGTCGGAAGGTTCTGCTCCAGGCGCGACGGCGTTGGTCGCTTCGATGCCGGAGATGGAGCCGGCCCAGGGGAGGGGGGAAGGCTCCTCGGCGAGGGCCAGGGACGCACAGAGCGGAGTCAGCCACCAGAACTTCATGCCGACACGTTAGTGGGCTAGGGCCTTGCGCGCCAACAGAAATGCGGTTATCAATCGCGCTTCGTTTGGAGATTTTGATGACACGTTGGTCCCATCTTTTGATTCCCACGCTGCGCGAGGTGCCCGGCGAGGCCGAAATTCCCAGTCACAAGCTCCTGCTTCGCGCAGGTCTTGTGCGCAAACTCGCGGGCGGGCTATACACATTTCTGCCGCTCGGTCTGCGCTCGCTGCGCAAGGTTGAACGGATTGTGCGCGAGGAGATGGATCGCGCAGGCGCGCTCGAGGTGTTGATGCCGGCGCTCCAGCCGCCGGAGATTTGGAAAACAAGCGGACGCTACGAGGCGGCGGCGGATGTGCTGTTCAAGGTGCGCGATCGCGCGAAGAAGGAATGGCTGCTCGGGCCGACGCACGAGGAAGTCATCACGACGTTGGTCGCCGGGGAGATCAATTCGTACCGGCAGCTTCCCAAGAACTTTTATCAGATTCAGGTGAAGTTCCGCGACGAAATCCGTCCGCGTTTCGGGCTGATGCGCGCGAAGGAATTCATCATGAAGGATGCCTATAGTTTTGACGCCGCGGACGAGGGCGCGCAGGCGAGCTATCACAAGATGTATGACGCCTACACGCGCATTTTCAAACGCTGCGGCTTGCAGACGCTCGTGGTCGAAGCAGACACGGGCGTGATGGGCGGAAAATTTTCGCACGAGTTCATGGTGCCCGCCGAAACGGGCGAGAATGAAATCGTTTATTGCGAAGGCGGACGGTACGCGGCGAACATCGAGAAGGCTGTGAGCCGTGGTCCGGTTGTGCCGACGTCCGCAGAATCCACGGGCGCCGCTCCGGAAAAATTTGCGACGCCGGGCGTGGTCACCATTGAGGCGCTCGCCTCGGCGCCCTATAACGTGGAGGCGCATCGTCAAATCAAGACGTTGGTTTATATGGTGGAGGGCAAGCTGGTCGTTTTACTCGTTCGGGGCGATGACCAGTTGAACGAATCGAAACTTGCGGGGCATCTGGGCACCGGTCAGTTCCGGCCGGCGTTGCCCGAAGAGATTTTCGGGGCGTTGGGCGCGCATCCTGGCAGCCTTGGCGGTGTCGGCGTCAGCGGGATTTCGATTCGCGCGGACCTGGCGTTGAAGGGCGCGGCGGGGATGGTCACGGGGGCGAACGAAGACGGATTCCATTTGCGACATGTGGATATCGAGCGCGACGTTCAGAACATTCAGTGGTGCGATTTGCGGGCGGTGAAAGCCGGCGAGCAGGATGTTGAAACGGGCGGGGCGTTGAAGATTCGGCGCGGCATTGAAGTCGGGCATGTGTTCAAGCTCGGCACGAAATATAGCGAGGCGCTCGGCGCGATGTTCCTCGACGATCAGCGGGAACGGAAGCCGGCGGTGATGGGCTGCTACGGCATCGGCGTCACGCGCACGATGCAGGCGGCGATCGAGCAGTCGCACGACGACAACGGGATTATCTGGCCGATTTCGCTGGCGCCGTATCACGTCGAAATTTTGCCGATCAATATGCAGCATGCGGAGAGCGTGCGGGTCGCCGAAAAGCTGGCGGGCGAGTTGGAATCCGCGGGATTTGAAGTATTATTCGATGACCGCGACGAGCGGCCGGGCGTGAAGTTCAAGGATGCTGATTTGATTGGTATTCCGCTGCGCGTCAGTGTGGGCGAGCGTTCGTTGGCGAAGGGCGAAGTTGAGGTGAAGTTTCGGAAGGGCGGAGCGGGCGAGAATGTTCCTGTGGCGAGCGCTGCGGCGCGGGTTGCGGAAATTCTTCTGGCGTTGTTTCGCGAGGTGGAGCCGTAGAGGAAGTTATGGCTCGTCAATTTCATGTTCAAGGAACGCGGACGTTCTACACGATTTCAATCGTGCTGCTTGTGCTCGGAATCTGGTGTGTGAAGGATGGATGGTTTCCCGCCGCTTCGGTGCTGGCGAAGCATCCGATGTGGACGCCCGAGGGGCACCTGGACAATTTTTATCTCTTCAACCGCAGCCTCGCGGTCATCTCGCTGATCGGTTCCGCCGTCTGCGGATACATCCATCGCATTGTGCGATGACTTCTGCGCGCTTCAGTTGAGCAGGTGCGGGGCGAGGATGAGTGCGCCGATGGCGATGGCGCCGGTGGCGGTAATCAACACACCCGCGGCGGCGACGTCTTTGGCGTTCTTGATGAGCGGGTGGTGTTGAGGCGAGGCGACGTCGGCCAGAAATTCCAGAGCGGTGTTGAGGGCTTCGGCGAGCCAGACGGCGACGATGGCGAGGATCAACAAGCTCCATTCGGGCGCGGAGATTTTCAGGTGAAGTCCGGCGGCGATGACGGCGATCGTCGCGCAGGCGTGGATGCGCGCATTGGGTTGAGTTTTGAGGAGCGTCCAAAGACCCGCGAAGGCGAAGTTGAAGCTGCGCATTCGATTCTTCAGCGGCGAGGTGTTGCTCATTTTTTTCTCCGGCTGTGAACTGGGAGTGTGAGCGTGCGCGGGTTGCCTGTAAAGAGCGGCGGGCGGATTTTGCGGGACGAAAGGGTCGGGCTTTCACCTTGACCGGCGCAACCCGTTCTCTACTATAGGTTTTAGGCGGGAGGTCGGCAGTTTTGACGGCGGTGGTGAGGCGTTATGACAAAACGTGATTTGGTCGTTCGCATTTCAGAAGAAACCAAGCTCGTCCAAGCGGATGTGTTTGCGGTGATTCAAAAAACCCTCGATTACATTGTCGAGGCGCTCGCGAAGGGCGAGAACATCGAGTTCCTAAATTTCGGCGTGTTCGAGGTGCGCGAGCGGAAGCAGCGCATCGGGCGGAACCCGAACAAGCCGGAGCACACGGTGACGATTCCCCAGCGCCGCGTGGTGAAGTTCAAGCCGGGCAAGATCATGAAGCAGGTGGTGACGGGCGGGCTTCCGCCCGGCACATCGGCGCAATAGACGTCCTTTCTTTTTTTGCGTCGGCTTTGTTCGTTAAATTTGTTGGCGCGTTCCGCGCCTTCGCCCTAGGTTACGCGCATGTCATCTGAAGAATTTCAACCGCTTCCTGGAATGTCCGACATCGCTGCGCCGGAAATTGCGATATGGCAGCGGATCGAGTCCACGGCGCGAAGGGTTTTTTCTCTCTACGGCTACACCGAGGTGCGGACGCCCGTGCTGGAGAAGCAATCGGTGTTCGAGCGCTCGCTGGGGGATACGACGGAGGTGGTGCAGAAGGAGATGTATGCGTTCGAGGACCGCGGGGGGAGGCGCGTGGCGCTGCGACCGGAGGGCACGGCGGGTGTGATGCGGCATGTGGCGTCGCTGGGGCAGGAGGGGGAGGAGGCGCGGTTGTTTTATCTGGGGCCGATGTTTCGAGGGGAGCGTCCGGCGGCGGGGCGAAAGCGACAGTTTCATCAGATCGGGGCGGAGTTCATCGGCGCGCCGAATGCGGCGATGGATGTGGAGACGATTGCGCTTCAGGCGCATTTGTTGAGGGAGTGGGGGCTTAAGAATTTCAAGTTGCACGTCAACACGCGCGGGCTGCCGGAGGATCGCAAGAAGGTTCACGAGTCGCTGCGGGCGTTGTTGGATCCGCGGAGGGGCGAGTTGGGGGAGGAGGATCAGCGGCGGATTGATGTGAATATTTTGCGCGTGCTGGATTCGAAGGATGAGAAGACGCGGGCGGTGGTGGCGACGTTGCCGCCGTTGACGGAGTTCATGGGCGAGGGGTCGCGGTCGTATCTTCGCGATGTGATGGCGATGTTGGAGCGGTTGGAGTTGGATGCGCAGGTGAATCCGACGTTGATTCGGGGTTTGGATTATTACGTGCACACGGTTTGGGAGATTACGCATCCGGCGTTGGGCGCGCAGGATGCGTTGGCGGGGGGCGGGCGGTATCGCATTGCGATGGGGAGTCGCGAAATCGAGGGGGTTGGTTTTGCGATGGGGGTGGAGCGGTTGGTGATGGCGGTGCAGCAGGAGTTGGGGGCGGAGGCGGTGAAGGCGGCGCGCGCGCCGGCGTGGTTGGTGGCGTTGGGCGAGGCGGCGTTCGCGGAGAATTTCAAGTTGGCGCAGGCGTTGCGGATGCGCGGGATTGGGTGCGGGTTGGATTTGACGGGGCGGAGCATGAAGGCGCAGATGCGGGCGGCGAGTCGGGCGGGGGCGGCGGTGGTGGTGATTCGGGGCGAGTCGGAGATGCAGAAGGGGACGTTTGTGGTGAAGGATATGGCGACGGGTTCGCAGGTCGAGGTGGAGTTGCCGGAGCTGCTGGAGCGGCTTTCGGTGTCGCGGGCTTGACGGGAAGTTCCAATCGTTGGAAATTCCGCCGCGAAAAGTTCCAATGGTTGGAACTTTTTTTCCGGGTTTTTCCAATCGTTGGAAAACGGCGCGGGTTGCGCGGGGGAAATATCTTCTGGCAGGGTCGGCGCGGTTTTGTATAACGTTTCAATTCGGATTTTTTTCAGTTTAGGAGCGATATGGTAACGAAACAGGCAAAACCGACGGCGTCCGCGAGTGCAGCGCGTCCGAAGATCAGCGCGGGGGATATTCGGGAGCGCGTGTTGCATCATTTGAAGTACACGCGGTGCAAGGATTGGCAGACGGCGACGGACTACGACAAGGAGATCAGTTTTGCCTATGCGATTCGCGATCTGGCGATGGGCCGTTGGATTGCGACGCCGCGGACGTACAAGGAGCAGGACGTCAAGCGGGTGTATTATCTCTCGATGGAATATCTGATGGGGCGCTTGCTGGAGAATAATATCGCGGCGTTGGGGGCGGTGGCGGCGTCGCGCGAGGCGTTGAAGGAATTGGATATCGAGTTGAAGCAGTTGGTGAAGGAAGAGGTGGATACGGGCCTCGGGAACGGCGGTTTGGGGCGGTTGGCGGCGTGTTTCCTCGATTCGATGGCGTCGTTGCAGTATCCGGGTTATGGCTACGGGATCCGGTATGAGCATGGTTTGTTCCGGCAGGAGTTTGATAACGGTTGGCAGAAGGAGCGGCCGGACGATTGGTTGAAGTTCGGCAATCCGTGGGAGATGGTTCGGCCGGAGTTCGCGACGCCGGTGCTGGTGTATGGGCGGGTGAATCAGATTTCGACGCCGGGCGGACGGCAGAAGCCGGTGTGGGTGGATTGGCAGATGTTCGAGGGTGTGCCCTATGATGTGCCGATCATCGGGTTCGGGGTGAACACGGTGAACACGCTGCGGTTGTGGAGTTCGCGGGCGACGGAGAGTTTCCGGCTGGATGTGTTCAACCAGGGCGAATATGTCAAGGCGGTGGAGGAGAAGAACTGGGCCGAGACGGTGACGAAGGTGTTGTATCCGTCGGATGCGACGCACGCGGGCAAGGAGCTTCGGCTGATTCAGGAGTATTTCCTCGTCACGTGCACGATTCGCGATGTGATTTCGCGGTATCGCAAGAGCCATTCGACGTGGGATCAGTTTGCGGAGAAGAACGCGATTCAGTTGAACGACACGCATCCGGCGCTGGCGGTGGCGGAGCTGATGCGCTATTTCGCGGACGAGACGGACGTGCCGTGGGATCGGGCGTGGGAGATCACGACCAAGACGTTTGCCTATACGAATCACACGTTGCTGCCGGAGGCGCTGGAGAAGTGGCCGGTGCCGATGCTGGAAAAAGTGCTGCCGCGCCATTTGCAGATTATTTATGAGATCAACGCGCGGTTCTTGCAGCAGGTTCGCCTGCGGTATCCGGGCGACGACGCCCGCGTGGCGCGCATGTCGCTGATTGAGGAGGGCGAAACAAAGCAGGCGCGCATGGCGAATCTGGCGATTGTGGGGAGCCATTCGGTGAACGGCGTTTCGGCGCTGCACACGGAGTTGTTGAAGGAATTCACGATTCGCGATTTTGCGGAGATGTCGCCGGAAAAGATCAACAACAAGACGAACGGGATCACGCATCGCCGTTGGTTGTTGGTGTGCAATCCGCTGCTGTCGGAGTTGATCACGGCGCATATCGGCGATAGCTGGATGGAGCGGCCGGACGATTTGAAGAAGCTGGAGCCGCTGGCGGGCAGCGCGGAGTTCCAGAAGGAGTTTCTCGCGGTCAAGCGGGCGAACAAGGTGCGGCTGGCGGATGTGGTGCTCGCGGAGACGGGCGAGTGGATTGATCCGGATTCGATGTATGACGTGCAGATCAAGCGTTTGCATGAATACAAGCGGCAGTTGTTGAACGCGATGCACATCATCGCGATCTACAAGCGCATCAAGGCGAATCCCGAGATCAGCATTACGCCTCGCACGTTCCTTTTCGGCGCGAAGGCCGCGCCGAGTTATTGGGTGGCGAAGTTGATCATCAAGCTCATCAACTCGCTGGGCCGTTGCATCAACGACGACCGCGACGTGGCGGACCGGCTCAAGGTCGTGTTCATTCCCGACTACAACGTGTCGCGGGCGGAAGTGATTATTCCCGCCGCCGATTTGTCGGAGCAGATTTCGACCGCGGGCAAGGAGGCGTCGGGCACGGGGAACATGAAGCTTGCGTTGAACGGCGCGTTGACGATCGGCACGTGGGACGGGGCGAACATCGAGATCGCGAAGGAAGTCGGACTCGACAATATTTTCATCTGCGGCCACAAGACGCACGAGTTGGCCGAGTTGCGGAGCCGCGGCTACAATCCGTGGGATTATTATCACCGGGATCCCGAGCTTGCGTCGGTGGTTGAGGCGATCCGGCAGGATGAATTTTCGCCGGACGAGGGGAACATTTTCGAGGCGATTTACAAGCTGCTGATGGAGCAGGGCGACGAGTATTTCCATCTGGCGGATTTCCGAAGCTACATGGAATGTCAGCGGTCGGTGGCGGAGTTGTATCGCCATCCGCATCAGTGGGCGCGCAAGGCGATTCTCAACGTTGCGCGCATGGGCTTTTTCTCGAGCGACCGGACCATTCACGAGTATGCGCAAGACATTTGGCAGTTGAATCCGGCGCCTGTGGTTGTGGATGACGACGAATGAACATTCCGACGGAATCCACGGCGTATCTCTGGTTTGACACGGAATACACGGGACTCGATCTGGAGAACGCGGCGCTGCTGCAGGTGGCGCTGATCGTTACGGATGCGAAATTGCGGCGGCTGAATCCGAAGGAAGAGGATATCAATCTCTTCGTCAAACTTCCGGCGAGCCAGCAGGTGAGTCCGTGGATTGAAGAAAATATGCCCGACTTGCTGGCGAAGTGCAGGTCGGAGGCCGCGGTGGAGGTGGCGGAGGTGGACCGGCGGCTTCACGCGCTGGTGACGCGGAGTGTGACCGTGCCGATGGGGGATGAGAAGAAGCGGCCGATTCTTGCGGGCAACAGCATTCATTCAGATTGGTTTCTGGCGCGAAAATATCTGCCGCGTTTCATGAGCGCCGTTCACTATCGGCATCTCGATGTCACCGCGCTGAAGCTTCAGTGGCAGGACTATTTTAATCCGGGCGGCGAGGAATTCGAGAAGAGCGACGTGCGTTTGATTCGAGAATATTTCGAGCAATCCGATGTGCCTGATGACGGGAAGCGACACGACGCCTACTACGACGTGCAGGCTTCGATCGCGGAGTTGAATTTTTATCGTTCCCGGCTGGTTTGACCGAAGTTCGTCATCGCGCATTTCTCTTGCCGCATCTTTGGAATGGGCGGCCCTGAAGGTGTAATCTTTTTCGTTCAAAAATGAGTTGACGCAGCGTCCATGCAGCCCTATCGTAAGCGTTGACGATATGGGAAAAACCACACTTTTTGATGTCGCTGCCCGGGCCGGAGTGTCCTATGGCACGGTTTCGCGCGCGTTGAATGGGCGGTGGGATGTGAATGCGGAGACCGCGGCGAAGGTGCGGAGAATTGCGGATGAAATGGGCTATCGTCCCAGTCATCTGGCGGTGGCGCTGGCGCGGCAGCGCACGGACTTGATCGGCGTGGTGTTTCCGGCGGCGACGGGCGGGTTCTATGCGGAGCTGTTGAGTGCGATCAACGACGAAGCGCTGCGGATGGAGCGACATATTCTGACGGTCTTCGCGCCGTCGAATGAAGACGCGCGCGAGCAGTTGCGTTCGTTTGCGATCGAGCGGCGCGTGGATGCGCTGGTGGTGATGAATCTCGGCTTGGACGACTCGTTCATTGAATCCATTTCGGCGCAAGGTTTGCCGTTGGTTCAGATTGATCATCCCACGGCAATCAAGGGCGTGTCGTCGTTGGTGCTCGATAACGCGGCGGGGATGGAGCAGCTCGTGGATCATTTGGTGTCCGTTTGCCGGCACCGGCATTTCGTGGTGGTGGGCGGGCCGGTGGGGACTTACGACACGGAGGAGCGATTGTGCGCGTGTCGCCACGCGCTGGCGATTCGCGGGATTGGTTTGGCTGAGGAGGATATTTTCCGCGGCGATTTGACGGAAGGGGCGGGCGCGGAGGCGGTGGAGAAATGGATGACGGCGGGGCGCGCGATGCCGGATGTGTGGGTGGCGTTGAATGATGCGACGGCGTTGGGCGCGATGCAGGCCTTGAAGGAGCGCGGCGCGCGCGTGCCGGAGGATACGGCGGTGACGGGGTTTGACGATATTCACACGGCGCGTTTTGTGGGGTTGACGACGCTTGAAGTGCCGTTCGGCGAAATTGGCGCGGCGGCGGTCCGGCTGGCGGTGGGCAAGCGGATGCAGGGCCATTTGAGTTTCATGCCGCGTCTCGTGGTGCGGGAGAGCTGCGGGCGCGCGAGGGTGTAGGAATCAGGTGCCATCAGTGGGTGCGAAAGAGGAGAAAAGGAGAGCTAGATGAAAGCGAGAGCAGGGGTGTTGGTGGCGGTGTTGGCGGGAGCGTTGACGCTGACCGGGAGAGCGGACTTGATTAATCCCGGCTTTGAGACCGGCGACTTCACGGGGTGGAGCACGTTTGGCCAGGGTTGGCGTTTGGGGACTGGCGGCGATGCGAACTCGGGAACGTATGGCGCGGTGGACGATGTGCTGACGACCGATGTGGATGATTGGCGCGGCATTTACCAGGAGGTGTCGGTTGTGGGCGGCGACACGTATAATGTCAGCGTTTATATTCGCGCGGTGAACGTGGAGAGTTCGGAGTCGTGGCTGGAGTTGCAGTGGCTCGATGCGTCGCACAGTGTGATCAGCCAACTCCAGACGGCGCATGTGACGGCGGATCAGTCGTTCACGCGCATGGCGCTGGATGGCGTTATCGCGCCCGTGAATGCGGTCGGCGCGAGTGTTCGCGGGATTGTGAACATGACGAGCGCCCCAACGGGGGATAATGACTTCCACATCTTCGATAACTTCGAAGTTGTGCCGGAGCCGGGGTCGGCGGCGATGCTGCTGTTGGGCGGGCTGGTCATTGCGCGTCGCGCTTTGCGTCGCGCGCGAATGGCGTGATGAATGGGGCGGCGGCCGCATGCGGGATCGAACCGCATGTGGCCGCCGTTTGCTTTTTGGGGCCGATCGGCGCTGGGCGGGGCGTTGGTTTTGGGGCCTGCCGATGCGGTCGTTGGCGGGGGAGGAAACTTTTTTCAAGATTTTTTCTTAAAGGGGTTGACTCGAAGGGCGCGATTCGTATTCTGGCAGCCTGTTTTTGACCCCGTGTGCCTCTACTCATGGAGTCAAAAGAGAAACGTTAGCGAAAGACAAAGGCGACTCTCATCGTTCTCTCCGTTACAAGGGAACAGGAGTGGTGTCGTTTTGTGTCGTTTTTTGTTTTGAAGAATTTTGGGAAGTTCCGGGCGGGTTCCGGGACGGCGAGCGGGAGAAGAGGAAGGTACGCCCACGTAGCTCAGTCGGTAGAGCACGTCCTTGGTAAGGACGAGGTCGGCCGTTCGATCCGGCTCGTGGGCTCCAGCTTTTGCCGGCGCCGCGACGACCAGTTTTGAGACAACTACAAACCAGAACACAGGTGAGGAGATAGAGACATGGCAAAGGATAAATTCGAGCGAAAGAAGCCACACGTCAACGTCGGCACGATCGGTCACGTGGACCACGGCAAAACCACTTTGACGGCTTCCATCACGCACGTTCAGGCGTTGAAGGGCATGGCGACGGACATCAGCTATGACCAGGTGGCGAAGGCCTCCGAGTCGCAGGGCCGCCGCGACCCGACGAAGATTTTGACGATCGCGATTTCGCACGTCGAATACGAATCCGACAAGCGTCACTATGCGCACGTGGACTGTCCGGGACACGCCGACTATGTGAAGAACATGATCACCGGCGCGGCGCAGATGGACGGCGCGATTCTCGTGGTCAGCGCGGTGGACGGCCCGATGCCCCAGACGAAGGAGCACATTCTGCTTGCGCGCCAGGTCGGCGTGCCGGCGATTGTCGTATTCCTTAATAAGGTGGACCTCGTGGACGATCCCGAGCTGCTCGACCTGGTGGAGATGGAAATTCGCGACTTGCTCAACAAGTATGAATTCCCCGGCGACACGGCGACGATCGTTCGTGGTTCGGCGTTGAATGCGCTGAAGTCCACGAAGCCCGACGATCCGGGCGCGAAGTGCATCCAGGAGTTGATGGACGCGATTGACGCGAACATTCCCGAGCCGGCGCGTCCGGTGGACCAGCCGTTCCTGATGCCGATTGAGGACGTGTTCTCGATCGAAGGTCGTGGCACGGTGGTGACGGGGCGCGTGGAGCGCGGCATTGTCAAGGTGGGCGAGGAAGTTGAGATCATCGGGCTGCGTCCGACGCAGAAGACGGTGGTTACGGGCGTGGAAATGTTCCGCAAGCTGCTTGACGAAGGTCGCGCGGGCGACAACATCGGGGCGCTTCTTCGCGGCAACAAGAAGGAAGATGTGGAGCGCGGCCAGGTTTTGGCCAAGCCGGGTTCGGTGACGCCTCACACCAAGTTCAAGGCGGAAGTGTATGTCTTGAGCAAGGATGAGGGTGGTCGTCATACGCCGTTTTTCAAAGGCTATCGGCCCCAGTTTTACTTCCGCACGACGGACGTGACGGGTGACATCACCTTGCCGGAAGGCGTGGAAATGGTGATGCCGGGCGACAACGTTCGTTTCGACGTGAGTTTGATCACGCCGATCGCGATGGAGAAGACGATGCGTTTCGCCATTCGTGAAGGTGGCCGCACGGTTGGCGCGGGCCGCGTCACGGAGATTAGCGCGTAGGAATTGTATCGGTGAAGGCCGGAGCGGCGCAGCCGCTTCGGCCCGCCGATGAAATGTGTTGGGAAGGACTGAATTGCCATGCCCAGAGAATTGATCACATTGGCGTGCACGGATTGCAAGCGCCGGAACTACACCAGCACGCGCAACAAGCGTGCGCAGGGGTCCGAGCGTGTCGAGCTGAAGAAATACTGCCGGCACGAGCGGAAGCACACGATTCACCGGGAGATCAAATAGTTCGGGTACGGCAGTAGCTCAATTGGCAGAGCACTGGTCTCCAAAACCAGTGGTTGGGGGTTCAAGTCCCTCCTGCCGTGCCACTCCGTTATTTTCTATGAACAAAGTCGGTCAGATGTTTGCGAGCACGCGCGGTTTCGTTTCCGAAGTGAAGGCGGAATTGAAGAAGTGCGCATGGCCTACGCGGCCTGAGCTGCTGGAGTCCACCATAGTGGTCATGGTGGCGGTGGTGATTGTCACGGCGGCGGTCGGCGTGAGCGATATGGTTTTGCTGAACATCATGAATCTGGTGACGCGGTGATTTATGGATAAGCAGTGGTTTGTTCTTCATACGCTCTCCGGTCAGGAGGGGAAGGTTCGCGACAGCATTCTGAAGCGCCTCAAGATCGAGGAGATGCAGGAGTATGTCGGCGAGGTTCTGATTCCGACCGAGAAGGTGCAGGAAGTGAAGCGCGGCAAGAAGACCACGATGACGCGCAAGTTCTATCCCGGCTATGTGCTGGTGGAGATGGCGCTCTACGACGAGAAGCGAGAGCTTGTGGAGAAGACGTGGTATTTCACGCAAGAGACGCCGGGCATCATCGGTTTTGTGGGCGGCGAGCGGCCGGTGCCGCTGCGTCCGGAAGAAGTCCAAAGCATCATGCAGCAGATCGAGGACAAGAAGGAAAAGGTCACGCCGAAGGTTTCCTTCAGCGCCGGCGAGAATGTGAAGATTAACGACGGGCCGTTCCTCAACTTTACGGGTCAGATTGACGAAGTGGATCAGGAGCGCGGCAAACTCAAAGTTTCCGTTTCGATTTTCGGGCGGTCGGCTCCGGTGGAATTGGAATATTGGCAGGTGGAAAAAGCATAGGGAGGTTTCCTCGTTCCTCGTTCGGCGCGGGCTTGAGGGGTGAGCGCTGAAAGACGGACGCGAAACGCGAGACATTATGGCAAAAAAGGTTACAGGCATTGTTCGATTGCAGATTCCGGCCGGCCAGGCCAATCCGGCGCCGCCGGTGGGTCCCGCGCTGGGTCAGCAGGGCGTCAACATCATGGCGTTTTGCAAAGAGTTCAACGCCGCGACGCAGAAGGACGCGGGTTTGGTGATTCCCGTGGTGATCACGGTTTATCAGGACAAGTCGTTCACGTTCATCACGAAGAGCCCGCCGGCGGCCGTGTTGCTCAAGCGCGCCGCGGGGATCGCGAAGGGATCGGGCACGCCGAACCGCGACAAGGTGGGCAAGGTGACGCGCAAACAGATTGAAGAGATTTTGAAGCTCAAGGAGAAGGACTTGAACGCGCGGGACGCGGAGCACGCGTTCCGAATCATCGCGGGCACCGCTCGCAGCATGGGCGTCGAGGTGGAATAACATGCGAAAGCACGGAAAAAAATTCAAAGCGGTTGCCGAGAAGGTGGATCGCACCAAGCATTATGAAGTGGACGAGGCGCTCAAATTTTTGAAGGCCAATTCCACGACGAAGTTCGACCAGACGGCGGAGATCTGTTTCCGGCTGGGCGTTGATCCCACGCAGTCGGACCAGACGGTTCGCGGCACGGTTTCGCTGCCGAACGGCACGGGCAAGAAGGTTCGGGTGCTGGTGTTTGCGACGGGCTCGCAGGCGGATGCCGCGCGCGAGGCGGGCGCTGACCATGTGGGCTTCGACGATTTCGTGCAAAAGGTTTCCGGCGGTTGGACGGATGTGGATGTGATCATTTCGACGGCGGAGTGCATGAAGGAAGTGCGCAAGTTGGGCAAAGTGCTCGGCCCGCGCGGCCTGATGCCGAACCCGAAGACGGGAACGGTCACGGAAGACACGGCCAACGCGGTGAAGCAGTTCAAGGCGGGCCGCGTCGAGTTCCGCATGGACAAGAACGGGAACGTGCAAGTGCCGTTCGGCAAACTTTCGTTCACGGTCGAGGCATTGCAGCAGAATGCGCAGGCGATCATCGAAGCGGTGAGCCATGCGCGACCGGCGGCGGCGAAGGGCGTTTTTCTGAAGCGAGTGACGATTTCAAGCACGATGGGGCCTGGGCTTCATGTGAACGTGCGGGACGCCGTGGTGGCGGCGTAATTCAGGAGCATTGCAATGAGAGCCGAAAAGCAATCCATGGCCGATGAAATCCGGGCGAAAGTCAAGGACTCCGGATTTGTCATTCTGGCCGATTACAAGGGCTTGAGTGTCAGCAAGACGACAGAGTTGAAGAAGCGGTTGCGCGGCGCGCAGGCCACGTTGCAAGTGGTGAAGAACCGGGTCTTCAAGCATGTGGCCGATGATCTGGGGCACGCCACGTTGGACGCCGGATTGGCGGGGCCCTCGGCGATGGTGCTGGGGAGCGACGTGGTGGGCGCGGCAAAGGTGCTGCGGGATTTTATCAAAGAGAACGAAAAGCCGGTGATCAAGACGGGGATGCTGCAGGGCCAGGTGCTCTCGGCGGACGATGTCAAGGCGCTGGCGGCGTTGCCGTCGCGCGAGCAGTTGTTGGCGCAGATGGTGGGAACGATTGCGGCGCCGATGAGTCAGCTCGTGGGCGTGTTGCAGGCCAAGGTCGCGAGCCTGCTCTACGTGTTGAAAGCGATTGAGGAAAAGAAGGCCAAGGCCGCCGGTTGATGGGCGGACGGGTCTTAAAAAAAGTCAGGAACTGAAGAGAAGAGGGAGAAGGAGAGAGTCATGTCAGAAGCAGCAACAACCGACAAAGTGAATGAATTCGTTTCGTGGATCGAGTCCATTTCCGTGCTCGAACTGTCGAAGCTCGTCAAGACGCTGGAAGAGCGTTTGGGCGTGACGGCGGCAGCGCCGGTGGCCGTGGCGGCCGCGGGTGGAGCAGCGGGCGGCGCGGCGGCAGCGCCGGTGGAAGAGAAGACGGAGTTTTCGGTTATTCTCGCCAGCTCGGGCGCCAACAAGATCCAGGTCATCAAGGAACTTCGCGCATTGACCAACCTCGGCTTGAAGGAAGCCAAGGACATGGTGGATGGCGCGCCGAAGACGATCAAGGATGGCGCTTCCAAGGACGAGGCCAACACGATCAAGGCCAAGTTGGAAGCGGCGGGCGCGAAGATCGAAATCAAGTAGGCGTAGTCCAATTTCCAATCGTTGGAGAATCTCCGCGGGATTTTTCCAACGATTGGAACTTTCCGTCCGCAAACTTCCAATCGTTGGAAGTTTGCGCGGCGGCAGGTGACTTTTTGTGTTGATCCCGCTTGGCGGGATTTTGGTGTTTTAACCCCGGGTTGCGAAGGTGAAGCATGGCAACGAGACAAAACTTCGGAAAACTCACAGACCTGATTGAGCCGCCCGATCTGATTGAGATTCAGGCGAATTCGTACAAGGACTTCCTCCAACTGGATGTGCCGCCGATGAAGCGCAAGCGCGTCGGTTTGCAGGCCGTCTTCAAAGAGGTGTTCCCGATCGAGGGCTATGACGGGAAGGTTTCGCTGGACTTCGTGAAGTTCGAGGTGACGGAACCGAAGATGACGCCGATCGAGGCGATTCGAGAGGGCTTGTCCTGGGCGGCGCCGCTTTATGTGACGTTTCGTTTGAAGGATGGCGACGAGGTTCGCGACGAGGATGTTTACATGGGCGAGGTTCCGCTCATGACGGAGATGGGCAGCTTTGTGATCAACGGCGCGGAGCGCGTGGTGGTCAGCCAGTTGCATCGTTCGCCGGGCATTTGTTTCGAGCAGAGCATTCATCCGAACGGCACGGTGTTGTATTCGTTCCGCATTATTCCGGATCGCGGGTCGTGGGTGGAGGTTCAGTTCGATACGTCGGACTATCTGCACATTTATCTAGATCGCACGCGCCGGCGCCGCAAGTTTCTGGCGTCCACGTTTCTGCGCGCGCTCGGGTTCGACACCGATGACGACATTTTGAATTTGTTTTACGCGCAGGAAAGCCTGTCGCTCAAGTCGTCGCCCGGTGATGAGGCGTTGAAGGATCGGGTGTTGCGAGAGGATGTGATTGATCCCGCGACGTCGTCGGTGATCGGGCGCAAGTTCGAGGAGTTGACCAAGGATCTGGCGAAGCAGATCAAGGCGGCCGGGGTCGAGAGCGTGAGGGTGGTCAATGTTTCCTCCGACGAGGGGCTGTTGCTCAAGACGATCCAGAAGGATCCGACGCACAATACGGACGAGGCGCTGAAGGATATTTATGTGAAGTTGCGTCCGGGCGATCCGCCGACGACGTCGAATGCGAAGCAGTTGCTCAAGCGCGTGTTTTTCGATTCGCGCCGCTACGACCTGGGTCGGGTGGGGCGCTATAAGATCATGCAGAAGTTGGGCAAGTTGTGGGAAGAGGTCGAGGGCAAGTTGAAGGCCCGCGAGATGACCTCCGACCGCGACTCGCGCGTGCTGGAGACGGCGGATTTGATTGCCGCGATCCGGTATTTGACGACGCTTCGTCGCGGCGAGGGCATGGTGGACGATATTGATCATTTGGGCAGCCGTCGCATCCGCACGGTGGGCGAGTTGCTGGAGAACCAGTGTCGCGTGGGTTTGTCCCGGACGGAGCGCCTTGTGCGCGACCGCATGACGGTGTTTGACACGTCGGTGGAGAAGTTGACGCCGCAGAAGTTGGTGAATCCGAAGTCGCTTTCGGCGGTGATTCGCGATTTCTTCGGACGCAGCCAGTTGAGCCAGTTCATGGACCAGACGAATCCGTTGGCGGAGCTGACGCACAAGCGCCGTTTGAGCGCGTTGGGGCCGGGCGGTTTGAGCCGCGAGCGCGCGGGCTTCGAGGTTCGCGACGTTCACTCCAGCCATTATGGGCGCATTTGTCCGATCGAGACTCCGGAAGGTCCGAACATCGGGTTGATTTCGTCGTTGAGCACGTTTGCGCGCGTCAACGAGTTCGGGTTCATCGAGAGCCCGTATCGCCGGGTGGAGAAGGGGAAGGTCTCGGATCGGGTGGATTATCTGACGGCGGATCAGGAAGAGAATTTTGTGATCGCGCAGGCGAACGCGCAGGTGGATGCGAACGGGCGGCTGGCGAGCGAGAAGGTGGTGGTGCGGCATCGCGGCGACTTCATTGAAGTGGATCGCGATCGCGTGGACTACATGGATTTGTCGCCGAAGCAGTTGGTGAGCGTGGCGGCGGGGTTGATTCCCTTCCTCGAGCACGACGACGCGAACCGCGCGTTGATGGGCGCGAACATGCAACGCCAGGCGGTTCCGCTGCTGGTGACGGAGCGCCCGTATGTGGCGACCGGCATGGAGGGGCGGGTGGCGCGGGATTCCCGCGTGTGCACGATTGCCGAGGAGTCGGGAAAAGTTGCGTATGTGTCGGGTTCGAAGATTGTCGTTTCGACGGATGGAACGATGCCGACGAAGAAGACGGCGAAGGCCGACTATCAGGAGTACGATTTGCGGAAGTTCATGCGCTCGAACGCGGGGACCTGCATGAACCAGAAGCCGATCGTGAAGCTTGGCCAGCGCGTCAAGAAGAACGAGGTGCTCGCGGATGGTCCGGCGACGGATCAGGGCGAGCTGGCGCTGGGGCGAAACGTGCTGGTCGCGTTCATGCCGTGGTGCGGCTACAACTTTGAGGACGCGATCCTCATCAACGAGCGTCTGGTGCGCGAGGATGTGTACACTTCGATTCATATCGAGGAGTTCGAGTGCGGCGCGCGCGACACGAAGCTGGGTCCCGAGGAAATCACCCGGGATATTCCGAATGTGGGCGAGGAGGCGTTGAAGAATTTGAATCACGACGGCGTGATTCGCATCGGCGCGGAAGTGAAGCCGGGCGACATTCTCGTCGGCAAGATCACGCCGAAGAGCGAGACGGAGCTGGCGCCGGAAGAGCGTTTGCTTCGCGCGATCTTCGGCGAGAAGGCGGCCGATGTTCGCGACACGTCGCTGACGGTTCCGTCGGGCACCTATGGCATTGTTATGGATGTCAAGGTTTCGGCCCGGAAGGAATTGGGCAAGGCCAAGGTGTCGGGGGCGGAGCGCCGCCGGCAGACGAAGGCGATCGAGGCGGAGTTCGATGAGAAGCGCGACAAGTTGACCGAGGATTTGACCGAGGCGCTGAGCAACATTCTGTTGGGCGAGAAGATTCCGCTCGATGTGACGAATGCGAACACGGGCGACGTGATCATTCCGGCGAATCGGAAGATCACGAAGACGCTGCTGCGCAAGCTGGCCGCTTCGTATAACCACATCGAAATTGATCCGAGCCCTATTCAGATCAAGATTCAGGGGATCATCGGCGAGTTCACCAGCAAGTTCCAGGATCTCGATATTGACGCCGAGCGCGCGATGGAGCGCGTCGAGGCGGGCGACGAGGTGGACCAGGGCATCATCAAGCAGGTGAAGGTGTATGTCGCGAGCAAGAAGAAGCTGTCCGTTGGCGACAAGATGGCGGGCCGGCACGGCAACAAGGGCGTCATCGCCCGTGTGGTGCCGGATTGCGACATGCCGTTTCTTGCGGATGGCCAGCCGGTGGATATTGTGTTGAATCCGCTGGGCGTGCCTTCGCGTATGAACGTGGGCCAGGTGTTGGAGACGCATCTGGGTTGGGCGTGTCAGCGTTTGGGCATTCACGCGGCGACGCCGGTGTTCGACGGAATTTCCGAAAAGAGCATTCGCGAGATGTTGGTGAAGGCGGGACTGCCCGAGGGTGGAAAGTGCCAGTTGTTCGATGGCCGTTCGGGGGAACCGTTCGACCAGCAGATCATGGTGGGCGTGATTTATATGCTCAAGCTGCATCACCTGGTCAGCGACAAGATTCACGCGCGCGCGGTGGGGCCGTATTCGCTGGTGACGCAACAGCCGCTGGGCGGCAAGGCGCAATCGGGCGGCCAGCGTTTCGGCGAAATGGAAGTGTGGGCGATGGAGGCCTATGGCTGCGCGTATGCGTTGCAGGAGTTGCTCACGGTCAAGAGCGACGACGTGAACGGGCGCACGCGCATTTACGAATCCATCGTCAAGGGCGAGAACACGTTGGAGGCCGGCATGCCGGAATCGTTCAACGTGTTGATGAAGGAAATGCAGAGCCTCGTGCTCAACGTCACTGTGCATCGGGTGAAGACCTGATCGGGCGGGCGGGAGCGACAACGTTTGGAATAGAGTTCGAGTTTAACGGAGATTGAACATGGTCGAAGATACCAGCAGCAGCGCGAGCGCGGCAGCGGCCCAGATTTTGGATGGCGGCACGGACGGCGGATTTGACCGCGCCAACATTCAACTGGCGTCGCCGGAAATTATTCGCTCGTGGAGCTTTGGGGAAGTCAAGAACCCGGAGACGATCAACTATCGCACGTTCAAGCCCGAAAAGGGCGGCTTGTTCTGCGAGCGCATTTTTGGACCGACCAAGGATTGGGAATGTTCGTGCGGAAAGTACAAGCGCATCAAGCACAAGAATGTGATCTGCGACCGCTGCGGGGTTGAAGTCACGGTGGCGCGCGTGCGCCGCGAGCGCATGGGGCATATTGACCTGGCCGTGCCGGTTTCGCACATCTGGTTTTTCAAGTGCACGCCGAGCCGCATGGGTTTGGTGTTGGACATCACGGCGCGCAACCTCGAGCGGGTGCTTTACTACGAAGATTATGTGGTCATTGATCCGGGCGATACGCCGTTGCAAGAAAAGCAATTGCTGAGCGAAATGGAATTTCGCGAGGCGCAGGATAAGCACGGCGATGGCTTTGTCGCGAAGATGGGCGCGGAAGGCGTTCGCGATCTGATGAAGAAGATTGACCTCGAAAAGACGATCGAGGAACTCGAACAGGAAATGGAAGCCACGCGTTCGAAGCAGACGCGCAAGAAGTTGACGAAGCGCATCAAGGTGCTCGAAGCGTTTCTTCGCACGAACACCCGCCCCGAGTGGATGGTGCTGGAAGTGTTGCCGGTGATTCCGCCGGATTTGCGCCCGCTGGTTCCGCTCGATGGCGGACGTTTCGCCACTTCGGATTTGAACGATCTCTATCGCCGCGTCATCAACCGCAACAACCGATTGAAGAACCTGCTGCAGTTGAAGACGCCGGATGTGATCATCCGCAACGAAAAGCGCATGTTGCAGGAAGCGGTGGATGCGTTGTTCGACAATGGCCGTCACGGTCGCGCCGTGACGGGCGCGGGCAATCGCCCGTTGAAGTCGTTGAGCGACATGCTCCGCGGCAAGCAGGGGCGGTTCCGCCAGAATCTGCTCGGCAAGCGCGTGGACTATTCCGGGCGCTCGGTCATTGTGATTGGCCCGGACTTGAAGTTGAACCAGTGCGGTTTGCCGAAGAAGATGGCGCTCGAATTGTTCGAGCCGTTCATCATTCGACGTTTGAAGGAGAAGGGCCTGGTTCACACCGTTCGCAGCGCGAAGAAGTTGATCGAGAAGGAAGCGGACGAGGTTTGGGATATTTTGGAAGAGGTGACGAAGGGGCACACGGTCATGTTGAACCGCGCGCCCACGCTGCACCGGTTGTCCATTCAGGCGTTCGAGCCGATGTTGATCGAGGGCGAAGCCATTCGCATTCACCCGCTGGTGTGCACGGCGTACAACGCGGACTTCGACGGCGACCAGATGGCGGTGCACGTGCCGCTCTCGATCGAGGCGCAACTGGAGACGCGGTTGTTGATGCTCGCGCCGAACAATATTTTTTCGCCGTCGAGCGGCAAGCCGATCACGACGCCGACGCAGGACATCGCGTTGGGTTGTTATTATTTGACGATTGAGTCGCAGCGGGATCGTTTGCGCCGCGTGCAGAAGCCGGACGAGGCCGAGGTGGAGCACCTGCCGATTCTGGCCGATGCGTTCGAGGTGCATACGGCGTTTGATGAAGGCGCGCTGAAAATCCACGACCGCATTCGGTTCAAGAATCCGGATCATCAGCGGGAGACGTACTACGGCGATGCGAAGAAGTCTTCGATCATCACGACCGTGGGCCGCGTGTTTTTCAATGAAATCTGGCCCGCTTCGATGGGCTTCTACAACAACATGGTGAAGAAGAAGCAGCTCGAAGATTTGATTCTTCGCTGCTACCAGGTGGCCGGGCATCAGGAGACGGTTCGTGTGCTCGACCGCTTGAAGGCGCTCGGGTTTGAATATGCGACGCGCGCCGGCATTTCCATCGGTTTGGTGGACATGATCGTGCCGCCGGAGAAGGCGGAGATCATTTCGCAGGCGCATCGGCAGGTGGCGGACATTTCCGCGTTGTATCGCAAGGGCGTAATCACGGATGGCGAGCGTTACAACAAGGTCGTGGACTGCTGGACGCAGGTGACCGAGGCCGTCACCAAGGTGATGTTCAGCGCATTGGAGTTCAACGAGAACCGCGAAGACGTGAATCCGTTGTACATCATGGTGGACTCGGGCGCGCGCGGCAACCGGCAGCAGATTCGTCAGCTCACGGGTATCCGCGGGCTGATGGCGAAGCCGTCGGGCGAAATTATTGAGCGCCCGATTTTGTCCAACTTCCGCGAAGGCTTGAGCGTGGTCGAATATTTCATTTCGACGCACGGCGCGCGCAAGGGTTTGGCCGACACGGCGCTGAAGACCGCCGACTCCGGATATCTGACGCGCAAACTCGTGGATGTCGCGCAGGACGTGATCATCACGGAGCAGGATTGCACGACGCTCAACGGCATCGAGATGAAGTCCATTGACGAGGGCGACGAGGAGTTGGTTCCGCTGAGCCGCCGCATTCTCGGGCGCACCGCGCTCGACGATATTCGCGACCCGCGCACACGGGAAGTGATCGTCGCGGCGGGCCAGGAAATTGACGAGAAGGCGCAGGCGTGGATTGGGCGCGCGGAAATCGAATCCGTCCGAATTCGCAGCGTGTTGACCTGCGAATCGCGCCAGGGCGTTTGCGCCCGGTGCTACGGTCGCAATCTCGCCACGGGCAAGCCTGTGGCGCTGGGCGAGTCCACCGGCATCATCGCCGCGCAGTCCATCGGCGAACCGGGCACGCAGCTCACGATGCGCACGTTCCACATTGGTGGAACGGCGAGCGCGGTGTTCAAACAGCCGCAGATCATCTCGAAATATGACGGCGTGGTTCGCTATCAGGATTTGCGCACGGTTCAGACGACGGATGGAAAGCATGTGGTGCTGAACAAGAATGGCGTGATCGGCATCTACGACAAGGAAGGCCGCGAACTCGATCAGCACACGCTCGTGATCGGCGCGACGGTTTCCGTGGCGGACGGCGGCGCGGTGAAGAAGGGTCAGAGCTTCGTGGAATGGGATCCGTACAACGTGCCGATTCTTTCCGAAGCGAAGGGCGTGGTGGACTTCCACGACTTCATCGAGGGCGTGACGGTCAAGAAGGATGTGGACGAATCCACCGGGCACGAGGGCACGATCGTTCTCGAGCACAAAGAAGATTTGCATCCGCAGATTGTGTTGAAGGATCCGAAGACGAAGCAGGCGCTGAGCTACTACGGGATTCCCGCCGCCGCGCACGTGGTGGTGCAGAAGGGCCAGGCTGTGGACGCCGGCACGGTGCTCGCGAAAACGCCGCGCAAGTCGGTCAAGACCAAGGACATCACGGGCGGTCTTCCGCGTGTGGCGGAATTGTTTGAAGCGCGCCGTCCGAAGGACGCCGCGGAAATCGCGAGGATTGACGGCGTGGTGGAACTGGGCGGAACGGCGCGCGGTCGCCGCAAGCTGATCGTTCGCGATCCGACCACGGGGGATGAGGAAGAGCATTTGATCCCGATGGGCAAACACGTCGTCGTGTTCCGCGGGGACCATGTGCGCAAAGGGCAGCAGCTCACGGAAGGACCCGTGGTGCCGCAAGAGGTTCTCGAAGTCTGCGGTCCGCAGGAGTTGCAGGAATATCTCGTGAACGAAGTGCAGACGGTGTATCGCCTGCAAGGGGTCGAGATCAACGACAAGCACATCGAGATCATTGTTCGTCAGATGTTGCGCAAGGTGCGCATCACCGAAGCGGGCGATACGGAATTTCTGTGGGGCGAGCAAGTGGAGAAGCAACACTTCTTCGACGTGAACCAGAAGGCAATGGCCGAAGGCAAACGACCGGCGGAAGCGCAGCCGGTTCTGCTTGGAATCACGAAGGCTTCGCTGGAGACGGAGAGTTTTATTTCCGCGGCGTCGTTCCAGGACACCACCCGGGTGCTGACCGATGCGGCGACCCTGGGCCGCGTGGATTATCTGCGCGGGTTCAAGGAGAACGTCATCATGGGCCATTTGATTCCCGCGGGCACGGGCTTCGGCTTGTATCGCGACATCAAATTGGTTCCGCTGGCGGAGCCTATTTCGACTGAGGAATTGATGGGCGAGGGGTTCCTCGAGCAGAAAGAAATAACCGAATCGTAAAGTTCTAGTTGTCAACGCGCGAGACGCTCTGATACGGTCCCGCGCTCTTGACGTTTTAGGAAACAAGTATGCCGACAATCAATCAACTGGTGAGAAAAGGCCGGAGCGCCAACGCCGGCAAGAACAAGTCGCCCGCGCTGACGAAATGTCCGCAGCGCCGCGGCGTCTGTTTGCTGGTCAAAACGATGACGCCGAAAAAGCCGAACTCCGCGCTGCGAAAAATCGCGCGCGTTCGCCTGACGAACGGCATCGAAGTGACCGCCTACATTCCGGGCGTGGGCCACAATTTGCAGGAGCACAGCATGGTGCTGGTGCGCGGCGGACGCGTGAAGGATTTGCCGGGCGTGCGCTATCACATTGTGCGCGGCGCGCTCGATTGCGCCGGCGTGAACGAACAGCCCGGTTGGGGCCAACGGAGAACCGGTCGTTCGAAATATGGAACCAAACGCCCGAAGCAAGGCGCGGCGCCCGCAGCGAAGTAGAGAGTTGACTCATGAGACGACGTAGAGCAGAAAAACGCAGTATTATTCCCGACCTCCGATACGGAAATCAGACGGTCGCCTATCTCATCACCAAAGTGATGGAGCAGGGGAAGAAGTCCATCGCCGAGCGCATTGTGTATGGCGCGCTTGATCAGGTGCAGAAGCAGACCCAAGCGGATCCCCTCGAAGTTTTCAACACGGCCATCGAGAATGTGAAGCCGCGGCTTGAAGTGAAATCGCGGCGCGTCGGCGGCGCGACCTATCAGGTTCCGATCGAGGTTTCGCCGGATCGCCAGATCGCGCTCGCGATGCGCTGGCTGGTGACCTATGCGAAGGACCGGAAAGGCGTTTCGATGCAGCGCGCTCTCGCGCAAGAATTGCTCGACGCCTACAAGAACACCGGCAACGCCGTCAAGAAGCGCGACGACACGCACAAAATGGCCCAGGCCAACAAGGCGTTCGCGCATTATCGGTGGTAGAGAAAAGCAGACATGTCAGCCGTGGCCGATCAAATCCAGCACAAGAAGACGACTGCCCCCTTGCGGCGCGAAGCCGAGGGACGTGGGCATGCGTTGTCTTCGATCCGGAACATCGGCATCATTGCGCACATTGACGCGGGCAAGACGACGACCACGGAACGCATCCTTTTTTACAGCGGCAAGGTCCACAAGATCGGCGAAGTGGATGAAGGCACTGCGGCGATGGATTGGATGATTCAGGAGCAGGAGCGCGGCATTACCATCACCGGCGCCGCGACGACGTGCTTCTGGCGCGATCATCAGATCAACATTATTGACACGCCGGGGCATGTGGATTTCACCGTCGAGGTGGAGCGCGCGCTCCGCGTGCTCGATGGCGCGATCGGCGTGTTCTGCGGGGTCGCGGGCGTGCAGCCGCAATCCGAAACGGTGTGGCGCCAGGCCAATCGCTATCATGTGCCGCGCATCGCGTTCGTCAACAAGATGGACCGAACGGGCGCGCGATTCGACTGGGTGGTTCAACAAATCCGCGAGCGACTGGGCGCGCCCGTCGTTCCGTTGCAGGTGCCGTGGGGCGTTGAAGCGGACTTTCGCGGCGCGGTGGATCTCGTGGCGATGAAGGCGCTGCTTTTCACGGAATCGTCGAAAGGCTCGGCGGTCGAAGTTCAGGAGATTCCCGCGGAACTTGCCGCCGCTGCCGAACATGCGCGCGCGAAGATGATTGAAGCGATCGCGGAGCGGGATGAGGCGCTGCTTCACGACTATTTGGAAAATCCCGACGTATCCGAGGAGAAGCTGAAGGCGGCCGCCCGCCGGCTGACGGTGGCCGGGAAGATGATTCCGGTGTTTTGTGGCTCGTCCTTGAAGAACAAGGGCATTCAGCCGTTGATGGATGCGGTGGTGGATTATCTTCCTTCGCCGTTGGATCTTCCGCCGGTTGAGGGGCACAACGTGAAGGATCACAGCCCGCTGCGGCGCGAGGTCAGCGACTTCGAGCCGTTGAGCGCGCTGGCGTTCAAAATTGCGACCGATCCGTTTGTGGGGAAATTGGTTTATGTTCGCGTCTATGCGGGGGTGTTGAAAAAGGGCCAGAACGTTTTCAACCCTCGCACGCGCAAGCGCGACCGGCTCGCCCGGATTCTGCGCATGCACGCGAATGATCGCGAGGAAACGGACGCGCTCTATGCCGGCGAAATCGGCGCGATCGCGGCGTTGAAGAACACGACGACGGGCGACACGCTCTGCGCGGAAAACCAGCCGATCATTCTCGAGCGCATCACGTTCCCCGAGCCGGTGATGGCGATGGCGATCGAGCCGAAGTCGCAGGCGGACCGCCAGAAGCTCAACGAAACGTTGACCACGCTTTCCGAAGAAGATCCCACGTTCAAGGTTTCCACCAATCCTGAAACCGGTCAGACGCTCATCAATGGCATGGGCGAGTTGCATCTGGAGATTATTCGCGATCGGTTGCTGCGCGAGTTCAAGGTGCAGGCGAATGCCGGCGAACCCGTTGTGGCCTATCGCGAAACGATTCAGGGCGAGGGGCAGGGCGAGAACACGTTTGATCGCGAATTCGGCGGGCGTCGGCATTTTGGCCGCGTGGCGGTGGCGATGAAGCCGCGCGCGCGCGGCGCCGGAAATGAAATTTTGATCGAGGTGAACGAGAGCCAGATTCCCGCCGAATTTCGCGCCGCGGTGGAAGAGGGGATTCAGGACGGATTGATCACGGGCGTTCTCGGCAACTACTCGTTGATTGATGTGGAGGTTCGGGTGGTGGGCGGCACGTCGCACCCGACCGACGCGAGCGAGATCGCCTATCGTTCCGCGGCGACGCTGGCGATTCGCGACGCAGCGAACGCCGCTGGTCCGACGTTGCTTGAGCCGGTCATGATGGTGGAGATCGTGACGCCTGACGAGCATATGGGCGATGTGATCGGCGACGCGAACAGCCGGCGCGGGCATGTGACGGAAATCGTCGCGGCCGAAGGCGGGCAGACGATTAAAGCCGAGATTCCACTGGCAGAACTTTTCGGGTATTCCACCAGCCTCCGCTCGATATCGCGCGGGCGCGCGAGCTACAGCATGGAGCCCCACAGCTTCGAACCTGTTCCACAAAATCTTCAGCAATCCATCATAAATCGGTAATCCTATGAACGGCCAACGCATCAGAATTCGACTCAAAGCTTACGATCACCGCGTGCTCGACCAGTCCGCGGGCGACATTGTGGAAACCGCCAAGCGCACCGGCGCTCGCGTTGCCGGGCCAATCCCGCTGCCGACGCGCGTCGAGCGCTACACGGTGAACCGCAGTCCTCACTCGGACAAAAAGTCCATGGAGCAATTTGAAATCAGAACCCACAAACGTCTGCTCGACATCATCGAGCCGACGATCAAGACGGTGGATGAGCTGAAGAAGCTTAACCTTCCGGCGGGCGTGGACATCACCATTAAGATTTGAGGCGGATATGCGCGGAATTATCGGCAAAAAACTGGGTATGACGGAAGTGCACGATGCGCAAGGGCGTCGCGTTGCGGTGACCGCAATCGAAGTCGGGCCTTGTGTGGTGGTGCAGCGGAAGACGAAGGCGAACGACGGCTATGAGGCCGTGCAGGTGGGCTTTGTGGACCAGAAAGAGCAGCGGCTTTCAAAGGCGTTGCAGGGCCACTACAAGAAGGCCGGGGCGAAGGCCAAGCAGCACCTGTGCGAATTCGCGCTGGACGAGGGCGAAGATCTCAAGCCGGGCGAGACGGTGGACGCCAAATTGTTCGATGGCGTTTCGCACGTGGATGTCGTGGGCATGACGAAGGGGCAGGGCTTTCAGGGCGTCGTCAAGCGCCATCGCATGGGCGGCGGTCCGCAATCGCACGGGCACATGTCGCACCGTCGGATCGGCGCGATTGGGCAGCGCACCTGGCCGGCGCGCATCTACAAGAACAAGCGCATGCCGGGCCACATGGGGCATGTGAGTGTGACGAAACAGAATCTCGAGGTCGTGCAGGTGCGTCCGGAGGATCATGCGATTCTCGTGAAGGGCGCGATTCCCGGCCCGACGGGCGCCATTGTGGTAGTCCACAAGGCCATCAAGAAGACAGCAAAGGCGAAGTCATGAAGTTGACGGTGTACAGTTTGGATGGGCAGAGCGCCGGGGAAGTTCAACTTCCCGAGGGCGTATTGATTCCCAATCGGCGCGGCGCGCAGGCGTTGATCGAGGCCGTGACGGCCTATCGGGCGAACCAGCGCGCGGGCACGGCCTCGACCCTGACCAAGGGCACGGTGGCGGGCAGCGGCAAGAAGCCGTGGCGGCAGAAAGGCACGGGCCAGGCGCGCGCGGGCTACAAACAGTCGCCCGTGTGGCGGGGCGGCGGCGTGGTGTTCGGTCCGCATCCTCGCGATTTTTCGAAGCGTCTCAACAAGGGCGTGGCGCGATTGGCGCTGCAGCGGGCGTTCACGGATCGCGTGAGGGCGGGCGACGTGGTGATCGTCGAGGATTTCAAGATTGCGGAACCGAAGACGAAGCAGGTGGCCGCCGTGCTGAAGAAATTGAACGCCGTCAAGGGCGCGCTCGTGGTGCTCGACACGGTGGGGGCGGATGTGGCCCGCGCGTCGCGCAATCTTCCCAAGGTGGAAGTCACGGCGGCGAAGAACGTCAACATTTATCAACTGATGCGATTCAACAAGGTGATCGTCAGCCGGCCTGCGGTGGACGTTTTGGCGAAGCGCATCGCGGCGGAGTAAGTCATGAAGCAACCGCACAAGATCATTAAACGGGTTGAGGTGACGGAGAAGAGCGCGCGTCTTTCCGAAAAGGAAAACAAGTATCTCTTTCGCGTGGACCTCGATGCGAACAAGTCGCAAATTAAAGGCGCGGTCGAGTCGTTGTTCAAGGTGAAGGTCACCAAGATCAATACGTTGAACCGCGAAGGCAAGGCGAAGCGCAACCGCCGCCAACAGGTGGGGTATCGCACGGATTGGAAGCGCGCAGTCGTCACCCTTCAATCCGGGGACAAGATTGACCTGACGAGCTAGTTGAGGAACTTATGGCCCTGAAATCATTTAGACCGACCACAGCGACGCGACGATTCGCGGTGCTTCCGGATTTTTCGGAGATCACGAAGTCGCGTCCGGAAAAGGCGCTGACGGAGCGCCGGACCTCCAAAGCCGGGCGCAACATGTATGGCCGCATCACGATTCGCCATCGCGGCGGCGGGCATAAGCGGCACTATCGCATCATTGACTTCAAGCGCGACAAGCACGATGTGCCGGCGAAGGTGGCCGCGATCGAATACGATCCGAACCGTTCGGCGCGCATTGCTCTGCTGCACTATAAGGATGGAGAGAAGCGGTACATTCCGGCGACGCTGAACATGAAGGTCGGCCAGGTTCTGGCTTCCGGCCCGAAGGCCGAGCCGACGGAAGGCAATGCGTTGCCGTTGGCGCACATTCCGCTCGGATTGCCGATCCACAACATCGAGTTGATTCCGGGGCGGGGCGCAAAGATGGTTCGCGGCGCGGGTCTCACGGCTGAGATCATGGCGCGCGAAGGCGGGTTTGCTCACATCCGGCTTCCATCGGGCGAGACGCGCATGGTGAATGTGAATTGCTATGCGACGATCGGCCAGGTGGGGAATTTGGAGCATCAGAACATTTCGATGGGCAAGGCGGGGCGCAAGCGCTGGCTCGGCATCCGCCCGACGGTTCGCGGTGTGGCGATGAATCCGATTGACCACGTGATGGGCGGCGGTGAAGGCCGCACATCGGGCGGCGGACATCCGCGCTCGCCGTGGGGCAAGCTGGCGAAAAACAAGAAGACGCGCAACAAGCGCAAAACGTCGAAGCGGTTCATTTTGCAACGGAGAAAATAAGCGATGTCACGTTCGGTCAAAAAGGGTCCCTTTGTGGACGCCAAATTATTGAAGAAGGTGGATGCGTTGAATGCCTCCAACCAGAAGCGCCCGATCAAGACGTGGTCGCGCCGCTCGATGATCACGCCGGAATTTGTGGGTCACACTTTTTCGGTGCACACGGGCAAGGCTTTTCAGTCGGTTTTTGTGACGGAAAATATGGTGGGGCACCGCCTCGGCGAATTTGCGCCGACGCGCGTGTTCCGCAAGCACGGAGCGGCGACGGACAAGACTGTGACCTTGAAGTAGGTCGCGGCTCGCCTCCGGCGACCGTCACGGGTTCCATGAACAGGCGGGTGTGGGGGTTGGTTTTGTGTCTGGCGGGGCGAGGAATGGCCGAGCCGGAGACGAACCAGCCGGCGCCGCCGGTGGCTGAGGCGGAGATGACGGCGACAGCGCTCGCGGAACAGAACGAGCGGTTGGAGACGGAGTTGGCGGGGTTGCGCGAGCGGGTTGGCCAATTGACGGTGAGTCTGGCGGAGGCGATGGCCGAGCTGGATGTTGAGCGAAGCCGGCCCAGGGGCGAGGAAGCCGGGCAAACGGAGACGGCTGGGCGGGATGCGTTGGATGTGGTGGAGTGGACGGTGGTGGATGTGAACCGCGGGTTGAACATGGTGGTGTTCGATGGCGGGGCGATTCGGGGCGTGAAGCCCGGGTTGCGATTCAAGATCGTGCGCGATCGGAAATCGCTGGCCACGGCGAGAGCGGTGGATGTCCGGGAGAAGATTTCGGGCGCGTTGATAGAGGAAGTCGGCGGCGACGCCTATCCCCAGAAGGGGGACAGGGTTCTGCTGGCGAGATAGATTTGAAGCAATAGAGGTTTGGTATGGCAGAAGTAATGGCAGTCACGAAGTTTGTGCGCATGTCGCCGTCGAAGGCGCGGGACATCGCTCGCGCGATTCAGGGTCGCTCTGTGGCGGATGCGCTGCGGGTGACGGAGTTCAGCGAGCGGAAGGCGGCGTTTCAGATCGGCAAGACGTTGAAGTCGGCGATTGCGAACGCGGAAAACAACGGTGGTTTGTCGGCGGACAACTTGTATGTCCGACTCGCGGTGGTTGAGCCGGGTCCGCACATGAAGCGGTTCTGGCCGCGCGCGCGCGGCAGCGCCAGCCCCATTTTGAAGAAAACAAGTCATGTCAGGATTGTGTTGACGGACCAGAAGCCGGCGCGAAAATAGCGGGCTTTTCTCCGTCGGAAGGAGTTCGACCTTGGGACAGAAAGTTAATCCAATCGGGCTGCGTGTAGGCGTCAATAAGAATTGGCGCTCGCGCTGGTTTGCGGACAAGAAGCAGTTTGGCGACATGCTGCACGAAGACATCAAGATTCGCGACCTTGTGAAGCGGCGCTTGAAGGATGCGGCGGTGCCGGAAGTCATCATCGAGCGCTATGCGAATCGCGCGCGCGTCACGATCTATACCGCTCGTCCGGGCATTGTCATCGGGCGCAAGGGATCCGATATTGACAAGCTTCGCGAGGAGATCGCGAAGATGACCGGGCGTGAAATCTACGTTGAGATCAAGGAGATCAAGGATCCCGACGTGAATGCGCAACTGGTGGCCGAGAACATCGCGGTGCAACTTGAGCGCCGGGTATCGTTTCGCCGGGCGCTGAAGCGCGCGGTGCAAATGGCGATGGAGCTTGGGGCGCTGGGCATTCGCGTGCATGCCTCCGGCCGTTTGGGCGGAGCGGAGCTGGCCCGCAGGGACGGGTATCGCCAGGGCAAGGTTCCGCTGCACACGCTTCGGGCGAATGTGCAGTATGGATTTGCCGAGGCGCATACGATGGCGGGCAAGATCGGCATCAAAGTTTGGATTTGCCGTAAGGAAGAAGCGGCGCCAGTGACGAAGGAGGCCAGCCATGCCGCTTATGCCTAAACGGGTCAAGTACCGCAAACAGCAGCGCGGCAACCGCAAGGGCTTCGCGATGTCGGGCAACCGCCTGGCGTTCGGCGAGTATGGCTTGCAGGCGCTTGCGCGGCACTGGATCACGGCGATTCAAATTGAGGCGTGCCGCGTGGCGATCAGCCGGGCGATGAAGCGCAAGGGGAAAATGTGGATCCGGATTTTTCCGGACAAGCCCTATACGAAGAAGCCGTTGGAAGTTCGCCAGGGCAAAGGCAAAGGCCCCGTCGAGGGATGGGTGGCCGTGGTGAAGCCGGGGCGAATTTTGTTTGAGTTGGACGGTGTGCCCGAAGCGATGGCGCGCGACTGCTTCCGCCTTGCGGCGGCGAAGTTGCCGATCCCGACGCGGTTCGTGTTGCGCCGGACAGTTTGAGTTTGGGAACGAAGATGAAAGTCAAAGAAATTAGAGATCTATCCGAAGCCGAGTTGCGTCAGAAACTGGAGGACGCGCAGAAGGAAATGTTCAACCTGCGCGCGCAGCAGACGACCGGCCAGTTGGAGAACCCGGCGCGAATCCGCGTGTTACGGCGCGATGCGGCGCGAATTCTTACGGTGATCAATGCCAAGAAGACAGAGGCGAAGTCATGAGTGAAACAGCGACGACAGCGACCGGCTCCGAGCGTGGAATTCGCAAGGAGCGATTGGGCACGGTCATCAGCAATAAGATGCAGAAGACCATCGTGGTGAAGGTCAATCGCCGCATTCGCCATCCTGTGTATGGCAAGCGGATTGTCCAGAGCCGGAAGTATTATGCGCACGACGAGAAAAATCAGGCGAAGGTCGGCGATGAAGTGCGCATTGTGGAGACCCGCCCGTTGAGCCGCCTCAAGCGGTGGCGGCTGGTTGAAGTGGTGGGCAAAGGCAAAGCCGGCGCTTGATTTTTAAGGATTGAGTCATGATTACAATGAAGACCAAACTGGACCCCGCCGATAACACCGGCGCGCGTTTGCTCCAGTGTATTCACGTGTTGGGCCAGCGAAAACGGTTCGCACACATCGGCGACCTGATCAAAGTGGCGGTGAAGGACGCCATCCCGACGGGCATGGTGAAGAAGGGCGAGGTTCACACGGCGATTATCGTGCGGACCAAGCAGGCGATTCGCCGTCCGGATGGATCGCTGCTTCGGTTCGATCACAATGCGGCGGTGATTGTGGATGCGGATAACAATCCGCGCGGCACGCGCATTTTCGGGCCGGTGGCGCGCGAATTGCGCGACAAGAATTTCATGAAGATCATTTCGCTCGCGCCGGAGGTCATCTGATGAGCGCCCAGCGGAGGTTTCATATCAAGCGCGACGACGTGGTGATCGCCATCAGCGGCGAGGATGCCGCCGGCGGAAAAACGGGCAAGGTGCTTCGCGTGTTGCGCGGCGAGGGCCGCGCGATCGTCGAAGGCTTCAACCTGGTGCGTCGTCACACGCGCAAATCCCAGAGCAATCCCGAGGGCGGGATCATCGAGAAGGAAGCGCCCGTGGCGATTTCCAACCTGCGCGTGCACACGGAACAGAAGAAGAAGGCGGGCGATAAGGCCCCCGCCAAGAAATAACGGATGGATCAAGTCATGTCGCGTTTGCGAGAGAAATATAAGAAGGAAGTGGTCGAGAAGCTGCGCGCTTCGGGCCAATACAAGAATGTCATGCAGGTGCCCCGCCTGACGAAGGTCACGATCAACATGGGCGTGAATTCACAGGTGGACAAGGACACGTTCAAGGCCGTCGCGGAAGACCTGGCGATCATCACGGGCCAGCGCCCGGTGACGACCGTGGCGCGGAAGAGCATCGCGAATTTCAAATTGCGCGAGGGGATGGCGGTGGGCGCGAAGGTCACGTTGCGCGGCGCGCGCATGTATGAATTTCTCGATCGCCTGATCAGCGCCGCGTTGCCGCGCATCCGCGACTTTCGAGGGGTGTCCGGCAAGGCGTTTGACGGACGGGGCAACTATACCCTCGGACTGAAAGAGCAAATGATTTTCCCGGAAATTGATGCCGACAAGGTCAAGAAGGTCCAAGGCATGGACATCACGATCGGCACGACGGCCAAGACGAATGCGGAAGCGAAGGAATTGCTTCGCCTGCTCGGTATGCCGTTCGAAAACCCGGGCGATAAGAAGAAGTAGGAGGACCGGTTTTGGCCAAGACATCATTGATTGTTAAGTCGAAGCGCGCGCCGAAGTTCAAGGTGCGCGCGTACAAGCGTTGCCAGCGATGTGGTCGCCGTCGCGCTTATATGCGGAAGTTCAAACTTTGCCGCATCTGCTTCCGCGAGTTGGCGTCGGAGGGGAAGATTCCCGGTGTTGTGAAGGCGAGTTGGTAGGCGAAAAAAATATGAGCACGATCACGGATCCTATTGCCGACACCCTGACCCGCATCCGCAACGCGTCACATGCGAAGCTGGAGAGCGTGGACATGCCTCACTCAAAGATGCGCGCGGACATCGCGGGCATTTTGAAGCGGGAAGGCTTCATCACGGATGCGCTGACTGAAAAAGCCGGCGCGCACAAGACCCTCAAAATTTATATGAAAGATGGGCAGGACCGCGCGCCGATTATTCGCGGGCTTCGCCGCGTGAGCAAATCGGGGCTTCGGCGCTATGTGCCGGCCACGGAGATTCCCAAGGTCGTGGGCGGGACGGGCATTGCCATCCTGACGACGTCCAAGGGCGTCATGACCGATCGGGAAGCGCGCAAGGCGAACATCGGCGGGGAAGTGCTCTGCTACGTTTGGTAAGGCGGTTTTTATGTCACGTATTGGAATCAAACCTATTGAAATTCCGAAGGGCGTCACCTTGACGGTGAGCGGCTCGAAGATCACCGGCAAGGGGCCGGGCGGCGAGATGACGGTCAAGATTGCCGACGCGATCGAAGCTAAGTTGGCGGACGGCAAGCTGACGGTCGCGCCCCGCGACGCGAAACATGCGTCCGCGGGCGCTTTGCATGGCACGGCGCGCACGCTGCTGGCGAACATGGTGCAGGGCGTTCAGAAGCCATTTGTCAAGGACTTGGAGATTCAGGGCGTCGGTTTCAAGGCCCAGCAGCAGGGCGCGAATAAGTTGGTGTTGAACCTCGGCTTTTCGCACCCCATTGAATTTGACGTGCCGGCGGGCATCACCGTGAAGGTGGGCGACAGCACTTCGATTACCGTGAGCGGACCGGACAAGGATCTGGTGGGGCAGGTGAGTTCGCAGCTTCGCGGTTATTTTCCGGCTGAGCCTTACAAGGGCAAGGGTGTTCGCTACAAGGGCGAGCACGTTCGCCGCAAGGCTGGCAAGGCGGTGGCATAATGAGAATGGTTACGAAAGAAGATTATCGCAAGCGACGGCACCTTCGCCTTCGCAAGAAGATTCAAGGCACAGCGGAGCGTCCGCGCATGAGCGTGTTTGTTTCGAGCAAGCACCTCTATGTTCAGTTCATCAACGATTTGGAGGCGACGACGATTGCGTCGGCTTCGACGCAAGCGGGCGAGGCGAAGAGCAGCAAGGGGAACGTGGATGCGGCTCGGAAGCTTGGCCAAGTCGCGGCCGAGGCGGCCAAGGGCAAGGGGATCAGCGAGGTCGTGTTCGACCGCGGTGGTTTTGCCTATCGTGGACGAATCAAGGCGCTGGCGGAAGCGGCGCGCGAAGCCGGGTTGAAATTTTAGGCCCAAGGCCGAGGAGAGTATGGCGTGAGGGATAGAAAACAGACGGATAACAGCAGAAAGAGCGACATTGAAGAGCGCGTGATTCATGTGAACCGCTGCGCGAAGGTCGCCAAGGGCGGACGTCGCTTCAGCTTCAGCGCGCTCATCGTGGTGGGCGATCGCAAGGGGAATGTCGGCTATGCCCTGGGCAAGGCCAACGAAGTGGCCGATGCGATTCGCAAGGGGACCGACATGGCCAAGCGCAATATGCAGCGCATGAACATGAAGGACAAAACCATCCCGTACGAGATCGAGAACAAGTTCTCGGGCGCGAAGGTTTTCATGCGTCCGGCTTCGCCGGGAACCGGCGTGATTGCGGGCGGCGCCATGCGCGCGGTTCTCGAATTGGTCGGTATTCGCGACGTGCTGGCAAAGTCCATGGGCAGCACCAATCCGTTGAATGTTGTGCGGGCAACGGTCAGCGCGCTCGAAAAATTGCAATCCCGCGAGATGATTGAAGCCGCTCGCAAGACGGCATGAGAGATTGAGAGAAGTCCATGAGTTTGCATCAATTGACAAATAAGCACGGCGCTCGCCACCGCACGAAGCGGTTGGGTTGTGGGGAAGCGTCGGGTCACGGCAAGACTTCCGGTCGCGGTTCCAAGGGCCAATACGCCCGCTCCGGCCACAAGTATAAGCCGACGTTTGAAGGCGGCCAGATGCGGTTGATTCGCCGTCTGCCCAAGCGCGGATTCAACAACGCGGCGCACAGCGACGTGATTCGCCCGGTGAATGTCGGCGACCTTTCGGTCTTCGATGAAGGCGCGGAGATCACGATCGAGACGTTGCGCGCGGCGGGGTTGGTGAAGGGCGAAGCGCAGGGCGTCAAAATCCTGGGCGACGGCGATCTCAAGAAGAGATTGACCGTCAAGGCGCGGAGTTTCAGCGCTTCCGCTCGCTCAAAGATCGAGGCGGCAGGTGGCTCCTGCGTGGTGGCGAACTAGCTGACCCGCGAGGAACTGTTCCATGCTATCTGCCTTTGCCAACAGCTTCAAAATACCTGAATTGCGCCAGCGGATTCTCTTCACCTTCGGGCTGATTTTCATTTGCCGCCTGATCGCGGCGGTGCCGGTCCCGGGGGTGGATGTCGCGTCGTTGAAGGCCTATGTGGATCGCATCGGCGCGCTGTCCGGCAATAGCTTTCTGGGCTTGTTCAACCTGTTCAGCGGCGGCGCGATCGGGAACTGCGCGGTGGGCGCGTTGGGGATCATGCCCTACATCAGCGCGTCCATCATCCTGCAGTTGTTGACCGCCGTGATTCCCTCGCTGGAGCGCCTCGCGCGCGAAGGCGATTCAGGCCGTCAGAAGATCATTCAGTACACCCGCTACCTGACCGTCGCATTGTGCGTTTTCCAGGGCTACTTTTTCGCGGTGAGCCTTGAGCGTCCGGGCGTGATTTTTGAATACAGCTTTGTCGTGACTGGCGGCTTCGGATTCCGGCTGCTGGCGACGATTTGCATGACCACGGGCACGATGTTATTGATGTGGTTGGGCGAGCAAATGACGGAGCGCGGCATCGGCAACGGCACCTCGCTCATCATCACGATCGGCATCGTCAGCGCGCTGCCGAATGCGGTGCAAATGACGGTCAACATGTTCAAGCCGGTGGATGGTGTGGCGCAGTACAACGCGATGCACGCGATCGGGTTGTTTGCGATGTTGTTTTTTGTGGTCGCGGCGGTGGTGGCGGTCACGCAGGCGCAGCGGAAAATTCCGGTGCAATATGCCAAGCGCGTGGTCGGGCGAAAAGTTTACGGCGGACAGAGCACCTACATGCCGTTGCGCGTGAACTATTCGGGCGTCATGCCGATCATTTTTGGCTCGGCGATTTTGATGTTTCCGGCGAAAATCCTCAGCTTTCTTCCCGGCGCTTTTTTCCAGAGCTTGTCGAATGCCATGCAGTACGGCACGCCGTTGCACATGACGCTCTATGGACTGTTGATTGTCTTCTTCTCATACTTCTGGGTGGCGACGCAATTTAACCCCATTCAGATTGCGGACGATTTGAAGAAAAACGGCGGGTATGTGCCCGGCATCCGCCCTGGGAAGCCGACGGCGGAATTTCTGGATCGCACGATGACGCGCATCACGCTGGCCGGCGCCATTTTCCTCGCTGCGATCGCGATTTTTCCGGAAATCCTTCTCGCTCAATTTGGCGTGCCCCGCAGTGTCGCGCGATTTTTTGGCGGCACCAGCTTGCTCATTGTGGTGGGTGTTATGCTCGACACGATGCGGCAAGTTGAGTCACACTTGGTGACACGCTACTACGACGGCTTTTTGACCAAGGGTAAACTTCGCAGCCGCAGGTAGCCAGAGGCGAACTATGGATGGCATAATCCTGTTGGGCGCGCCGGGTGCGGGAAAGGGGACCGTCGCGGACGATCTCAAGGCTCGCGGTCGCTTCCTTCACCTCTCAACAGGCGACATGCTGCGCGACGCGATCAAGGCTGGCCGTCCGCTTGGCCTGAAAGCCAAGGGCTATATGGACCGTGGAGAGCTGGTGCCCGACGAAGTGGTTGCGCAACTGATTGAAGAGCGTCTCGACGAAAGCGCGAAGGACGCGCACTTCATGTTTGACGGCTATCCCCGCACGACGCGCCAGGCGGAAATGCTTGACGAGGCGCTGGCCCGGCGCGGCGGAAAAATTCTCAACGTCTTTCTGCTCGACGTGGCGCGGGATCTTTTGATCGCGCGCATCGCCGGACGCCGTATTTGCCGCCAGTGCGGGGGCGTTTACAACGTGAACAACGCGAACATGCGCCCGAAGATTGAGGGCGTGTGCGATCGGTGCGGCGGCGAAGTATATCAGCGGTCGGATGATAACGAGGCGACGGTGAGCAACCGTCTCGAAATTTTTCAGTCGAAGACCCGCTCTTTGATTGAGTTCTACGAGAAGCAGGGCAAGTTGGTGAGCGTGGATGCGGAGGATCGCTTCAAGACGTTGGAGGCGATCCTGGCGCACCTGTCGGGGCCGAGATGATCATCATCAAATCCCCGGAAGAGATCGCCCGCATGCGGGCGAGCGGACGAGTTGCCGCGCGGATTCGCGATGAGCTGGCCCGAAAAATTTCTCCCGGCCTGACCACGGCGGAGGTGGATCAATACGCGCAAGAGCTGATCGCGAAGGCGGGTGGGCGCAGCGCGTTTTTCGGCTATCGCGGTTATCCGGGCCACATCTGCATTTCGGTCAACGACGAAGTGGTTCACGGGATTCCCGGTCCTCGCCGCATTCAGGTCGGCGATATTGTCAGTTTGGATGTGGGCGTGGTGTATGAAGGGTTTGTCGGCGACACGGCGCGCACGGTGATGGTGGGCGTCACGAATCCGGAAGTGATTCGATTGGTTCGCGTGGCGGAGGCGGCGCTGGAGGCGGCGATTCAAAAGGCGGTGGCTGGCGGACGCTTGGGCGACATTTCCAACGCGGTGGAGACGATGGTGACTGCGGCAGGATTTTCCGTGGTGCGCGATTTTGTCGGCCACGGCATCGGGCGCTCGATGTACGAAGAGCCGCAGATTCCGAATTATGGTCCGGCGGGGCGGGGCCCGAAATTGAAAACGGGCATGACGCTGGCGATCGAGCCGATGGTGAACATGGGCGTGGCCGAAGTGGAGATTTTGCGCGACGGGTGGACGGTGTTGACGAAAGATCGCAAACCATCCGCGCATGTGGAGCACACGGTGGCCGTCATGGATGGCCGCGCGGAGATTCTGACGCTGAACGACGAGGCCGCTTGAATGAAGGGCGAAATCGAGGCGGAAGAATTAATGCATAAAAAAGAACTGATTTTTCTAGACGCAAAATTGAAGGCTGTGATACAAAACCGGGCTTTTCGAGCAGAGCTGGAAAACGGCCACGCGTTTGTGGCGTGGCTACCGATCGAAAGTGGCCTTCGGTGTGGGCCAGGCGACACTGTGGGCGTGCAATTACTCCCGTCTGACTTGTCAACGGGAAAAATTATTTTGAAGAAGGAAATGGTCGCATCATGAAAGTGCGGACTTCAGTAAAGAGAATTTGTGAGCGTTGCAGAGTGGTCCGGCGCAAGGGCGTCGTTCGTGTGATCTGCACAAATCCCCGTCACAAGCAGCGACAGGGTTAAGGAGAGACTATGCCTCGCGTGTTTGGTGTTGATATCCCGGGCAAGAAGCGAATTGGTTATTCGCTCTGCTACATCTATGGCATTGGCCGCACCTTGGCGGCGCAGATCGTGGAGAAGGCGGGCGTGGATCCGGCGAAGCACGCCGATGCGCTCTCCGACGAAGAAATTTCGAAGATTGCGCACATCATTCAATCGGACTACACGACCGAGGGCGATTTGCGCCGGGAAGTTTCACAAAATATCCGCCGCTTGATCAGCATCAGTTGCCATCGCGGTTCGCGCCACCGCAAGGGATTGCCGGTGCGCGGTCAGCGCACGCGCACGAACGCGCGCACCCGCAAGGGCCCGCGCCGAACCGTGGGCGCGGTTCGCGGCAAGGAAGCGCGCGCTGCGGTCAAGACCGACGCGGCCAAGTAAGGATGGGATGACGAATTATGTCTGAAGAAAAAGCCAAAGAGCCGAAGTCCAAGTCCGAAGCGCCGAAGCGCATGGACGTTGCCGAAGCCGCCGCCGCGGTGGACGCCATTGCCGGAGGCGCAGAGACGCCGGCGCCGAAAAAGGTCAAAATCAAGACGAACAAGCATGTGCCCGTGGGCATCGTGTTTATTCGGGCGACGTTCAACAACACGCTCGTTTCGATCACGGATATGCGCGGGCAGGTCATCGCCTGGAGCACGGCGGGGCGCGGCGGGTTCAAAGGCTCGAAGAAGAGCACGGCCTATGCGGCCACGATGGCGGCGCAAGATGCCGCGCGCCAGGCGATGAATTTTGGTTTGCAAGAAGTGGAAGTTCGCGTGCAGGGGCCCGGCTCCGGTCGCGAGTCCGCGATCCGCGCCGTGCAAGCGGCCGGTTTGAACATCACCTCCATCCGCGACATCACGCCGATGCCGCACAACGGATGCCGCCCGCGAAAGCGCCGGCGCGTTTAATTTTTCGAAGGAGTTTTGGTATGGGACGATATACAGGTCCAGCATGCAAGCAGTGCCGCCGGGAAGGGATGAAACTCTTCCTGAAGGGCGATCGTTGTTTTATGGCCAAGTGCCCGATCGAACGAGAGGCGTTGCCGCCGGGCGTTCACGGCGCGCGCCGATCGAAGCTTTCGGACTACGGCACGCAGTTGCGCGAGAAGCAGAAGCTGCGCCGCATGTACGGCATGCAGGAGGAGCAGTTCCGTGTGTTGTTCGCGCGCGCCGTCCGCGAGCGAGGCGTCACGGGCGAACACTTGCTCCAGATGCTTGAATTGCGTTTGGATAATCTCGTCTATCGCCTCGGTTTCGCGCCGTCGCGACGCGCCGCCCGCCAGTTCGTCACGCACGGACATGTGCAGGTGAATGGCAAAAAGGCGACGATTCCATCCATGATTTTGAAAGAGGGCGCAACGGTTTCCGTTCGCGACCGGGAAAACAGCAAAGCCTATTCGAGCCGTTTCATGGATACGGCGGAGAGCCGCGGCATTGTGGCCTGGTTGTCTCTCGACAAAGCTCAACATCAGGGCAAGGTCCTCCGCATTCCATCGCGCGAGGAAATGGCCCCCGTGGTTGACGAGCAACTCGTGGTCGAGTTGTATTCGAAGTAAACTGGAACATCACCATACGGTTCCGGCTAACGACCGGGCCTGGGAGGAAATATGGCACGAAGACTGGGTCGTTTCGAAATGCCCAAGCGCATCGTCAAGGACGAGGCCGAGGGCGGGGCAAATTACGGGAAATTCATCGCCAAGCCGTTTGAGGCCGGCTATGGCCGCACGATCGGCAATTCTCTGCGCCGCGTCCTGTTGTCGTCGCTCGAAGGCGCGGCGATTTCGTCCGTTCGCATTGACGGCGCGATGCACGAATTCGGCTCGCTGCCGGGCGTGCGGGAGGATGTCACCGATATCATTTTGAACCTCAAAAAGGTTCTGTTGAAAATGTACACGCGCGAGCCGCGCAAACTCCGCATCAAAGTGAACAAGCCCGGCGATGTGACCGCCAAGGATATTGAGACGGACGGCACGGTCGAGGTGCTCAATCCCGACCAGCACATCTGCACGCTCGACCGCGACGGCAAGCTGGAAGCCGAGCTCGAAATTCGCATCGGCCGCGGCTACTGCCCGGCGGAGTGGAACAAACGTGAAAATCAGGAAATCGGTTTGATTCCGATTGATTCGCTCTTTTCACCCGTTCGCCGCGTCTCGTACGCCGTGGATAGCACGCGCGTGGGCCGCCGCACGGATTATGATCAGTTGACGATCGAAGTGTGGACCGATGGACGAGTGACGCCGGATGACGCGCTGACGATGTCCGCCGCGATCTTGCGCCACCACCTCGATGTTTTTGTCAGCTATGATAAGGACCTGATCGAATTCGAGGAGAGCGAGAAGCAGATTGACGCCGAACGCGAAGACCTGCGCAAGAAGCTCAACATGAGCGTGAACGAAATTGAACTGAGCGTTCGCGCCGCGAATTGCTTGAACAACGCGAACATCACGACCGTCGGCGAATTGGCGCAAAAGACGGAAGCGGAGATGCTCAAGTATCGCAACTTCGGCAAGAAGTCGCTCAACGAAATCAAATCCAAGCTTCAGGATCTTGGCCTGACCCTCGGCATGACGTTCGACGCGGACCTTTTGAAACCCGTGGTGGCGACGCCGGTCGAAGCGGCAAACGGTTAGGAAGGCAGTCATGCGTCATCGGAAGAAAACCATCAAGCTGGGCCGCACGTCGGAACATCGCGACGCGCTCCTTTCCAGCCTCGTTTGCAATCTCATCGAATCCAAGCGGATCATCACGACGGTGCCGAAGGCGAAAGCCGCGCGCACGCTCGCTGAAAAGATGGTCACGCTCGGCAAGCGGGGCGACCTCGCCGCGCGGCGGCGGGCCATTTCCATTTTGCGCCGTGTGGATCGCGTCGGCGATTTATTCAGCAATGTCGCTCCCGCGTTCAAGGATCGGCAAGGCGGCTATACGCGAATCCTGCGTCTGGGACGCCGCGCGAGCGACAGCTCAGAAATGGCGATTCTGGAATGGGTGAACTTCGTTCCGCAGCCGCCGAAGAAGAAGAAGGAAGCCTCGGCTAAAGACGCCGCGCCCGCAAAGGCCGAAGCGGCTCCGGAAGCGGAGGCGCCGAAGAAAAAGACCAAGGCCGCCAAAGCGGTCGAGGCCAAAGCCTGATCACCAAGAAGGGCGTCGCGAAAGCGACGCCCTTCGAGTTTTTGGGGTGGGCTGTTACCCGCGCTATCGGAACAGCATTTGCGTGATGGTTTCGGCCACCTGCTGCGCAATGCGCAGTTGGCGACGACTGAAACTGTTCGGCTCCTGAATCACAACCATCACCAAGTGGGCGAGTGGGATCATGGTGAGCGCGCGTTCACCGGCAAAGATGGTCATGGCTTCGACTTCGTCTGCGCCGATCGTGGGCAAATAGCGGGCCAGCCGCTTCATGAAATGCGGGGCGAGCGCGGCGAGCGCTTCGTTCCTCTCATCGCTCCAACTGCAGGCGACAATTTGACCGTCGGAATCAGAAATGATGCAGCCCTGAAACCCCTTTACGGCGGCAAAGCGCCGGGCAACGTGCGGAAGATCAATGTCTCCGTCATCCGTGGGATTGATGATCTCCATGACCTTCTGGCGGCCTGCAACGCCGTCTTTGCGCCAGGCAAGGCCCGTGATGAGGGTGAAATTCGTGGGGCCAATTCCGCGGACTCGGGCGAGGTCCCGGAGGGTTAGAAATGGCCCAAAAAGTTCGCGGTCGCGCACAATTGCGGATGCGAGCGTCGAGCCGACTCCGTTCAATCGTGCGCAGATCTCGGCGGCTGTAGCCGAGTTCAGGTCAATTCCTGCGTGAAATAGCGCATGTCCCCCAACCGCTTGTGGTAGGTCCTGGGCTTCCACCATATCTGTAGCATATGACATTTTCCGCTCCTCCACAGCACTGACTCTGGCCCTCTGAATAAAGCAGGTTGCAGGCCAAATGGGAGGGTTTACCCCTTGGTGAGCTGCGCAATGAACTCATCTTCCGTCAAGATTGGAACGCCAAGTTTTCTGGCTTTGTCGAGTTTTGATCCCGCGTCAGCCCCAACGACGAGAAAGTCCGTCTTTTGGCTCACGCTATCCGTGACGGTCGCGCCGCGTGAGCGCAATTCGGACTGTGCATCGGAGCGCGAGTAGTTTTGGAGCGTGCCGGTGATGACTACAGTTTTTCCGCTGAAGGGCGATGAGGCGGGTCCCGCGGGCGGCCGTTCGGCGGATTGCGGTTGGATGTTCAGTTTTTTGAGTTGAGCGAGAAGCTCCTCGCCGCGCTTGGAAGCGAAAAAGTCCAGAATTTCGCCGGCGACGACGGGGCCGATGTCGGAAGTGAGTCCGTCGTCGGCGACTTGTTGTTCGAGTTCTGCGACGCGCCGCATTCGTGCGGCATGCTGCTTTTCCAGCTCGGCCTTTTCAGCGGGGGATCTTGATGCATTTGCGCGGGCGCGTGGATTGGCGGATTGGGCCTGTGCGCGGGCGTCGTCGAGAGCGAGGATGCGTTTGAGCTTGGGCGAGTTCGAGACGTCGTTCAAATCGCGGTGCGTGGCGGCGAGGCGAAAGGCCGTGGATTCGCCGACGCTGGGCAATCCGAGCGCCAACAGCCATTTGCTGAGCGGCGCGCTCCGCGCTTCTTCGAGCGCGTCGAGAATGCGCCGCGCGGTCCTTTCGCCAAGCTGGCGAGGTTTCTCATCCGTGCCGAGATTCAGCGCGGCGAGCGCTGATTCTTTGAGGCGAAAGAGATCGAAGGGCGAATGGGCGAGGCCGCGTTCGACGAGTTTTTCAGCGACGATTTCGCCGAGGCCTTCGATGTTCAGCGCGGCGCGCGCGGCGAAGAACTGTATTGCGCGGGCCAACTGCGCCGGACATGAGGGGTTTTCGCAGCGCAGCGCGACTTCGTCCTGGCCGGCCCCGGGGAGCTTCCTGCGATAGACCCGGGCGTGGCAGGAGGGGCAGCGCTGGGGCATTTTGAACACGACTTCGCGACCGCTTCGTCGGTCATCCACCACGCGGATAACGGCGGGAATGACGCGCCCGGCGCGTTTGATGACGACCGTGTCGCCGATACGGATGTCCTTTCGCGCGATTTCGTTTTCGTTGTGGAGCGTGATGCGCGAGATGACGGTGCCTTCGAGAAAAACCGGCTCAACCTCGGCCACCGGCGCGAGAATACCCGTGCGCCCGACTTGCACGATGATGTCGTTGAGACGGGTCGTGGCCTCGTGGAACCATTCGGGTCGCTTGTAGGCGACGGCGTAGGCGGGGACGTTGGTTTTTAATCCCAGACGTTTGCAGACGGCGTTGTCGTTGATCTTGACGACGAAGCCGTCAATTTCGAAGGGCAACTCGTCCTCGTGTTTCTTGCGCTCGCGCGATTGAGCTTCAGCGACCGCGATGCTGTTGGCGCGCGACCAGGGCGGCACAGGCAAGCCCAACTCCGCAAAAGTCTCCAGTTCTTCGGAGTGGGATGCGAATTCGATGCCGTCCAAGAATCCAGTGGAGTAAAAAACGGCGCGGATAGGCCGCTCGGCGACGATGCGCGAGTCGAGCAGTTTGAGAGTTCCCGCTGTCGCGTTGCGCGTGTTGGCAAAAGTCTTGTCGCCGCGCGCGCGCAATTTTCGTTCATCTCGATGCGGTCCGACTCCTTCATGTAGGCTTCGCCCCGGACTTCAAAATGCCGGGGTGTGGGCCGGTCGCCGAAATCGAGGCGGAGCGGAACCGAGCGGAAGGTCCGGGCATTTTCGGTGATGTCGTCGCCGAATTCGCCGTCGCCTCTGGTCACGGCCTGAGCGAGAACGCCGTTCACGTAGTGGAGGGACAAGGAGACGCCGTCAATTTTCGGTTCGATGACGTAGTCGGGTTTGAAGTCAGGAATTTTGCGGCGGACCTCAGCTTCGAAAAGTTCGAGTTCCCTGAGGTCCTCCTTTTTTTCGAGCGAGAGCATGGGCGCGAGATGGCGGATGCGCTTGAATTCTTTGAGCGGTTCGCCGCCTACGCGTTGAGTGGGCGAGTCCGGCGTCACCAGCTCCGGGTGTGCGGCTTCGAGCTTTTTCAGTTCATCGAAGATCACGTCATACTCACGGTCGGAGATTTCTGGCGCGGCGTCGGCGTAGTAGAGGCGGTTATGCCGCGAAAGCGCTTTGCGCAAATCGGCGATACGTTGCTCGGCGTTCATGTTTGTTCCTCACCGGGAGCTTTCCGCGCGCGGCACAGTCCGCAGAAGAAAACGGATGCGGCGCCAAGGGCATCCGCGCCCACGTCGGCGAGATCGGAAGATCGGGTCGGCGTAAATCGCTGGTGAATTTCGTCGCTGCTGCCGTAGAGGGTCGCCGCGAGAAACGCGACAAGGGCGGCTTTGGCGAAGCGCCACTGGTGGCCTTGTCGCAGCGCGAAATAGACGAAGTGCGCGAGAAGGCCGAAGAGGATGATGTGAATGACTTTGTCGGCATGATGAAACCACCACCAAGGCTTATGGTGGATGGCGCGAGTGCTCATGAAGAAGATCAATCCCGCCCATGCGAGAGCCGGGATCCAATATCTCCAACGCTTCATGGGGTGCGATGATAGCGGAAGGGCAGAGCGAAGGAAAGTTCCGCGCGTTGATGTGCGCGATTGAATCGAGCGCGCGAATACGGGAGCATGGCGCGCGTGATGAATCCATCCATGCGTGTAGTTTTTATGGGGAGCGGTGGATTTGCCGTGCCGATTGCGAAGGCGCTGGCATCGAGCCGCGAGATTTGTTTGCTCGCGGTTGTGACGCAGCCGGACCGTCCGCGCGGACGCGGGCGGGAGGTGGCTGCGAATCCGGTGCGCACAGCGTTCGCGACTTCGACAACGCCGGTGTTGACCCCGGAGCGGGTTGGAGACATCGAGAGCGAATTGCGCGCGCTGTCGCCGGATCTGATTGTGGTGGCAGATTACGGCCAGTACATTCCCTCGCGCATTTTTGATATGCCGCCGCACCGTTCGATCAATGTTCATCCATCGCTGCTGCCGAAATATCGAGGTGCGGCGCCCATTCCGTGGGCGGTCGCGAATGGCGATGCCATCACCGGGGTGACCATTCAGTATGTCAGCAAGCGGATGGACTCGGGCGATATCGTCATTCAACGGGAGACGGAAATCGGCCCGGACGAGTATGCGCACGAACTTGAGACGCGTTTGGCGGATGCAGGAGCGGAACTGTGCCTTCGCGCGATCGAACTTTTGATGAGCGGACGAACGCACGCCACGCCGCAAGAGGAGGCTCGCGCCACACATGCCCGGAAGTTGACGAAAGAGGACGGGCGGATTGATTGGTCCGCCTCGGCGCGGGCCATTCGAGACCGGGTGCGCGCTTTGCAACCGTGGCCGGGCGCCTATTTCGCTTCGGCAAGGGGCCGGTTGAAAATTTTGAAAGCCGCGGAAGTTTTGGCCGTTTCATCCGCTCCGCCGGGAACTGTGATGGAAGATTCGGTCGTTGCGTGCGGGCAGGGGGCGTTGATTTTGGAGGAAGTCCAGCCGGAGGGAAAACGGGCGATGAGCGGAGCGGCGGCCCGGAACGGGCGCTATCTCGTGCCGGGCGAGGTTCTGCGATAGAATTGTTTCGTTGACACTGTCGGCACTCCGCCTGTTTGCTCATCACCGCATGCCCACAACCGTCAAAGTCGAACTCGGCGAGCGCTCGTATGAAATCCACATTGGCGTGGGGATGCTGGCGCAGCTTGGAACATTGGTGGGCGCGCGGCTGAAGCCAAGGAGCTGCCTGTTGGTTTCCGACTCCACGATCGCGCCGCTGTATGCGGACGATTGCGCGCGGCAGTTGGCCTCGCTGGGCTGTCCGGTGGGCAAGGCGATTGTGCCGGCGGGAGAAGGTTCCAAGAACGGACAGTGGCTTTTTCACCTGTACGAAAAGGCCGTTGAGCAGGGCTTGGATCGAAAATCGCTTCTGGTGGCATTGGGCGGAGGCGTCGTGGGCGACCTCGGCGGATATGCGGCGGCGAGCTATCTGCGCGGGATTCCGTTTGTGCAGATTCCCACGACATTGTTGGCGATGGTGGACAGCGCGGTGGGCGGGAAAACCGGAATCAATCTTCCGCAGGGGAAAAACCTCGTCGGCGCGTTTCATCAGCCGGCGCTCGTGGTGGCCGATCTCAATGTGCTGCATTCGTTGCCGCGCCGCGAATATGTTTCGGGCCTGGCCGAGGTCATCAAGTATGGCGTGATCTGGGATCCGGAGCTTTTTCGCTTCATGGAGGAACGCGCGTCGGAGATTCTCAAGGGGGATGTGAAGGCGGTTGAACATCTGGTGGCCCGGAGTTGTGAAATCAAGGCGGAGGTCGTGGGACGCGACGAGCGGGAAGAAATCGGACTTCGCGCGCTCTTGAATTTCGGGCACACGATCGGCCACGCAATTGAGGTGGCGACGGGCTACGGCAGTTTTCTGCATGGCGAAGCGATTTCGATTGGAATGGTTTTCGCCGCGCGGCTGTCGGTGGAGTTGCGGGACCTGCCGAGGGACGAAGCCGCGCGGATCGTTCGCTTGCTTGACCGCGTGGGCTTGCCGACGTTTATGCCCGATGTGCCGTGGGAACCGATTCGTGTGGCAATCGGATTGGATAAGAAGAGCGCGGGCGGCAAGCCGCGCTTCGTGCTGGCGGAGCGGTTGGGCCGCGTGAAAGAGGGGTTTGAAGTGGATGAGCAACTTCTAAAACGGCTGTGGGCGGAGAAGGACTCCCTCCGGAGCCATGGATTCTAGCCATGTCCGCAGTCAGCGAATGGATTGTTCGGGAGTATTTCGAGACGCAGGGATTCTTCATTCAGCAGCCTCGAAAATATGCCGTCGCCGCCCGCCCCAAGCGGCCCGACGAAGAGGCTGACTTGCTGGTGATCAACCCGCGAGTGGCGGAGCAAAAATTGCCGGAGACGATGATTTGGGGCGAGGCGGAGCTTCGTCATGTGGCGCGCGCGATTGTCGGCATTCGCGGCTGGCACACGGATCGCTTCAGCCCCGCCGTTCTCGAGTTCTCCCCGGAAATTGCGCGCTTTGCGCAGGACGATGCTTCACGGCGCGCCGCGCAAGCGGTGGGCGAGGGACCGGCGGCGAAAATTTTATGTTTGCCTGGTCTTTCCACGACGGCCGATTTGAAGCGGCGCTCGCTTGAAATTCTTCGTGAGCGGGGCGTGGATGGTGTGCTGTCCTTTCCCACGATGCTGCGCGAGTTGGTTCAGCGGCTCGACGGATCGAAAAACTATGAGAAGTCCGATCTGCTCCAGATTCTACGGATTCTTAAGAACTACGATCTGCTGAAAGGCCCGCAACTGGAACTCTTTCGCCGGAAGAAGAAATGAATCGGCGCGAAGCTTACATCGCCCTGAATCTGATGGATTCGGTTGGGCCGGTTCGCGTGAGGAATCTCGTGGAGGCACTCGGTTCGCCGGAGGCCATTTTTACCGCGTCGGAAAAAGACCTCACGCGCGCGCAGGGGATCGGCGCCGAGCTGGCGGCAAAAATCGCGGCCCAGCGCGCATCGCTTGATCCCGCATCGGAAGAGCGGAAAGCCGCGCGCATCGGCGCGCGCATCCTCACGGCGGAAGATGCCGAATATCCCGAATCGCTGAAGGCGATCTATGATCCGCCGCTGGCGCTCTACGTGCGGGGACGGCTGGAGCCGAAGGACCGCCAGGCGCTGGCCATTGTCGGCACGCGCAGCCCGACGCACTATGGAATGAGCGTGGCCGACAAGCTGGGCTATCAACTGGCGAAAACCGGATTCTGCGTCGTCAGCGGACTGGCGCGCGGCATTGACACCGCCGCGCATCAGGCCGCGTTGAAGGGCGGCGGACGAACGATTGCCGTGATTGGCGCGGCGCTCGACTGCCTGTATCCGCCGGAGAACGCAAAATTGGCGGACGAGATCGCCGAGCGCGGCGCGGTGATCTCCGAGTACACCATGGGGCGGCCCGCGGACAAAACAACTTTCCCCTACCGCAATCGAATTGTCACGGCCCTGACGCTCGGCACGATCATTGTTGAAACCAACGTGAAGGGCGGCGCGATGATTACCGCCGACATGGCGTTGGAGCAGGGCAAATCCATTTTTGCCGTGCCCGGTCGCGTGGATTCGCCCGCGTCGCGTGGAACCCATCAATTGATCAAGCAGGGCGCAAAGTTGGTCGAAGATATTGACGACGTGCTTCAGGAGTTTTCGATGCTGCTGCCGGCGGAGCCGAAGCGAAAGGCGGCCGAAATGGGCAAGCGTCCGGAGGTCAATTTGACCGCGGATGAGCAGGCCGTGGTGCGCGCGCTCTGGAAGGGCGAATTGGATGTGGATGCGCTGATTCGGGAGGCGGGGCTGCCCAGCGCCAAAGTGGGAGCGCTTTTAATCGGGCTTGAAATGAAGAAAGTCCTCCGCATACTGCCGGGCCGCATCGTGGAACTGCGGGAGGATTTGAGAGCGGACGGTTAATTTGTGGAGGCTGGCCCGGCGCGGCTGCGTCGCGCGGGTCAATTGAGCATGTCAAAAAATCTCGTCATCGTAGAGTCGCCGGCCAAGGCGAAAACCATCAACAAGATTCTCGGCAAGGACTTCATCGTGAAGGCCTCGATGGGGCATGTGCGCGACCTTCCCGAAAAAGAGATCGGGGTGGATATCGAGCACGGTTTCAAGCCCAAGTATGTGAACATCCGAACGCGGGCGAAAGTGCTGACGGAGTTGAAGGGGCTGGCGGCGACGGCGGACCAGATTTTTCTCGCGCCCGATCCGGACCGCGAAGGGGAAGCGATCGCCTGGCACTTGATGCAGGCGCTGCGCGCGAAGAACGATGCGCGCAAGTATCTGCGCGTGACCTACAACGAAATCACGGCCCCGGCGATCCGAAAGGCGTTTCAGGAACCGCGCGAGATTGACCAGAACGAAGTGGATTCGCAGCAGGCGCGCCGCGTGCTGGACCGCCTGGTCGGCTATCAGGTCAGCCCGCTATTGTGGCGTCAGATTCGCGGAGCTTCCAGCGCGGGCCGCGTGCAATCCGTCGCGTTGCGTTTGGTGTGCGAGCGCGAGCGGGAAATCCTGCATTTCAAGCCGGAGGAATACTGGCTGCTCGGCGCGCGCGTGCGAAAATTCGTCGAGCCGCGGGATCCGTTTGAAATCCGACTGGCGAAAATAAACGGCAAAGACGCCGAAATTCACTCCGCGGAACAGGCGCGCGCGACGCGGGCGGACCTCGATGGACGGGCGTTGCGGGTTTCGGCGATCATCCGCCGCGAGTTGTCGCGGCGCGCGCCGCCGGCGTTCATCACCAGCTCGCTCCAACAGGCCGCGTCAAGCCGGCTCGGCTATGCGCCCAAGCGCACCATGCAGTTGGCCCAGCGCCTCTACGAAGGCGAGGACTTCGGCGAAGGCCCGGTGGGGTTGATCACGTATATGCGAACGGACTCGGTCGCGCTTTCTCCGGTGGCGGTGCAGTCGGTTCGTGAATTTATCCATCGCAGTTTTGGGCCGGAGTTCGTGCCGGACACGCCGAATTTTTTCAAGAGCAAGTCCAGCGCCCAGGAGGCGCACGAGGCGATCCGACCGACGGATGTGAACCGGACGCCGGATTCGCTGGTGAATCACTTGCAGCCGGATGAGCTGAAACTCTATCGGCTCATTTGGGAGCGGTTTGTCGCGTGCCAGATGGCGCCGGCAAAAATTGCGCAGCGAACGGCGGAGATCGAGGCGCTGCCCGATGGCGCGCGCACGACGAAGTATCTGTTTCGCGCGACCTCTTCCGAAATCATCTTTCCCGGCTACATGAAAGTGACCGGCGCGGACCAGAAGCGGGAGGAAAATTCGGAGAACGGGGAACCGGAAACCGAACTGCCCGCGCTCGATGAGGGCGAGAAGGTCGAAAAGCTGGAGTGGCTCGAAGAGCGGAAGGAAACCCAGCCGCCGCCGCGTTTCACCGAAGCGTCGTTGATCAAGGCGCTGGAGGAGAATGGCGTGGGCCGCCCGAGCACGTATGCCTCGACGATCTCGGTCATTCTGGACCGCAACTATGTTGAGAAAGACAAGCGCGCGCTAAAGCCGACCTCGGTGGGATTCACCGTCAACGACTTTCTCGTAAAATATCTGCCGTCGCTTTTCGACATCAAGTTCACAGCGAAGATGGAAGAGCAACTCGATGAGGTGGAGGAGGGGAAGGTCGAGTGGCATCAGATGTTGAGCGACTTCTACAAGCCCTTCACCGAGTGGGTCGCCAGCGCGAAGGTGCCTCCCGCGGATCGCGCAGCGGTGCAGGAGTTTTTCGATCTTTTCCGCCATGTGAAGACCTGGAATGCGGAGACGAAGCGCGGGCGCCGCACCTACAGCGACGAAAAATTTGTCGAGTCCATGCGCGAACAATTTGACGCGGGCGAGAAGCCGGTTACGGAGCGGCAACTCGATGCGTTGGTGAAGATGGCGGCGCGCTACAAGGACCAGTTGCCCGGGCTCGACGATGTGGCGGCGCGTCACAACCTTGCCGACGCGCTCAAAGCTCATCATGCCGCCCATCAGCCGCCCAGTCCAGAGATGCGCCGGAAAATTGAACTGCTCTCCGCGGTCACGTTTGGAGAGCCGCGACAGATCGGCAAACGCACATATGACGACGCCAAGTTCTACGGCTCGCTCCGCGACCAGGTGGTCGCCGGGCGTGGACTGACGATCAACCAATCGGCGTATCTCGACAAGCTGCTCTTCAAATATGCGGGACAAATTCCGAATTTTGAATCCATCGCCAAAGAAATCGGGCTGGACCAGCCGATTCCGGATGGCGATCCCAACGCCGGCCCGCTGCTGGATTTGATGGGCGCCATTCACGAATGGAAGCCGCCCGTTCAGCGCGGGAAGATGACGTGGGACGACCGGGCCTTCTACGATTCGTTGCGACGGCAGTTCGGCGTGCGAAAGCTCCTGACCGTGCGCCAGGCCGTGGCGTTGAAAAAGATGTTGAGACGTTACGCGGCGCAGGTGCCCGGTTACGATGAAAAAGTCGAAACGATGGGACTGCTGCCGTTGAAGAAAAAGGACTGAGCCGGTGGGCGCAACGCCGACGTCCAGCGATCCGTCGCTCGAACACTTCCTGCGCTACCTGACCGGCGAGCGCGATGCCTCACCTCATACACTCGCGAACTATGCGATGGATATTGAGCAATTTGCGGCTCAGCAGTGGGGCGCGGAGGCCAAACCGCCATTTCGGTGGCGAGAAGTGGATCGCCTTGCGGCGCGGCGATTTCTCGTCAGTTTTCAGAAGCAGGGCAGCAAGGCCACGACGACGCGCCGGAAGCTCTCCAGCCTACGCTCTTTTTTCAAGTTCATGGTGCGCGAAGAAATCGTTCCGAACAATCCGTTCGTCGGTGTGGTGCTGCCCAAGAAGCCGCGCACGCTGCCCAACGTGTTGAGCCGCGAAGAGGTGAAGCGGCTGCTCGAAGCGCCGCTGCAGGCCAAGGCTGCGGAGGGCGAGAAAGGGGTGTGGACGGAATATGCGCGCTGGCGCGACGCGGCGATGTTGGAGGTGCTCTACAGCGCAGGGATGCGCGTGAGCGAATTGGGCGGCTTGAATGACGAACAGGTGGATTTGCTTTCCGGTGTGGCGCGGGTGCGCGGCAAAGGAAAAAAGGAGCGGTTGTGCCCGCTCGGCGGTCCGGCGTGCCGGGTTCTACACGAATCGCTTGAACGCCGCGACCTTGTCCTGGCGGGCTTGGGAAAACGCAATCGCCCATCGCCAATTTTTGTGAACAAAGACGGCGGTCGGTTGACGACCCGTTCGATTGAGCGGGCGATGAAGAAATATCTCGCCCTCGCGAATTTGAATCCGAACCTCTCGCCGCATGCGCTCCGCCACAGTTTTGCCACCCATCTGCTCGACGCGGGCGCGGACTTGAGGAGCGTGCAGGAACTGTTGGGGCACGCGAGCCTCTCCACCACGCAAATCTACACGCACGTCTCCATCGAGCGTCTGAAAGAAGTGTACGACAAAGCTCATCCACGAGCTTGATGCTTTTCACCCGCCCTTTAGACTGCGACCTGTGATTTGGATCTTCTACAACATTCTCTTTCCCGTGGTGTTTTTGCTCCTGCTGCCCCGGTTTTTGTACCGGATGGCGCGACGCGGCGGTTATGCGCGGGGATTCTGGCAGCGGTTGGGATTCTATGACGCCGCGGTGCGCGCGCGGCTGGCGGAGGGCGGACGCGTTTGGATTCACGCCGTAAGCGTCGGCGAGATTTTTATCGCGTTGAAGTTGATGCAGGAATGGCGCGCGCGCGACCCGGCCGCGCGGTTTTTGCTGACGACGACCACTTCCACTGGCGGGGCGATTGCGCTCAAGCGCGTGCGGGAGCCGGATATCTGGATCTATTTTCCCGTGGATTTCTTTTGGGTGACGCGGCGCGTGTTGCGATTGATCCGCCCGTCGAAGGTTGTGTTGGTGGAGTTGGAATTGTGGCCGAATTTGGTGCGCATGGCGCACGCGCGAAACATTCCGGTCTATCTGGTGAACGGGCGGATTTCCGAACATTCCTTCCGCGGCTATTCCAAACTCGCCGTGTTCACGCGGCAGATTTTGCCGATGCTGAACGCGCTTTTCGCGCAGTCGGAAGCGGACGCGCAGCGGCTGCTGGCGCTGGGCGCGCCGAAGGAGCGCGTGCGCGTGAGCGGCACGGCGAAGTATGACGTGGCCGAGGTCGAAACGGGCGGAGCATCGCGCGCGCGCGAAGCGTTGGACGCCGTGGGAATTTCTCCTGAAGCGCGAATTGTGCTGGGCGGCTCCACATGGGATGGCGAAGAAGCGGCGATGCTGGATGCGTTTCGCCAGTTGCGCGAAACGCGCGCCGACCTTGTGTTGGTGCTGGCGCCGCGCCATGTGGAGCGCGCGCCGCAGGTCATCGAGGAGATTGAGCGGCGCGGACTGAAATATGTTTGCCGCAGCAGGCCGGTCGCCGATGCCGGGGCGGAGGTCTATCTGCTGGACACCACTGGCGAGCTGAAAAACTTCTACTCCTGCGCCGATGTCATTTTTGTCGGAAAGAGCCTCACGCAGCACGGCGGACAGAACGTGATCGAGCCGGCGCTCTTCGGCAAACCGATCATCGTCGGGCCGAACATGGAAAACTTTCAGGCCGTCATGGAAGATTTCAAAAGCGCCGACGCCATTCTGCAGGTGGCCAACAGCGCGGCCTTCCTGAGCGCATTGGCGGAACTGCTTGACGATGAAAAGCGGCGGCGGGAGATCGGGTTTCGCGCGGCGGCCGTGGTCCGGGAAAAAGGCGGTGCCTTGGGCCGGACGCTGGATGTGATTTTGGGAGCGGACCGCCGTGGATGAAGTGATCGGGCAGGGTCGGTACACGCGGTTGGTGGCGCGCGACGGGTGGGAGTTTATCGAGCAACCCGGATTGCGCGGAATTGTCGTGATCGTGGCCGAGAGCGAAGGCCGCCTGTTGCTCGTTGAACAGTTCCGCGCGCCCTTGAATGCGCGCGTGATCGAGCTTCCCGCCGGAATGGTCGGCGACATCGCGGGCGAAGAGGATGAGCCGTTCGAGAAGGCCGCCCGGCGGGAGTTGCTCGAAGAGACGGGCTATGACGCGGAGCGATTCACCTTCCTCACCGCGGGGCCGATGTCGCCGGGGCGCAGCGGCATGATTTACAGTTTTTACCTCGCGCACGACCCGGTGAAGAAGACCGAAGGCGGCGGGGATGAGCATGAGGATATCGTGGTGCATACGCCGCGCATTCGGGACATCGCGGCGTTCCTCCGCGAGCAGGAGGCGAAGGGGCGTTTGATTGACCCCAAGATTTTTGCGGCGCTCCACTTTCTCGAAGCGCGGAGGCGATGATGTCCATCACGACCAAAGTGGGAGACCGGGGAACGACCCGCTTGCTTTCGGGGGAGCGCGTGCCGAAAGACTCGCCGCGCCCGATGGCCTGCGGCGATGTGGATGAGCTGGTCAGCGCGCTCGGCCTCGCGCGGTTTCACGCGCGAAAATCGAAAGCGAAAATCGTCGCGCTTCAACGCGCGCTGTTCTTGGCGGGCGCTGAACTCGCGGTGTCGTCCGACGCCGCGAAGCGTTTGCCGCAGCGCATTACGGCGGCGGAACTGGCGAAATTTGAGGTCGAGCGGGAGGCGCTGGAACGGCGCATCAAAATGCCGAAAGGTTTTATTTTGCCGGGCGGCACGCTCGCGGCGGCGCATCTCGATCATGCGCGCGCCGTGGCGCGAAGATTGGAGCGCCGCGTCGTTGGATTGGCCCGCCGGCGCATGATTTCCAATCCGTCGCTATTGATCTGGCTGAATCGCCTTTCCGACTATCTTTGGTTGTTGGCGCGTTGGGAAGAGGGGCGGGCTGTGCTGCCGAAATGAATGCGCGATTTTCCGAACTGACTACCTTTCGGCTCGGCGGCCCGTGCCGGGAAATTGTGCGGTGCGAGACGCCGGAAGAACTGGCGGAAGCGGTGCGCGCGTTGTCTTCCGATGCGTTGCTGATCGGCGGCGGCTCGAATCTGCTCGTAGCGGACGAGGGTGTGGACGCGCCGGTGATTCGCTATGCTTCGTTCTCGCCGCGCGTCGAAATCGCCGACGGCTTCATGACGGTGTCCGCCGCCGCCGAACTCGACGCCGTGGTGAGCGTCGCCGTTGCGGAGGGGTGGGAGGGGCTGACGCACTGCGCGGGAATTCCCGGCACGGTTGGCGGCGCGATTGCGGGAAATGCGGGCGCGTTCGGCGAGCAGATCGGGGATGTTGTGATCTCGGTGGAGTTGATGGACCGGGAGGGGCGTCGGCGCGTGGCGCCGGGATCTGCGCTGGCGTTCAACTATCGCGCGTCGTCGCTGCAATCCTCGCGCGACATCATCGTGAGCGCGAAGCTCCGGGTGCGGAAGGCGGACGGCGTGGCGTTGCGAGCGAGGCGCGAGGAAATCCTGGCCCTGCGCGCGGAAAAGCATCCCGACTGGCGAAAAATTCCAACGGCTGGAAGTTTTTTCAAAAACATCGAGCCGTCGTCGAGCGCGGCGCGGCGTCAGGCCGCGGGCTGGTTTCTGGAACAGGCGGGCGCGAAGGCCATGAGGGTGGGCGGCGCGCATACGTTTGAGCGCCATGCAAACATCATTGTGGCCGATTCGGGTTGCACGGCGAAAGATGTTTACCGGCTTTCCTTGCAGATGACGGATGCCGTGCGAAAGAAGTTTGGGATTTCGCTTCAGCGCGAGGTCCGATTGATTGGAGATTTCGATGAGCGATGAGTTGCCAGTACGCGCGGTCAGGCGGCAGGGGAAAAACGTGTTTGAGTTGCAACTTGATCGGAAGGGCATGGCTTTTGCACCCGGCGACTGCATGGCGCTTTACACCAGCGACGGGCGCGTGTCGCGTCCCTACAGCCTCGCATCGGGAACGGGGGAGGAGATTCTTCGCTACATCATTCGCATCATGCCCGGCGGCCTCGTCAGCACGTATCTGTCGCAGCGCGCGCCGGGCGATCTGGTGCGCATCAGCCCTCCGTTCGGATGGTTCAGGCCGGGCGAACATGCGGCCCGCCGTCCGTATGCGTTTGTGGCAACGGGAACGGGTGTCGCGCCGTTTCTTGCCTGCTTGCGAAGCGATCCCGAAGCCCGTCCGGCTTTCTTCCTGTACGGCGTGCGCGAGGCGCAGGACGCGGTGGATCCGGATTGGCTGCGGGAGCGGGCGGGAATGGAACTGGCCGTGTCGCGGGAAAGCGCGCCCGGCGCGCATCGCGGGCGAGTGACCGACCTGCTCGCGGCGCGCGACCTTGTTGCGGATGTGGATTATTATCTTTGCGGGCTCGATGCGATGATTGACGAGGCCACGGAAATCCTGGAGTCGCGCGGCGTCGAAATCTCCCGCATTCATCGCGAGTGTTTTTTCAACGCATCCTATTCGACGTAGCCGTTCTCCGCCGTTCAGCCGGCGGCGGGGCGCGGGTTTCCAATCGTTGGAAAAAATCCGGCGCGGTTTTCCAACGATTGGAAGTTTGCGGGGCGCGCGCCACCTTTTTGAGTTCTACGGTTTTGAGCAAGACGAACCGCCGGATTTCAAGCCGAGTTTTTTGAAGATGGATTCGGCGGGGCAGCGGTGGGTGAAGGCGGATTGGATCAAGTTCACGCCGACGAAGGCCGTGAAGAGAAACCAGCCCGGATGCACCCAGTAGCCGAGGGAGAGGCTGATGAGGACAAAGGTTCCGGCGAGAATACGGACGGCGTTTTCGATGGTCATGGCTGTTCCTCTGCTGTTTGAGATTTCAATTCGCCGGAGATGACGCGCTCCACGGCGTCGGTGAGCGTGTTGGCGTGCTGCAGGCCGGTGAAGGCGCCGATCGGCTGGCCGTCTTTGAAGATGGCCAGCGTCGGGATGCTGCGAATGCCAAAGCGCGCGGCGGTTTGGATGGCTTCATCCACGTTGACTTTCAGCACCTTCGCGCGCGCGCCGAGTTGTTGTCCCACGTCGTCGAGGATGGGGGCCTGCATGCGGCAGGGGCCGCACCACGGCGCCCAGAAGTCCACGAGGACGACGCCGCTTGCGATGGCGGCTTCGAATGTTTCGTCGTTCACTTCAATCACGTAGTCGTTCATTTCATTTCTCCCGCGGTGTGTGCTCTTGAGTGGGCCGCTCTCCAGGCCAGGAAGGTTTTGAAGCCGCCGGAGAGGTTGCGCGCGTCGTATCCGTGTTGGGCGAGCGCGCGGGCGGCGAGATAGCTTCGGAATCCGACCTGGCAATATGCGAAGATCGGTTTGTCTTTCGGCAGCTCGTTCATGCGGGAACGAAGCTCGCGCAGCGGAATGCAAATGGCGTTGGGGATGTGCGCGGCGGCAAAGTCCGACGGATCGCGAACATCCACGATCACACCGGCCTTCGCGCTGTCGGGAACTTGCTCGGCGTACCACAGCGCGAGGTCGCCGCGCAACGTGTTGCCGGCGATGAAGCCGGCCATGTTCACGGGGTCTTTGGCGGAGCCGTAGGGCGGGGCGTAGGCGAGTTCGAGCTCTTCGAGGTCGAAGACCGTGAGTTTCGCGGCCATCGCGGTGGCGATCACATCGAGGCGCTTATCCACGCCCTCGACGCCGACGATTTGCGCGCCGAGGATGAGACCGGTGTCGGGCGCGAAAAGCAGCTTGAAAGTCAACGGGTGCGCGGCGGGGTAGTAGCCGGCGTGGTTGCCGGGATGCAGATAGATTTTTCGGTGGGGCGCGCCGGCGCGTTGCAAGGTTCTTTCATTTGCGCCGGTGCAGCCGGCGGTCATGTGGAAAGCTTTCACGATGGAGGTTCCGATGGCGCCTTTCCACGGCGTGGCGCGCCCCATGATGTTGTCGGCCACGAGGCGTCCCTGCCGGTTGGCGGGTCCGGCGAGGGGAATCAGCCATGCGCCTTCGAGCGCGCGATGAGGAGTTTCGATGGCGTCGCCGGCGGCATAGATGTGGTCGTCGGAGGTTTGCAGAAATTCGTTCACGGCGATTCCGCCGCGCGGGCCGATCTTGAGTCCGGCGTCGCGCGCGAGCGCGATGTCGGGCCGCACGCCGGCGGAAAGCAGGACGAAATCGGCGTCGAGGGTGTCGCCGTTTTGAAGTTCGACGCGGACGCCCTTGCCCTGGTCGTGAAAGGCCGTTGCCGCCGTGCCGAGGTGGAGCGATACGTCGTGCTTCTGGAGATGTTCGGCGACGGGCCAGGCCATTTCGGCGTCCAGCGGCGGCAGGATTTGCGGGAACACTTCGACGAGGTCCACGGCGAGGCCGCGCTCGCGCAGGGCTTCGGCCATTTCGATGCCGATGTATCCGCCGCCGATAATCACCGCGCGGCGCGCGCCGCCATCCACGCGCGCTTTGATGGCGTCCATGTCGGGGATGTTGCGCAGCGTCATGACCGCGGGGTGGTCCACGCCGGGCAGATCCGGGCGGAACGGTTGGGCGCCGGGCGCGAGGAGGAGGTGATCGTAGGATTCTTCGTAGGCGCGATTCGCGGCGTGATCGAAGACGCGCACGGATTTGTTTTTGCGGTCAATCGCCGTGACTTCCTGTCTGACGCGCACGTCGAGATTGAGGGATGCGCGCAGGGTCTCCGGCGTTTCGAGCAGGAGCTTGCGGCGGTCTTTGATGGCGCCGCTGATGTGATAGGGCAGGCCGCAGTTTGCGAACGAGACGAACTCGCCGCGTTCGAAGACGATGATGCGGGCCGATTCGTTGAGCCGCCGCAGCCGCGCGGCGGCGGACATTCCGGCGGCCACGCCGCCGACGATGAGCACGTTCACGAGCGGCCTCCGGCCATCACGGCGCCGAAGATGCCCCAGATCAACATGGCCAGCCACGGGTTTGCGGTCAGCGGGCACGCGCCGGTCCGGCAGCCGACGAAGCGATACAGGGCATAGCCGACGGCCGCGCCGATGGCGCCGCCGATGATCATTCTAAAGGCGGGGTTCATGCTAAAATTACCTCCACGAATTCATGTTTGCGATCGTCCGTAGATCATCGCGTACACCACGGGAATGATGACCAGTGTGAACGCGGTGGATACGAACAGTCCGAAAATGAGCGACCAAGCCAGGCCGCTGAAAATCGGGTCGAGCGTGATCGGCCATGCGCCGAGCATCGCCGCCGCGGCGGTCAGGAAGATCGGGCGGAAGCGGACCGCGCCGGATTCGAGGATTGCCTGGCGCAGCGGCATGCCGCGCGCGACCGCGTTCTGGATGAAATCAATCAGGATGATTCCGTTTCGCACGACGATGCCCGCGAGCGCGATCATGCCGATCATCGCGGTGGCGGTGAAGAAGACGGGATTGGCGAATCCATCCACCGGCCGGTTGGTGAGGAGGTTGAGCATCCAGAATCCCGGCATGATGCCGATCATGGTCAACGGGATGGAGAGCATGATGATGAGCGGCAGAAGGAAAGAGTGGGTTTGATAGACGAGGAGCACGTAGATGCCGACCAGCGCCGCTGCGAAGGCGATGCCGAGATCGCGGAACACGTCCACCGTGATTTTCCACTCGCCTTCGCCCGCCCAGTTCACGCGGATGTCGGAGGGGAGGGGATGTTTTTTGAACCAGGACTGAAGGTCGAGCACGGCATAAGCGGGACCGCGTCCGGCGGTGTCCGCGGTGACGAAGACCACGCGCTCGAGGTTTTTGTGGTAGATGCTTCGGTCCTGGACCGTGGATTCAAAGACGCCGAGTTCGCCGAGCTGGACGATCTGGCCGGTGCGACCTTTGACGGGCAGCGTCTTCAGTTTTGCGATGTCGGAGCGGGCGGCGCGGGGGAGGCGGAGCAGAATCGGCGCTTCGTTTTGATCGGACCCGACGTGCAGCGTGCCCGCCGGAATTCCGCTCAAGGCGAGGCGAAGCGTCTGGGCGATATCTTCGGTGGCGATGCCGTTCAGGCCGGCCTTTTCGCGGTCGGTTCGGAAGAAGAACTTTTGCTGATTCGCTTCGGTCATGATGTCGGTGTCCACCACGCCCTTGACGTTTTTCATTTGCGTTTCGATTTCACGCGCGGCCCCGACGAGATCGCCGTAGGCGGAGCGCGGCGAGCCGTACACTTCGGCGACGACCGTTGCGAGGACGGGCGGGCCGGGCGGAGCTTCGACGATTTTGACGAGGGCGTTCCAGCGCGCGCCGATGCGTTCGATGTCATGCCGGATGCGGAGCGCGATGGAATGGCTGTCCATTTTGCGCCGGTTTTTCGGGAGCAGGTTGATGCGGAGGTCGGCCACGTGGGGGCCTTGGCGGAAGTAGTAGTGGCGGACGAGGCCGTTGAAGTCCATGGGGGAGCCGCTGCCGACGGTGGAGGTGAAGTCGGTGACTTCGGGACCGGTGCGGAGATATTCCTCGAGGTCGCGGACGACGGCGTCGGTGTTTTCGAGCGTCGCGCTTTCGGGGAGGTCCACGACGAGTTGCAATTCGTTTTTGTTGTCGAACGGCAGCATCTTGAGCGGAACGGGGCCGAGCGCCATGGCGGCGGCGAGCAGGAACAGCAGGGCGGTCGTGCCCACGACGAGCCAGGCTTTGCCGCGCGAGGAAATGAGCGGCTGAACAATGCGGCAGTAGATGCGGTAGGTCCGCGTGTGGCTGACATCGCTGTCGTCATGCGCGTGAGCGGGGTCGTCTTTCAATATTTTGTTGGCCATCCACGGGGTGATGGTCAGCGAGACAAGCATGGAGGCAAGCATCGCGATGGGGACGTTGATGGCCATCGGGCGCATGTAGGGACCCATCATGCCGGTGATGAAGAACATCGGCAGGAAAGCGACGACGATGGCCAGCGTGGCGATGACGATGGGCGGAATGACTTCGTTCATCGCGCCCGAGATGGCGTTGAAGCGGTCTTTTTTCTTCATGCCGAGGTGACGGTAGATGTTTTCCACGCCGACGATCGGGTCGTCCACCAGCAGTCCGAGTGTGAGGATCAGGGCGAAGAGCGTGACCCGGTTGATGGTGTAGCCGAGGAGATAATTGACGAAGAGCGTGATGCCGTAGGTGATCGGGACAGCGACGGCGACGATGATGCCGACGCGCCAGTTCATGGTGAGCCAGATCAGAACGATGACGGTCACGATGGCCTCGGCGAGTCCTTCGACGAGGCTGTTGACCTTTTCATTCGCCGTTTCGCCGTAGTCGCGGGTGATGTGAGTTTGGATGCCGTCGGGGATGAGCGAGGCCTTGAGGCTCTCGATCATTTTTTCGACATCGCGCGCGACCCAGACCGCGTTGCTGCCTTTCTTCTTTGCGACGGCAATGGTGACGGAGGGGAAGGTTCCCGAGGCGTCGGCGGCCGGGCCCCAGCCGAAGCGCGTATAGGTTGACGGCTCGTCGGCGCCGTCTTCCACTTGCGCGACGTCGCGCAGATAGACGGGGCGTCCGTTGTGCTGGCCCACCATCAAATTGGCCGCTTCGCGGGCGTCGCTGAGGAAGGGGCCGGCTTCGACGCGAAAACTTTCGTTCGCCTGCTCGAAGCTCCCGGCGTCCAACTGGCTGTTCGAGAGTTTGAGCGCGCCGGCGATTTCCATCGGCGACAACCCGTGCGCCGCGAGGCGCTCGGGGTTCAGGTTGACTTGAACGACGCGCCGTTCGCCGCCGTGAATGGTGATGCCGGCGGTGTTCTTGATGTGCTGCAACTGCGCGACGACTTCTTCGGCCACGCGGTAGAGTTGATGGCTGTCGTAGGCGTCGCTGAAGAGGGCGACGTTCACGATCGGCACGTCGTCAATTTCGACGGGCTTGATGACCCAGCCGGCGATGCCGGGCGTGGTCTTGTCTATGTTTTGAAAGACCTTGTTGTAGAGCTTGATCAGGCTTTTTTCGCGATCCTGCCCGACGTAGAATCGAACCGTGACCACGGCCAGGCCGGGTTGGGAAACCGAGTACACATATTCGACGCCGTCAATTTGATAGAGCATTCGCTCCAGCCGGGAGGAGACGAGCTTTTCAACTTCTTCCGCGCTCCCGCCCGGATATTGCACAATCACGTCGGCCAACGGCACGACGATCTGCGGCTCTTCTTCGCGCGGGGTGGCGAGGAGCGCCGCGACCCCCGCGAGCAGGCTCACGATGATGAGGAGGATGGAGAGATTTCCCTTGAGGAACGCTTCCACCAAATTGGTGTAGATGGACTTGCGTTCCGTCATGACGCATCTCCGCTCCGCACCACCACATCGCCATCGCGCAGGCCGGAGAGAATTTCAATCTGGTCGCCGACCGCGCCGCCTGTGCGCACCATTCGGGTGACCATGCGCGAGCCTTCGGCCACGTGGACCATTTCGAGCTGCCCGACGCGATACACTGCGGATTTGGGGAGCAGCATGCCGAGGCGCGGGGCTTCGTCCACCCAAACGCGCCCGAAGGTGCCGGGAAGCAAAGGGGTGTCGCCTTGGTCGAGATGGATTTTCACTGTTTGCGTGCGGCTCATCGGATCAATCTCGCTCACGATTTCGGTCACTTCGCCGGGAAAGGTTCTGGCCAGCGCGTCAATGGTGACTTCGACGCGTTGGCCCATGCGCAGCGCCGGGACGAGGCGGACGGGCACGGGCGTTTCGAGGCGCATCTTGGCGGGGTTGTAGAGCGAGAGCAGCACCTGTCCGGGATTCGCCAGATCGCCGGGTTCGATTTTCCGCTCGGTGACGACGCCGGAAATCGGAGCGGTCACGGTGGCGTAGGAGAGCATGACTTTGGTGCGTTCGACTTGCGCCCGGGCGGCTTGAGCGCCGCTTCGGGCGGCGACGAGCATTTGATCGGTTGCTGCGCCTTTGTCGAAAAGCTGTTGCGTGCGCTTGAGTTCCGAGTCCGCTTGATCGGCTTGCGCTTGGGCGGCGAGGAGCTGCTCCTGGATTTCGCGATCGTCGAGCAGAACCAGCGTGTCGCCCGCTTGCACGCGCTGGCCGGCGGAAGCGCGGACTTCGCGAACATAGGCGGGGAGGCGCGCGCTGACTTGCACGCGTTCGGCAGAGACCAACGTGCCGACCACATCCACGCGACCGGTCATCAAGGTGTTCGTGGCTGTGACGAGGGCTGCGCCGGTTGGCAGCGGTTCGCCGGCTTGGTGTTCGACGCGGCTCGGCGCGACTTTTTTCCCGCAGGCGGAGAGCAGAGCGGCGGTGGCGATGAGAAGGATGTATTGGTGCATGGTCTATTCCTTTGTCGTGTCCTGGGGTTGAACGGGGATGCCGCGCGCGCGGTCGAGGTTGGCGAGCGCGGTCAGATATTCGTATTGAGCGGCGGCGCTTCGTGTGCGCATCGCGGTGCGGCCCACTTGGGCGGTGAGGAGTTCGGAAATTTGGGCCGCGCCTTGCTGGTAGCGTTCCTGCGTGATGCGGAGCGCTTCTTCCGCGCTTTCAACGGAACGCTGCGCGACGTCCATCCGTTTTCGGGCTTCACGCGCTTGCAGGCGGGCTTGCGTGAGGTCCAGTTGCAGATCGCGAAGGGCCTTTTCCTCGTCCGCTCGCGCAGCGGCCAGCGCTTCCCTGGCTTCTTCGACGGCGTTGCCCCGACGGAAGCCATCGAAGATATCGAGGTCGGCCATCACCCCGATCATGTAGCTCTGTTCGAAGTCGGAGGAGACGTCGCTATCCCAATCCATCGAGCCGAAGGCGTTGACGGTGGGCGCATAGGCGCGGCGGGATTTTTTCAAGGCGGCCGTTTTGATGCGCGTCATCGCTTGCGCGGCGCGAAACTCCGGCCGTTGCTGCGCGACCTCCGGCGAGTCGTCTGCGGGGTGGGCGGGGACTGCGGTCACCGGGCTGGGAAGATTTTCGGGCGTTACAAGGTCTCGACCAATGGCGGCGTTCAACGCGGTCATCGCGAGTTGGAATCCGTTTTCGGCGCGGATGAGGTCTTCGTTCGCCTGCGCGAGTTGGACTTCGAGATTGAGCACATCGGTTTTCACGGCGGAGCCGGCCTCGAAGCGGTCGCGCGCGGCGCGCAGACCGGTTTCGATGGCGCGGACGGATTCTTTTTGAACGGCGACAAAGGCGTCGGCTTGGAGAACGGCGTAGTAGCTGCGGGCGACTTGATAGGCGAGGGCATTGATCGCCGCGTCGCGGAGCGCGGTTTGGGCCTGCGCGCCTTCGCGCGCCATGACGCGATCCTGAGCGCTTCGCCCGAAATCGAGGAGTTGATATTGGATTTGGGCGGAGAGGCGGAGGTTCTCCGTGTCGTCCGGCTCGTTGGGATTGAAGGCGGGGTCGGCCATGTTCAGCTCGCGTTGGTTCAGCGACATCATGAACGCCTGCGGCGGGTTGTCGGTGCGGGCATATTGGGCCGAGGTTTTGAGCCAGGGATAGAGGGCGGAGGCGGCCTGGCGCGCGGCGGCTTCGGCGGAGCGAACGCGGTGTTCGGCGGCGGCGAGGCCGGGGTTATCGGCGCGCGCGGCGGCGAGGCATTCTTCCAGCGTGACGGCGCGGGCGGAGGGGAAGGCGGCGGCGAGGAGGGCGGTGGCGATGAGGAGTTTCGGGGTGAGTCGCATGATCAGGCTCCGTGTTTTTTTCGAATGCATCCGAGAATGGTGAGGGCGCGGGGGTCGGCGATGGAGTACCAGACTTCCTTGCCGCGCCGTTCTCCGCGGATGAGTCCGATGCGCTTCATCTGGTTGAGGTGCTGCGAGGTTGCGGCTTGGGGGAGGCGCAAAGATTCCACGATTTTGAACACCGGGGCGCTTCCGCAGGATTCGAGCAGCTCGATCACGCGCAGCCGGTCGGGATGGGCGAGCAGGCGCAGCACATCGGCCATGCGTTCGAGGAGTTCCGTGGGCAATTTCCGAGTTGTCATGGGGTCAACATATCATGACATTATGATGTGTCAATATATAATCGCAAAAAGTTCGATGCGGATTGCGCGGGGGTCAGAGGGGCGGGGGGATGCGTTTCTGGAAGCGCGAGAGGGCGGCGTTTTCCATCCATTCGAGGGGGCGCAGGTGGCGGAGGCGATCCAGGGCGCGAAGCCAGCGGCGACGGGGGTGATGGACGATCTGGCGGAGCACGGCGGTCATGGTGCGTTCGATGTAGGCCAGCGCTTTTTCTCCGCCCCAGAGCGCGACAGGGCGGTCGGCGGTCCACGGTTCGCGCGCCCAGCGGATCCATTGGTCGAGGGCGGGTTTGCCGGGCGCTTCGACTTCGTCGTAGAGGGGAGAATCAAATTCGAGGGGGAATGGGCGGAGGGTGAACGGCGGGAAGTTGAGGGCTTTGAGCCATTTGACGATGCGGTCGGATTCGCCTTTGGGTTCTTCCGGGCCGCCGAGCCAGAAGGAGACTTGGATTTCGATGCCTGCGTTTTGGAGCGTGGCGATGGAGGCGGCGAGGTCGGGGAGGGCGACGGTGATGTTGTAGCGGGCGAGGGGGTCGGGGTGTGTGGATGGGACGAGGAGTTCGATCCGGCGGCAGGCGGCGATTTGAAGGTTGCGGATGAGGTCGGGTGAAAAAGGGCGGGGGTGGAGTTGGAGGGACCAGGGTTGGGTGTTGCGCGCGCGGTCGAGGACGGCGCACCAGTGGTCGAGTCGCGCGTCGGTCCAGAAGCCGGGCGAATCGGCGAGGTGGGTTTAGATGATGCCGGCGCTTCCGCATTTGGCGAGGGTCTGCGCGGCGCGTTCCATGGAGCCGATGCGGAGGGGTTCGCGGATGCCGCCGTGGGCGCGGTCGGCGTCGGCGCGGGTGTGGCCTCGACTCAGGCGCATCGTGGCGCCGGCGCCTTGCCGGGGGGCGGGGAGGGCATAGGCATTCCAGAAAATTCCGGTCCATTCGGGGAAAAGAAAGGTGGAGGCGTCGGGGAGCCAATAGGAGGTGACGGTGGGTTGGCCGCGTTCGCGAAGGCCGGGAATCCGGCGTCGGCGGGGTTCGACGTCGAGGGTGTCGAGGAGGTTGCGGATGATGGGTTCGGGGTCGCCGCAGGCAAAAAAGTCGGCGCCGGGGAGGGCGTCGCTGTGTTCGGGGAATTGCGAGGGGTGCGGGCCGGTGATGGCCACGCGGATTCCGTTCCGCGCGCGGTGAATCATTTCGATGAGCATTGCGGCGGGTCCGATGCCGAGGCTGGTGGCGCGGATGACGACCAGGCGCAGGTCGGGCGAGGAGGCGAGGTGGGCGGCGATGGCGCTTTCGACATCCACTTCCATTCGGGCGTCGAAGTAGTGACAAGTGTAGCCGGTGCGGCTGAGGAGATAGTTGCGGAGGGATAGGAGTTCCCACGATGGCGCGAAGCGAGCGCCGCGTCCGTGCGCGGAATCGCGCAGGGGCACGGGCGCGGCGGGGTCGGGCGGTTCTATCAGCAGGACGTGCACGCAAGGGCACTGTAGCGCAGGGCGCGAAGGGAATCAACCGAGGTTGTCGCGCGAGGTGGTGTCGGATCTGGGGCGCGGGGGGAGTTTGCGGACGATGTGATCGGTGAAGAGGACGGCGAAGGTGAGGATGATGAGGACGGCGGGCACCCAGATGACGATGGCGGCGATGGGCTGAGCGTCCGGGGTTTCGGCGGCGGGGGTGACGGCTTGGTTCGCCGTGACGGCGATGAAGAGGGTCAGCAGGATGTGGCTGGTGTAGTGTGTGAAGAAATAGAGGACTTCGTCGCGCGGGCGATTAAGCTCGGTCATGGCGAGGCGGCTGATGCGGCGGATGGGCAGGACGAAAAGCCAGAGCGCGAGGAGGATGGATTGGGGGAGCGAGGCGCGATAGCCGAGTTCGATGAGGGTGAACCAGAAGATGGCGGCGGTGTTGGTGGTGATGGCGGCTTGTGTGAGGATGAGGAAGGCGGGGAACCATCGGTCGGTGGATGCGGCGATGCGGTCGCCGAGTTTCGAGCGGCGCGCGGTGTGGGCGCGAATGCGACGCGCGGACCACAGGATCATTTGCAGGCTGATGGCAAGGCCGAGCGCGGCCCAGAGCCCGGGGCCGGCTTTTCGTTGATAGGCGTAGAGGAGAATCAGGGCGAGACCGGCGGGCAGCCAGCCCATATTTTGGGTCAGGCGGGCGTGCCGCTCGCTGAAGCGGTGAGAGGGGCGGTATTCCTGAGCCAAGTCCATGTTTGGAACGATAACGGTTGAGCGCGTCGGGCAGAAGCCATAAACATCAGGTGGTTATGGAACAGATTGCTTCAGAGGGACTGCAAACGCCCGTCCGCTATTTGAAGGGTGTGGGGGAGAAGCGCGCGGAGCAACTCGCTCGATTGAATGTTCAGACGGTCGGCGATTTGCTGATGACGCTTCCGCTGCGCTACGAAGATCGCCGCCGGTTGGCGGAGAGCGGTTCGTTGAAGTCGGGCGAGTGGTCCACCGTTGCGGGCACGGTGACCTCTTGCGGGTGGGTGCGGCCGCGGTTCGGCAAAGGGTATTTCGAAGTTTTGTTGCGGGATTCCACGGGCATCATGCGCTGCCGTTGGTTTGCGGCGGCGTGGATGAAGGATCAAATCCGGCAGGGCGACCGGATGGTGGCTTTCGGGAAGGTGAGTCTTCGGCGGGGCGAGGCGATTTTGACGCATCCGGATTTTGAATTGGTCCGCGACGATGAGGAGGAAGCGGCGGGTCGCCCGTCGTTGCACATGGGGCGAATCGTTCCGGTTTATCCGTTGACCGAGCATTTGCCGCAGCGGGTTTTGCGTCGCATTCAGTGGAACGCGGTGCAGCAGTATGTTCCCAAAGTGGTGGACCCGCTGCCGCGCGAAACGCTGGAGCGGTGGAATTTGTTGCCGTTGCGCGAGGCGCTCATGGCGGCGCACTATCCGGAGTCGCTTGGCGACGCGGAGCGCGGGCGGCACCGGCTCGCGTTTGAAGAGTTTCTTTGCATTCAGCTTGTGCTGGTCGCGAGGAAGATACGCTCGGAGCGGTATTTGCTCGGCATCGCGCATCATCCGGCGGGCGAGTTGCGCAAGCGGTTCGTTGCGTCGCTGCCGTTTCAGTTGACGAACGCGCAGCATCGCGCGTTGGAAGAAATTCGGGCCGACATGGGGAAGCCCCGTCCGATGCACCGTTTGTTGCAGGGGGATGTGGGGTCCGGGAAGACGGTCGTGGCCGCGTGCGCGTTGCTCGATGCGATCGAGTGCGGGTCGCAGGGCGCGATCATGGCGCCGACGGAGATTCTCGCGACGCAGCATTTCCGAACGTTTTCGAGGTATCTTGCTCCGCTGGGGATTTCGATGAAGCTGCTCGTCGGGAGTTTGTCCGAGTCGGAAAAAATTTCGGCGCGGGCGGCTACGGCGGAGGGCCGCGCGCAGTTGGTGGTGGGGACGCATGCCTTGATTCAGGACCGGGTTGTGTTCAAGCGGTTGGGTTTGGTCGTGATTGACGAGCAGCACAAGTTTGGCGTCCAGCAGCGCGGGGAGTTGTATGGCAAGGGCCAGCATCCCGATGTGTTGGTGATGTCGGCCACGCCGATTCCGAGGACGCTGGCCATGACGCTCTATGGCGATCTGGATGTGAGCGTGATGGACGAGTTGCCGGCGGGGCGGCAGGCGATTGTGACGCGGGTGGTGCGGGCGTCGCAGTTGCCGAAGGTGTATGGGTTCATTCGCGACCAGGTGGGGGCGGGGAGGCAGGCGTATATTGTTTATCCGTTGGTGGCGGAATCGGATTTGGTGGATTTGAAGTCCGCAGAGGAGATGTATCGGCAGTTGCAGCAGACTGAGTTGGCGGGGCTGAGGTTGGGTTTGTTGCACGGCCAGTTGCGGGCGGATGAGAAGGATGCGGTGATGCAGAAGTTTCTGGCCGGGGCGTTGGATGTTCTGGTGGCCACGACGGTGATCGAGGTCGGCGTGGATGTGCCGAACGCGAATGTGATGCTGGTGGAGAATGCGGAGCAGTTCGGCCTGGCGCAGCTTCACCAGTTGCGCGGGCGCATTGGGCGCGGCGCCTACAAGTCCTATTGCGTGTTGGAGTCGGCGGGTGGAAGTTTGGATGCGTGGAAGCGGTTGAAGGTGATGGAAGAGACGACGGATGGATTTGTGATCGCGGAAGAGGATTTGAAGATTCGCGGGATGGGGAATCTGCTGGGCGGCGAGCAGAGCGGGCTGCCGTCGCTCCGCATCGGCGATCCGCTGACGGATGAGAAGACGTTGCGCGAGGCGCGCAAAGAGGCGTTCACGTTGATTGAAAAAGATCCGACGTTCACCAGCCCCGAGTATGAGCTGCTCCGGCAGCGCGCGCGGCAGCTTTATCGCAGCGCGGAAGCGTTTGTGAGGGTGGGGTAGGCCGTGCGAATTACCTCGGGAGAACTGGGCGGGCGGGTGATTCGCGCGCCGCTGGGCATTCGCCCCACGCAGGACAAGGTGCGGCAGGCATTGTTTTCGTCGCTGGGCGAGCGGGTGGGCGGGGCGCGCGTGTTGGACCTTTATGCGGGGTCCGGCGCGCTGGGGCTGGAGGCGTGGAGCCGGGGCGCGGGGTCGGTCACGTGGGTGGAATCGAACCCGCGCGTTTGCGCGGCGCTCAAGGCCACAGTGCGGGCGCTCTGCGGCGCGGAGCCGGCGCTGCAAGTGGTGGGGATGGATGCGGCGCTGTTCATTGAAAAGAGCGAGACGCAGCCGTTCGATCTCGTGCTGGCCGACCCGCCGTATCGCGCGGGCGCGCTGGAAAAGGTATTGCGGGTGCTGGCCGGCAGACCTATCTTAAAGGCCGATGGTGTGTTGGTGTTTGAGCAAAGCGCCGACGAGCCTTTGCTGGAGGCGACCGGCTGGCGGATGGCTCGCGAGCGAACGTATGGCGAAACTCGACTGATCACCTACATAAAGACTTTATGATCAAGACCGCTCTCTATCCCGGGACTTTTGACCCGGTCACGTTGGGACACCTCGACGTGATTCGCCGCGCCGCGCGCATTTTCGATCAGGTGGTTGTGGCGGTGGCGAAGAGCACGAGGAAGAAGACTTGGTTTTCGCTCAAGGAGCGCCAGGCGCTCATGCGGGATGCGACGAGGGACGTTCCGGGCGTGCGCGTGGTGACGTTCGACGGGCTGCTCGTGGAATTCGCCCGAAAGAATGGCATCGGGACGATTGTGCGCGGGCTTCGCGCATTTTCGGATTTTGAATATGAATTTCAGATGGCGCTGACGAATCGCAAAATGGTCCCGGAAATTGAGACGCTTTTCTTGATGACCTCGGAGACGCACAGCTATGTGAGTTCCACGGCCGTTCGCGAGATATCGGAATTGGGCGGCGACACGTCGAAATTTGTGCCCGAGGCCGTCCAGCGGGCGCTGTTGAAAAGGCGGCGTTGAGCGATGATTATTGAAGTTCCAAAAGTCTCCGAGGAAGGCTCCCGCTATGTCGGGGAAGAATCGGGCCAGATTCTCGATCTGGGCGCGGATGCTCACGTTCGGGTTGAGGGTCCGATTCAGTACGACCTCTTTGCGGAGCGTATTTCCGGCGAGTTGGTGGTGCGCGGAAAGGTGTCGGTTCGGTTGTCGTTGGAGTGTTCCCGGTGCGCGGATTTTTTCTCGACAACCCTTGAGGATTCGTCTTTCTTACGCAGCTACGAAGCCCCCGAAAGCGTGGAAACCGTTGAGCTTACGGACGATATTCGGGAGGCTATCCTGCTCGATTTGCCGGCGTATCCGGTGTGCGCGCTGGACTGCAAGGGGCTGTGTTCCCAGTGTGGAAAGAACCTGAACACCGGGGCTTGCGCTTGCCGTCCTCCGCCCGATGAAAATCGGTGGGATGCGTTGGACAAGTTGGGGTTGAAAGTCTGATTAGTATTGGTGTGGAGGAAGTTATGGGCGTTCCAAAGAGAAAAACATCGAAGATGAAACGGCGTCAGCGCCAGGCGCAGACGTTGAAGAAACACATTGTTCCCGCCAGCTTGGACGCCAAGGCCGGTTCCACGCATCTGCCTCACCGAGTGGATTTGAAAACAGGAATGTATCGGGGCCGTCAGGTCTTGATCGTTTCGGCTGACGAATAAGTTTATGCGTATCGCTGTGGACGCCATGGGCGGCGACCACGCTCCCGCCGCCATTGTGGAAGGGGCAGTGTGCGCGGCCCGCGAGTACAGCCACGTCAAGCAACTGTTTCTCGTCGGCAACGAATCGGCGATTCAGGCGGAGCTGAAGAAGTTCGGCCCGGTTCCCCCGAACATCGAAATTCGCCATTGCACGGAAGTGGTGGAAATGGGCGAGTCGCCCGCGTCGGCCGTTCGGAAGAAAAAAGATTCCTCGATCAACCGCGCCATTGATCTCGTCAAAGACGGCGTGGCGGATGCGGTGTTTTCCGCGGGCAGCACCGGCGCGCAAGTTGCAGCGAGCCAGCTCAAATTGCGCACCCTGGAGGGCGTGCAGCGTCCGGCCATCGCCACGGTTTTCCCCTCGCCGACCCGCCCGTTTGTGTTGCTCGACGCGGGGGCGAACACCGACTGCACGCCGGAAATGCTGGCGCAGTTCGCTGTCATGGGTTCGGTCTATTCGAGGGAATTGCTGAAGGTTCCCCATCCCAAAGTCGCGCTGATGAGCGTGGGCGAAGAGGATGCCAAAGGCAATGCGGTGACGAAGGAAGCTTTCGCGTTGCTCGAGAAGTCGGGATTGAACTTTGAAGGCAACTGCGAAGGACACGACCTGTTTGAAGGCGTGGTGGATGTGGTGGTGTGCGACGGTTTCGTCGGCAACGTTATTCTCAAGACGAGCGAGAGCGTGGCGCACGCGATCGGCTCATGGCTCAAACTGGAGTTCAAGGCGAACTTCATCCGCATTTTCGGCGCGATGTTTCTCAAGGGCGCTTTCCGGTCCTTGAAGCAGAAGCTCGATCCGGGCGCCTACGGCGGCGCGCCGCTGCTGGGCGTGAACGGGGTGAGTGTGATCGGGCACGGTTCTTCAGACGCTTTTGCGGTGAAAAATGGAATTCGCTCCTCCGCGCTCGCGGTGGAGCAAAATATCAACCAAGCCATTATTGATGGCATCAAGAAGTTGGAAACTGCCCCATGAATGCTTTGAAACCCGTTTGCATCACGGGCACAGGCTCCTACGTTCCCCCCCGCGTGCTGACCAATGCCGAACTCGAAAAGATGGTGAGCACGACCGACGAGTGGATTCTCACGCGCACCGGCATCCGGGAGCGCCACATCGCCGACGAAAACGACACGTCTTCGACCATGGGCGCAAAGGCCGCGCAGCGCGCGCTCGATGCGGCCGGTGTGAAGGCGGAAGAAGTGGACATGATCATCGTGGCCACGATCACGCCCGATATGGGCTTTCCGAACACGGCCTGTTTTGTTCAGCGCCACATCGGCGCCGCCAATGCGTTCTGTTTTGACATCGAAGCCGCCTGTTCGGGCTTCGTTTATGCGTTGGAGATCGCTCGGCGCTTTGTCGGATCCGGGGCCATCCACACCGCGCTGGTCATCGGCGCCGAAAAGATCAGTTGCATCACGGATTGGTCCGACCGCTCGCTGTGCGTCTTGTTCGGCGATGGCGCGGGCGCGGCTGTCGTTCAATCCCGCCCCGGCGCGAAGGGCATTTTGCACACCGTCATGAAGTCGGACGGCAACCTCTCGGAGTTGTTGAAACTTCCGGGCGGGGGAAGCCGCTATCCCGCCAGCGCCGAAACGGTCGCGCAAAAGCTGCACTACATGAAAATGGACGGCAAAGAAGTTTTCAAACACGCCGTCACTTGCATGACCGATGTGGCGAAGAAAGCGCTCGCGGGCGCGGGCTTGTCCATTGAGGAGGTCAAACTCATCATTCCGCATCAGGCCAACTTGCGCATTGTGCATGCCATCGGCCAGCGGCTCGGCGGGAAGCCGGAGCAATATTACATTAATTTGGACCGCTTCGGAAACACGTCGGCGGCTTCCGTCATTCTGGCCCTCGATGAGGCGGTGCGCGTTGGGCGTCTCCAACGCGGCGACCGCGTGTTGCTGGTCGCGTTCGGGGGCGGGTTCACCTGGGGCGCCACGGTTTTGGAGTGGTGAGGTTGAAGTGAGCAAGAGGGGGTACGCATGAGCGATCGAGCCATACTTTTTCCCGGACAAGGCGCGCAAGCCGTGGGCATGGGCAAAGATCTCGCCGAGGCTTTTCCGGAATGCCGCGCGCTTTTTGATCGCGCCAATGAAGCGCTGGGCTATGACCTCGCGGCGATTTGCTTTGAAGGCCCGATGGAGAAGCTCACCATTTCCGCGCACGCCCAGCCGGGCATTTTTGTGGCCAGCCTGGCCTGCTTGGAGGCTGTGCGAAAAAGGCGCCCCAGCTTTTCATTCGCCGCGGCGGCAGGGCTGAGTTCAGGCGAATGGACGGCGCTGCACGTCGCGGGCGCGATTTCATTCCACGACACGCTGCGTGTGCTTGAAGCGCGTGGACGCCTCATGCAGGAGGCTTGTCAGGCTGCGCCCGGCGGGATGTTGAGCGTGATCGGGGCGACCGCCGAGCAGTTGGATGAAATTTGCCGGAAGGCTGGAGTCGAAAAGGCGAACTTGAATGCTCCGGAACAGACCGTTTTGAGCGGGCACCGCGAACGCGTGGACGCCGCCGAGTCCGTTTGCAAGGAGTTGGGCATTCGCAAGGCGATTCGCCTCAACGTTGCCGGCGCATTTCACTCCACCCTGATGAGGCCCGCCGCAGATCGCCTCGCAGCCGTGCTGGACCGCGTGACGTTTCACGCGCCCGCATTTCCCGTGATTTCCAACGTCACCGCGAAACCGCACACCACGCCGGAGGAAATCCGGCGGCTCATGCTCGAACAGGTCTATTCGGCGGTGCATTGGTATGAGGGCATTGAAACACTCAAGGCCGCCGGAGTGATGGAATATGTGGAGTGTGGGCCGGGCAAAGTTTTGACCGGCTTGGTGAAGCGAATTGACAAGACCGCCAAGCTCCATAGCATTCAAGACCGAACCGGATTGGATGCGCTAACGATTTGACCGGCGAAATTATGGCAAACCTGTCAGGCAAAGTTGCGATCGTCACGGGAGCGAGCGGAGGCATTGGCCACGCAATCGCCGCCCGTCTTGCCGCCGATGGCGCGGATGTCGCCGTGTTCGGCCAGAACAAGGCACGACTGGAAGCGGTGGCGGCGGCGGTGCGCCAGCACGGACGTCGCGCGGAAATTTTTACGCCGAATGTGGGCGTGGCGACGGAAATTCAGACGGCCGTCGGCGCGGCGGAGAAAACTTTTGGGCGGGTGGACATTCTCGTGAACAACGCCGGCATCACGCGCGATGGGCTGGTCATGCGCATGTCCGAGGACGACTGGGATCAGGTCCTCGATGTGAACCTTAAGAGCGTGTTCCTCTTCACGAAGGCCGTCTGTCGTGGAATGATGAAGCAGCGCGCCGGTTCGATCATCAACATCTCTTCGATCATTGGCTTGATTGGCAACGCCGGGCAAGGTAACTATTCGGCCTCAAAGGGCGGGATTAACGCCTTTACGAAGTCCGTCGCCAGGGAGTTATCCTCGCGCGGAATACGGGTGAATGCGATCGCGCCGGGTTTCATAGAAACCAAAATGACGGCGAAAATGCCGGAGGATTTGCAGAAGAAGATGTTGGAGACCATACCCTTGGCCCGCTACGGGAAACCGGAAGACGTGGCCGGCGTGGTGTCCTTCTTGTCGGGAGACGATTCGGCTTATATGACAGGACAAATTGTTTCTGTCTGCGGCGGTCTGGTAATGTAGCATAAGCAATAAGGAGAGAAACATGGCCTTGGAAGAAAAAGTCAAAGAAATTATCGTCGAGCAGTTGAACGTCAATGCCGAACAGGTCACACCCGAAGCGTCCTTCATCGAAGACTTGGGCGCGGATTCGCTCGACACGGTCGAGTTGGTCATGGCGTTTGAAGAAGAATTCGGCGCCGAAATCCCGGACGATGACGCGGAGAAGCTCACGACCGTCGGTTCGGTCATCAGCTATTTGAAAGAAAAAGGCTACGGGGGCTAATCCCCTTCCGCCGGGCCTCGGCATCACTTCGGGTTTCGCCGGAGTGATGGCTTGTTCCTTGGCTTGAGGCCGCGGATTTTATCATGAACCGCCGCAGGGTTGTTGTTACTGGCATGGGCGTCGTCTCCCCGCTGGGATGCGAACTCAATGTATTCTGGGATCGTTTGGTCAACGGACGCTCCGGTGTGCGTCGGATGCAGCGGCTTGATCCGACCAACTACACCTCGCAAATTGCGGGTGAGGTGGTCGAGTTCGATGTGGATGCCTTCATCCCGAAAAAAGAGCAGCGGCGGATGGACCCTTTCTGCCGGTACGGCATCGCCGCGGCCAAAAAAGCCGTGACCCACGCGGGAGCGGATTTTTCAAAGCTGAATCCCGAGCGTTGCGGTGTGCTCATCGGCAGCGGCATCGGCGGGTTACAGATTTGCATCGAACAGGTGAACGTGCTTCGCGACAAAGGGCCGAGCCGGTTTTCGCCGTTCATGATTCCGCAAATGATCACCGACATCGTCTCCGGCTATGTCGCCATTGAATATGGATTGCAGGGGCCGAACTTCTGCATCACCTCCGCCTGCGCGACGGCCACGCACTCCATTGGCGAATCTTTCCGCATGATTCAACATGATGAAGCGGATATGATGATTGCGGGCGGCACGGAAGCGCCGATTTGCGAATTGGGGGTCGGCGGGTTCTGCGCGATGCGGGCGTTGAGCACGCGCAACGACGAGCCGGAAAAGGCGAGCCGCCCCTTCGATCGCGATCGCGACGGTTTTGTCATTGGCGAAGGCGCCGGAATTCTTGTGCTCGAAGAATATGAACATGCGCGCCGGAGGGGCGCGAATATCCTGTGCGAATTGGCCGGATATGGCCGCACCTGCGACGCCTATCACATTACCGCTCCGCATGAAGATGGGCGGGGGGCGCAGCGCGCGATGGAGCTGGCCATGCGCGATGCCGGCGTCGGGCCGGACGGAATTGACTACATCAACCCGCACGCGACGAGCACCAACCTTGGCGACAAGGGCGAAACCAAAGCCATCAAACAAGCGCTCGGCGCCCGCGCGAAGGATGTGCCCGTGAGCGCGACAAAATCGCTCATCGGCCACACGCTGGGCGCTGCCGGCGGCATCGAATCCATTGCGAGCATCCTGATGCTCCAACACGGCGTGATTCATCCGACAATTAACTGCGAAAACCAGGACCCGGAGTGCGATCTCGATTGCACGAAAGACACGGCGCGGAATTTGAAGATTCGAGCCCTGTTGAAAAACAACTTTGGTTTTGGCGGCCATAACGCCTGCCTGTGCTATAAAGCAATCGCCTGATTGGCGGGTGGTTGCGCTCTCGTCCGACATGCGCAAGAAACTCCATCTTTTTTCACGCGAACGGCTTCAACAATTCGGCAAAGTGTTGCCCAGGCATCATCGCGTGCTGATCATTCCGCATGATTTTCCGGACCCGGACGCCATCGCGACGGCCGCCGCGCTGCACCTCCTGCTGTTGAAATGGTATGGGGTGCCCAGTCAGATTGCCTTTACCGGCGGCGTCGCGCGCGCCGAAAATCGGGAGTTGTTGCGCCGGTTGAAATTCAGTTGGCGCCAGATGAGCGATTTGCGGCCGCAAGCTCCCGTGCCGTGCATTTTAGTGGATACGGCGCCCTGGTCGCGCAATGTCACCATCCCAGCCTGGGCCACGCCCATCGCCGTTTTTGATCATCATCAGCACCGCATTCCTGCGCGATGGAAAAATATCTACATGGATATTCGCCCCGGCGCCGGCGCCACGGTGACGATTGGTTACGAATATCTCAAAGCCGCCGGCGTGCACATTCCCCGGTGGCTCGCGGCCATCATGGCCTATGCCATCGCCACCGAGACGCTCGATCTGTCGCGCGAAGCGGATCGAGTGGACCTGTGCGCCTATGTGGACTTGGTGGGGCGCGCCGATCATCGGGTCATCGGCAAGATTCGGCACGCGCCGCTACCCCGGGTGTATTACACGCAACTTCAGGAAGCGCTCACGAACGCGCGCCGGCTGGGCAATCTCGCGTGGACGCATCTTCGGCAGACCGAACATCCCGAAATTCTCGCGGAAATCGCTGACTTGTTGCTCCGCATGGAAGGGACAAAATGGACGTTCTGCACCGCCAATCTCAACGGGCGGCTTCTCGTCTCCCTACGGAGCAATGGGCGAACCGCGCGGTGCAGTCAAGTGCTGCGGTCAGCCGTCGGCGATGGCGGCGCAGCGGGCGGCCACCATCGTATGGCCGCCGGCTTCCTCGATATGAAGGGACTGGATGAAATCGAGCGCGAAAACCGGCGGATGGCCTTCGTAAGAAATTTGATCGGGCGAATTCTTCGCCGGGCAGCCGATCAGTTGGCCGAAACCTATCCGCTCGGCGAGCGATTGGTGGAGTCGAAATAGCGCGACAATCAACTCCGCCGGCGCGGTGGTCCTCGCCGACCGCCGCTGCCCGGACCTCCGCGTCGCGGCCCATGGCCGCCATGGCGCCCGCCGCTGCGCGGCCCGGTGGAAGATCCGCGGCGCGTTTCACGTTTGATCTCCGGGTGAATGGGAGGCGGAACCTGAAGCCAGCTCTCGTCGGGATGGGTGCATGCCAGGGTGCGTCCGATATACTTTTCGATCACCGGCAACTGCATGCCGTCGTCCTCATCCGCAAAACTGATGGAAGTGCCGCTCGCGCCGGCGCGTCCCGTGCGGCCGATGCGATGCACATAGTCTTCGGGGTCTTGAGGCAGGTTGTAATTTACGACGTGCGTCACGTCATCCACATGAATACCGCGACCCGCGACATCGGTGGCCACCAGCACGCGAATCTGTCCGGCCTTGAAATTCTCGAGCACCTTCAATCGTTTCTTCTGGTCCACCGCGCCCGAAAGAAGCGCGCTGTTGATGTCATAGCGGTGCAGTAAATCGCAGAGGCGTTCCGCTTGGTCGCGACGGTTGGCAAAAACAATCACGCGCTGTGCGTTGTCGCGCGCGAGTATATTGTAGAGCAACGCGAACTTGTTGGCGATGGTCACGATATAAATCACTTGATTGACCGTATCCACCGCCACTTGTTCCGGAGCGATTTCGACCGTGATCGGGTTTGTGGTCCACTGGTTGGCCAGGCGAATGACATCCTGCGTGAGCGTGGCCGTGAAGAACAGCGTTTGGCGGCGCCCCTTGTGCGGCGTGCTGTGAACGATCATGCGCACATCGGGAATGAAGCCCATGTCCAACATGCGATCCGCTTCATCAATCACGAGAATCTCGACATGGCTGAGATGCAAAACCTGTTGCTTCTTAAAATCGAGCAAGCGCCCAGGCGTCGCCACGACAATGTCCACCACATCATCCAACTCGCGCTGTTGCTTGTCGTAGTCCATGCCGCCATAAACCGCCACGGTCTTGAACGGCAGATATTTGCTCAACTCCAGCGCATCTTTGTGAATTTGAATGCAAAGTTCGCGCGTCGGCGCAAGGATGAGCGCGCGCGGCGTGCCGCGCTTTCGCGGCGCGTCGGAGGCGCGTTGCAGCAGGCGTGTGAGAATCGTGATTAGAAACGCCGCCGTTTTGCCAGTTCCCGTTTGAGCGCGGCCATAGGCGTCCTTCCCTTGGAGCGTTTCCGGCAGGATCGCGGCTTGAATTGGCGTGCAGTATTGAAACTCGAGATCCGCAATGGCGTGCAACAATTCTGAAGGCAGGCTGAGATCATGAAAACGCGACTTCCCTTCCGCAGGCGCAACGACGAACGATGCCGGGTTCCACGCCGCCGCGCGGGTGGGCCGTCGTTCTGCCGGAGGGTGCGTGGGTGGGGCGTCCGCGGCTCTGGGGTGACGCCGGGGTGAATATGTTTTCGGCGGCTCTTGCGGCGGCGGCTTGGTCTCGGCGTATTGAATCTTAGGGCTGGCCGCCGGCTTAGCGGGGCGCTTCGGGGTGAGCTTGCTCAATACTTTTTTGATGAATGACTTAACCATGAAATTCTATTTTAGATGAAAGATGCGTCGGAGATGAAGCGCTGCTTCAAAACGGAAAAAGGACCACAAATCCCCCCGACCGTCAACCGCACATTCTCGAAAAGGGGTCAGTCCGTGCATATGTGCAATTTTTTGTGGCGTCTCCCTTGCCTGATTTTGCACATATGCACGGACTGACCCCTTTGGGAGGGGCTTGACGGGGGAGGGGGAAGTGCGAATAATTTTTGGCACTGGGGGTGTTTTATGCATCGTGTTCTTCGATGGGCTGCGGTGGGCGGTTGCGTCTTGTTCCTCTTCTCGGGGATGAGTTGGGCTGTTTCGCCGGAGAAGGTGACCGGCGCGAATGGATGTCCGGCGCTCACGCACGTTCCAGTTGCCACGGCCCTTCGCGGGGTTCCGGCGGAAATCACGGCGCATGTCGCTTGCGAGACCGGAAGCGTGGACGCTGTGACGATTTATGTGCGGCTGACGGACGCCGGCAAACCGACGCCGATCACGATGACCGGTAAGGGAGGGGGAGTTTATCAGGCTCTCATTCCGGTCAGTATGATCGAGGGGGTGACACGTTTTTGGTACTACATTGATGCACAGGGCCAAGCTATGCCTGACCAGGATCGGGCTGGAGTGGCGCAAACGCGCTGGCATGTGGTGACGATCATCGAACATGCGGAGATGGAGGAGGGCGGCGCGGGATCGTCTCGGGCGCTGTATTGGACGGTGGGTGGGCTGGGCGCGGCGGCGGGCGCGTATTTTATCGTGGACCATAATCGCGGCGATGGCGACGGCGAAGCCGCAGCGAATTCGAGCCCCAGCCAATCGCCGACGTCTTCCTCCCACAAGCCCACCAAGAAGACAAGGGCCGGCAAGGAAGAACCGGGCACCAATGCACCCTCGTGCATACTCACGGGCAGCGAAACGGTGACGGTTGCGCCGAGTAGCGGATGCGATTCGACGCCGGTTGAGATTCGCATCTGCAATACGTGTCCCGATGCCGCCATTTCCGCAACTGCGAGTTGGGGGGCGATTAATTTCAATGACCATTACGCGGGAGCTGGGTGCGCCCCAACCGCGCCGCCTGCGTTGATGCTGCCTCGTCCTTCAGATGATCCGCTCGGGATCAATCCGGGCGATTATTCGATTAAAGTGTGGGTCAACGATCAGCTCATTGCGACGGTGCCATGGCCTGATGCCCATTATCCAGATTGCTTCTGAATTTTCGCGCCTGCCGTTGCCTCTATCCAACAGGCTCCTTCGCGGGGTATCCTTCCGGCAGGAGGGTTGCGCATCATGTTTCGTGTTCTGCTGGTGGCGGGATTGATGTTTGGTTGTGTCGCGGCCAAGGCTCAGGAGTGGGAGCCGGTCAACTATGAGATCGGCGATCCGGTTGTGCAGGATGTCTGGGTGGATTCTGTCAACGGGAACAATGCGAATTCCGGCGCGACATCGAATCAGGCGCTGCGCACGGTTGCGGAAGCGTGGAACAGAATTCCGATGAATGTCACGCTGACCAACGGATATCGAATCCGCCTCCTGCCCGGCACTCATACAAGCATCCCCAATTATTGGGAGTCTCGTCACGGCACCGCGCTCCATCCGATCATCCTGCAGGCGGAGGGCGCGCCGGGCAGCGTGATCATGGCGGATCCCAACATCTTCGACTGTTCCTATCTCTATTTTCTCGGGATTGAAGTCAGCAAGGAAGTGAACGGTGGCGATGCGTTTCATCTGGAGCTTTGTGATCACGTGCTGCTGCGCGGCTGCACCATTCGCGGCAACAACAACGCGCAGGAAACGCTCAAGGTCAACCAGAGCCAGCACGTCTATATCGAGAACTGCGACATCTCGAGCGCGGGCGACAACGCGATTGATTTTGTGGCGGTTCAGTATGGCCACATCGCGCGGTCGAAAATTCACGATGCCGTGGACTGGGCGATGTATGTGAAGGGCGGCTCCGCGCAAATCCTCATCGAGGGCAACGAGGTGTATGATGCGGGCACGGGTGGCATCACGGCGGGGCAGGGCACGGGTTTTGAATTCATGACGAACCCGTGGCTGCATTACGAGGCCTACGATATCAAGATCGTGAACAACTTGATTCACGACACGGATGGCGCGGGGCTCGGCGTCAATGGCGGCTACAATATTTTGCAAGCCTACAACACGCTCGTCCGCGTTGGGCGGCGCAGCCATGTCATCGAAGTTGTTCACGGCGGGCGCGGGTGCGACGGCACGTGGGCTGCATGCGAGAGCAACCGACTGGCGGGCGGATGGGGCCTGGCTGTTCCGGAAGGCGATTCGCAATACATCCCCAACAAGAACGTCTATATCTACAACAACATCGTCTATAACCCCGGCACGAATTTCAGCCGCTGGCAGCACTTTGCCGTTCACGGCGCGCAGATTCCGCCGACGAACTCCAACATCGCCTCGCCTTCCCTGGCCGACGACAATCTGCGAATTCGCGGCAACTTGATCTGGAACGGACCGCCCGACCACAGCCCGCTGGGCGACGAAGGCGGATGCCCGACGTCAAACCCCACCTGCAACCTCGCGCAGCTCATCGCCGACAATCACCTCAACACGATTCGCCCCCAATTTGTAAACGAGGCGGCAGGCGATTACCGGCCCGCCATCACCGGCACGATTTTCATGGCCACGACCTATCCGATTCCTGATTTTTCCGGCGGCGATCGCCCGTCGCCCCCGACGGTTCCGGTTGGCGCGCTCTCCAACGAAGTTCCGCGCGAGCGAAATCTACATCCTCGAAACCAGCAGCACCGTCCGCCCGGCGCCTACACCGGCGGATCCAGCATGCGCCTGATGGAGATCGGACCGAGCAGCGTCACGCTGCTTGCGGAGGAGGGCTATCGCTATGCCATTGACGCGAGCCCGGACGTGGCGACGTGGAGCCAGGTCGCCACGGCGAGCAATGCCGCCAGCCCGCTGATGAGCGCCACGGTCGCCATGACGGAGACGACGCGCGTTTTCCGCGCGCGACTGCTTGCGCCTTGATCGCGCGCCGCGCCGGAATTTTTGTTGTTGAACGCCCGGTCCATCGGCAAGATACTGCCCGCGTCAAAACGGGAGGCTAATTCATGCAGAAAAAAATCATCAGCAGTGTGGTGTGTGCCGCTTGCGCGGCCGCGATGACGTGGTCCGCCGCAGCCTATGACGAGCCGGCGGTCAATCTGGGATTCACCAGCTTTCTCGACGGCGGCCCGCCGGCGGGACCGGGCTGGTACTTCGCCCAATACGTTCAATATTATACGGCCGACAAAGTCCCCGATCTCCCGTTCCCCGGCGATCCGAGCTTGGATGCGTGGATCAGTTTGTCGCAACTGATCTATCAATCCGACAAAGCCATCCTCGCGGGCGGGAAGTGGGGACTCGACCTTATCCTTCCGTATGCGTCGTTTGATCTATCGAAGGACGGCACGCCGTTGAGCGCGAACGACGGATTCGGCGATTTGCTCGTCGGTCCCTATTTGCAATGGGACCCGATCATGGGAAAGAACGGCCCGGTCTTCATGCACCGCATTGAGCTTCAAACCATCCTGCCCACGGGCGACTATGACGAGATGAAGGCGCTGAATCCGGGCGCAAATGCCGTCAGCTTCGATCCGTATTGGGCGGCCACCTGGTTCATTGCGCCGCGCTGGACTGCGTCCTGGCGTCTGCACTATTTGTGGAACGGCAAGAACGATGATCCCAATGTGCCGGGCGCTGACGACAGTCAGGCGGGGCAGGCCTTCCACGCAAATTTTGCCGCCGACTACGAAGTCATCGCGCAGAAATTGCGCGTCGGTGTGAACGGCTACTATCTCAAGCAAACGACAGACAGCGAAGTCAACGGCGACAAGGTTGACGGCAAGGAACAGGTTCTTGGACTCGGCCCCGGCGCCATCTGGAGCTTTGGCCCGGACAATCACATCTTCGCAAACGCATATTTTGAAAGCGGCGCAGAAAATCGTCCGGAGGGGCAGCGCTTCACGCTGCGCTATGTTCATCATTTCTAAATGGACGGACCCGAATGCGGGTTTTTCTTTAGAAAATCGCGCATTTCTGGGCGAAAACCGCACCGTGATGAAAAAGTAAAAAAGTTGTAAAAAACGCTTTACCCGAGAAAGGGTCTTTGGTTTATTTCGTTCGTGAGTTTAACCCGTGTAAATAGGAGGAGTGATATGAAAGCTAGAATACTTAGTCTTATTGCGGCTGCCGCAGTGGCAGCTACCAGTGCTTTTGCTGCCACTGGTGGAAGCGACAACGCAGCTGGTTATTCCGGTCTTGCCAACGGTGACAATGGCGGCAGCGGTTTCTCCGCTTGGTCCATCACTGGTGGTGGTACGTCCGGATCCTACATCGGCGATTCCGCCGCGCAGGGTTTCGGCGACATCAATACGTCAGGCAAAGCGTGGGGGTTCTGGGGTAATCCGAGCGGCGGCAACTACATCAACGCAACCCGCGGCTTCTCGGGTGGTGCTTTGTCGGTTGGTCAGACCTTCAGCATTGACCTCGCGATCGCGTGGCGCAACGGCAATAAGGGAATTGACATTATCGGCAACGGTGGTGTTTCGATCTTCAACTTCAACGTTGGAAGCGATCAGTATCAGGTGAACGGCTCTGATCAGGGATGGTCTTATGATCAGACGTCCATTATCAATATCTCAATCACGGCCACGGGCGCGGGGACGTATGACGCGACTGTGACGCGCGGCGCTCAGTCGTTCAGCAGCTCGTTTGCGAACGCGGGCGCTGGCGTGACGGGCTTTGGTCTGTATGTGGCCGACACGGATGCCGGCAACGACCTCAACAACTTGTTCGCGAACAACGCGGCGGTTGTGCCGGAACCTTCGACGCTCGTCTTGGGCGCGTTCGGTTTGCTCGGCTTGGCGGTTGCCCGCCGTCGTTTGCAGAAATAATTACGCTTCACAGCGTTTGAATTGGCAAAGGCCCGGTTAATCCGGGCCTTTGTTTTTTCCATGATGGAATGCCTGTCGCGCGAAGGAAGCGTGTGCGCCATGGGCGGCGGAGAGGGTCAGCGGATGGATTCAGTCGGCGCCGGAGCGCACAGGTGATGCGGAGAGATGCGCGAAGTGAAAAAATGGTCGGAGCGACTGGATTTGAACCAGCGACCTCTTGGTCCCGAACCAAGCGCTCTACCAGACTGAGCCACGCTCCGACCTGCGGGAATGGGTAGTAATAGCGGAACCGGGATGAAACTCAAGCGGAAGATGCAGCATGAATTCATTTGAATCGAAAATCAGAAATTTCGACCCCAACAGCCTCGGACAATCCGATTCCAATCTCTTCGGTTTGCCGTTCACGCCGGACGAAGCGCGCGTGGTGGTGGTTCCGGTTCCGTGGGAGGTCACGGTTTCGTATGGCGGCGGCGCGGCGCGCGGACCTGCGGCGATTTTCAATGCGTCAAAACAAGTGGATCTCTACGACCCTGATTTTTCCAACGCTTGGAAAATCGGCGCCGCGATGGATCGTATTCCCTCCGCGCTGCTCAAGCAGAGCCATGCGCTTCGGCGCAAGGCGGAGCGCTACATCAAGTTGCTCGAAGCGGGGTGCGCTCCGGAAGAAAGCCGCGTGATGGCGCGCGCGCTCAACGAAGTGAATGCGGGCTGCGAGCGGATGGTTGCGCAGGTGCGCTCGACGACGGGACGCTGGTTGGACGAGGGGAAACTGGTCGCGTTGCTTGGGGGCGATCACTCGACGCCGCTCGGGTTCGTTCAGGCGCTCGCGGAACGGCATTCTTCTTTTGGCGTGCTGCACATTGATGCGCATTCGGATTTGCGCGATGCCTACGAGGGTTTCACGTATTCGCACGCGTCCATCATGTTCAACATTTTGAAAGTCCCGGCGGTGCGCCGTCTGGTGCAGGTGGGGCTGCGCGATTTCTGCGAGGACGAGGCGGCGGTGATCGAGCAGTCGCGCGGGCGCGTGCGCGCGTGGTTCGATCGCGAGATCAAGCGGCGTCTGTATCGAGGCGAGCGCGTGGCCGCGCTGCACCGGAAAATCGTCTCGGACCTGCCGCGAAAAGTTTATCTCAGTTTCGACATTGACGGGCTGGATCCGAAGTTGTGTCCCCACACGGGAACGCCAGTGCCGGGCGGGTTTGAATTTGAAGAGGCGTTGAATGTGGTGCGCACGGTGGTCGAGAGCGGGCGGACGATTATCGGATTCGACGTGAATGAGGTCAGCCCCGGCGCGGATGAGTGGGATGCGAATGTCGGCGCGCGGCTGCTTTTTCGGTTGATCAATCTCGCCGCGAAATCGAACAAGATTCGCGTTTAGAAAATCGTGTAGGCGCTGTCGCGCATGACGGTTTCCACCTCGCCATCGGGAAAGGTGAGCGCGAGTTTTTCGATGCCGATGGGGCAGCCCTGTGCATAGACGATGTCGTGGTGGACGACGTTGGCGGAGTTGAGGAACGCTTCGGGGCCGACGGTTCCGCCGAGGTGTTCGCTACGGCCATAGGCCCAGTGGAATCCGGCCTTTTCGTCTTCGAGCACATTGCCCGTGACCACGGCGGCGTCGTTGCAGCCCAACCCCAGTTCCGCGACATTTCGGCGGGCGGGGTCTTCCGCAAAGTGCGCGCGAAGCCCGGCGGCGAGTTTGCTCCGTCCGGCGATTTTGACGATTCGATTTTTTTCGACGCGGAGCACGGCGAGCTGGCCATCGCGCAAAATCGGGATTTCGCCGGCGGTGCGGCTGGGTTCGTTCGGGCGCTCGCCCTCGTAGGGAACGATGAAGGCTTCGCCGCTCGGCAGGTTGATGACGCGATGGCCGCGCTTTCCGGGCGCGCATTTGCCGTCATCGGCGTGAGCGGTGCGGTGGCGCAGGTCGAAGCGAACACGATGGCCGGTGGAGAAGATGACGTCGGCGGAGACGGCATCCGTGAGCATATCGGCGAGGATGCGGGCCTTGCGAGCGACGAGGCGATAGTCGGCGGCGAGGGCGGAGTTTTCCATTCGCCGCAGGACGTTCGGCATGCTGGCGGCGCGAAGCCGGCGGAATTGGCGGGTGAAGGTCGCGAGCGGCGCGGTCGCGGAAAATCGCGTCATTGCGATCGCGAGGTCGGTTTGGGCAAGCGCGTCGGCGAGGCGGACGCGGCGTCCGCCCATGCGCGCGAATTCGGGGAGGTCGGAATTGCTCGCGCCGGTGGCGGGATAGGAGAGGAGCGGGTGAACGTTCAGGCCGAGCGCGGCGAGGGCATCGCGCCATTCGGCGGCCATTTTTCGGCGGTCGGCCCAATCGGAATTGTCCGGCGATTTTGGCGTGGGGAGGTCCACCATGACGAGGGCTCGTTCGCCGGGGCGCGGGCGAAAGACATCGCGAAGAAGTTTTGAAAGATTAAAGGGCATGCCGGAAACATACCGGAAGTGGCCGGTGTTGAAAAGCGATCAGGCAAGCGCCGATGGGATAATCGGGGCGCAGGCGGGGCGGGCGATTGGTAGAGTGACGGTATCGCCATGAAAGAGTCCGCCGAAACGAATCCGAAGATGGTCACCTCTAGCGAGTTGATCAACATCCTTGGCGTGGTCTATGTGCACACGAAGACCTCGAACGGAGGGGATTTGTATCGGACGCGCTACGGGCTGTCGTGCGGAGAGATGTTGAATATCGAGAACTGGCACGAGAAGGAATGGTTCGAAGCCAATCGTGTGCGGTTGATCGGCACCAGCTCGGTCTATCGGCTTCCGACGAAGCCGGTTCAGGGCCAATCCATGCAACTGGTTGTCAAATATTCCCGCGTTGGGGAGGACGTTCCGCTGAACACGAAAACGTTGAGCCAATTCATCAACGCGGAGTTCAACAGTCCTTGGGAGGAGTTTTCGCTGGTGATGGAAATGCGGGAGGGTGGATTCGGGCCGAAAAATATCAGCCTTCGGACGCAGCGTCCGTTGGCGATTTATGTTCCGCCGGAGCCGATGCAACTGTGGCAGACGGGCCGTTCGCGCCACAAGATCAACTCGATCATCCAGAAGCACGGTGGCGTGAGCCTCGACATTTTGCGCCAGTACATCCTCGTCTATGAGTGGATCGAGGGATTGAATCTCGTGGAGTTTCTGGAGTCGCTGGGTTTTGCGGGCGACGCGCTCGATGCGCGGCTGGGGCCCTGCACGAACAAAGCGATCGCGGATATGGAGGCGAAGGGCTATGCCGTGGCGGACATGAAGCCGCAGCACGTGATTATCGGCGAGCATCGGCTGCGCGCCATCCGCGGCATGGCCGCGGGGCCTGACGCTGCGGAGCGGCAGGCCGAGTTGATGAATGAGTGTGTGTCGCGGAACGATTATTCCATCATTGATTATGAGCTGCTCTTGCGCACATCTCCGCACGAGGCGGAAGTTCGCGGCAGTCGCCGCCATTCCTATCTCGATGACCAGCGGGATCGTTTTCAAGAGACGCCGCTGCCGCATCATCTTCGCGCGGTGGAGATCATGGGCGTGCCGTATATTCACGGCAACGCGGAGAGCACGGGCGGCCTCATGTGGGTGGTGGGGCGGAACGCGCGGCTGTTCGACTATTTTCTGCCGGAGCGCTGGCGCAAGACGCCGCGCCGGCTGCTCTCGCAGCGGAACGAAGTTTATTACACGCTCACGAAGGACAACATCAACATTGTGTGGCGGACCTCTCGCGTGGGCGAAGCGCCGGACGAGGATGAGGACGAGATGCGCGCGGAGCGGATCGCCGTGCGCGGGTTCAACAGTCCGTTTGAAATCTGCGCGGTCGCCGAGCGGCTGACCGCCGCGGGCGTGCCGACGGTTTATTTGCGCGCGATTTACATGACCGGGAGCGAAAAGATTGAGCCGGTCGCGGACCGGTCCCGCTTTGAATCGCACGCGGCATGGCCGGCGTTGGATGGCCGGGCAGCGCTTCGCCAGGAGCGGAATTATGTCATCATCAGCGGCTACTACAACGGGCCGGACGCTTGGGTGGCCGCGCATGAATCCCAATATTTTCAACCGGTTGACCTCGCGCGCGCCGAGCGCGACGACCTGCTTGGTCCGGAGGGGTGCGCGAGAATTTTTGACCGGGTTTGTTTGAGGTTGGAGGAGCTGGGTTTCTATTCCGACCTTCTCGAACGCAACGACTTGCTGCTTTCCATTGACCACCACGGGCATTTGGCGCGGGGCGCGGATGGAGAGATCGAGGCGCGCATCTGCAATTTGGAGCTTCTGCATCCGCATTGATCGGCGGCGCGGTGTTGGCGCGTAATTGTTCAGCCCGTGATTGACGGAGTGGCGTGCGCGTGCTACTGGAACAGCATGCGTTTGTGTTCAAAATTTCTCTGGATGTTGCTTGCGGCGGTGATGCTTGCCGGGTGCGGTCTCAGCGGCACCAGCGACGACCGCGATGAGCGGGATCCGTATTTGCGAAAAGCCCGCGAGCTGAAGAATCTTCAGGACTACGAGGGGGCGATCGCTCTCTACAACAAGGCGTTGGAGCGCAAGCCGGGCCTGGCGCGCGCCCACCTCGAGCTGGGGTTGATTTACGACCAGCAACTCAACGACGACGTGCGCGCGATCTACCATTATGAGCGCTATCTCGAAATGCGCCCGGACGCGGAGAAGAAGCAAATTGTGGAGGAGCTGATCCGGCACGCAAAAATATCTTTCGCCGGAACGTTGCCGAACCGGCCGGCTGAAGCTGTCCGCGAAATTGACATGCTCAAGCGCGAGGTCGCCACATTGCGCCAGTTGCTGGCGGAAAAGAGCGGTGTCACGAATGTTCCCGCATCCGCTTCGGCGGGCCAGCCGTCTGCGCAGGCGAGCGCGAGCCCCGCCACGGCGGCCGCGCCGGCCGCTTCCGCGCCGGCATCGAAGGCGACCTCCGAGACCTACACGGTCAAGCCGGGCGACACGCTCGCGAGAATCGCGACGAAGGTGTATAACGACTCGTCTCGGTGGAAGGAAATCTACGAGGCGAATCGCGCGAAATTGCCGAGCCCGCAGAGTCTGAAGGCCGGGCAAGTTCTGGTGATTCCACGCTGAGCACAAATGGGAGAGGCGCATGACTGATTTTTTTGATGACGATCTGGTGCGAAAACGCGAGGCCGCTTCACGAATCAAAATGGGGGCGGGCGACGAGCCGGTGGAGACGCTGGGTGAAGGCGGCGGGTCCGACGATGTGCCCGTGCGCTCCATTTCCGATTTGAATCTGACGCGCATGGCGCGGCACAAGCAGCAGACCACGGAGCAGGCGGCCAGCGCGTTACAGGAGATTGAACGGCTCAAGAAGCGGCAGGAGCAGCTCGAAGCGGAAAAGCGGGACCTCGAGGAGCTGCGCCGAAAACACGATGATTTCGACCGCGGCAAGCGCGAGATGACCGACCACCTGAAGCGAAGTCTCGTCACGCTCGAACGCCAGGAAGTGGAAACCGGGCGCATGGTGGAATTGCTGGGCGCAACGCGCAAGCGTTTCAAGGGCATGCTCGCCTCGATCGAAGAGATCAAGGAAGAGGCCTGGGCGGAGGAGGAAATTCGCGACCAGCTCAACCGCAGCCTTGGGATCATTGAGGACACGCGGATGGAATTCAGCAAGGCGATGTCCAAGATCGAGGCTGCTAAAGGCGAAGAAAGGATCGCGCCCGCCGGCGGGAGCGCGGCGATGATTTTCGAGGATCGCAGTTCAATGAGCGGCGAAGAGAAGCCTTTTGGGTATTGGCTGAAGGTGGGCATTGCGGTTTCGCTCCCGCTCATTGCCACGCTCGTGTTGATTGCGGTTCTCTTCTATATCCTGCACGTCAACGCGCTGATCTAACGAGGGCATCATGGCGCGGCGGGACAAAACTCCATCCATCTTCGAGCGAAAGCTCGCGGCGTTGAGCGATGAGTCTGAACGCCTTGAAGGGTCCATTCGCGATCTCTCGAAGACGATCAAGAAAATCGAAACGACGGGCGAGTCGGCGTATTTGCAGCCGCCGAAGCCGGGGCCGCGCCTGCAACGCACCACTTTTTCTTCGCTCGACCAGCGCGGGCAGCCCCCGATGCCCGCGGCGGAACCGGAAGTGGCTTCGCCCGCGCCGGAGCGCAGCGCTCTTCTTTCCGATGCGCCCGACGAAGTGGAAAATCCCGCCGCCGATCCGGAGCCGCAATCCGGTTATCTGCCCGGTTTCGCGGGGGCCAAGGATTTGCGAAAACCCACGCCGCCCAAGAATGAAAAGTTTGCGAGCTATCTCGCGAGCGGAAGCTTTGGGAAGGCGGGCAAGCCGCTGGCGCACGAAAAGAAACTCCAACGCAACAAGGCCATTTTCATGTTGGTGGTCGCCGGGCTGGTGATCTACATCCTCTACAAGACGCTCTTTTGATCCATGCCCGCCACTTTGCACATAGCCACCTCGTGGGGGCCGATTTGTGTCAGCGCGGCATCTGGTGAAATTATCCAGTGCGATCTGCCGAACCGCGACGAGGCGCCGTCGAACCGAATCCGCGTTTCCAGCGGAAAAATTCGGGCAAAAGCCGCCGCAGACCGGCGCGTGCTGCGCGAGGCTGAAAAATTTATTCGCGCGCTGTTCCGGGGCAAGAAGCCCGCGCTGCCGGCGGTTCGCGTTCCGGACGCGCCCGCGTTCACGCAGCGCGCGTGGCGGGCGATGATGAAGGTCGGCGTGGGCGAGACCATTTCCTATCGTGAATTGGCGAAGCGAGCGGGAAGCCCGGCGGCGTTTCGCGCGGCGGGTCAGGCGTGCGCCAAAAATCCGATCCCGCTTTTTATTCCCTGCCATCGTATTCTCGCCGGGAACAAGCGTATCGGCGGCTTTTCATGCGGCCTGGCGTGGAAACATAAACTGCTCGAGCTGGAGAGGTCCGCCGCGTGAAGGTCGCGCTCGCATGTGGCGGGACCGGCGGCCACATTTTTCCCGGACTTGCCACGGCCGATGTCTTGCGTCAACGCGGGCACGAGGTGATCCTTTGGATGGCCGGCAAGGATGTCGAATCCACCGCCGTTCAAGGCTGGTCGGGACCGGTGCTGACGGTGAAGGCGGAGGGGTTGCCGACGTCGCTTTCGTTTCAATCGTTCACCTCGGCCTTGCGGCTCCTTCGCGTGGCGAATCAATGCAGGTCGCTCATGCGCGAACAATCGCCGGATGTGTTGCTGGCGATGGGGAGCTACGCCTCGTTTGGCCCGGTGGTGGCAGCGTTACGCGCCGGAATCCCCTGTGTGTTGCACGAATCGAATGCCGTGCCCGGTCGCGCCATTTCGTTGCTCGCGCGCTGGGCTGATGCGGTTGGCATTTCGTTTGAGGAGACGCACGCGTCGCTGAGGAGGGGAACGCTGGTTTTCACCGGTATGCCGTTGCGCGCGGAATTGACGCGCGCGGCGGAGCAGCCGCGAACCTCGCGCGGCGGTCTTTTTCATTTGTTGGTGATGGGCGGCAGTCGCGGGGCGCATGCGCTGAATGAGATTGTCGGGCGCGCCGTCTGCGGGGCGCACGCGAGGGGCGTGGCTTTTCGCGTGACGCACCTCGCCGGTGTCGCTGATGCGGAGGCCGTTCGCGCGCGTTACAAGGCGGCCAATGTGCCGAGCCGTGTCGAACCGTTTTCGCACGACATGGCCGCGATTTATTCCGACGCCGATTTCGCCATTTGCCGTTCCGGCGCGGCGTCGTGCGCCGAGTTGCTGGCCTTCGCGTTGCCTTCGTTGTTGATTCCTTATCCTTCCGCCGTTCGCGACCATCAGACGGCCAACGCGGCGGCGATGGAGCGCGTGGGCGCCTCGCAGCGGATTTCGGAGACTGACCTGACCGAGGCGTGGATGGCGGACTATATTGCGGACGTGGCGCTGCATACAGAGCGGCTGGCTCGCATGCGCGAGTCGGCCCGACACCATGCGCAGCTGCATGCCGCCGACGCCCTGGCGGACCTGGTTCTGAAGATTGCCGAGGGACGCCGTGTGGTCCGCCGCTGAGCAAGCGCGAATGGCGCGGGAGGTATCCGTCGCGCGCGATCTGCTGGCGGGTGAGCCTGCGCGCGCGCATCTGATCGGCGCGGGGGGTGTCGGCATGGCGGGGATTGCGGTTCTTCTGAACTCGCGTGGCTGGCAGGTGGCGGGGTGTGACGCCATGGAAAGCTCCGTCGCGGCGTGGCTCCGCGCGCGCGGGATCCCCGTGGCGATGGGCCATGACGCCGCGCATATCACGAGTGAGTTGAGTTGGATCATCCGTTCCGCAGCGGTGCGAGCCGGCGCGGAGGAAGTTCGGGCGGGAATGGAGAGGGGGATTCCCGTTTCAGTGCGCGGCGCCGTTTTGCCCGCGCTGATCGAGGATAGGACTTCGATCGCCGTGAGCGGCACGCATGGCAAGACGACGACGACCAGCATGATTACCCAAATGTTAAAGACGGCCGGGCGGGACGTGTCGTTCGCCATCGGGGCGGAAGTGCCCGCGCTGGGCGGCGTTGCGGGCGCGGGCGCGGACCCGGTCGTAGTGGTTGAGGCTGATGAGAGCGACGGGACCGTGGCGCAGTATCACGCGGACTATGCGGTGATCACCAACGCGGAGTTGGATCATGTGGATTATTTTTCCAACGCGGCTGAGTTTGAGGCGTGCCTCGGCGTGTTCGCCGGGCAAGCGCGACGCGCGGCGATCGTCGGTTGCGATGACGCGGGCGCGCGGCGTTTGGCGCGCGGTCTTCCGCGCGCGGTGACGTTCGGGTTTTCGGAGGATGCGGATGTGCGGATGTCGGGCGGCGAAGTGTTTTGGCGGGGCAAGCGGCTCGGCCCTTTGCGCCTGTCGGTCGCGGGGCGACACAACTCGTTGAATGCGCTGGCCGCGTGCGCCGTGGGGCTTGAGATGGGCCTGGAGTTTCCTGCGATGGCCGGGGCCTTGGCGGTGTTTCAACCCGCAAAGCGCAGATTCGAGTTGGTGGCGCATGCCCGTGGGGTTCGCGTGATTTCCGACTATGCGCATCATCCAACTGAAATTCGGGCGATGATGTCGCAGGCCCGCGAGCTTGGGGCGGGGCGGTTGATCGCCATTTTTCAGCCGCACCGCCATTCGCGCACGGCGGCGATGGGTGTGGAATTTGCCCTGGCCTTTGAGGGCGTGGATGCCCTGACGCTCGCGCCGGTCTATTCGGCGTCCGAGGACCCCGTGCCGGGGGGAACGTCGCAGGACCTTGCGAGGCATTTTTCGGCGGGGACTCACTGCGCGCCGGATTTGCGGTCGGCGTGGGGATCGGTGCGTGGAGAGTTGCGGAGCGGAGACGTTTTGCTGGTGGTGGGCGCGGGCGATGTGGAGAAAATCGCGTACTGGGCCAAAGAGGAATTGAACAGCGGTTCCGTTGGTGGATAAATGCGCCTCATGGAGAAAAGATTTCAGCGCGTGGCGGTGTTGATGGGCGGGCCGTCGTCCGAGCGGGAAGTTTCGCTGCGCTCCGGCGCGGCGATTTCGTCGGCGCTGCGCGGCTTGGGCTATGACGTGCGCGATGTGGATGTGGTGTCTACGCGCGTGGAGTTGCCGGACGATGCGGAAGTGGCGTTCATCGCGCTGCACGGCACCTTCGGCGAAGACGGAACGCTTCAGGCGCAGTTGGAGGAGCGGGGGCTTCCCTACACGGCGTCGGGCGTGGCCGCGAGCCGGATGGCGTTCGACAAAATCGCAAGCAAGCAGCTTTTCGACCGCCACGGTATTCCGACGCCGCGTTGGGAAGTTCTTGCGAACGGGCGTTCGCCCTCGCTGCCGCTGCCGGTGGTCGTCAAGCCGCCGCGCGAGGGATCCAGCGTTGGAGTGACGATCGTGCGGGAAGAGACGCAATGGCCGGCCGCCGCGGAGACCGTCGCCCGCATGGGGCAGGAAGTTCTGGTTGAAGAATTCATCGAGGGCCGGGAGTTGACGGTTGGAATTGTTGGCGGGCAGGTGTTGCCGGTGATTGAGATTCGACCGCACAGTGGCGCGTACGATTACCGTTCGAAATATACCCAGGGCGAAACGGATTATCTGGCGCCGGCGCCCATCTCGGAGCCGGCCACGAAGGTGTGCCAGAAGTTCGCGATCGAGGTCTTTCGCGCGTTGGGATGCCGGGGTATGGGCCGCGTGGATATCCGCCTGACGCCGGACGACCGCCCGTTTGTGTTGGAACTGAACACGATTCCCGGCTTCACCGAAACGAGCCTTCTGCCGAAGGCGGCGCGATGCGCGGGGATTGAGTTTCCGGAATTGTGCGAACGGATTCTGAATCTTGCTGCGCTGGATGGAGCGGTGTGCTAAATGCGCGGGGGAATTTGACTCATGGCTTTTTCTTTTTTCAGACGGGCGAAACCGGGCAACTCATGGCGGGCCTCCAAGTCGAAGATTTTGAATGTTTCGGCGCGGAGCGGTGGCGCGCGGAACAAGGACCACATGTACAAGATCGGCGCGATTGTTCTCGCGCTGCTGGCCTTGTCCGGCGTGGCGTGGGCGGCGAAAGTCGGATTGGACCAAATCGGCATGTGGATGTTTTCGGAGAACGACCGCTATGTGTTGCGCGATCTGGATGTGAAGTCCACCGGGCGACTGCCGGCGGCGAACATCTGCGAATACGGCCATCTTTCGGCGGGGCAGAATCTATTTGCGATCAACCTCGACGAGACGCGCCGCGCGCTGGAAAAAGTGCCGGTCATCAAGTCGGTGGAGCTTCAGCGCGTGCTTCCCGATGCGCTGATCGTGCGGGTGAAGGAACGCGTGCCGGTGGCGCGATTGGGCGCGGACGACCGCATCAATCATTTTGCGGTGGATGGAGAGGGTTTTGTGCTGGGGCCGTCATCGCGATCCGTGGCCCTGCCCGTCATCACCGGTTTGACGGACCCGGGCATCCTGCCGGGCAGTCAGGTGACGAACGCGCTCCTGTCGGATGCGTTGCTCACGCTTGACACCTGCGACGCAGCGGGGCTCTCGCCGATCGTCCGCATTTCCTCGCTCGATATTTCGAATCCCGAATATCTCACCCTCTATCTTGCGAACAACATGCGCGTGTTGATGGCTCGGACGGACGTCCGGCGTCGTCTCGGCGATCTGGCAAGAATGATTCAGGAAATTGAGGCGCGCGGCGCGTCCGTCGCCTTTTTGGATTTGACGGTGAACCGCAATGTCCCCGCGAGAATGGCGGAGCGATGAGGCCGGGCGATCCCATCGTTGCGCTGGAGATCGGCACCTCGAAGGTGCGGGCCGTGGTGGCGCAGGCGCGCGCTGACGGCCATCTGATGGTTGTGGGATTGGGCGAGTGCCCCTCGCGCGGAATTCGCAAGAGCGAGGTGTTTGATTTTGAGCACGCGTTGTCGTGCGTGCGCATGGTGTTGCAGGACGCCGAGGAGAACTCGAACGTCACGATTCGCTCGGTGTTTCTCGCCGTCTCCGGCGGGCACATTCAAAGTTCCATTGGTCACGGAAATGTTCCGATCTATCACGAGTCGCACGAGATCACCGTTCACGATGTTGAAGATGTTCGGGCGGCGGCCAGCACGCTGAGCCTCCCGAGCGAGCGCGAAAAGCTTCACGTGATCGGGCAGGGTTTTTCGGTGGATGGCGGCGAGCGCGTGCAGAATCCGGTCGGGCTGGAGGCGGCCCGGTTGGAAACGGACATGTTGATTTTGCACGGCATTCGCTCGCGGTTGAAGAATCTGATCAAGGTCGCCAAGAGCGTGCCGGTGGATGTTCAGGATGTGGCGTTTGACGGGCTTTGCTCCTCGCTGGCCGTTTTGACGAGCGAGGACAAAGATCACGGAGTGCTGCTGATTGATCTCGGCGGCGGGACGACCAGCTATCTCAGCTATGTCGGAGGAGCGGTGGCCTCGGGCGGGTGTTTGGGCGTCGGCGGCGATCACTTGACGAACGACCTCGCGCGCGGTTTGCGAATTCCACAAGTGCTGGCGGAGTCGCTGAAGGAAGAATATGGCGCGGCCTCGGTGGATATTGCGGGCCGAAGCCAGAAGGTCGAAATCAAGGACAACGGCGGCACGAGCCGTCGTCACGTGCGGATGGGCGACCTTCAATTGATCACAAGTTTGCGCGCGGAGGAAATTCTCAAACTCGTGCGGGCTGCTTTGCGTCCCGAGACGTTGGATCGTCTGGGCTCGGGGGTGGTGCTGACGGGCGGCGGCGCGTATTTGAGGGGGATGGCGCCGCTGGCGGAAAAGATTTTTGGCGTGAAGTGCCAGTTGGGCCGGCTTCGCGATGTGAGCGGCCTTTCGGTGGGCGGCGCCGGCGTGGAGTATGCGACTTCGGTGGGGCTGCTGCGCTATGCGGATGTCACCACGGAAAAGACGGCTTCGACGTTCAACATCAGCACGGTGATCCGAAAACTTTTGGGCATGTAGATCATGAGTACACGAGTGCCACGCGAAGAGCTTCTGCACGTTCCCGCTGTGCAGCCCCGGTGCCGCATCCTCGTCATGGGCGTGGGCGGGGCAGGGTGCAATGTGGTGTCCCGGATGGCCTCGCTCATTTCCGACGGGCCGCCGATGATCGCCTTGAACACCGACACGCAGTCGCTGGCCGCCTGCCGCGCGCCGCGCTGTCTGCAAATCGGGGAGAAGACGACCAACGGACTCGGCGCGGCGGGTGATGTTGCGGCGGGCCGGCTTGCCGCAGAGGAAAGCGCGGACAAAATCAAGGAAGCGATGGGCGGGACGGATTTTCTTGTGCTGTTTGCCGGAATGGGCGGAGGCACCGGCACGGGCGCGGCGCCGGTGATCGCGCAGATCGCTCGAAAATTAGGCGTGCTTACGTTGTGTTTCGCGACGATGCCGTTTCCGTTCGAGGGCGACCGGCGTCGGCGTCAGGCGGAAGAGGGCTTGCGCAATTTGCAGAACACTGCGGATGCGGTGGTTTGCCAGCCGAACGAGCGGCTCTTGGAGTTATTCGAACAGGGAGTTGCCGTCGAAGAGTCGTTTCGCCGAGCTGATGCGATTGTGGCTGAGGGCGTGTTGGGGCTGCATCAGCTTTTGAGCAAACCCGGCGTCATCAATCTGAACTTCGCCGATGTGCGGCAGTTGGTTGAGCGCAGCGGGTCATGCTGCGCGTATGGATTTAGTTCGGCGGAGGGTCCGGCGCGGGCGACGGAAGTGATTCGGCGTTTGAACGAAAGCCCGTTGTTGGAAAATGGACGGCTGATCGCCGAGTCCGCGGCCTTGCTGGTGAATATCACGGGCGGCCCGGACCTCACCCTGGCGGATGTGCAGGGGGTGATGGGGCAGATCACCTCGATGGCGCGTCCGGGTGTGCATTTGTTTTTCGGCGCGGTGGTCGAGGCTTCCTATCGCGGCAAGTTGGCGCTGACGGTGTTGGCGGCGGAGAACTGGCTGGAGGAGAGGAGAGACCCGGCGGCGGGTCAAACCATGGAGCGCGATGCGGACAAGGCCGCGGCCGTTTCCGCGAAAGAAGAAGAACTTCCGCTCGCTTTGGAGCCGCCGGACAAGGGCCGCTTCAAGGGCGTGGATCCCACGTACGTTGGCGGCGAAGACCTCGACATCCCGACCTACATCCGGCGGGGCGCGCGACTAAGCACCGATTGACCCGCCGCCGCGAAGAAAAAAGTTTGTCGCCTTTTCGCGCCCGATGGTCGTCGCCGGACCGTGTCCGCTGAAAACGCGCGTGGCGTCGGGCAGTTGTTTCAAACGTTCGAGCGAGCGGGTCAGCGCGCGCGCGTCGCCGCCGGGCAGATCGGTGCGCCCCACGGAGCCGGCGAAGAGCACGTCGCCTGAAAAAATGAGGCCTTCTTTCTCAAAGTAAAACGCGACGCTGCCGGGCGAATGGCCGGGCAGTTCAAGGATGCGATAGGTCAAACCGGCGTCGGTCCAGATTTGCCCCTCCGCCCACGCGCGCTCGATGCGGGAGGGCGCGCGCGGAGTTTCAAAAAAGGGCGGCATGGAGTTGGCGGGCGTGAAGGCCCATCGCGCGTCGAGCGGATGCAACCCGATGGGCGCGGGGAAGCGGTCGCGCAATTCCGCGAGGGCGGAGAGGTGATCCATGTGGCCGTGCGTGACGAGATAGGCGGCAACGATCAGGTCGTTGGCCTCAATGTGTTGGATGAGGGTCTCCGCATCCGCGCAGGGATCCACCACGAGCGCACGGCGTCCGTCGGCGATGACGAGGTGGCAGTTGGACTCGAATGCGCCAACGGTCAGCGTTTGAACATCCATGCTAGAACAGCGTGTAGATGAACGGCGCGACGGATGTGCCTGCAACGATGAAGACCGCGAGCAAGATCAGGACGAGGACAATCGGGATGATCCACCATGCCTTGTTCTGCATGGCGAAACTTCCAAACTCGCCCATCAGCCGGCCGAAATACCGCAGAAATCTCATGACGCGAACGTATGGCGGAGGCCGCCGCGATACAAGTTCCAATCCTTGGAAAAATGCGCGATTTTTTTTCCAACGATTGGAAAAACCAGCTATAAGCCGGGGCGTGTCTGCCATCGAACAGAACCTTCAGGCCGTGCGCGAGCGAATCGCCAGCGCGTGCGGGCGCGCGCGTCGCGATTCGGCGTCCGTGCAGTTGATTGCCGTGTCGAAAACCTTTGGACCGGAGTCGGTTTGCGAGGCTGTTGCGGCGGGGCAGGCGATTTTTGGCGAAAACAAGGTGCAGGAAGCCGCAGCTAAAATTCCACAGTGTCCCGGCCACGTGTCATGGCATCTGGTGGGTCATCTTCAGCGGAACAAGGCGAACAAGGCGGCGCAGTTGTTTGATTTGATTCATTCCGTGGATTCGAACCGCCTGCTGGAGGCGCTCAACGCGGCGGGCGAAGAGTTGGGCCGCACCGTGAAGGTGTTGCTCGAAGTGAATGTTTCGGGCGAGGCGAGCAAGTTCGGCCTGAAGCCCGAAGAGGTTCCGGCTGCGCTCGGTGCGGCAAACCGGATGCATCGCGTGGAGATTCGCGGGTTGATGACGATGCCGCCGTTGACGGAGGATGTGGAGAAGGCGCGTCCGTATTTCCGGCGGCTGCGGGAGCTTCGCGACGAATGGCGTTCGAGCAGCGGCTACGCGCTTGACGAGCTTTCGATGGGGATGTCGCATGATTTTGAAGTCGCCATCGAGGAAGGCGCGACGTGGATCCGCGTCGGGACGGCTTTGTTCGGGACGCGCGCGAAGCGGGAGGCATTGGAATGAGCCGGCAGGTGACCTTCATTGGCGCGGGCAACATGGCCGAAGCGTTGGTCAAGGGCCTCGTGGAGGGGGGATATCCGGCGGGCCGCATCGCGGTGACGGACACGAGGGAGGAGCGCCTCAAATATTTTCGCGATGCGTTTGGCGTGGCCGGAGGGAAGTCCAATGTTGAAGCTGCGCGCGCGGCGGAGGTTTTGTTTCTCGCGGTGAAGCCGCAGGTTTTCGGCGAAGTTCTGGCGGAGCTGCGCGGCGCGATCAAACGGGATGCGCTGGTGATCAGTATCGCCGCCGGGGTTCGGGCGGCGCGAATCGAGGAGGCGTTGGGCGAGGGGATTCGCGTGGTGCGCGTGATGCCGAACACGCCCGCGCTCGTCGGCGCGGGCGTGTCCGCCATTTGCGCGGGGCGTCACGCATCGGATGGCGACCTTGCCACGGCGGAGACGCTGCTGAAGTCGGTGGGCGTCGTCGTGCGCGTGACCGAATCGCTGATGGATGCGGTGACGGCGGTGAGCGGCAGCGGGCCGGCGTATGTTTTCTATTTGATGGAAGCGATGCTCGCGTCGGCTGCCGGATTGGGCCTGGATGCCGGGACCGCGCGGAAGCTGGTCATCGGGACCGTCGCCGGCGCGGCGAGGCTGGCTGCTGCTGCGGATGTCGGGCCTGAGGAGTTGCGCGCGCGTGTGACTTCAAAAGGCGGCACGACGGCGGCGGCCATCGGCGCGTTGGACGAACGCGGTGTGAAGGCCGCGCTGGAAGAAGCCATTCGCGCGGCGGAGCGGCGGTCGCGGGAGTTATCGGGGAGTTGAAACCGCGCCATCAAAAACGCGTGAAGGTTGAAGAGTCCGCTCCGAAACGCTCGAACCCGGTGGCCTCCACGATTCGTTTGTTTGAAGCATTTCTGCTGCTGGCGGCGATCGCCTATGGCTTTGTGTGGCTGGCCAGCCGGACGGGCGGATTCCGAAGCCTGGCCGAGGAGCGGTTGAGCGCGGCCGTCGGGATGCCCGTGAAGATCGGGAACAGTTACGCGCGGTGGAATCTCGATTTGGTTTTTGAAAATGTGCGGACCGTGGACAACGGACGGGCCAATCAGCCCGGCATTCGCGTCCGCAGGTTGGAATTGGACTGGACGTTCGCGAAGAGTTTGAAGGCCGCTCACTGGATGCCCACGCGAATTTCGATGGAGGACGGCAGCATCACGTTTGCGACGACGGTGACGGGCCAGTGGGAGCCGTCCGCGCTTGCGCCGATGTCGGAGCAGGTGGCCTCGTGGCTGGGCGTCAAATTGAAGACGCACGTGAGGCCCGATGTCGAAGCCGCGCCGTCGGCCGCGCCGGCCCGGCCTTCGGTTGAAACCGGAAGCGCACGGCAGTTGGCGTGCGGAATATCAGCGCATAATTTTGAGGTTCAGTGGTGGGCGGATGGCGACGCCGCGCTGGCCGCGATGCGCGGATTGAATGTGGATGCCACGCCGATGCTGACGCCGGGCCGTTCGATCACGCACTATCTGGTGAAATTGGATGAAGTGAAGGGCGCGAACAATTTTGAGATGAACGATGCGACCTTGGAACTGCTGGATGTGGGCGACCAGCAGGTGGTGCTTGCCTTTCACTCGCAACGCGCCGCGCCGCTTGACTTGACGCCGTGATTGGATAGATTCGCGGCCTTGTCAGGTTGGACGTTTTTCAGGCCAACATAGCTCAGCTGGTAGAGCAGCTCATTCGTAATGAGCAGGTCGTCGGTTCGAATCCGACTGTTGGCTCCACTTTTCCCCCTCGTTTTCCCAGCAAAGAAGCGCATTTCAGCCAATAACCACAATGGTTTGCTGAATATCGCCCCTTTTCAATATGTTCGCTTTGGTTCGCTTTCGTGCTTTTGCGAATCCTTCCGAAAGAGCGGTGGCCCGGGAAACGGAGCCAGGGGACGCCGCGATTTGGTTATGGTCGGGCAAGACTCTCCCCGCGCGACGGTCCTTCAACTACCGGGTTTCGAACAAGGGTTATTCCCTGGCCATCCGTAATCCATGCCGCCCTCCCGCTCTGGTCCCCAGCACAATGCTGATCTGGCGAAAGGCCGTCGAGCGCGCTGTGTGGCCGAAAGCCGTTGCACCGATCGAAGCAGCGTCCAACAAACGCCGGCATCCGTTTGTCGCGACGGTTGAGTGAGTTGCCTTGGAGCAGCAACGATTGAGGAATTGACCTCGCGGATTTGCGGGGAGGGGTTATGCTCGGGGTGTGAATCCGTATCGCGATGCGTTGAAGGGGCTGAGGTTGGAGGATCCGGTTCGCGCTTTTTTTGATTGGTGCAAAGAGCGGGAGCGGGTTCGCGCGGCGCGCGATCGGGGTTTGCCGCCGCCGTGGTCGGATGACCCGATTTTTCAGCGCGGCCGGTTTCTGAATGTTTTTCGCGAGGACGATCGCGGGTCGCGCGCGGTTATCCGGTTTGTGAGTCAGGCCGGCGCGTCGTTGCGAGAGATTTTGCGGGCGCTGTTTTTTGCGCGTTGGTGCAATCGTGCTTCGACGTTGGACCGGCTGTTTCCGGCCCAACTGGGCGATTCGCAAGATCTGCGCCGTGTTCTTTTGGAGGAGGTTCCCCAGCCGTGGTTTTCTGAGGCGTATCCGGTGGTTGATGCGCGGTGGGGCGGGGAGGTTTTCAATCGCCTCGAGGCGTGCGCGAGGCTTTTTCCGATGTGTTTGGACTTTCTGGAAGATAGCGTGCGGAGCGCGTCGGGAAATGTGGTGACGGCGACGCGCGCGATCAATGCGCAGTTTGCGATGAGCAACGACTTTCCCATTTTCATGGCCGTGGCGGATGTCGCGTGGTTTGCGCCCGAGGTGATTCGGCCGGATAGCCCGGTTCCGACGGGCATTGGATCCGAGCCGTTTATGGACCTTTTGCAGCGGCATCTCGGGTTGCCCGACCATGAATCCACGATGCGGGCGATGATTGCGCTTCAACCGCGCTATTGGCCCGAGGCGCGGCGCGCGTTCACGCCGATTGACATTGAGTATCTCGGGTGCGAGTGCCGGAAGTATTACAGCTATGTGAACGGCACGAAGGAGTTCACGGGGCGGAATCTGTTCCGGCCGATGGGATAGCGGGCGAGGTTGCGTGCAGGTCGGGGAGGGCGGCGTATACGCCGAGGCTCAATCCCTGATTCAGAATCTGTTTGACCGCATCCTCCCAGATTTCGCGCGCGGTTTCGGCGTTGGGGATGAGGTTGAGGCGCTGGCCCTGCGTCAGATTGTCGGTGATGATTCCGGCTCGTTGAAGGGTGGGGCGGGGGAAGCCTGTGGCTTCGCCGCGCTGGGCGGGGAGGCAGGGGAAAAAGCTGAACATACCGTTGACGGGCCTTTGAAGCGTTGCGCCGGAGTACAGGTGGAATGTTTGGGTGAGGGGCGTTTTTCGAATTTTCATTTCGTCCACAATCGGGTCGAGGGAGGTGTGGAAGTAGGCGGGCGGAACTTTGCCGCGAAGGACGTCGCGGTAATTCGCGAGGTTCCATTCGATGGAGTCTGCGACGACGAAAACGCTGTCCACGACGAAGCGCGAGCGCTCCCGTCCCGAGCCGAAGAAGATGACGGAGCCGCGCGCGAGGCGTTGGAGGGCGGTGGGGCCGCGCCGGTTGTTTTGTTTGCAAATGCTGTAGAAGAATTGGTCGCCGAACACGAAGGGGTCGGTGTTCATTTGCACGGTTCCGTTCGGTTGGAACGCGAGAGGTTCCGGCGCGAAGAGGAAGCGAGGGCCGTCCGGCGCGGTTGGGTCGTAGGCGCGGATCAGGCGGGTCGGCGGCTCGTATTCGCCCCAGAAGACGAGGTCGTCTGTTTGTGGTTTGGCGTCGAGCGCGGTGAGATAGCGGCCGGGGCGGAGGAGGAATTTCCGTCGGTGCGCGCCGGTGTTCCATGAGCGACCTTCGGCGGAGTCGGGTTCGTGTTCGCCGCCGGGGTGGATGAATTGCACCACGCGCAGGGCGTTGCCTTGCGCTGCGCGCTGGTTTTCCAACGGTTCATCCGCCGATGACGTTGCGGCGGCGAGGAGGCACGAGAGGAGCAGCTTGGTGGGTCTCATGTCCTAAAGATACAGGATTGGGCGAACAATTCAGATCGCAATTTGCGGCGGATGGAGAATAATCTGAAGGCATGAGATGGTGGATTCTTCTACTGTGCGGACTGATTTCGGCGGGGCGCTCGATGGGGCAGACGGTGATTGCGTCGAATTATTTTAGTCAGGCTGTTTCCTCGTTGGATTGGTCGTTTCAGGATCGGCTGCTTGGCGTGACGGTGGTGAATCCGGCGGCGGTGAACGAATTTTACATTCTCGGATTTCAGACGAATTCCATTCCCGTGAAGTGGAGCGCGGATGTCAGCACGACCGCGGACGGGCGATCCGCGCGGTGGCAGCCGGGCACGAATTATGTGGTGGCGTTCGGGCTGGCGACGGAGTCGTCCGGCGCGGAGTTATATGTTTATCGCGTGGCGGCGACGAGCGGGATTCCGAATTTGACCAATCGGTTGGATGTGGGGTCGCCTAATCGCGATGTCAATGCGTTGGCGTGGCAACCGGGCACGAGCAATCTGACGGCCGGCATTTACGATCGCATCTATCAGTTCCCGTACAATTTCACAAACATCACCACGTCAACGACTGTTCAGGCGACGAGCGCGACGGAGGTGAAGCGGAACGCCATGGCATGGACGGCGAACGGCGCATATCTGGCGGTAGCGTTCGGGGGGACTGCCATTCGCCCGCTGCAAATTTTTCAGCCGAAGACCGGGGGGCTTGCGAGGGTTGGAACATTGGAAGGCGAGGGGCTTCCGGGCGACGATTTTTCGGCGGTCGCGTGGAATCCGTCCGGCGATCGGCTTGCGGCGGCGCACACGAAGTCGTTTACGAACGACCTGCAACTCTACGTGGTGACGAACTCGACGTTGGTCGGATTCACGAACATCTGGTCGGCGACGCTGGTGAGGAAGGCGTTGAGTTTGGACTGGGCGCCGTTCAGCGAATATCTGGCGGTTGGATTGGAGAAGGACGGCAGTTTGACCAACACCGAGTTTCAGATTTACAACTATGACCGAACCAGCGGCGATCTCATTTTGGTTTATGAGGAGGACATGTCCGCGAATGTGAATGCGTTGAGGTGGTCGCGCAGCGGGAGATACATCGCGACGGGCGACGACGCGCATTATGTGTTGATCCGGCAGGCGCCGCTCGCGGATTTGCGGGTGTCGAAGGCGGCGGCGCCGTCGGCGTTTTATCCAGGCAGCAACGTGACGTACACGATTGCGGTGACCAATGCGGGGCCGAGTTCGGCGAAGAGGGTGATTGTGTATGACGAGGCGCCGACCAATGCGACGTTTCTTTCCGCGGGGCCGGGGTGCGTTTATACGAACGGGCGGCTGACGTGCGAGGGCGGGGCATTGTCCAACGGTTGGACGACGAATTTTTCGTTCACGGTGAAGACGTCCGGTTCGACGGTGGCGTTGACGAACCGGGTGCGCGTGTTGGGTTCGATTGACGACAACCTCACGAACAATGTTTTCGTGCTGGTGACCAAACAGGATAGCGACGGGGACGGGGTTGCGGACGATGTGGACAACTGCCCCGGAGTGTCGAATCCCGATCAGGCGGATTCAGATGGCGACGGCATCGGCAATGCCTGCGACAACTGTCCGTTGAATGCCAATCCTTTGCAGATTGACACGGACGGCGACGGATTTGGCGATGCGTGCGATTTGTGCCCGACGAATTGGAGCCTCTTTAATGTGGACAGCGACGGGGACGGCATCGGCGACGGGTGCGATAACTGTCCTGCCGCGTACAACCCGTCGCAGACCAATTCAGATGGCGACATCTATGGCGACGCTTGTGACAACTGTCCGTATGTCGCCAATGACGATCAGGCGGATGTGGATGTGGACGGCATTGGCAATGCGTGCGATTCGGACATTGACGGGGATGGGCTGCCGAACGACTGGGAGATTCTCTACGGGTTCAATCCTTATGACGCGAATCAGCCAGCTTGGGAGACCTATCTGGATCCGGACGGCGATGGGTATCCGAACATTGAGGAATTTGTCGCGGCCACGAATCCGACGAATGGCGCCTCGTTTTTCATGGTGTGGGCGATCAGCAGTGACACGGCGCGGCGGGTGGTCATTCCTTCGGTGACCGGGCGGACCTATGCGGTGCAGTTCACGACGGACCTGTTGTCCGGGGGGTGGGCCAATTTAACGACGAATTTGTTGGGTAGCAACGGGTGGACCTCCGCGACCGACACGAGCGCGGCGCCCGTTCGGGCCTATCGCGCGCGTGTTCGGATGACAAATCCTTGAAATCCAAGTTGCTTCTGGGTATTCGTTTGACCTATACAAGCACGGGAGTGGTGCCGAAATTTTGACTACACCTTTATTCGCGGGAGTTTGCGTATGTCTTCAATGAGGTCGGCGTGCGTCCTTTTTTTCATGTTTTGCGCGCTGGGATTGCCGGGGGTGTCGTATGGGCAGGCCGCCGCCACGCGGACACGGGAGGAGTTGGATGCCGATTTGGCCAAGGCGCGCACCGAACTTTCGACGTTGCAGGCGTCGCTGACAAAGCAGAGCCAGGCCCTTCTACAGAAGCAGCATGACGTCGAATATGCCGATCCCGATTTGACGCAACTTCGCGAAGAGTTGGTGAAGCTCGAAAAACAAGTGGTTGAAAAGCGCAAGCAGTTGAACGAGCGGATTTCCATTCATCCGGAGATCAGCAAGTTGGAGAAAGAGCGGCGCGCGCTTTTCCAATCGTTGGAAAATGCGCGGGCCAATGAAGCCGCGATCGAGAATGAGATCAAGGCTTTGGAAAACAGCGCCGGCGCGGTCCAATGAACGTCGCGCGATTCATAATTGTTCGATTGAGAGGTGCATCGTGAGTTCGATATCCCGTTTTCCCCGGTGGGTGGCTGTCCTGGCATTGCTCGCCGTCGCGTCGGTCGGCGTGTGGGCCACACAGTCCGCCGGTTCTTCCAATGGCTTTGAGCTGACGACGGGTCCTGGCGGCCTGACGTTGAAAGCCGACCATGCGCTGTTGAGGGACGTGCTGGCCAAGCTCTCGGCGACGACGATGGCGAAATTCGATGTGGATCCTTCGCTCACGGAGCGGGTCACGGTGGATGTGAGCAATGTCACGCTGGAGAAATTGCTCGAAGCGCTGACGCCGGGACAGGCGCTGGTCTATGAAAAGACGGCGGAAGGTTATCGGTTGACGAAGGCTCAACTTGCTTCGCGTCAGGATGCGGAACCGGTTGAAAAGGAAATGGCCTCGCCGGCGATAGAACGTCCGGAGCCGAAATTGGACCTTGGGCCGGGCGTGTTGCGGAACAGCGACGTTCCGGCGGGCCGTTACCTTTCGCGTCGGGCCAAAGCGGTGTTGCTGCAAAATGCGATCATTGACACGGACGCCGCGCGAGCGGGGCGCGATTTGAATGTGCCGGAAAAGTTTCGCGCGCCGAAAAGCACCGAGCACTACATCGTGCAGTTCGATCATCCGGTCGGAGCGCAGGACGAAGCCCTGCTTGAAGCGCATGGAGCGAAGGTCAGCCACTACGTTCCGAACGGCGCCTATGTCGTTCAGGTTTCGCCGGACGCGGTGAAAGAGTTGCGCGGGTTGAACGGGGTGGCGCTGGTCGAGCCGTATCATCCTTATTTCAAGATGAGTCGCGACGTGCTTGCGTATGAGATGGATTTGCCGGTCGAGGGCGCGGCGAGCCGCGTCCGGGAGGGCGTGTTCAATTTGATGACGTATCGCGGCGGCGCGCCGGTGGATTGGCAGGCGTTGGGTGTTGAAGTGGTTCGCACGGAGAATGTGGACCAGCGCGAAGTTGTGAAGGTGAAGTGCAAGCCGGAGCAGTTGGCGGATTTGGTGCGGAACGAAAACGTCATGTGGGTTGAGCCGGATGTGAAGCGCATCGCGATGAACGACCTCTCGCGTCAACGGGTGCGCGCGGTGGCGCTCCGATCCTTGCATCCGACGTTGACCGGCGCGGGCGTGACGATCGGCGTGACGGACACAGGCATTGATTTTGTGAACCCGGGCTTTTCCGTGGTGCAGAGCAACCCGACGAGCACAAATTTGAATACGCGCATCCAATACTATGAAGCGCGCGAAGGCGGTTTCACTTCGGATGGGCTTCCGGGCGACACGGATGGCCACGGCACGCACGTTTCGGGAACGATTCTCGGCAACGGCGCTCTGTCCGCCACGGTGTTGAAATCGCCGGGTTCGGGCGACGCGCCATACGGCACGAATCAGTTTGCGGGCATCGCGCCGGCGGCGTCGCTTGTGATGCTGGAAGACTTCAACACCTTCTCGGATTCCGAGCAGGCGCAGATTTCATATTCGAAAGGCGCGCGCATTTCGAACAACAGTTGGGGAAACAGCGTGTACGAATATGGAACGATGAGCGCGCTGTGGGATGCGCTCGTTCGCGACGCCAACACCAACGCGGCGGATGGGAATCAGGAATACATTGCCTTCTTTGCCGCCGGCAACAGCGGCAACGGCGTGGATGACGGCACGGGCGGAATTCCGGGGACCATTGGCCAGCCGGGCAACGCGAAGAACGTGATCACCGTGGGCGCGGTGGAGCAGCCGCGCTACGCCAAGAACATCATGGCGTGGAACATGGTTTCCGGGACGAACATCGTTCGAACCATCTACACCGATCGCGAGTCGGATTCCGACTATCAGGTGGCGTGGTTCAGCTCGCGCGGCCCTGTTTCTTCGTCGGACCCGCGCATGAAGCCCGACATTGTTGCGCCGGGCTCGTTTGTTCTTTCGGTGCAATCGCACGAGACCATGCCTGACGACTTTATTGATAATTTTCCTGGACGCGACTACCGCGACGCGAACGTTAATTCGGGCACGAACTTCGCGTTTTTCAGCGGCACCTCGATGGCGACGCCGGTCAGCGCAGGCGGCGGCGCGTTGATTTATCAGTATTTTACGAACACGTACGGACGCGCTCCGAGCGCGGCGATGATGAAGGCGATGATCGTCAGCGGCGCGCGCATGTTGCACAGCCTTCGGTATCCGTTCTCCCCGTTTGGTGTCGAGCCTTCGCGGGTGGATCAGGGGTGGGGGTTGTTGGATGTCGAGCGCTCGGTGGATGGACCGCGGGCGCATCTCAGCGATGAGATGCAGCTTTTCGATCAAACGGAAACCACGCCGTTGGCCACGGATGAGTTTTATACCCACCAGATTGTGGTGAATCCGGGCGAGGGCAATTTGAAGATTGTGTTGGCGTGGACGGACAAGCCGGGCACGCCGGGTCCGAGCCGACAGTTGGTCAACGATTTGGATCTGTTCGTGTTGGCGCCGGGCGGCGGCGGCTATCTCGGCAACTTTTTCGATTCGGATGGTGTGCATAGCTACAAAGAAACGCCAATGACGGCGGAATTCGCGAATTTCTTTGGCGACGCCTATAACAACGTGGAAGTGGTGCAGATCAAAGACGCGCCGCCGGGCACCTACACCATCAAAGTGCACGCTTTTGAAGTTCCCAACGGCCCGCAGGATTTTGCGCTTGTTGTGATGAAGGGACTTGGCATTCAGGGACGGACGCAGGGCGATCAGGTCAAGGTCGCGGTGGATAGCAATGATTTTCCGATTGTGGCGTATTCGGCGTTGAATCCGTTCATCATTTCAGGACAGCGCGACATTTTCCTTCGACGCTGGTCCGGCGCATTCGGCGCGTTGGGTGATCTGGGCCAGTGGTTGCGGCTCGAAGACAACTGGTTCAACGTGCGCAACTCGGCGGGATTGACGGGCGTCAGTCAGAGTTTGGGCGATTCGGGCGATCCCTCGGTGGCGGCGCAGGGTCAAAATATCTATGTGGCCTGGTCGGAGGCCGCGCAGCCTTCAGATACGGTGACGCCGCGTCGCATCTGGCTCAAAGCCTACGATGGATCCGACTGGGTGCAACTCGCGAATTCGGCCAGCGGCTATGGCGTGAGCGGCACGCAGATTTACAACGCGACGAAGCCGGTTGTGAAAGTCTTGTCGCCGGGCACGCAGCAGCCGGCCGTCGCCTGGTTGCAGGCGGTGACCACGGGTGTGAAGCCTTTCTTTGCGTTGTATAACGGTTCCGCATGGGTGGGGCTGGCCGGCTCGTCTTCAACCGGTTTGCCGAGCGCGACGGCGGCCGTCAATTTGGACATGGCGGTGGACAGCTACGGGATGCCGGTGGTCGCGTGGGAAGAATCCATTGATCAGCGCATCCACGTTCGCCGCTGGAACGGGTCGGCGTGGGCGGATCTGGGCAACCGCGGCAACCTGCCCTATGCGGCGAAACCCTCGCTCGCGGCGGGCGCGAATGGCGACCTCTATCTTGCATGGGAGCAATATCCGAGTGGGTTGAATTCAAATTACTTTGTCCAGGTTTTTGCGTCGCGCTACTCGGGCGGCGTGTGGAGCGGGCTGGCCGGCTCGACGAACTATCCGGGCGTCAGCGGCGCAACGAACGAAGACTTGCAGGGCTATAGCCCGGCCATCGGCTACAGCGCGATCAACGGGCAGGTCACGCTCGGGTGGCAGTCGGGGTCGAACACGGAAAACGGCATTTTTGTGAAGCGGTTCGATGGTTTTTCGTGGAACTCCGTCGGGGGCGCGGGCGCCTATCCGGGCGTGGCGCGGAATGGCGGAATTTCCATTGGAACGGCGATAGCGATGGACAGCAAGGGACTCCCGTTTGTGGCCTTTAACAACAACGCTGCGAAGACCAATGAAATCATGACCTACACGATCGCCGGGGATCGGGCGCCCCCGACGTTCGCCGGATTACAGACGGCGTATGGCGGAACGAACGGCAATGTTCAATTGGGTTGGAATGCCGCCGTGGACGATGTTTCCACCACGATCATTTACCGCATATATCGGAGCACGGCATCGGTGCCGTGCGGCGCGTCGCCTGCATGCTCCGCCGGCAACGTTTTTTCAAATCTCATCGCGACGGTGACGAACGCGTTGTCGTTCAATGTCACGGGGTTGACCAACAATCAGATTTATTGCTTCGGCGTGCGGGCGGGCGACACCAATGGCCTGTTTGAAAACAACACGGTCATGCAATCGGCCGGGCCGGTTTCCGGCGGGGGCGACAACGATGCGGACTGTTTGAACAATGCGCTCGAAGTGCTTGCGGGCACGGAGCCTTGCATGAAGGACACAGATGGCGATGGAATGGAAGATGGGTGGGAGTGGACTTTCTCGACGAACAACCCGTCGCATCCTTCATCCACGAATGCGAGCTATCCGCACCTCTCGCCTATTGATAACGGGTTGGACAACGTGCGGACGCTGACGCCCGGTGACGGCACGCCGGAGAATCTGCCGGACGCCGACATTGACGGGGACGGCGCGTCGAATTTTGAAGAGTATCAGTGGTGGCTGATGAATGTGCACACGGGCGGATTCTGCGAGGCAGGAAGTCCGACCAACCTCACGACGAAGTCTGATCCGACGAAATACGACACGGATGGGGACGGGATTCCGGATGGGTGGGAAATTTTCAACGGTTTGAATCCAACAGATCCGAGCGATGCGTTGGCCGATCCCGATGGCGACGGATTGAACAATCTTCAGGAGTTCCAATACGGCTCTGATCCGCGGAATGTGGATAGCGATGGCGACGGGCTTACGGACGGCTCGGAGGTGGCCTTCATCGGGACGTCTCCGGCGTTGGCCGATACCGACGGCGACGGATTGGACGACGGATTCGAGAGTGCCATCGGATCGAATCCGAAACGCGCCGACAGCAACGGCAGTTTCGTAAACGACGGCGATGTGTTCCAACTGGGCATGAACCCCACGTCCGCGGTCGCGAACTTCCGCGTCTTGCTGTCCGAGAACTTTGAGACCAGCTCGCGGACGAACTGGACGCACAAGAACGTCAACGCGGCCTTTCCGCATGACTTCTGGCACCTTTCCACCGCGGAGCCGCGTCCGCAGACCAACGGCATTATCTACGAATATCAGCACACGACGAGCACGGCCTATCGCGCGGCGAACGATCCGAGCAAGATGACCGCGACGAACACGTATCATGCCGGACCCATTCAACTGATCATGGCGTTGGACAGCCCTGTGCTGACGAACGCGGTGGGCGTGAGCAATCTGTTCGTCGCGTGGAACGAGTATTTCGAGACCGAACCGAACGCCGACTATGTCCAAGTGCAGGCGCGCGGAGGGGCAAATACGAATTGGGTGAATGTCACGGATGCCCTTTCGGGATATTCCGGAGTGAGCGCGCTGAATTCGACGAACGGCCAGGCGCGTTGGCAGCATCGCATTGCGGACATCAGCCAGTTCGCCGGACGGTCGAATGTGCAGGTGCGCTTCCTGTTCAGGGCCGACAACAAGAACAACCAGTACGTCGGCTGGTGGGTTGACGATGTGGCTGTTTATGAAGGCGTCACGATCAGAGGATGGGTGCGCGACAACAACGGGCGCGCCATTCAGGGGGCGCTGGTCTCGGCGTTAGGGCGGGGTGGGGTGACGAACGTCGTGGAAGGGCATGCCTATGTCCGTCCGGCCAAAGTTTTTGGCCAGCAGTTCACGGCTATGGACGGCAGTTACGAGATTAAAGGCCTGCCGCAAGGTTTCTATCGCGTGAAAGCGAGCGGCGCTTCGTATATTGACGAATTTTATGACGGCCCGCTCTTTACGGGTTCGTATGCGTTCGCCGCGGGTTACCGTCCCGGCGTCACAGACTTTGAATCCATTTCGACCAATGGCGTGCTGGATCTCACGGCCGCCGGCGCCGGCGCGAGCGCCCACTTTGAATTGGAACGAGGGTCAGGTCGCGGGCGGTTGGCCGTGCTCTACACGAACGGCACCGCTCAAACCGTGTTCGCCGATGGGGTGGCGACGCGTGTCTGGAACGGCGTTGCAACGACCAACGGGGGAGCCTTTGTTCCGTATATCACATCCAACGGTTCGACCGTTGCCGTGAACTTCCCTGATTGGGAAACGAACGCCATCCAGCCTTCCATGTTGTGGGACCTCGCGCCCGGCGTGCATCAGATCGGCATTGGCACAAATCTCGCGATCGTTCCGTTGCCGTCAGTTTCTGTCGTGGAGGGCTAGACCACCCGGGTCGCCATTCGCACGAATCAGGCGGTCGGACGATTGGCTGTTTTTGCGGCCGACGGCGGACACTATCGCATTCAAGTGGATAGCCGGTTGCTGACCAACACAACGCCCGCCGTTTTGACGGCCCTGGCAGGCACGCACGAAGTTTCACTATCTTCGACTTCGCTCGCAACGCGGGTCGCGCCGAAGTCCGTGATCGTTCCGATTGGCGGTCGCGCCTCCGCGACGTTCACATCGAACGACCTGGGCGCTGCTTCTGGCTGGGTTGACTTGCGGACCAGCGATGTGAATGGCAATACCGTGACCGGAGCGACGATTTATGTGAATAGCGCGTTGATTGGCCTCAACGATGTGGTGTCCGGATTGACAAATACGACGCCCACGATTTTGAAAGGCCTGCAACCAGGCATGCACTACGTCACGGTGCTCAAACCCGGCTATGCGCGGGCGGCGCGACGCCCCGTCAACGTGGTATCGGGCGTCACCAACGTGCAGGAAATTATCCTGGAGCAATCGGATGAAGATTTCGACCGCGTCGGCGACGCGACGGAAATCTCCGGTTACACGAATATCTTTTTGTACAGCCGCAGCAGCGACCCGGACGGTGACGGACTCTCGAATCAAATGGAGTTCGATCTCTATCGCCTTTTCAACGTGTATGTGAATCCGTTTAATCCCGACAGCGATGCTGACGGCATGCGTGACGGGGCGGAAGTCGGATACGACGGGCTCACGAATCGCTACGCGCTGACCAAACTCTATACCAACGCGGTCAGCCTGGGCAGCAGCGTGAAACTCCTGTTCGTCGGCCAGTATCTCGCCGGCGTGGACAATTTCGGATCCGGCACGATCCCGCTCTCCATCAATGGCGATCGCATCAAAGGGACGATTGCGCATCCGTTGCTGACCGTGCCGACGGCCTTGCCCGCGTTGACGGTGATCACCAACATTCCGACCTTCCCGGATTCGGATGCGATCAGCGCCGGACATGCAGGAGAGGAACTCGTTTTCGCCGATGGGCGTCCTGACGTGAAGGATACGGATGGCGACGGCATGTGGGACGGCTATGAATATGACCATGGCTTGAGCACGCTGGCCAAACTCGATGTCATCGAAGCGGGTCGCCAGCTTGAGGACCCCGACGCCGATGGGATGAACAATCTGCAAGAGTTTCTGGGAACCAACGGAGTAGCGGACTTCGACTGGACTAATCCGAATGTGAGCGATACGGATAATGATGGCATGCCTGACGGATGGGAATGGCAGTATGGCCTGAACCCGCTTGATCCCTCCGACGCATTCGGTGATTTGGATGGCGATCAGCTGGTGAACGTGGCCGAGTTCTACGCCGGCACGAATCCCAAACTCGCCGACACGGATGCGGACTGCCTGCCGGATTATGAAGAAGTGGTGACGTATCACACGGACCCGCTCAATCCCGACACGGATGGCGATGGTCTGCTTGACGGTCAGGAAGTGTGGGATATGAATTGCGACGGCGTTCGCGATGGCGGCTTCTTCCCGATGTGGGCTGGCGGAGACCTCGACAACGACGGCTTGGTGGACGGCCCGACCGATTGGGATACGGACGGGGACGGCATGCCCGACGGGTTTGAAGTGTTGGACGCGAAGGGAAATATCCGCCCGGACGGACAGCGCCTGAATCCCTATGATCCGACCGATGCGGATTTGGATCCGGACGGCGACGGCCTCTCGAACTTGCAGGAATACATGGTTCGCGACGCCCTCTTCGGGGCGCCGCCGACTTCCTTCCCGCTCTTCAATGCGGTGTGGTATGGGCGCCCGCCAAATCCGCTGAACGGCGGAACTTTTGACAACATGCCGTATGCGCCGGCCTATCCGGTGTGGGACTACTCAACAGATCCGTTCAATCCCGACTCGGACGGCGACGGCATGCCGGACGGCTTCGAAGTCTTCGGTGGGCTGCATCCGATGGACCCCGTCATGGTGGACTCGAACATCCTCGTTCGATACGGCCCGCTGTCCAACGATGGCGATCTTGACAGCGATGGATTGTGGAACATTCGCGAATACACGGTTCGCTATCTCGAAAACAACACCTTCACGACCAGTGGTGTCATCGGCGCCAGCACCCACCCGTGGCGGCCCGATACCGACGGCGACGGATTGGACGATGGCGAAGAGTTCCACGCCTTCCGCTCCAATCCCACAACGCAAGACACGGACCAGGATCGCCTGTGGGACGGCTCGGCGAATACGAACGGTTACGGCGAAGTCGAATCTGCGCTGCGTCATCGCTATGCGCTGGTCGCTTGCACAAATTGCACTTGGGAAGACGCTCAAGCCTACGCAGAGTTGCAGCCCAGTCCGGACGACCCGAGCGTTATGGGTCATCTCGCGACACTCGGCAGCGCGCGCGAATGGGATCAGGCGGTTCAACAGATCGGCGGCGTGGGCACGAACATTGCCATCGGGCTGTACCAGATGGCCCCCGCGAACGCTTACGTAAACGTCACAGGGGAGCCGTTGACGTTCCAGTTCTTCTTCACAAACCTTCCAGTCCCCGAACTCAACAGCACCAATGGCGTTGTGATGGGCACGGACGGAACCTATCGAATTGTCAATTTCACCAACGAAGTCGTGGATCACTATATCGTTGAGTGGGAAGGCGCTCCGATTCAGACGAATCATTTCGACGAAGCGCTCAATGACCTCTGGCAATTGACTTTCCCGGTGGATGCTGGGCTCGGCGCGCCCTATTGGACGCTCGTGACACCCACCAATACTTCTGCGATTCCTTCTCCGCGGTGGGGTCATTCGATGCAATATGTTCCGGGCTACGAAATCAAAGATCAAGTTCCCGACCACGATCCGCATCTCGGACCCGGAACGCATATTCTTCTGGATAACCGCAAACTGGTTGTGATCGGCGGACGCGACGGCGTCGAGCGCGACACGGACATTTGGGAATACTGGATCAAGTCCAACGCATGGACGCGAAGCCAACAAACCTTGGTGACCGCGGGCAGCTTTGCCTACTTCGCGCAAGGGCTAGCTTCCGGTGTGAGCGAATTCCAATCCGCTTTGATGATGGGTTACCGTAACACCAAGTTGAAGACCTGCGGCTGTAATGATGTTTCGTGGAATTGCGGCGGCATCGGCTTTGGCGAACCGAAGGATCGGCCGTGGCCGAATGGGTATAAGCAAAGCAGCTACGACAAGATATATATTCTCGGCGGCTGGAACAATGAACACGAGTATCTGTTCCCTGAACCGATGGAGACGCTGACGTACAAGTCCACCGACGACATGAATGATATCATAGAAGAGAGCCGCGCGTTCAACAATCAAGGGGGAGATGCCCGCTCTTACGATGTTTGGCAAGCTGCGCAGGGTACCGTTACCGAAACAGTGGACACCAATGGTGTCACCAATGTGACCGTCGCTGCCGGGACGGCCGTGTATGGAGATTTGGCCTTTGACGCCCTGCCTCCTCCGGACGAAAACACAGGCACTGAAGACGGTAAGTTGTCCAATAATCAAGTGCCGTTGGGCGGATATATCTCACCGCCGACGACGATCACAAATGACAATAAAATTGTGACCATTTTTGCCACGAATGTAGCGACGGCTATTCGGATCGGTCGCTATCCGTTCAAGGTCCCGTGTGATCGCGTTACCTTGGCGGAGCTGGTGTTCGATGTGGTGTCCCCAGGCCCTGCCAGCGATGTGGATTTGGAAATTGTCGCCGAGTTCCAGTCTCCTCGGGTGCCTGGCGCGCCGTTTGAATCCTATCCCTACACCGCCGATCCCTATCGCTCGCCTACTCAACGGGCCGCTGGATCAGGCTTTGTATCGTCTGCGCCGATAAGCTTCACTATTCCTGCGGGCTCTTTCGGCAGCTATACTGTGGATGTAACCACGCTCATGCAGGAAATTTCGATGCAACCTAATTGGCAAGGTTACGCCGTTGGTTTTGTGATTACCAACGCCGCAGGTGCGACTGATGGCACTCTGATGTGGGAGAATTCGGCTTTCCTCCGCATATATCATCAACCTTCTTATCGTGTTCCGCCGACTTGGCATAAATCGAAGACTGTACAAGCGGAACAAGGAGAGATTCCGAGCAAACGAAAATCGTTCGGCATGGTCTATGATTACATTGATGATCGAATGGTTGTCTTTGGCGGCATGAACGGTCGGCAAGTCTTCGATGAGACGTATATCGGCGTCCCGGGCTATCGAGGGAAGATGACTTGGCTTCGCGTGCACCCGCAGGTTTCTCCGCCGGCCCGATGGGGTCACTCGATGGTCTATGATGACGTGAACAATCGCGTTCTCGTGTTCGGCGGGTTTGACGCCAACAACCAGCCGCTCAACGACCTTTGGGCCTACACGCCCTTCGGAGGGGGTGACGGGGACGGAAGCACCGGAGATGACGACGATGACGTTGACGAAGATGTCATCATGACGAACATTGCGGTTGGCGCCGGCACTTGGACGCAGATCACGTCGTTCCAGGACACGCAGCGACCCAGCCCGCGCGGCGGGGCGATGATGGTCTTCTACGGTGGAGATTTCTATCACCGCGGGGCAACAGACTATAAGATCAAAGGAAAACGCTTAAAAGTCGTGCTCTTTGGCGGCACAGACGGAAAGGACTACTTCAACGATCTGTGGTACTACGATGAAAGCGAATCTAACTACGACATTGATACCACAAATGGCAATCGTTGGGTGTTGGCTGATCCGGGTGGCCAACAATCCCCGGGTCCCACGCCGCGGGCTTTCGGGCAGATAGTCTTTGCTCAGAATGCCATAGATACCTATGCCAAAGAGCCGCCCAGTCCGACTCGTTCGGCCAAAGCGACCGTCTTCCTCTTCGGCGGGCGAAAGGGTACCTTGCCGACGAGCAAGGATACGGACCACGACTTTGTGGACGATGGAACCGAGTACGAACTCGGCGGTCCGGCGGCGGGCCGCGATCCGCGCGTGAATGCGCTCTATCCTGACACCAATACGACCGAAACCGTTCCGTATGCCTATAAGTTGATCGGAACGTGGGGCGGCGCCCTGCCGGGTTGGCAGCGGCCTGCCGTCGCGGACTTTGAAGCGCTGTCCTATCACGAGCGCCTGCATGGCTGGCGCATGGGCGTTCAATACGCCGGAGTATTCCTGCCGTGGCAGGGCTTCCCGCTGGAAACCACGCACAACGCCGAGTACTACACGATGGGCGATGAGTCCGTCTTCCCCGTCGAGGAACCCGCCACGAACCGCATCGTTTATATGACCGGTGTGGAAGCGATGGATGCGAGTTGGACGAACATGTGGTTCCACCGGGACGGTTTGGGTGATCCGCAGGGACCGGGCGATGTGTGGGAGTTGGGCATCCCCGACAACAGCATTGTCGGCCCGCAACACGCGCCGCCGTATGCCTACAGCGGGCGCTGGGTCTATGGAACGAAGTTGAACGGCAACTATCCGCGCGATTCGCAGATGGAACTCTATTCACCCATCTTCGACCTCACGCTGCCGAACAAGAACGACACTTCCACGAACAACATGAACAGTTTCTTCCTCGTGTTCCACGAATGGCTCGACCTCGCGGATCAGAATGACCAGGTGCGTGTGGACCTCGTTCGCCCGTCCACTCCGGCGGATGTGGTTACGCGCGTGAGCGGGTTGACCCGTCCCACGATTCCGCTATTGCCGAACCGCAATAACTCTGCAAACACCACGGGCACGTGGCGTCGTGTGATCGTGCCGCTGAACGCTGCGGGCAACGAATCGAACCTCTACGTCCGTTTCACACTCCAAAGCGACACGAACGCCCTGGTTGCCGGCGGTTGGTATCTGGATGATGTGGCGATCCTGCAAGGGGCGGAACTCTCCGGCTATCTGGCGGCGCCCGGCGCGGAAATTTGCCTGATTGGCGAAAACTTCAACGAACACAACCAGGATTGCACCACGGTGAACTCGAACAACTTCTTCCAGTTCGGCCTGTTGCCGTTGGGTAATTATCAGTTGGTGTCCGCGGGGGCCACGAACGGGCCTTATGCGCTGAGCGACACGAATATCGTCGTGACGCTGGCGCCGCCGCCTTCGCCGCTCGCGCCGCCGGAGTTCACAGCGATCGGCAAGACTCCCGTGGTCGTCACGTGGACGGCGACGAACGGAGCCGTTTACCGCCTGGACTTCACGACGAATTTGATGGGCGGAGTCTGGACGCCGATGACGGTTCTCACGGGCGGCATCCCGCCGACGCTGACGTACACCGATCTGTTCTCGACGGCGGATCGTATCTATCGGGTGAGTATTACCAACGCGCCGTAAAGCGGCACTTTTAGTCGAATGCCATTGACCAGGAAAAGGAATAGAACTAGCATGGCGACGGTTTGGATGAATTTTGTTCGGATACGTCGCATTCAGGAGCACTTCCGCATGAAGAATTATTTGAGCGCCGCAGCCATCGCTGCGATGACAGTAGGTTTGATGGTTGGAGCAGGCTGCGAGTGGTCGGGCGGGGGCGGCTCGGGTTCGTTCAACACTTCGCAAGGCGCGGGCATCAACGTCAACTTTTCCGGTGTTTATGACGGACGCCTTTCGGGCGGGCGCGCGGTTCAAAACACGAGCGGCAGCCCGATCACGCGTTTGGTCATTTCACAGTCGGGCAATCGGTTGGACGTGCGCGACAATAACGGATCCAGCTACACCGGGCAGGTCGGCACTCCGGGCGCGATTGTGGACTTGGACAAGCAGACTGCCATTCCGCGCGGCGCGGATATTGTGCAGTCCCAAATCAGTTGGTCCGGCCACGATAACGGGGCGGGCAGGCATGTGGAGTTTGTGGGTGTTATCCATGTGGTGTCGGTGGCAGACATTGACGGCCAACGCTCTGTGCGCACACAGACCTCATCGTCAGACAACTCCACCACGAAATCTGATTCCGGGAAAAACACACAGACACAGACGGTGAACGATGGCACCAACACCACGGTGACCACCATTGTTCCGCTTCCGAATGGCGGCAGCAGCGTTACGGTCACCGTCTACAACAATCAAACCGGCGCCGAAATCAGTCGCACCGTCACGACGGTCAAAGACTCCAAGACGGCGTCGAGCGATACGACGACCACGGTCACGACGAAAGAGTTCACGCTGACGGAAGCCAACTCGCAGTATCGTCTCGAAGGCACGTGGATCGAGACGGATGGAAAGTCGAGCAATGTGGATGCCCTTTCGCCAGGTGGCGCGGGGTCCGTCACGAGCACATCGTCGGACAGCACCACGACCACAACGGATTCGACAGGTTCCACGGGATCGAGCACAACGCCGTAGGCGCTGCGGCTTGGAATTTCAGTAGCAAAGGAATTTTGCGAAGCGCCGCGCGGGTCCGGTTGGTCTTGCGCGGCGTTTGGCTTTTAGAGCGGAAAAAGTTGAGCCTATGAAAGTGGTAGCGGCCATTCTAGGGGGAGGACAGGGCACACGCCTTCTGCCGCTCACAGCGGAACGCTCCAAGCCCGCTGTTCCGATTGCGGGTAAATATCGCCTGGTGGATATCCCCATCAGCAACTGCATCAATGGCGGCGTGCGCCAGATATTCCTGTTGACGCAATTCAACAGCGAATCGCTGCACCGTCATATTCAGCGAACATATCGTTTCGATACCTTCTCGCATGGGTACGTTCGAATTCTTGCGGCGCAACAGACCCCGGCCGGCGAGCGCTGGTTTCAGGGTACGGCGGATGCCGTGCGCCAGAGTCTGAGTTATATCCTGGAAGAAGAGCCGAGTCATGTCGTGATTCTTTCGGGCGATCAGCTCTACCGGATGGATTTTGCCGAGGTTTTTAAACAGCACTTGGACACGGGCGCGGATGTCACGATTTGCACGAAGCCGGTTGAGCGCCGCGACGCGGGCGCGCTCGGCATCATGCAGGTGGACTCCAGCAAGCGAATCGTCAGGTTTGTCGAGAAGCCGGGAGCCGGGCCAGAGTTGGATAAACTGAAGGCGCCGATGTACACGCAGGAGCGTTTTCTGGCGAGTATGGGAATCTATGTCTTCAACGCCTCGGTCCTGGCCAAATTGTTGAGCACCGACAAGAGCGATTTCGGGAAACACATTATTCCGGAGTCCATTTCCACGCACAAGGTGTACAGCTACATCTTCGACGGCTATTGGCGCGACATCGGAACAATTCGCTCGTTTTGGGAAACCAACCTGGCGCTGACGGACCCGCTCCCGGAGTTCAATTTTTACGATCCGCGCGCGCCGATTTTCACCGACATGCGGCATTTGCCCCCGTCGAAAATAAATTGTTGCGATCTCAACCGCTGTTTGTTGGGCGAAGGTTGCATTCTTTCAGGCCATCGAATTCTGCATTCGGTGATTGGCATTCGCGCTCGAGTGGGCGACGGGACTGTGGTTGAGCATTCTTATATCATGGGCGCGGACTACTTTGAGCGCGAAGCGCCCAAGGGTGTGCCGATGGCCGGGATTGGACGCGACTGTTTCATCAAAAATACCATCGTGGACAAAAACGCGCGCATCGGAGATGGCGTTTATATTTCGCCCGAGGGGAAACCCGAAAATATGGAATCGGATTTGTTTGTCATTCGCGACGGCATTCTCGTCATCCCGAAGAACACGACCATCCCTTCCGGCACGCGGCTCTGATCACCGGGTCGCTTGTTTGGCATAGAACGGATATTCCGCCGCCGCGTGACCGGGTGCGATGTACTTCCAACGCTTGTAAGTCCAAAGCCAGCAACTCGGATGTTGCCGCACCAATCGCTCGGTGGCGCGCAGGATGGCGCGCGTTGCGGCCATGGGTTCGCTCACCACGTCCGCCGGCGCCAGGACGTCCGGCGCCGACGCGATGTAGCTTCCATCCTCTTGCGGAATGCAAAATCCAAAAAGCACTTCGGCGCCTGTGCGCTCGTGAAGCGCGTCGGCGGCGGGCGAAACCGGCACGGGCAGGCCGAAATAGTCCATCCAGATTCCGCCTTCGCTGGGCTTGGTGTTCTGGTCGAGAAGGAGGGCAATTTTCCCGCCCGCTTTGAGCGTGCGAATGAGGGATCGCAGAACTCCGTGTTTGGAAACAATCTGCTGCCCCGTCCGCTCGCGAAGGGTGCGCAAGAGCGCATCCACCCCGGCGTTGGCGAGCGGCGCGGCCACGCTCACCAGGGGAAACCCCTTTTGAGCGCTGGCGCTGCCCACCACCTCCCAGTTTCCCAGATGCGCGGTCACGCAAATTTGAGCCTTGTTTTGAAAGACGCGGTCCATGTTGGAATCGAAACGAACCCACTGCGCAAGGCGCGATGCGGAGTCCTTTGAAAACCAGAAGGCATCAAGCATCACGAGGGCGAAGTTTTGGAAGGAGGCCTTGAGCCAGCAGCGTCGCTCGCTTTGTGAGGCCCGCGGAAACGCTATCGCAAGGTTTGCAAAGCCGACGTTGCGCAAGTGAGGCGATGCGTAGTAGGCCGCCGCGCCGAGAAATTTCGCCAGACGAAGAAGCCTTGGGCGGGAGAGATTTGGAATCCACGTCAGCGCCCATCGGGCCAGTTGGAGTTCAATGAATTTGCGCATATCGGTTGGTGCGGCAATCTTGTTGCGATTCATTCCGCGTTCAAGCAGTATGATTCAAAAGGAGGACGATACCAATGAGGAATGCGAAATGGCTGGCCTGTGTTGTGGCAATCGGAATGACCGCAATGGTGGCGCGCGCAGGGGATGGGGCGCTCCGGATTGGCGGCGGCGCGCACTATTGGACGACTGTGGATTCGATTGACGCAAAGAACGTGGACAAGGACGGTTTCTCATGGCTCGCGTCGCTTCAATACAAGCCGTCCTTTGTCGGGTTTGGCGCCGACCTGGAGTGGAAGGAAAGGGGATTCGCCGGCTCGACGAAAACGGTCTATGAGCCGCAAGCCTACCTCATCCTCGGATCCGCGATTTACGGCGCGGCGGGTGTCGGCGGCTACTACACGGATGGTGAATTCGCGGATGATCCGTTCTACTTCTTCCGTGTGGGTTTGGACCTCGAACTGTTGCCCTCCCTTCATCTGGACGTGCACGGAATCTACCGGTTTGAAAACTGGGACAGCCTGCACAATGAAGCCACGAATATTGACACCGACACCGTGACGCTCGGCGCGGCCGTTCGGCTCGCGCTCTAGTGCAATTGGTCCTCCGGGCGGGCCGCAGCCCGGAGGACGTTGCGTTCGATGATAGAAACTGCATCTGAATTCAATCGGGTTTGGGCGGAGGCCCGCGAAAGAGCTTTGCCGTCCGACGGATTTTTGCTGATGGTTTCCGTCGAAGCGCAACGGTTGACGCTCCTTCACAGGGAGCGCGAAGTGATAAGCTACCCGGTCTCCACGAGCCGCAACGGCATCGGGAACCGGCAAAATTCGTTTCAAACGCCGATGGGTTGGCATCGCGTCTCGGATTGGATTGGCGAGGGGCTTCCGCTCGGCGCGGTGATGAAGGGACGCGTTCCCACCGGAGAAGTCCTCCCGCCTGATGCGTGGGTTTCGGATGCGCCGCAAGACACGATTACCACGCGAATACTGTGGCTGGACGGCTTGGAGGAAGGGCGCAATCGAGGGGGCGAGGTGGATTCGCGGGAGCGCTACATCTATATTCACGGAACGAATCACGAACAACTTATTGGGCGGCCCGCATCGGGAGGTTGTGTGCGCATGAGGAATCGCGATGTGCTTGACCTCTTCAATCGAACGAAGGACAAGACCACATTCGTGGTGATCGTGTGAACATGCCGGAATCGCGCACTTTTGCTGAAGTTTGTGATGCGTTGCGAAAGACGCAGGTTTATGTCCGCAGTCTGCAATCAGGACTGGACTTGTATCTGCCCGGAGAAGGAGAGCGCTATTCAGAAGCCTATTTTCGTTTTCTGCGCAAAGTCGTGGCGCTGCGCACGCTGAACATTTCCATTGAAGATATTCGCGATCTCTTCATCAAAGAAAAGCGCATCATGGAGATGCTGCATGTGGATACGGCGTCGGATTCGCGCACATGGTATCTGGATGGGTGCGAAGTCAGTGGATCATCGGAGTCGAAGTTGTTTCTGACCAGTTACGATCTTGGCGTTCCGCTCTACTCCGACCAGGTGCAGCCGCAGTTGAATTTTGATGGGAGTCAGCGCGAGTTGTTCAGCGGGCCGGCGATGGGCGAAGACATTCGCAAATTCCGCAAGCAGTACTGGCTGCACCTCGAAAAGGTGAAGCGGCGGGTCCAGAGTCAGAAGCAAGTCCTTCGGGACGCGCTGACTTGGGCAGATCGAGTTATATGAAGTTCATTCGTCCAGTTTCGTGTTTGGGGATCGTGATCTATTTGTGCGGTTGCGTCTCGCAACCGCAACGTCCGATTCCTGTGCGCCGCCCTCCGTCTGCGCCGGTTCCGCCGGTTCGGACCGCTCCCGTTCCCGCAACGCCCGAGCCGGTTGCGCCGCGCCTGCCGGCGCCCATCCGCAATCATGAACACGAACCGCCTGCGGCCCCCACCTTGCCGTTCCGCACAATCGTGGCGGCGCAGACCTGCCTTGACCGGAACAATTTTTCGTGTGGGGTGATTGATGGCGAAGAACATGAGCGCACCCGCGCCGCTCTGCGGGCGTGGCAGGCGTCTCGCGGATTGCCCGTGACGGGCAAAATTGACGCCGCGACGCTGGCTCGTGTCGGAAATCTGGAAGCCGAATTTGCCGAGCATGTCATCTCGCAGGAGGAGCTGTCGGCGCTGACCGACTTTCCCACCGGTTGGCGCGAGAAGGCGAGTCGCGCGCGGTTGGGCTATACGACACTTTTGGAAACTGTGGCCGAGAAGTATCACGCGTCTGAAGCGTGCATTGAACGATTGAATCCGGGTGTCGCCTGGCCCAATCCGCCGGTGGGCACGCGTGTCGTCGTTCCCAAATCTATACCCGGCCGGTACGTGGAGGCGGCGCGCCTCGAAATCTCTCTTTCAAAAAGGGAGCTTCGGGCGCTGGATGCGAGTGGAAAGGTCGTGGCGTTGTTTCCCTGTTCCATTGCGCGCGATGTGTCGAAGCGACCGGTTGGCGAATTGAAGGTGGTCAACGCGGCATCCAGCCCGACCTACACCTTTGATCCGGAGGTTTTCGCCGGGGAGCAGGAAGCGGCGGGTATCCACACGCGGCTGCTCATCCCTCCCGGCCCCAACAATCCTGTCGGTATGGCGTGGATTGGATTGGACAAGCCGGGCTACGGAATTCACGGGACGGCCTGGCCCGAGGATATTGGAAAAACCGAATCGCATGGCTGTTTTCGGCTGGCAAACTGGAATGCGCAGAAGTTGATCAAAATGGTCAAGCTCGGCGCGCCGGTCGTGGTGGAACCGTAGCGAATTACTGAGGTTCCGACAGGCGCCGCGCCTGTCGCTTCAGTTGAACGCCGGGAGCGCGAAATTGCGCGCGATGAGCTTCGTAGTCGAGGTAAGGGCGCAGAAACTTCGGCATGTCGCGCTGCGCGCCGCGGGAATAATCGCGCCACAGAGATGGGGCGCAGTTCGGATCTCCCAGGGCTTCAAAAAGCGCAAGCGCGAGATCGTCGAGCGCGATGCCGTGCCGTCTTCCAAATCGCTCGTGCAGGCGGTCGCTGAAGGCCATAAACGTTTGAAACGGCGACGCATTCCGCCAGAGGAGCGGAATGGATTCCACAAAGTTGCCGCTGTTGACGTAGAGGTCCCAGAACTTTGCGAACCGCGCGAGGCGTTCCATTTCGTCGGCGGAGATGTCGCGGTTGGAACTAATCTCGTAGGGCGGATTGGGATTCCATTTCACGTCAAATTCCGCGTCGTGTTTGCCAATCGGCGTGCCGCGCAAACGTTTGAGGCGATTGATCTGAATCTCCTGCGGTCCCAGCGCCACGAGTTGATCGAAGCCTTGCGCAAAACTCTCCCAGTCTTCGCCGGGAAGGCCAAAGATCAAATCCGCGTGGATATATGAACCGGTCTCTTGCAGCAAATATCGCAGATTTTCAACGGTTTTGTCATAGTCTTGCTTCCGCCGGATGCGCTCGGCCACCGCGCGGTTGAAGGTCTGGATTCCCACCTCAAACTGGAGCGTGCCGCGCGGAAACGCGCAAATGATCTGGCGCAGTTCTTCGGGCAGCCGATCGGGGATCATTTCGAAGTGGAGAAATAGCCCAGGGCGGTAACGCTCCAGAAAGAATTCGAGCAACTGAAGGCTGTACTTGATGCTCAAGTTGAACGTGCGGTCCACAAATTTGAAGTGTTGGACGCCGCGATCCAGCAGGTCTTGAAATGCGGGGAGTACGGTTTCCAGCGGGAATCGGCGCAGCGGCACATCCAGGGAAGACAGGCAGAACTCGCATGAAAACGGACAACCCCGCGAAGCCTCAACGTAGATGACGCGGCTCGCGATGTCTCTCTCGTCATACAAGTAGTAAGGAAGCGCCAGTTTGCGAACATCCACAAATCCACCGCGAATGATCTTGGCCGGGCGCGGCTCGCCCGCGAGGATTTTGCCGCAGAGAACGGGGAAGGCGAGGTCGCCTTCATCCGTGATGACATGATCTACAAGCCCGAAGATTTCCTGCGCCTCCGTTTCGTGGCTCACTTCCGGCCCGCCCAACACCAAGGCGATTTCAGGGGCGCGCTCGCGAATAATTTGAACGAGCTTCAACACGAGCCCGGCGTTCCAAATGTACACGCCCAGTCCGATGATCCGGGGTTCCTCCGCAAGAATCGCGTCTGCAATTTGCTCGGGCGATTGTTTGATGTCGAACTCGAGCATGTGAGTCCGGGGCCTCAGATCGCCCATATTGGCCAGGAGATAGCGGAGCCCAAAAGCCGCGTGCGCGAAACGCGCGTTAATCATGGCGATGACGATGTCGGCCATGAATCAAGCATCAGCCGATCGCCACCATGCGGTCAATCGCCAGTTTCGCCTTGCGCGCGGTTTCGGCGGGAACATCAATTTCGAAAATGCCTTCCTCCAGCGACCGGAGCACCTTTTCCAGGGTGATTTTCTTCATGAACTGGCACACCGCGAGCTCGCTGACCGGATAGAAAGATTTATCAGGACTGAACTTCTTCAGGCGATGCAGGATGCCTGTTTCAGTTGCCACGACGAATTCGCGCGACGGCGAGGATTGCGCATATTTCACCATGCCTTCGGTCGAAAGAATTTTTGCGTCCGTGGCGCAAGAGGCCGGATCGTCCTTCATGTAAAGGATGGAGGAGACACATCCGCATTCAGGGTGCATTAAGAACTCGGACCCGGGATGCTGGATCCGACGGTCGGCAATATCCTTGACGTGGATGCCCGCGTGCACATGGCATTCGCCGGACCAGATCCGGATGTTCTTGCGGCCTGTGGATTTTTTGACCCATGCGCCAAGAAACATATCCGGGCAGAAAAGAACTTCTTTATCTTCGGGGATGGATTGAACCACCTTCACCGCGTTCGAGGAGGTGCAGCAGTAATCCGTTTCGGCCTTCACCTCCGCCGTGGTGTTCACGTAGCTGACCACCACCGCTCCCGGATGTTCGGACTTCCACTTGCGGAGTTGATCCGCCGTGATGGTGGCCGCCAGCGAGCATCCCGCATCGAGGTCCGGCAGCAGAATGGTCTTCGAGGGGCTGAGAATTTTGGCCGTCTCGGCCATGAAATGAACGCCGCAAAAAACGATGACTTCCGCATCCGTCTTGGCCGCCTCGCGGGAAAGTCCCAGTGAATCTCCAACAAAATCGGCGATGTCCTGAACTTCAGGGCGTTGATAACTGTGCGCAAGGATGACGGCATTGCGCGCCGATTTCAAACGCGCAATCTCATCCACCATTGAGACCGTCTTGTTCATGCGATTCAACTTACGTCAGGAGATTCAGAATTTCCAGAGTCAATGGTCCGCAATTCTGGACGCGCTCATCAGGCAAACTTCATCGAGATATCCAGCGCGGGGGCGGAGTGAGTGAGGCGTCCGACGGAGATGTAGTCCACGCCGGTTGCGGCGATGTTCTTCACCGTGCTTAGCGAGACAGAACCGGAGGCTTCTGTTTTGGCGCGCCCCGCGATCAGGCGCACGGCGGCGCGCATCGTGGGGAGGTCCATGTTGTCGAGCATGATGACATCCGCTCCGGCGGCCAACGCCTCGCGGACTTCGGTGAGATTGGAGGTCTCAACCTCTACGGAAACACGCGGCGCGTGGCGACGGACCTTCTGCACCGCCGCCGCGATGCTGCCGGCGGCTTTGATGTGGTTGTCTTTGAGCATCGCCCTATCCGAGAGGTTCATGCGGTGGTTGGTTCCACCGCCGCAGCGCACGGCGAATTTGTCGAGATGTCGCAAGCCGGGCGCAGTTTTTCGAGTGTCGAGAATTTTTGCTTTCGTGCCGCGAACCGCATCCGCGTACAGCCGCGTGAGCGTGGCAATGCCGGAGGCCCGTTGCAGCAGATTCAACGCCGTGCGCTCGCCCGCGAGAAGCGCGAGGGTTGGCCCTTGAACTGTGGCGACGATTCGCCCGGCCTTCACAAGATTGCCGTCCCTTGTCCGCGCCTCAAAGCGGCATCGGCGATCGAGGCTCTTGAAAACCCAATGGGCGAACTCCAATCCGGCGACAACGCCGTCTTGTTTGGCCCGGAAAATCGCGCGCGAAAAATGACGAGAATCGAACACAGCCTCCGAGGTGACATCTCCGTTGGGCAAATCTTCCGCCAGCGCGGCGCGGATCGCGGCCTGCACGCCTCGCCGTTCGGCAGGACTCCATCGCTGTGTTTGCTTCAAGTCCACTTCACGATCCTCGGTTCCGTGTTTCGGCGGAGGGTGATGTGGCCCTCGAAGCGCGGGTCTTCTTTGGGGAAATCCTCGCGAATATGCGCGCCTCGCGTTTCCTCGCGAGCGATGGCGCTCCGCACGATGAGCGTGCAGACGCGCTGCATGGCGCGAAGCGGACGGCCATCCCACGAGGCAAGTTCGCGATGGAATCGTTCGCGCAATTCATAGAGTTCGATGAGCGCGCTCTTGAGATCGTTTCCGTTGCGGATGATGCCGGCCTTCTCCGTCATGAGTGTGGCCATCTTCAATCGCAGATCGGCTTCGAGTGCGGGGTCGAGCGGGTCGGTGTCGCGAACGGGAAGTTCGCCGAGAATCGCGGCCTTGGGCGGACTGTCGGCCGCGACGGTGAGCGCGCCATCCACCGCGCGCTTTCCGAAAACGAGACACTCCAACAGCGAATTGCTCGCGAGGCGATTTGCGCCGTGGACGCCGGTGCAGGCGACTTCGCCGCAAGCGAACAAGCCCCAGATGCTCGTTCCGGCCATGCGGCCCGTGACCACGCCCCCGATGGTGTAGTGGGCGGCTGGAGCGACGGGAATCAGGTCGCGCGTGATATCAATGTCGTGCTGTTTGCATGCGGCGGCCACGTTCGCAAAGCGGCGGGCGATATATTTCGCGTCCAGATGCCGCATGGAAAGATTCACATGGTCGGTATTTGCCCTTTTCATCTCGCGAAAAATCGCGGAGGCCACGACATCGCGCGGCGCAAGTTCCGCGCGAGAGTCGTAGTCCGGCATGAAGCGGCGTCCGTCTTTGTCGAGCAGTTGCCCGCCTTCGCCGCGCAGGGCTTCGCTGATGAGGAACGTGTAGCCGGATTTGGTGTAGAGCGCGGTCGGATGGAATTGCATGAACTCCATGTCGCAGACATCCGCCCCCGACCGGTAGGCGAGGGCGATGCCGTCGCCGGTGGAGGTCGGCGGGTTGGTGGTGCGCAGGTAGTTGCCGGCGGCGCCGCCGGTGGCGAGGATCGTGGCGCGCGCCGTGAAGAGCGTCGGCTGGAGGTCGTCGTGAATGAAGGCCATCAGGCCGACGCAGCGGTTATCCACGACGACCAGTTCGGCGACGGTGGTGTGGTGAAAAATGGTGATCTTCGGGTCGGCCATGACGCGTTGCATCAGAAAACTGACGACGGCTTCGCCGGTCGCGTTGCCGCGCGCGTGAAGAATTCGCCGGTGGCTGTGTCCGCCTTCAAGGCCGAGGTGCAGCCCTGCCGCGTCGGCGTCGAATTGCATGCCCATTGAAATCAATTCGCGCACGCGTTCGACGCCTTCGCCAACGAGCGTTTCAACCGCCGCCTGGCGGCAGAGTCCACGTCCGGCTGTGAGCGTGTCGTCGAGGTGATAGTAGGCGCTGTCTTCGGGGTCTATCGCGGCGGCAATTCCGCCTTGCGCCCAGTAGGAGCTGCTCAAGATCATGTCCGACTTGGTGAGCAGCGCGACGCGCCCGTGGCGGGCGGCGGAGAAGGCGGCATACAGTCCCGCGAGGCCGCTGCCCACGACGACGAAGTCGAAGATGTGCTGGACGATGGTTCGTGGATTGTTATGCGGCATGGGAGGGGCGGGTGGGTTTCCAACGATTGGAAATCCGCGCGAAAAAAGTTCCAACGGTTGGAAAACCGGGCGGGCGTGACTTCGACCGGCGCGTCCCCGCGCCGTTGCGAGTGCAATTCATAGGGCCGAATGTATTTCTTCGCGCCGTTCCGATCAAGCCGCGCGCGCGGTATGGGTTTTTGCGAAAATCCTTCATGCGTAGCCGGGCGGCCATGTGCTATCGTGTGGGCAGGGGTGGATGGAGGCTGTTCCGCTCACGAGCGATCGTGTGTTTTGGCATGAGCGAAAAAATCAAGTTGGGCAAGTCGTTATGGTGGTTGAATGCCACGCAATTTTTGGGCGCGTTGAACGACAACGTGTTCAAATTGCTGGTCACGTTCTTTGTGATTCAGGAGTTGGGTTCAGCGCGCGCGGGCCTGCTGACGAATATCGGGCAGTTGCTCTTCGCCTTGCCGTTTATCCTGCTGCTGCCGGCGTTCGGAGTTCTGTCGGATCGCATCAGCAAACGCGACGTCGTGTTTTGGGCGAAGGCGCTGGAGATCGTGGTCATGCTGGCCGCGGTCGCGACGTTTGCGTTTGGGCAGGCGTGGCTTTCGTTCGGCGTGCTGTTCATGATGTCCGCGCAGAGCGCGTTGTTCGGTCCGGCAAAATACGGCATCATTCCTGAACTCGCGCCGCGCGAACAACTCTCCCGGGCGAATGGGGTGATTGTGGGGGCGACCTATCTGGCGATTATCATCGGGACGTTCGGCGGGTCGTGGCTGCGCGATGTGGCGGGCGACCATTTCACATGGGCGGCGTGGGTGTGTGTGGCGATCGCGGTGGTGGGCACGCTGACGGCCGCGCCGATCGAGCGCGTTCCCGCCGCCGGAACGGACCGGCGCGCTTCACTTCTTTTCTTTCGGGATGCGTGGCGGACGATTCGCGCGGTGCGTGGGGATCGCTATCTCGTGCTTGCGATGTTCGGTTCCGCATACTTCTCGCTCATTGGGGCGTTTCTTCAGGCCAATGTCATTCCGTATGGAATCAAGACGCTGGGGCTGACGGATGCGCAGAGCGGCATGTTGTTTCTTTCCGCCGCGCTCGGCATTGGAGCGGGATCGGTGCTCGCCGGGCGAATGTCGGGACGCAACATCGAGTTTGGCGTGCTGCCGCTGGCCGCGATTGGGTTGGGTCTGACGAGCGCCGCTCTGTCGGCGAATTTTGTGACGCCGAATATCGCACGAGCGTTGCTGTTTTTGGCGGGCCTGTTCTCCGGCCTTTATATTGTGCCGCTTGATGCGTTTGTGCAGTGGCGGGCGCCTCGTGATCGAATGGGGGAGGTCATCGCGGCGACGAATTGGCTGGGATGGATTGGCGTGCTGAGTTCGGCGGTGGTGGGGGTTGTGATTTATGGCGTGCTGCATTTGCAGCCGCGGCAGGGCTTCGCGATCATGGGCGCGCTGACGGTGGTGTTGACGGTGGTGACGATCAAGGCGCTCCCGGATTTTCTAGTGCGCTTCATCGCCGTCTCGCTCACGCGATGCCTTTATCGCATTCGGGCAGTCGGATTGGACAACCTGCCGGTGGAGGGCGGCGCGCTGCTGGTGTCGAACCACGTGTCGTTCATGGATGCGCTGCAGATCATGGCCTGCCAGCAGCGTCGCATCCGGTTCATGATGCACCGTTCGATTTATGAGAACAATCCGCTCCGCGCGGTGTTCCGGCTGATGGGCGTGATTCCGATCGCCATGGAAGACCCGCCGAAGAAGATCATCGAGTCGCTGCGCGCCGCTCGCTCGGCGATGGACGAGGGCTTCATGGTCTGCATTTTCGCCGAAGGCGCGCTCACCCGAAACGGGCTGATGCGGGGCTTCCGCCCCGGATTTGAGCGAATCGTTCGCGGCAGCAACCATCCCATCATTCCGATCTATATTGGCGGGGCGTGGGGCAGTATTTTCAGTCACTACTACGGCAAGCAGCATGTGCGCCTTCCCCAGCGTTGGCCGTATCCGGTGGCGGTTCGATTCGGCCAGCCGATGCCGGCGGCAAGCAAGGCGTTCGAGGTGCGGCAGGCGATTGTGGAACTGTCTTGCGAGCATTTTGACGAGCGGGAGGGGCGCCCGCGGTCGCTGGCGCATGCGCTCGTCGCCGGTGCGCGCCGCAACTGGGGCAAACATGCGATGTCGGATACGCTTGGGCGGCGGATGACGTACGGACGGACGCTGACTTCCGCCTTTGCGCTTGCCGGCCTGTTGCGCCGTCGCACGAAAGGCGAGCCGAACGTCGGCGTGTTGCTTCCTTCGTCGGTGGGGAGCGCGGTGGCGAATTATGCGCTGGGTCTGCTGCACAAGGTGACGGTGAATTTGAATTTCACGGCGTCGCGCGAGGCCTTTGTTTCGGCCATTGCGCAGGCGCAATTGAAGACCATTCTCACCTCGCGCGCGTTCGTGGAGAAGATGCCCGAGTTTGCGAACACGCCGGGATTGCTCTTGCTGGACGATCTTTTGCCGCAGATGGGGATGGGGCGAAAGCTGGCCGCGTGGATCAAAGCGCGGTTGTTGCCGACGGCGTGGGTTGTGCGCACGCGGGGTGTAACGCCGGACGACACGACGACGATAATATTTTCGTCCGGAACGACCGGCGAGCCGAAGGGTGTTGAGCTGACGCACCACAACATTCTCTCGAACATTGAGTCCATCCGTCAGATTTTTCGCCCGCGCCGGGAGGATAATCTCTGCGCGGCCATGCCGTTTTTCCATTCGTTCGGCTACACCTGCGGGCTGTGGTTCCCGCTCCTTGCGGGAATGTCGGTCAGCTATCACATGAACCCGCTCGATGGGGCGAAGATCGCGGAAGTGGTGCGGACGGAGCGCTGCACGGCAATTTTCGCATCGCCAACGTTCCTACTGGCCTATTTGCGCCGGGCGGAGCGGGAGGATTTTGCGACGTTGCGTTATGTCGTGGCCGGAGCCGAGAAGTTGAAGCCTCAACTGGCGGATGCCTTTGAAAAGCGGTTCGGCATTCGACCGGTGGAGGGATTTGGCGCGACGGAGTTGTCGCCCGTTGCGGCGCTGAGTTTGCCGGATGTGGAAATTGCCGGGATACTTCAGACTGGGACGAAGCCGTTCAGCGTGGGTTGCACGGTGCCCGGCGTTGCGGCGCGCATTGTGGACCCTGAGACTTTTGCGGCCAAGCCGCCCGGCGAGTCGGGCTTGCTTTTGATTCGCGGGCCGAACGTCATGAAAGGTTATCTGGACAAACCCGAGCAGACCCGCGCGGCGATCCGGGACGGATGGTATGTGACGGGCGATATCGCGGCGATGGATGAGGATGGATTTATCACGATCACCGACCGGCTCGCGCGCTTCAGCAAAATCGGGGGCGAAATGATTCCGCACATCGCGATTGAAGACGAATATCAAAAGGGGCTTGGCCGCGCCGATGCCGTGCTTGCGGTGACTTCGGTGCCGGATGAAAAGCGGGGCGAGCGTCTGGTCGTCCTCTACACAGAGGCGGCGGGGGATCCGCTGGTCTTGCATTCCATCATGGAGAAGAGCACTATGCCCAACCTTTGGAAGCCGGGCCGCGACAGTTATTATTTCGTGAGCGCGCTGCCGGTGACCGGGAGCGGCAAATTGGATGTGAAGACGCTGCGTCAACGCGCAGGTGAGATGGCCGGACTGGGCCCGATGGAGGAGAGAAGATCGCCATGAAAAAATGGATCATCTGTTTGAGTTTGATCGCGTTTGCCACCGTTCGCGCGGACGACGACGCGGAGCATTTGAAGCTCGCCGAAAAGGCGCTGGCGGCCATGGATGTTCAGCGCTCGATTGAGCAATCGTTTGAGGCGGCGAAGAAAATGCAGGCGGCTCAAATCAGCAATCTGCGCTTGTCCACGAGCGACGCGGCGAAGGCGCAGGAAATGCAGAATGAGATCATGGCGGTCATCCGGGAAGAATTCACTTGGGATCGAGTCAAAGAAGATTACGTCAAACTCTATGCCGACGTTTTTACGGATGACGAATTGAAGGGTCTTGCCGATTTCTACTCCAGCCCGATCGGTCGCAAGTTTGTCGAAAAAATGCCCCTCATTATGGAGAAGTCCACGGGGCTTTCGCAGAAACAAATGCTCAACGTCATGCCAAAGATTCGGGAGATCACGGCCAAGTATCTGCCCGCAAATCCGCCGGGCTCGCCGTTGCAGCGTTCGCCCATGGCCTTGCCGGAAGGGAAGTGAGTGAACGTCCGCATCGCGGTCGGTTTGATTGCCATCGCCGCGGTGTTGGGGAGCGATTGCCGGGGCCAGGCGGCGGCCATTCCGGTGAAGGTTGAAAACAATGGAGGGACGGGCCGGGGTTCTCTCTTGGCGCCCGCATGATGGCGTTTCGTTTGTTGGACGAGAATCGCCCGCAGTCGGATTCGTTTATCGGGCACATCACGGATCTCAGCGAAGAGCAGAACTACGCGCCGTTTCGTTTCTTTGCCCGCTATAATTTCACTGATGTCTGGGGCGTCGAGGCCGCGTGGAATTCAATCGAGGCTGAGGCGATCAATAGCGGGGCGGGAACGGACCCTGACGGCGCGATCAAACTTTCCGGCCCGTCTGTGATGCTCAATGCCCGATGGGAAAGCGTTTCGGCGTGGACTCCCTTTGCGGGAATTGGCGCGGTGTTTTTCGACGGGGATTTTGAGCACGAGGATTGGCATCACTACGGGTATGAGAGCAAAGCCGATTGGAAGTCGCTTGGCTCGCCAAAGGTTCCCCGTCATGGCAAGGGAATGATGACGATTGATGACCCGGTGGGCTTCATCGCCGCGTTGGGCGCTGATTATGCGCTCACGCCTGACTGGTCTTTGGAAATCTACGGCGCTTATACGAAGGTGGAAATTGAAGATGCCTTCACCGTTAGTCTGGCTCACCAAGTGGTTCAATCCACCACGCGGGATTTCCCGATGGATAGCCTCGCGATGGGCGTGGGAGTCCGGCACAGTTTTTGAGGCTCACCAAGCAATGCGGCCTTCGCGGGCCATCTGGTCAATTTCTTCTTTGGAGAGCGCGTCGGGATTGTCCGGATTATTTTCCGCGCGTTTGCGGAATTCGTCCAACTGCCGGTTTTGCATGTCGAGTAATTCTTCCGGTCTGACGGTGCGGAAGTACTCCAGCTGTCGCTCCGCCGGTGTCGTGTCTTTTGAGGGAGGCGTCGGAGGAGGGGGGATCAGCGCTTCCATGGGCGCGGGCTCGTTGGATTGGATGGGCTGAACGGCTTTTGCGCGCGCGGATTCAGCGTTGGCTCGATCCCGCCGGGCGGTGAGCGCGGCGCGATACATTTCGGTGGCGAGAAAGCCGACGGAAACGGCGGCGGCGAAAAGAAGCAAGCGCATCGAGAGGTTTTTCATTCTGAACCTTCCCACCATCCTGAAAAGTTCACCTTGGTGGCGACGCGCGGATAATAGGGCGGCGCGGCGGATCTGAAGCGGGTGTCGTAGGTATAGTTTTTGGAGTATCCCGTCGCCGTGCCGGAGCTGTTGAAGGTGCCCACGGCGCCACGGACTTGCTGCACGATGCTTCCCAACACGTTCAAGTCGCCTTTGGGCGATCCGGAGTTGTAGTTATCCACCATGAATTGGCCATCATCGGACACGGAGGCTTGGCCGGTGGCGAGAATGGCGGCGTTGATGCTGAGGTTTCTGGGCGCGTTGGTTGTGATTCGAATGTCATCCTTTGCGACAAGGCCGAGGGCATCGGATGAAGCCGTGTTTGTGCGCGGATCCAGGGCGTAGCGCACGTGATTTGTGATGAGGAAGTCGCGTTCGGCCGCGATGGTCATGCGCCCCTTGATCGTGCCGCCGATATAGACATTGCCGGTGCTGCTGTTGTTGGCGGTCGGGGCGTTGCGGACGTAAATAATCGAATTTGTTCCGACAATCAGGTTGTAGTTGGTCCAACCGCGCCGGGCATTGGTGATGCGGGCGGTGGAGTCGTTGAAGGTGATGTAGGTTGTGCCGGTCAGGGTCGTTCCGTAGGACTGCGCGAAGGTCAACAGTTGGGTGAAGTCCACATCCACCATGCGCGATTGATCGGCGTTCAATTGAAAGCCCTTGGCAAAATAGGAGCCGTTCGTGGTGCCGCCATATTCATTCGTGGCGGAGGTCAGCTTGTCGTAGAAATAAGGGCCGATCCCTCCGGCTTGAGAAAACCAGAGTTTGTCATTTGAATGGACCCAGCCGTTGAACTCTTCGCCGCCGACGAAATAGATGACGCCGTTTTTATCCATCCACAGGGCGTACTGCGACCACGAGGGGAGCTCGACGCGCTCGGCGTGAACGCACCATTGAACGCCATTGACGACGCCGGTGGAGTCCACTTTGTATCGGAAGGTGCCAATCAACGAGGCCTTGGCGCGCCATGTGGAGCCGTCAATCGTTCCCGATATGGTGTAGGGATCGGTGGGGAGATAGCCGAATCCGTTCGCGATGTGTTGGGCAACCTGTTCGAGTCCGGCTTCAGCAACGTAGAGAGCTTTTTCGCGGTTCAAGACGCGCCCGGCAAGGCGGCGGTGGCCCACCGCCGCGCTCAAGAGAGCGCCAGTGATGATGCCGGCAACGAGAATGAACACCATGGTGAAGATAATGCCGAATCCGGCCCGTCTTCCCCCTCTCATGGTCAGTGTTTTCATGGCAGATCCCCGAATTAATTTCTGAAATTTACGTAGGTCATAAACCGATTGGTCACCCGGTAGGGCCCGTAGCCCTCGGCAACATCGAAGCTTATCGCTGTTCCGGCATAGCTCACAGTGCAACTCGAGTTGATGACGTTGCCGCAGAGCGTCGAGCCGGCGCTTTCGGTCAGCGTTTGAGAGACATTTGAATAGCGCACCCAGCGGTTGGTGTTGAAATAGAGCGTCCATCCGGAAGCGCTGTTTGTGACGGATGCGGTGTCGCCGATCGCTTCGCGAAGGCCCATGACGGGATTCTTTCCATGCACCATCCATTCAATGGCCGAAGTCGCCTTCAACGAAGCGGTCATCGCGACCGTGGTTTTCAGCCATGACTTTTTAAGCATGACGTAAAATGTGATTACGCCGGTGGAAAGCAGAATCATGATCGAGCTGGCGATCAGGATCTCCGGGAGGGTGAATCCGCGCCGTCGTCGGTTCGTGTGCGATTGCGATTTCATGTCAGTGCATGCAGCTTGCGATCAAGGTGGAAAAGACCACGTTGGTGGAAACGTTCAGTTCGGGGTTCAACCAGTTGACGCGCACCGTGATGAGCTTCATTCGGTTGGTGACCGCGCCCACCGCCGAAATGACGCGCTGGCCGGAGTATAGCGTGTTGGAAATGGAATAGGTGCCGGGACTCAGGAATGGATCGCCGTAGGCATAGGTCTTGGCCTTCTCGATTTCCATCCGCGCATAGTTCATTCCCAGGAGCGCATTTCGAGCCGTATAGGTGGCCTCGGTGGACATCACGAGGGACGAAATGAAGATGCTCATGCCGAAGGCCATCAACGCCGTGGCGAAGAGAATTTCCGCCAGGGTGAAGCCTCCTCGTTTGCCGCTATTTTTTGACACTTTCACAAAACCCTTTCAAGCAACCGCTATGCCATCGAAAGATGTCCAAAGTACACCTTTGTAACAGCCATGTTTGTAGGAAGTTGCGAGGATGTCGAGACTTTGCCGCCTGCGCGTATTCTCATTATTGCGAAAGCGCGTGGATTTGAGTGACTTGTCTCTTCCCGAAGCATCTGCAATCATCAAACTGAATGAGTCAAGAAATGTCAGAGTCTCTAGGCCTGATTGCGGGGCGGGGGGTCTATCCGCTGATTCTTGCTGAGTCTGCGCGAAAGCAGGGCGTCAAGCGGATATGCGCTGTGGCATTTCGCAAAGAAACGGATTCCTCCATCGAACGACTTGCGGATGAAGTCTCGTGGCTCTACATCGGCCAGTTCGGCGCGATGTTGGATGCGCTTAAATCCTTCGGCATTTCGCGCGTGGTCATGGCGGGGCAGATCACGCCGACCCATCTGTTTCGCGTTCGCATGGATACCGCGATGCTGAAACTTTTGTCCCGTTTGAAGGTGAGAAATGCCGAGACGATCTTCGGCGCGATTGGGGAAGAACTAAGAGCCGTCGGGATCGAACTACAACCGGCAAGCCTTTTCATGGAATCCACCATGCCCGCTCCCGGACTGATTGGCGCGCGCCCGCCGACGGAGGAGGAAAAGGCGGATATCGAACTCGGGCTTTTCGTGGCGAAGACGACGAGCGGCCTCGACATCGGGCAGACGGTTATCATCAAGCGAGGAACGGTGCTTGCGGTTGAGGCCTTCGAGGGAACCGACGAGGCGATCCTGCGCGCCGGCGAGTTGGGCGGGGAGGGCTCCGTCGTGGTCAAGGTCGCCAAACGGGGGCACGACATGCGTTTCGACATTCCCGTAATCGGGACGCACACGTTCAAAGTTCTTCGCAAAGCCGGCGTTTCCGCGCTCGCCGTGGAGGCTGGGCGAACGATTTTGCTGGAGCGCGAGAAGTTGGCAGGCGAAGCCCAAAAAATGAATTTGGCCTTTTTGGCCGTGGATGTTGAACGATGAGAAGAGTGCGCGTGGGTGTCGTCGGCGTGGGCAGCCTGGGGCAGCATCACGCTCGAATATATTCGGAGTTGCCCGAGGCGGAACTGGTCGGCATCTACGACGCGAACCCGGCGCGCGCCGCCGAGTTGGCCGCCAAGTTCAACGCCCGCGCGTGCGCGTCGCTTGCGGAATTCGCCGGCTTGATCGAAGCCGCCAGCGTCGCGGTTCCGACGGACCTGCATCATGCGATTGCCTCCGACCTCATCGCGCGCGGCCTGCACCTGCTCATCGAAAAACCAATCGCCGCGACCACCGCCGAGGCCGAATCGCTTGTCGAGCAAGCCCGCGCAAAAAGGGTTATTCTTCAAGTGGGGCATGTCGAGCGCTTCAACCCGGTGCTCAGCTTTCTCGAAAAGAACGACGTCGCTCCGCGTTTCATCGAAGCCCACCGTCTGGCGCCCTATCCGCCGCCGCGCGAAGGACTCCATCCGCGCGGCACCGAAGTCAGCGTGGTCCTTGATCTGATGATTCACGACATCGAGGTGATCCTGCACCTGGTGGAATGTTCCGTCGCGGAAATTCACGCCGTCGGCGTCCCGGTGCTGAGTTCCACCGAAGACATCGCCAACGTTCGGCTTAGATTTGAAAACGGTTGCGTCGCGAACATCACCGCGAGTCGCATCTCGCCCGAGCGGATGCGAAAAATCCGCGTGTTTTTTCCCGATCGCTACATCTCGCTCGACTACCAGAACCAGAGCGGCGAAATGTTTCGCCTCACGCCGAACGGCATTGCGCAGGAAGATGTGCCGGTCGAGAAAGGCGAGCCGCTGGCGATCGAATTGCGCAGCTTCGCGCAATGCGTCGCCCGGCGCGATGCGCCGGTCGTGAGCGGCGAGCACGCGGCCGAAGCGCTGGCCCTCGCGGTTGAGATCACTCAACGCATGCGGCGCGGAGCCTCTTGAAATCCGTCCTGGTCATAGCCGGTGAAATTTCCGGCGACATGCACGCCGCGCACCTCGTTCGCGCCGCGCGCGCGCGGCGGCCCGACCTTCGGTTTTTTGGCATTGGCGGCGATGCGCTGGCTGCTGAAGGCATGGAACTTCGCCACCACGCGCGCGACATGGCCGTGCTCGGGTTGTGGGAAGTGCTGAAACGCCAGAAGTTTTTTCGCAAAGTCTTTGCTGAAATGCTTTTCCTCGCGCGCGAGCGAAAGCCCGACGCGGTCTTGCTCGTGGACTATCCGGGTTTCAATCTTCGGTTCGCCGCCGCTGTTCAAAAGCTCGGCATCAAGGTCGTGTACTACGTTTGCCCGCAAGTCTGGGCCTGGCATCGCTCGCGCATTCCCCAAATGGCGGCCATCGTGGACCGGCTCTTGTGCATTTTTCCGTTCGAGCCGGCGGAATTCAAGGGCACGGGGCTGCGCGCAGAATTTGTCGGGCATCCGCTGGTCGAAACCGCGCGCGCGGCGCTCGCTGAGCCGCTGGTGAATCTTCCGTGGCCCGGCGAGCCTCGGATTGCCCTGCTGCCGGGGAGCCGCCGCCAGGAAATCGAGCGGATTCTCCCGATGATGCTCGAAGCGGGCGCGAGGCTGGATGCGGGCTATCTGCTCGCCGCCGCATCGCCTGAAATGGCGGACCTGGCCCGATCCGTAATCGCGCGCGCCCCCCGAAAACCGGCAAGACTTGAGATCGTGAATGACGCGACGCGGCAAATTCTGCGACAAGCGCGCGCGGCCTTCGTTGCCTCGGGTACCGCGACGCTCGAAACCGCGCTCATGGGCTGTCCGATGGTTGTGCTCTACAAGACTTCACCCATCACCTATTTTTTCGGCAAGTGGCTCGTCAAGGTGCCATATCTCGGCATGGTCAACCTTATCGCCGGGCGCGAGTTGTGTCCCGAGTTCATCCAGCGCGCCGATCCCCCGGCGATGGCGGAAACCGTCCGCCAACTCGTGGAGGACACGCCCGCGCGCGCGGCGATGATCGAGGGCTTGGGCGAAGTTGCGGCGCGCCTCGGCGCAGGCGGCGCGGCGGAGCGCGCCGCAGATGCGCTGATCGAAGAACTCGGGACTTGACGGCTTTCCCGCGCTGCTTTTCCAACGATTGGAATTTCGGCGCGAAAAACTTCCAATCGTTGGAACTTTTTTGACATGCTGCGGAAGGCATGACGAATACCCGTGTTGAAATTCATTTGGATGTATTGGCGGACAACGTGCGTCGAACGCGCGCCGTGCTGCGACCTGAAACGTCGCTGATGTTTGTGGTGAAGGCCAATGCGTATGGGCACGGCATTGTTCCGGTGGCGAGGAAGGCCTCGGAGGCGGGGGTGTCATGGTTCGTGGTGGCGCATCTTTTTGAGGCGCTGACGTTGCGTCAGGCGATTCCGAGCGCGGATGTGCTGGTGATGGGTCCGGTGAATCCGTCGGATGCGCGCGCGCTCATCGAACAGCAAATTGTTTCGGTGGTGGTGGATGAGGCGCACGGCGCGGCGCTCGCGGCGGCGGCGCGGTGGATGCGCAAGAGAATTCCGGTGCACCTGAAACTCGACACGGGGATGGGGCGGCTGGGGGCGAATTGGGAGCAAGGCCCGGAGCTTTTCAAGAAGCTGCTCGCCATGCCGGAATTGGATGTGCAGGGCGTGTGCACGCACATGGCCTCGGTTGAGATGAAGAAGCCCTCGTTAGGCCCGACGCAGATCGAGCGGTTCCGGCAGGTGGTGGAGCAGATGGAGGCGCTGGCGGGCCGGCGGTTGTTTCGGCATGTGTCGAGCAGCCGGGCGTTTCAATATCACGGGGAGTGGGATTTGAACGGTGTGCGGCCGGGCATTGTTCTCTATGGATATGGGTCGAGCGAAAAGGACATGCGCGCGCAGACCCGTCCGATTTTGCAGTGGAAGACGATGGTGACGCAGGTTCGCGCCGTGCCGGGGGGATTTCCGGTGGGGTATTACAGCACGTATGTCACGCCCGCGCCGACGCATATCGCGGTCGTGGCTGCGGGTTATGCGGATGGCTATCACCGCGCGTTGAGCAACAAAGGCTTTGTGCTGATTCGCGGCCGCCGTTGCCCCGTGATCGGGCGTGTGAGCATGAATTGGATCACGGTGGATTGCGGGCCGGAGACTTCGGTGCGGCCCGGCGACGAGGTTGTGCTGATCGGGCGGCAAGGCAGCGAGACCGTGTGGGCCGATGAGCTCGCGCGGCTCGCGCGAACGATTCCCTACGAGATGCTGACCAGCATCAACGCGAACGCGGATCGAACGTATCTCAACGCCTGATCCACCAGCGCGACATGCCCGAAATGGCGACGATGCCCAAGAGCACCAGTGTGATCGCCATGACTCTTCGGATGTTGTAGAATGTGTCGGGGTCGGGGAGATCGCGAGTCATCAGGGCGATGATGGAAGCGGCGACAAAAACAATGGCCAGCGCAAGCTTCCACAGCCAGGCAAGCGGGTTCGGGGGCGGCTTGATCGGAATATTGGGCATGCGGATAGTCTAGGACTAACCGTTCAATTGCCAAGCCGAGACTCGCGCGGTCGCCGATTCGTGAATCCAACCGCTATCCTTGCCGGACGTGACTCGAATCCACGGTCCGGAGGTCTCCTGCACGCGAAGAACGGAGCCGGGTGGCAAGGCAAAGTGAGGAGTGGCCTTTTCGATCGGCGCGAAGAGCGCTTGCTGGCCGGATTTGATGACGACGCATTCCGGGTGGCGGTTGAAATTGAGCCAGAAGAAAACGCCGCCCAGCGCAACGAGCATCCCGAAGCCGCAAACTGCGGCGAAACGCATCAGGCCAGGATGGCGCTTGCGCAAGAGCCAAAAGAGCGCGAGCGACAAAGCCCCCGCCCAGTAGCACGCTGTCGCGAGCCAGACCCATTCGCGGAGGGCGAGTCGGGAGGCGGCGTGGCGAAACGGAGACTCCGGCGGGATGAGCGCGCCGGAGGTCTGAACGGCGAATTTGAGGTTCGCGGAAAGTTCCGCGTCCCGAGGGCGATCCATCCACGCGCGGCGATAGTTCAAGATGGCCTGACCGTAGTTGCCCTCTTTGAAATAGGCGTTGCCGAGATTGAAGAACAACTCCGGCGCGCGATGCCCCGACGCGAGAATCGCCTCGTAGCGGGCGGCGGCGCCCTCAAAATTTCCCGCGTCGTAATCCTGGCCCGCTTGCGCGAAGGCTTTGCGCAGTTCGGCGTCGTCCGCGCGCGCGAGCGCGCACAACGAAATCAGAATGAGTGAGAGAAGCTTTTTCATCCGCGTGTCTCCTCACATGCGCGAAGGAGTTGGCGCACGCGCCCGACAAGATTTCGATCCTCTTCGGTGAGAGGCGTCTTCGCGCCGGCCGAGCCGAAACGTTCCTGTTCAAAATGAGCGAAGAGGTTGTTCATCTCGTCTGCAACCGTTGGTTCGAGAAGGTAGCCGATCCGTTTTCCAACGATGGCTCGATCCACCTCGCCGGGCGCAAGGTTGAACCGGTCGCCGAAGTAGTTGGCCAGCGCGGACCAGAGTTGTTCGTAGTACGCAGTTCGATCGCCGCTGTGCAGAGCTTTTTCGGCATGGGCGAGGGCGGAGCGCGCCGCGCGCGGCGCGCGGTGGCGTCGGGCCTTGGTGATGTCCTGCTCCAGACTTTCGCGGCGGCGGAGAGTGAAAAAGATGAACGCGAGGGCAAGGGGCGGAATACATTGCGCGCCGATGAAAATCGGGCGCGTGAAAAGCGCGCGGTCGCCTGAAGCCTGCCAGTGGCGCGGCGCGAGTTTCAAATAGCCGATGTCTGCGCCGAGAATTACGCGCGTGGGCTCGGCGGGGCTGGGCGTGGATTGAACAATGCGTGCGGCTTCGTTTGAGCTGAAATGAACGACGATGGGGAAGGGGCCGCGTGTTTGAGTTTCGTAGCGCCCAGTTTCCGGATTGAGGAAGGAAAAGCTTAGCGCGCCCAGTTCTTTAACTTTGTCGGATTTCGGAATGAGAACCTGCTCGAACACGCGACGCCCGGAACCGCGCTCGCCATCGAGATCGTTGACGGTCATTTTGGGTTCGTATACGCGGAATCCATCCGCTTGCGCCAGCGCCGGAGGAGAGACCATATCGAGATTTCCGCGTCCGCTGATGGACATGGTGAGCGTGATGGGTTCGCCGGCGTTCACTTCTGTCGGAGTCATCTGTGCATCGAAGTCGAAGGCGCCCACGGCGCCCGCATAACCTGCCGGGCGTCCCTCCTGAGGAACGGGGCGTATGTTGAGGACGAGCGGCTGCGTTGGAAGCTCGCGGGGGCGCGACTCGACGCCGCCGCCGAAAAAGCCAAAGGGATCGAAGTCGCCCCGACTCTTGCGCTGGACGAGAATTCCGACGCGCAGCGTCGGCGCGAGCGTGAATTGGCCGGCGGTTAGCGCCGTGGCGCGACATTTGAACCGGCGCACGTCATACGCCTGCCCGTTGAAGACTTCGCGGTTCGCGCTGACTTGGTGAAACTGCTGAAGTTGGAGTCCCGTCGTGGGCATATCCACCAACTCGACATTTCGATCGAGATTGAAGCCCTGGGAATAGATGGCGATCGAGAGGTCAAAGGACTGCTGATAAAAGATGTTCGTCGTGTCCGCCTCGATGCGCGCGAAGAGGCGATCCGACGTGGACTCCGTTGAGGACGTTCCAGCGGGCGAGTTTCGTCCGACAACCTGCACTTGAACGGCGGGCAAATCCAGCGATTGGTTTCCGATGACGTAGGAGAACGGGCCGACGGAAAAAGTTCCCGTTCTTGTGGGGGTGAGGCGGAAGGAATAGGCGACGGAGGAGCTTTGCCTGCTATTGATAAACTGGAAGCTCGTTTGTGTGCCGGCGGGTTCCACTTGGAAATCGGGGACCATGGGCGGGGAAGGGGCGGGGGCGTTGCGTTGGTCTTCGATCGTGATGGTCAACGTGGCCTCTTCGCCGAGTTCAAGCACGCGCGGTTGCACGTCCATCGTGACGCTCGCCGCCCATGCGTGAAGGGCGGCGCAACAAGCAGCTAAAATGGCGAACACTCTTTTCACAATCACCAATCTTTTTCGACAGGCACGGGGCGTCCGATGATCAAACGCATTTTATCGCGGCGAGCTTCTTCTTGCTGGCGCGCGGCGTCAAGCAGCAGTGCGGCTTCCTCCGGCGTCATTTGCTCGGGGCGGTCCATTTGGGCCTGCGGCATCGCGGCATTGGTCTGTTGGGCGGCGGCTTGGGCGTGTTGTTCGCGGGCAGCGGCTTCTTTTTCTTCTTTTGAAGCTTCCTCCTGTTTTTGGTCGGCGTTTTGCTGGTCCTGCTGCTGATTCTTTTGGTCGTCCTGCTTCTGCTGGTCCTGTTTTTTCTGATCGCCTTGCTGCTTCTGCTGATCCTTCTTCGATTGATCGTCGCTTTTCTTCGACTGATCCTTTTGGTCTTTCTGATCGTTCTTGTCGCCGTTTTGTTTTTGTTGCTGCTTTTGCTGCTGGGCCATTTCTTCCAACTGCTGTTTCTTTCGCGCGGCAATCTCGAAGTTGACCTTGGGGTCGAGGTCGCGGGGATCGAGCATCATGGCGTCGGTGTACATCTTCATCGCTTCTGTGGCGGACTTCACCGCGTTGTCGAGTTGCTGCTGTTGCTCCATGCCCTCCGCGGCCATCAGGAGCGCGTTGCCGCGATTGAAGTAGGCCTTTTGTTGGAGGCGCAGGTCGGGCGATTTTGCCGCTTCGGCGTAGAGTTGGGCGGCGTCGGCGACCCGCCCTTGCTTGAGTGCGGCGCTGGCCTGATCGTAGGTGGCGACGGCGGGGTCGAGTTTCGCGGCGGCGGCGGATTGAGCGGCGGCCTCAAAGTTCGTGGCGGCGGCGGCGAAGTCTTTCGCCTCGAAGGCCATTTCCCCCCGCGCGAGAGCAGCCCGGGGCGACGCTTGAGCATGCGCGAGCGGGGCGAGGAGCAAGAGGAAGAACGAGAGGCGTTTCACGGTTGGTCCTCCCGCGTTCGCGATCCGTTTGTGAGGAGGCTTTCCACGGCGAGGCAGAGCAGGGCGGCGGCGATGAACCATCCGAAGCGCTCTTCATACGATTTCAGCGTTTTGCTTTCGCCCTCGTCTCTTTTCAGGTTGGCCAAACCTTCGTCAAAAACTTTTTCCAATCCGGTTTCGCCCGGCGCGGACCGAACATAGACCCCGCCGGTTTCCAGCGCCAACTTCTGAAGCACATCTTCCTCCAACGCGGTTTTCACGACGCGGCCCTGGCGATCTTTGAAAAAGCCGGCGGTGGCCGCGTCGTCCGGCGCGGGAATCAAATCGCCCTCGCGTGTTCCGATGCCGATGGCATACACGCGAATGTTCTTCGCCTTCAGTTGCGGGATGAGCGATTCCGGGCGCCCTTCATGATCTTCGCCGTCGGTCACCAGCACGATGGCGCGATCGGCGGACGAGTTTTTTTCGAAAGAATTCATTGCCGTGCGGAGGGCTTGCTCGATCGCGGTGCCGCCGCGCGGGATGATCCCCGGATACACATCGTCGAGTGTGAGCAGAAATGCCGGATAGTCCACGGTCAAGGGGCATTGGAGGAAGCTGCTGCCGGCGAAGGCGACGAGGCCGATGCGGTCGCCTTTGAGTTTTCGCACGAGATCGCGAATCCCCCATTTCGCCTGTTGGAGGCGGCTGGGTTTGATGTCCTGCGCGGTCATGCTGCGCGAGGTGTCGAGCACGACGAGGATGTCGAGGCCGCGCCGTTTGACCTCTTCCCAGTGGTAGCCCCATCGCGGTTGGGCGAGGGCCATCCCGCCCGCGAGCATGGCTGCCGCCCAGAGCCAAAGACGGCGGCGGGCGCGTTCAGGTCGCCAGCCCGGGGCCAGCTCGCGCAGCGTTTCGAGATCGGCGAACGAGAGCAGGTTTCGAATGCGGCGGCGGAGCAGGAGCGCGGCGCATCCGACGAGCGGCAAGAGCAGCCAGAGCCAGTGAAGAATTTCATGGCGCCCCCATTTCATGGCAGCCTCCCGAGCCGGTAGAGACTCAACAAGCGCTCCATCGCAAGGCAGGCCAATCCGGCGCAAAGCCATGGCGCAAAGCGCTCTTCGTAGCGCGTGAAATGTTCGACATCCATCTCGGTTTTTTCGAGGCGGTCAATTTCGTTGTAGGTCTTTTCGAGCGTCTCGAAATCGGTCGCGCGGAAGTATTTCGCGCCGGTGGTTTCGGCCACGCGTGTCAACCCCGCGTCGTCCACATCGGCGCGAGTTCGCGCATATTGGGTGCGCCCGAAAGGATCCTGCACGGGCACGAGCACGTCGCCGGTGCTGCCCGCGCCAACGGTGTAGATTTTGATGCCGAGCGCTTTTGCGGCTTCGGCGGCGTTGTCCGGCGAGAGGTCGCCCATATTGTTCTGTCCGTCGGTGAGCAGAATCACCAGTTTGGACTTCGCTTTGCTGTCGCGCAGCCGGTTGATGGCCGCGGCGATGGCGTCGCCGATGGCGGTGCCGTCTTCCAACATTCCCGTTTGAATCGAGGCGAGGCGTTCGAGCAGCCACGCATGGTCGAGCGTGAGCGGAGCGAAGGTGTAGGGCAGGGCGGAGAAGGCGACGATTCCGATTCGGTCGTTTTCGCGCTTCTTGATGAACCGTTCGATGACCATTTTCGCCGCGTCGAGCCGGTTCAACTGCCGTCCGGATTCGGAAAGGTCCACGGCGCGCATGGAGGTGGACACGTCCACGAGCAGAACGATGTCCACGCCTTCGGTCTTCACATTGTCTTCGCTCAAGCCACGCTGGGGACGGGCCATTGCGATGACCAGAAGGGTCAGTCCGATCCCGAATAAGATTGGAAGAACCGGTTGCGCGAGAATGGCCCAGGTGACGGGCAGCGATTTGAGCACGCGCGCATCGCTGAAGGCGAGGGTGGCCTGACGGGATCGGCGATGGCGCAGCCAGACGAGCGCCGGCACGAGGAATAAAAATAGAAGCAGGATGGGATCGTGAAATCTCATGGTGCTTCCTGTTGCAGGGCGGGCGGAGGAATCGTTTCGCGCACGAGTCGTTCAGCCGCGTTAAGGCCCGCGCGCATATCCGCCGACGTCGGGCGGTGCTTCGCGAATTTCACGAGATCGGACTGTTCGAGAAAGGCGAGGGTGAGTTGTTGGTGGTCGAGGCTCAGCCGCCGCGAGGATGCGGCCTCGCGGATAAATTCTTCGGTCGTGAGCTCCGGCGCGCGCAGGGAGAAGCGCTGTTCCAGATAGGTCCGCACGATCGCCGAGAGTTCGACATAGAACGGCTCAGCGTTTTCAGTTTCGATGTAGTTTCGCGCGACGAGCGCTTCGAGCGCGCGTAGGGCGATTTCATGGGCCGCGGGCGGGAGGGCGGGAATCGCGGCCTGCTTCTGGCGGCGTCGAATCCACAAGGCGATGAGGCCTGCGAGGAGTGCGAGAAGGGCCACGCCGCCAAATACTTTGAGCATGCGGTGGCTCAAATTTGCCGGCCATTCGGCGAGGCCCTTGATGTCGCGCGGTGCGGTATTGGAGCCGGTCAACAGACTTTGCACATCGAGCGTGAGAAAGGGAAACGGCTCTTCACCGGACACGGCGCCGTCGGCGCGGACAAAGCGCACGAGGTTGGTGGAAATGATGTGGTTGGTGATCGAGAGCGAAGTGAGCGAGATGAGCGTGACCGTGTGACCGGGCCGCGAGTCGGGCGCGGCGCGCTGATCGCGAACGATGATGTCATCGCCGCGATTCAGGTCGGGCCATTCGACGCGCGTGTCGGCGGGATGATTCGCCGTGAGTCGGAGTTGCGCAAGTTCGCCCACATGAATGCTGTTTGTGGATAAGACGGCGGAGAGCGGCGATGCGGGGGAATCCGGAGCGGACTCGCGGCGGCAGGCGGCGAGGGCCGCGAGCGCTGCGCAGAGGCCCAACGAGAGCATGTGCCGGCGCGGGATCATGCGGCCTGGCGCTTTTCCCGAGCGCGAAAAAATTTGATGAACTGTTTCACATACGGCTCGCCCGCGACGGCCTCGATGGAATCCACGCCGGCGGCGCGAAAGAGCGCGAGCAGCTCGGTTCGGCGGCGTTGCTGGCGCGCGGCGAGCGCCTCGCGGACGCGCCGGCTGTCGGCATCCACGAGCACGGTTTCGCCCGTTTCAGCGTCCCTCCAGGGCAAGAGTCCCGCGCAGGGCCACGACGACTCGCGCCGGTCAGAAATGGGGATGGCGATGAGATCATGTCGCCGCGCGGTGACGCGCAGGGCGCGTTCGAAGCCCTGATCAATGAAGTCGCTGATGACGAAGGTGACGGTTTTTCGGGTGGCGACGCGGTTGAGGAAGTTCAGCGCCGGCTCGATGCGCGTGCCGCGTTTCGTCGGGCGAAACTGAAGCACGTCGCGAATGACGCGCAGCACGTGGCGCACGCCCTTCTTCGGCGGCAGGTAGTGTTCGACTCCTTCGGAAAACAGGATGAGTCCGACGCGGTCGTTGTTTTGAATGGCCGAGAACGCCAGCACCGCCGCAAGCTCGGCGGCGAGTTCCTGCTTGGATTGGGCCGTGCTGCCGAAGCGGTTTGACGCGCTGATGTCCACGAGGAGCATGACGGTGAGCTCGCGCTCCTCGATATATTTTTTGATGAATGGCGCGCCCATCCGCGCGGTGACGTTCCAGTCAATGCTGCGGATGTCGTCGCCCGGCGCATATTCCCGCACTTCGTTGAACTCCATGCCCTGGCCTTTGAAAACGCTCAGATATTGGCCGGCGAAAACGTCCGCGACGACGCGCGTGGTGCGGATTTGAATTTGCCGGATTTTTTTGAGGACTTCCTGCGGAATCATGGGGGTGGCCTTGCGGGGGTGCGTGCGCGTCGGGCCGTCGTTCGTCAGGGCACGGGGAGCGTGTTGAGGATGCGCGTCACAATGTCGTCCGACGTGATGTCTTCGGCCTCGGCTTCGTAGGAGACGAGGAGACGGTGGCGCATCACATCCGGCGCGATGGACTTCACATCCTGCGGCGTCACATAGCCGCGTCCGTTCAGGAAGGCGTGGGCGCGCGCGCCGATGGTGAGAAAAATGGATGCGCGTGGAGATGCGCCGTAGCGGAGATAAGGTTTGATGTCGAGTTTGTACTGATCGGGTTCGCGCGTGGCGAAGATGATGCTCAGGATGTAATCCTTGATTTTGTCGTCCACGTAGATTTCATCCACGACCTTGCGCGCGGACATGATCTGGTCCGGTTGCACGACGGCTTGCACGTGCGTCTGGCGGTCGGTGACGGCCATGGTGTCGAGAATTTTGCGCTCTTCCTCGAATGTGGGATAGGTGATGCGAAGGTTGAGCATGAAGCGGTCCACTTGGGCTTCGGGGAGGGGATAGGTTCCTTCCTGCTCGATGGGGTTTTGCGTGGCGAGCACGAGGAAGGGTTGGAGGAGCGGGAAGGTCTGGTGGCCGATCGTGACTTGTCGTTCCTGCATGGCTTCGAGAAGCGCGCTTTGAACTTTTGCGGGCGCGCGGTTGATTTCGTCGGCGAGGATGATGTTGGCAAAGATCGGGCCTTTGCGCGTGGTGAACGCGCCGTCTTTGGGATTATACACTTGAGTGCCGATGAGGTCGGCGGGCAGCAAGTCGGGGGTGAACTGAATGCGCTGAAAGGAAGTGTTCAGGCAGGCGGCCAGCGTTTTGACCATGAGGGTTTTTGCGAGGCCCGGCACGCCGGTGAGCAGCACATGGCCGTTGGAGAGCAGGCCGACAATCAGGCGGTCAACGAGATAGGTTTGACCGACGATGACTTTCCCAATTTCCGCACGAAGCGCGGCGACGAAGGCGCTTTCCTGTTTCACTCGATCGTTAATAACGCTGATCCCACTATTCATTTGTTTCCTTCTCCAGAACTAATGGTCTTTGACCGCGCAAAGAACGAAAAGTTCAACGGGAGAACGAAAAAGTGTCAAGCGCCGACGATTCTGGCCGAAAGATTTGAGGCTATCCCAGAACCTCATTTCGAAGCTGGCCGAGCGCGAAAATAGGTTCTGGGATAGCCTCTAGTGCGCGGGCGGCGAGGCGCCGCGGCTGTCCGGGCCGTGCCAGACGCCGGGGGGTCCGCCGATGGAACCGCCGCCGCGCATGTTCCGGCGTAGCGTGTCCATGGAGGTGATGTCAATGAGGTCATTCATGTATTGGACGAAGGATTCGGCCTGGCCGTCCGAATAGCCGAGCCGCTTTCCGACATCGAAAAATGAGCGGTCGCGCTCGGTCGCCATCATGGGTTCCAGTGTGCGCATATTGTCCCGAATGGTTTGCATGGTTTGCCATCGGTCTTCGCGCGGCATATTCGAGTTGCGAACTTCTTCGGAAAGCTTCCACGTTTGGGTGAGGATGCTGACCATTTGGTCATATTGTTGCTGCTCGGTTTCGTTCATCTTGCTTTTGTCGCGCTTGAGGAGAAAGGCCGCCTTTTCAGCGAAGGAGCGGTCGAGCCTCTGTCTCGACTCTTCCCGGGCTTTCATGATTTCTGCATAGCGGGCTGGATCGTTGGTTTTCATTTGTTCGAGCCAGTTCGTGCGGTTGGTCCAAGCTTCACCGGGCGGAGGATTGGTGAAGGCGCGCCGGAAAGCGGCGGCTTGTTCCTCTCGCGCGCGCAGGGCGGTTTCGAGGCGGGCGACTTCGCTTCGCAGCGCCGCGACGTCTTCATTTGTGGAGAAGGACACGGTTTCGACGAGGACGGTCTTTACGAGCGTAACGAGTTGCGGTGCGACGGCAGGCGCGGGAGCCGGCCTGGGTGCGGCGGAATGAGCGATGAACTCGGCATTCTGCCGCGACAAACCGGCGACTTGTTTTTTGTAGTGGAGCGCGACGCTGCCCGTTGCGGCGAGTGCGAGCGCGAGAAGGGCCATAACGATGGCGCTGATTTTTGAATTCACGATTTGAATCCCCATGTCGAAAACGTGTGTGCTCTGATTTTATTGTAACTCATTTATTTGTCGAAGCGCTTCGTACACCACGATGCCGACCGAAGTGGACAAATTGAGCGAACGGATGTGTTCGGTGCGGATGGGGATGCCGTGGATTCGGTCGGGATACGCGGCGAGGAGCGTGTCGGAAAGCCCGCCGGTTTCCGTTCCAAAAACAAGCGCGTCGCCGGGTTGAAATCGGGCTTCGTACAGCGACGAGGCGCCTCCGGTGCTGAAAAGGAATAGGCGATCCGGATGGGCGGCGGCGAGAAAAGCGTCGAAGTTTTTGTGCGTCTCCGGGCGGATCGAGTCCCAGTAGTCCAATCCGGCGCGTTTGAGTTTGGCGTCGGTGATTTTGAAGCCCATCGGCTCAATGAGGTGCAGGCGGCATCCGGTGCCGGCGCAGAGGCGGGCGATATTGCCGGTGTTCGGTGGAATTTTTGGTTCGACGAGGACGACGTGCAGCGGCGGATCCGGCCAGTTGAAGGGCAGATCGCGCCGCCGGGAGTGCGTATGCTTCACGGAGTCGCCGTGATGCGGCGAACGTCCGCGAGCAATTTGCGCGCGAGTTGATCCGAAGCCGTCTTGATGGCTTCCTGACCGGCGGCGCGCGCGGCCTGTCCGCCTTTTTGCGCGCTGGCGGTTTCGACCGCGAGCACTTTGCCGTCGCTGACGCGAATGATTTTGGCGGTGATCTCCGCGCTGGATCGAATCACGGTGACGCCGTAGGCCTCATTCTGGCTGCCTTTGACGGCGGTTGCCGTGCCGACGATGGCGTAGGTCGCGTTCGCCTCGCGAGCGATGCGCCGCGCGCCGTCCGTGGTGGTTACGTCGGAGAGGGAGCCACTCTCGTCGAGTTTTTTGATCGAGGCGAGATCCACCACATCGAATCCTCCGTTGATGAGCGCGCGCTCCACGGCGGATTGGGCGATGTGTTGGGCCGTGTCGGAGTAGTAATACCAGAACCATTCCGTATCCACTTGCTCAGGCATGAGGACGACGAAGACGGGAGCGGGGGTTTCAGCGGCGGTCGCCGAGGCGGCCGGGGCCGGTTCAGACGCTGCGGGCGTCGGCAGCGCGGCGGTTTCCGCTTGCGCCGGGGCTGAGACGGGCGCGGCTTCGGGCGAAGGCGCGGCGATTTCCGTTGCGGGTGTCGCGGTTTCGTCCGTCGGCGTCTGCGCGGCTTCTTCCTCGGCGCGGGCCATCCAGACGGTAAATGACAGAACCATGAACAATTTCAGATAGCGCATTTGAGAATCTCCTTGGTGGATTGAAGTGTGGTTTTGTGCCGGTCGGGAATCAAGTGGATTCCGGCAAGTGAGGCGGCGTCGCGGGTGAGATGGCGGCGGTGATTGTGACATCCCATTCCGATCCAAATTGGCGGAGAAAATAGACGCTGTAGAGGCGCAAGAAAACGGTGATGGGCAGCAGAAGCACCGCATTCAGATACGGGATGGCGAGGATCAGAAATCCGCAGCAGCAGGTCAGGCATCCGAAGAGAAAAATAACCGCGGCCGCCACGATGGTCAGCAGCAGGAGGAACAGCAGATAAACGATAAAGGGCCAGAAGTGGCGGCGGAGGAGGGGACGAAATTTTCGCCAAGCTTCCGACGCGGTGATTTCATATTTATACATGATGGGAATGATGAAACTTTCGAGGCAGATCAGCATGCCCCACGCGAACAGGCAGAGCAGGACGATCGGCGGGGTGGCTGTAAGGATGGCCAGCAGGGTGTGAGACCCCAAATGCGAACGGCGGATGTCCGGCCACGCAATCGCAAAACCTGCGCCGATGATCAGCAGCGACAGCAGCGCCACGCCGAGGCCGAAAATCAAGAGCCAGACGAAATATGAGTTGCCCTGGCGCTTAAATTTCTTCCAGGGCGTCACGATTTCCGCGCGATTTTGGAGAAGGTTGTCGAGGAACATGAACTTGCCGCGCCCGCGCAGCCACATGAACACCATGGCCAAGATGGCGGCCAACGCGACCGCGGAGGATACGATCGCGATGAAAAGCGCGAAGTGCGCGCGGAGAATATCGCCCACCGGACCTGAATTTCCGAGGTCGCCGATCCAGTCAAGGCCGCCGGAGCCTTCCGCTCCGATGAAGGCGAGCCAAGCACTGAATCCGAGCGCGAAGCAACGCCCGAGATCGAAAGGCCGGAACAAAATCTTCTGCATTTCCCGCCAGGCGGTATTGATCGGGTCAATGACGGATATATTTTGCATGGATGATTGGCTCGCGAGTTGTATTCTAGGTGACGCGCCCATGTTGGCGAATGCAATTTGCGCCTCCTTTTGTTATGATTCCTCGACGACGGTTTGGACGAACTGAATTTCAAATGCCGGTGCTGACTTGCGGCGGCATGAGGTATCAGCATACATGGAAGGACGCGCCGCTGTCGGAGGTGCCGGAGGAAAGCCGGCGCAACCTGGAGGCCATCATCCGCCGCGCGTTGGAGCTGGGCATCCATCACATCGAAACCGCGCGGGGCTACGGGACGTCGGAAGCGCAACTCGGCCAGATTCTGCCGCGCTTGCCGCGGGAGAAGATCCTGGTCCAGACAAAAGTCGGCCCGCGCGAAAAGGGGAGGGAGTTTCGCGAGGCATTTGAAAATTCGCTCAAGAATTTGAACCTTGAATTCGTGGACCTGCTCGGCATTCATGGGATCAATACGGAGGCGTTGCTCGACGCCACGCTGAAGCCGGGCGGCGCCCTCGATGCCGCGCGGCAACTGCAAAGGGAAGGACGCGCTCGACGGATCGGATTTTCGACGCACGGCCCATGTGATTTGATTGTGCGCGCGATCGCCACGGGCGAATTCGATTATGTGAATTTGCATTGGTACTTCGTCCAGGAAACCAACCAGCCCGCGATCGAAGAAGCGGCGCGTCAGGATATGGGCGTGTTCATCATCAGCCCGAGCGACAAAGGGGGAAAGCTTTACGAACCCTCGGAGACGATGGTCCGACTCTGCGCGCCGCTGACGCCGATTCAGTTCAACGACTTGTTTTGCCTCGCGCGCGACGACGTGCACACATTGAGCATTGGCGCGGCGCGCGCGACGGATTTCGATGAGCACGTTGCGGCCTTAAAAGGGTATGACCAGCGCGTTGAACAATCCGCGCAGATCGCCGCGCGAATTCGCCGGCACATGCGGGACGTCCTGGGCGACGAGTGGATGGATCATTGGGCGGAGGGACTGCCCGACTGGTCGCATACGCCGGGCGAGATCAACATCCCGGAAATCCTGCGGCTGTGGACGTTGGCGAAATCGCTCGACCTGACGGCGTACGGCAGAATGCGCTACAACTTGTTCGGGCAGGGCGATCATTGGTATCCGGGCCGGTCGGCGGAAAAGGCGGGTGAAGTGGATTTGCGCCCTGCGCTCGCCGCGAGCCCGTGGGCGGATCGCATTCCGAAAATTTTGCGTGAAGCGCACGAAATGTTTGCCGAAACTCCGAAGCCGCGCTTGAGTCAGTCCGGCGATTGACGGCGGAGCCCGACGATGGCCGGAATGGGTATATTCAAACTGTGAAGCGACATTTTTTCAGTCTGTTCTTCGCGAACGCGATGTTGTTGGGCGCCCGCGCTTTGGGAACGGTGACCACCAACGGTCCGGCCACCATCACCCAAATCCTGACCAACGCCCTGACCGGCAACCGCTACGTGCAATGCACGCTGGGCACGAACGGGGTGGTGGAGGTTGTTCCGATGGCGCCGGACTTGGTTCGCGTTCGCTATCACTTCGCCGGGCTTTATGATCGTGAAGAGCCGGCCATAGCCAAACCGTTCAGCAACTGGCCCGCGTTTTCACTGGCGATCACCAATCTCGGCGGCACGAATCTGGCGCTCACCACAAGTTCATTGCGCGTGGACATCGTGTTGAGCAACAAGTTTCAGATTCACTTCAAAGATGTGTCCGGCTACGACCTGCTTCGCGACTTTCAAATCGAATATGACCCGGGCTATCACCAAATTTCGGACACGAACGCCTACGCGCAGGTGGCATGGCCATCCGGTTCCACTTCGGTGTCGAACACGCCGGGCGGATTCAAGCTCACGGCCATTAAAGTCATGCCGCCGAATGAAGTGTATTTCGGCGGCGGCGAATTCGCGACCGCGCTGAACCGGCGCGGCGCGACGTTGCAATATTGGAGTCAAGGCACGTTCGCATGGGAAGAATCGCGCAACCCCATGTATCTGAGCCTCCCGTTCTGGTACGGCGTCCAGCCATCGGCCACGAATCATCCCGCATTTGCATACGGCGTATTCTTCAACAATCCCGCGCGGCCCGTCGTGAAATTCAACAGCGGCTACGGCGACACGTATTCGTTTGAAGCGGGCGATGATCAACTGGACTACTTCTTTTTTGGCGGCGGCGCGAGTCACGCGCCGTCGGCGATTCTGGACCGCTACTCGGAACTGACGGGCCGCCCCGCGATGCTGCCGAAATGGGCGTATGGATTCCATCAGTCGCGCCATTCCTATGGAAGTCAGAGCAACGTGCTGGCGATCGCGCAATCCCTCCGCGACAACGATTTTCCCAGCGACGCGATCTATCTCGATATTGGCGTTCAAAACACGAATCAGCAACTCACGTTCAACAGCCAGTTTACCAACGTCGCCGGCATGGTCGTCGCCTGTTCAAATCTCGGATTTCGTCTCGTGCCCCTCGTCGAGCCGTTTCTACTCACGAACGACCCGATGTATGCCGAGGCGGCGGCGGGTTTGTATTTTCTGAAGAACAACGATCTGTCCATTCACGGGCACACCAATTTTCTCGGATCAGGTTTGTCGTGGTTTGATTTCAGTATCGCGCAGACGCGCGACTGGTGGACCGCGCGCCTGACCAACTTTCTCAGCCAGTTCGGATTTCAGGCGATTTGGAATGACTTGAATGAGCCGGAAGAGAACAACATGCCGTTGAATGTGGTGTGGTATCTCGACGGCCGCTATGGCGGAGGAACCAACAACACCGACACGCGCAAATGGCAGGCGGTGAATAAGAACACCTATTCGCTGCTCGAAGCATCGGTCAGCTACTCCGCTCAACGCGCGGCGAATCTTGCGGGCCGTCCGTTCGTGTTGAGTCGCGCCGGCTGGCCGGGCATCGCCCGCTATGCGTTGGGGTGGAGCGGCGACAATGTGGCGAGCTACGATCACCTCCGGCACAACATTCGCCTGGGCGCGAGCGTAATGATTTCGGGTCAGCCGAATTTTGGGCACGACATCGGCGGTTTCGACGGCAACGTTTCGGACGACCTGTTCACACGCTGGCTGGCCATGGGCGTGCTCCAGCCGTTTTTTCGCAACCACACATTTTCCGCCAATCGCGAGCCGTGGCTCTTTGCGGATGAGAACGTCGCCATCAACCGCCGCATCATCAAGTTTCGCTACGAGATCATGCCTTACCTCTATTCCCTCGCGCACGACACGGCCACCAACGGCATGCCGTTGAATCGTCCGACATTTTTCGAGTTCATCTCAGACGTGAACACCTATTCCCTCAACGACTATGACTTTCTCGTTGGGGCGAACCTTCTCGCCGCGCCGGCCTATGCCTCGAACAGCCTCGTCCGTTCGGTCTATCTGCCCTACGGCGCAAATTGGTTTTCGTGGCGCTACGGCGATTTCTATCTCGGCGGCCAAACGGTGACCGAGCCTGCGCCGGTCGGCGCCCTGCCGCTTTTCGTGCGCGAGGGGACGATCATCCCGATGGGCCCCGTCGCGCCCTCCACGGGCGCGCCGCCGCCGGACCATTTGGACCTGCACGTGTGGCCGCAAGCCTCGGGTGATTTTACCCTCTACGAAGATGATGGCGCGACGACGAACTATCTCGCCGGCGCTTTTGCGGCGACGCGCCTGACGAGCGCGCCGTCCGGCAATACGCTCACGCTCACCGCTCTTGCGCGGCAGGGCTCCTTTGCTCCCGGAGCGCGGTCGTTCTATTGGGTGGTGCATGCGCTGTCCAACACCGCCGCGGTGGCGCTCGACGGCGCGCCGTTGCCCCGACGCGCCAATCGAGCCGAGCTCGAAACCGCGGGCGAAGGATGGTGCTTCAATTTCCCCCGCCGCGAGCTCACCATTCGCGTGGTGGACACAGCGGCCACGCGGAACGCGCAAGTGAACTTCGGATCGCCTTATCCAGTTTCGTATTCGTCATTTTCCGGCGCGCTGACGAACTTGACCGTCGCGGGCAGTTTTAACGCGTGGGACGCCGCATCGCGCAACATGCGCAAAGTGACGAACTTCGTCTGGGCCACAGTGCTCGACTTCGGCGGCGAGACGAATCCGACGTTTCGCTTCGTGGCGAATGACGGGGCCACGGGAGCGGCGTGGGGCGACAACGCACAAACCAACTTCTCGTTGCCTATGCAGTCCATCGCCGCCGCCGCAGGGTCGAACATTTTGGTTTCGGGCGCCTTCACCGGCGCGGTTTCGATCACGTTCAACGAAACAAATTTCGCTTACACCGTGCGACCGGCGGGCGCGTCGGATGTGGATGGCGATGGTTTGCCGGATGCGTGGGAGTTTCAGTACGGGTTCGATCCGCTGACGGCCAACGATGCGAGCTATGATGCCGATGGCGACGGACTCTCCAACTCGGCGGAGTATCTGCTCGGCGCCAACCCTGTGCGTTCCGACTCGGACGGCGACAGCCAGTCTGATGGCGAGGAGGCCCTCGCCGGCACGGACCCGCTGAACGCCCTGTCCTTTTTCGCGGTCGCGGCACATTGGGTGAACGCGACCAATGGTTCGGCGATGATACGCTGGAATGCCGTCACGGGCCGGCTGTATGGCGTGGAGTTCGCGCCTTCGCTCTCGCCCACGTCGCTCTGGAGCGGGCTCGCGGGGCAGTCGAATCTGTCGGGCAGCGGGGTTTTGACTGCGGCGGACACCAATTCCGCCGGCGCGCGCTTCTACCGGGTCCATGTGATCCGTCCGTGAAGGGTTGCGCGCCTTCTGATTTCGGACTTCCAATCGTTGGAAATTTGCCGCAAAAAAGTTCCAATGATTGGAACTTTTCCCAAACGCTGGTGGCTCATGAAGAGCGAGCCGGATGTGTTCTCGATTGATGACCTCGGGCGGGAGGGGCGGACGGAGTGGACGGGCGTGCGGAATTATCAGGCGCGGAACTTCATGCGCGACGATATGCGCGTGGGGGACGGGGTGCTGTTCTATCACTCCTCAACGCAGCCGCCGGGCGTGGCGGGTCTGGCTCGAATTTCGCGAGAGGCGCAGCCGGAAAATGAAAGGCCGTGGGTGGCGGCGCAGGTGGAGTTTGTGGAAAAGTTCGCGGCCCTCGTTCCGCTGGCGGCGCTGCGCGCGGACCCGGATCTCGCGGGGTTATGGGTGCTGCGGCGCGGACAGCGGTTGTCCATCCAGCCGGTTCAAGAAAAACACGCGAAGCGAATCTGCGCGATGGCGCGGCGTCTTTGAAAACTCCTTGTTGGCTTCTGGAGGGTCTGGTAGGTTGCGGCGTCTTTCAAGGAGCACGATATGTTGCTGAAAAAAAACCTTCTCCCGTCTCTTTTTGGGCTTTTGGCCATGGCGTTTTCTTCATGGGCGCAGGGCGGGGCGATGCTCCCGCCGGGCACTGAAGTCACGGCTGACAGCCTCGAATATCTCGACGAGCGGAAGATGCTGATTGCGTCGGGCAATGTGCTGGTGCAGCAGGGGGCGGATTCGTTGAGCGCTGACTACATGACGCTCAACACGGTCTCGCAGGATTTATATTGCCGCGGGCACGTGGTGTTTCGCGGAACGGATCGAGTGTGGCACGGTGAAGAGCTGAAATACAATCTGAAGACGAAGTCCGGCGACTTCGGCGAATTTCAAGCCTACGTCGCGCCGTATTACATCACGGCCAAGGCGTCGAAGCGCATTTCAACCAACGAGTTTGATTTGAAGGACGTTACCGTCACGACCTGCCCCGGGGACGATCCGGAATATGCGATTCACGCGCGCGAGGCGCAGTTGAAAAACGGGAACCGTTTGCGCGCGCACGGCGTCGTTTTTTATTACGGCATCGTGCCATTTTTCTATCTGCCTTCGATGGCGCGAAAGTTGGACTCGCACGACACCTATTTTGAATTCGTGCCCGGCTACAGCTCCCGGCAGGGCGCGTTCCTGCTCTCCGCCTACAACTACCGGTTGAGCGACGCGCTGCGCGGTCGGACGCGGTTGGACTATCGCACGAAACGCGGACTCGCCGGCGGGCAGGATTTCATGTGGCGCGATCCCGGCACCAACCGGACCTACGAGGGCGAGTTCGACGCCTATTACGCCGACGACCGGAAGCCGTTTAAGAATGCCGAAGAGGAGGCGCAGTACGGCAAGCTGGTGGATAAGGAACGCTATCGTTTGAAGTTGAATCACTTCCAGGCCTTCAACAGTCAGGACTATTTGATCGCCAACCTGAACTACCTGAGCGATCCCAACATTCTGGACGACTTCTTCAACAAGGAATACCGCTACGGCGTGCAGCCGGAAAACCGCGTTTCGCTGACGCACCGGGGCGATCGGTACACCGCGACCTTGTTGTTCAACAAACGGCTCAACGATTTTTATGAAAACGTGGACCGTCTGCCCGAAGTCTCTTTTGACGCGCAGCGCCAGCAGATCGGCGACACGCCGTTCTACTACGAATCGCAAAGCGCCGCTTCCTATTTGAAACGTCTCTATCCCGACGGTTCAGGCTCCGAAGATTACGACGCCTTCCGCGTGGATTCCCGGCACATGGTTTATTATCCCACGCGGCAATTCGGCTTTTTGAACGTGATTCCGCGCGCGGGCTATCGCGGCACATTCTATTCCAAAACGTTTGACGCGAGCACGACGACGAACGTCGTCATTCTCGTGGATTCAAACAACATTTCCACTGTCACGAACGAGGTGGTCACGATTCAAGACGAGACCGGCGCCGATTTGCGCAACCTCTACGAAATCGGTTTGGAGTCGTCGTTTAAAGGTTTCCGCACGTGGGACGATCTCGTTGTGCTTGAAGATGGCGACGGGCTTCGCCACGTGGCCGAGCCGTACATCAACTATACCTTCAATCCGAAGCCGAATTTGCGGCCCGGCGATTTACCGCAATTTGACGACGTGGACCAACTCGACCGCCGTCAGGACATCATGCTCGGAATGCGGAACAAATTGCAGACGCGACGGCGCGGCTACATTTCGGACATCGTGGACGCCAATGTGTACACTTACTACTACATTGACCGCCCCGCTGACGCGACGCAGGATTTTTCTGACATCTTCTTCAAGACGGAGTTGCGATTGGCCGACTGGTTGCCGGTGGATTTCGACGGCGCGTTCGATCAGTACGAAGGCGAATTCAACACGTTCAACACGCAGATCTCCTACATTATGGACGACGCGACGACCCTCAGTCTCGAGTATCGCCACAAGAAGGATGTGCGCGATCTGATCTCCACCGAACTTGTCCTTTTCCCGAATGCGCGGTGGTCATTCCAGATTTACGGCCGCTATGACGCGGACGGGGGCGATCTCCAGGAACAATCCTATTTCGTGCAACACACCACCGATTGCGTCGGCTATGGACTTGGCTATCGCCGTTTGGATGACGAAAATCAAGTGTGGTTCCGAATCTGGCTGACGGCGTTCCCCGATTCGAAGATGGATATTGGCCGCTGATTCATGAGCGGGACCAGTCCGAGTGATTTGCTGGCCGTGGCCGTGGAGGCCGCGCGCGCGGCGGGACATCATGCGTTGACGCACGCTTCGCGGCGTCGCGAAGTCGCCAAGTTCTTCAAGCACGACCTCAAGCTCGTGCTCGATCAGGAAAGTCAGGACAAGGCCGAGACCGTCGTGCGAAACCATTTTCCCGGACACCGCATTCTCGGTGAAGAAGGCGCGAGCGAAGGCGAAGCGGGCGCGCCGGAATGGATTATTGATCCGATTGACGGCACGGTGAATTTTTCGCACGGCTTGACCTACTGGTGCAGCTCCGTCGCCGTTCGCGTGGCGGGCGAGGTGGTGGCGGGCGCGACATATGCGCCCGTTTCCGACGAGCTTTTTTGCGCGACGGTGGACGGGCCGGCGCTGTGCAACGGCGAGCCGATTCACGTTTCAGATGTGCGTGAATTGGCTGAGGTCGTGGCGTTTTCAGGTTTGGAAAAGACGTTCGACACAGACCAGAGCGCGTTGGAGGTCGTGCGAGCGATGGCGGCGCATGTTCGCAAAATTCGGCTGTTTGGCGCCGCCGCTCTCGATATGTGTCAGGTCGCCGCGGGGCGCTCGGAGGCCTTTTTTCAATCCGGCTTATTCATTTGGGATGTTGCGGCCGGCGCGCTCATTGTTGAGCGGGCCGGGGGCAGGGCCGAACTGCTCAAACGTCTCGATGGAGGCCGCTACCGCTACCTCATCACGAACGGCCATGTTCACGACGGCCTTCGTTCGGTCATTGAAAAGACGCTTGCCGCGCTTCGCGTCTGATTTCCACCGCCGCGCGCGACCCCGGTCGTTCGGGCGCAGTCACCACGATTTTTTCCCACGAGATTTTTCGCGCCCCTTCGAGGGTCTCGTCTTCCTCACCGTTGAGCGCTTCGATTCCGAGATAGTGGCGGGAGACGCGCGCGCCCGCGGCGAGGTCGGTTTCAATGGACGCGCCCGCGCTGGATTCCGCGCGAAGCGCCGCCGAGAGCGATCTAGCGACGGCCACGGTGATGACGCTTGCGATGACGAGCGCAAGCACCGCCTCCACCAAGGTGAAGGCGGCGCGGCTATTGGATATTCGATGTGGAGAGGTCTGCCGCATCGCCCGATCCGCCAGGCTCGCCGTCGCTGCCGTAGCAGATGATCTCATACGCTTCATTTTGGCGGCCCGGCGAGAGATAGATGAACTCGTGTCCCCACGGATCGCGCGGCAACGCGCGGCTGTCGAGATAGCCTTCAGCGGGATAATTGTCCGGAATGATTCCAGCGGTCGGTTTGACAACCAGCGCTTCGAGTCCCTGTTCTTGCGAGGGGATCCGACCCTGTTCCGTGCGATAAACTTGCAGCGCAGTTTGGAGTTGGCGGAGTTGCATCTTTGCGGCGGCGACGCGCGCCTCGCCCGGTTTTCGGACGATGTTCACGGTGACGATGCCGGCGAGGATGGTGATGATGACAATCACCACCAGAATCTCGACCAGCGTAAAGCCTGCGCGAAGGCGTTGAAAAGTTCCGTTCCTCATGGGATCAGGTTGTCGTTGGCGTCGGCTGTTCCGAAGGCGTCGAAGCGTCGGGAGCTGGGGCGACCTGGTTGTTGAACTTGACCGACACAATCTTTGAAATCCCCTGTTGTGCCATCGTCACGCCGTAGAGGACTTGCGCGGCGGAGATCGTCATTCGGTTGTGGGTGATGACCACAAACTGTGACTTTTCCAAAAAGCCCTGCACGGTTCGAACAAAGCGTCCGATGTTGGCCTCATCGAGCGCGGCGTCCAGCTCGTCAAGCATGCAGAAGGCGCTGGGCTTGACGAGGTAGAGCGCAAAGAGCAACGCGACGGCCGTCATGGTGCGCTCGCCGCCGGAGAGCAGCGAGACGGTTTGGAGCTTCTTGCCGGGCGGGCGGGCGATAATTTCGATGCCCGATTCGAGCACATCCTGTTCATCCACGAGCACAAGTTTCGCGGAACCACCGCCGAAGAGCTTGGAGAACATCTCCTGGAAGTTCTTATTCACCTGATCGAACGTGGCGGAGAACATCTCCGTCGTCTTCTTGTTGATCTCGCGAATCAAGTCCATGAGCTGTTGCTTTGCGTTGACGAGGTCAGTCTGCTGCGTCGTCAGGAAGGCGAGGCGCTCTTCCAATTCGCGGTGCTCTTCGATGGCCACAAGGTTGACCGGCCCCATGCCTTCGATCTTTGTCCGCAGTTCGGCGATCATGGTTTCGAGCGTGTCGCGGTCCGGTTTATGGCCGTTTTCCCACGCCGGTTCGGGATGGTCCGAAATCTGTTCGGCGGAAATGCGATATTCGCCGGTCACGCGCTCGATGAGCGACGTGCGGCGCATTTGCTGTTGCGCCAGCTCGATGTCCTGCTGAGACTTTCGCGCGCGAATGTCTTCCAGCGCGTTTCGCTTCTGGCGAAGTTCCTCATCGAGCGAGGCGAGGGAGGCGGAGAGCACCGCGCGCGTGGCGCGCGCGTCGGTCAGCCGCGCCTCGTGCCGCGTGAGATCTTCTTCCGAAGGTTTGATGCGGTTCGTGTGGTCTTCGATGGATTTCTGAAGGTCCGCGATGCGCGCTTGATAGGTGGAAACGCCGCGAGAACGCTCGTCAATCAACGATTCCAATTCCTGAATATGCGCGTGGGTTCGTTCGATGCGCGTGGCGATATTTTCAACTTGCAGGCGGCTTTCCGAAAAGCGCACGCGCAGGTCGGCCACATCCGATTGGGCTTTGGCCTTCGCCTGTTCGATCTCGCGCAGCTCTTCGGTCTTCGCCGCGATAGCCGCCCGAATTTCGGTCTGGCGGTTGCGCTGTTGGTCGGTGTTGGCGGCGATGTTCTTGCGCCGCTCATCGCTGGTCGCGTTCTGCTGGCCGAGCGACTGAATTTCCCAAGCTACGGTTTCGACGCGCTCCGCTGCCTGACCTGCGTCGCGGGTGATGACCTGTGCTTCACCTTCGGCGAGGGCGAGGTTGCGTCGGGCGGTCTCCAGCGCATGGCCGGCGTCCGCCAAGGTGGCGGCCAGCGTGGTTTCTTCGCGTTGCAATGAGTCGAGCGCCTGTTCAGCGGCTTGAACTTCACCGCGAAGGTCGTTGATGTGACGGCTCCACTCGTCCAGCATTTGCTGGCGGGCGAGGGGGTTGGATTGATCGTCGCCCCGCTGCCAGTGCTCAGCCGCGCCTCCCGCGCGAAATACCGCGCCGGCCCGCGTCACTGTTACGACGTGCGGCGGAATTTTGGAACTCAACGCCGAGGCGTGATCGGCGACCGCGACGTTGTGGAGAAGGTCTTCAAGCAATGGGCGGATGTGCTCTGCGCATTGGACATGGTTCTGCAAAAGGTCGCCCGAAGGCGCGCTCCCGCGCGCAAGCCCCGCAGCGGGGAAGAGGAAGCGCGCCGCGCCTTTCCCGTTCCGTTCAAATTCCGCGAGAAGCGCGAGCGCCGTTTGCGCATCGCGCACGACGACCGCGTCCGTCCAGGGACGGAGAATCGCTTCGAGCGCAAGTTGATATTCCGGTTCAGCGCGCAACAGTTCCGCCAGCGGACCAAGAATGGCCTCTCGCTCGACGGGCAACGCCGAAGTCGGGGCGAGAACCCATCGCGCGCCGGCTGAAAATCCTTCGCGTTGCGTTTGGCTGGCTTTGAGCAGATCCACCTGAGCCTGGCGCGCGGCCATTCGGGATCGCAAGTCCGCAATCTTTTGTTTGAGATCGGCGATCGCCTGCGTCTTGTTTGATTTTTGTCCGGTCAGCGCTTCACGGCTGCGCTGGGCTTGAGCGGCCTGTTCCGCAAGATCCTTCAGGCGGGCTTCGAGGTCCTGTTTGCGTTCTTGGAAGAGTTGGAGGGTGCGCTGCAATTCGCCGTGTTCCGCGGCGAGGCGTTCGCGGCGAATCATGTTCGTGCGCTCTTCGGCATCGAGTTGCGCGAGTTCATTTTGCAGTTGAGCCACGCGAGTTTCGGATTCAAGCTGTTCCGTCCGAAGGCGGTGGATAAGCTTGTTGGCTTCGGCCAGCGTTTGCTCGCAATTATTGAGTCGCTGCGCGTGCGTCGTGAGGTCGCGTTCCACCGTTTCGCGTTGCGCTTTGGCCTTTTCCATCTCCGCCTGTTGTTCCATCAGCGATTGTTGGTGCTGATCGAGGCGGGATCGGGCTTCCGTCGCATCGCGCGTGTCTCGTTCGGACAGGGCCTGCATCTCGAGGATGCGTTCCTGATTGTGCCGCATCGTTTCTTGGATGCGCTCCAATTCCGTTCGCGCGCGCACAGCAGCTTCCATCGCGTCGTTGATTTCCTTTTCGACGGCCGCGGAGGTCGCGCGGGTTTCCGCATTTTGCTTTTCGACCGATTCGAGATCCTGGCGAACCGCTTCATCCTGCTCGACAATGGACGCGATGCGGGCCTGAAGCGTTGCGATTTCCTGATCGAGCGAAGTCACGCGCTCGCGCGCCGCGAAAAGATCGAGCGAGCGAAGTTGCCCTTGAAGCTCCTGAAAGCGGCGGGCTTTCCCGGCCTGGCGTTGCAGCGAGATGATCTGGCGTTTGACCTCGCGGAGAATATCCGCCAGTCGCAGGAGGTTTGCCTCGGTCTGATCGAGTTTGCGGATCGCCTCCTTTTTGTCCGCCTTGAACTTTGTGATGCCACTGGCTTCTTCAAACACTTCGCGGCGGTCGTCAGGACGCGAGCTCAAAATTCGATCAATGCGGCCTTGCTCCATCAGCGAATAGGAGTTGGTGCCGATGCCTGTGTCCATGAAGAGCCGCTGAATGTCTTTGAGGCGGCACGGCGCCTTGTTGATGAAATATTGCCCCTCGCCGGATCGAAACACGCGGCGCGTGATGGTGACTTCGTTGTAGTCGAGGCCCAGCGCTTGCTCGCAATTCGCCAGCGTCATGCTGACCTCAGCCATGCCGTGTGGTTTGACGGTGTCCGTGCCGTTGAAGATCACGTCGGTCATATTGGCGCCGCGCATCGCTTTTGCGCTCTGTTCGCCGAGCACCCACCGGATCGCGTCGGCCACATTGCTCTTGCCGCAGCCGTTCGGGCCGACGATGGCGGTCATCCCCGGTTCAAATTGGAGTGTGGTTTTGTCCGCAAAACTCTTAAAACCGACCATTTCGAGGCTTTTCAGGTACAAGGTGTCTCTCCCTTAATGTCCGATAACCACGCAATATATGCGCAAAGCACAGAACTCTACCATCATATTTGGTGTCTTTTACGCTTTTTCGCAGGGTTGTCAAACACGCTCTGTTTTTATATCGTGACTCAAATACCGCATCTCTCATGGCCGCATCCGACCTCATATCCCTTCTGCAGCGCCTCGTCGCCGTGCCCAGCATCAATCCCGAGTTGACCACTGACCCGGCGCTCGGCGGCGAGTCGCGGATGGCCGATTTTCTTTCCACCCTTCTGGAGCAAAAAGGATTCCGCGTCCAACGCATTGAGCGGACGCCCGGACGCCCCAATGTCGTGGGCCGCCTGGGGTCCGATTCGCCGAGGCGTCGGTTCATGTTCGAGAGCCATCTGGACACCCAGAGCATTCAAGGCATGACCGTGTCGCCTTTCGAAGGCCTCGTGAGGGACGGAAAAGTTTTTGGTCGTGGCGCGTGCGACATGAAAGGCCCGATGGCCGCTGCGCTTCACGCGCTCACGCCCGGCGTGCTTGCGAAACTTTTGAGCGCGGATGCGCAACTCATTTTTGTTGGGGCGATGGGCGAAGAGCGCGGGAATCGCGGCGCCGAAGAATTGGTGCGCGATGGGTGGGGCGCGGATGAGGCCATTGTTCTGGAGCCCACAAATCTGAACATCGTTCATGCCCACAAGGGCGCGTTCTGGGCCGACGTGGAAACGCGCGGACTGGCCGCGCACGGCTCGAACCCCGAAAAGGGCGTCAGCGCCATCGTCGGCATGTCGCAGTTCATCGCTCGCGTGTTGTCCGATATCGAAGTGGAGCAACGCGGGCATCGTCACCCGACCTTGGGCGGGCCAACCGTGAACTTTGGCGTCATTCGGGGCGGGCACTCGACCAACATTGTTCCCGATCAATGCGTTGTTGAAATTGATCGCCGCGTGCTGCCGGGTGAAATCGGCGCGGAAATTCGCGCGCGATGGGCCCGGACCTTGGAAGAACTACGAGCGTCCGGGCAGATCGTCTCTTCAGAAATTCGCGTCATCAAAGACAGTCCGCCGTTTGAGACGAAGCCTTCCAGCCCTCTCATCGAACGACTCGCCGCCTCATGCCGGACCATCGGCGCGGGTGGAGGTGTGGAGGGCGCGGCTTGGTACAGCGACGCGGGCATGTTTTCCAACACCTGCGCGGAGATTGCCGTGTTCGGCCCAGGAAAAATTGAACAGGCCCACACAGCGGACGAATATATCGAGATCGAATCACTCGAACGCGGCAGTCAGATTTTGAGAGATTTCCTCAGTAAACTCGCAGAGGATGTCGCGCGATGAAACGCAATGTCTGGATCACCGGCTTCCTCTTCGCGCTCGCGGTGTCGGCGGGACTCGGCGCGGCCAATCTCTATTTTGGCGAGTTGAACCAGGACGAAGGTTGGTATCTCTACGCCGCGCGGCTTGTCCGCGGCGGCTTACAGCCCTATCGGGACTTCGCATTCACGCAAGCGCCCGTGCTGCCATTTGTCTATGCGCTCGCGCAGCCCGTGGTGGATCGCTTCGGCGTGGGCGGCGGGCGCGCCTTCACGTGGCTCCTCGGTCTTGCGGGCGCGCTCACGGCGTCCGCGTTGGCCGGTCGGCTGGCGGGCAGAAATCGCGGCAAAGCCGCCGCGCTGTTCGCCTTCACGTTGATCGGCGTGAATGTCTATCAGAGTTATTTCACGACGATCGTGAAGACCTACGCGCTTTGCGGACTCTTGCTCACTGCGGGCGTGTGGCAGTGGCTGGCGGCGCTGGAAAAGCGCTCCGCGATTCGGGCATTCATCGCTTCGACCTTGTTTGTTCTGGCCGCGGGCACGCGCATTTCAGCGGCCGCCGCATGGCCCGTGGCGTTTGTCACGCTTTGCATGGAACGCCGGAATTTTCCGCGCGGCTGGTTCGCATTTTTCGCGTCGGCCGTTCTCGCCTCCGTGTTGGTGTTCCTCCGCTGGTATCTCATCGCGCCGGATGGATTCCTCTTTGGTGTGATCGAATATCACGCCGGACGGCACGCCGGGGGACTCGCGCAAACGCTCTCATTCAAATTGGGATTTCTCTCGCGTGTGGCGCAGGGCTATTTCGTTGCGCTCGCACTTCACGCGCTGGTCATCGCGTGGCGTCGCCTCGACCCGGAGCACGTCCCGTCCGGCCCCTCGCGCCTGATTCCGGTCTGGTGGATGGTCGCCGCAATTTCGCTGCTGCACTTCGTCGCGCCCTTTCCTTATGACGATTATCAAGCGCTGATCTTTCCGCTCTACGCCGCCGCGGTCGCCGCGGCGCTGGCGCGCTGCCTTCGCGCGGAATGGCTGGCCGACCGCCGCGTGGGGGCGATCGCGTGGGCGCTCTTGCTGGTTTGCGCCGCCGCGGCCGCTTCTTCGCCCATCAATCAATCCTGGCTGATTCGCGGGCGCGATCGAATCTGGTGGAAGATGCGCGACAAACCCGCGCTGGCGAAACTTCGTGAAGCCGGACGTTGGATTCGCGCGAACGCGCCTCCCGAGTCGCGCATCCTCACGCAAGACACCTATCTCGCCGTGGAGGCGGATCGGCGGGTCATTCCCGGATTCGAGATGGGCCCGTTCAGCTATTATCCCGACATGCCCACCGACCGCGCGCGCCGATTGCGGGTGCTCAACCGCGAACTGTTGATTCGCCAGATGCAGCGGTTGGACAAGGTGCCTGTCGCCGCGATCAGCGGCTATACTTTCGCGATCGCTTCGCCCGGCGTTGACCCTCTGCCGGAAGGAGAGCGGCACGCGTTCATTTATGCCATCGAGCAGAATTTCGAAAAGGCGTTGGAAATTCCGGACTTCGGCCAGGCCGACACAAAACTGACGCTGTACCGCAATCTCAGAAAGCTCCGGTGAAACTTACCGTCGTCATCCCGGCCTACAACGAAGAGCAGCGCCTGCCGACGATGCTCGATGCCTACGCCCCATATTTCCAGTCGCGCTACGGCTCGGAGGCCGAATTGCTCATCGTCGTCAACGGCTCCAGAGACCGAACGGCGGAAGTCGCGCAATCCTATGCTGCGAGATTTCCGCAGGTTCGCGTGATGGTTGAGCCGAAGCCGATCGGCAAGGGCGGGGCGGTCATGATGGGTTTCGCGGCGGCGCGCGGCGACCTTGTGGGCTTTGTGGACGCCGACGGCGCGACGCCTCCGGAATCGTTCGACGACCTCGTGGTGAACATCGGCGATGCCGACTGTATGATCGCGACGCGCTATCACCCCGACGCGAAGGTCAGCCCGCCACAACCGCTCAAACGCCGCATCGCATCGCGTTGCTTCAATCTGCTGGTTCGACTGCTCTTTCGCGTCAAAACCAACGACACCCAATGCGGCGCGAAAGCCATGCGGCGCGAGGCCGCGCTCCGCGTTCTTCCCGTCATCGGCGTCACACGGTGGGCGTTTGATGTGGACCTTCTTTTTCAACTCCGCCGCGCCGGCTTCAGCCTCGCGGAGCGGCCGACGGTGTGGCGCGACATCGGCGGATCCCAGTTGCGCATTGGCCGGGCCTCGACAGAAATGCTGATCGCGATGATTCGTCTTCGCCTTCTCTATTCACCTTTCCGCTGGATTGTGTGGCTCTATGACCGCACGATCGGGCGTTTGATCAAGCTTTCCACCCGATGACCACCAAGACCGGATCCGACGGCCTCCTGCGGCACAGCATCATTCTCATGGCCGCCACGCAGGTGGCGAACATCTGCAATCTCGCGTTTCACGGCGTCATGGGCCGCGCGCTCTCGCAGGAATACAGCCTGCTTTCAACGATGCTGAACATCATGCTCATCATCAACACGCCGCTCGATGCGCTGCGCACGGCCACCGCTCATTTCGTTTCTCGTGCGATGCAGGAAGGCGACCGTGGCGCGGTGAAACATCTGCTGCGCAACTGGGGCCGCAAGCTCCTCATCCCCGCCCTCGTGTTGGCGCTCATCGGTATCGCCGGCAGCGGCCCGCTCTCGGTCTATTTCCATTCCGAAAGCCGCCTTCCGATTCTGCTGACCAGCGTGACGATCATTGGAATTGTCTATGTGCCTTTCCTCACCGGAGTGCTGCAAGGCATGCAGTCGTTCGCGTGGATGGCCTATGCCGTTCAGGGACTGAGTCTGATGCGGTTGTTCCTGGGATGGTTCCTTGTGAAAACCCTTTTGCCCAACGCGCTTTCCGGTCTCACTTCGCAGGCCGCGGGCGTGGTGTTCGCGCTCCTGATCGGCGGTTGGGGCATTGCGCGGCAACTGCGTGGCGCGGGCGAGGCGCGTCTGTTTCCATCGGGTTCAGCTTCCTATCTCGGACAGTCGCTGGTCATGCTCAGCGCGTTTGGCGTGCTGATGATGTCCGACATGTTGCTGGTCCGCCACTACCTGCCCGGCGCAACGGCGGAGCAATTCGCCCGCGCGGCAACCATTGCCCGTTCGATCATTTTTCTGCCGATGCCGATTGCCTTCGCCCTCTTCCCGAAAGTCGTCACCACCGGCGCGATCACGGGCGAGACGCGGCGGCTGCTTTTCAAAGCCGCGGCGATGGTGGCCGCGCTCGTGGGCGTGGGCGTCGCGGCCTGTCTTCTCTTTCCGCAACTGCCGCTCCTCATTCTCTATAAGGAGCGAAGCCCCGAGGCCATGCGCCTGGTGCGAATCACCATTTCCGCGATGGCGCCGATTTCGTTTTCCTATCTGCTGATGAATTTTGAAATGGCGCAACGGCGCTTCAACGCTGTGTATGGGTTGATCGTTTGCGCCGCCGGATATTTGGCCGGCGTCGCGATCTGGCACCATTCGGTGGAGCAGGTGGTCGGCGTGTTGGCCGTGGCCAGCGCGCTCTCGTGTGTCTGGTTCCTCGTGTGCATGCCGTGGCGCGAAAAGACGGCGGGATGAGCGGAAACGTGATTCGATGCGCCAACTGGATGTTTTCGCCATCGGACGATGCCGCCCGCAATTTGGCGCTTGAGGAATATCTCTTCAACCGCCGCGCAGAGTGGGGCAGCGTCTTGCTGTTCTATGTCAACCGGCGCGCGCTCGTCGTAGGCCGCAACCAGAATCCCTGGCGGGAGTGCGATGTCGGGGCGGCGCGCCGCGCGAACGTGCCTGTGCTCCGCCGCATCACCGGAGGGGGCACGGTCTTTCACGATCCGGGCAATCTGAACTACTCGCTTATTCTTCCCCGCAAAGGTTATCGAACGGAGGACGTCTTCGCGCAGATCATCCGCGTTCTTGCAGGACTCGGTCTCGCAGTCGAGCTGCGTCGCAAGACCAACCTCTACGCGCTCGGTCGCAAATGTTCCGGCACGGCCTTTTGTTTTAGAAAAGACTCGGTCATCCATCACGGGACGTTGCTGATCCACGCCAACCTTCAGGACGTCCATCGCTTTCTTCGCTCGCCGGTGCGCGTCAGCGGCGGGCACGCTGTGGCTTCCGATCCCGCTCAAATTACGAATCTGACGGAGGCCAATCCGACGTTGAGTGTGGACGCCGTCGCTGCGGCATTGCGCGCTTCGTTCGCCGAGGATTCTCCACTGGATTCGGCGATCGCCAACTCCGCGGGTGTGGAGCAGATGGCGAGAGCGTATGCCGATTGGGGGCGCGTCTTCGGCGAAACCTCCACCTTTCGCGCAGGGCTTTCCTCACCCGTTGGCGAATGGACCGCGGAAGTTGCCGAAGGCATCGTTCAGCGCGCGGCGGTGGATGGCGTCGGCGAAATCGAGATTGTAAAAGGCCGCCGCTTCGACGCCCGCGATTGGTCGGCAGCTTTGCAAAGCGCATCAAACGTCGCCGACGCGACGGAAGGGCGGGAGCCTTTTGTCACGTGGTTGCGAACCGACCCCTTTTGACGGGGCGATGGCATCATTTGTGCTCATTATTCGCCGTCCCGCTTTTGGGGAGCCACTCGTGTAGAAAATTATGAAAGAACGCACATGCCACGCATAGACGAATTTCTGAAAGCGCTCGCCGCCCGCCGCGGCAGCGACCTCCATTTGACGACCGGCTTCAAACCCTTTCTCCGTGTGGATGGCGACATCAAGACGATGGACGAATTTGCCGTTATCGGGCCGACCATGATGACCGACATCGTCTTGGAGATCATGCCGTCGCACAACAAGACGCAGTTTGAAGAAACGTGGGACACCGATTTCGCGTATTCGCTTTCGGGCATTGGGCGGTTTCGCGTGAATGTGTTTCGCGACCGATACGGCATGGGCTGTGTCCTGCGCCTGATCCCGTCCAGAATCCCGACGCTCGACGAATTGGGCGTGCCGCGCGCCGTCCGCGATTTTTGCATGTTGTCGAAAGGGTTGGTGCTGGTGACCGGCCCGACCGGCAGTGGAAAATCCACGACGCTGGCGGCGTTGCTTGAATTGATTAACGCGACGCGCACCGAACATGTGATCACGATCGAAGACCCGATCGAATTTGTTTATGAGCCGAAAAAGTGCCTCATCAATCAGCGCGAAATGCACACGCACACCCGGTCCTTCCCCAACGCCCTTCGCGCGGCGCTGCGCGAGGATCCGGATATTGTGCTTGTCGGTGAAATGCGCGACTTGGAGACGATCGAAATCGCCATCGAAACGGCCGAAACGGGGCACCTCGTGTTTGGCACCCTGCACACCAACACGGCCTACACGACGGTGGATCGGCTCGTAGATAAATTCCCCTCGGACCGACAGAATCAGATTCGCGTCATGCTGGCCGACACGCTCAAGGGCGTGGTCGCCCAGACGCTCTGCAAGAGGAAATCCGGCGGACGTGTCGCCGCCATGGAGGTTCTCGCCGTCACGAACGCCGTTGCTGCGAATATTCGCGAGGGCAAGACGCACATGATTCCCTCCGCGATGCAAATTGGGCGCAACGTCGGGATGCAGTTATTCAACGACGCGCTGCTGGACCTCGTTGTGCGCGGCGAAGTGGAACCGGAAGAGGCCTATCTCAAGGCGGTGGATAAGGATGGGCTGCTGCGGAAGTTTGAAGAGAAGGGGATTCCGGTCAAAACGGACCCGTTGAGCGCGGCAGCCGCGATGGATATTTCGATCGCGCCCGATCAGGCCCAGTCGCTGCAACGACAGATTGCGGACTTCACGGAACAACTGCGAAAAACTCCAAACGATGCGGACGCCCTGAACAACCTGGCGTGGATCATGGCCACATGTCGCGATCCGAAATTCCGCAATGGGAAGGAGGCCACCCGTCTGGCCGAGTTGGCGATGACGGCGACGAAGGGCCGAAGTCCCGCGGTTTTCGACACGTTGAGCGCCGCCTATGCGGAGTGCGGTCAATTCGACAAGGCCATTCACGTGGCGCGAGCGGGGCTTGACCTTGCGCGAAACGCCGGCGAGAGCCAGTTGGCGCGCAGTTTGGAGCGGCAGATTTCGATGTACGAAAATCGGACGCCGATGCGAGAGGGATAGCGCGCGATCAGCGCTTGTAAACGTGCGTTCCGTGCCCGAAAAAGATTTCGGACGCTTCCATCATCGTTTCGGAAAGCGTCGGATGCGCGTGAATGGTCAGTTTCAAATCTGACGCGCGCGCGGCCATCTCGACGGCCAAGGTGCCTTCCGCAATCATCTCGCCCGCGCCGACCCCGCAAATGCCCACGCCCAGCACCTGTTCGGTGTGCGGATCAATGATGAGTTTGGTCAGCCCGTCGTTGCGGTCAATCGTGGTCGCGCGGCCGGAAGCGGCCCACGGGAACGTCACGACCTTGTGCTGGCGACCTTGCTGGAGCGCTTCGTTTTCGGTGATCCCGCACCACGCCAATTCCGGGTCGGTGAAGACCACGGCGGGAATGGCTCGGGGATCGAACACGGAGGGCTGGCCGGCGATCGTTTCCACCGCCACGCGGCCTTCGTGCGAGGCCTTGTGCGCCAGCATCGGCTCGCCCGCGATATCGCCGATGGCGAAAATGGTGGGTTCGGCGGTGCGGCGTTGTCCGTCCACCTTGATGAAGTGTTTGTCCGTAAGTTGAATGCGCGTTTTCTCCAGCCCGAGATCTTCTGTGTTGGGGCGGCGTCCGACGGAAATGAGGACGCGGTCGAATTCCTGCACGGGCTGTTCCACGTGGAGGCCCTCGAACGTGACGCGAACTTTGCTGCCCGTGTCCTTCATCTCAACGACGCGGGTCTTGAGCAGCACTTTGTGAAAAGCCTTTTCCAGCCGGCGGCTCAACACCGCGGCGAGGTCGCGATCTGCGCCGGGCACCAGCCCCGGCATCATTTCGACCACAGTGACTTTGCTGCCGAGGGCGGCATAAACGCTCCCGAGTTCGCAACCGATGTATCCGCCGCCGATGACGAGGAGCGATCCGGGAATGTCGGGAATATCGAGCGCGCCGGTGGAATCCACCACGCGGGGGGAGTTGATGTTCAAGTTCCCGGGAATCACGGGGCGCGAACCGGTCGCCAGAATCGCGTGGTCGAACGTGATCGTCGCGGTCGAGCCGTCGGCCTTCGTAATCTCGGCGGAGGTTCCGTTGAGCAACTTCGCGCGGCCTTGGACGAATTTGATTTTGCGCTGCTTCGTCAACATGCCCAATCCGCCCGTGAGCTTTTTGACCACGCTGCCTTTCCATGAGCGGAGTTTTTCGAGGTTCAATTTCGGCTCGCCGAATTCAACGCCCCACGCCTTCGCTTCGTGCGCTTCGTTGATCAGCCGCGACACGTGCAGGAGCGCTTTTGAGGGGATGCATCCGCGATAGAGACAGACGCCACCCGGATTCACTTCCAAATCCACCAGCGTCACATCCATTCCAAGGTCCGCGGCTTGGAAAGCAGCGGGATATCCGCCGGGCCCGCCGCCGATAACGAGTAGTCCAGTGTGCGTGCTCAAAATTAACCCTCCAACGAAATGAGCGCCGGTTGCTGGATCGCTTGAATGATCCACTGCAGAAAGCGAGCGCCGTCGGCGCCATCTACAGCGCGGTGATCGAAGGACAACGATAGCGGGGCCATCAAGCGCGGCTGGAAGAACCCGTTCACCATCACAGGTTCCATTTGCGCCTTGCCGACGCCGAGAATCGCGACTTCCGGGTGGTTGATGATTGGCGTGAAAAATCCGCAGCCGATTCCGCCGAGATTGGTCAGGCTGATGCAGCCGCCCTGCATGTCGGCGATGGCGACCTTGCCGGCCTTCGCCTTCTCGCCATGGTCCGCGAGGTCCTTGGCGATCTGCGCGACGCTCTTGCTGTCCACGCCTCGAATCACGGGCACGATCAGGCCCTTGGCGGAATCCATGGCCACGCCGACGTTGTAGTATTTGCGGAGCACGTGCTCATTTGTCGTCGTGTCCAATGCGCTGTTGAAGTTGGGGAACACTTTCAAGGCGCCGCCGAGAATCTTGATCAGGAACGCGGTCAGGGTGAGTTTTCCACCGGAGGCCTCGATCTTGCGTTTCTGTTCCTGACGCAGCTTTTCCAAGTCCGTGATGTCGGCCTTGTCGTGCAGGGTGACGTGCGGGATCGTACTCCAGCAGTTGGCCATGTGCTCTGCCGTGGCTTGGCGAACCGCGCTCATCGGCTGACGCTCAACGTCGCCCCACTTTGCGAGGTCGGGGAGGGGGGCGGGGGCCGGGCGGCCTCCGGCGATGAAGCCGGCCGCGTTTGCGCGGGCGAAGAGCTTGACATCGCTGACGGAAATGCGGCCGCCGGGACCCGAGCCGGGAACTTGCGTGATATCCACGCCGACTTCGCGCGCGAATTGGCGCGTCGAGGGAGCTGCCGGAACAGGATATTTCCCGCTGGCGACGATCGGCGGCGGATTTGCAATCTGCGGCGCGCTTCGCACGCGCGAAGGTTGCACCGGCGGCGGGACAGGGGGGGCGGGGGGCGGAGTCGTCGGCGCAGATGGAGGCGTGGGAGCCGCAGCAGGCGGAGCTTTTTTCGCCGGTTCCGCCTTCGTCGCGGCCGACGCGGCGGAAGCGTCAATCGTGAGGAGCAACTGCCCGACTTGCGCTTTGCCTCCTTCTTTGACGTGGATTTGCTTCACCACGCCGGCGACGGACGATGGAATCTCCACCGTGGCTTTGCCGGTCTCCATTTCAATGACGGCTTGATCCACTTTGATGGTGTCGCCGACCTTGACGAGGACGCGCGTGACGTCGCCCGACGTGACATTTTCACCCAACTCTGGAAGTTTGAACTCGACTGCCATGTTCCGTCCTTTCGAGCCTAGGAAATCAAAGGATTCAATTTTTCAGGGTTAATGCCGAGGTCCTTGATCGCGTTCGCGACCACGGATGGCTTGAGCTTGCCGCTGCGGGCCAGCGCGGTGAGCGCGCCGACGACGACGTAGCGGGCGTCCACTTCGAAAAAGTCGCGCAAAACTTCGCGCGTTTCGCTGCGTCCGTAGCCCTCGGTGCCCAGCGAAAGGAACGGCTTCGGAATCCAGCGCGAGATTGCGTCGGGCAGCATCTTCACATAATCGGACGCCGCGACGACGACATCTCCTGCGCCGGAAAGCTGCTCGGTGACATACGGCGCCTTCGGCTTCGCCTCCGGATTCAGCATATTCCAACGATCCGCGTTCATCGCGTCGTATCGCAGTTCCTTGTAGCTGGTGACGGACCAAACCTCGGCGGCGATGCCGAATTTTTCTTCGAGCATCTTCGCGCCTTTGATGACCTCGTTGAGAATCGAACCGCTGCCCAGCAGTTGGACGCTCATCTTCGCGCCTTTAAGCGTCGCCGGTTGCAGGCGATACATGCCGCGAAGAATGCCCTCGCGCGCGCCTTCCGGCATCGCGGGCATGGCATAGTTCTCGTTGCCGAGCGTGAGGTAGTAAAAAATATGCTCCTGCTCGTGATACATCCGACGGATACCGTCCTGAATAATCACGGCGATTTCGTACGCATAGGCCGGGTCATACGTGACCAGGTTTGGCACCGGGTAGGCGAGCAGATGACTGTTGCCGTCCTGATGCTGCAACCCTTCGCCCGCGAGCGTGGTGCGGCCCGCCGTGCCGCCAAGCAGGAATCCGCGGCAGAGCATGTCGCCCGCAGCCCACACGAGATCGCCGACGCGCTGCATGCCGAACATCGAGTAATAAATGTAGAACGGAATCGCGTTGACGCCCCGGGCGGAATAGGCTGTGCCGGCGGCGATGAAGGAACTCATCGCGCCCGCTTCAGTGATGCCTTCCTCCAGAATCTGGCCGTCTTTCGCCTCCTTGTAATAAAGGAGGTTTTCGCGGTCCACCGGCTCATAAAGCTGGCCGATGTGCGAATAGATCCCGCACTGGCGAAAGAGCGTTTCCATTCCGAACGTTCGCGCCTCGTCGGGCACGATCGGCACGATCAACTTTCCGAGCTTGGGGTCTTTGAGCAATTTGGTCAGCAGTCGCACGAAGGCCATCGTGGTCGAAATCTCGCGGCCCTCGGTGCCCTTGAAAAATTCTTCAATGACGGCATCCGTCGGCGGATCAATCTTTTCGATGCGCGACATGCGCTTGGGCGTGAACCCGCCGAGCGCCTTGCGGCGCGCGAGCATGTACTGCATCTCCACGCTGTCCTTCGCCGGACGGTAGAAGGGCGCTTCGCCGATCTCGTCTTCTGAAATTGGAATATCGAAGCGCTGGCGGAACTGGCGAAGCTCATCCTCGTTCAGCTTCTTCTGCTGGTGCGTGATGTTCTTGCCTTCGCCGGCTTCGCCCATGCCGTAGCCTTTGATCGTACGCACGAGAATCGCGGTCGGCGCGCCCTTGTGATTCACGGCGCGATGGAACGCGGCATACACCTTTTCGGGGTCGTGTCCGCCCATGCCGAGTTTGGTGATTTCGTCATCTGACAGATGCTCGACGAGTTTGAGCGTCTCGGGGTATTTGCCGAAAAAGTGTTCGCGAATGTACGCGCCACTTTCGACGGAATACTTCTGGAATTGCCCGTCGCAAATTTCGCCCATGCGCTTGATGAGCATGCCGCTCTTGTCGGCCTCCAGCAGCGGATCCCACGCCGAACCCCAGATCACCTTGATCACGTTCCAGCCAACGCCGCGGAAATTCGCCTCCAACTCCTGAATGATCTGGCCGTTGCCGCGCACCGGTCCGTCCAACCGTTGGAGGTTGCAGTTGATCACGAAAATGAGGTTGTCGAGTTTTTCGCGCGGCGCGAGGCTGATTGCGCCCAAAGCCTCCGGTTCGTCCGTCTCGCCGTCGCCCAAAAACGCCCAGACTTTGCTGTTCGACACCGGACGCAAGCCGCGATCTTCGAGATAGCGCTGAAACCGCGCCTGATAAATGGCCATGATGGGACCCAAGCCCATCGAGACCGTGGAAAACTCCCAGAACTCCGGCATCAACCACGGATGCGGATACGAGGTCAGTCCGCCGCCTTCGGCGAGGTCGCGTCGGAAATTTTCGAGATGTTGCGGGGAAAGCCGCCCCTCGACAAACGCGCGGGCATACATGCCCGGAGAAGCGTGCCCCTGGAAGAAAATCAAATCCCCATCGTGATCGCCGCTGCGGCCGCGGAAGAAATGGTTGAACCCCACCTCGTAGAGCGTCGCCGCGGAGGCATAGGTCGAAATGTGGCCGCCGATGCCGGGGTTATGCTTGTTTGCGCGCACCACCATAGCCATCGCGTTCCAGCGAATGATGCTCTTGATGCGGCGTTCGATTTCGCGGTCGCCGGGGTAGGGAGGCTGAAGGTCCGGCGGAATCGTATTTACATAAGGCGTGATCGAGGTCACGGGGAGCGGCACGCCACTGCGTTGGGCATGCTGCTGAAGGTCCGTGAGCACGCTCTTGGCGCGCTCAGGTCCGCTCAAATAGATGACGTCGTCGAGCGAATCCAGCCAATCCTTCGTCTCCGCCGCATCAATCCCGTTCCCATTCTGTCCAGTTGTGTCCGACGCATCCATACGTGCCCTTTTTTCAATCAGTGAAGCATCATAACGTACGGGTACCACCGGCAAAAAGCAAGAGCTTGCTATCCCGTCGGCAAGAAACGACACACGCGCCGCTATTGCCGCGATCTCCCCTGGGGCCCCGACGCCCTCATCGGGCAATCATCTCGTGTCTTTGCGGAAGATGATCGCACCGCAATGAAGACGGCCACGATGAAACGTGGCCCTCCAAAAGATGCCGCGTCCACGTCACTTGTTCTCCGATGAAGACCCCGGCGAGGGCGCCGGAGCTCCAGGTCATGGGCAAGCAACCGAAATTGGGCGGAAGCGAGGGCGCCGGGCGCGTTTCATTTGTTAGACTGTGGCGGTCCATGCGGCCGATACCGCACTGTTCAGCGCCTCGACCAAATCCTGTAGTTCGTTTTCCGCGATGGTTAGCGGGGGCATGAGATAAACCACGAAGCCTAATGGGCGGAGCAGAATTCCGTGTTGTTGCAAGCGCTGCCGGATGGCTTTTGATAATCCTTCGCGCGGGGCGAGTTCCACGGCTGCAATCATTCCGAGGCAGCGAATTTCGCGGACTGCGGGATGTTTGGCGAGCGGCTGGATGAGGTTGTGGAGGAGCCGACCCGATTGCTCCGCGCGGCCAACGATATTTTCGCGTTCATAAATATCCAACGTGGCCAATGCCGCCGCTGCTGCGATGGGATTGCCGGAAAAAGTGTGGCCGTGTTGCAAGAGCTTCGCATCTTCGAACGTGTCGTAGATATAATCTTTCGCAATCGTTGCGCTGATGGGGAGATAGCCCGCGGAGAGCGCCTTTCCGACACAAACGATGTCCGGGTCAATTTCCGCATGTTGGAATGCGAACATCCGGCCCGTTCGCCCAAATCCCATCGCGATTTCGTCCACGATGAGCGGCACACCGGCTGCGTTTGCCCACGCGCCCAACGCGCGCAACCATTCCGCCGGATACATCTTCATCCCCGCCGCGCCGAGACAAAGCGGTTCGACGATGATGGCGGCCAATTCATCGGCGTGCGCATCCAGTATTTTTTGCGCGACGGAAAAGTTTGCGGGAAATGGAAGGGCGACAGCTTGGGCCAGCGCCGATTTGAACGGATGATGAAATTCCTCAACGTAGCCGACGCCCATCGCGCCCAAGGTGTCCCCGTGATACGCCCCCTCGATGCACGCAAAGCGAGTCCGCCGAGTCGCTCCCCGGTTCTGTTGATATTGCAGCGCGATCTTCAATGCCTGCTCAACGGCGCTCGCTCCGTCGCTTGCGAAGAGGATGTGCCGTTCCGGTGTTGGCATCAGGTGCGCAAGTCGTTCCGCGAGACGAATGGCCAGCGGATGCGTCAAATTTCCGAGGATACTGTGTTGAAGTTCCGCAGCCTGACCTTGAATCGCCTCGATAACTTCCCGGCGGCCGTGCCCGAGCGCGCAGCACCACCACGACGAAATGGCATCCACAAAAAGACGCCCCGATTCATCTTCCAAATAGATTCCATTCGCGCAAACGATGTTTGGCAGTTCTTGCGGTGGATGGGTTACACGGGTGTAGGGGTGCCACACGTGCGCGCGATCCAAATTTTTCCAATCGTTGGAAATCACGCGCGCCATTTTTCCAATCGTTGGAACTTTTGCCCAGACTTTTTCCAACGATTGGAACCCCGTCCAAGGGGCGCCCTATGCCGAGGCGCGCAGGCTTTCGCTTCAGCGACTTTGTTGAAGGTTTGAGTCAGGGTTTTTCCAGCGATTGGAAGAATTGTTCGGTGGCGGCGAGGCCGTCGGGGGTGCCGATATCGAGGAGGGGGGGCGGGGCGGTGAAGGCGCGGACTTGGCCGGCGGCGCAGAGTTTCGGGAAGACTTCAGTTTCGAGAGACACGGAGCGACCGGCTTCAATCTGCTCGAAAATGCTGCGGTGCATCAGATAAACGCCGCCGTTCACCCAGCCGGAGGGCCGCTCAGCTTTTTCGAGGAATGCGGTGATGCGTCCTTCTGCATCAAATTCAACGGTGCCGTAACGACCGGGCGATTCGATGCGTGTGACGGCGATGGTGAGTGCCGGGTCGTCGGAGTGCAGCATGGCTGAGAGATCGAGGTGTGGGAGAAAGCTGTCACCGTTAAAAACCAAGAATCGTTCGCCGCGAACAAAGGATTCTACAAATTTCAGTCCGCCGCCGGTGCCGAGTGGTTCCGGCTCGGTTGACATGGTGACGTCGCTGCGGTGTTCGAGCCAGCGGGCAACGTCGCCTGCGCGATAGCCGCAGGCGAGATGAATATCGCTAATACGGAACCGCGCGAGCCAATCCAGTAATCGGTCGAGATAGGGGCGTCCGAGGACAGGAACGAGGCATTTGGGGCGATCGGGAAAAAGGGCGCGGAGGCGGGTGCCGAGTCCTCCGATGAGGATTACCGCCTGCATAGTGCGCGGGCCTGTTCGAGTATTTTCGTTTTGTCGCGCGGCTTGAGCTCGCGCGCGGGGCAACCGATGTAGAGCGTCCACGGTTTCAGTTCGGTTTTCGGCGTGATGAGCGTCATGGCGCCGGTCGAAACGCCCTCGGGGATTTTTACGCCAGGGAGCACGACGGTTCCCGTGCCGAGGAGAACGTGATCGGCAATCTCGATATCGCCGACGATTGCTTCGCCCGCATGATCGGCAGGAATGGCTGCGCCAACGAGGTCGCCGCCGGTGAAGTCGTTTGAAGCGGCGATGACGCGGCAACCGGGCGCGAGGTTGACGAAGTCGCCGAGTGTGACGCGAGAGTCGCCCCCATTGATGACGGCATTCGCGCTGATGTGCGTGAAGCGCCCGACCGTGAGGCGGCAGGAGATATAGGTGAAGTCGTCAATAATGGAGCCTTCGCCGATGCGCGTGTCGCAAGGGCGGCGGATGCGCACGGTCTTGCCGACGATGGCGCGCGGGCCGAGTTCAGCGAGTTCGTTGAGATCGAAGAAGATGTTATCGTTTTTCGACATGAGCAAAGTGTTCCAGCGCTTCGGCGTATTGGCGCGCGGCGGCGGGGACGGAGTAGTTTTCCTGAATGTCGCGGCAGGCGCGTTCGGCGACTGCCGGCCAATCGCTGCGTTTCGACTGTAGCTCCCGGATCAAGCGTTTGAAATCCTCGCCATCGTCGGCGGTGAACATAAAGCCGTTGTCGCCGTGCCGCAAGATTTCTGCGACGCCGGGGAGACGGGGCCCGACGACGACTTTGCGGCACGCCATGGAGTGAAGCAGGGCGCCGGGGACGATGTGGACGTTGGATTCAGCGCCAGTGCGCATGGCAATGCAGATGTCGGCGGCATTGCAGTATGCGCCGACTTCCTGAACGGTTTTCAGCCAGCCGGTGAAGAAAACGCGATCGGTGAAGTTGAGTTCCTTTGCCATTTGTTTGAGCGGCTCGAGTTCAGGGCCCGAGCCGACCATGATGAGCCCGATGCCGGGATCGCCTTTGTGCAATTCCGCCGCGCAGCGCAGGAGTAAATCGAGTCCTTTGCCCTGATGCATTACGCCATGATAGAGGAGGACGGTGTCGTCGGGCTTGAAGCCGCAACGCGCGCGAAGCTCCGATTGGTCGGACGGAAAAAAGGCGCGCGGGTCGGGGGCGTCGCGAACGACGCGGATGCGGTCGCGCGGTACGCCCACTCCCGCAAGCTTCTCGCGAGCGGATGTGGCGCGGCAGAAGAAGCCATCCAATCGTCGAGCTTCGAGGCGCTCGAGCGCTTCGGTGAGGCGCAGGAACGGGCGGACCCACCATTTGCGGCCGAGAAAGTTGTGAACGTGCCAGTCGCCGTAGGCCGTGGAAACTCGCGCGCCGGTGAGCTTCAAAAATAGTCCGACGAGCGGCAGGATTTCCGAAATGAAAACGCCTTCGGCTTTGAAGCGACGAATGCGGAGGATCGCGAACGGCATGAGAAAATACATCAGCGCCGTTTTCAGGAGCATGTCTTTCGGCGATTTGCGGTGAACGGTGAGCGGCAGTTCATTCACGGCCACACCGGGCGGCGCCTCGGCGCGCGCGCGATCGCCGCGGAGGCTGATGTGAAGCACGTCGTTTTTTGCGGCCAAATTCGCGAGCATGCCCCGGAATTCCGCGGCGAGGTCATACTGTTCAATGAGCGAGTAGCGCGAAAAAATGGCGATGCGCCGGCGAGGCTCATCCGTCATGAGCGCGGCGCTCCGAAGAATTCGCGTGTGACCGAAATGATACGGGCGATTTGTTCGTTCGTGATGGCGGGCGAGCAGGGCAGCCAGCAGGCGTGTTCGCAGGCGTCAGTTGCGCCGGGGAAGGAATCGTTTGAGGCGTAGGCGGGTTGGCGGTGCAGCGCGGGCCAGTACGGGCGCGGTGTGATGGCGTTCTTTTTGAGATGCTCCACGAGATCGTTGCGGCGCCGGCATTTGAAATCGGGCCACATCAAATATCCGCCGTGCGTGGGGCGCGGCGTGAACTCCAACTCTTCGATATCGGACAGCCCCTCGACGTAGAGGCGATCAATTTCCCGCGCGCGCTCAATGCGGCTGGGCAATTTTCCCCACTGCGAGAGCGCAAGCGCGCCCTGCATGTCGGTGACTTTCAAATTGAATCCGGTGCAGGGATGCACGTCGCTTGCGCGCGAGAGGCGTCCGTGGTCTTTGAGTCGGACGAGGCCATCACGGACATCCTGCCGATTTGTCAAAACGAAACCGCCCTGACCGCTGGTGATGAGCTTTGTCGGCGCGAGCGAAAAGCAGCCGGCATCGGCGAGGGTTCCGAGCCAACCGTCGGCGTTGCGCGAGGCAATCGCCTCGGCCGCATCTTCAACGACGGCCAGTCCGTGATCGCGCGCAATCTGCATCAGCGCGCGCATATCGCAGGAACGTCCGTTGAGGTGCACGGGGACCATGGCTTTGGTGGTTTTGGTAATGCGGCGTTGCGCATCGGCGGGGTCCATGGTGAAAGATTGCGCATCCACATCCACAAGGATCGGCTCCGCGCCGGCGAGGCGGACAGCGCTGGCGGTTCCGACAAAGGTGATGTCCGGCACGAGGACGGTATCGCCGTGCCCGACGCCGAGCGCTTTGAGGGCGATGGCGATGGAGGTGGTGCAATTCGGCGCGGTGACCGCGTGCGCGACGCCGAAAAATTCCGTGAGCTTTTTCTCGAAGGCGCGATTGGCCGGACCTTCGTTGACGAAGCCCGAGGTGACGACCGCCTTTACGGCGTTCGCGTCGGCTTCGTCGAGGAAGGGTTCAAACCATGGGATGGGGGCGGGGTTGCTCATTCGGCGGCCTGAAAAATAATACGGCTACCTTCAAAGCTGAATTTGAAATCCACTTCGGTCAATCCGCTCAAGGTTTCCCGGATTTTTGCGTGGTGGTCGGGATCGGCGTAGAGGAGGAGGAAGCCGCGCCCGCCTGCGCCGAGGAGCTTTCCACCGCGCGCACCGGCGCGGCGTCCGGCGTCATAAGCTTGGTCAATTTCCGGATTGGTGATGCCGGAGGAGAGCGTCTTCTTTCGGAGCCAGGTCTGGTGGAGCAGGTCGCCGAATTCGTCCAGCGTGCCGCCGCATAGAATCCGTTCCGCTTCGTCCACCATGGCATGCATTTCTTTGAGGGCGGGGATGTTGTGGGCGACGCGTTTCGTCTGTTCGGAGGCGATGGCTTCGGCGGATTGCTCGACGCCGGTGTAGAAGAGAAGGAGGCGGTCGTTGAAGTCGCGCAAGCGCGAGCCGGAGAGCGTCAGTCGGCGCACGGCTACGCGGTCTTTGCCGAGGAAGTCGAGGCGGGCGAGTCCGCCATAAGCGGCGGCATATTGATCCTGGTGGCCGCCGGAGTCGCCGACGCGGACGCGCTCAATTTCGATCGCTTCGCGCGCGAGGTCTTCCGCGCTGACCTGATCGCCGCGCATGCGGTGAAGCACGTTGAGCAAACCGACGGTGAATGACGAGGAGGTGCCGAGGCCGGTGCGGCCGGGGAGGTCGGCGACGTGCGCGATTTCGAGGCCTTCGCGCACCTTCATATAAAGAAGCGCTTCGCGAATGAGCGGATGTTGGATTTGGGCCGGATCTTCAACGGCTTCGGCCCGAGCGTAGTTGGCTTTGAAACGGTATTTGAAAAAAGGGCCGAGGCGGTGGATGGTGAGGTAGCAGTATTTGTTGATGGTGCTGAAGAGCACCGCGCCGCCGTGCTCCGCGTAGTATTCGGGAAAATCGGTGCCCCCACCGAAGAAGCTGATGCGAAAGGACGTTTGGGAAATGATCATGGCGCGCGGCGGGTTAGAGCCTCACGGTTCCTTCGCGTACGGCGATGTGGAACCAATCGATGGTTTTTTGGATTCCCGTTTTCAACGGAGTGTCGCAGGAGAGGCCGAGTTTGCGCAGGCGCTGCACGTCGAAAATTTTGTCCATCTGACCGTCGGGCTTGGTGGTGTCCCAGATTAGTTTGCCCTGATAGCCGGTCGCGTGTTTGATCGTTTCGGCGAGTTCCTTGATCGTGGTGCGGGTGCCGGATGAAATGTTCACGGGTTCGCCGTCGTTGTAGTTGAGGAGGAACCACGGAATGAGCCGGGCGACGTCGCCGGCATAGACGAAATCGCGCGTGGGCTTTCCCGATCCGAAGCAGGTCACGGACGGGAGGTTCTGCTCTTTGGCTTCGAGAAAGCGGCGGATCAGCGCCGGGATGACGTGCGAATATTCCGCGTTGAAGTTGTCGTATTCGCCGTACACGTTTCCGGGAATGACGACTTGCACGTCGAAGCCGTATTGGCGGCGATAGGCATCGGCTTGAACGAGCACGATTTTTTTCGCGACGGAATACGGCGCGCTCTCCGCCTGCGGCAAGCCGTTCCACATTTGATCTTCGCTGATGGGCGAGGTGGCTTTGGCGGGATAGGAGCAGCCGCCGACGGAGGTCAGCACCCGTTTGACGCCCGCGCGGCGAGCGGCGTCGAGGAGGTAGGTGTTGATGACCACGTTTTCGAAGAAGAAGTCCGCCGGATATTTTTTGTTCGCGACGATGCCGCCGACTTTTGCGGCCAGATGCACGACGGCGTCGGGCTTGTGATCGCGGAACATCGCCTCCACGCGGTCGAGGCGCAGGAGGTCGTAGTCTTTGCGCCCCACCGGAACGATTTCTGCTTCGAGGGTGCGGCGCAGCGCGGGCACGATGTGGCTGCCGAGAAACCCGTGCGCGCCGGTGACTAGCACTTTTTTATAGGGCGGTGTTGCGGATGCGCTCACGGTCAAACATTGGCGTAGGTGTTGCGGCGGACAATTTGATAACCGCGGATCAACTCCGCGATGCCGGTTTGAATATCCACCTGCGGCTGAAATCCGGTTTTTTCGATCTTCTCGTTGCTGACGATGTAGTTGCGTTGGTCGGGGTCTTTGCCGACCGCCGCCTCCATGATTGTGAAGGCGGGAAGCTGCTTCTTGATTTCGAGGCAGAGTTCCATCTTCGACAAATTCGCGGAGCTTAATCCGACGTTGTAGGCCTCGCCCTTCATCTTCTCAAAGTGGTCCATCGCGTGAATGAACGCGCGGGCGACATCGCGAACGTGGATGTAGTTGCGCTTGAAGTGGGCTTCAAAGAGGACCACAAAGCGGTCGTTGACGGCGCGATAGGTGAAGTCGTTGACCAGCAGGTCCACGCGCATACGCGGGCTGACGCCGAACACCGTGGCGAGGCGGAAGGTGAGGCCGCGGCCACTGGCGAGGACATAGTTTTCTGCTTCGCACTTGGTCTTGCCATAAACTGAAATCGGATGGAGTGGCGTTTCCTCGGTGCAATACACACCGCTTTGCCCGACGCCGTAACCGCTGTTGGTGTTGGGGTAAAGAATGCGCTGTCCGTCGCGCGAAAAGTCCACGGCCATTTTCACGGCGTCGCAATTGAGCGCCTGCGCTTCGGCGGGGCGCTGTTCGCAGAGCGGCGCGCCGACGAGGCACGCGAGCGGGATAATCACATCGGCCTTTTCGATGTGCTTTTTTATGAGGCCTCTATCGCGGGCGTCGCCGCGAATCACGCTGAACTTGTCGAAGCGGCAACAGTCCAACAGTGACGCCTGATTGAAGAGAAAGTTGTCAATGACGGTGACGGAGTGTCCAAGGTGGAGCAACTCCGGGACCAGCACTGCGCCGATGTAGCCGGCGCCGCCGGTGACCAGGATATGTTGTGATTTGTGCGACATGGCTGCTGAACGTACCCGTCCGCGCTGGGTGGTGTCAACTGGCCAACCCGCCGGCGACGAACTGCATGGCGGTGTGATCCGAGCCAGTTTTACGGGCCCGTCGGAAGATTGAGTCCGGCGGGCATGGTCATTTTGGTCGCGCCGGCGGGCGGTTGGAAGAGGGTGGCGGGTTGGGGGCCGGGTTTGACGTTCTTCCAATTGATTTGAAAATCGCCATCCGTCCCGGCGATCCGCACCGGAAAGCCGTTCGCCTCGTTCGCGTAGAAAAAAAGGGCTTTCGGACCCTTGATGCGATACTTGTCGCACTCGACGCCGTTCACGCTCTCGTGGCCGACATGTTCGAGCATATCCGGATCCGTCAATCCGCCGCGCGTGAGCGATTCCTCTTCGGTGATGGGCTTCTCCATATAGACATTACCCGGCATCATGATCCACATGACGTTGCGGTCGCCGTTGATGATGCTCACCATCGGTTCGGGCATGCCCGGCATGGTCGCTTCCGTTCGCGCATTGCGCCCATCCAAATGGATTTTCACCGAAATCGTCCGGCCTTTGCTCGTGATTTCCTGGTCGGCGCTGAATTGGTTTATCGGTTTCGTGGCTGCGCTCGCATTTTGCGAGGCCAAGAGCAGGGCGGCGGCCGACAGGGCGGAGGCGAGCGGCAGAGTGCGTTTCAGAAGGGAACCAAATCCGATTGCGCGCTGATGCATGTTCATGGTCTCCAGTAGTTGATCGTTATGTATGGCCAACGAAGAACTCTAGCCGCGGATATGGATGACGTCCAGTGTGAGTGAGAAGATGCGGCGGGGAGCGCTCAGGCGTGGGGGGGCGAGGGGCTTTGCGGGGATGAAGTTTGGGCGAGGATGGCGCGCGCGCGGTCGAGCGCGTCGTCGAAGCGGAAACGGAAGTTTTCGCGGCCGATGCGGTCAATGAATCCCGCGCGGTTCATTAATTTTCGCGGCTGTGATCTCGCGCCGGAAAAGACGAGAACCGTGCCGTCGCGGCGGGTCTTGTTGTGAACGTCTTCCACCGCCTGCAGCGCGGTGGTGTCCATCGTGGGGACATTGTGCATGCGGAGCAGCAGGACTTTGGGCGGCTTTTCAATCGCGCGGAGAGCGTCTTTGAAACGGTCGGCGGCGGCGAAGAAGAAAGGTCCGTTGATGTCGAAAACCACGACGCCCGGCGGAATTTCGCGCGCCGAGCCTTCGGGCATATCCTCGTCTTCGTCCTCTTTCCACGCGGTGAGTTTTTCCACTTCCGTGGCTTCCGCGACGCGATGCATGAAGAGGAAAGCCGCGAGAACCACACCCACCTGAATGGCTAGCGTCAGATCGAAAAAGACCGTCAGCGAGAACGTGCTCAACAAGACGAGCACTTCGCTGCGCGGCGCGCGGCGAAGGAGATTGCTGACCAGGTGCCACTCGCCCATATTGAAAGAAACCTTCAGGAGAATCGCCGCCAGCGAAGCCATCGGAATCAACTCCGCCCACCGGCCAAAGGCGATCATGATCGCGAGCAACGTGATGGCGTGCACGATGCCGGCGATGGGGGTTTGGCCGCCGTTGCGGATGTTCGTGGCCGTCCGCGCAATCGCGCCGGTGGCCGGGATGCCGAGGAAAATAGGCGAGGCGAGGTTGGCGAGTCCCTGCGCCACCAGCTCCATATTTGAATTGTGGCGCTGGCCGGTCATGCCGTCGGCGACCACCGCGGAGAGGAGCGATTCGATCCCGCCGAGAAGGGCGATGGCCACGGCGGGGCCGATCAACTCGCGAAGCTGATGCCAGGATACGTGCGGAATGTGCGGAGTGGGGAGCGCGGAAGGCACGGCGCCGAAGCGGGAGCCGATCGTCTCCACCGGCAGGGCGAATACTTTGACGACAACTGCGGCCAGCAGAATTGCGACAAGCGAACCCGGAATTCGCGATGTGACTCTCGGCCAAAATTGGATGATCAACAGGGAAACGATCGTGATCGCGAGCGCCCACGGGTTGATCGTGTTGAGGTGTTCGGCATAGGTGATGAGTTTCTCGTGAAAATGGCGAGGCAGTCCGCCCATTTGCAGCCCCAATGCGTCGCGGAATTGCGTGGTTGCGATCACCACGGCGATGCCGCTCGTGAAACCGACGGTCACGGGAAAGGGAATGAATTTAATAACCGCGCCGAGACGGCAGAGCCCCAACATCAGCAGGAGCCCGCCGGCCAACAATGTTGCGACCGCCAACCCGTCGTATCCGTGCGCGGTAACGATATCCAAAACAACGACGATGAACGCGCCCGTCGGTCCACCGATTTGCACCCGACTTCCACTGAACAACGAGATGATGAAGCCCGCAATGACAGCGGTATAGAGGCCCTGTTCCGGCTTCACGCCCGACGCGATGGCGAACGCGATGGCCATCGGCAGAGCGACAACGCCGACCACAAGTCCGGCGATGACATCGCGCCACAGCGAAGAGAGGCGATAGCCTTCCCGGAAAACGGTGATGAGTTTGGGTTCCAATTTGCGCGTCTTGGTCACGGTGGATCTCGATGAGGAAAGGTGTCTTGTGTGGGAGTGCGTTGAGCGCTCGGTCAATGTCGGCGGAGCTAGACATCTCGCTCAATCGCAGAAAACTCAATGCAGAGTGTTCATCTTCAAGGATAGAAAATCGGCGAGAGCCTCTGATTTTCGACCACGCAGCAACTCACAGATACAGGGGACATCGCCAGCTCAAGGTGTATCGCCAATCGAAGGCAGTTTCCACAACATTTCGCGGCGAAAGGCCGCCTATTGGAAGTTCCGGTCAAAAACAAAAAGGGGCCCGTCGCAAAACATCAACATTTTGCGCGCCGAATGCCCGCAGAGAGATACCATGCGACAATAGTTCCGCCGGCAGAGCGGCGGAACGATAGCAGCCCTCGCCCGCGAGATTGCATCATCCCTGGAGGGCCACGCTTCCGCATGGTCGTTGTGCGGGAGGGCATGGATAAGCCCCGACCACGACAAAGCGCGGCCTTCCAGAGGGGAATCGGCGCGTTTCATCCGTGAGCGTGATACCGGCTCCTTCGGAGAGGTCGCCCTACCATAGCGGGCGGGGTCTAGCGGGCGGGGTCAGTCCCCAAAATAGGGAATGATCGGAATGAGATGGGGAAGTGTTGGAGGGCTTTGAGGCTCCGGCGACAGAGCGCCGGAGGCGCAGTCGGCGGAAACGCCGGCGCATTGTTGCCTTTTGCGGGAGCTGGAAATGTATAACAAAGCCGCGCGCGCAAAACTTCAATGTTGCGCGTCTGACCCCTTTTGCGCTCGGCGCGGACGCCGCTTGGCACGTGCGTGCTCATGAGATAGTGTGCGGTTGGCTGGCGGATGAAGGGCATGAGTGCGCGACAATTCAAGAGCGCGCTCTTCCAGCGTCTGCGCGAATGAAAAATGCCATTGCAAAGTGGAAATGACGGGCACCGAGGAAAACGTGAACGGAAATTTGCCGCCGATTCTTGGGCATAAACACTACGGGCGCCCTTCGGTTTTCAGTCCGGTGAATCTCTTGCGCGAGGCGCGGAGGCAGAGAGCTATTCCATCCGGTTCGGTCCCGGAACTGTGCGTTCTCGATCCGGATGGCGATCTCTTTCGACATTTGAGGAATACCGGCGCGCGACGCAACCCGTTTTGGGCCTGTTACCATACTGAACTGTACGAACTGGTTCTGGACGGTGAAGCGATCGGCGTGCTCGGGTGCGCTGTGGGATCCTCCTTCGCCGTGCTGGTTGCTGAAGAGCTTTTCGCATCCGGCTGCCGTTTTCTGGTCAGTATCACTTCCGCCGGTCAGGTGCAGCCGGTGCGAAATCCTCCCTACTTCGTGCTCATTGATCGCGCGCTGCGCGATGAGGGGACGAGCTACCATTACTTGCCGCCCAGCAAGTATGCCGTTATCCACCCGCGCGCGTTGTCCGTCGCCGGCAGGGCGTTGACCGCGAAGGACGGCGCCTTGGTTGGAGGTTCGTGGACGACCGACGCTCCCTTCAGGGAAACGGCGGAGGCGATCGCATTCGCGCGGATGGAAAATCTCTTCGCCGTCGAAATGGAGGCGGCCGCGCTTTATGCGCTGGCCCAAGCAAAAGACTATCCGATCGCATGCTTCGCCCACATCACGAACCAGATGGGGCAGATCGAAAACGACTTTGAGAAAGGCGAAGCGGACGGCAATCCGGCGGTGGTTCGCCTGATCGCCGCCATTTCCGCCGCGCGAAAGATGATCGCATGAAGGTGCGCGATAGCGGGATGCCGGACCGAGAGATTTGGCAGACGTTTTTCGACCCGCCCGCCATCTTGAAGTCCCTGGGTTTGAGCGAAGGCTGCAGAAACGCCGCTGACTTTGGGTGCGGTTATGGAACGTTTGCCATTCCAGCCGCGAAACAGATTCGCGGCACGCTCTACGCCTTCGACGTCGAGCCGGTCATGATCGCCGCCAGCGAGCGCTATGCGGCGCAAGAACGCCTCCATAACATTCGACTGTGCCTTCGCGACTTCGTCAGCGAGGGCACCGGTCTCGCGGCGGCTGCTGTGGACTATGTCATGCTTTTCAACATCCTTCATGCGGAAGATCCGTTGCGATTACTTCGCGAGGCGCGCCGAATTCTTCTGCCGGGCGGTAAGATTGGGGTCCTTCACTGGAACTATGACCCCCAAACGCCGAGAGGTCCGCCCATGTCCATACGGCCCAAGCCGGAGGACTGCCGCCGCTGGGTCGAGGAGGCGGGATTCGCGATTGAAAAACCGCATGTTGATTTTCCTCCGTATCATTATGGAATACTGGCCGGCAAGGGCTTCTCGCCGCCATCGGGGGATCTGTGATCAGGAACCGACGGCATTGGACTTCAGCCTTTCCAGAATCTTAAGCGCTGTTCATACCCACATTTTTGCCTTTGAGTTGCCATGCTGTGGGCTTCGCGGCAGGGGACAAGATGCGCGCCCTCTGCAATTTTCGCGGAGTGAGATAGGTTTATATGGCGAAGAGAAAAATGCAAAGAAGGCCCGGTCGGAGAAGGTGTTGTTGAACACCGGCACAAGGGCGTCACCCGCCTGAACATCCCGCCGGACGTCTCGTGTCGCGCGGTCAGATCGCAAAAGAGCCGAAACTCAACTGGTCCTTGGAGTTTCCCCGATCTGCTGCTCACCCGGGGGGCGGTGTTTTGAGTGCCTTCAGTTCCTCATCATTTCAAAGTTCACAGGTGACTGACCCCGAGCGAACTTTGGAGCCTCACCCG